>Ga0247778_1000054_pt1 | contig 194218 bp, 215 predicted proteins | sample UWRJL049202B5_FD_179939 | JGI IMG/M metagenome (GOLD analysis project Ga0247778, IMG submission 179939) | Plant litter microbial communities from Arlington Agricultural Research Station in Wisconsin, United States - UWRJ-L049-202B-5 | ecosystem: Environmental > Terrestrial > Plant litter >... | reverse complement strand
AAAAAAAAAAAAAAAAAACAATAAAAAAAATATATTAAAAAAATATTAAAAAAAAAATAAATCCGGGAATTGTATTCCTCAATTAGAATAATAATTTTATTTGCAGAAAAGAAAAATAGATTATTATAGTTTTGTATCAATTATTAAAAATTAAATAAAATCACAATTAAAAATCGATATTTGTTTTTTAAAATAAATAATTTATAGAAATAGTTAAGGTTAGTAATTATATTTATATAATTAGATTTACGAAATGTATACCATTTTATTCGAATCGCTAAAAGTAAAAAATGGAAAATAGCCTTCAAAACTTGCTATAATTATTACAAATATCAGATTATATTGTTTGGACTAATCAATACCCTAATAATATATCAAAAGATTAATTATAATATTTTTAGGGAATTCTTAAATAAATTCTATATTTATTATTTAAATAATATTTTAATATATTTAAATAATAAATTAGAATATAAAAAATATATTAAAAAAATATTAAATATATTAATACAAAAAAAATTTCAATTAAAATTATCGAAATACAATTTTTATATATAAAAAATTGTTTTTTTAAATTATATCATTATATTAAAAAAAATTATTATAAATCCCAAAAAAATTGAAACAATTGTTAATTAAAAAATATCAAATATAATAAAATAAATATAATTATTTTTGGGATTTGTAAATTTCTATCAAAAATTTATTAAAAAATATTTGAAATTAGTTTTATTATTAATAAATATAATCAAAAAAAAATAAATTTTTAAATAGACAAACAAATCTGAAGAAATATTTCAAAAACTAAAATAAATTTTTATAAAAAAATTTATCAAATAAAATTATTAATCAGAATTCGAATTAAAAATCGAATCAAATATATTAAATAAAATTATAAATGAAGTTTTTAGTTAATTATATATAAATAGAAATTGACATTCTATAATTTATTATTTGCGAAAAATAATATTTATAAAATTTAATTATAATATTTACAATAAAAAATTATTAGTTATAATCAAATATTTAAAAAAATAAAGATATTATTTCTAAAAAATAAGTTTTCTAATCATTATTTTTATTAATTACAAAAATTTAATTTATTTTATTATAATAAAAGATTTGAATCAATAATAAATATAATAAATAAAGATTCTTGTTATATATAATCTAAAAATCAAATATATAAAAAAAATAAATAATCTAAAAATTGATATATTAAATCAAAAACCAAAATATAAAAACAATTAAAAAATAGAAAATTTCGTGATCTTTTATATAAATAAGAATAATTTTATTTTAAATAAACAAAAAATTTCTGCGATTATTAAAATAAAATAAAATCTATTTATAAATAAAATTAAAATAATATATAAAAAGAATAAAATAGCCAAAAATATTTTAAAATATTTTTAGAAAAATATAAATAAATTATTTATTTTCAAAAAATAAATTTATATTCTAAAATAAATTCGTAAGAAATTTATAAAAAAACAATATAAATTATTAATTTATAAATATCAAGAAATTGCAAAAATATAAAAGAAAATAATACAATATTATTATTTTTTAAAAATATAATATATAATAAAAGAAATTGTCAAAAAGTATAATATATATATTAAAAATAAATTGTCAAAATATGCCTTTTATAATATAATACAATTATTAGATATACTAAAAACATTTTGGATTTTTATTGTATAAGATTTTATAATTAAATTATTATTATTATAAAATCTTATAATAAAAATGAATTATAATTTTATTCTAATTATTATTAATAGATTAATAAAATATATCTATATAATATTATATTTGGAAAATAGTATAGCTGAGAATCTAGTTTATATCTTTCTTAAAATAATAATAATAAATTATAAAATATTAAAAAAGATTATATTGGATAAGGATAAATTTTTTATATCAAAATTCTAGATAATATTTATAATATTATTAAAAATTAAAAAAAAATTATCAACCAGTTTTTATATATAAATAAACGGATAAATAAAATATATAAATTAAATTATAAAAATATATTTTTATTATTATATAAATTATAAATAAATGAATTGGGTATTACTCTTATTATTGGCTTAGTTTATATATAATATATCAATAGCAAAAAAAATAAAAATTTTACTAATATATATTATATATAAATATAACTCAAAAATATATTAATTAATAATAATTTTAAAATTAGATAATCAAACAACGAATATGCAAATAAATAATCTAAAAATATTATATAAAGAATTAGTTACGGATTTGATATTTTTTAATTTGCAAATAATATTATATTATAATATATATTATAATATAAAATCTATATTAAAAAAAAAGGATAAAATTTATTTTTTATAAAAGAATATCGAAATAAAAAAACCAAATATAAAATTAGATTATAAAAAATTAGGATTATTCAAGATCAAAAAAATCAAAAAATCAATCAATTATAAATTAATATTATTTAAAATTATAAATATTTATCCAATATTTTATATATTTCTCCTCAAATTAGTATTATTAGGAGTATTATTAATTTTTGTTATCGAGATCTAATCAATTAATCCTAATATCGAATATAAAATTGAAATAATATTAAATTATAAAATTATTAAAGAATAAATCAAATATTTGGTTAAATAAAAAAAATATTTATACTCGGAAAATATTTGGGAATTAATTAAATAAATTAATTATTTGGAAATATTTAAATTATATCAAAATTCGGAAAATCAAAAAAAACCAAATTAGTAAAAAAAAAATTCAAATCAAAAATAAGGAATCAAATCTCAGATTGGGGTTTTAAGGGTTCAAAAATAAGGGATAAGGGGCTCTGTGAAATTATTATTTTTTTACAAATAAAACAATAAATTAATTTATAAATTATATAATAACTAGGACTATTATATTCGTATTTGGCACAAATATATTCAGAATATTGTTTCGAGAGAATAATATCAATAAAATATATATAAGAAAGATTATAATAAAAAAAATAGAATTATATTAAATATATAAAACTTTCGATTCGTAGGGCCAGAGTAATATATTATTTCTTTTTCTTTTGGGCAATCCCAAAAAGGCGGAGACAGGGTGATTGCGGAGATATAGTTATAAAAAAAAAAAAATAATAAAAATGACTCGGGAATCGGATTGTTATTTTTGAAAATATAAAAACGTGCTAGAATAGAAAGGAGGATAATATTACAAACGGAACCTAAGGAAAAGATAATTCTCGATATAAATAATATCGGCCCTGAGGCTCGGCAATAAACTATTGTATAAAGAAGCCAATATTTAGAGAAATCACGTGACAGACGTCACATGGGAGATCCCCTGGATCTCTAAATCCTTTCTAAACAAAAGGAATTTAAGGGATCTAAAATCCCCGCTAAAAAAAGATCTATAAAAATATAAAAATTTTATATAAAATAAAATTTTTATTTATTAGATAAAAGTTTTGTATTCAACTCAAATAATATTTCAATATATTGGTATTTTTATACTTATAATAATTATACCGATATATTGATAACTCCTTTTAAAGAACCTCAGACACAAACCCAACGCACGCGCTGAGTCAGCAACTAGAGCAATCGTTACATGTATATATTATTGTATAAATCTTCGCCGACCAATAATAACTAGGAACCAATTTCTTTTTCAAAAAAAACAAGGGGGAACATAATAACACTATACAATTTTTTATTATAATCGTTATATAATTAATTGGTTATATATCAGATTTAAGATCTAAAATTAAAAAAATAATTAAAACAGATTTAGATATATTTGAAAAAAATTAAAAAAATCAATTCGAGAAATTAATTTTTTATTTATTTTTAAATATAATGTATTTATTAGCTACGATATTATTAATTATAATAAATATATTAAATAAATATAAATTAAGTAATAATATATAAATAATTTTTTAATTTTTTTTGCAAATAAAAAATTTTAAATTAATATTATTTTATATTTTTGTAACAAATTGACCAAAATTATTTATTTGTTTAAGATTTAAATAATTATTTAATAATATATTCGAAAATTTTATTTTATATCAAATTATTAAATAAATAATTTAATATAATATTTATATATATATTGAAAATAAATTAATATAAATATAAAAAAAACAATTATTATTTTTAGACTAATTGAAATAAAACTAAATCAAAATATTAATTGAATAAATAATTTTATTATTTATTTTTATTATTATAATTTATTAATATATTAATAATTAACACAATAATTTTAGGAAATATTTAAAAATTATTTTAAAATATTAGAAAACGAAAATTTCAAAATTTAATATAATATATTTTTTTATTTTTAATCAATTATTTAATAAAAAAAACGAGGAAAATAAAGAAAAATAAATATACAAATTTTGTAATATTATAAAAATTATAATAATATTAAAAAATCTATTTTTTATTATATTATTTATTTCTTTCTTTTATATATTTAAGAATAATATTATTTATTAATTAGATTTTTTATATTCTATTCTAAATATATTAAACCGTAATAATATATTTATATAATTTTTATATCTATTATTTTGCAAATTTTTTATTGATATATTAAAAAAAAAAAGAATTTGTTTTGGATAGATAAAAAAATAAGATATAAAAATTTAATTTTTTATTATATTTAATTTATATTTATTCCAAATAATCTATAATAAAATATATATAATTTATATTTAAAAAATTTAAGAAATAAAATTAATAAAAAAAAGATTGCAAATTATTTATTACTTAAATTATAATATATTTATTATTATTAAATATATTATTTAAAATAAAATCAATATTTTATTAATAACAAAATTCTTGCAAATATATTTTTCTAGAAATATTTCTTTTATTAATTTGAAATAATAAATTTAATCGAAAATATAAATAAATATATTTTTTTATTAAAAATATTTTTTATATTAATTAAAATAAAGTTTCTATTTTTTCGAATATTATATTATATTAATATATAAAATAAATATCAAATAATATTTTTTTTATATTTCTTCAAAATATTAAATAATTTATTCTTCGATTCCAATATATATTCCAATATATTTTTTTATAAATATATTTCTTGGTTCTTATATTTACCCTAGAAATAAATATAATATAAAAAATTTTTATAAATAAAATATTAAAATAAATCAAGTTATTATCAAAACAAAAAAATGATTAAAATAATTGTTATAATATATTCGAGGGTTATACTTCCACTGTTAATATTGTCGCTTTCTCGCCAAATAGCTAGTTGGTTGCATCTATTTCTTACAATAAAACAATATAGATATAGGAGGCAGTAATAGGGTCGTGCCATAGTATATTCAAGGGCTATATTTCCATTGTCAATATTGTCGCTTTCTTGTTAAACAACCAATTGGTCGCATCTATCTCAAATAATGGGACGGTGCAAGTATGGGAGGCGGCGATAGGGTCGTGCTGTAGTATACTCGAGGGTTATATTTCTATTGTCAACGCTAAAATTGTCGCTTTCTCGCCAGACGGCCAACTGGTTGCATCTGCCTCAAACGATAAGACAGTACGGGTATAGGAGGCGGCAATAGGGTCGTGCTATAGCATACTCGAGGGCCATACTTCTTCTGTCAACGCCGTCGCTTTCTCGCTAAACAGCCAATTGGTCGTATCTGCCTCAAACGATGGGACGGTACGACTATGGGAAGCAGCGATAGGATCGTGCCGCAACGTACTCAAGAATTATATTTTCTATATCAGGGCTATCGCTTTCTCGCCAGACAGCTAATTGGTCGTATCTACTTCTTATAAAACGATACAGGTATAGAAGGCAGCAATAAAGTCGTACTGTAGCGTGCTCGAGGGCCATATTTTTTCTATCAACGCCATCGTTTTCTCGCCAAACAACCAACTGGTCGCATCTGCTTCAAACGATGGGACGATACGGCTATGGGAGGCAGCGATAGGGTTATGCCGCAGTATGCTCGAGGGCTATATTTCTATTGTCAACGCCGTCACTTTCTTGCCAGACGGCCAATTGGTCGCATCTGCCTCTTACAATGGGACGGTATAGTTGTGGGAGGCAGCGATAGGATCGTATTGTAATATACTCGAGGGCCATTTTTCTTATATCAACGCTGTCGCTTTCTCGCCAGACGGCCAATTAGTCGCATTTGTCTCAAACGACGCGGTGCGGGTGTGGGAGGCGGCGATAGGGTCGTGCTGCAGCGTGCTCGAGGGCCATACTTCTATTGTCAACGCCGTCACTTTCTCGCCAGACGGCCAATTGGTCGCATCTGCCTCTTACAATGGGACGGTACAGTTGTGGGAGGCAGCAATAGGATCGTATTGTAATGTGCTCGAGGGCCATTTTTCTTATATCAACGCTGTCGCTTTCTCGCTAGACGGCCAATTGGTCGCATCTGTCTCAAACGATGCGATGCAGGTGTGGGAGGCGGCGATAAGATCATATCGTAATATGTTCGAGGGCTATATTTCTTTTGTCAATGCCGTCGTTTTCTCGCTAGACAGCCAGCTGGTTGCATCTGCCTCAAACAATGGGACGGTACGGCTGTGGGAGGCGGCGACAGGGTCGTACCGCAATATATTCGAGAGCTATATTTTCATTGTCAATATTATTGTTTTTTCACCAAACGGCTAATTGGTCGCATTTACCTCTTACAACGGGATAATACGGTTATGGAAAGCAGCGACAGGGTTGTGCTACAACGTACTCGAGGGTCATATTTCTTATATCAACACTATTATTTTCTCGCCAGACGGCCAATTGGTCGCATTTATTTTTAACAACAGGGCGGTATGGATATAGGAAGTAGCAACAAAGTTATATTATAACATACTCAAAAGTTATTTTTTTTATATTAATGTTATCGTTTTCTCGTTAAATGGCCAATTGGTCGTATCTATTTTTTATAATGGGGTAATACGGCTATAAAAGGGAACGACAAGGTTGTATCATAATATATTCGAGGATTATTTTTCCTATATCAACATCGTCGTTTTCTCGCCAAATAATCAATTAATTGTATTTATTTCTAATAACAAAATAATATAGATATGGGAGGTGGCGACAAGATTATACTATAGTATGTTCGAGGGTCATACTTTTATTATTAATATTATTACTTTCTCGCCAAATAATTAATATATCTAAACAAATTGTAATAATATTTTTTTATATTTATATATAACACTATCGTTCTCGTTCGAAAAAATATAATTATCTTATATTTTTATATAAAACTAGTAGATTTTTTCAAACTAATAACAATTATTATAATTTCCTTTTGAATATCGACCAATTTATATTATAATAAATAGAAATATAATTTTTTTAAAATATTTTTCAAATCGTATTATATTCCTGGAATTTTGTATATAAATTTTATATATATTTTCTTTGTTTTATTATATATTTTTTTTTTAATTTCTATTTTATAAAAGGGCCCGGGGAGTAGTAAATATTTAAATTACAAAAAAAATATCTAGATTTTTTTTGATATATTTTTATATTTCTATTATATTTATTAATCTAATATTTTTTTAAAACTATTTTGCACGGATAAATTCGGAGCGTATATTCCCAGTAATTAAAAGGCTCTGTTTATATTATCCTGCCATCGCGACCCCAGGAACTAGTATAACTTACTATTAATAGTTAGAATATTCGAGAAACTTATTCTTAAACGGGACACATGAATAGACATCAAAATCCTGGTTATAGCAAGTCCGGGCGTAAATATAATATATTGTGACTTGATTAATATATATTATTAAATACCGAAATATATTGTTTTTTTCCTTGTACCAACAGAACTCCCGAGCTATATTTTTTTCTTTTCTAAAAATTTTAAGATTTGATATAATATTATTTCGTGAAAAGATTTTTTTTAAAAAATTTTAAAAATTGAAAAAACTTTAAATATCGCAATTAAATAAAAAAAAATAACAAAAATAATAATCGGTAATATAAATAAAATAATCGATAATATAATTAATTATATTTTTTTTTTATTACTAAATAATCTCCTGAGGGATAAATAATTAAAGAAAATAATATATGAATAACAATTTCGTAGACTTGCTAAAAATAAAATTATGGTTCCAAAACTATGGGTTCGTCTCGTTACAGAGGGCGTCTCGGCACGCAGGGACAGACGTTACTATAGTTCTTGCAAGGTCTGAAATCTAAACTGGGTATCTATGATATACAAAGATTGAATAGGTAGTTACTCCAAATACCATGAGAGTCAGCTCGTGACATCGTGTATATACCATGTGAATTTTGAACTCCGAGATGTAGGACTGCCCCAGCACACCCCGTGCCGCATCCCCAACTGTTTGTCCCCCAAAGAAATAGAAAAATGAAAGTCAAGGCACAACCATGCACTCAAGGATACTCTTCCTTGGAATCTACTCTCATGCTCATTCTGTTGGAAGAAGAGCTCCCGTTGTTCTCAGGCTCGTGGATTTTGTCGAAGGAATCATTGATGGCACCAAGAAGCATCTTCCATACATTTCCATTATGAGGCTCTGTATCGACAATATCACTAAACGAGATTAGTCGTCAATTTCCTCTTTTGGGCAGGATTCTACTCACATATTGACGTTCAAGCCTGAATCCAAAAACTCCATACGTCCAAGGCCAATTGGATCCTCGCCGAAGGATATGAACTGTACACCCAAGTTGCCCTTCACTTTGCCGAGGTCTTCCAACTGTTTGACAAAGGTCTCGACTAGGTGCGCCGGGTTGCAATCCTGCTCCCACACACCGTCCGTTAAAACATACAAACTCAGGGGCTTCACTGCCTTGGAAAACTTGGCTCGCACGACGCTTTTAGGTTTCTTCAGAGCCTCGACATAGTCATCAAATATTTTCTGGAGTTTATCGTTGATATCAGTTGTTCCTTGTTTCGTCCTGTACTCGACTGTTCGCAAGGATTCTGTCGTATGCTTCTGATTTTTCAGCGGCTTACCCGGCCCCGTGAACCAAAGATCGAATCCATTGGGATCGACTTCTTTAACCATATAAGAAAGAGTTTCAAATACTTTATGGACGTTCCCCCAGTGCTGCTTCATGCTGGCGGAGTCATCTATCAAAAAGACCTAGCATTTCAAATTCCAATCAGCAATCTATGGAGCTAATGCCGTCACGTTTCACGGATAACTCACATGGTCGCGCTCTTTTAGCCTATCCAGGTACTGGGCATCTTTCAAAGCTATTTTTTGTCCATTCCCTTTTCGACTCCGCCGCCATAAGAGAGCATCTTCTAGGGAAAGGTGCGGTAGCTTTGGGTGTTGGATGACAACGGGCTTTGGGCGTAAGACCCCGTGTGCTACGTTACGCCGCGTGGAAGATGATCTTTGGGGCGGACTAGACCCCGGCGTGGCACCAGGTTGGGAGTTATAAGACGATGGACTCATCGGAACCGTATGGGGTGGATGAGGAGGGGAAGGCGACTCGTACGGCGCCACGTTCGAAATTGGTGGGCTATATTTGGGCTCCGAAGCGACGGGGCCAAAAGAAGGTGCTTCCTGAGCCGCTGCGTGCCACGTCACACCACTATCTGGACGTTTTCCATACTTTACGTTAGAAAAAGGATCGATGTCTTCGGGCTCATCGTGTGTTATGGCCGGGATTCCTGGTGGCGATTTCTGGTACGAATTCTCTCCGGGGCTGTTTGATGTTGGTAGGCTGGTAGGGGACAGCTGTAGGCTCTCGGTTCCGTCTGGTTCCGAAGTCACACCTATTGGGTCCAAAATACGTGGAGGTGAGGTTTTGTCCGGCAAGGCAAATATTTCCTTGCTTGGATGATCAGCATGCGAGCCGGTCATCGGAGAATATCCGGGAGGGAGCTTTGGCGGAGGCGGGGGTCGGGAATCATAAGTGGGAACTGTTAAACTTCTGTTTCGTGGTCTTCCATGAAACATTGGTAGATTTGAAGGCTCAGGCTCTGCTCGTGCGCTCTCTAGATCGAATTTCGCATCTGAGACCAACTGTCTAGACTTTTGATAAAGTCTAAAGGCTGTAGAGCGCGCCTGTGCCTTACCCATCATATCCCCGATTAGTGTGTCAACTACAGGTTTAGTGATAAAATCTTCAGGTCGCAAGTTTCGTACGCTGTTCTTATGGCATTGGCGCACGCAATTAAGAATCTTTTCACCATCGTGAAAACAGTCTCCATCTCGAAACCCTTGGATCTTGCTTGTCTCCGCTTGGCGTTCTTGTCTATACGCCTGAACGCCTCGATGTCCATCTTTCAGCCAGCGGGCGGCTTCGCTGTAGATGCACCCGAGAGACCATACGTCGGAATTCTGCCCTTCCAGAACATTATCATGCACATGTGTATCGTCAGGCCTGTAGCTTTCGGGGGCGCCTGCATTGTCACGTCAGTCTAAGGTTTGGCCACTGCGAGAGAATACCCCTACCATATGTCCGAGTGCCGCGGGTATTTCTATCGACAGTGTCCCCCACCTTCGTCCCCTTGAAGTTGCTTATACCAAGATCTGCCAACTTGAAACTCCAGTCACCCCGGTTTTCTGTGCCATTGCTTATAATCAAGACATTTTCAGGTTTCACATCTTGGTGGCGGCTTTCCATGAAGAGCAGTCAATACAAAGGATTCTCAATTTACCACACAACGCAAGAATCAAACGTACCCTTGGAAGACCCGTGGCCCTTCGGATGCATCCGACCCCACCTCGTGGATGCGCCGCAGCGCATCTATGAGCTCGAACATTGTTTCCCAGAATTTTATTATTTCCTCCCCCTCTGAAGGTGGCGATTCGTTTTTGAAGTAGTCACCCAATGTTCCTTTGTCCGCATATTCGAGAAGAACGTTGTAGCTATCTCCTCTGGTGAAGCTTCCGTGGAACCTTATTATGCTGGAGTTGAGCCCCAAATGCCTGAACGCCGCAACTTCCGTGTTATAGTAGCTTTCGGCTTCGGAGGTGAAGTACGTTTTCATGACAAACGTGTTTGCAAGGGGACCGAGTTTCTGATGTTATCAGTAAGCTTTGCAACTATCTGCAGAAGTACAAAGATGCGCGTACCTCTTTCTCTGCTTCAGAAAGTAACTTGTTGTACGAGGGATGTATCTTGACAAGCCAGAGACAGGCGCTACTTCCTTCTGTATTGAGCGTCTGTTTGAATGTAATAGGGAGAACCATCTCTGTTGCGAATCGCTTGTTTATGAATGGCGCACGGAGAGCCTGCGCACAAAACTTCCATTGCGCGTCGCAGAACTCTGGAAGAAAGTGTGCTCCTGGAGGCCAATTTTGTGGTGGTCGTATTGGATTAAAAGGTAGTGCTGTATCGCTCAAATCACTGTGATGGCAAAACTGCTTCATCCACCAGCCTTTTGATATGCTCAAGAGTGTACAGAAGACCGCCACATTGTCTGGGATAATATCGTCGTGCCAAAGGCTTCCGGAGTCTGGAAAGTGAGCGGCGATGACCCTCTTCAACTTGCGATAGCCGTCTTGCTCGAAATAATTCCTCATATCTTCAGCGGCAACGAAAGGACGCGAAAGCTGCGTGTCAGGGTCTATCACTTCAAATGTTTGGACCTGCTCGACCCAGGATCGAAAGGCCTGAATTGCGTCCTCATAGTTGGGAGGCTCCCGAGGCTCTGCCATCGTGGGAACTGGCAAGGCTCGGGCACCTCGAGCACCTCAATTCGATCTGATAAGGACCAGAGTGTTGCAGCGGCGTTCACAAAGAGGGGGTCTATCTAACGCAGTGAGGGTCTCGCAGGAACAGGAGGTAGAGCAGAAATGACACTGTAGGGACGGGGACAGAGCCGCAACGGGTGCGCGCATCGGCTCATCCCAACCTGCCTCTATCTTGAACTGCGGGCGCTTGCAGCGAGCGGAGTGCGGGCTGGGAGGGGAAGCCTACTAGCGACACCAATTGCTGGGGTTGCAGGATACATAGCGGGGGTTTCTGGGCAGGGCTGAGTTGTCAATCAAGATTAGTCAGGCCACTCATATGAAGACAAGCTTTTGCCCCCTGTGTGCTATATAAGTTTGTAGAGCTGACCCCAAAATCCATTGTCTGGGAATTGGACAATATTCTGACATGTTTTTCTGGAAACACACGAAGACACAAATTACAACTGTGTCAGTCAGGGCATCCTTGCGGCTGGACCTGAATACCTTGAGGAAATGGGGGGCGAATAAGCAAATAATGAAAGGCTGCTGCTTTATCCCCTCCGTAATCTGGTTACCGTATCTGCATTTGGAAATTGCTAACGAATAAGAATGAGGCTCTGTCAAATTGTAGGGGCTGAAGCTGACATTGTGGCGTGCAGCTATTGGCTCTGGGATCCCGCCACTATAACGCAATCCTAATCCGCTACCACCCCGAACAAGGCGTCCGAATTGCCTTGTAGGCAGCCAGCTGCCCCACTCAGGAGCCAGGCTGAAGAGAGCCTCGAGCTCAGCATAATAGGATAGGCTCTCCCTCCATTCGCCTCTAAGTCTGTCAACTGTATCAGGCAAAAAGCGCGACCTCTTCGCACGACCCTTAATAAATCAGTTCGAACTTCGGACATCGCCACGTTAATCTTCCGAATTAGTTTCCGGTTCACACGAAAGGGCCCGGAACCCTTACGAAAATGGATTGGAAAAATGCGGCTTGGCATACCATTCCAGCGTATCACCTCACTGTAGAAACAGTGAATGAATTCCTCAAGTCCCTCTTCGGATACTACGACTTTTATACCTCGGTAGGTTCTCCAAAAATTAATAAATAGAAACTTATTGTTCAATTAGCTCCAGCTGGACCACTATAAATTCTGGATTCCAAGAGCGCTGACTACGGTGAGACTTGGCGGATTTTTGAGGCTCTGAAACGTGGAAGAATTCTGGCTAATCGCAGAACTAGGCGGAGCGCGCAACTCTGCTTCAAAGGAGGGTGGCATCTTAGCCCGTGTGATGATGGCAATATGGTATTTGGGGGCACAGGACAACCATGGTGTTTGAGATTTTAGAGGCGCAAAGGAAATTACTGGGTTTGGCGAGTACATAGCTTGTTTTTCAGCGCAGCTGGGCGGGGCATGTTCGGCCTCTTATGTTTGCCCACGAGAACGCCTGCAGGTGCAGCTTCACAGCCACCACTCGGTATTAGGGGATGACCCTCCTAACGCCCGACATCAAATATCATGATATATTTATAACGAACACAGCTTCAATTGATTCTGAGCTCTGATTATGACAATTGCCAACTGTGAACTCAGTATACTCAGTGGTGAGATAATTAGACGCCATGTCCAGCACTTCCGACTCTGAATTGCTTGATAATTCATGCTCTCAGGTGTCGCTATTTCCAAGCAACATTCTCCATCACACGACTCCTCAGCATCATTTGGACTCATACAAAAATCTCCTAGCAGATCGATTACCTTTTCTGTTCTGTGAGGATGGCTTGGCTGCTCTTGATATGCTCGAATACGATGATCATGCCAAAGGTAGGAAACATACGGGCAAAAAGTGCAAATTGCTGACAAGTGTTCAGAATTCCAACACACCTGCGCTCCAAACGTGCTTGAATTGAAGAGAAGATTAGAAGGTGTACCCCTACACAGTCGGAAGGATCCTCGATGCAGGTTCATGTGAGCCAAATACCAAATAATGCTGAGTGGAGAAGCTTTCCCCTGACACGAACACCTAGATTTCCGACGGCTGCCCACGCTCGTGACCGGCTCAAGATCAGCCACAAAATGCTTATTGCAACCTTAACGCACCACCAAGTAATGGTTTCTTTCTTGGATTTTATATTCCCCTTTGGGATGCAAGAGTATCTCCAAGACTTTTATTTCAACGGTTTTCGCGAGGAAACTAGAATCTCCAGCCCGGCGGCGGGACTTGTCATCTCCAAACTGGGTAGATCAGGCCGAGAAATCAGATTATGCTACAATCTCAAGTCTGTCGAAAGGTCGCCATCAGATAAGCATTGGCCTTGGTCAATCCGTCAAACAGCAGTCTACCACTCTTTTGATGTAGAATATGGGAAGGCGCTCTGGATCATAGTGAAAGGAAATGAATTGATGAAAGACCGGATTCAGAGTTCAACGGCTAAAGGTGCTGCTGGCTCAACAGGTCTCAAGAACTTCGAATCAACTTCCAAAGCATTTGAAACTTCTCTGGCAACCCACCTTATGCTTGCAGAGTGGTGCGATGAAGATTGGCGCTGGTATCTAAACTACCTCGAAGGACGTCTACACGACGCGACTCGGCGCGCGACAGCAATTCTCATCGAAAGAGAACTAAGTATATACGAGTCACCGGTTCATCGCCATAAGAAAACGAATACCACATCTTCAGTAGCCAGTACCGTGGCGACAGTTGTTAAGAAAACATTGTCCAGAAAACACAGAAACTCTAATTCCGACTCCGCCGTTCCCCTAGCGGAAATTCCGATTCAGACCCCATTTCCAATGGCAAATGGACCACCGCCGCCTCCTGGTGGAGGTCCGCCTGCCCCGCCCTGTCCACCCCCGGGACTACCAGGTTCGGTGCCAACAGAGAAGCAACAGCCACAAGAAGATGAAGAAGACTTCACGTTAAAGAATCTCCAGTTTGTACAACATCTTGAAGAAAAAGCCAATGAAATCTCGCCAGTGCTTGCTGCCAACATCGATATCCTACGAGAACTGAGCGAGCATTACAAATTAGTCCTTACTTCCGACGATTGCCCTTTTGAGATCAAATCGGGGTGTCAAATTGCTTTCAAGAATTTTGAGAGGAGAATAAAAAGCATTACAACAGATTTGGAAAGACAAAAGTCAAGGACGCAGATCTTGCTTGGTCTGATTTCTAACAGGAAAAACCTGGTGAGCCACAAAATTTTGAAAATTGAATATCTTACGTTGAATAAAAGTCTAATACTGCAATAGCTCTACGAAATATCCAACAAACGTGCAGTGGACAGCAGCAGGATATATGCCAAGCGCGCCCAGCTCTCCACCGACCGGATGGAAAAGATGACAGACGCAATGTTCGAAATATCCAAGAAAACGCAGCAAGAAACAGTCTCCATGAAGATTATAACGCTAGTGACCTTGTTCTTCTTGCCAGGAACATTCATCTCGGTAAGTCTTTCCGGTCTCATATTCATCAAGGGCCCAGCCTAACCAATTGCTAATCTAAAGTATTTAATTTACCAGACCATTATGAGCACTGACATCATTCAATTCGATAAAAACGAAAAAGAGTATCAGTGGGGTGCCTTAAATTGGTATATCATGGTAACACTTCCCTTCATGGCTGCATCATTTGCGACTTGGTATGGATTTTATTGGTGGACTAAGAGGAAAGAGAGACGAGCTGCAGCAGAAATTGAAGACCTAGAGAAGCAAAATAGCGTTGAATATTCGCTTGTGTCTAGCCCGTAGTTCTGGTGATTCAAAAACGGCAAGATGATAAAGTGGATCGAGCTCAGCACTTCGCGCGGGACGAGAAGAGGGTTGGCTAATTCAAATATGAACATAATGGGGGGTAGGGAAAGAGGATCATATTGAGGAATATATAATTTCAGATGTCTCCTATGATACAATCTTTCACTAGGTTTATCTTCGTCAATATTGTGAGCCCCAGCCAGTTTCGAGGAAAAGTATTTGTCAGCGCTCCCTTCTTCGATATCCATGAGTTATCTAATCAACTGTTCCTGGCTTGTTGGACAGAACATTATAGTGTTGGAGTGTATAAAAGCAGTGAATGGCATAAAAGTGGCTGGTCTCGGCAGATCTCGCATTAGAGCGAAGCGAATAGGGGGGTCAGTTCGCGTGATCAGCACTCACTTTACCCGACCTACATTGGCACAAGATATGTTATGGCTCACTATTTATAAATTTAATTTCTCGTATCATTGAAAGTCTGCGTTTGAAACTATTACGATACGTCCTTTCAAACACTTCAGCACATCATTCCTTCTCATAGCTCACTAGACTAAACACTGATCTACGCAGTTCGTTTTCAAAATGATTGAATTCACAACATAAATTCCTACTGAAGAGCGCTGATGGGACCGGACTTGAGAGTCTCTGCAGAATGGCACTGTCTTGTTATAGTATAGAGCTCATCCTGCAGAAATTTCCTCATACGGAATTTAGCGAGCAGTCCCAACTCTACAGAACCTTCTAGCGAGATTTCGTACGCTCAATCCCTGGAAGCTTTGAGCATGATCTCTGGGTCATGGGCCCTTGCGCTACAGCAATCCGGATACGAGATCCAACAAAACCCCAGGGATAGTAGACGTGCCTTGAACCATCACATTTCTCGTTGGATACCTCTCATTTTTCGACAATTCCCCTTCCATGTAAGTTTGTCGAACTCAATTTCCCTCAAACAGCACTTATCAAAACGAAGAACCATTTCTAGCCATTTTGAAATTATGAGTAGCCCATATTTGGGGAGGTTGGCTCTCCGGACATACAGAAGTGAACATCCAGCAAAGCTGTCACGATGTTACCAACAATCCATCTGCACCGACAGCTTTCATCTGCGACGGCCCAACCCTTACATAAAGAATATTTTCATTCAAACCACAATCCTTCGATCCCTATATTATGGTGTCAGTTTCTCGACCTCCTCGAAAACAAGGGGGTGGGATGCCGAGAACGGGAGGATCATTACCGAAGTAGAAGATATGCGCCTGCAAATGGATTTCACTGGCCAGAAAATCTGGGGCTTTCACATTTATCGATGCGTCTACTCCTCCTCCTCAGACTGGGTCTGATTTGAGGAATTACTCCGCCAGAAAACGCACGATAATCTGCGGAATCTTCAAGGCAGTGAGTTGCTCACCTCGCTCACCTGGACGGTCCACGATGATCCAGCATCTCTCAATGGCGCCAGTGTTGATCACGTTCGCTCCCGGTTCAAAATTTGGGTTGAATCCGAAGAAGCAGCTACAGAGCAGGAAGGTGCCAGAGGAAGAAATTTGGGAGCACGATATTGGTATTGTGTGCACGTCGATCGGGAATCACTCGATAGCATGGCAACCGAACATCCTTATGTAAATCTTATTGATATGCTATGGGATGATCCAATTCCAGAGTCACAGCGAGTCCCAGAAGATCCGGACGACCAGGAATTCACCGGTCAAGGTGATGAGGGGTGGCCGAGCGGTATGAAGATTGCGGTGGATGCGCTGCTCCCGGAGGCGTATGCGAGGTTTGAAAACCATAATATATGGTATGTGGATAACGTGGATCCGTTGAATATCTGGGGGGACTATGGGTCGGGTAAGAAGTATGACCGTAGTAAGTAGAACTGGTTTAGTAATCTCAAGCATGATATGGAATGATTGTCTTTCCAGACCAAGCAAACGCTTGTTCCCAAACCACTCGTCAAACAATTGCAAATGGCAAGTGAACAGCAGAAGTCGAATTTCCCGTAGCCTAATCAGATACTCCATTCAACCAATAACATAAGGAGTGCGTCACTCGATGTCTCACTCTCGGCTCTTTGCCGGCTGCGAGAAGATGCTGGAGCTCTGAAACTGTCAGGGCAGGGAGGGAAATGAGCGCTGCGATGCACTTTTTAACCGAATCTGCGGAAAAGCGCTGGTTTGAATGAGTATTTGAGGTTCTTGACTTAGATCCCATTCGATGATTCTTTTCATCTCGAGGTATATCACTAATAAATGCAAATCCCACGGCATGACAATGCCTTTGGCGGCTTCCCTAACCTCCATTTTGAAGCTTATGACGAGTAGAACATCGTTATGAGAGAACTTTCAATCAATATTATATAGAAATAGAAGTTTCTCACTGACATCGAGCAGACTAATCGAAATTCGCGTGCTGGAACATGAATACCCCGCTTCGAAGAACCACAGCACACCCCTCAGCATTCAAAATCCAAAGCTCTCATATCGTAAAAAAAACTCCATCTTCCAGCTCAAAATATCTCCATCTCATCTCTCCTATCCCGACAATTTCTATTTAAAACGGGTGAAGTCATGTCGTGCAAGTTCGGGGCCCTATTCACCAGCATGTATTTTCAACGCCGCGTACTTCTAACAGCAATAGTGCTTACGATACGTTGCTGATATATATCCAAGTCCTCGCCCGATTATCGACGAAATTATGAAGTAATGATAGCAAAATACCCATTTAGTGTGACACAAAACAAGCATATCGAGCCAACACGTTAGCCCACACGCATACGCGGGACCCAGCGTCTTCGAAACATATCAGCATCTATCACATCACATTGCTATCCCATTCCTAAAGAAAAATCCATTGATATTCATCTTCGTTATCTCACTTATAAAGATCGTCACTTTAATAATCATACTCGGCCGCAAAGTACAGCGAAAATCGCAACACCACCCCGCGACACCACCACATCGGACATTAGCCCTAAAGCCCGGTACTTTCTCTCCTGTATTCAGGAGTGAATCCCAATATCTAAGCAGAAAATAATTCATAGACCTAGCAGTCTCAATTGGTGATTTGCTACCATCCAAAAGTATACCTCGAACACACCCTGAAAAATCCAGTGCTCTGCTTCCTCGCTCTGGCGTGAAAAGAAAATTCGTTACGATAGGAATATCGAACCTCGGAATCCAAAAGAAGGATAGAAAGAGAAAAAAAATTGAGGATTGAAATCATTGTAAATGAAACCACTGTTCCTTTGCCTCCCCAGTCTCCAGCATCTTCAACGCTTCCCCACGCATCAGTCCATCGACGTAGCATTCTCCGACGAGACGGTAGCCTTCTTCAGCAGGCCGCAAGATGAAGAGGACTTCTCCGCCGTAGAAGAGGCAGATTTTGTCTCCGAGCTGCATTTTTCTCGCGCCGAGACCCATGTATCCGTTTGCTGTGGTGAAGAAGCTGTAATCCACACGAACCCAATCGCCGAATAGGCGGCCCTTTGAATTAGTATCTAATTCATCGGTCAAGTAGGCATCAAGATCTTCTCCCCCGAATAGTTCGACTGTCGTTTCATCTTTGTAAACACACCCAGTGAGCGTGCGTGCAAGAGCATCCTTTAGCTCGTCGTCGCCCTGATACCTCCAAGCCCCCTCGGCGACTTGATCCAGAATTCTCCTGATGATTTCAACATAGCTATCAGAAGTGAGCTCAAGCCGCCACAAAACAAGGTCTCGCTCCAGGAACGATATCGTAGAGATTTCGAACCCCTTAAGTGAAAGCGTGCTCCAAATTCTCCTGATGATTTCAACATAGCTATCAGAAGTGAGCTCAAGCCGCCACAAAACAAGGTCTCGCTCCAGGAACGATATCGTAGAGATTTCGAACCCCTTAAGTGAAAGCGTGCTCCAAATTCTGTTCTCGCCAACCACAGGCGTCAAATCAAGACTTGGTTTCCATATTTCGGTCCGTTCATTTACTAGACCTGCAAACATAGGACGGCTTTGATCCCAACGCGGGACCCAGGAAGGGAACTCTCCATCGTCTTCGAGTTCTTCAGGCTCTGTCCATCTGCCGTCTTTCTCAACATAGGCTTCGTTTCGGAGTATGATACGAAGTGAACCCTCATTGTAGTAGAGATTTCTGGGCAACTTGAGAAAATAGCGGACAAAGTCTGCATATACTAAAGGGAGCGGTTTCTCGTAGTCAGGTCTGAATGACGGAGCGGATAGTCCTTTCTGATTCGCCCATCTTAAATAAATCCCAAGGAGAGCGTATATTTTATCCCGCCCATCGCTAGCTTCCATTGGAGATGTGTACACGAGAGCATCGAGAAAAGCAGCGCCGCTTTTGAGACGATGTATAGATTGAGAAGGTCTAACTATCATGTATCTCGTCAAGCTATACGCATAAAATTTCTTGATTATCCAAGTGGAAGACATTCCAACATCAAGCAAGGGCATCTCATGGCTACCCAGTAATACCAGACCATTTTCTCTCGCAACTTCCTGGACAACCCAAACTCGCCGAAACCAAGGATTTCCGTATAACAAGTCTATTACACCCCAAATTTTGTCTTCTTCTGGTGGCAGCCCCTTTTTTATGCGTACGGGGGCCTCATATTCGTCGTAATTGCCTTCTTTCCTGGCCACTTTCGCAACTTTTCGAATCAGAGACATTGCCTCGGAACCAAATCCGGGATCCTCTCCCAGCCAAACAATGACATTTTGAGCGGCACTGTAAATATCTCCCATGAATGACACTTGGTTTGAACGTTCAACCAGGTCCCTCTGATTGATGCATAGGGCATCGATCCAGATTCGTCTGTTGGACTCTAAAGCACCTGATGCTCTATCTTTTCCAGGACTTGAAATTCGTGTTGGTTTGGAATGCATGCTGGCCGCCCTAGGGCGCCTAAGACTTCTCCGCACAATCGGTTTGGACGGTTTAACGGCAGTCTTCGGGCGTCTCAGCCGTCTTAGCGCAGCACCAAGATTCGGAGTAACCTCAACAGGCACACCATTGCAGACGACTTCAACAGGAGGAACATCACGGAGATCAGGAGGATTCCAAACGTATGACAGAGCAACATAATCCGGCTTTTCGTCAAGGTCCACGACTTCGAGAGAGCATTCGATGGTGTCTTTGAAGCTCCCCGGAAGGATTGTCAACAGCCTCGTCGATCGCGGTGCTGGGAGTGGAAGCTTTTCATAGGGGTGACGTGGCTCTGAATCCATTGGGGGCTAAGGAGCAGTGGAACGAAGACGAAAGAGAAGAAGTCCGCAAGAGAGAGACAGTTTGAAGAAGTTGGTTCTCTCCGATTGCGACGAAAAGCAAGATGCAGTGTTGAGGCTGAGCCTCATGCACGCCACCTGAAAGCCCACCCATTCAGCCTGCAGAAAAGCCAATGGAAACGAAGACAGCAACATCAACAAAAGCAAATATCGAGCGCTAAAACACAAGGCAGAAATTCAAACACATTCAGTCACTTAACAGCGAAAGCAATCCCAAATCGATTGAGGAAGGAGAAACGCAGCATCTTCACCATGAATTGCATCTAGCGCCCAGCAGATCTTTCGAGCGCTCTTGCCTTCGCAGATGCAGGCTAGCATGAAATCCAAGAGCCCTTTGTGGTTCACCCGATGTCTGTTAAAGTGCTTGCCTCGAGATCCCTTTAACATCTACGTGGGACAGAATTCTTTACTGAAAGATGTATAGTTCTGTTCTCCTAACGCCTTCAGCTAATCGCCCATAAGCATCAAGTCTTAGCCACCCAACTTCATTTCATCTTCAATCAACCTCGAAATCCCACCTCCCACCCTACATAACATTCCTCGGATCCAAATCCGCAATATCCGCACTCTTCGCACCGCCCTCAAACACAAACTCACTAACCAACTTCCCCGTCGCACAACTATTCTGAATACCCCAACACGTATGTCCGCTCGCCAGCAAAATGCCCTTTATGCCTGTTTCCCCGATGATGGGCCCACCGCCGCTTTCGACGAGGGGGAGGTAGCAGGCCTGTTTCTTGGCTACGGTGCCGGCTTTTAGGGTGGGGGAGATGGAGGAGATGTAGGCGTAGATGTCGTCGCAGCGGGATTCGTCGCAGAGGACTAGGTCGGAGGATTTGGGGAGGGGGATTAGGGTGTCGCCTTCTCCTGTTTTTGGCAAGATATCATCAGTATTTGTCCTGAACCAAGCGAATTGCAAGAGGCCTAAAGAAGGTAGAGGGAAATGGAAGAGGAGAAATACCACAAGCATAGACCGTCCCATCGGGCCTAGCATACATCTCCGGATTAACACTCTTTCCATGCCGCCTCTTCTTCTGCCCGGGCACAGAAAAGTCCTTCGGTAACTCGATGTCCGTAAATACCGCCCATGGACTAACATCCGCTTCTATCACTACGCTGTGCGCTCTAATCGCATCTATCGGCGCGTCTGGGAAGACGTGACTTGACCACGGACCGGCTGCGACTATTACGTCTGTTGCTGGCAACGTATGGATATGCTTCGTTTCCTTGTCTTCGTATGTAACGCCCTTAACGCCATGTCCCGTATAATCTATCGCCGTAACAGACCCAAAGATGATATCCACCCCCTTTTCCTTCGCTAGATCCGCCATCGAATTCGTAAAGAGGAAAGGATGGACCTGTGCTGTCGTATTCGGTGTGCCCATTTCCGAATAGCTGCGTATCGAATCATTGTCGAACCAATCTAAATCCTTCGGAACCTCAACTCCTATGCTCTTCCCCTGCTTGACATTCGTCTTCGGTAACTTCTTCCACTCCTCTCCTTTCCCCTCCACCTCCCCATTACCCTCCGCAGCATCCAGTTTCTTTCCCTTGGCATCAATCGACCCACAATGCACAGCTCTATACCCCCATCTCCTGGCCCCATCATGTTCCTTCGCCAACTCGGCATGCAATCTATAAGACAGCGGCACGATATTCGCAGGATACGCCCATAGCGCCAGTAATCCGCCAGCCTTTCCCGATGCGCCCGAGGCTATGGATTGTGCTTCGATGATGGTGATTTTGTGGATGGAGGGGTTGTAGGCGGGGTGGCGCGTCAGGAAGTAGGCGCTGGTGCACCCGATGATGCCTCCTCCTAGTTCCCTTATTAGCATTGGTTTTGGTATGTAGATCAGGGGTTCGTACCGATTATCACGATGTTTCGCGGCGTGGATGTTTCTGAAGCCATTGTTGTGATGAAACGGCGTGGTTGGATTGCAAGAGGCAGATGCCTGCATATGCGGGCTGTTTGCATGAGGTACGATGGTACACCGATATCACCTTACATTTATTGTACATAAAAGCGTACATATTTATCCCGCCACTCTGGCGTCATAGACGATAAGACATCTCTTCATAAATTCTATTCTAATCAAAATTTAAAAACAAATATATCCACAATCAGAAGCAGAAACAGAAATGGCAAACGCTCGACTCGGCATTAAAACCAGGAGCTTGACTCTCGGGATCCTCACATGCCGAGGCCGTGAACAAATGCCAGGTCCAGAACACAGCTGCTTTGAAATTATTTGAAACCTTAACCAAACCTTTTGCAACAAAACAAAAACACGACACTTTCCGCGTCATCCGTTCTACAATTATTTAAGAATATAAGACGAGACGAGTCTATGCAAACTTTCTCCCGATCTCTATATAAATCGAATCCACGCATTATCGCAAGCTCCTTAAAAAGCATCCCACCCCGCATCAACATCGCAACAGCACACAACAGGACAATGGCATCTGCTACCAGCTTCTACGATTTCAAGCCTCTCGACAGTAGGTCTCCCATCCTCCTGTACCTCCCTCCGCTTCAGCTTGTATCACCAGAAGCTTCATGCTGCCACACAAATTTACCCCGCCATCCCGCGAGACAATGCTGACACCACCGCCCAACAGAGAAAGGCCAAGCTGTCCCCCTTGACACCTATAAAGGCAAAGTCCTCCTCATCGTAAACACAGCCTCGAAATGCGGATTCACGCCTCAATATGAAGGATTGGAGAAGCTTTATAAATCTATTAAGGAGAAACATGGTTCGTCCTTCCTGTCCCACCCATCACCCCGCCCCTCTCCCTCCACCTCCCCATCCCATCCCAACCCAACCCCAAACCCCAAACTCCAAATCCAACACAACAAATACTGATACCACTCCACACAGGCGAAGACTTCACCATCCTCGGCTTCCCCTGCAACCAATTCGGCGGCCAAGAACCCGGCTCCGACGAAGAAATCCAGTCCTTCTGCCAGTTAAACTACGGTGTTTCATTCCCGATTATGGGCAAGACGGATGTTAATGGGGATAAGGCGAATCCGCTGTTTGAGTGGTTGAAGACTGAGCAGCCCGGGTTGTTGGGGATGAAGAGGGTTAAGTGGAATTTTGAGAAATGGTGAGTTGGCACTTTTTACTTGCTCTGGGGGAAGATAGTTTGGGAGGGGACAAGGAGGGGGGAGAGGGGCCCCCTGGCAGGGGAGAGGGATGAGGGATAAGTGCTAATAGGAGAATAGGTTGATTGGAAAAGATGGCAAGGTCAAGGGACGCTGGGCTAGTATTACGAAGCCGGAGAGCTTGGAGAAGCCGATTTTGGCGGAGCTGGCGAAGGGGGAGGAGAAAGTTGATGTTAAGGCTTGACTATGAATGAATGATACCTGGTTTGGGAAATTTGAGAGGAATGAGAATTGGATAGATTTGGAGGATACCCATAATAAATAATGGGGGTGAGATTTTGGATTCAGAAATTCTCTACTCTTCGAAATGGCACGTTGCATCACATCATGCTGACCTATGGACATCGTGAGATCTCTCGTCATACTTCCTTTCTTGTTGCACATCGCAATGTTACAGCGATCACACAATACCCTCCCAAAAATAACCCTTACATCAACTTCCCCCTAAACCAATTCCCACCCCCCATCACCCGTCTCCTTAATACCCACCTCCCTCCCCTCATCAATAGCCCTCCTCCCCGCCTCCAAAATAGCAGTCGTAAGCACCGTATTCCTCAACGTCGGCAGTCCCCTCTGATCCAACACCTCCAACGCCTTCGGCCCCTCCCTATTAACCAGCCTACACCCATCCACAAACTTCTCAAAACTAACATACCCGTACCCGCCCTGCCCGGCAAAATTCCCCTCTTCATCTGGCGCATATTTCATGTAAAAGGGGTTATACCACATCAATCCATTGCCTAAACTGTCGTCCGCGACATCGTATCCTCGTTTCGCTTGATCGATGCGGATTTCGCCGCCGGAAGCCATGTAGTGGAAATATTGATTACTGTGGACGCCGGCTTTTTGCGGTGCGGTCCAGGACGCGGTGTAGACGCCTGTAGCTTGTTTCGAGGGATCGGATTTAGAGGTCCAGTGTACGAGCAGCGAAATCGTGTCTTCGGTTTTGGGGTCACAGCCTAGTCCTACTGCTACTCCTTTGGATGCTGAAGCCGAGACTTTGGTAGGTATGTAACCAAGGGACGAAACCATGGATTCGCAGATGTCGATGTGGTGCGAGTTCAGGTAATACGAGATATCGGAATCCACGCCTGCCCAAGCTTTGAATGTCTCGAGTTGCGATTTCGGCTGGGACATGTAGCTGTAGAAATAATTGAAGTCGCCCAGCTTTTGCGCCTTGTAGCGCGCGTCGGCGTAGGCGGGGTCGTAGCGTTTGTGGTGCTCGATGTAAACGAATACCCCGTGTTCTTTAGCTGCTGCTAGGAGGGCTAAATGGTGCGCCAGCGTCTTGACGGCGGGTTTGGTGATGAGGACGTGGATTTTGCGCTCGATGGCGTAGAGGGCGATGGGGTAGTGCGTTGTGTCTGGGGTGAAGATTGTGATGGCGGAGCCTGGTGGGAGGGCGTCGATTGCGGGTTTGTAGGCGGAGGGGTTGATGCTGTCTTCTGCGGGGTAGGAGTCGAAAGAGGTGTCGAGCTTGTTGTAGACGTTTGTGATGTTTTTGGTGAGATGTTCACCTGGAAGTGTCAGTGGAAGCGTAGAATTGTGTAGATGGGGTAATTGAGGCATACGGATTGCGGGGAACTTGTGTCCTGATGTTCCGACCATTGAGAGTTTTCCTACTTTTCCTCGTCGTCGAAGGTCGAACATGGTCAGGCCGACTACTCCCACTTTCTTGTCTGATCCTGAAGCTCCTCCTCCCACGAATCCGGTCGTGTACTCTCCCGTGCCTACCATGAGCACATCCAATGGCGCGTCTGAAGCCATGTTTGCTGTGAGAGCAATTGATCCTGTTGGTTGTGGTGTTGGATTTGGATCTCCTGATTCAATCTGGATTGAAGTGGAAAAAGGTTAAAAAAGAATGTCTGCAGATGTTATGAAGCATCGTCACGCATATGATTTATGACAGCAAGGCTGAAGTGATGTGTTGATGCGGGTTCTGACGGAGAAATTTACCGTACCAAATTGAGGGGCAGCTTGGAAGCGAAGAGGGGGAGGCTTCGCTTCCAAATATTCCGGCGCCAAGAAGACCCCCTTTTTGCTTTTCTCTATAGGCGAGGCTTTGAACTATATTTACTTAGATAGCCCATGGCTACACAAGTGCCAACATTATTGTGGAGTTTTTAGTCTTTCCTTTTATCATTCTTATCGCGTCAATTGCGCTATTTCCTCCTATTTGTGGGGTGGTCTGTGGAGGGGCTTGCTTTTTTCTACCCCTGCATTTGGCGTCTGCCCCTCCTTCTCGTGATTTCTATACTGTACTCCATACTGGAGTACTATAACTGTGCTCCGTCTAGTACTACCAGAGGTGTCTCCAACTTAGCCTATTTCTTACCCGCACAAGATCTGGTACCCTATTTTCCCTTTTTCTGGCCGTCAAATTATATTATCTCTATTTATCTTTATATTCTTTGTATTACAATGCTGATCATGAGCCCTCCCCAGTTTCTGTTCAGGCTTTTGCCCCGCATTTTGCTGACGGGCGTACGGGCAGTACCCACTAATCCGAGGCCCCTGTGCACCCCAGCCCAAAGAACATTTCGGGCATTGATCCCCCACGCTGATCTGATGATCAAATCCAGGCATCTGACTGGTGGAAAAACTATTCCGTAGCGATAAAGCCTCATCCAGCAACCACAAACGACATCCCATCGACCAGACCCAGCAGTAGCAGGTTTCCATCCCATGCTTTGTGGCTCCGGCCCTGCATTTGCTCTAACTGCTTTTCCTCATGCAGAGAGACTCATACAGAACATACTTAGTCAAATTTTAGCGGTGAACTTGTCTGGAACGGCCCTTTGACCGTTCCACCAGCCTCTTTCAGAGTGTTGATATACGCTTTATATCATCACTCAACAAAGTCTCATATACTTTGGTCAGCTGTACCGGCTACTTGCCCACTTTCGAAGTACGTAACGGCACAGTAGTCAGAAGTGGCGCCCTAGAAAAGCAAGTAGCTTCGGAATAATATCATACAGGCCAGTGCCCCCACCAGCAGTTTGTCTTTCGGGACATATCTTTTTATTTTCGGTATTCCGCGGAATTTCGTGCGAGGTTTGAAAGTCTTTTTAATGCTGTGCTTTTCCTCTTGATGAAGTTTCGTATTCCCTTGCTCATTCTTTCCCCAGCTTACCGTTTTCGTTTCATCTTACTCGTATCGAACTCTAAATCCCTTCTCCCACTTCCACTTCCACTTCCACTCCCAACTCTTCTCCCTTTCATATTCAACTTCATCACAATCGTTTATTTCCTCCAACAACACCAGCAAACATGGCACACTCAAACGGCGTCAATGGCAACGGTACCACAAACGGTCATGCGAGCAGCACTCGCCGACCTCTCCTCCCCGGCATCTACGCCCCAACCATGACCTTCTTCTCCCCTGACACCGAAGACCTCGACATCCCCACCATCAAGCGCCACGCCATCCGCCTCGCTGAAGCCGGTCTCGTCGGCCTCGTAACCATGGGCTCAAACGGCGAAGCAGTCCACCTATCCCTTGCCGAAAAAACGGCCGTCACCCGCGCTACCCGCGAAGCTCTCGATTCGGCCGGCTTCACTCAAGTCCCTATCATCGTTGGTGCCACAGAGGGCTCGGTACGTGGCACTCTTGCTTTGATTGAGGAGAGCAGACAGGCAGGCGGCGAATATGTGTTATTGTTGCCACCGAGTTATTTCAGGGGATTGATGGATGAGGAGGCGGTTTATAACTACTTCATCGATGTAGCGGATCAGTCTTCGCTTCCTATAATACTGTATAACTACCCCGGGGCGGTAGCTGGTATCGATATGGATTCCGACCTTCTCATTCGACTCGCCAAGCATCCCAATATCGTGGGCACGAAATTCACATGCGGGAATACTGGTAAATTGACGAGAGTCGCGTTGGCTACGAATGCGAAGACGCCGTTTAGTGAGGGTTCCGGATATATGGCGTTCGGTGGCATGTGCGATTTCACCGCGCAGACGCTCGTTAGTGGTGGTAGCGGCATCATTGCTGGTGGTGCGAATGTGATGCCCAAGACTTGTGTTAAAGTGTGGGATTTGTATACGGAGGGGAAGCAAGAGGAGGCTTTTGCTATGCAGAAGGTGCTTAGTAAGGGTGATTGGGTACTTACCAAAGCGGCGATTGCGGGAACGAAGAGCGCGATCCAGAGTTATTATGGATATGGTGGACACCCGAGACGCCCATTGAAGAGATTGGATGAGGTGAAGGTCAATGCTATTAAGGGGGGTATTGAGGAAGTTATGAAGTTGGAGAAAAGTTTATAGATAGGCTTGCGATGTAATGAAGGTGAGATAGGAATTATGGGTGGGACTTTGCATATATTAGGGGTATTTTTATGGTAATTGATATATAGACGATGAATATATTTTTTAGTTCAGGAAACTCTTATCGAGCGCGTTTCTTTTCCTTCCTTGTAGAGCGAAATGGGAATGACCACAAGCATGGACAGGGTTTCTGCAGACCCCACACGCGTGACTAGCTTGCTAATTTTTTGCTAGTTTTACACCCATTCATGATACTGCTTTATTAATATACAACCCTTAAATTTGCTTTTATCTCACATGTACTGAGAGCGATGCGAAAGACTTTCCGGATCTTTTTGCTGTGTTGTGTCACCACGTGACCCACTCTCCCCTTCTAATTGGAGCTAACATGCATTGGAATCCCGCAGAATTCAAGAGCCCTATATATCGAACTGTCCTAATTCTCACAAGCCTATTCTATTCTCATTGTTTCTTTAAAAGCGCTTATTAATAGTTCTTTTCGAAAATGCAAGTGTTGGTCTTGGTGTTGGAGATGTTGGTGGCGGAGGCATCTGCGCCCGCCTTTTCCTAAGAACACGGTATTTAAACTTGGTATCGGCGGTCTACAGTTTTCAATCAGATTTTGACGTCCGCTGTGATGTATTGGCGATTTTTGTATTTTGCTTTGGTAATTGCTCTGGGGGTTCTTGAATCGGCTTTGGTGTTGGCGAGTGGTGACTTCCGTAAGTTATATTTATTTGCCGGATCTTTGCTCTCTGAGGAGAAATACTGACAAGGCCTACTAGCAATTGGCATAGGCATTGGCGCAGATTACATGTTAGTAGCTCACAAAAGATCCAAGCGGATCTTGTAGGCTGTAACATGATGTTGTCTCCAGAACATCGGCATATATCAATGACAACGAGGACTTCGGGACGGTGGCTTGTATTGAAACAACGCAAGAATGGAAAGATTGTTCTCGTTTCCTTCTCCAATTTGGCCACGAGGCCAAGTAAGTGACTATCAAATCCCTCCCCAATCCAGGCATTATTCCACCCAAGATCTAACTATGAAACCACAGAAAAGTTTACAGATATTCAGAATCAGAAGTAAATGAACTTCTGACCACAGCATTAATCTCTATCCGGGAAGCAACCAAAACCCAGCTAAACCGCGAAATCGAAATCCTCGGCCTTACTAACCCAGACTTTATCGCGAATGCCGGATTCACCCGTAACTTATTACACGCGGCAATCGAAGTCCTACCCGGCATAGAAGAAGGCACCGTATTCTGGCCTTATCTCCACAGTATCCGCCTCGCATTCCCACTCAACAACGCCGAAGCTCTTGGATATCTACCAGGGACAGACATCGATCCAGAACTTAATCTACTCTTACATTTCGATTATCAAAATAGCTCGCTTGAGGTGTCGATCACTGAAATTGGTACCATTACCACTAATATGAATTCTCATTTTCGAATCGTGGATCTTGGGGGTACAAATCAAGTTGCGCCTGTAAGGCTTTTACACTCCTATTTCCAATGATAGTATCGGTAAGCTAAGAAATAACCAAACTACAGCCAGAAAAGCTACAATACTTAGCTAAGCGCACGAAGTCCCTCGTGATCGCAGAACTTGAGCACAATCCTGCGACGCTCAAGGATTTCAGACGTATCGTCTTCAGCGGCGATGCACCCGATTCCGAATTCCAAAAGATACGCGAAGTCATTGTAAAAGTATTCCCGGACTTTTCTGAGAGGTTCGCTGGGGGTATTGATCCGAAATGGGTGGCTGCTGTGGGAGCTGCGCGGCTGGCTAGGGAGTGGAAGTTGACTCCGGAGATCTTTGAGCGGGATTCGGAGTTGGTTATTGATGATAGGCCGAATCCGCATTATGAGTTATGAGGGGGTTGGATGGTTTGATTTAGGATTTTAGGGATTTAAGTCCAATGGGGAGCTGAGTTTGAATTGCTCATACGAATAGTGAGGAGTTCGCTTAGAGTGCTGTAATTCAGGGGCTTTAGCGAAGGGGCAAACTATGTTTTTAGCCTGCTTTAGTGCTTACCTAACTCGTAAGTAACATTCGAGACATCGTGATTTCGTGAGGGGTTTCTTCCTGCAAAGCCCAAGAAGACTGCCGCGAAGAACTTTATTTTCTTGAGCTACTAGGACCCTACTAGCACTCATTTCATTTTATTACCCATGGTAAACTATGGAGTTTCACAAGCCTGCCTCACGTGCAAGAAGCGCCGGATCAAGTGCGACGAACAGAAGCCAAATTGTCGCAGGTGCATCAAATCGAAGCGGACTTGTCTTGGTTATAAGGAAAATGCAGATATTTTATTCCGAGACTATAAATCTTGTGGCCTGGAGGGTTCTGTAGACTATTCTAAACCGCCTCTTCAAGCTTCTACAGCGTCGGACTTTCCGCCAAACCTAGATGGCAATGCGGATACGGCAGCATTGAAGTCTTTCTTCCAGGACTATGTTCTTGTATCTAAAGACAGAAGCCTCTCGCGGGGGTACTTCGATGGATTAGAGTCTCTTCTCAACTCTGCAAGCCCCTCCGAAGAACTCATCAGCGCTGCAAAGATCGTTGCCCACGCTAGCGCCGCGAGCAAAACCGGCACGTTGGACTTGGTTAGCAGTACTGATAAGTACTCCAATGCGTTGGCTGCTTTTCAAAAGATGTTGGATAATCCGGAAAAGCGCAACGCCGATGAAGCACTCATGACCGCCGTCTTACTCGGCCTCTACGAGATGATCGTAGCCGCAGAACTTTATCCAAGCGCACACAATTTGCATCTCAAAGGTGTTTCTGCAATATTATGTACGAGAAAGGTCCCCTTTGACCTGCTTGATTTGGCTGGCGCAAATCTCTTCGAGTTATTCAATCCGCTACTTCCTGCAAGGTCTGCAGCCAAAGGATCGATACCAGGTCTTCTGTCTCCGTACCCTTGCTCAGAAACAGATCCACCCATGAAAAGCCTCGATGTGCTTCTGATTAAATCTCGTCCAGTACTCGAGCGCGCTTCGCAGATACTATCGGATCCCAAAGCCACCAAAGTAGACTTACGGACCTTGAAACAAGACGCGAGTTTGCTGAATAAAGAATACTCCTTGTGGCCACTCTGCCAGCCTAAAGAATGGCTACCACGGACACTTGGAGTAATCCAAGACGAAGATCAGTTCAATGGTGGCTCACTCTCCGAGAAGCTTTTCTGGCCCGGAAATGTGGACTCTTACTTCGATCTCTACGTCTCGGCGGTCTGGAATACCTATCGAAAAGCTCGACTGAAATTACTGCACGTCATTGCTAGAAGCTCTGAACGTATTAACCCTTCCGAGCTCACAAATCGGAAGCTAGAAGCCGAAATGCAGGAGCTTGTCGACGATATGTGTGCATCGGTTCCCTTCCATTTAGTCGCGGATCTGCCTTCGGCTCTGCATAAACCTAGCGATATGATCCCCCCCGGAAAAGCCCTAGGAGGCTTGTTTCTTATGTATACGATGTACATTGCTTCTTCACTCCCCATGGTGCCTTCGAAACAACGATTTTGGATGAGAGGACGCTTGAGGTGGATTGGAACGCGGATGGGCATTCGACAAGCGAGCATGCTTGCAGATGTAGGTTTCAAATTCATTTTCTGCTAGGGTCTCTGAGATTGACAGTTGAATAGAACGATCTAGGGGTGGAGAACAAGTTAGTTGGTGTGGGACATAGTCTTTCATTTGCTGGGGCTTTGATGCAGCCGGTTGTAGCTAACATCCCGGAAAGTGGTTAAAAAATTTAGGTAATAAGCAGGAAGCGCCCTTTGTCTACGTTCAATTACTACTTCTAATTCGTGCATTCATTTTCAGTATATGCGCACCTTCCCCTTCCATTTTGGCTTTCCTCTTGTCATTTTCTTGACCTGAAGTCGCACTTCTCGCTTCATATCTTAAAATCTGACAACTTTATACTAACGCTTTGAGGAGTTGCATATCTGTCTGAGTTATTATACTCCCCATTTTCCCGTGAAATGAGTGTAGAATTAACAGATTTCCTGGGTCTCCAATTTATCTGAATGGAGTTAAAAATTAAATCCAGAGAGAGGAGATACACGGATCACTTTGAGATCTTCCAACCTCTTCTATCGTTCTACGGAAATCACTCACGTCCGAAAGTGACGATAGAATCAAAAGAGCCCCGCACTATTTGGTGAGTACTACTAGTACTTGTGGCACTGCATTAATTCGCTGACGGAAATTTTCGCAACGCTAACTTAAAGTGGTTCCCCGCAGTTAGCGAGCCCTCCCCTTTCCTGAGGTGGGATGCTCATAGTTGACCAAATCCTTGTGCTTCCAAACGGATCTAAAACTTATGTCCAATATAAATATGGCAGTCTCGAAGTAAAGCCGGTATACTGTAGCAAACTACGAAGTGTACGTACATCTCCATAGTGCCTACTGCGACGAACGGCATTTCTCTCAACGCTAGCCGCTTTTGGTGCCACCCGGAACTGATATATAAATGAGCGGTGATTCCATACCCAAGACTTCAATTCCCAGCAAGACATTAAATCCATTTCCCGCGCATACTTTCTATCATTGAGATCATTCAGGTTCCATAAACATCAAGTTCCAACCATTCCACAATGTCGGTCCTCAACACCATCCAAACAATCCTCATCATCGGCGCAACATCAGGCATCGGTGAACAGTTCGCCCGCCGCCTCCATGCCATTGGAAAGAAAGTCATAATCACCGGCCGCCGTGCCGACCGTCTCGCAAGCATCCAATCCGAACTTGGCTCTAATGTCTCAACCTACCAATGGGACATTACCGACCTGCCAAACCTCTCTTCCCAGGCCTCGGAGATTCTCACACAACATCCTGAAACAAACAGTGTCTTCGTCGTCTCCGGCCTGGGCAATGTTTTAAACTTTCTCGATGCCTCTACTTCCAGCGACGCCAAGCTAATCGCTGAATGCACCACCAACGTCACAGCGCCGGTACTGCTTACTCGCGCCTTTATGCCTCATCTCTCTGCGCTTGCCGCGAAGGGGCAGAAAAGTAGCTTTCTGCTCATGGGAAGTGGAATTGGGTTTGCGCCTAATCCATTCTTCCCCGTCTATGGGAGTACGAAGGCTGCTATTCATGCTCTGGCTGTGGCTTTACGCCAAAGTGTTAACAAAGCAGAGGAGAAAATCAAAACAAACTTGAGCATTGTGGAAGTTGCGCCACCGTATGTGGCGACTGATTTCGATAAGGGGTTTCGGAATCCGAAGGGCCCGCAGCCGATGCCGTTGGAGGAATTTATGGATGAGACTATGAAGGGACTTAGTGAGCTTGGGGAGGATGGCAAGACAATTAGGGAAGTGGCTGTTGGTAGTGCGGGGCCGAGGGTTGATTTGTGGAGAGGGAGTTTGGGGAAGTATTTGAAAGAGGCTGGAATGGAAGGCTAGAGTCAGGGAGTGAAATACACCGAATTTGAAGCGTGTTATCCCTAGAATCTGAAAACATCTATTAACAAATTTTCTTTTGTTTGAAATATGAAGTGAAACTCTTGATGTACCCTTTTCTCATAGTTCAAGCTTATCTATTCTTGGAAATTATTTCTAGCAAGTTGAATTCCATTCTCTTTCGTTTTAATATGGAGTCAATAAATACTTCTAGATGATCACTCCAAGTGTTCCATCGTATCTTCAAGAATGCGAATGAGACTGCAACCTGTTTGGCGGTGATCAGCTCCATTGAAATCAAGCAAATATTTTGTCCATTCGTATTCCTCTAACAATCTAGTCAGAAATGAAAGGGAATACCAAGCTATCCACGCTACAGGTTCATAAACAATACCTTTTTCTTCACTGACCACCGGAGGCCCTCTCCCACTTGGCATCGAATTCATCCACAGCTTTCTTCGCTTCCTTCTCCTTGCCGTCTTTGATCTTCTTCGCCTTGGCCTTACACACCTTTGAGCTGCCCCCCATTGCGATACGCTCAGTCATCGTTGTTTTAGATTGCTGATAGTTTTGCGTCATGAAACTAAGCATCCCGGGTCAATAAACCTTCTTCGGGGTTGTGGAAAAGCTCCCACCTTTCTCCGTCGACGCTCTTGGAATTCCGCGCGCCAGACATAGTGACTTTCGGTGATAGCACTGATAAGTGCAAGGTTGGTTGGCTGTATGGTATGTGCTTCGATGAACCTATGTGAATCTGGTGGAGTGTGATCACTGTCGTGAAGTCTTGAAGTGGGATATTGTGTTGATTCTGGGTTATTCAAATTTCTGATAACGACTTGACCTCCATAACCACAAAGCCATTCTTATATAGAGTGAGAACTAATATTTTGTCCGCATATTTTGCGCTCATGTTTTGCCCTTATACTCCATCGCAGCAAAGCATGAAGCTTGGATCATGAGGATAATCCCCTCGAGACGTTGCAAAACATGCTGACGAGCCAAATCGAGAAGACTACGCACGGGTTTTGACAGCATCATGTGAAATGATCTAGATGCATCGGCCTACCCCCGGTTGGAGAAGCGGTGGCAATCCACGGCTCACATGCTTAAGTTGCCTTGTATCACCGGGAGGATGGACGCACAGGAATTTCTGAGCCTTATTGGCTTTCGATGCAGGTCGCGAAAGGCAAAATGTCGCGCGCAACGCTATCCTCAAGGCTGATTTGTTGACGTGTTAGGCAACCCAGGCGGTCATCCTGCATCGGCAGGCTGGCAAAACCTGAGCTGGCAAAACCTAAGCTGGCAAGACCTGAACGTGCCAGAATATTACCACGCAGAATTTCAACGCCCAGAATTCGAGCCTTTCCATGAAATCTACATTTGGCATCACATTTCTGTTCATGTCCCCTCGGATTATCGAGATATATTCCATCTAGCGAACAATTCCTTGCATAGTATCCTAAAGTACGCGAGGCAGCTGTACAGATATAGAATGGCGCCCGCTGTCAGAAATATCCCCAAGCAAGAATGGGCTGGCCACAAAGACGCTATCCACGATCTATATCATATTCAAAAACTTCCTTTGCATAGTTTGCGGGGGGATCCTAGTGTGCAGCAAATTATGCGCGGCGAACGCAATTTTGATGCCAGGTGAGAGATGTATTTGAGCGGTGCGGACATTGAATCTGATCATCTGCGATAACATAGCGTTGCACAATATGAAGCCTACTTCAGAGAACTTGGTCAGCCCAAGAATCTCAAGAAAGAAGAATGGAGGGCAATTCATGGAAAACTTCACGAGCTTTCTTTCATGAATGTCGAAGCTCGTGTCAAGGTTTCGGGCAAGGTAGTCGGCAAGGAAAAGCTCAAGAGATCCAAACGCCACGCCTTCTCAGGATCCGAGCTACCACAGCAAGACTCATCTTCTGGTAAGTTAAGATAAATCTGCTCTATATAAACTAACATCTTCGTAGGGCTCCCACTGCCCGCTCCAAATCGTGTTGCTATTGAAGTCCTGGGAGCTGATGGCAAGTGGTCCATCTACAGGGGCGAAAGCATTTGCGAAAACAGCAGCGCATCCCTCATCGAAAACGAGGCAACTGAGTTTGAACACCGACTAGTCGACGACTTTGTGCTCGAGGACGGTGTCGCGTCCCTCAGCGATCTTGAACGTCTTTCACAACCTCAGCCTCCTGCCACGAACAACCATGTAGGTCTCGGATCAGACAGCCCATCATCACTACAGCTTATAAGCCAGTCTACAGACGTTTCCTTTGGCGGTATCAAATCGCCGCCCCTTTTCGCACCTGCCTTGATGGAACTCGACTTCGGTGCTTTCTCTTCCCCAGGCCCTGCGTCTGGAATGGCTGACTTTCGTCTCTCACCTGCAGGGATGTCTTCGGACGGTCTCTTTGGCTGCCCAGCCTTCCATTACTTATTCTCATCTCAGTATTTCCCGAACCAATCACCGTTCTCTGAGCTTCAAGCAGCTCTCTTGAGAAAGGTCAGACCTAGTATTCATTACAACAACCAGGTCGTGAAATATCACGGAGTTAGCACAGGGTTAAACTCTGCAATGACTAGGAAGCCACCGTCGTCAAGAGTCCTGGTGAGCTCTCTGCTCCAGGAAACAACCCAGATGATCGACATTTCAGTCGGGGGCAAAACAGGGCCGCCGCCGAGCCGCGAAGTAGTGCTGGACAGTTTGCTTTCTCTACTCTCCGAGACCCAATCACCAGACGATCCGACAACTGACCTCGTCACCGAAGATTCCGCTTTTGACACCCTTTTCTATCGCGCACTCATATTCTCCATGGCCAATGGTTTCGCAGGCCTCAAAGATATCCCACCTGCGGCCGTCCTCAAAGTACTGAGGAAAGAACCCGAATTAACCTCCCAGATATTTGAATACTTCAGATCATCCACACCAGTCTATGCCAAATCTCTGGCAGACAACTTATTTCGAGCTGCTGTAGAGGCTTGCGATGAAGAAGCTGTCAAACTCATTCTTCAAGCAACTCAGGGCTCGGCCAACGCAATCGATCCAAATGAGATTGTGTGTAAACTCGGGGGCGGACATAGACTCTATACTCCGATCGAAGTTGCGGCCAAGTTTCGTCATCTTGGTATCGTGAAAGTCCTTCTCGCCGCTGGGGCGGACATCAATAAGACACACTTCCGCGAAAGAAGCCACCGTCTGCAGCAGGACGAGCACAGAGGACTCGAGTTAGCGATTCGAAAGACGGGCGAGTTTGAGGTGATTGACATGGATTTGGTAAAGACGCTTCTTGATGGGAAGGCCGAAGTACGAGTTGATCTCATCAGGGCTACCGCTCGAAGGGGTCAGGCTAACCTTTTTCGAGAATTGTTCTCCAGATTCCCACCAGCTAAGCACCGCAAATTCTTCAAAAGCGAGGCAGCCCTCAACGAGATTGTCCAGTATCTGGATAATAGTCTCGCTACACGCATCATTAAACAAATTTTAAGGTACTGCATCCAACAAGACTGTAGGAGTTGCATCGAAAAGTGCCAAAAGGTGATGGAAAAAACTCTTTGTAACGCGGCAAGGAAAGGGAATGTGGAGCTTGTAAAGTTCCTATTACCCCATGCTACAAGCAAAGATGCAGCACTGTCGGCTGCTGTTGTCAATGGTAGCCGGGAGCTCATTAATGTTTTACTCCAGAATGGCGCTGGGGTGGGTGGTGAACCCAGTGATCGGACTGAATATGAGCCATTCCCGAGGACTTCACCATTCTACAATTACAATAGCACGATGCCCTTACGTTTTCGCCCTTCACGCATCAGATTCTACACTACACCTTTAGCAGAAGCTCTTCGCTCCCGAAATAGCAGTCTCATACACGAATTTGAATCATTGGGAGCACTAGTTCATATCACCCAAGACAAACATTTCCAGGCGGCAATCCTTGCTGCGGCCGAAGTGGGAGATTGCGAATATATACGAAAGCTCTTGCAGAGAGCTCTGAACAAGAGCGGGGAACTTTTGACGGTAGCACTTTCGATAGCCATTCATGTGGAGGAAACAGAAGCTGCTCTGATGCTTCTTGATAATGGTGCTGAGGTCAACCTAGACTTCGATGGGATTTTCTCGCCAATGAGAGAGGCAGTCAAGAAGCAGAATAGAGTCGTCGTGGCTAAATTGTTGGAGGCTGACGTCCCTATTGGCGTTAATGACGTGGAATATGTCATTTTGTGGGGCGACAGAAGTCTGATTGAAGATATTCTTTTCATGCGTGCTGGCGAACTTTTTGATAATTTTAGTGGTACCTTGGGGGCAGCGGTGCGGTCAAGGCAAACAGATCTAGTAAATTATTTCCTCAAGCTAGGAGCTACACCGAGCTATGGGGACCTGGTAGACGCAGTCAGAAACGATGATAACGATATGATTCAGCTACTGATGCTCAACGGTGCTGATCCCGCCAACGAGAGTGCTATTCTTTTGGCGCTTGACAACAACCAAGGGATCTTCGAGATGCTGCTGCGAGCGTTCATGGCCCAGTATCCGCAGGGGAAAAGATTATTTGGCGGAGGGCTGTTAATAGCGGCCACTAAGAGAGACAACTTAGCGCTATTCGATGTGCTACTTGCTGCGAAAATGGATGTGAATCAATTTTCGGCATCACATCCATTTTCGGCAACGGGCAACATTGAGTTTACCCCGCTAGGCTTCACGATTCAAGACAAGCAGCGGGCGAAATATGGCACACAAATGGTGCGTAAATTAATTGCCGCCGGTGCGGTTGTGAATGGGATTGCTCGTAAACCATCGCGAAACTACTCTTTCCCTCTGGAGACAGCGATCATAGTGGCTATCAAAACTCAAAGCGATGAGATGGTCAAGCTGCTCATAAAGAACGGCGCTGACGTGGACAAACCCGCACGACTTAGTATAAAACGCACCCCTCTTCAACAAGCCTGTGAAATTGGCAGCTTCAAAATGGTCAAACTTCTGCTAGACAACGGGGCAACTGTCGATGAGCCGCCGGCAGAGCGAGGCGGAGGCACTGCTCTCCAATTAACCGCCAGCAGTGGTAGCATCAAGATTGCAGAATTGCTTCTGCAGCTCGGAGCAGATGTCCATGGAGCCCCATCCAAAGTGAATGGACGGACCGCCTTAGAAGCGGCGGCAGAGAACGGTCGTGTGGAAATGATTAGGGTGCTTTGGGACGCGGTTAAAGGAGTTGGGTTCACAGCTGACGAGATTGAGAAGGCAAAATATCTGGCAAGGAGTAAGGGGCATAGAGGTTATACAGAGTACATCGAGAGTCTTTGGGCAGCGAGCAATCTGTCTTTGCTTCAGACGGTGTCATCCGCTGAGTTGGACGGCGGGTTTTGGCACCAGGTTGTCTAGGTGTATTTTAGATTTCTAATTGCAGAGAATTCAACAACTATCTGGCAACGAGCTGGACAGGCTGATCCGGCACACATTGAAGTCTGTAAGCAACATGCGGCTTGCCGTAGCTGACCATAGGCACTAGCCAGGGACACAAAGCAATGGGGCATTCAAGCTAATGACGCACGTCTTACAGAATTATGAGAGACTCATTTCGACGTTCAATCAAAATAAGATGACGTTCGAGGAGGGGCAGACATGTCAGCAACACATTCGACTCCGTGGGGATAGAGCCAAATGATTGACCGATGTGCGAATTTGACAGAGCAAGCGCAAGAGCGAAAGCGAGACCGAGAAGTAGCAAATTGAAGCATCAACAGCATTACTAACGACATTTCTGTTGACAAAATATTCAACCGGTCTGTCGACGGACCGGCCCGCAACAGCGACGTGCAACAACACCAGGGTAGAAAGAGCAGCATTCTACTAATCCGGCAGGTGGGCCTCGATTTGGATTGGAGAACTGGACTTGCGGAGTAGATCATGCGACAGTCCCAAGGCGGCTTAATTGGAAGTAGACAATAAAACACGATCCCCTTAGTGCAAAGTAAGAGCTATTCGATGTATTCTAGGACCTTTTTTTTAAGAATCTAAGGGATTTGGAGGTACAGACTGCCGGACGCCTGAGTTCTTTGACTGCCCAAATGTGAACAACGTTTCTGCGATACTGTTGATAAATATGTACCAGAAGTTCAGCGGAAAAACACCGGCGGCTAGATGGGTTGAGCACTTGACAGACAATTGGTCTACTCTGGACATAATCTCCAACTTTAGAGGAACTTCTGAGATCAAAATTAAAGGGCTAGTCCATTTCTGGGACCTCTGTGAGTGCTTCGGCTTGGTCGAATATTTGACACTTGTGTATATAAGCCCAGGAAAGACTCTTCGCCTTCCAAGTTTTGGCCTTCGGACATATTTATGTGTCCCCACGACCATCCCGAAAGCTTCAACACGCATCAAGCCTTCAAGAAGGCGCCCTTTCGATCTCTCTCGCGTTCCTCCTCGCCGAATCACGTATTCAAAAGCGTAGACCTGCAAAGCCCGTGATTCGCGACTTGAACCTACTTAAGAAGCACTGATTTGAGGAATCTCCCTCGTGGTAATGCCCGATGGGATCGCGTCTCTGACGCGTGGAAGGCTATCAGAAAGCGGCACGGCCTAAAAGCTGGGAAAAGAACCCAGTCAACTCCGCGAGGTCCGTTTCGTTTTGCCTGCTTGCCGTGGGATCGAATCGAGCTTGGATCTGCCCTGACAAATCCATTCCTCATCCCGACCGCTATGTATATTCGATTTTGGGAAATAGGAATTTCGGACGCTTTGAGGAGGGAAGAAGTTGAATAGCGAGTGCTTATCTAGCGCCGGTTGTAAGCTTACGCGCGCTTCGGGTTGGCCTCTACGCGCTGGTCTCGTAGGTTTTCTATCGCGATGTCGATCGAGCTATGAAGCGCAGTCTCTCGATGTTGTTGGAGCGCGTACTTTGGTCAAAATTGAATGATGGTGGAAGAGGAGAGATATCAATGTACCCAAGAGGTCGCTACGCGACGTTAGCGCTGGGGATACTGTATTAGTCAGATCTCACCAACAACGAAACGTGAATACATTCATCCCTACGACATACATTTGAGTTGCTGGAATATTATCAATCTAGAAGTTCAGCTTCTAGTTTTAGGTTCTCGTCAACTGAGGATCGCGTCTTCTCTGATCCCAATGTCATCCCATAGTAGCATCAACACCACCGCAACTGCCGACTCGAGACAGCGAGCTGCTCAGGCCTGCTCGGCGTGCAGAAGGCAGAAGAAGGGCTGCGATAAGCTTTATCCAACATGTTCTTCTTGTGAAAGACTTCACCGAGATTGTCACTATGAGACAGGTTCCTTGCCGTCAGCTGTCCCAGAAGGATATGAGACCCTAGCGCAACGCCTCACAAATTTAGAAAACGAAATGATGCAACATCGAGCTGTGCTATCACAAGTTGGCTTACAATCTTTATTTGATACATCTGGTATTATCCCGCCAGCGAACACCGCAGAGTCATTTGCTAGTTCGTCAACTTTTCCTGCTGCCTTCTTCCTCGACGTACAGGCATTCCAACGGCACAAGATGACAGCACCAATTCCGCAGATGGCTATTCCTGGTCATGTTCAAAAAGCCATTGGAACCGCGTTCGAAATCCGAGCCATAGTTGGAGCTCACTTCTTTTCTGTTTTCACTTGGATGGCTATCGTCTCTAAAAATAAGATCTATGAAGAGATCACAGTTTCTCCCGAAGCTTTAGCCCCAGATGTTGCTTTGCTTGTTCTTTCTATGAAACTGTTAAACGATATGCTTTCTGGCGGGCTGCAAGAGCCTCGAAGTCTGTTGTATTTGATGGCAAAAGAGTTCTTCACATCGGTCGAGTCACGTGGAATTGGCTCCATCCGGCTGCTCCAATCTGGTGTTCTGATCGCTCTATATGAAATGGGGCATGCTATATACCCTGAAGCATACCTGGCAATTGGCCGAGTTGGTAGAATTGGTCAGGCAATAGGACTTCAGGACACATCTGGAATACCTCAATTGGCACTAGAGCCAGAAGCCTGGGATGAAATGGAAGAACGTCGTCGTGTATGTAAGTTTTGAAGGATAATGCTGCGCTCTTTTCCTATTTTCATGTTCCAGTCTAGGTTCTTCAATGGCCTTCTCGCACGAACGAATTCGTTCTTTGATGCATCAAGTACTGACGTCTGAGTTTTTAGGGTGGGGATTGTATATCCTGGATCGGTATGATCTTGCCTCTTCCCTCGAAATTGGTTCTAATACCAGGATAGAAACATGAATATCGGAAATCCAACGCGCTCTCTGGCGCTCTCTGAGGCAGCAAGGCGCGAGTATCTGCCCGTGGATGACAAATCCTGGTCAGAGGGAGTGAGTCTTTAAGATTTCGAATTATCGCAGACTAACGCGTGCTCAAGTCTACAACTCCCAGCGAACCTCTGTTTGTGTCATCTGCAACTAATGTCAATGCCGCACCGACTGCTAGATTATGTCAGGCATCACACCTGCTGAGCCTAGTCCTCACTCACGTCAACGACCGCGACTCCGACCCCACTCTTCGTCTAGAAGAAGCAAATCAGCTAAATCGTGCTTTATTATCGCTTTCTTCTTTCCTGCTTAGGGACATTGCCACAGACCCTACGAAAGTGTGCGTGCCAAGAGCGATATGTTATAGGTGGAATATTCCTCACAAGTGTTGCCACCGCAAAGACTAATAACTTTAGTGCCCTGATCACTCTCTACGAGCACGACCTGAAATCTGGGCAAAGCAATTTTGCACTGCCAGTAGAGAAGGAGCTACATGCCTTAGCCAGAGATGGAATGGAAGCCCTTGTTCCAGTCGTTTCAGATTACTCAGTCAAGATGCAAACAACCTTGCCATTTAACACCAATCAAGTTTCTCCATTGGTTATCAATTGTCTCTATCGAATGGCATCGTGGCTCTCCCGAACGATTGCTGCCGCCCCTAGAGACGACTATTCGCAGGCATTAATGTCTATAACACAAGGCTTACGTAAACTCGAATCCAGGTGGAAAGTCGCTGGTAAGATCTGATATTTTCAATTAATATGGTGATTGATACATTTTTTTTTAGGAGCATATCTCAAAATACTCGAGGATCCGATATCGTAAACTTTTACGGAGGAAGACCCCCGTCCGGCCCAAAGTTCATTCGCAAGATCTTATACTACTAGTCTGCCCAGTGTCTAAACTAGACACACAACACACCGTACTCCTTACTAGGACGTCAATTCATCAGATGAAATCATTCAAAGCTTCGGTGGTATCCCCCCACGACGTCCGTATAGAGAACAGGTCCGTCGCGCCGTTCAAATGTCGGTAGTCTCATGGCGGGGTCACACTACCCCGCTGTTCAGCACAGTCGGAACTCAACAACGTCATCACCATATCACCAGAGACACTACCACGCCAGCACTGAAGGTGCAATATCGGGATATCTTTTTCTCCGAGAGCTAAATCCGGCCTCATCGGTGAAGATGTGTTGCCCCATTTGCGGAACACCTCCGCCAAGACCATGGCGTACGGATTGGGCGTCCTGGAGGTGCTCAGAGGGCAACGACAATACAATATCCATCCTTTACAATTTTGAAATGAAATTCATTGATACTACAGTAGGCTGCTTCTACCTGCGGTGGAGCATATGTGAACGAAGTAAGCAGACCCATCTCCTGCTAACATTAGGAGCTGACTTGCTTGTTGTGATTCGAACCCGCCAGATTTGTGGAGTCATTTCTGGGTTCTCAATTATCTAAGAATTCTCAAAATTCAGCAGAAGTAAGATCGTGGCGGCACACTGTGTGGCTCGGTTGGTACTGAGGGATGGGTTCAAACTCGTCAAGTCCCTGAACTTCGCCAGAGGAGCTGATGAATTTGAAGCCTATCCGTACACACCACAAGGGCACATAAATTGTCTTTTTTCGTTGCCCGACATGCTTATTTTAATTGGTATTATTTTACCGCTAGAAATATTGAAAGATGCTCGTTTAATGGTTTGGAAGCTACCCTACATCCAATTGAGAAGAGTAGTCTATTCTCAATTGAAGTTCATTGTATATTTTCCGTGCTCTATATCCACACTGTCGCCCTTGGCAGTCCACGTACTGCTCCCTTCCCTCGCAATATTTACAGTTTTGCTCCCGCCCAGCAAGCGCACCGTGGCTGTTCTCCCAAACGGCACCTCAAGTTTCAACTTTACAGTACCTTCTCTCCGCTCAAAAATCACCCCTATTACTCCATATATATTAATCCCTTATTATAAAAGATTAGATATATTTTTAAGAAAGAAAAAAAATATATTAATTCTGAAGGTCAAGATTAAAAAGAATTTAATAACCGAAAAATATTATATTAATTATTTATTCCCTATTTATATCGAGGTAATTTATTTAGTAAAAAAAAAGAAAAATTTGTTTTCGATTTTATAAAAAATAATAACAGGTTACATAATTATCTTATTTTTAAAAATACAATCATTACATTAGCTAAAATAACTCGAAATAAAACAGGAATTATTTTTCTTGTTTATTTTTTATAATTTCCTAATTTTAATCCTATCGGAAAATATATTAAATTAATTGAAAAAAGTTAAGATAAATAAAATAAGATTATTATAAAGGAAATATTAAGAAAAATATAAATTTGTAAAATAATATAATGAAAGTTTATTAAAAACGAAATATAATAAAGATTAATATATAGACCGTATTTTTGGGGGTGATTTGCTTAATTTAGTACCTGACCAATTCCTGCACCCTCTGGTGGCCTCGCTGTTCTTCTATTCAATATCATTTACTAACAAGAGAAAGTGAAATGACTTAGTGTTAACATAACTGCAGTGGAGGAGTCGATCCTGTGACAAGAGTTTCAGCGAGGGCGGTAGTGACGACGATAGAGCTATATTTAGTATGGAGCCTATTTGAGTCCTCCCTAGCAAATGAACATTTGTGCATTTAAGCAAAGTCATGAAGTGCCGGGAAGTTATAGTGGTCAGCGGCTAATGTTAGCCACCCAAACCCAGCCAAAATTGGCTTCTAATAGGTTGGATAGGAGCCAACAACGAATCCTGGTGCGGAGGCTAAAACGGGTCCTGGTACTGTAATCCCTTAGTAGCCGCCCTTCCCGCCCAATGCCATTGCGTACTTAAATCGGTAGCCCAAGACATTCTTTCCCTTTTAGCCTTTAACCTTCAATTCTTAATCTAACCGAGTATTGGAATTAAATCTACAGAGATTGAAATAAATCACTTCAAATACCGAAACGATTGCCGCGACTAGCCAGAGTTCCTTCTCCTCACCTATAAGTCTTTATAAAAGAACGCCTTAGAATCGGGACCCTAACTTCAAACCCCCAATTATTTCTCACAACTATTTCCTCCGATTTCAGTCCTATATACTCATTGCCTAAAGATGGTACATCTTTCAACAACCAAATCTCTTAATCCTCACAACCTCATACTTATATTCTTCCTCTCACCTACCCTGATTCATACCTTCCCGACATCAGCCCTCTATAATCTACAAGGACGCGACACAATCAATCACACAACATGTCCAGCACTAACACATCCATGCTGGAGTGCTACCCTTTCCAGTGATACGATGACGTTGTGTAATGGAGCGGGTTTGGCTTGCTATATAGGGGAGATTATGTTCGAAGCGGGCACTTGTGTATGGTGTAATAACACTTGGGTTCCGGCGACCAGTGTCTTGCAAGACAGATATGATAAGGATCATGGTGGATAAAGTTTAGATTACGAGTTAGGATTGAGAAAGGACATTAAGTTAGAGAGGAAAGTGGTGTTATTTAGCATTATAACGGGTTGGACCCGTAGAGATGCTTGGCGCTGTGGGCCTACGCTATTATATTCTACCACATGACCTGGCGTTACACTCGTGCCACTAGCAGCCGCCGCACAGTCTTTTCTACGAGAACGAGAACCTCCTTTCTCTTTCTCTCCTTAGTTAATTCTTCTTATAATACAAACTGTTACGGGTTCGCAAGGTTTTGTTCAAACGATTGGTGTTCCCTTTATACAAGACGAATAATCTAAGGCACGAAAGGTTCCGTGCTCTACGAGCAAGTAAATAAGTACATGGGGGCGTTGTCGTCACTCGAGTCATGGCTAGACGCCTGGCCAGATGCCGGATGCCCGAGCCATGACTATGGCTCCAGAAGTGCGCATTGCGCGTTTCTATATACTTAGTTCTTTATTCAATTGCACCAGCTTTTGCTCCCTCTACTGATTTGGTTGTACTCCCGTCTTCATTAATGCGTTAAATGATCTTTGGATGGATTGCTATCTCCAATCACACTTACAATATAGCGTGGCAGTCTGAAAATGTAGTATCTTGCTTGACGAGAAGATGATGTGCCACCTTGGAAGTAAATAGCATAATTATAGATTGTCTATTCAAGTCAAGATAAATGACAGGCCCGTATGCTTTACCGCAAACATGATACTAACGTTTTGGATGAGATTTTGGTGCTTGGTGGAGGCTACCGATAATAGACAACAAATGAGGGCTAGGTGGTAGAGGAATAGACGACTTTACGGGGGGTATACACTATAAGAAAATGCAGTTTAAGCAGAGGATAGAGAATTCAAGGCACACATTGGCCAGAATCGCGACTCAGCCGAAATCAACGATACAACTTACGGACCACGGCTTGTATGGAATCCTGACAATCAAGGGGAGGAACAGTAGTGACACTTGTATCAAAGTCAACTTTTCTCCCTTCCCGCTAATACTGGGATCCCGCATCATAAATGCTATCCCTTAATAACCATGGACACCCTACCGATGATTTGGAGTTCAACAAGAACAAGGCCTTTATCGTGCTCTATATGTAGCCGATTCTAGAACATACGCATGTGTTGCTTCAATCCGCCAAATTACTTATATGTATATCAATAATATCCACCGAAATTGTCCGGCCGCAGTCCACGAAGCTCGCTCTCTCCGAGTTGATGCGAACATTAATAACATTGGCACCATGTTTAACATCCCAGGTCGCCAAGCCAGAAGGGCTCTGTAGCAACTGTTGCGCGACGAGCTTCTCACCGAGACAATTTAAGATAGGCGAGCTGCCCTTGACCCCCTTTGTATATTTGGCGTCATGGTCTACGAAGCCGACATAGAGCGATTTAGCGGCGAGTGAGAGGCCCTCGACGTCAACCTTGCCGAAGACGATGCCAATACCCCTGTTGTCCTTCTTAGTGCCGTTTCTGGACCAGTATGACGCAAACAGGCGAGTATTCGACGGCATGGCGCGTGGGTGCAATAATCGCTCGGCCAAGCTGTAGTCGACCTCTAGCGTAGAGCAGTCAGAGCCCATGTACGCCATTCCACAGCAGTCGAACTCGCGGAAGATGATATCTCCCGTTTGTAAATCGGGGCGTATCTCGGGCTTGACGGAGAGTCGGCTCAAGCGTGGTATTATGTTGTGCAGCAAGAGCGCTCGGTAGGACTTGTTGCTCACGAGAACGAGGCTGTCTCTCCTCCCCATGTTGTCGTTGCCCCAACCCATGAGCGGGATACCAATGGAGTCCTGACTATCATCGCTTACCTTGCATCCTAGGATCGCAATACAACCAGTCCTGGGCTGCTCGAAACTTGGTTTGTCCCACCAGTAGGCGCACTTTCTCCATTTTTTCAGCGTCGGAAGCTCGATGCGGACGCCCCCAGCAAAGACACTCGGCGGTGGTGTCTTCCTAACTAAATTGTCTATGAACGGCTTGTGCATGACGATAGATCCGCTGTCCACAAAAGCACGTGGGGAGCCGGCGAGGAGCCCTTTGAGCGGCGTTATGTCTTTCTTCCAAGTCATCAGGTGTGATCCACTTTCATCTGGGTTTGCCGGTTCGTTGCCGCCCGGCTGGTCGATAATGCCCCATGCGAAGAGCGAATAGTCACTGCTGGATTTCATGATCTCCTCTTGGAGGCGGATAAAGGCTTTCTTGCCCTCTCCATATAGTAATGGCATATTTACGTCAAAAATGCCGAGGAGACAGTAGGCGATATCCTCGGTGCGAGAAGTTTCACGGAGAGCAGCCCAAGAAAATCGTTTCGCAATACTCGCAAATCGAATATCGTTTCCCAAGAGAAAGTCATCCTCTATCCGGGTGGTGTCGGTAATTTGCTGAGCAAGATCTTCTCGATTCCCCAGGTGGTCCCATTTGGCAGAGTAAAATCGTACGCTGCATGGCGCCAAGAGCTCCTGAAGAGTCCATCCTCTTGTAAACCACCTGCTCGTTTTAAATTGTTGTGACAGTGTTGCGGGAGGTGTAATTTCAACTACGTCAGAGAGGTATGCGTAGCACACCACCGAGTTTTTGTACCACGCAAACTAGTGCTGGATTAAACTTATGTTTCCAATATATATATATTTGGTAGCTGATATATTAAGTAATACCTACCATGGAGTTTATGGCCTCTGACAGCTCTGCACTACTAGTCTTGTCGATACAGCACCTATTTTACAAAATAGAATCAGTTTAAGTAATGTCTTTAGCTGTCCTTTATTGTATTTATTATACGAAAAAAGGTTCGTTTGGTGCAATGGGTGCGTGCGTACGTGTCTACCCAAACCCAGTCTATACCATCTTTTAGAGCCTGATCGCATGCATATCTAATCTTTTTGTAGCCCTTCTTCAGTTTGGCCTTTGAGTATTGCAAGTCTTGAAGCGACACCTCCTCCCCGCCCCAAGTGTGAGACAGAATTGCATAAAGTGGGATTGCATCGTCCGAGATGAAAACAGTAGGTTCCTGGGTCCGAGAATTGAGTAGGCGCATTACTTCACTGTTTCGATAGAGAGAGAAATAATAATCGGTGTAGGGAAAGGCAAGGCTGGATCACGAAGCAGCGAAAAGTTTTTGTGTCTATTCTTGGATAGCCGGGTCACACGTGGGTGGGGAAAGTCAGGTGATTTTCGACTCCCACATCGGCTTTGTATGAGGGACTGTACCCTCTTTTTTCTCCCCAAACAAGTTTTTGGGCACAGTGATCAGGTAGTCCGCATATATAGAATTAGGGTTATGATTGCCAAGGAAAGTCTGCTATGTCCGCCTAGCCCCATTTTAGGATCTTCTATCCACTACTTAGTGCCATTTTATCATGTCCAAGAAGAATTTCTTCGATCCCAACTCTTATTAGAGCATTAAAACAAAACCGGCATTCACGTACTTTACACGCAAAATTTATTATTAATTGCCGAATTATTACTTGATCGTACGAATAAGGGTTCCACTCATTCTCACAAAAGTCAAAATACGCAGAAAGAGCAGCACAGTAATTTGTCTACTAGAACTTGAATCGAGCCTTAAAGCATATAGGTTATATAGATTATCATTATACACTAGTGCTGGTGGTTCAAAATACTATTCCTATATTTCACCTACCATCTGATATGCTGTGCTCTATTCTGTGCCCCATGCCCTATGCCCATATCATCACTAAACATGCACCACCGACTTTTGCATCCTTGCGCCACAATAAAATGTATCCAGACTTTTCATTCTCCATCATGAAAATGCAAACCTGTGATACTCCACATATCCATCCACATAACCCAAGCAAACTGTATAACATCAAATCATACCATCATACAGCGCTCCCAATGGGTGGGTCGGGTTTGTGGGTAGGCGTCTTTAAGTGGAGAACAGGCCGGGTATGGGTTGGGGGTCCCAAAGACCCGATAAACCTATGGACACCTGTTGGGTGCTTGTAAACTTCTTTTCAAGGGTAGAATCGGGGTTAAGGGAACCAAATAAGGATTTCATAACCGCAGATCTAGTATAAATCTGAAATATTTCAGAATTTCTTATTAAAGTGGATCTTTTTAATTCTATATATAGTATATGGGCAAACCTACCAAGAAGCCTGACCTGACCTACTAAAGGCAGGTCAGGTCAGGTTTTATCTTCTCTTCAATGGGTCAGGTCAGGTCAGACCCTCAAAAGACGCCTGACCCACCCATTGGGAACGCTGCCATCATACTATCATAAATCATCAAAAATAAAGTAGCCGTAACATACAATATACTCCCCTCCAACACGCTTTATGCACTAATATTCAGGTTACTTAGAACCAATTGCCGTGTTAAATTCATTTATTCATTCCAAAACACCCCTTCAAAATATCACATATATTTTTCAAACCAAATGCTGATTATTTCACTCCAAGGTCCTGGTGGGATCCAGACAAACAATTCACCCGCAACTTACCTGGCGGTCCTCCCTAACACAAACTTCAACAACGCCACAGGTTCCTTGTTAACCGGGATATAATGGGCACCGTAAACTCAAATGGCACCAGTATATTATTTATCGTGGACTTTACTGGCTTCCCCTCCTCAACCCTCTACGACCCCTTCGTCTACCACATCCACAACCTCCCAGTCTCATCCGACTGGAACAGCACTTCCACACTAAGCCATTTCGGTCTCATTGGCCGTGGAGGATACCAATTTTATCAATCTGACCAGCCAGAAACCTGTCAAGCGGGTGACTTGGCTGGTAAATTGTGAAGCGGAACCACAAGTCACATGCTATTTGACAGGAGGGATCCAAAATCTGCTCCGGCAGAAACCCTGCGAAGGAGCGAAAACGATTCCCGGACAAAATTCGGTAAGTCAACTGTAGCTGGGGCACATAGGAAGCCAAAATAGGCTCTACATTATGGTGCGTAAGCTGACTTAAGGCGTGGTTAGGCTCTGCTCTGGCATGCTTATCCACGGCTCAGGTATGCTGACCCTCAGCTCAGGTTAAAGCAGCAGTTACTCACGTCCGGAGACTAAAGAAGAATTAGTGAAATGAGATTAGAGTCTGACTTTCCTGGTAGTTTACGAAGTAACGTTAAGTCATGCATATGCGCAGGTACCCGCCCCGACTCGCCCTGCGTTGAGGGGATCATCCAAACATATACGAGACCAATAGCAGGGCCCAAAAGACTTAGTTTCACATAAAGATGTAGGCAGAACGGATTATCTTTTCCGTTGTGTCGTTCCTCGTTACATTTCTGCATTAGGCTATATGCGGCGATTCTGCCAGCCACGATAATACGATGTCACCTCTGCGAAATTTTTCAACTAACAGCTCTGCTTCGTATTCTGTCCAGCCTATTTCACTGGATTTAAGAGTATAAAATCAACGCTGCCATATAAATGGTATTCGAGAAGTCAGTTCTAGAGCGGAGTCTACTTGCTGTGTGGACTAGCGAGAACAACACTTTTTCAGAACTTCCCCAACATGTTCTCGATAAACATAAGATTATGCCTCTTAGGTACCGCAACATGGCAACTAGCAGTTAATGCGCTACCTGAACCCTTACAGCTTCAGACAGGAACATCTACAGCATCAGTTACTCCTTCAAAAACAATCGACATCGGCACCGCGCCAATCGCGACTTTTGCGGAGGCGGGATGTAATATCCAAGGAAGCTTAGCACCGTTGCCCTCTGTTCTGGTCGAAAATTTTACTACAACCGATCCAGTAGAGTGTCAGTGGATGTGTCAAACCGAAACCCCATGCCGATTTTATTCCTGGGATACCTCGCCTAGTAACCCCAAGCGCTGCACGCTTTACGACCAGAACAGCTTCAACTTCACTGTCATACCGGCCAATACCACCGTATATTTCTCCCAACGGAAGGATTGCTATGCTGTGACCAACATGAACAGTACTAGTAGCCGCAAGTTTTCACAAGGAGGGCAAAACATGTGGATTAACACCGCCATCCATGATTGCGGGGTCGAAGGCTCACCGACCTCCAGCACCCAGCTTCAGGGAGAAAATTATCAATTTGACACTATTCTCGAATGCCAACAAGAATGTAACGGCGTAAATGGATGCCATTCCTACGCCTGGGACGCAAATGCACCCGACGACGCCAACAACTGCCATCTCCACAGCGGCTGGATATCAGAATACCTCACACCCAACAAATCCGGAACCTACTGGTCAGACTCAACCGCCAAAATGAACAACGACTGTTTCCGCAATAAATCTTTCGCCGCTGCTTCAAAAATAGCCAGGGATAAACCGACATCCACAATCATCGGCCTCCCAGAAATCACCGCCACTCACAATGAAAACTGCAATGTTCAAGGCAGTGTCCCTCCCTCATCTACAGTCCAATATACCGTCGAAACAGATTACACAGTTTTACAATGCATGTACACCTGCCTCGTAACCACCTTCTGCCAAACATATTCTTGGGACGCCAGCGCTTCTACCAATAACTGCCACCTCTACGCCTCCTCCATCTCCGGCCTCTCTCTCACCCCCGGAAACAGCTCCACCTATTTCTCCGCCAAATACAGTTCCTGCAACGCCGTCTCCAAAAAGAACAGTACATCTAACATCCCCTTCACTCCGGAAAAGGGAATATACGTAAACACAGGTGTGAGCGATTGCGGTATTGAAGGCACAGCGGATGAGAAATATGGAGGGAGCAATGTGGGAGTTCATACTTATGATAGCGTGTTGACGTGTCAGAGGGAATGCGATTTGGAGCAAAATTGCACGAGTTATAGCTGGGAACCGAGCACGGGGAGATGTGTGTTTGAGTGGTATTGGGTTGCGGGGCATGTTACGCCGGGGAAGACGGGGGTTTGGTTTTCGGATGCTGGGGGAAAGACTGGGAATACTTGTTTTAGTGATAAGGCGTTTGGGAATTAAGATTTTGTTTCCTACAAACGAAGTTACGATTTATAGAAGATGAGTTTTTGGTTTTATATTTTTTGGGAGAGAAAAGGGGGAAGCACGTGCACGACACGTGTACCAACCCCCTGCAAGCGATCAGCGCGCGCCTCACCAGGGTTCGGTCCGCGTTTCGCTTGTCCCTGATCGCCATGTCGTGCGTTTGAAAGATTTTGTCCTCCACCAGCTCCTTCCTCTCTTTCTCCCACCACATAATCCAAATTTCCATCCCAACATTTGGCACAGCCTCAATTCATATTTGATCTTCCTTACCAATAATTTCTCTCATCTCATATAATCATGGTGAGTTGGTCATGTAGGATGATGCGGTGGAACATGACTGATGAGGGGCAAAGGCTAGATATCTGAGTGAAGAGGAAATTGCTATTTTGAAGCACGAGTTTGATCAATATGTAAGTTCCTCCCAATGCGCTTGTGAGGAGAATGACAGTGAGACTGACGAGATGACAGGATGTCGATAAAGGAGGTCAGTATGCCAAGCTACCCCGCAGAGCCTCACTCGCAGCAATTGCCACGAGAAAGAGCAAACTGGGCTGATTCTTTTTGAATGAAGGAAACATCACCATCGAAGAATTTGGCCGCGTGATGAAGAAATCAGGCCAAAATCCAAGCGAGGCGGAACTCGCTCAGATCATACGAGAGGTGGATCTAGATGGTGATGGAACGATCAATTTCGACGGTATTTCCCCTCTCCATTTTTTCCCTTTCCATTTTTCCCAAACATTTGATGTAAAATTAACACCCCCAAAGAATTCATCGCAATGATGACCGGCCGTTCCCGCGCCCCTCTCCCAGAACCAACCGAGAAATCAGACGCAATCATGGACCTAGCCTGCAAGTCAGCCTGGAAAGACGTCGATCCGAGTCTTGAGGGGAAGCTGAATGCGGGCCAATTTCAGAAGGTTATGGGTGTGTTGGGGGAGACGGTAAGTGATGGGGAGGCAGGGGAGGTTGTTAAGGGGGATGGGATTACTTGTGAGTACTCGTGATCAAAAGTTGAGGGTAGAGAAGAGGTGCTGATTTTGAGCAGATAAGGAGTTTGTGGAGTTTGTGAAGCGGAGGCAGGTTGATGATATTGTGCAGGGGTATGGGGCGTAAGGGGGAATAGACGAGAGTAATGTCTTATTGAATCTTGTTCTATATTGAAGTGAAAGCCATGGGGTATCTGAAAATGCTATATAGCTCGCCTGGAAAATGCAATAGAAGCTCAAGACTTAAACGGAAAGTGAATAGCTAGCGGCAGCTTCGTCATGTCTTCTTGGCACGCTTCTGCTTCTCCTCATATTCCTCGACGATGAAAGGGGTATCAATTCGCAATCTCTCACACGGCTCCCACGTCCTGTCCTTGACATCTTCGTATCCAACCCACTTGACTAAATAATGAGGCACGCCTTTGAATTTCCGACGCCCCAGTATTTCTTCAACTTCTTCGATGCGACAAGAATCGTCCTCGGCCTCTTTGGATTCAGCGTTTTCTCTGTCATTCCATTCTTCAAGCATGTCTGGAACACTTTCAGCCAATGGCTTCGCGTCCTCCCAGGTGAAGTCTTCTTCATTCGGATACTCTTCCCATTGGACGAGTATCTCGAGCCCCTGGGGTGTTTGCCGCTCAGCTAGGAATTTCTCTACCACATAGACCACACCCTCGGAGCTATCACTGTCTGTTGAATCTGTAGCGTTCAGGGTAGGTTTTGCTTCATTTGAAGTGGAAGGCTCCTTCTTGGCATTGGTATCTTCGTCCGCATCATGGTCCACTTCTCTCAATTGCAGTTGAATCTGAATTTCATCATCGGTAGTGACAGAAGGGCTGCTAGGCGCAGAGGTTTGTTCGGGTTCAGGTTCTATTATCGGGGTCGGCTGTGATTTGGCTTTGAGCGGCTTTCGATAAGGTTGATTGCGGACGCGAGATACTGTAGTGACGGCTGGCTTGGGAACAGATTTTGGTGCAGGTTGTGCTCTCTTCCGTGGTCTCTCTTCCTCGACGCCCTCTGCTAATCTCTGACGTTTCTTCGTTTTGACCATTTCTGGACTCTTAGGAGGGTTGCCTTCTAAATCTCGAGGCAAGGAGGGTTCAGACAGTTCCCCCTCCTTCGAATGTCTGTATGAGGTCCAAGGTCGACCAATTCCCCAAGGAGTGGGCAGTGGGGCGAAGCTCTCAATAATCACTTTCGGGGCTATATAGTTGGGGATGTGTCTCCTCGACTCTTCTTTGTCCTTCCCTTCCTCGTCTTCAAGCTGAAGTTGTATGCAATTTGCCTTCCAAGTCTCCGCCTGGTCATTCGTATCATCGAAAATATAAAGGTACTCAAGCCGGTTGAAAAATCGCACCTTCTGACGTAGGACAGAAGGTCTCAGGTATCCAGCGATGTTGAGCTTGAGGTTACGAAGATGATGACACTCCAAAGAACTAAGTCTCCATACCGTATGCGGATCTCGGATCAGGAGTATATCGTGCTCCAAGCCAACACAGACGTTGTTGAGATCGAATTGATTTTTGATGCCTCGTTGCCGGGTCGCATGCACCCACGGCTTGTAAACGGCAGTTCCTTTGAATTGTGGCAGCCAAGGCTTGTATAATTTCAATATAGCGGTTCTCGATTCGTGGCAGATGTGTAGAAGGGCAGGAGGAGCGGTTTTCGAGTATAGCTGGTAACCTTTCCGATAGATCTCGACGACGCGGGGTTGTTGATATTCGTTTCTTGCGACGATCTCGAAAATGTAAAGGCGCAACTCGCAAGGCAGATCTGAAAACCCATTTGGCCTGCGGAGGCGGTCGCTTTGATCTGTAGGAAGTGCTTGAGACATCCGCTGGAGAGGTTGGCTTGTCTTGAGAAGGCTGGGGAAGGCTGAGAAGAAAAGAAGATGGCGGGGGAGGCGCTCGGGCCACCTTCTTGAATCCCTGATTATCAGCCCTGCTCATTCCCAGCACTTCCGAATATGAAGGTAAGCGTCTTTCTCAAAAGACCCTTTTAATGAGATGGCAGTTGCCAGTGAACATCTCCTTGTTGAAAACAGTTGTTTCACACCGCTGTCTAACGCACATTACTTGTCACCCTCAAGTCAAACGGAGCTCCCTGATATCTCAATTCCATAGGTGCAAGGCAGTGCTCTCAATGACCTATTGAACAGGGGACTTGACCTGAACTAACCTACATTTGATCAAGTAGGTTAGGCTTTTTAGTAAATTAATTTGTATATTAAATATAAAATTGTAAATCCAATTTAGTTCAAGAAAAATACAAAATTGTAAAACATTCAGATTCGATTCTCAATTTGATTCTTATTTTATCATACCCCCGTCTAAAACATTATTTATAGATACTTAATTGCTGGTATCACAGGGTAGTGATATGCGTAGCTAGCCAGCACTCGATAGGTCAAGAGGGTAGTTGTAGATGTTATTGTATTGTAGGCTAGGCAGGAGGCTCTTATCTCCCCGACCGTATCTCTACATATGCACCGGCCTCGGGGACGTGCACGAGAAAACGCTGAAATTGGGCCAGTTTCAGGGCTAAGCAGCCTGTAATTCTAGCGAGCTTCTTCTAAATTATAGCGACCAAATCGCTGTAGGCCGCAATCTTCGTTGCCGAGGCACAGCCACAGTGCTCAATCCCTGTTAAAAGTATAGAGATACGGTCGGGGAGATAGGCCTTAAGCGAGGGCACTAAACTAGCGTGTAAATCATATGATCCATATGTCCAGACATTAATGGATACCTAGGTATTCATAAAACCTAACCTGGCAAGTCTTCAGCTCTACTTAAAGACGCCCACTCGATAACCTGACCCGCCCATCGAGAACAATGTCCCGAGGGTATCTGCTTTGGCATGATGCAAACCTGTCTACGAATAGCACCTCCAGACCCCCCATCTCTACGAACCTTGAAGAAAGAACGCTTATTAAATAAATATGCCAGAGATCCCTCACTTTTATCCAGTCCAAACTCTACGCTCACAGTCTTTTCCCGCTCTATGCGTCTAATCATTTGTCCCTTATTTTCTGATGCCAAAAAACATACACATCATGGAAAATCGTTCCGTTCGTGTCATTGCAAGGGTCATACGATCCACCACCCAGCGGCCGATCAATCCTTCAAGTGAGCGAATATGTGTTAAACATGATCTTCTCCGCCCGTGCTGCGATATTGAGTTAGTAAGGTGGGGCACGCTACACACAAAGTGCTTTCAAGTACCTAGATCCGCTTCCGCAATCCCCACCGCAACTTTCTTTTCCACATTTGGAGCATCCCCCGCGAACTCTGAAGAGGCCACGACATAAGAAGACCAGCCCGACGAATGTGCTTGAGAAGTCAGGAATGTTAGCTTGGCATTCCTTAAAGCGGGGTCTTTCTGAGAAATACACACAATAGGATTGGAATCCATCCGAGTTGATACCCTCCGGATGCGTCATTGACAGGCTGCCAGGCGAGATAGGCCAGGAATTGCAGCAATGCTCCCAATTTAATCTTGTCGAGCCCTCCGATACGACGATCCAGAAAGCCGACGAATGAAAGAAAGGCAAAGGCATTCAAAGTTGTCCCAGCAAGCTCAACGAGTGGAAGGGATGGTATGGCGCCAAGGGCGCTCGAGGAAGTAGAGGTTGCATTTGAAAGCTGGAACAAGCTGAAGAATGCCAGAAGCCGAGCTGGGAAGTAATCGTTGATGAGCTGGAATGTTGACGATAAACCTCTCGAGACGTATTTAGACAGATCTCGAGGATCGTCATTGTCAGACAACAGCAGTTGTACCACGGGGGGAGGTTCTCCACAGACAGTTGGTTCCTGGTGGCCGCTGGAGTGCAGCAGCGGGGGTATACTTGAGGCGACATTGTCACCCGGAAACTTGGGTGCTTGCCGCTTACGCTGAGGCTCGAATAAGGCTGCCGGGTGGGTGATTCCGGGCTGGGACGAGTATTCAATATCAGCCTCTTTATCTACGCCACCAGCCACTGAGAGGACTTCGGTTCGGCGAAAGGTCCGTAGCTTCGTACCAAGGCTAAGGAGAAACAATGGTGGAAACACAACCACGCCACCGCCAATCGATTCGAGGTCGTTCAAGCGCAACGACCGTGGTCGGGAATCCAGCAACAGTATCTCGACGCGATTGCTCGGATGTTTGCTATTCTCGCCAGGCGGCTGGAAGATTTTGAAGATTGTCTTATGACCTCCATCACGAGCACACAATAAGACCTGGATCTCCGGACATGGACCAGTTGGAAGAAATCGGCCACGCTCGGCAACTAAGTCATTCAATCAACATCATTACAAATGGTGATAGGTTATCACTACTTACTGTGGGAAGAGACTGCAATGTACACGTCGATCTGTGGTGACGGTATTCTGGAGGGGTATGTCTCATCAGGCGCATTATTCCGAGACAGAATGCTCGAAGTCCGGTTAGCTGCAGCAGACGCTGGCGGTGTGGTTCTGGGCTCCGTGATGAGTTCCTTTCCCCCTGCCCTCTCCGTTGTTTCTTCACTTGGCTCACACTCGCCATCGGTATTAGCGGCGGGTTCGCGCACTCTGTCCTGCAGCTCTCCTCCAGAACGCTGTGGAACGCGGGCGCCTACTTTTGCCAAGGGTACCGGTCGCTCCGGTCGCTTCTCAGAGACATCATGGCTAGCATTTTGGCTATACATGCTAGCAGCGATCGGTATTAAAACACTACGCGTCGCTTCTTCTCCACTTTCACCACGGGTGGCTTCTTCATTAGTCGCATTGATTTGAGCATCATCGTGGACGTCTCGCATCGATTCTTGTTCTGTTTTGGGGTGTTCGTCTAATTTAATTTCAGCCAGTACTGTTTCGAGGCATTGGGCGCACACGGGAGATTCGAGGCAGTCCTTCTCAGTGCAACCTGTAAATGGTATCCTGTCCTTATCATCGGGGTTGTCTTGATACTCTGTGGTTTCATTGTTGTACTGTCCAGGACCTATATCTCCAGCTTCGGCTTCTGACATCGCCTCAATCTTCGAGACCATTGCCATGATGGAATTGCACACTCGGATCAAACCCCGCGAGAGAGGAAAGTGTCAAAGAGCAGAACGCAAGCTTGTCAAACGGTTATTGCCATATACATAACTTTGAGATGTCTATATCAGGAGCTCGTGGGGCCTTGAGGCTTTCTCGCGAGTGTAATAGCCGAGGATCTTCGTGGAGGGTCGTAATGGGGAATTGTCGAATAAGGGATCGTGGCTATGTCTCTTGAGAGGATCGGAAGTGACACTCAAGGAGAGAGTGTCTGATCAGGTTTGGGGTTTGGATGTACAACTGTTGCCAGCTTTGGAAAACCAGTCAGCACAAAAGAATCAACAACGCAATAATTTGGGTGAATATGAAAGCCCACTACGTACCACTTGCGAACACAAGTCCTCTATGTCTCTAATTGTTTGGTTCCAGGCTGATTCGTTGGCAGGTGTTGTTGCCCAAGTTCGTCGGAAAAGGGCGGGATGGATCGTCGTGATCTGAGGTATCTCGGCCAAAGGAGAGTGATGAACGGGCTGCGGAGTGAAAAGCTTGTCAGAAGGACCGATCTGTAAGATTGAACCTTGCGTAGCCTCCGGTGTACGTCAGTGTGTTTCGTCGAGAAGGAACGGAGCAGCCAAAAGGGCAGACAATAAGGTCGAGATTTCTGGAATCTGGATAGCGGTATAAGGCGGTATTGATGTGATCGTTACTTCCAGCTGCGGGAGAATAGAAGACGATGATAGCAGCACGGGCCGAGTTTTGTTCTCTGCAACATATACACCAAAGAGGAAAAGGATGCTGATGTTGATGATTCTCGACACACCTTTGTAGTTGTCCGCTTAAGCTTGCTCCCAAGAACGGCCTAATCCGTGGCCCCTAATGGAGAGAAAAATAGAGGGGTTGAACAGCCTGAGGCATCCACGTCTGACGTGTCAGGAACGGGAATAGTCTGATTGAGGCTGCGCTGAAACTTGTGAAAGTCCGCTTATCCGTGCTCTCAATCAATCCTTAAGATTTAAAGAGCATCCAAGAGTCCTCACCGCTAGCTGTAAGTAAGGTTGACCCCTCTACTCCTAGTTCACAAAGTATAGTTCAGGTCACTACTAGTGGCGTACGAGGCATAGTCCTCTTCATTCTGCGGCTGTCTTACCGAGGCTGGAAGAGGTATATGCTAACAATATCTCTACAGTACACCTTTCATCGATCCAACTGCTTTCGCCTTCCCAGCCTTCCTATGCCAGATTTGGTGATGCGCGTTAATGACCTACCGACACGCCAATCATGTCACAACTAGACATGCGGACCACGGCAATATTCGAGAGAAAAAAGCACTCGAAGGGAATTATTCGGAGTCAAAGAATGGAAGAAAGACAAAGACAGTGGGAGCCCGGAGCTCTCGAGCACTTGGGGGGACTGCGGCTTTGATTCTCCAATCCAGCTGTACTCTTCTTATCAGCCAATATGATGCCTCACACAGTGGGCTTGTTCGATACCCGATCCCTCGAAATTTATGTCTTCCTTCATTTGTAAGTATACCTCAACCATGGAGTGTAATTACCAGTCTCTAACGGCAAGTCAGAGTCGTGTTTGTCAATGGAGCGTTCACCTCCCAGAAATGATTTTCGATCCATCTCCGACTCTCTATACAAATGCAGTCATGCTATATGGCCTGACAGCTACGGGTCTCTATATTACCCATAGAGACGACGAATTCCAAGACTATTTCCTGGCATGCGGCGTAATTGTCGGGCTTGTAGTGAGTTGTTTCATGGTGGCGATTGAGGGGAATCGGGGAGCAGTGAAGGACTATATGTCCGCTTTCATCACGCTGGGATATATTGCAAGCTTTGTTTTCCATCTCGTATGTCGTAGCCTGTGACGTGGTTGGCACGCTCTTTAAATAGCTTCAATATCCTTTCATTTTTCGGATAGTAACCAGTATGCGAAAGTCCATTCACTCGCTGTTTCAATTTGACCATCAAGTATTGAGACCTTAGAAAATCCCAGGTTATGTAAGTTTTCCAGGACCCAGCGAAACACAATCCAGGGCAACTAGACAACTCAATATAAACACCGTCCAAAGCCTTCCTTGGAGGTTGAAGTTCTACGTGCAGAGCTTCTCCCCTCCTCTAGCAGTGAAGTGGCTATGATTTCATGCATGGAACAATTTCATGAAAGAAACGGCAGTTAGTAACTTAACTCCGAGGAACGTCTATTATATTACGCCAAGCTATCTCAAATGCTTTCTCAATATACAACGAATGGGGCGAGTGACAGCATGTTAGCACAGCACTAGCAAAGCCGTTATCATGTTGGAATGTCAGCTAAGACCGTAACAATAGATAATAAAACTACTTTCATCGTTTTTGCTGCGTGGTTGTTGGGCTTGGGAATGTTTGTCCGGAGCTGTTAATAGCATTCGGTGTTGGTCTTTTGTCATTTGGTGGCGCCCGGTTCCATTTCTTCATTGGTCAAAGAAAACCTACCATGCGAAGCGAGTAGTATTACAGTAATTTGTGTTCCTTCGGAAATGTGACACCCCCTGCCGTCGGTTACAGAGAATGCGCGAGTAAAACTAATACATGTGTCCAACGCCGCCCACCCTCTCGTCGCACAGCTAGGGTGTCTGTTCAATTCAATCCACTATCTTTGCCATCAGCCTCACCATCGATATAGCCAGGAAGAATGCCTTACCACGGTTCTAGACTAGTGGGATATAATGAAGGCCCCGACCAGAAAAAGCCTGCGAAAACCAACTTGTGCTCGTCGCAAGGCTGTACCAAGGGTCATAATTCACTACCAAGTGGGAACTCCTGCTTCACAATGGATCCCCTCAGTATCGGTGTCTCTGTACCGACTATTGCTGGTGGAGCCTTAGCGACAGCATCCAAAGTCAACACTCTGCGTAGCAATTACCAAAATGCCGACAAAGAGATGCTTCAGTTACAGCGGCTAAAAGAGTACCTTCAAATGAATCGTTCTTTATTGAATAATCTTCCGGTCAATGTCAAGAGTCATTTGCCCCATCTTGATTCATCCCTCGCCGACATTGAAGCGGCTTTACCTTCTCCGCCGCCAAACGCTAAGAAGAGACATCGAATCACTTGGGCAACTAGGGACAAGAAGAAGGCTAAGGCTGAAATTGGACATCTCAAAGATATCGAGAGCGCTACTAGTGTTACTTTACTCTTTTCCGCCTATAACCTATTGTGAGTGAACAACATTGTTAGTTTGAATAAACTCCATCTCAATCGAATTAAAACTTTGCTAGGCAACAATCACATGCGCAATGGGAGCATGAGAAACAAAAGTTTTCGCTCTGCGATAGCCGACTGGAACTACTCGAATCTAGATTCCAAGAGCTTCGCTGCACTAAACGCTCGGATGTAGACATTGAGTTCTTAAATCAACGAATTGTCGCAAATTTTTATTCCTGGATATTCTACCTTGGGATGAATTTGAGCCTGGTACATTCCCAGGACGATTATCGAAATCTGTACAGTTTCTTATTCCGCTGGAACATATTCTGTGGTATAACATTGGCATATCGAATGGATATTCTGAATGGCTGGCCCCTTTTTCTATCGTCTTCCTTAACATCCTGGACAGTGGTTCCAGATGATGCAGAAATCATCAAGGCATGCATCAACAATGACATCAGTGCTCTCAGAGGACTTCTTACAACAAAGAAAGCCCATATGACAGATGTCACTTCCGATGGCTTTACGCTTCTCCGGGTTTGTGGTTTCTCGGACTATCCGAATATTATTGTATGGAACCTGCTAACAGTTCTCAAGTTTGCCATTCGCGCTGGCCACTACGATGTCGTGAAGTTCTTGCTTGACAATGGAGCCAATCCAAATCAGACATTTGGAAAGAGAGCCACTTCTCCACTCAATAATGCTTTCCTTACTGGTCGTCCTGACATTATTCGCCTCCTCCTTCACGCTAAAGGGGATCTTGAGTACGTGAACAGGCGAGCTTGGACGAGTATCTACTATATCTGGGATCCGGATCCAGAGATTTCTGCTCACTCCTCAGCAGTCATTGCTCAAATTTTGGATATCTGCGCTGCTCATCACTTCGATTGCTGGAACTTCCGCGATATTGCAGGCTGGGCCCCTCTCCATCGAGCCGCCGCATTTGGGCATGAGGCTGATATCAGGAAGCTTTTTAATCTAGGATTCATCAATAGACGTGCCACTCCTCTCACGGCTGCTAACTGGAGTCCGATACAATGTGCGGCTCGGTTTGGCAACTTGTCTACTTTCAAATATCTTAGTAAAGATTACTGTACGCCGAACCTACAGCAGATGTTCGACAGAAGAGGATGGAGCCTACTTCATCTAGCCGCTGCCAGTGATTCAGAAGAAATGATTTCGCATCTTCTGTCACTGGGACTTGACCCACGCGCGACTTCAGACCCTGCTTATTTCATGCTACCGGAAGAGTTAGAATTTAAGTCTCTTACTCCTCGCACAATCGCTGACCACTATCAACATGGCGAAATATATGACCGCGCCATGCGAGCCGCCGGGCTGTCAGACCATACCTCGAATATGGAGCGAAGTGAAGCGAACGAGGAAAAACTCATTGAACTAGGTTGATGTCACGAGCGCTCGGTTATCGAACGATATTATTTGTACAAGAATCATTTAAGGACTCCGAGCTGATATTCCAAGACATGCAAGGTATTAAGGCTGGTAACTTGCGGGGCTTCGAGAAGATCAAAGGATATTGTAAACAAGTAGCCTCAGATGGCTGGGAATATGCGGTGAGTACCTGGAGTACGCTACCTGGATTTCACCTGGGCTACACTGACCATGGACTAGTGGGTTGATTCATGCTGTGTATCGACGAATCCAGCAGTGCAGAATTGTCCAAGGCGATAAACTCCATGTTTCAATGGTACCAAAGTGCGGAAGTCTGCTATGTGTATTTGTTGGATTTCGTTCTTAACTCACAGCTTCAAGAATTTTTGGAACATGGAATTGGTGTCAGCCAGTGGTTCGAACGAGGTTGGACCCTTCAAGAACTTCTTGCTCCCCGACACCTTGAATTCTTCGATCGAAATTAGACAGAATTTGGCACCAAAACCAGTTTGGGCCCGGTTTTGGAACACATCACCGGTATCACACACTTGTTCAATTTTCAAGAAGCATCCGTGGCACAAAAGTTCTCTTGGGCGGCTAGACGAACAACCACAAGACTGGAAGATGAGGTTATTGTCTCATGGGCCTTTTTGAAGTCTATATGGCTCCACTTTATGGAGAGAGTCGAGACGCATTTCTCAGACTCCAACTTGAAATCCTGGCCCATACCGATGATGATTCTTTGTTTGCTTGGACAACATCTTCTTATTGTGGATCAGGGCTCCTCGCAGATGCATCTCACTACTTTAAAGATTGTGGAAATGTTTTGAGCAAGTAGTTCGACTCCGAGCAGCCTCCTACGGTCATGACAAGCAAAGGGCTATGCTTACAAATGCTTGTACTGCAGAGCACATCTCAACAGCAACAATACCTGGCTCCCCTCGATTACATAAGAGCAGACACACAGGAAGTTCTTGCACTGATATTCCATGGTTGGAATTCAACGCTGAGAAGGAAACCTGACCTCACACTACTCAATAGTAGTTAGATAGCAGAAAATCGTACTCGCTTTAAAGGGGGCTCATTTATTTCAAACAAGATGCTCCAAGACCCAGAATCAGACCTGAAATTAATATTTGGTGATTGTATACGTTAAATTTCAGTGTTTATTTGAATTTCTATCGTCTAAGGGGTTTGATGTCCTCAAGTCTCTATCCAAACAAACGTCCGCGTTAGACGCTACGGGATTACTGGGCTGTCTGGAATACACTCTTCTATTGCATTCTAATGTTAGAAATTGGGCAGCGCTTTAAGACGGGAAAAGGAACTAGCATTGATTATAATCTTGAAACGACACGACGAGCTGCTTATTATTTGTGTTGGATTCAGTACAGATTACAGAAAGGATGGACTATGGATCGATGCCATCTGCAGTACGGGGAATCTGGACAACGATAAATCACTGTTTGAGATCGGCGAAACCCTATACAGTAAATGGGCGGATGGATTCGGGCTGGACAGAGTTGCTGCTGAGCTCTCAGATGTGTATATCCAACTTCAATTAATTACTGGAATATTTTGTTTCAAGGGCGACGAACGATCGACCATATGGGACCTAAGACCAGCCCAATTGTATATACAAACCCAAATGATAGCCTATTCAATGTGGCACCGTGGCATATATCCTTGGAGAGGACCTCGAGGTCGAAATATAACTCACTCTTTTAAAAATACAAGATCTTGGTCTTGATTTTCTGCATTGCCAAAATTTGGCTTGGGCCCATGTGTGGCATTTTTAAACCTGCAGAAGACTTTATTTGAATTCATTTTCCTGCCCACGAATTATCAGGGCACAGTTGAGGGGCAAAATTATGGGTGTTGCGAAACGCAGTGGAATGCGGATGACAACTACGTTTGTTAACGCAGTCAGGGAGGCTCCTAAGGGGGGAGATGGGAGCGGGAAGGTGAGGTGAAGAGTCTGAAGCTTGTGGGGTATGCGGCAAGCGAGTAGGCGAAGGTTTTTGCGTAGTGGGAGGTTGGGGTCGAGGGGAAGAATGAGACGGGGTATACCACGGTGACGTGGGGCAATACCATGGCGAAAGTGAAGAGAGGAAGGGAGGGGTTATGCACGTAAGGATTATTATTTGAAGGATAAGTATTGGTCAGCTCTTTCGCTTCGTAAGACACGGTGGTTTCCGCCAACGATTCAATCCATATAAGGTAGTCTAAATGGGATCCGTTTTCGCTTGAGTATGTCCTAAGTCATGTGTAATCAACAGAAAAAGGTACGACAACAGTCTCAGGGAACTTCGGATAGCGGCTGCACTCTAGGTAGTAATATATGCTACATTGAGTAGGGCTCGTCTGCTGCGTCGGCTCATCAACGGGCGTTGGATCGATATTTTCGGAGGTAAGGTTGGTGTTTGCGGGGAGAGCGGGACCGTGGAATGCTTACAGAATGGCAATACAAGTATCGTAGTTCATCATCTCTAAGGCTAATAGAATATTCACATAGTTCAACGAACTTTCATTGATATTTTCAGCTTTCTCTCTATTCAAGATATGGTCAGACAGCCCAGCAGTTCGTAGGGATGGTCAGATCCTACCCCATTTCGGTAGTACTCAGCGGCTGCGCGAGAAGGGGGCATCTGTTGTTCCATTCAGGGAAGAAGCAGCGCACATGGGGTAGTGCCCTGTGACAGAATATGTGATATAAATTCCTCTGAGCCGCTGGCGGCGTCTAATGAAGCATGTTCCATTCTCTTCTGTTGGACAGCAGCTGCAAGCTAGACGCACAGAAATACTCGGTGAGGTATTAAAAGACCAACGAGTTGCCAAATCGAGCGGTGCATTTTATCGGACTCCAGCAGGAGTCTCTCGAATGGCTCGCTAATTGGAGGATTCGATACTGTGACCGCCAGCCTGATAGCCAGCCACCAACTACCAACAATACCAACAAGCGGTGGCAAACTATCCGCCTACGTAGATAAAAGAACATGTTTTCCCTCTTTTCAACTCCATAAATCCATCTTCGTTAAGCAACAGATTACATACCCTTTTCCTACAATACGCTGTTTCCTCCATAACCTACGTTCCACTCTATGTCACCAAGATGATGAACCTCGACTCCAACCCTACTACCCTCGTCGTTCACAGTGGGTGTTCCAATTGTGGAGAGGTAAGTTGCAACGGAGACTGCGGTAGCGGAACTAGGTACTTGAAGCACTATTTCCGTGGTCGGTTCCACTTTGCTAACTTAACAATGCAGCTCGGGTGGCGATGATTAAGCATGGAGGCATGTCGACAACCTCGAAGGATTGGCCGGCTCCAGATGAAAGTATCAGGCGGTGGATCAGTGTGGAAACAAGGGACGAATAAGTCGGGGTGGATCGCATAAGTGCATGTTGGTGTAATGCTATAATAGAGCGTGCTTATAAGCCTACTTAGCTAGTTTTACTGAGGTAAATTACCTCGGAGACTCGTCATCTTATGCATCATCAACTACACCCTGACTACCTTGGCCTTTGTGTACACACCTGGTGATACTATGATACTACACACCTTGTAATACTACGAATGAACGAATATTTTGATTTTAAGTTGTTGGAACTAGAAGATAAGGGTGATGAGCAGGGTTAGAAGCCGTGGTGGTTTAGGCTTAAGAGAATCAGGAAAGCGTATATCTTGACATCGCATGTGCAACAGGCCGTTCGTGAAGAATACGAAAGTAACATTGAGGTGAGCACAGGTACCAGTCCCGACTCACCCCGCGTTCGAATTCTTGGGACATTCTAAAGGCGTCCGAGACTAATTTTCGTGCTCGAATGCCCTGTTTATATATTAGACATGTAGGTGGAACGAATTATCCATCCCGGGGTGGTCTCCCTCGTTACATTCCCGCATTAGACTATATGCAGCGACTTCTGCCAGGTACAATAATTCAATATTATTTCTGTAAAATCTCAGAGAGGAAACTTTGTTTCGTATTATAGTATAAAGAAGATAAGTTGAAAGTTTCCGTCAAAACGAGCATTCCAAAACTTGAATTCAGAGATCGTTTCATAGAGCTTGATGACGAGCAGAATGGTACCAAGTATATATGACTAACACTTCGAGGACATGGATTGCGGGGTTGAATGCAAGTAGTGCGGAGTATTTCTCGAAAAGGATAAATGTGACAGTGCATATTATCAAGTATAATCTGAGTCAATTGACGACATCAAGGCACTGACCGAGGGTTTTGGTTTTCTTCCTTTTTGGGGGGTGTCCCGAATGTATAAGGAAGAGAAATCAGCAGATATACTTGTATCCCTTCAGTAGTGGATGTTGCCCCACCAGCCCCTGCCCCTCACATGCTTGACGTAAAATATCACGCTGCGCCTCGCCTCGGTCTTTACGACCTCATGAATCTCATTAATTTTCTCTTTTAAGAACGGCCCGGCATAAAAACGCGTTCTATGTAATTTAGCCCCGTCTCGATTCAGCGACGTCCATTTTCGCGTGGAGATATATTCATTCCTTGGTCTGCAGCCCCGCTGCTTCAACTGTCAAGACTCTGTGTTCTTCACAACCTACGAATTCCATGCTCATGGGTTCCTGGTCCCCCGTCAAATAGTTTCCCTGAGTTCCATCTACTTGAACTCTTTTGCCTCCCACGATTTATCTCCAGAAAAGCAGGCGTCGAACAACCATGGCCGCCTCATCTAAAGCCACGACAATCCCCCTCAAATCTCTCCCCCGCCTCAGCCCTACAGCCTACCTCCACCACCCACCATCCCACACCAGCACCTCACCAACATTCATCCTAGCAATGTGGATGAACGCCTTACCCCGGCACATCACCTTCTACATCTCATCCTACGCCCACTACTTTCCCACCGCACGAATCTTTGTCCTTCTCGGTCGGGCATCCGATATCATGTGCCTCCCTGAGGTCTTTCAGAAACGGAATCTGGAGCCTGTGATTACAGCGCTTCGGGATTCCACTAGTCCCATGTTTTTACACGCGTTTTCGAATTCGGGGGCGCAACAGATCGGGCTGCTGTTGAGGGCTTGTATGGAAGATAGAGGAGGAGAAACCTTGCCGATCAAGGGGTTGATTCTTGACAGCACACCGAGTAGAGGGACATTCTCGAGCGCATACTCCACCTTGGCTGCTCAGATCCCTAAACAGTGGTATATCAGTCTCCCTGGCCGCGGGATGGTATTTTCGTATGTGACCGCCGTATGGCTCATCGAAAATGTGTTTGGGAAGTTGAATGTTTTGCTGCAGTCGAGTGAGGATTTACTTAATACGGATCTGCTGGAGGAGGGGATGAGGAGACGATATATGTATTCGAAAGAAGATAAGTTGGTGAGATGGGAGGATATAGAGTGTCATGCTGAAATGGCGAGGAGAAAAGGATACGAGGTTGGGAGCGAGGTTTTTGAGGGGAGTGAGCATTGTCAGCATGCGAAGGGAGAGGGGGAGGAAAGGTACTGGGGTATTGTGAGGGAGCTGGTAGAGTTGGGAACGAGAGACTTGACGGACGCGAAAATCAGAGCGAAGCTTTAGCTTTCAGACTATGCACTTTCAGCGTATTGTAATCCACTGATCCAGCCACGGCGACAAGATTGCTACTATATTACTACGTATTATATTCCATGGATTACGATTATGCTCAATGGTTCTCAATCTTCTATTCGATCAACCCCGTTTTACCAAAGACCCCCACCGCAAGCCGCAAGATCGACTCGAAGAAGCTGTGCACCAACCCTCGTTACCTCCCCGTCCTGAATGACAGGAAAAGCAGCACCACCAGCTGTAGTCACATACAGCGTGTCTCTATCACTCCATGTTCTCCCAAACTTGGTTGCAGTAGGTTCCGCCAACTGAGTACTATTAACATTCCCAGCAATGCCTTTAACTTCTCCTTGCGGAATCACAACCTGAAGACCATTACCCTGCTGCGAAGTAACATAAGCGTCTCCAAAGCGGTTAAAATCAAAATCGTCCCAGGTAGGCCGAACTCCAGACTGGATAGCAGACAAGGCAAGATATTTTGCGGCACCAATGGGTCCTTTTCAACCAATCAATTTGCAAATTTCACCTCCCCAGCCCATCAAAACAAGGTAACCCCACTCCACTCAAGTAAAACAAATAAACACAACTCCCCCCTAACAAAAAAACTCATACCCCCTCCTCCACCACCCCCACCCCCTCTCCTCCTCCCTCTCTTTCTCCACAACAGCCCCCAACCCCTCCAACCCCTCCCTAATCCCCGTCCGCAAATCCACTTCACCAACCCTAACCCACCTAGTCCCAAACCACAACTTATACCCCAAATAACTACCCACAATAACTGGCGCCGCAAGATAAACCTCAAAAAACCCCTCGACAAGTTCCCCAGCACTCATATCCTTATACCCTTCCGGACTAAAACCAATCCAGAACTGTGCCACGAAGACGAGGGAATTGAGAATGAAACCTACCCAGGACCCCGCAACGCCTATGTGGCTTTTGAAGGGAAGTTCGGAGAGGGAATGGCCCTGGAGGCGCCAGGCGGAGCGGAAGCGGATGTGGCAGAGACAGATGGTTAGCCAGGTGAAGATGCTACTTAGGCCACTTATCGCAAGTAGCCAATTAAAGACCTTACTCTCCGCTTCCTGATTCAACACCGCTGTATAAGCGATTAAACCCATTGCGCTGGTAACGCCGATAGCGACTAAGGGGCGCCCTTTGCGGTCGATGTAGGAGAGGATGCGGGGGGCTTGGGATTGTTCGGCGAGGGCGGCGAGGGTGCGGGAGGAGCCGTAGATGGAGGAGTTGCCGACGGAGAGGACGGCGAGGAGGATTGTGGCGTTGAAGATGGAGGGGAGGATGGGGACTGTGTTTGGGGGTTAGAGGAGTGGGGTTGTGAGGGGGGGGGGGGGAGGGAGGAAATGTACTGGATGCGTTGGTTATTGCTAGGACGAAGGGGGATGCTTTTGCGTCTGAGGAGGAGGTGCCGTTTAACTGTTATTTGTTTTGCATCAGCTTGTGTTTCTTTCTTCGAAACCAATTCCCTCTGGTTCAAACCCCAGAGTTGAACTTACCAATCTCGGATCATCAGACGGAACAAGCAATCCAACCATAAGCAGGGAGATCAGATAAAACTAAACATCTCACATCAGCCCGCACTCATTCCAAAACAAACATTAACTCAAGGAAAACTCACCCCCGAAATCCTCCAAAATACCAACTTAACAGCCCTCGGCAAGCTCCTCCTAACATCCTCCGTCTCCGCCGCCGCAAGACCCACCAACTCCGTCCCCGAAAACGCAAACGCAGCTGTGACGAAAACGCTACAAAGGCCTTTGAAACCGCTATTAAAAGCGCCCGGGTCGTGCCAGTAGCGACCGCCTATATATTCGTGGGTTGGACCACCGCCTGTATCTAATATAATGCCCAGAATGCTGTTTTGGTTATGTTAATGGGGGTTGGGAATGGGAGGGAAAAGGGAACGAACATGAAGCCAACAATAGCAAGAATTTTCAACAGAGAAAAATAGAATTCCGCTTCCCCAAATCCGGAGACGCCTAGTAAGTTTATCCCGATGATTAGGAGGAGGAAAAGGGAGACCCAGACCGCGGAGGAGATGGGGGAGTTCCAGTATTGGATTGTCATTGCGGCTGCTACTATTGAGAGGGGGAGGGTTACCATCCATTGGAGTGCATACTATTTGCTTTCATCAGCCCTATTCCTATCCTCACCCTTTACAAAGTCCATCAAAAGCTAAGAAGAAGGAAAAGGGAAGGGAAGAGGAGAAAATACGCACATTCCAACCCAAAGCAGCCCCCCAAGCCGGATCCAAAAACCTCGTCGCAAACGCACTAAAACTCCCCGCGATAGGAAACAAACAACTCATTTCGCCCAATGCGTAGACGGTGCAGTATAACATCACACTGACAAGCCCAAATGCTATGAGGAGGGAGGCGGGACCGCCGGCTGCGAGGGCTTTGCCGGAGCCTACGAAGAGGCCTGTGCCTGTGCGAGTGTTAGCGAGCTTGGTGAGCAAAGCGAGCAGAAAGAAAAAGGGGGTTGGAAGAAATAAGGGGGGGACAAAGGATAAGGAGGGGAAGGAAAGGGAGAAATACCGATAGAGCCACCGATGGCTATCATTTGTAAATGCCTAACCTTCAACGTTCTGGCCAGTGGACTCTTGGCTGTGTTGCTTATTGCTGATTCGACATCATATACGTTGGTGGTGGTTTTTAGGGAGATTATCTCGCCGGTGGGGGTGATGATTTGGTTTGGGTCGCGGCGGAAGGAGGAGAGGATGCGGGTTGGGAGGGAGGTGTGGATTGGAATTGGAGATGTTTTTTCTGGTGGAGGGGAGGAGGGGGGTGGTGAGGGGGAAGGGGATTCTTTGCCCATTGTGAATTATATGAGTGAGGAGATACGGATTTCAGATTGAAGTTTGTGTGCGCATGAGTATTGTGGATATAAGTATGGAGACATAGATGCACGAGGGTATTATGATAGAAATACTGAAAAGCTTGAGAATTTTGAACAGAAAATTGTGCGACACGAGACAAATTTTGGGGTATAATAACAGCCCACTGCGCGTCATGAGAGGTATTCCAACCCAGCTTCTTGCGATTATCTCTCTCCCCCCCTCTCTCTAAAAAAATGGGGATCTCCCCACTATCTGGTAGGATTGTAGCGAGGTCCTGTCCACGCTGGTGGGTTGGGATTTGTGGATATTGTTTGTCCAGTATGAATATTCAAATCGAGATAAGAATCATCCAATGACAAGAACGCGTGGAGAATATCGGAGAGAATTTGTATTTTGGTAGAAGATTAGGGTGCTTCGCTATGAGAGAAATAATCATCGTATGATGCAAAAACACATGGTATTCGCCCACCTACCGGAGGAAGCCCCCGTGATACGCTGACTTGAAAACTTATAACCCGCACATCTCTCATGGCTGTTTCAATTCAAATAGAAAACAACAGAGACTCATCATATCTTGGATTGCGGTCAGTTTAAAGCTGACAGAAGAAAAATCCCCTGCCGCGTCACCTGATCATCCACCCTTTCTTGCTGCCGGATGACACCGGTGGCTGCCTGTCAGGGTCTCAAATCCTTCACCACAGATCACCAATTGATGCCCCACGATCCGTCCCGCAGGCTGTCGTGCAAACCCTCCGCTCGATATCTCATTTGCCGCTGACGCATACCATTCAAGTATCGCCGAAACCAAGAAAAAAACGCCCAACACCAATGCATCGTTACGTGCCGCCCGGGTCTATCGTCCCACGTCGTATCTTCTCTGCCCCCTCGTCTTCGCTCCCTCACTGATGTGTAATGCTGACGGCACCCCCGAAAGATCGCCATTTCTCAATGCGCTTCCTGATATCCGCCTCGGTCTGCTGCATCGGATTCAACCTCATGTCGCGCGCCATCCGCTTGTAATCGTCTCCGTGCGCGCCCACCAGCCGCTCAATCCATTCCCGTTCGCGCTCACTCTGTTTCCTGGGCTTCTTTTCGGGAGCTCGGGCGGCCATATCTTCTAACTGCTGCACGATCTCATTCTTGCCCCCACTCTGCCCATCCTCGTCAAATCCTGCAAAGGGTTCCGCCTCGGCTTCTTCGTCTTCGTCGCCTGAGGAATCATCGCTGTTCAGGGGGTCGTTCAGGGGGTTCGGCTTTGATGCTTTGGCGTGGATGACCCGTATGATCTTTCCCGTTTCCGGGTCTCGCTCGACTTTTGCCTCGGTAGGGGAAATGGTTTTGGGGATCGCGTTGGAGATGGCGAGTTTGCTTGTGGTCGAGGTCTTTGATTCCCCCCCAGCCCGCAATTTCTCGATGCCGCCGGTTGCAGAGTTGAGGCGCGAGGTAAGTCCCAGGCGGCGGTAATTCTGTGTCAAGGTCTCGCTTTGATTCCTAAAAAACGTGTTAGATAAGGTGAGAGGCCAATTGGAGGAATATGGATACGGAGACGAGGGAGGGGTAGGTTACCAATTTGCTGCAATGATCGGGTTGCCTAAGGGGTTGACTCTTTTCGACTTGGGCTTCATTCTGATCTTTGGGATCGAAGATCTCTTCTTCTTTTTCTGAAGTTCGCGACCCATGATTGCTGATTTGAATGGTTATTGTGGTGTTGAGATGCTTTTTCCTCCTCTGCCCATGAAATTTCGAAATTTCATTTGCATTTTGGCGCTACTGTGCGATAACCTTAACTGGTTATCTGCACGTGAGATTCTTGGCTGAGTCAGCAGATATTTGCGATATCCATTTCAAGTGCTTTTCAAAGTCAAGTATATTCAGCTTCATGAAAGTTATGTAAGGAGAATATCTGAATATGCATTTTTTACTCGAAATGATGTTGCACGCTCACTCGTGACTTAGACCTCGGCACCTTATTTTCCCGCCAAGGATCTCTCAAGCTGATCTCCGATTCGAGGATTCAAGCACGGCACAAATCCACCAGGTCATCCCCAGCACTCTCACTCTCCATCACGACCCCCACGCACACTCAAATATCACAACTCACTCTCCAACGTCAGTCACTCCCTTCAAATGCCTCCCTTCAAAATGCTCCATCACATCATTTCAGTCATCACTGAATCATCACGCATCTAATATACCCAATATAGAAACAAAGCGCAAATACCACATCCACGAGTGCGTCTCGTGGAAATATATGAATTGCGCACTACACACAAATTAAATTTAATAAAGAAATGTCTCTGCGGGCACGCGTGAGAGAGGTCTGGAATCATGTGCGTATGGACAGCACGCTGTGACCTCGTGATTATTGGTGTGGTAAGGCAAGGCAAGGCAAGGGGAGGACCGTAACGTAACGTTCCATCACCCCAACTTAATCTTCGAACGCCACGATTTGTCGCTGGCGCACCATGTCGTGCGAGCGAATCATATGGGGAGGGGCGGTGTAGGAGGGTCCTGGGATAGGTTTGGTAATGAGGAGTGCAGTACAGGTGAAATTGAGAGGCGAAAATAAGTATGATGGTATGTGCAGGGCGGCGACTGCGGAGGATTCAATAATTATAGAATGGTATGTTGTACAGTAGCTAGGCTGAAGATGATCCTTCAATATTCAGATCTGATCTACCAAAAATCCGGCCGATTACAACCATTATTTCGGCCGCCGCACTCGCAAGACGCCGAAATAATCACGGGAAAGAGGCAAATACAGTAAACGAAAGGGTCAGGGAAAGGGAAAGGGGAGGGAGGGATAGCCTGTAAATGACGAACGACTCCTTGTCTATTTAATCGCATCGCATCCTTCTCGAATCGAATCGAGTACGCCGTACGGGTGCGATGCGGTATCTGTACCTCGGGACTCGGGCGTTCTATGGCGGGTGGCAGACTGGCAGTTCGAGATCTAAGACACTGCTCACCGGAGGTATACCCTAAAGCTGTATAGGCCAGTCAGGCTAGAAAGGCAATAAGGTTTTTTGCTGTGGCTTTGGACTGTGGAGATGTATTGATATTAATCATAGAAATTCAGATGAATTGACGGCAAGAGATAGCTCCTGGGGCTCCCCCACAGATTTGAGGAGGTGAGCCAAACAAGATGCTGGGCTGGTGGATTTTTTCGGTGTCTGAACCATTGTTTGGCAGAACTTGGTTGAAGCGGGAGCGGGTTTTGATGTCTTTTTAACGTACAGCAGGGACGTCGATCGTAGAAGAGCTTGGGTGTTGAATACAGTACCTACTGTAGCACAACGGCAGTGTGACGGGTATTGATCGCTGAAGGGTCATGATCATGATCATGGTCAAGGTCATGGTCAAGGTCAAGGAGCAAGAAAGGACCGTTTACACTGTTGCACGAGGGAACACAAAGCAAGAATACTCGAGCGCCCCCTGGTCATGGGCCCCGGACACTCATTCAGGGGTGCTGGCGCTTGTCAGACGACGATTGGGCGGCGGGAGATACGTGCATCTGGATGGCGTTCCGGAAACAAGGTTGCCCGACCAGGATGTTGCAGGCGCGAAACAGAGATGGGAAGACGAGCTGTCGTGCTTCGGCGGCTTCCACTGCTTCCACTGCTTCGATTGTGGCTGGTGAACTGCCTTCCGTGCAGCTTCTAATCCTTCTAGTGTGCTTCCGCACTGAGATGGCGCTGACGGGCCCCGCAATTGGGCGAGCAAGGGCCAGCTGCAGTTCGTACCGCTGCCCGTCTCTTATTGGAGAAATGCGAGTTAGCGGAGACCGTGGGGTGGAGTTTTGCTAGGCAAGAGGCCGCATCCAGCGAGGCCGTACAGAGTAAAGCTTGCAGAACGATGCAGAGAAACAAGAAGATGTGTTCGGGGATGACAGCTAGCACAGCTGTGCGGAGCGCCTGTAAGCGCAGAGAACCGTCTGTAGTCAGAGGATAGTCTAAAGCAGTCCCTTATCTTAGACCAAAATAGGAGCGCTGATCGTGAGGGGTCTCGAGGTCGAGGTCGAGGTCGTGTGTGAAAGAGGAGCGAAAGCAGGGCAGGCAATCCTCCTACCACGGAGATTCGCGAGGGGAAACGATGGATGCCATGGACGATGCGATGGACCCGACTCGGAGCCTCCTCACTTCTTCACTCTTCAACCTAACGTTGCGGTAGGCTTCACTGCATCGCCTTCTTCGATGCGCGAATTAATTAAAGCTGGGAAATGCAACTTCACTTCCCCTCTCTACTCTCCCTCTGGAGGATTGAGGGGAGCAGAACGGCGTTCGCTCGTTATGAGGTTTCGTTCCGCCTTCGTGCAGCATGCGTGATGCACCAGGCAAGGTAGGTACAGTACTGAGTGCTGAAGAGTCAGGGTAGCTTGAGGACTCGGAGGAACTGAACGTTCTGAGTCTATTGTCCTGTCCAGCAAAGACTCCTTGTGCTGCCAATTTACATGTGTTCTGCACTCCTCATCTTGTACGAAATCTACGAAGCGCGCAAGACGATACGATGGTCATGGCACTTGCCCCTCATTGATTGTTGTGCATCGAAGGCATCACATCTAATCATCTAATGATGCATGTTCTTATCTCCTGGTAAGGAGCCCTGCTGCCCTGGAGGCTACCAGAGCAGCTTATCGCGGGCAGCCAACGAACTGCCAGTCGTGCCTTGAACGTGCAGGGTGGGCTTCAGGGCAGGCCTGTACAGATAGATGCAATGCGAATCTCGAACTCAAATCACAGCCAGGCTCAAGCTCAGATCATAATTTATCAGAATGGAATCACTCGAATCAACGCACGGAGAATGAGCTCCTCTAGAACCAACCCTGCTCAATGCCCGTGATCCCAACCTTCAACCCTCGTCATCCATCTTTCATCTTCTCTTCTTCATCCCCACTAGATATCGTAGATTCAGGCCAAGGGGCGCGGCTCGCGCTCCTTGTACCAGTCCTGGTCCTTGTCTGTACGTTGAACCATCATCCCCTTGCTGAAGGAGCAATTGGCAAGGAGCCCCTCTGGCGCGAAAAAAAAACGCCATCTCCGTGCTCCAACGGCTGGCAAATTCAAGCCTTCCCACGGCAATGCCGCAGAGCCACATCTGCATCTGTATCTGCGTCTACGTCTGCCGTTTGCCTCCCCACCATACTCGAGTAATCGCCGTCACTGGTTCTGCTTGACGCCAGTGGCTTCGGTATCGAGACAGACCTGGCAACTGGCTCAGTGGCTTTGAGATGTAAACTATCCCCTCCCCTTTCATCTCCGTGGCTGCATCGTCCCAAACAGCCACTACTCCGTACCAACCATTGGCCGAACAGCTGGCACTTGAGGAGAAAGACTAGCAGCATGGAGGACCCTTTTGCTAGTTGGCAGTAGCACTACTGGAGCGTGTACGTATGGAGATAGGCATAGGTTACTACTACAACTCGCTAGTTATACAGCACACGCTCCATGCTGTGTCGTGCTCACACCCACGGTCACGGATAACGGAAGGCCCTGCCCTCCTCACCCTTGATTTCCGATATCTGATGGCGCTTGTGGGATAATACAGTACCTAGATACATGACGGAAATAGAGACTTTCCCACCAGTGAACCGCCCCGGCACCTCTTGCCAGATCTTGCCCCTCGCCAGACCGGCTGTCCCATGTGAGAGAGGAAAACAAGCACAGCGGCACGGGTTCGGTGATTTTGGAGGATCACGTTAAGGTTAATGTGAGAAATGTCTTCGATGGCGCTCCCATATGCCGCCAGCAAGCTTCAATCTCGATGAGGATCCTGCCAGAGGCAAGAGGCTTGTGATCAAGGCCAGCTCACGCACACTCACACACTCACTCGAGTAGTCGCCCCAAGGCCAATTGCTGCGAGACATGGGCGTGGGCGCCGGAGCATCATCGACTCGAGGGACAGCACCGACAGCAGCAGACTTGCAGCCAGCAGGGAGGCAAGCAGAGAAGCAGCAGATGCCTGTATGGAAGGCTGCAGTGTGCTTCCTCTGCAGCCTCCGTGAGTTGCCATTGGCCGCCTCTGCTCGGGGGTAGAAGTAGTCCTTAGCCACGGATGCAGACAAGTGCTGCAAGTGCAGGCATAGTCGACACCACCATGGCACTTGCATCTACGTGCATTTTGGTCCTTCCTGCTTCCTGTCCTCGGTTCGTTGGACCCTGGCCGCGCTGGCCTTGGATCCCTACAATCCCTACACGAGTAGTATCCGTAGTTACTCTTGATCCTGGTAAAGCCGCTGTGCTGATCTTCCATTGTTGCGCTGAAATGCACCGAAATGCACCTTGTTCCAAAGCAGGCCCGGCTCCATCTCTAGCTCCACCAGCCTGCTCATAACAGCTCCGAATGCCCACACTTTCTGGCAACCGCATCCAGACGTTTGGCCCACGAGAGTTTCCTGCTGCTTCTTCTTACACATAGATTCCCCAATGAGCTTGTTTTCTCTCTATTATTAACTTCCTTTCGAGTTTTTATTTCTTCAAAATGACTCTCCCTCTCGCCTGTCCGCCTCCTGCCTCCTCCACCTGTGCTGCTACGGACCCGCCGACGGTACCACAACGCAAGCGGCGTCGAAGAGCTCCAGCAAGCGGGGCCTCGGACGATTGCTTCGCGTGCACCAAGAGAAATACCAAATGCGACCGTCGACGTCCATATTGCTCGCAGTGTCTGGAAGTTGGGAAAGAATGCTCTGGTTACAAGACGCAGTTGACGTGGGGTGTGGGAGTTGCCAGTCGCGGAAAGCTTCGCGGGTTATCACTCCCCGTTGCAAGATCTGCTCCCGCGCCCAGGAGCCCGCCCACGAATCGACCACGAGCCTCTTCAACGATATCAAGATCTAATGAAAGTAACGAGGATGAAGTTAAAATCAAGATGGAAAACGCGGCTTCTATGCCCGTCAACCCGTTTACGACTTATGACTTCGTCAACATGGCACCTAATGGAGTTGCCCCTCCTATGCAGCTGCCAGAATGGAATATGCCTGTACATCACGAATACCCAATTCAACAAGATTATCACCATTCAGAGGGAATGAGCCACCAGAGACAACTTCCTCATCTGCACCGACTTCACACTCTTAGCTTGGGACGAGGAGACGGGATGGCGCTTTCCAGCTCCCTCGACTCACTTAGTGCGTATGCCGAAAGCGATTACAATGCCTCTCCCATCAGCCAGTCTTTCCATAACGACGACGTACCATTCTTGCACAGCCCTGTGCCAATATATAACAGCTTCTCGTCGCGAAATTCCAACGCCGACCAGAGTCCTGTGGGCGGCATGATGGGCGATTCACGTGGTCCAACCTCCTGCCCCGATCACTTCTACGCCCAGTCCGAGATGAGCTCGAGCATCAGCTCGCACCAAAATCTCTACGATATTGCGGAAGGCCGACAACACCAGCCATCCCCAGCGGGCAATGATATTTTCTATGATGACGACATGCTGGGTAAGCTGCATTCAGGCTATTTTCCACGCATCACATCACTGACCGATATCAGGAGGACCGCAGAATCCAAATGATCTAGAGGTATATGCCACCAGTGCGCGATCAAGCCATTTTGGCTGGACATCAGTCAATGATGATGATGTAGCCTCGCAGGCAGCTTCCGAGGCAGATGCCTACCACCATGGGCACGACTCCATGTCCTCTTCCTACAACTCAGATATTACACCACGAATTTCGTTCTTCCTAGACTACTACGAGAAGATCATCTGCCCATCTGTAGTGGTCATCGACAGTCCCAGTAATCCCTATCGCGAACACATCCTGAGCCTTGCCTCATCAAGCAAGAGTCTTCAGCATGCTATCTGCGCTCTATCAGCTTGCAACCTTCGCATGAAGCGCAAGCAATCATTGGGCCAGGACCACTGGCGCCAACCACTCGAGCTAGAGCTCCAGGATCGTATCAACGGCGCGCCTACCCGGCCATCACCTCCCTCTCGAAGAGCCTCGAACAATCTTGTGTCACCTGACGCTCAATCGGTCGATGCCTCCCTCCAGGAGGAGTACCAACACCGGTCCCTTGCAGTCGCTCTCCTGAACCAACAACTCAGCGACCCTTCAAAGGCACGCCATGATTGTGTATTAGCCACTCTCTTCATTTTGTGTCACTACCGGATGTGCGAGTCTGGGATAGCCCAATTCCGCACCCAATTCGCTGGGGTCAAGAAGATTCTTGGCATGCGCGAGTCAGGGATAGAAACGGGCAACTGGGGTTGGATGGAAACCTTGTTCACATATTTTGATGGAATAGCTGCAAGCATCAACGACCGAGAAGCTCAACTCCGGGGTGGGTACCTGGAAATGATAGCAAACCCATCGAGCCCGAACCAGGCGCTCGAGAACATTGCCGGCTGCGACTCGGTCCTTTTCAAGACCATTGGCAAACTTGGTCGTCTGAACATGCTCTGTCAACACCGCCCCGTTCTTGACGAACATTCCCCGGCACCGCAAGTACGCCGGCCTGCTCCACCTCAGCCGCGACCCAGACTGGCGGGTCAGGCACTAGTCGACTTCTACAACCTCCATGCTCACAACTTTGACGGCAATGGTTTCGCGTCTACTCTGGACGACGATGCTTCCTTTTCACAGCTCACATCACCTACTTCTCACGACGACATGCACGCTACTTTCTGGACTGAATGGAAAGCCGCCCGCACGGCACTGCAAGAATGGGAATTCGACCCCACCCGACTTGTTGCTTCCCTCCCTGCCACACCATCTCCTACTCAACTCCGCGACTTCGGATACATCTCCGAGGCATTCAGATACTCGGCGCTCCTCTACACCGAGCGTCTCGCTTGCCCCAATCTCCCTTCTTCTCACCTCAACTTCCAGAACCTAGTCTCCCAAGTTCTCTTTTATGTCACGAGTCTCGAGCAGGGATCCGGATGCGAGAAATTCCTCCTTTGGCCCCTGTTCATCAGCGGAAGCGAATGCGTAAATGACCTGCAACAGAGTATTGTTCGCACCAAGTGCCGAGAGATCATGGGTCGCAGCGGCTACCTCAACAACCTCGCCGGCCTAGAGGTCCTCGAAAAGCTATGGCAAGACAGAGAAGAAGGCCACAACGAGAAAGACGCATTCTCAGGACCCTTCAAATGGACGCGCTTCATGGAAGGCAGCGAGGGGGAATGGATTATGGTTTGATGATAATGTCATTTTTCTTGGATCAGAGATACCAATGATGGGATAGAAACGACTTTCTTAGTCATAAGGATTCATTCTTGTGGAAGATATAGGGAACGGAAACGGACAGGAAACGGAAGGAAATACACGGACGGGCTGGCAGAGGAAGTCCAACTGCGGAAATCACTGGGACTAGGCGTTTTTGAGGACTTGCCGGGTTTTACGCGCGAGGGCAAGGGATGGATAATGCATAATGCTAGACGATGGATGGATGGCATTTACATATTTGTATTGGACGATATAGTCACTTGACGCGTATCTATACTTGGGATATGCTATGAACATGAAATATGAAACATGAAACTTGTCCCGGTTTGAAATTACCTTGCAAGTGCAACTCAGTGATTCGCGAAGTTTGAGGAGGACATTTTTGTTGCACGTCGCAAGAGGGATGGCGAGCAAAGGGATTATCCCTGGTTCAAGGATTATGGGTCCAGACCGGGACTTGGGAGAGAGGGGAAAGAGGGGTGGTGATCTTTCCACGGGGGTCGGTATATCGTATGATTGACATAAAGAACCATAGTTCGTCTGGTTCTGGTTCATGAAGTGCCAGCTTTCCCTCCCCCCCTTCTATTCCTCACCGCTCTTCCAACCATAACGTATCCCCTCGAACTTCATTTTTCGCAAAGTGCGGGTCTTTTGATTGGAGAAGTGCTAAGCAGTAACAACAGGCCATTTCGGCACAATACTCCCTTCCAACCCAGCTCGTTTTATGACTGCTTTTCCGGCTGCTATACTTTCTTCCATTATTTGCGCTTCGTTCATTGCTGTTAGTTGCCCGTTTTCGACGAGGAGTTTTCCGTCCACAACAACGAAACTCACATCCCCCGCATTCGTAGCATACACCACTGTAGCCACGGGATCATAATTCGGAATCTGATGCGCTCTCTTTAACTCGATGCCGACGAAATCGGCTTTCTTGCCGATTTCCAGGCTTCCGATTTCGGAGGAGAGGCCGAGGGCTTTGGCGCCGCTTATGGTGGCCATTTCGAGGACTTGCTCGGCGGAGACGACGGATGGGTTGAGGGTACGCCCTTTGTGGATTAGGGCGCAGAGACGCATTTCCGCGAAGAGGTCGAGGGTGTTGTTGCAGGGGGCGCCGTCGGCGCCTATGCCTACGTTTACGTTTTCTTGGAGTAGCTGTTTGGGAGGTTAGTATCTTAGTATGAGAAGATATATGGGAAAGACTGAAGAGCAGACGTACCTCCGGCACAGGGCAGAATCCAGAAGCTAACTTCATATTTGAGGCGGGGCAATGAGCGATATGCGTGCCTGTTTTCGCTAGTAATTTGATGTCTTCCCCTTCAACCCAGCACATATGTATCAACACCGTTCGATCTGACAAAAGACCGATGGAATCACAATACTCCATTGGACTCTTCCCAAATTGTTTGAATACATCATGATCCATCTTTTCTTCCAGACAATGCATCGTGATATGAATTCCCCTCTCTTTCGCCTCTTTACACATTCTCTCCAGGAAAGACGTGGAGACGCCGCCGGGGGTGCGAGCACCGAACCACACCTTCACTCGGCCATCAGCAACCCCATCATACTGTTCCCACATCTTTATAGCATTAGGAAGCGTTTCAGGTCCTTCAACGAGACCTTTATGCATCCGATTCCTAAACGCAGGTTGGTCCGGATTAACATCCATAACCACCTTCCCCAAACACCCTCGAATGCCACTCTCCTCCACCGCCTTCACCAAATTTCCAAACCCATATCTCTCCGCCCACAAACTCTCCAAAAATGTCGTCGTTCCTCCGAGCAGCATTTCTGCTATTGAAAGTCGCGCCCCGGAAAGTGCTTCATGGGGGAGGATGGATCCTTGCATTACCCAGATCCGGTCGCACATCCAGGTTATGAGATCGCAGTCGTCGGCGGTGCCGCGGAATAGGGATTGGACGCAGTGCATATGGGTTGATATTAGGCCGGGGATTAGGATGTGGTTTTTTAGGTCGTGGATCTTTGCATCTGGATATTTGGGTATGAGAACCGAGGAGGGACCTTGGGCGCGAAGTCAGTTTATAATTTCTTTCAGGTAGAGAATCAAATAATATGCCTTTTTTGCGGCCGTGAAATGGAGCAAATGATGGGATGAAATGAGATGGGGCGGGGAAGTATGAGCTGAAAGAACGGAATACTTACCAATATCTGCGATGAGATTTTGCTTGACGAGTATACTGCCATCTTGGTAGATTTCTCGTTTTTCATTGACGGTGATTATTGTCGCATGGGTGTAGAGAATAGAAGTCATGGTTGTCGTCGAAATACAGTACAGTTGCAGTGAGAAAGTATATGCGGGGTAGCTACCAACATGTGAACAGCTATCTATAACAGGTACGAATCATGGTCCACCAGGTCCCTGCATTCGGCCGGTACGAGTAAGGACCGGCCGTGATAAATAATGGTTGTTTGATGAGGGCGCCAACCGGGTTCATCCCACTTCTGTACCCGGACCTTATCGTGTTACTTTCCGGACTAGGAACCGTGTTTTAGGGCTCTTTTCCTAGTGCCGATACAGGAGGTAAGCGCAAGCTCGTGTTTAGAGTTTCTTATCTTCGCTGTAGCTTCCCAGGGGCCTATCTTGCGATACTTGGCTTTGTGTGAAATTGAGGAGGATCAATATACTTTACGTTTCCCATAAATGCATTAGCCAGCCCAGATTCTGTGCAAAGGGAGAAAGACAGTGACTCTTTTCTTTGACATTGTTAGAATTGGGACCGAGATCAGCATATCTTCAACTCCCATCCAAAGTTGTTGTTGATACCCAGAGCCTTCATCATGGGCTCTAAAGAACCCCTCTCCAAAGCGACAGCTTACCCCTCCGACATCGAAGTCTCCCCCGCAACCATCGAGCCCATCTCAAACTACAACCCCGGCGCAGAGAAAGGCATCAAGTATGCCGAGATATCCGAAGAAGCACAGCAGAAATACGGTAAAACCGTCCGCGGCCTCACAAATCGACATATGCAACTCATCACCATCGGCTCTTCTATTGGGACTGGCATGTTTGTTGGGATTGGTTCTGCACTTGCACGATCGGGACCTTTGAGCGTATTCCTCGGCTTCACGTTCTTCAGTGTGTTCATTCTATGGCCACTCTTCATGGCAGCTGCAGAAATGTGTTCTTGGCTACCTGTCCGAGGTTCTATCTTTCAGTTCGCAGAGCGATATGTTGATCCCGCGCTCGGCTTTGCTGGAGGATATGTGTATTGGTATGGCGCTTTGATGTTGGTAATCTCGGATTTCACGGGCTGTGTTTCGGTCATTTCGTTTTGGGATGAGAAGACGAATCCGGGATGGTACATTCTGCTCACTCTCGGATTGTCCTTGATCTTGAACCTCGTGGCAGTCAAGTATTATGGCGAAGTTGAGTTTGTGACTGCTTCTTTTAAGATCATTCTTATGCTCAGTCTGATTGCTGCTACGTTCGTCACGATGGTTGGGGGAAATCCGCAACATGATACATACGGATTCAGATATTGGCATCATCCGATGAAGGAATATCTTGAGACAGGATCACTTGGACGGTTTCTCGGGTTCTGGAGAATTTTCATCTATGCGGCTTTCGCTTGTGGTGGACCTGATGTGGTTATGATGACCAGTGCTGAAGTTCAGAATCCTCGGGTTGTGATTCCTAGAGCTACGAAGAAGATTTATTTCCGTCTGGGGCTTTTCTATATCGTGGGGACACTGGCACTTGGGACACTCTGTCCGGATGATGATCCAACGCTTCTGAGGTCCCTATCATCGGGAGCAACTGGATCCGCTGCATCTCCTTGGGTCATTGGACTCAAAAGCCACGGCGTCAACGGACTTGCGAATCTGGTCAACGCCATTGTGCTTTCCTCTGCCTGGAGTTGTGGAAACGCATATGTTTACTCCTCCTCTCGAACACTCTACGCACTCGCCGTCAACGGCAAAGCTCCCGCGATTTTCAAGAAGTGTCTCAGTAACGGTGTGCCCGTTTATGCCTTGGCTGCCGTCGCAGCTGTGTCCTGCCTCAGCTTCCTCAACGTCACAACTTCCACAAACACTGTTCTCGGGTGGTTCATCAATCTTGCCAGCGTATCTTTCATGATCACCTACATGATTATCTTCGTCACGTATATCAAATTTCGAGCCGCAGTTGTCAAACAAGTTGGCTACGCATCCTTGTACTTCCGGACTCCTTTGGGATTGCAACCATATGTGTCCTACTTCTCGCTTGGCTTCGCGTTCATCATTGTCCTCTTCAACGGTTTTTATATTTTCTGGCCTGGAGCTTTCACGGCCGCGGATTTCATTTCGAGCTACTTTGGTGTATTTTTCTTCATAATTATGTATGCATGCGCGAAGTTGTATATGAAGACAAAATTTGTAAAAGCAGAGGATGCGGACATTTTTAGTGGGAAACAGGCTATTGATGACGAGGAAGACGAGTTTGTAAGAATCAAAGAAGGGATACATGTACCGGCTTATCAACGAGTGCTGGAAAGAATTCTTTTCTAGAGTATAACTACATTCAGGGTCCAAAATTCGAGCTCAGGGGCTTCATAGAAGTAGAGAGGAATATCAAGATTTAGAATCAGTTCTTTGTCACAACAGTTCCTCTGCGAGGCAAATGGATACGCAGCTCATTCTTGAGTTGAAGCGTCACCGTATCAATTGTGAGGCCAACAATTTTGCCATGTTGACGGTGAGCCCCGGGTACGGCACTAAATAATCAGCATTGGGTTTCAATGATGGAGATTCATGTGCTTACTCGGCGGTCTCAGCGGACACGTTGTCTCCGATCGAAAGACCCAGAGGATCGGAAAGAATAGCAGCAGATTCCTTTGCGAAGTACAATGCTGAGGTGACTTCCTTCACTGCCAAAACCTCCGAGTATTTCTCAGATTGCACAGGAGGCATTTTCTCAAGCCTGTATGGTCAGGTCACAATTCATTTGCATTGAATCGAGAAAGATTACTGACCAAGCATAAATATTTGGGAAGTCCTCCTTCCCGAACCCTGGCTGCTTTCCCATTCCGAACGCACCGTTGAAAAGCCAGTCTACAACCCAAGCCAGATAGACATCACTTAAAGTGATTTCATTTCCGTTGATGAATGGCTTTCCGTGGCCCAGAAATTGGCGGTTGATCACGTCAAACCATGCTCGGAGTTCGGCCACAGCGCTTGGCCGTTGTTTATCATGATCCGGGCGGTTCAATTCAGCTGTCAACACGTTCAGTATGTCATTAGAAATTTTCAAAGCTCACAGAGGTTATGAGATCAGTTGAACCCAAAGCGGCGATTTAAAACGACCTACGGAATATAGTTTCTCTATCCTTCGCGAAAGCAGAATCCAATGTCTTCACAGGAATGATCCTCAGCGCCACATTGAAAAGATCATTGCCAAAGTTCTCGAAGGCTTTGTCTGCTGGGCTTGTTGTAAGCTTGCTGTTAAAGTTTGCCTGCAGAACATCGATGATGAGGTTGCTATCCGCGTAAACATCCTTTCCTATGGCCAATATTGGAATCTTTCTGTAAGTGATTCCGATACTCTCGAGAGCTGGACGAGGAAGGATAGATGGTTGCTCGCAGTACTTGTATGTGATTCGGGCTGCGGCGCAGAATAGACGCACTTTCCCGGCATATGGGGAGGAATCTGGAAAGCGTCAGTGGGAAGTTTCTAATTGAAAATACATCATACCGTAGCCAAAAAGTATAGGTGTCAAAGTCATTTTGGTAGTATTATGTTGATGTTGTATAAGTCAAGGCAATCCAGAGTACGAGTGTTTGGAAATGAGATGTATGATGTTTTTATCAGGGCGAACGGAGGCTAAAATCGATCGTTCTGAAGTGGAGACACTATACCGCTGCCGCCAATTATAGGGAAAGAAACGAAACGTCTTTCATCTTCTAGTTTCGTAGTAGATAGTGTTGGTGGGATATTAGTGCGGGGTTTTATGCCGCAATTCGTTGCATTCAAGTCCTGCCCAGAGTTCACCAGCATCACAGGAGATCTCTACAATTTGACACCAGTAATATATGGAGTATATGAGATCTGAAAATTGTGTCTTCTTTGGATTGCCGATACAGCAGGGACCTCCCAAATTTTACTTTACTGTTCTGGTCGTCTCATCTATTGCTTTTGCGAAATATTCCACGTTGCCTGGATTCAGCCCCGCTATTGATATCCTCGAAGTATCCGCCATGTATACATGGTATTTTGCTACCCAAGATCAGCTTTCTACTATTTTCACATGGCTTCTCAAGGTCATATTACCTTGCAAGTGCTTTATTTGCGGTGGGGAAATGCCAGTATATCCAAACATCCCAGATTGTTTCACGATGTGTGACCAATCACCCGGAGTCTGAAGCCGTACCAGTTCTTCGTACAGCTTTTGACGCATTGATTGGATTCTGCTCGACATCGTGATCAGATCTTTCGCCCACTGCTTTGCGATTTCAGGCGTGTTTAGAACTGTGGATGCGATTCTGGCACCGTTGACGGGTGGACTGGAAACTGTTTGCCGCTGCACGTTCTCCAGAATTGAGTCAATCGAGCGTGTGGTTTCAGAGGACTTGGTTATGAACACGATCAGTCCTGTTCTCTCACCTAGTCCACGTTAGCGACCAATTCAAAGCGGAATCCAGAGTCAGGTCAGATACCATAAAGTCCCATGCTTTTCGCGAAAGACATGGCAATTGACGCTTCAAGCTCCAGGTCTTCGACAAAGTACTTGATTGCCCAAGCATCCTCAGCGACTGATCCGGAATTGAAGCCAAGGTACGCAGAGTCAAATACAGGGAATAATCCTCGCTCCTTAATGACTGAGGCAATCTCCTTCCATTGCGGCTTCGACGGATCGCAGCCAGTGGGGTTGTGTGCGCAAGAATGAAGAACGATGATCGACGACGCCTCAGCTGATTTTAGAGTTTCCATGTATGCTTCAAAATGGAAAGCTCCATCTTTATAATATGGCAACTTCTTCGCTTCAAATCCAAGAGAATGGAATAGCAAGTCATGGTTCGACCAAGTCGGCTCAGTGATATAGACCGTCTTGAACGAAGCATTCGCGTTCTTCAATGTCAATCCAGCCAATAGAAGGGCCCCAGTTCCCGACAACGATTGACAGGAAGCTATCCGACCCTTTTTGAGTACCTTGGTGTCATGGAAGACAAGTTCTACTGCTGCATCACAGAAGGATTTGAGGCCTTTGATAGGAAGATATTCGTGGTCACATTCTCCCAGACGCTCCTTTGCCATTCGAACACTGGGCAAAGTCCAAGGCTGCCCCTTCTCATCCCTGTATGTCCCAGCTCCCACATTGACTTTATTCGGATTGGTGTCGGCCAGATAGTTCTTGGTAACCTGGAAAATAGCATCTGGTGGGATGAACTCTGCCCCTCCGAGGAAGTTTGAAGCTGGTTGTATTGAACCCATCTTAGTCACTGATTTTAAAGATACAGAGATTGATTTTCTAATCAAAAATATAATCTATAACAGCTATTTTCAATTCATACAGACTATTAGAAGTGGGATGGGACTCACGTGCTACCGAAAGGAATTCGGGAAGAGCTTCTTCGGCGCCGACGATAGTAGCCGAATTCGGTAGGAAAGTCGAGGCCAAATCTATAAGCGTTTATTTACGATGCAGCAGAAAAAGGAACCACATCTAGCTATTGCTGGTTTCATAAGCTCTCTGTTATCGAACAAGCTAAGAATCTACATTTGCTCGTAGGTACCGGGCGCAAATTCGACCACGCTTCCTCGTCCTCGAATAAAAACATACTCCCCGCATTTGGGTGTCCAATTCTCGGGGAGTATTGGAAAAAGTCGCGAGGCGTTCGTGATCGGAATTCTTTTGACAGACCGAGCGTGCCAAATGCACGGAATAAGAAATGATCATCATTTCATGTAGCGTGTTATCTATCTAATCAGCAGGGAATATATGGAGCGTCCTGCAGTATGGTACCGCGGATCTGGGTCCAGATATGGTTTCCCGTCCCGCTGGGTCCCTGCTATCTGAAGGTCATTACGAACCCGGGCTCTAAAGTCCGTGTTTTTAGGGTCCTAGGCATGCGCCAACTTAAATAACATCAACAAATCGCAATTTAATTAGGAGTAGACCATCCGTGGTGTTGTATAAAACAATTGACCTAATCCTCCTATTTTAATATCAATTTATTTATTTAATCTTATGATATTTTGGTCTATTTTTCCCGGACTATTTTTTTTATTTTAGTCGCTATAATAGATTAATACCGATGTTTATATAATACCTACTTGATTTTTCTCCAATATTTTTTAATAAAATTTATATCAAAACTTATAAAAAAATATAATATTAATATAATTTTATATATTATATATTATTTAGTATAATAATTAATAATATTTTTATAATTATAAATAGAATTGTTATTTTTTATAAATAATAATTTTACAAAAGGCTATAAAATATATATAATAGCTATAAAAGTCTCTAGAATTGATTAAATATATATTTTTAAAATCTATACCAAATAATCTTTCTATATTAGAACTCCTGATTTATCAGTTTTATAAATAAATATTAAGGGGTTTTTATAACTATATCTAATTATTTTTTATATATTGACCGATATTATATATTTTTTATAAAACTGAAGTTGTATATAAATAGAATAGTATTTTTCCTTTCTTTTGTAAATAATTTTCTATTTGGTAGTTTATTTTTTTATTTAAAAAATTATTTTATTTAACTAAAAAATTTTTAGTTATTTTATTATTTAAAATATATATATAATAACCCAAAAAAACTGGACTAAAATTTATATTATAATAAAATAAAACTTTTAATATATTATATATTTGAAATAATTTTTTTATTTTAATTTTTTTTCAAATATTTTTATAAAATATTCAAATTTCAATTCAATATATAAAAAATTATAATCAAAGATTTTATATTTCTAATATTCAATTATATATTCGATAATCTAGTCGATTTATATATTTATAAAAAAGAAAAATTTGTTGATTTATATAATTCGAGAATATTTTAAAATATTATATATCAAAATTTTGATAATTATAAATTTACCGAGTTTATATTAAATTATTAGATTTTTAATTGATATTTTAATAAAATTATAAAATTAATATATTACTTTTTTATATTTAATAAGAATTTCCTAGCCAAGTTTATGGTCAAATTCAAATAGAGGGGTTGTAGGAGGCATTTTGAGGTTATTCAAAAAAAATAAGGTGCGGCTCGCTAAAAACACCTTAAAAACACGGACTTTAGAGCCCGGGTTCGTTACTTGATCGGCCCACTGAGCCGGTCTACGCTTCCCCACTTCAGCCCCTGCACGCGTCGTTGCACGTTGAGCTATCGCCAAATTGAAAGAAACGACTGACCACAAATAATGACTTATTATTTGAGCGGTATCATTTGAAGTGAGCTTCCTCTTCAGACTTTGTGTTCCTTTCTACTGCTGTGCATTCAAGTGGTGCCAAGATCATCATGTCTGATTCTGAAAAGGAAAAAAGTCCGCCGGATGCGGACCTCAACAATAATGTGGAGGGCAGTACTGTTGTGGCTGAGTTGTACATTGACCCCGTTAAGGAGGCAAGGATGATGAGGAAGTTCGACGTACGGTAATTCTGCCGCACATACTGAAGACTGCTAATTCTGACCACAGATCTACTGCATTGGCATGATGGGCTTGTTCTATTTGATGGCAAATTTAGACCGGTATGGTTGGCTGTAATAAATCTCCATTCCATCAGGCTGACCCGGAAAATTATTCAGGAGCAACTTAGGAAACGCAAACATCGCTGGCATGCCCGAGGATATCGGACTCACCGGAAATCAATTTGGTACCGCCGTTACTTTACTATTCGCAACTTATGTCACTATCGAAACCCCGGTTGCTATTCTGCTCAAGATCATTGGTCCGAGATACCTTCTTGCGTTCATTGCATTTGCATGGGGTAGTGTCACACTAGGTATGGGCTTCATGCAAAACTGGAAGGCTCTCTACGCCTGCCGTCTTCTTCTCGGATTCTTCGAGGCAGGTCTCATTCCGTGTATCGATGTCTACATCGGGCTTGTCTACAAGAGATCAGAGCGTGGCAAGCGATCAGCTCTCATCTTCGCTTTCAGCGCTCTCGCCAGCGCATTTGGAGGGATTTTAGCGTTTGGTCTTACGCAGATCAGAGGTCCTGGAGACTTCCAAGGATGGCGTTGGTTGTTCATCGTGGAAGGTATCATGACAATCATTATTGTCCCTGTATTCTTCTTCATCTTCCCTCAAGAGCCAAGACGGGCTTGGTTTCTGACGTCTGAAGAGAAGACCTTGATGGACGCTCGATATGCAAACGATCCACATTGGGGCATTGATGAGGAATTCAAATGGTCTCCCGTATTATCAATATTCTCTGATCCCAAGTGGTATGCTTTGTAAGTTATCACAACTTCCGGAATTCATGAAGACCTGTTGATAATTCTTAGTGTCATCTTTCAATTCTCCGTGGACGTCTCACTGTATGGCTTCACGACCTTTCTTCCGGCCATTATAACCGGCATGGGCTATAGCTCTGTCAACGCAAATCTTCTCACTGTACCCATCTACATCTGGGGTCTTATCTGGTTTTGTGGGGTAGCTTTCATGTCAGATCGCCAAAACCGAGGTAGGCATTTGAATAATTAGTCAAGTATTTTTACTAATTTGATCGCATAGGATGGTGGATTGGTGGTCCACTTATATGCCTCGTTGTTGGTTACGCGATTCTGATTGGAACTGACAACATCGGTGCTCGATACTTTGCGTGCTACATTGTAGTTATGGGAATTTACCCCACCACCGGGATGTCACTGATGTGGTTGAATGACAACGTCGCCCAGCATTTTAAGAGAGCAACTATGATTGGTGCCACTCTAACATGCGCTAATACAGCTGGAGTTGCCGTCGGTCAGATATTTACCACCGCTACTAAACCACGATACATCAAAGGGCTTTCTATTTCTCTGGGTCTCGCCGTTTTAGCTGGAATTATGGTAAGTCTTCACAAGTTTGACAATATGACCTGTGTTGGTTTACTAATGCTAAGATAGGTCATTTGCCTAGTTGTGGGCATGAACATAGCCAATAAGCGACGTGAAGCAAGAATCCAAGCCGCTCTGGCTGCGGGCACCCCACTCCCAGACGAACCCGAAAAGGGTGACATGAACGTATATTTTAGATATACGACATAATTTATTAGGCATTACGAGGGGATATTGCGCAGTCATTGACTCACGCACAACGATATTTTTCTGGGAGTAAGATCGGATACACGCGATTCCGAATTGCAGCGACTCTGCAATCAATCAAAATTTCATAGAAGGCAAAATACATGAGATTCCTAGACTTTTTTTCAGCTGCTGTTGTGCTTTTGGTTGCTTATTCGTTTTTATAAAAAGAAAAGAAGGTCTTTCAGCAGGTGACAACGAGAAAGGGGCCGGCCCACTTGCTGATTCTTGGGGTCCCAACTATTATATGACCTCGATTAATGTCTTGAGGCTATAATGAATCAAAAAGTCCCGTTTCTTGGAAGAACTGTATAAGTGTCACCACATGCTCGTTTAATACAGAATCGAGAGGTGGGGGTTTGATGGGCTCTGGCCAGAATAGGGGCTCGCTTAACTCAAGGTTTACCCCGCCTCCTGAAATCACTGCAAAACCGGACAGACTGCTCTGAAAGTGTCGCTGATTTATGTATTCATGGTTTTGGTATGCTAGGTCACCTTAGACTATTGAGTTGACAGGTGTCAGTGGCTTTCCATTATCAAAAAATGCCTCCGCATTGTCCCAGCAACCTTTTTCAAACCCCTCCCAGGAATTCCGTGAACAAACTCCAATGTGCGGGAGCACCGTGGCCATATAATTGTCCGACCATTCACTATTAATGCTAGGCTCATTTTCGTGCACATCTAAGCCGACCCCAACCACTTTTCCCTCCCGAAGTGCCTGCAACAAAGCTGCCTCGTTAATCAGTCGACCTCGAGCTATGTTTACGACGCGCATCCCTCCATCTTTCGCAAGATCAAATTCCTTGGTTGACAGCATATGGTGGGTAGAAGGTTTATAAGGGCATGCGAGCACCACACAGTCCGAAGCCTTCAGCAGCTCTTCTAGCGATGGACAATACGAGATCGCTGTTCCAACTTCTTTCTCTCGCTCTATGTTACGCTGTCTGTTGTAGTAACATACTTTCATGCCCAAACCTAGCGCAGCCTTTCGCGCAATTCGAGCACCAATATCACCCAGTCCCACAACACCCAAAGTCGTACCCAGAGGATCAACTGTTTTCATGCCCAACGAGCGACTCAGTGCCCAGTCGTTCCGCGCGCAGTGTTCCGCGAAAGTAAAGTGCCGGTACGCCGACAAGATCAAATACAAAGCTGTATTCGCGACTGCTTCGGTACAAGTATCTGGCGTATTGCAGTACCAAATCCCCCGTTTTGTCAATGCATCTATATCGGCAGCATCATAGCCGTGACCAGAGCATACAATAAGCTTGAGAGTCGGTGGGTAGTATTTTGCAACGCCTGCAGTGAATAGGAGGTGCGTGCTGTATGGTTCTGCCTTGAGCCATCCTGTCCTGACAATTGCGTCGATGTTAGAATACGGGCCGCCTGGAGAAAGCCGCTCACAAAACTCGTCCACGCTACTGCAGTCATAGATCAATATATTGAACCTCTGCTGCACTCGTGTCCATTGTTGAGGCAGAATAGTACGCGTGTCTGAGCTGACGAGAAGGATTGTCGGGTTCGAAAGTGGGGTGGGCTTCCTGAGGGTCATGGTGACGGTTTTCCGGGCTGAGGAAATGAGAATCAGCTATTCCAATGTCATTTGAGAATAGATAGAATATTGAAACATCTCTGACGGCTTGAATGAATGCTCCTTTGAGAAATGCCGGCCCAGCGATAGGGGTTATTGCCCTACTGTATATTGCTGATCGGCACGGGCAAAATCTTGCCGAAGACCTTGTCCAAATTATTTCGGACTTGTTCAAGCGATTTAATGGATCAGAACCGGGAAAACAGAGAAATGAACGCCGAGGAATTATTGCTTAGGAGTAACAATAGACACGCGCAGCTGCCGGCATGACGTTTCGGGATATTGTACCGGTTTCCAGAGCAGTCCAAGTCATAGGCAATGAAGCCCTAGAGCTCATCACTGGGCGCTCCCAACTACCCATGAGCAACGTTTTTCTCAGTGACAAGACCTTGAAAGGCCCCACTGTATCTGTAGGTGTGGTGGTTCTTCGCAACATCACGGTGTCGGCCGTTTCTACTACGACCGACTGTATCGCCTTGAATATCCCAAAAGCATTTCAGACATTCTATATCTATTCATAATGACTGCTTCGGATATTCCTGTCATTTCACTTCTGAAAGAACTCATTGAAATACCAAGCACCAGCGAGGATGAATTGGCTGTTGGAATCTTTCTTGAGGAGCACTTGCAATCACTCGGCTACACAGTAGAACGCATCCCAATTTCTCCGGATTCCACACGACATAATGTGTACGCATATCTAGGGCCAAAATCTAATCGCAAAACTCGCATATGTTTGTCGTCGCACATAGACACAATCCCACCTCATATACCCCTCTCGGTATCCGACGATGGGAAAACTATTTGGGGTCGTGGGGCATGTGATGACAAGGGACCACTCGCAGCTCAAGTTGAAGCGATTGAAGAACTCCGAAGAGAGCACAAAATTAATGAGAGTGGTGGTGATGTCAGCTTTCTGTTTGTGGTTGGGGAGGAAAAATGGGGGCCGGGCATGCTCGCCGCTAACGATATGGGCTTGACTTGGGAGGCAGTGATATTTGGTGAACCTACTGAAGGAAAATTAGGCGTGGGCCACAAAGGACATATGGTGTTTGAATTGTCTGCAAAGGGCATTGCCAGTCATTCCGGCTACGCAGAACTTGGATCGAGTGCCAACGCTACTCTGATCGGTGCGCTCTCAGAGCTTCTTGCCGCGAAATGGCCATCATCGGATCTGCTTGGACCTTCAACTTTTCATGTCGGCCGAATGTCTGGCGGAGTTGCATATAATGTTCTTGCAGCATCGAGCGAAGCTTTGTGCGCAGTGAGAGTTGCCAACGACCTGCCCGCTATCAAATCTCAAATCTCAGAGATCATTTCCAGGCATAAAGATGTCAGTGTCGATTTCAAGTTCGAGTATCCCGAAACTCTTTTGGATTACGATATTAATGGTAAGGAAATCAATAGACCTACCAGACATTGTAGCACTGACTTTGCTCTGCAGGGTTCGCTCCTTACGCTGCAGCGTTTGGAACTGACGTTCCAAGGCTTCAAGGAGAGCACAAGAAGTACCTCTACGGACCCGGTTCCATCATGAATGCACACGGTGAGAATGAACGCGTAGAAGTGAGTGAAATACTTGAGAGTGTCAAAGCATATAAGAAAATCGCATCACATTGTTTGGGATATTAAGTGTAGATAGAAACGCACGAAAATCGCAAGTTTAACTTGAACGTCTCGAAGCTGGCCATGTCCCTGAGAGTGTGAGAATTTCGACTTTAGATTGAGGAACCAGAAGCGTTCTTGAAGGTATTGAATGAACTACTTGGCGAAATCGCTCGCTGGAAAATTACGTATGGACATGATCAAGCGTGCTCATCAATAGCTATTTACATCCCAAGGACTCCACTTTGCTTGCCCAAGCCCTTCTCAGATTTCGCAAACAGTCTGAACTCGCCGATGTCCGCTTCATCTTCCTTTGCTAATTCGGGGACGCCATAGCCACCTCCACCAGGCGTCTGAATAATGATTCGATCGCCCGCACCCATCATGACTGAAGCCTTCCCACCAAGGCTAATAGTTCGTTGAGAGCCGTCAAGCGGATCAATTCGCTTCCAAATATTGACACCTCTTTTCCCCTCCTCTCCACCGGCCATCCCATAAGGCGCAATAACTCTTCGCTCGCTCAAGATACTGACCTGCATTGGGCGTCGAATCTCAATGTCACGGATGCAGCCATCTCCACCTCGGTTCCGACCACGACCTCCACTGCCTCTGCGGATAGAGAATTCACGAAGAAGGACCGGGTAGCGTTTCTCGAATATCTCGGGATCTGTCATTCTTGTATTCGTAGCATTTGTGTGCACTCCGTCTTGCCCTTGCCAGTCAGCACCAGCGCCTGCTCCTCCTGCAATGGTCTCATAGTACCCAAAGCCCTTGGTGACTTTTCCGTCGTTGCCAGTACCGCCGTATCCAAATGTCAAATTGTTCATCGAACCTTGACTAGCACCAGCAGCTTTGAAAGCTTTGAAAATGAGATCGATAATACGTTGAGCAGTCTCGACATTGGATCCAACTGTGGCGGCCTTTGGCGATGGAGAGAGGATTGTATTTGGTGGGCAGTAGACCTCGATTGGCTCTAAGCAACCCTGATTTAGTGGGATATCGGAAGAGATCATGGACCGCAGGCAGTAAATTATGCCACTGTACATGACAGCTGGGGGCGCGTTTAAATTGTTGAAGGTTTCTGGTCCCGTCCCTGTGAAGTCGAACTTTGCTGACCCAGTGTCGCCATCGATTGAAATATTTATTGCTAGCGGCGTGCCATCGTCAAGATAATCGACAGCCTCCAGTGCCCGGCCATGGAATCGCACACTGAACTCTTTAAGCAGATTCCTGACACTGAACTCTGCGTTCTTTTGGATTGCGGCCATGTAGAGCTTGACTACAGGCCAGGTATACTCCTTGATCATTGCAGCAAGTAGAGATATACCACGTTTGTTAGCTGCAATAGCGGCCTTCAGATCGGCAATGTTGTCTTTCAATGTTCGCGTCCCACTGCAGCCTGGGTAGCTGCCAGGCACATCGTAGAGTATGTTGACGACTCCGTCTTCGTCGAAAACGCCTTCTTTGACCATTTTGAACGACTCAACAGCAGCACCCTCCTGCCATAACTCGGTAGAATTCGGTGGCATCGATCCAGCAGCAATACCACCAATATCTGCATGGTGGCCGCGGTTGGCCACGAAAAACAGAATTTCCTGTGGATTTTCGTCGTTGTCAAACACAGGAGTGGTAACAGTCAAGTCCGGCAGATGGGTTCCTCCTGAAATTGGATGATTCGACAGTAAAACATCACCCGGCTTGAGCTCACCCTTCGGATATAGTTTGGATTGATAGGCAATGGCGTATGCCATCGAACCTAAATGTCCTGGAATATGCGGGGCATTGGCAACCAGACCACCATCATGAGAGAAAACGGCACAAGAAAAGTCGAGTCGCTCCTTGATATTGGTAGAAATGGATGTTTTCTGGAATGTAGTGCCCATTTGTTCCGCGATGCTCATAAAGCGATGGCCAAAGACCGATAGATGGATAGGATCGACCACCTCAGAGCTGATAGCATTGCGGTCCGTATCTAACAAGTCCACAATGACATGTTCTTCTAAGATGATAGCCTCACTTGCAGGATCAACGACAATGGTCTGAGTCGAGTCAATGATCACAGCCGGTCCTGCGATCTTTCGCGCCACAGGTAGGTTGTCGAGATGGAAAATTAATGTATCAACCCAACCATTTTTCTCGAAGAACACCTTTCGTGTACTGGCAGCCTCTGCCTGTTCAAGGTACAGCGTATTGTCCATATCATCAAGCTCTTGGAAAGGATTCGATGTCGGGATGCCAATACTGTTGCCCACACTTCGAACGCGGATGTCATCAACCAATATTTCCCTTGGTTGTGTAAACCCAAACTCGCGCATATGCCGTTTGGTAAAAGCAGCTCCGAAGTCTACATCTTCCTTTGACTTCTCAACCATTAATGCAGTATCGCTGCCAGTATACCTCATATTTAAGAAGCAGTGGTGAGTGACTTGACTCTCCTTGAAGCCCTGGGAAGCAAGCTTTTCGAGGGTCTTCGTCTTGAGTGAGTCGAGACGCTGTTCAATCCTTGAAATTGTGGTTTCATTGAAAGTAACTGATTCGGGCTCCTGAAGATCTACTTCAATGTCGGCCAAAGCCATTCCATAGGCAGACAAGATACTCGAGAGCCGGTGCACAATTACTCTTTTGATGCCAAGATCTCGAGCAACTGCGACTGCATGCTGCCCGCCGGCACCACCGAAGCAAGCCAAGTTATGGGCTGAGGTGTCAAATCCACGACCTTCACTGATGTTACGGATTGGTCGAGCCATAGAAGCATTTGCGACCGTGATGAATCCATTGGCAACTTCCTCCGAAGTGAGCTGCGAATTACCGTCTTTCTCAGAATTGATTGTTTTCGTTAAATTGGAGAACTTAGACTTGACTGTTTCCAGATCGAGCTTTGTCGGAAAGAAGTCAGGTAACAGACGTCCAAGAAGTAGATTAGCATCTGTGATAGTCAAGGGGCCGCCATTTCCATAGCATGCTGGACCTGGAAAGGCACCGGCCGAGTCAGGTCCAACTACAAAGAGGCCATTGCGCCAAAATAGCATCGAGCCACCTCCAGCAGCTACAGTGTTTATATCAAGTTGGGGGCTCTGAATTGTGACTTCTGCCACTGTGCTTTCAAATACGTGTTCGTAGCTTCCTCCAAATCTTGAAACATCTGTCGAAGTCCCACCCATGTCGAAGCCTAGCACGGGGATATTCGACGCTTCGTCGTAACAAGTTCTGGCCATGCCAACAACACCTCCAGCTGGACCAGAAAGTACAGCCCGGAGACCAGTGAATGTCTGAAAGGTGGCTAAACTTCCATCAGATTGAGATAGCAACAGTTTTCTCGAGCTTTTCTCATCTTTGAACTCGCCCAGGAAGCCCTTTGCGAAGCCTGCTAGATAGCGTTGGATGATAGGAGAGAGGTATGCATCGGCGGTGGCTGACTGCGCTCTTGGTACGATTTTGACCATAGGTTGAAGTTTGCACGAGACTGAAATGTCAAATCCCATCTCTTCTGCAATTTCTGCGACCTTATTCTCATGCTCTGGGTAGGCATACGAATGCATCAACGCGATTGCTAAGCTCCGAAACCCTTCATCCCACAGGGCTTGAAGGTCTTTCCGAATGGCCTCATAATCCGGCGTTTTCAATATCCTAATTACTTCTCCTGAAAGGCCCTCGACAAGGTTATCATCTTTCGTGATATCAATCCGTTGAGGCTCAGGGTCCTCCGAAAATCCTTCGACAGTAATTCTTTCATCTACCTCGATAACTTTCTCATAGAGTTTGTCAAGCTTTCGTACCGAAAGATCGAATATGTGCGGTCGAGCTTGGTTCCCAATTACTAATAGATCAATCATTCCCTTGGTGATGAGAAGGGCAACTGGTTCGCCTTTTCGTTCTAAAAGTGCACTGTGAAATGAGTTAATCACCTATCAGACAGATGAATTTGTATTTACAGTGAACTCACTTTGTTGCTACTGTAGTTCCCATCCGGATCGACTCTACAGGTTCCAGGTCTACTAGTTCGCCTCTCGGTATTGAAGTCCCTGTTGCAGTCTCCAAGATCCGTCTGACCCCCTCCGTCGGAGCATCTGGATACAGATCTGGACACACAGACAGAAGCTTGAAAACAAGATCATCTCGACGTCCAGGAATGCTCGCCCAACTGTATATCATTAGAAGAAACGTCTTCGGGGTGGAACTCAAATCCTACAAATCGGTAAATGTTCCTCCTCTGTCAATCGCAATCCGAATACCCGCAGGTGTCGCAGAAGGCATATTGGGCGATTGGTTTCGGAAGCGCGTTAGTTAATGTTATAAAAGTAGAGGTGCACGCAGCATGACTGAGAAGTGAAGATTAAATTGTTGTTGTCGACCTGAGGTGATCCGCCCCGCTGGACTCACAAGACAGTACCAAGTCGTGTTCCATAAATGCTAACAGCACACGGACCTACAAGCCTATCGGTGCCTATCGAGAACTTGGGCAACCGCCCAGGAGCGGGGCTAGAAGCCCGTACTGTATTGCGTGCGACCCGGCAAAAGTGGGTGGCGAGCTGTCTTATCGTCGGCGTTTGCCCTCCGCTCTGTTGCGCCAAGAAAGCCGAAATGATCACCTCCCAATGACTAATATAGTTTGAAGTATAGGTGGGGTAAAAGTTAAAGTTATTTTTGACGTCGTTTATCCTTTCATTCAAAAACTAGTTTGATTGAAGAGGAGCAAGTGGCGAAGAATAGAACAGTCTCGACGCGTATCTACCCTTAAGTGCCATAGAATCCTCCATATGCGAATTTCCTGATAGGGTTTTCTTCCTTGTTTCGATACCTCGCAAGCCGCAGTTACCCCTTCTTGAATGATTCAGGGAGCCTGGGATTTTCAGATAGATGTTGAGGATCGCGAAGTGTCTGAACATTTCATATCAAACAGTGTTAACTCCGATAATTTGCAGGGCGACCACGCAGCCGCATTGCAATGATATGCGTTCTTGACATTCAAATCATCCCCCCACTTTCCCAATTGAAGTCCCACAAGTGCTGCTCGCTATGGTCATTTACGAACATCGGTCCAAAGGGATTGGTGGCCCATGTTGGCTCTGGTTGAGACAGGAATCCACTGAGGAAAGGATCATTGAGAGCGTCACCCATATTTGTACTTCCCAAATTTAAAGTAGGTGGTAAGTGCATGCCTCCGGTCTGGGAAGGAAGAGCTGTGCTCGGAGTTGGTTCCTGGGTGTCAGTCCCGCTGGCCGCCAGCAACAAGTGCAACCCATCTGCATTGTGAGTGCTTGGCGGAGGTAACTGGGATCTTTTCTTTCTTCTCGCACAGGCCTGCTTCAAATCCTCCTCTATTTGCACAAGCTGTTCAAAGTAGTCGCTCGCAGGTACGCTTCCATCATCTTTCATGGATCTCAAAAGGCTCCAAGCAACGCCAATTCCATCATCATCAACACTGCTGTAGTTATCGGGGTCATCCATTGCCGCGGCAATCATGAGCACGAGAGTAGACGAGAATATTGATAGGGCATCATAGAATCCGTACATAGCGAGACAGCCATCCACCCATAATTGAGACAAAATCCGGTTGGATTTCCTGGCTGTTTGCACACAGGCATCAGCCAAAACTGTAGTCATATGAGATGCTGGTCTGGAGTCTTTTGAGCTGGGATTTTTCTCTCGGTTGAACGCCTGTCGAAAGACGTAGAATAAAATTGGGCGTGTGGTGAGAATGACACACTATAAGGTTTTCAGCAAAATGAACAAACCATGTGGTTGATTTACAAACCTGGTTGAAATGAAGATGCAAAGATGCAACAGATCTGTTCGGGTACATTGGCGAACTGTTCAGGTCCAACCTTAGAATGGATGGCAGAGTCTCGTGGAAATTCCGCAAACTTGTCAAAGTTGATTGTACCCCACGTACGAAAGTATTCGCACGGTCGGGCTGTGGGATATGATAGATATTGCTCAGAACATTTCCAGTAATCCTGGCCAATGTTACCTGCGCCGCAAGATGTGCAGGGTCGTAGAAGTCTTCCATTTCTTCCTTTGAGAGCCCATTCCTTGACGGTAGCTGGGCATCAATATCTGAATCTTGGACCATAGCAGGATGTCCCACCTTTGAACTCATAATACGATCCAAACAATAAACTGTCCACCATACGCGGATACGATGCTCTTTTTCAGAGGGAGACAAGGGTGAATTAGAGGGGATTTTGCGATGGAGCCCAAGCATCAAAGACAGCCGCAATGCCAGTCCGATATAAGTGTATGCTGTATTTCTTCGATTCAACGTAGTCGAGTAAAAGGCCTATGAATTGTTAAATACTGCAAGTTGAAACCTTACGGTGTTATTCAGGGAACTGATAAGGACGACTCTCACCAGCAGAACAAGGGTCTCAATGTACTCGACTGTAGGCTCTTCATAAAGATCTTGGAAATATTCTAGAGCTTTCAAAAAGAAAGAGGTTCCTGGAACAGTATTCCCCTTCGGCTTTGAAGACCGCACTGTATAAATTTCGCCAAGAGCAAAAACGGTGAATAGTCTGCAGAGCCAAATTGGATCGTTCAAGACATCTAATCTGTACGTTTCGTCAAGTCTTTCCAGAAATGACTTCCTTCGTAAGAGATGATAATCGGGGCCAATGAATCGTAGGACAACCCTGACCAAAAGTTGTGCATCGCTACGGTTTGGCAATTCACAGTCGGTGCTTGAAGCTCGAAGCATTCTTGGGTGTTTGTAGTACTTCGGCCGTCGAGGAATGGCCGGGCTATCTTCACCAATGAGAAACTGGCGAAGTCTAACGCCAAATGTAGTGCACGCAGCTTCTCCTACATAGGTTGGTTGAATGCTTGACTCGTCAACAGGAGGCTCTCTGTCCTCTTCATTGTTGACAGAGTTCTGATCATGGGGACTAGGATTGGGCCCGGTAGGGTCTGAAGCGGCCGAGGTCATTGTCATGGTCCTCTTGGCGGGATGGATCGCCTCCGGGGGCTGGAATGACTGCTCATTAGGAGCTTGTTCAGGAGTGGCTCCTGGTGCTCCGCGTTTGAGTGTTCGGCTTTGTCCTTCTAGAGTTCTCAAATATCTAACGACAATTAGCCATGCGCACAAGGGAATTCGACTGCGGCGGAAATTGAGCTCACGCGACTTTGGAATCTTACCTACCTTTCTGAAACCGCGACTTTCTTGTCACGAATAGGATAAACACACTCCACTGGATTCTTTGAAATCTTGCAGTTTCTGCAAGGCGTTTCTCCGCTGCATTTCACTTTTTGGGCGTGGCACCTACGGCATGCGACGTAGCTCCGGACAAGCTTCTTGCTTCGAAGTGAGTTTTCCGCTTGGACCTGGGCATCATCATTGTTATTATTTTGAGTGGCTTGGGAGGGATTTGGTTGCGACATGTCTTCGAATATAATGTGCTAAGTTATGAACGAAATAACCCCGTTGAGCAGATGGTATGAAGTTGAGGCATCCCCCCACTTTTACACGCTACCAAGAGCTGACTCAGGGGTGTCTACAGCGCTCCATTGACGATAAAGTTCCCCGAGTCAGTATTTCGCTATTAAGCGATGGCCCGTGAAACAAACTCTAATTTATTCCTTTCTCTTGAATCCTTTATGCCTAGGGGTACTAAAATAAAAGAGTCAAAATTCGTTGTATCAGCGTATTTCTTGCATCTACATCAGTTGGATACAGCGACCCCGTTCGCTCCAGCCCGACCGGCTGAGCTGCCCGATCACTAAACTGGGGAAGCCCAGTGGCCCCGACCAAAGCCCGAGTGGGCCTGCGAGGACGGCGAGCATAGCCTGAAAGCCCTAGGCCAACAGGTGTCTTCCGATCCGGAGCGTGGTTGTTCCTTAAGAATATCCAGTCCCCTACTACCACCAGCATCTCCTTTCAGAAGCCTCCACAGTCAAACAATATGGCGTCTATTCCTCCGTCTGGGGTCTGGTGCCCAGCTGTGACATTCTTCAATCACGAAGATGACACCCTCGATCTGGCGCCGCAGAAGAAATATTATGAGTACCTGTCGAAGTCCGGTCTCGCAGGGCTGGTCATACTTGGGACCAACGCTGAGGCTTTCTTGCTAACGAGGGAGGAGCGATTTCAACTCATATCGGCGGCTCGTGAGGCCATAGGGCCGAACTTTCCCATAATGGCAGGCGTGGGTGCGCATTCGACCAAGCAAGTCCTGGAACTCGTTGCCGATGCAGCAAAAGCCGGTGCCAACTATGTCCTCGTGTTACCCCCAGCATATTTTGGCAAAGCGTCGACGCTGCCGGTAATTGAGAAGTTCTTTTCTGACATCTCTGCAAAATCGCCTTTACCTATCATCATTTACAATTTTCCCGCCGTTTGCAATGGCGTCGATCTCGACTCGGAATTCATCACAAAGCTGGCGAAGAAGCATGCAAATATTGTGGGTGTGAAGTTGACCTGTGCTTCAGTGGGCAAGATCACACGTCTGGCAGCATCTCTTCCTGCATCTGAGTTTGCAACTTTTGGAGGGCAGTCAGATTTCATGATTGGGGGATTGTCAGTTGGCTCTGCAGGGTGTATCGCGGCGTTTGCGAATGTTTTCCCAAAGACTCTTTCCAGGATATACAAGTTGTACAAAGAGGGGAACTTTGAAGAAGCTTTGAAGTTACACCGAATTGCGGCCCTCGCTGAGAGCCCATGCAAAGCAGGAATCGCCAGCACGAAGTATGCGGCTGCTATCAATTCCGCAAAGGCCGCGGGTATCGAGGGTGCTGAAGAGAAGTTGCTTCCAAGAACTCCATACCAGCCAACATCGGAGGATGCGAAACGTCATATCAGAGCGGTCATGGCCGAGATGGCAGCAGTTGAGGCGTCACTATAGAAGGTTGATCAATAGAAACTCGAGTGATGGGTTGAAGTATCAAGAAGTCAAAGCCAGCTCCTGAATCCGAATAGAACATTGAACATTTCTGTTGAGACTGCTTTGCGTATGTACACTTCTACCAAATTCGTTTCTATCAAGCGTAATTCTCGGCTTTCACCCGCTTCTTGTTTCCCGGTAGCATCAGAGGCAGCGGATTGTCCCATCTCGACCATCTTCGTTCTACCCAAACATCTTCCCTTAGCCTTTCGCCCGCTGCTTCGAATGCTGCAGCATTGATCTCATTTCCCCGCCAGACCCGCAAGATGTTCTGCCCTACCAGCCCCCGAATCTGCTCGTCAGTCGCTCCCCGTTCGATGACGGCCTCGATCAAACGCGGATAAGCCGATACATCGTCAATTCCATCTGCAAGAGTTACAGTTCCATCGAAGTCAGCCCCTATCACTCGTCAATATCACTTCTTTTGAGACAACTAATTCAATTAACTCACCAATACCAACATGATCCCATCCTGCCACACTTGCAACGTGGAAAATATGATCTACAGCCGTCTGCATATTCGCACTTTCCGGATCGACGGCATTCAAAAATCGCTTGACAAACATGACCATTACTACGCCACCATTGGTCTTCAAGCCCCTCAACACATCATCAGGCACATTTCGATAATTCTTGGCAAGCTCATAGCATGCCGAGTGGCTGAACATGACTGGACTTCTTGTCACCCGAAGTACGTCTCGCATCGTATCATGGCTGACATGGCTGAGGTCCACCATCATGCCTAATCGATTCATCTCCTTTACTGCTGCGTATCCGAACTCTGTAAGTCCTTTATCCTCGCCTCCGGCTGTGACTGTAGATGCCGCAGTCGCAAAGGCATTGTCACAATTGTGTGTTAAAGTGATGTATCGTACGCCAAGTAGGTAGAATTGGCGGATCGAAGCAAGTGCTGAGCCGGCCTGGTGCAATCCTTCAGCGCCTAGCATAGATCCGATCCGGCCAGATTTGAAAGCATTAGTAGCACATGAAGATGTGGTGCAGTAGGTCAAATTGGTGGAATGATGAGCGAAGAGACGTTTTGCAACGTCGATTTGTTCCAGGGTGTCCCGGACGGCATGCTAGATGGGTGAGTATGGAGATATATAGCCCAGAAACTGAAACTTACATCTGGATCGTCCATGTGCTTAGAATTTGGGCACTTTGCCTTGTCAATCCATGTAAGACAACTTGAAGTGAAGAGATTACCTCAACAAACACCGACCAGAACTGGCCGCCAACGCGTCCCTCTTGTAATCTTTTCAAATCGGTATGACTTGCCAGCCCATCCCAAAAGTTGAATTCGGTCGAATCATAAATCTTATTTTGCAACTCGATTCGTAATAGGTACGGCAAATCGTTATGCCCATCTATCAATGGTGTGGTAGCAAGAATATGCTTTACCCTCCCCGCATAGTCCAATTCGTCTATCGCTATACTTGAAAATGGAACGCCGAAATAGGAAAGCGCTGCTGCAGTTATAAAACCTATAGCTAGGGCAAAAAAAGCCATAGCAGAATATCCTGGCCTGGTCTTTCTCCCAGCACCAGCTTCATTTTCTTTTGGCGGCATGGCGACGAGATGGCCTTGAGGTCCCACTTTGAAAGGACTGGCTAAAAAGTTGGTTATAGAATGTTTAGGTTATCTGATATCTACCAAAAGATCTCATACCTTTTTACGATCACGGGATGAGAGCTACTGTCAAAGTGGGATGCATCTATCCGCAAAATGCGGGTGGCTGCATCCTCGGAGGATGATGTCCGGCTGTTCTTGCCGGTGCCGAGTGCATTTAAATTGGCGACTGTTGCACTCGAGAAATGGGGATTAAAACGGTCCATTGTAAAAATCTTATGGCTGAAGATTCCGAATCCTTAAATCTGCGTTTTAATAGCATGCATATCAAGTTCCGGAAAGTGAACAGTGTGGGAAATGAACATTGATTACAGGGTGTGGCCACTAATTTTCAGGGGTATCATCGCTTAAAATCAGCGTCACCCTTCTGTATTTAGGACGCTTGGTCAACCTTCCAGGCCTGGCTTTGAAGTTTTGACAGTGTATCGCCGTTCTCGAATATCGACAGTTTTATTTCCTCAGTGTCCTCGACAGCTCGCCAATTTACAAACGAGACTGCCTCCCTATCAAAGCGGTACACTCTATCTCAACATCTGCTCCTCTTGGCAGACTCGCTACACCTATGCATCTACGAATTTTCAGCGATTATTATTTTCACTTTTAGAATATGCCAACTTACGTTCTGACCGGCTTTACAGCACCCCAATATTGTGTATAGACTTCGTTCATCGCCGCGAAGTTCTTCATGTCGGTGATGAAGATATTGACTTTGACTGCTTTCTCAAGACTGGAGCCGGCCTCCTCGAGCACTTCCTTCAAGTTGCGAATGCATTGGTGCTATTCCTATAGTATGAGTTGCAAGACCTTGATCAAATGAGGATTAAAACATACTGTATGCTCCTTAATGCCCCCAGGCACAATTTCACCCGTCGTCATATCAGCAGGAACTTGTCCTGAACAATATACGACTCCATTTGCAATGATTGCCTGATTATGAAGAATACCAGTTCCTTTGGAGGTAGCCAAATTGATAGGGACTTTAGACATAGCGACAAATATGTGGTGCTGACTGAAGACAAGTGGAAGGTGAGACTGTCAAGACTGAAAGATGTTTAGACTCGGGAGAAATTTTCTGAGAGACACACTGCAATTGAAACAATTCTACTTCGATGAAATATTCAAGAATGGGATTTTGTCAATCGGCATTAATAGTGACCCGCCGATTATAATAGAGCCACTAGGCAGAGCGCTCCGATGCTCTGTGTCCGAAATGCGGACATGTTGCCCCGCCCCCACTTTCCCTTTTAGGCAATCTCTTGCACCGCTAAACTTGGCATATCGTGAGGCTGCAACAACGATTACAGCGCGTAGCTCCTTAAAATATACGGTGAAGCTTCATAGACACTGGTGCTTCGAGTTCATTTTATTTAGATCACTTTAATTCGATATCACCGGCTGCAGCAAACTCATCACTTGAAATTTGCACCAACTTCGAACTCTGAGGGGTTCTGATCTGACAACCATGGAAAAGGAAACGATTGTAGTCATCGGGTATAATGCCATCTCGGTCTTCTTATATCTCGTGATGACGACTGACTTATAAGAATCTAGTGCCGGAGTACTCGGCCTCTCCTCAGCCCTCCTCCTCCAGGAGACCCTCCTCCCAAAACCAAACATAATCATCATCGCCAGAGACCTTCCCGGCGACGAATCAATAGACTATGCTACTCCCTGGTCTGGAGCTCACTATCGTCCAATCCCAGATGCGACTCCGCAAGGTCTCAGAGAGGCTTCATGGGCCCAGAAAACGTATGACCATTTCAAGAGCTATGGGACTAGCAATCCGGAGGCTGGAATCCGTTTCATGAAGGGTGTTGAGCTACTCGAGACTCCCTCGAAAGAATATGTAAACACTGTCGGGTGTTACGCAGATATTGATGATTTCCGTGTTTTACCCTCTGCAGAACTGCCAAGTGGGGTGAAATGGGGAGCGTCATATACGACTTATTGTGTTAATACGCCGGTCTATCTAGCCCATCTCGCGCGAAAATTCATCTTGAACGGTGGGAAAATTGTAAGAAAACGTTTAGAAAGCTTGGAAGATGCCTTCAACCTTGCAATCAATGTCCGCAGCGTCATCAACTGCTCTGGTGTCGGATTTAATGACCCGAAATGCTTCATCACAAGAGGTAATACTGCGATCTCCATAATGAGACATAAATCTGATCCACTCGACAGGCCAGACATGTATAGTAGCGAATACAGCAACCGCGACTGTGACCCGCCAGAATGCAGATGGGACGTGGACGTTTGTAATCCCTAGACCACTTCACGGAGGTACAATTATCGGTGGGACGAAAGAAGAGCGTGATCAAGAATCATCACCGCGACCGGAGACACGACGGAAGTTGCTTGAAGCTGGAGCCAAGGCATTTCCAGAACTTTTGGATGCAGATGGTAAGTTTCGTGTGATAAGAGACATTGTAGGACGACGACCATCGAGGGCTGGCGGAATGCGATTGGAGGCTGAAGACTTGGGGAATGGGCGACGGGTCATTCATGCTTATGGAGCTGGTGGACGTGGGGTTGAGATGTCCTGGGGAGTTGCCGAGAATGTTCTGGATTTAATTCAAGTCGGAAGAGAACATCAAAAGCAGAAGTCTAGGCTATAATAATGAGAGACGATGTGGTGCAAGATGATATATAAAGAGTTGACAAGATAGAGCATCCTTACCCAAGTAGTCTCGGGCCTTGCAGTACCATACCTCGAAATGGAAATTCACTGCGGTTGAAACTTACGAATTAAGCTGCATTAAACCTTAGTCCTCAGCGAAAGCAATACGCATTGAAAAATTTTTGTTGCACATCGTAGATTCATCGCCACGGGCGAATTCCGGACAGGAGATTCTTGATTGTTTATCGCGAATGGAAACATCATGATGAATTTCTCCAAGAGTAAGATATCTACGGCAGATTGCCGGCCAGCAAACTCGTTATCTAGCTGAGGAATGCTGCAGAAGTGATGTTTTTGTACATAGGGTGGTACGTCTTGGTGGATCTTGGTTGCTCCTTTCAGATGGGAAGTATCGGTTAACGGAGACGAACCACTTCCACTCTTTCCGTCACACTTGAGTTCAACTGAATAATCAGAAGACTTAATCGCATATTGCCATAATAGGGTATAATCATAGGAGCAAGCGGTTGCCTCTTCAATCATCGGCCAGTATACCGTGATACGGAGAGAGTCAGCTCGCCTTTGCGGCGTTGCCTTCATACCTGCCAAAGACAGGTCTATCTCAACACAACACTTACGATTATTCAACTCACCCACACTGTGTCATCTTCTGCCTTATTACAGACAAAAGCCACTTGACAGAAATCCCTCCTTCGACAACAACCTACGAAGGGCTTCCTGGTGTTCCATCATCGATGGCCAAGCAACGGGCTTCAAAATCGAAGACACACGCCGACAACAAAAGCTATCGATATCTCACAGTGGAAGACAACTCATGAGAGCACCCGCTGAAGTTTTTATAGTCTTGGAAATCTTAGCATTGTCTCCAAGAATGGAGGCTCATGGAGGCATGATGTACTTGTTTTCCATTCAGACGTCCATTTCCCCCACCAACTGATAGAATTCCATCCTCTAGCGTGCAGGACTGGACCCAGTACCTTCATCTAAATGTCTATTCGCAAAATCTCCTTGCTGCAAGGCCGCTGATTGCTAAATTGACCGAGAGCGGTTCGGAAGAAACCTGTGAAGTGCCGAGTGTACATCCCCCTCTTCGGACTTCAAATTATGGCTTTCAGCTGTCAATGCACGATACATCAATACGAATGTTGTCGTATGTCACTGGCCGTGCTTTGTGAGCATCTCAATTTAAGTATCCTGTGAGTTGCCAATAAGGGAACATATTATCGTCTCATCATCACTTGATTTCAGTAAAAAAAATAGAATATTGACAGCAAAGCGATTCCCAACTGCAACCCCCCAATAGCCCCACCTAGGTCGTATGTGGCAGAGCTCCTGAGGTCCTATCAAAAACAACGGCGGAGTTTGAACGAATAGAAATAGAATGAAGTAGTTATAATGAAGCACGGTTCAATCCTGAAACCTCATACTTAGTCATTCCTCTCGGTAGAAAATTCTTCAGAAACCGAAATGCACTTTATACTACATCTCAACCCGATGACAGACTGAAACCGGGTGGAAGTGAAATCACAGGTTCAACTTACAGCTTCAGAACCTGATATCCTGGACCATTTCTTTTTCGCCTCTGGGGTCGATCCATACCTAAGCAAGAACCAAAGATCAATTGGAAGAAGCGCCGTTCACATTGCATGCCTTGCTCGCGTGCTTCCGGGGTTGGGAGACTGTCTGACATCCCATACGAAACCAAAAAAGGAAGAAACATCGCTCTTCATGTCCAAGAAAGCTTAACCTAAATCATGGCAGTAAGAATGGGCGACTGAAATACTTGATAAAAGTTAAGGGTTGACAGCAACCTAGAAGACGAGAAGGGTATCAAAGCTTCGTAGCATGCATCGAGATCTTCGCATTCCCTCAGCGGATAGAGAGACCAGACTCCAAATTCTAAGCTTCAAACCTCACAGTGACCGCTCGAAAAGGAACACTGTCACTCACATGATCCATCCTCTTTTGTTGAGTTATTGACTTACTATACCAGATACATCACCCAAGAAATTTATATATAAAATCAAATATATTGCATTCTCGGGACGTAAACTTTTTACTCCGTATAGATAACCACTTCCAGAAATCCAGGACTTTCTGAATGAATTCAGTACATAAATGTCCCTCCAAAGCACGGCATGTTGAGTGCAAGCTCATAATCAGCGGCAAGATTTACCTTTACTGGCAGAGATCAATTGAAAACAAGAGAGGCTTCTGGCTGTCAGTCTCTTTCCTTTTCCACGTCCTAAGTGGCATTTAATGTAGCAAAATTAACTCCCGAGCTCGAAGTTTTCTTGACAGCAAAAACATATTTCTCGGCTTGATCCACTCATTTCTCCAATAGATGAAGTTATCTGCGAAACATAATTCCAAATAAGTGCCACCCTCTCCGAAGACATCAAACGAGAATCCAACACACTAACCTCCAATGACGAAAAAAACGCGGATTCTAAGGACGTTTCGATGCAGAGAAGCTTCACTCTATCAGTGGAGGAATTCATACTCACAAATTCCACCAAAATTTCATTGTCCATTCCGTTTGGTCGAGAGGAGTCTCTTGACACGTCACTCTGTCCTTCCTCAACCTTCTCCACCCCACGCCCCTTGCCGTGACTATAAAAACGAGTCTACCCCTCCTCATTTCATCCGCCATGAACAAGCCACTCATTGGATGCACAAGCACATTGGCCGGGTTGATCTGCTCGTAAGCCCTCTTCCTGCGATTTGGGGATACAGGACAAATCTACAACGACGCATGAAGTGAAAGTTGAATAGGACGACGCCCTCCATCGTGTGTTTATATTACGGATAGTAGAGAAAATTCGACAGCAAACCCATCATTCACAACAAAAATTCCAATCCCTCCCAAATCCACAAACTTTCGATATCAATTTCAGTCCCGCCTCAAAACCGCCCCCAAGCCGAGAACCTCTAAAAACGATCTGTTCAGGCCACGGTCAAGACGGCACACCCATGAGTTGATCAGCAGTTCCCGAATAAAGGGATCCACGGAACGAGATAAGAAGTGAAAAGTAGTTGACTTTTATACTACGCGATGGATGAAATGTGCCGAGAGGAAAGGGATGAAGGATGATTGGGAAATGATGCCTCACGCCCTTGGATTTGGAGGGCTTGAAATATCCGTGAATTTGAGAGCGTGCTCGCGAAACAGCCCAGGGAATTTACACTAGGCACTCCCAAGGGAGAAATTCAACGTTGATCTCATTGGTATCCTTGTTGTTCATATCTCATATCTCATATCACCACCCCTCTTACCTATTCTCGACTCGCTCCTGATTCCCTAAAGCCTATTTCCCATATTAACATGCACAGACTTAACCTGCGTATACCCCGCAAGTCCCTGCTCCCCCAACTCACGTCCAATACCACTCTGCTTCACCCCACCAAACGGAACCCGATAATCGCTATCGTTCGAGCTATTAATCCACACCATGCCCGCCTCAATCCTCTTCGCCACGCGATGCGCGCGCGTGATATTCTGCGTGAACACGGCACTGCCAAGTCCATATGTAGTATCATTCGCCATTTCCAGTGCCTCATCCTCAGTCTTGAAACTAGCGATAACAACGAAAGGCCCGAATACTTCTTCGCGGTAGATCTTCATGCTCGGCTTAACGCCCGTGAAAACTGTGGGGGTGATGAAGAAGCCCTTTCCGTCTGCCGAGCCCTTGGTAAATGCCTCTCCGCCGGAGACGAGAGTGGCGCCTTCATCCTTTCCAGATTGGACGAAACCGAGGACGCGCTCATATTGTACCTTTGTTACTTGTGGGCCCTGGAAGGTGGTTTCTGCGAATGGGTCGCCGACGACGGAAACTTCTTGGACTTGCTTTTTGAAAGCGTCGACGAAGGAATCGTATATTGAGTCTTGGACGAGGATTCGGGAGGTCGCGGTGCAAATTTGGCCTTGGTTGGACATGATTCCTGTGACATGTTAGACGCATGCCATAAAAATGAAATTTATGAAACTTACCGATGTGTGCCCACTTGACAGCCTGATCAAGCTCCGCATCATCGAACACGATGAGAGGAGACTTGCCGCCGGTCTCGAGTGTGATATTCTTCATGTTCACAGCAGCCATCTTCATTATCTCCTTTCCAGTTCCCGTGCTGCCAGTAAACGCAACCTTATCAATGCCCAAATGAGTCGCAATAGCCGCTCCAGCTTCCCGACCGTACCCGTTCAAAATATTAACCACTCCAGGCGGGAAACCAGCCTCCTTAATCAAGTTTGCCAAATACAAGATGCTCAACGGCGTCTGTTCAGCAGCTTTAATGACAATTGTGTTTCCGCAAGCCAGCGCAGGACCCAGCTTCCATGCCGCCATAGCAAGAGGGAAATTCCATGGAATAATCTGTCCGCAGACGCCTACTGGCTCCCTAATCGTGTATGCCAGCTTCGAAGGACCGACATCAATGGTCTGACCGTGAATCTTGTCCGCGTATCCGCCATAGTATCTCAATGTGCCCTCCGTCTCTCCAACGTCGCCCAACGAGTCATTGTATGGCTTGCCGTTATCCCAGGTTTCGATCGTGCCTAGGGTCTCGGCGTGCTCTTTGATCAGATCAGATAGCTTGATCATCATGTTGCCACGGTCGGTGGGGGAAAGGTCGCGCCATGAGGGGTCTTTGAGGGCTTTGCGGGCTGCGGCGACGGCGGTGTCGACATCTTCGGCGGTTGCTGCGTAAACGGAGGCGATTTCAGATTCGTTGCTGCTTGGATTAGCTATGGCGTTGTGGAGGGGTGATGATGCTCACGTAGGATTGATGGAGGTTATTTTCGCGCCGTTGCTGCTCTTTACCCATTCGTTGTTGATGAAGAGTCCAGTGGGTTGAGCGTATTTTCTGCCATTGGGCGCGGTGAGGTCAATTGAAAGGTCGGACATCTTGATTGCGGTTGTGCTGAATGATTTGCAGATTATCGTAGGTTTAGATATCGAGGCTGGGTGGGATGCAATATAAATTAATAGACGGGAAGGTGAATGCTGCTCCAATAGTGAAGGTCGTAACTGCTGAAACACGGATCTTCGAATGTGTGTAGGTAACGGCAGGAGGAGTTTGTACATTTAGGAAAGAGGAAGCAAAAGCCCCAACGGAGGCTTTTAAGACGATCTTGCTGCCGCTCCGAAGATGGTGTTGTACATAAGCGGGGTTTGCATTAAGGAATGTGGTCTGAATAGCTTCTCGATTGGAGATAAGCCATCGGGATACAGCTCCCTATTAGGGACAAGCGTGGAGTGCTTCCCCGCCATGACACGTAAAAGTCTCTTGCAGTTCTCGCACGCAGATCTCTACAGTATGTGCTTTTAATTATAGTGTTACTCATAAGATTTAGTATATGTGTAAGAGCATCAATAGACCGTAAAGATCCGGGCTAGAGATGAGTCTGGTATCACTCGTGCTCAATTCCCGCCTCACGAGAGCTTCAAAGCTACCCCTCATTATCACGTGCGAACAGTAGTTCATGCAGCTTGGCAACAGTATATTGCCTCGATCTTGTGTCACTTTCCCCTCTTGATCTGTAGTGTCTGTGTCTGTGCCCTGATGTAAATGCAAAATGCCACCCCAACTCCCTGCCAAACAAAAAACAAAGCGATAAAATACACAGGCTTTTGTACAGTGCAATCTGATATATACCCTTGCCCGCGCCTTACGCTCAATCAATCTTTTTTTTGCTCCTCCCAACGCTTCTTCTTACAGCCCTGTCCTCGCTATAGCCTTAGCCATGCCATTAAATACCAATTTCCTCCCCTCCCACCTCAAAAGACAATGGACAAACCCCCCAACCAAGACTCCTATGACCCCATTCTTGCCTCTGCCCCGGCCCCAACCCCAAAGACGAAGCCGAAAAACAATCCGCTCAAAAATATCAAAATGCCACTCCCGGATCGAGGCTAAAACTCGCGAACAGACTGAACTCCGTGCTGATCATGAACCGCTCCCAAAAACAACGCACTAACACAACTGTCGAAGACCAGATAAAAGAAAATGGGTATGCGCCAGGGTATATTCGCAGTTTGAGTTCGCAAAATGGTATATCCAAAAGGAGAGGGATCTTTCGCTCTTTTCTTCTGTCGCCCGATATTAGGTTATGTTGGTTCTTCCTTGCGCTTGCTCGCTATGTGAAACCGTTGAGATGATGGTGATGACGTGCGGACTGAGAGTTTTTTTAAAAAAAAAAAAAATACACAAATGGGAAGCTAAGCTCGCTCGCTCAGACAATGCTGATGTGGTGATAGTAGTTACAGATGATATAGAAAATATGTGTATAGTAGACGGAACATTGTGGTGATGTAGTTCCGTCGTCGCTTCGAAATAAGCGAGTGCGACAAAAGATCAACGTCGTGCGTTGTCGCCAGGCCAACCTCTTTCATACGGTCCTCTCGAATAGGGATCAAACGGCGGCTGCGGGCCTCCTGCAGTTGTTGGGGGCTGGTTGGGAGCTGCTGTCGGGGATATAGCTGGTCCTTCCATTCTCATAGGAGGTAAGCTTGCGGGACCTTGCTGCGGACCAGGAGGAAATGCGGGTCCTGGTACAGGAGGTAGTGTCGATGCCGGAGGCAAAGAGTAGGGCAGAGGAGTGAACTCGCCATGTGTATCCATTCTCCTTCTTCTAGGCGCTCTTTCTGATGCAGATGGAGGCTGATACCCGGCTTGGGCCGGGCCTCCAAGTTGTTGGCCCTGGCCTGGAAATGAGGGTGCCTGACGCATAGAAAGTGGACTTGGCGGGGCCTGCATAGCAAGATGCCGCATATCGGGAGTCCGAAATACCACATCTCTAAACCTATCTCTCTCTCCGCGGTAGAAATCGCGTTCCTGTTCCACCTCTCTGACCCTGCGTTCCAATTCTCTCGTTTGCTGTTGCAGCTTTTCGATGTTGGTGGAAGCCTCCTTCTCCTTTTCTTTCCGACGTTGACGGAATCGCGCTGAGGCTCCTGCGTTGCGCGCGCGCTTCTCGTCAGCTAACCGCGACGCTTGGTGTACATCCACTGGTACCTGGAACTGCCCATCCGACGTAGTAATCGTCAGGACTTGGATGGGATCGCTGGCTGACGCCTGCCTTGAGCTGCCTGCACTGCTGGATTGGAGAGAGCTGTCTCCCCCTTGTGATGTAGGAGCTGGAGCAGTGTACGGACCTTCTGTTGTACCAGATGGCCCTTGATATTGCAATCCTTGCAAGCCACCACCTCCTCCTGCGGGCTGCTGCATTGATGTCCCGAATGTTGAGCCCGGAAAATACGAAGATGTCGTTTGCGGTGCTTGTCCACCTTTGTGGTACATGAATGAAGCCGGAGATGTTTGGTTCGAGGGGTTTAGTGACGATGCTGAGATACTCGGGCTTGCACTCTGAGATTGCGGGGCTTGTCCTTGCGTTTGCATTGAAGGCATGCTCGTTCGTCGATCTGCTGAAGGCGTTGAGGCTGAGGGGAATCCATACTGCTGCTGTTGCTGAGTCTGCGCAGGCGGGGTTGGCACTGGCGGTAGCTCTGAACCTGGTCTTGGCTCTATATTATATGCCCGTCCTCTTGAGGGTAAGAATGGGGATCGCTGTGCATCAAACGTTCCCCGGCCACGTCCTCGACCTAAACTTGAAGCCCGAGAGGGTGATCTTGGGGTCAGAATTCGGCGCGGTCTAGAAAACGATTCGTTATAACCTTCTGCTGCCGAGGGAGTGTTTGTGGAGGATTGCTGGCCCGGGAACGTATGGGGAGTGCTAGTTGAAGGACTTGCACCGAATTGTGAAGAGGGGCCTGTTGTGGAAAGCGGTGAATCTGTAGCTGTGGCACTTTGCCGATGACTTGTAGAACCACTTCCTTCTGGCTCTGTGGGATTTAGGATCGAGTGAACTCCGAGATCTCTTGGACGGCCAGAGGACCTCCAATCTTCCCCGCTTTGTGCCATCTGAGAGCTACGAGCATGTTGAGGGGAATGTTGCATGTGCGGCTGAAAAGCGTGAGCCTCCAACTCCGCATACTGTCTTTCTGGCTGTCGCCCCCCCTGCTGGAGATCATCTCGAACCTGAACAGATGGCAGTGTTATTCTCTGACCATCGGAAGGTGAGCGAGATGCAGGACGAGACGCAGGAGGCCGCTGCGACATCGAGTCCTGATCCCCTAACCCTGTCTGGTCCCGAGGACCGGGACATTGACGTTTACCACTTCCCTCCCAACTCTGTTGGTAGCTATGAAGCTTATGTACAAAATCAGCTAGACGTTTTTCGAGTACTTCTGGTGATTGTATTTCCGGGAATCTAGTTAACTTTGGAGATATTTGTGATTCTTCTGCAAAAGCAATGAAAGTCGGACTTCCGCGCAACGGGCGACTCAGAGGACCTTGTACAGCCAGAGCGAATAAGTTCCTTGGGCTTGCCAATAAGGCTTCCCACTGAGCGGCGGATTGTCAGCGCTGATTGCTATTCTGAGATTGTGGCTCTAGGAATTGTTTTTCGTCGTCAAGCGCGGACCATTGCTTGTGCGCCGCACTGGGACTACTCAGAGCAAATTGGTATCTTGCTGTGAGGTGAGTTGTTTAAAGCAGGGGTGCTTAGTAGTGGATGGCCGATGATGATGAGAGACGGCGTAGTCTGCGTCTGAGTCTGAAAAGAAGGCGATGTCGACGAAGGCCAGGTGATCACTATAGCACGATCGCTAGATGTAAGTTTGTGCGCATGCGAAGAATATAGCCCCGTCGAGCCGGCTGCTGAAGAACGCAGTGCAGATGGGATTTGGGAGACATACGGAGGACGGACAAGTGGGGGAGGGCTTTCAAGTAGGCGGGCCAGTCAGGAGCTGGAAGAGAAAGACGGCCTCGCGACTGGCTGAGAAAAAGCGACTCAAGTGAGTAAGAAAAAAGTCTCGACTTTGGAATCTTTCTACAGGCTGAGGCAGAGTCGGCACCTAAATGTAATGGCTGTGGTTGCTTGTTGTTGGATGACGCTTTTAGTCTACGCAGCTTTTCCACACGCCTGCATTCTTATTGCGTCGGGGACCCCCAAGCTTTTAGTTTTCAATCGTTCAGTCCCACACCTGCCCACAGACCTTGAGACCCCTTCACCGTACCAGCACCGATGAGAACATTCGCCAGGGTGGTAGCAGGAGCGGGTCTGCTTGAGAAGGAACAAGCTGGGGTGCGTGGAGGCTGCAGTAGCCAAGGTACTGGGGCCAGTGTATGCTAAGATGATGCTGGACATGGCTGATGCTCAAGATGGCTTAGAACAGAGAACATTATTCCCAGGAGACTTTTGTTGCTGGCCCATGGCCGCTGGGCTCGCGCGGAAGGCGGGAGCGCCAGGGCAGCTCATCCTTGTGTATCACGTTATAATAGACACTCGGCACTAAGGGCTATCAGGCCTGGTCGGCGGCCATCACAGTAGTGAGCATGGGGGCTGTTCGGTGCTGGCTACAGCCTGATGGGTGAATTTGGGAACGGCCGGCAGGCGGTGACGAGAAATGTGATGGGGCGCGCAACGCTGGGAGCCAGTGTAAGCCACTTGGCCGTCGCAGGGCTTTAATTTGTTAGGCTCAGGGCCACCGTTAGAAATAGCACAGCACCAGTGCGGTACGTACGGTACAGCAACTGCGGCTTGTGAATGTCTGGACCACGATCTCAAAATGCGAAGACTCTTAGCATCCATCCGTGTTCCCATGCCTGCCAGTGTCGTTCTTCAGCAACTCCCAACTAACTTACAACACACCCAACAAAGCAACAGCGCCCAAGTGTTAGAATCATAACACCCAGAGCGCTTTAGGCTGCTGCTGCGCGGCCGTAAGTCGCCGAGAACTGGTGGTCGCAGTCGCTGATATACCCCTCGTAAGCCAGGAAAGTCCAGTAGTGGCAACTAAATTAGTGATGCCGTCCCGAGCTTTGCACGTTCTTGCCATGTATGCCCTGCAGCACTGCAGGCAGATAAATTGCGCGCTTGATCTGATTGACTGAGACACTATCGGAGTGCAGTAGTACATCCGCTGCCTGCAGGTAAACATTTTGTCGTTGGTAACTTTTCAGCTTGGTGACCTCGAAATATTACTCGAGCTTGTGCAGAATCGACATCTACCTCGTACCACACGCTCTGTTCGAATTGGTAACCAACAGGCAAAGGATTCGAGCGCGCATCAGCACCCAAAAAGATAACGTGAGGCGCTGGTACGACCGTGGTATTGGCGCAGAATCCACAGTGCTTCTTTTTCTTTCAGCCACTTCCCCAATCACCCTGGGGGCTTGCTCGCAGGGCTTGCAATTGACGCTAGACTTGCAGGAAAGATATGCTGACAGCCGGGACGTTCATTGCTTTTGTTTGGTTGGAGCTTCATCCGTGGGTGTGAAACAGCAAGAGTCGTTCAATGTCAATTTCCAGCCCTGTAAAAATGTTTCCCTTTTGCCTTCACGACCCCCTTGTCGAAATTTGAACAACTGCCACAAACAGGGATGCTGTATGTGCATCCTGCGGTAAAAGGCACTAAACCCTGGTATACCACGAGAACCCCCAGGTCACCCCCATGTACCGTTTACATTTGAAGAAAGCCTTTTCAGAAATTCGACAGGAACTGCTGCATAATGATGTCGATGGCAGACCTGCGTTTATTTTGCGTCAAGGCGTTCCTTTCTCGACCGCTTATGCTGTAAGCTTTGCTTATTCAAAAGAAGCGCTGGTCTGCTATCACAGACGTGAAATTTGAGGGGTTATCTCTCACGGTTGCTACTTTTTCCATGTAGGGTATCCTCCTCGACGTTCGCTCCTTCCTCCCCACTTACTATTCGTAAGCTGCCCGGCCCAGAGCATCGGTGCCCAGCGGCAGCAAGATGAGGTGCAGTAGCCCCGTTCACACATTAATGTCTCTTAGTCTACTGGTTATATCCTGGACCCCGAACATTGGAATTTCCAGAACATAGGCGACGTGCCATTCGAGTCCGAATCCGTTCATTGCTCCGAGCTTCCGGCAAGAGACCTCGTGGAATGATGGGATCATGGCCCACAGTCTGCTGAATCCATCAAAGGGATCAGATCAATTGCGCAAGGGATGCGTCAACTGTAAGTTGTGGATATCAATTAATATTAACAAAGTCATGCGCCACGCACCGTGCCGCGGCAGGCGAAGTTGTCTGGAAAGTTTGCATATCTTGGTGATGTGCATAGCGGCCCAAAAGCATCTGTACCTGACGTCGAAATCATATCATATGACAATTTTGGCGAAGATCCAATCTTGATGAAGACACGGCTAGTTTGAGAGAAACGCTGTTGCTGTGCCCCCTTTTCTCCCGGGACCCTTTGTTTTGGACACCGCAAGTTCGCAGAATTATTGACGATGTCGCGTGTTACTAGTTACCGTCCAGTAGGGGTAGTAACCCCCAATCGGCTCAAGCCTGATCATTGTCGGTTACGTTAGGGCAAGAAAGCAATGGTGAAACGCCGAAGATTGTGATTGTCCTGATACGACTTTGGGTGAACAGGAAATTGGTCTGATTTCGAGGGTTTCGGTGTGATTTGGCGACCGGATGGCCAGGTTGTGAGACACTTTCCGATGTCTCAATTCGGTGATTAACTGGAGGGTGTGCGCCATACCGTCAGATGCACCGCAGCATCATTAGCCCTTTATCCCCTATCCAAGGCCCCAAGAATCAGGGAAGGTCGTGCCACTAACAGCCGGTTGGCCGTCAAACTTTGCCGTACTCCTCTTCGAGAATTTGATACCCTAGAACGTCAAAATGTTTTCGAGATCCTTCACAGCTAGGGTTCCGTCGGAAATGTTTATCCAAACTCCATGAAAGACCCCAAAACTAAGAGCATCCTTCGGGGCTGATAAGATAGTGACAAGCCACAGCGCATCCTGCAATACGGTACTGTAAGTTGGCGCGTCTCCGCACGCAAGCTATACAGCAGTAATCAAGTGTTCTTAACAAACATCTAGACGGGCTGATCTAATGAAACACATCGCTTCAGGAGGTTTCCAGCCCTTCTGCTTAAAAGTATCTTGAGCGTGGGGGGATCTCAACGACTAGTTTAGAGAGAAGTAGTTCGTTTCCGAACTCCGTGGGGAGTTCCCAAGTCATTTAAGGTGAGATCCTCTTCCCAAGGGCTTGGTAAATGACATTTTAGCGCTCTCTCTAACGCTCCCCATAAAAGTTCTGGATCGCCTGTCCCACTGTTCCACTCTCAAACGGCGGGCCATGAGTTAAAATAAGGGCTTTCCAGAAGGAGAAATCGAATTCAGCTTGGCGTGGGAGGGGTCGTATTGAGTCGCGCTTCGTGACTTGACGCCTTTGAAGGCTAGGAACGACGTTTACGGGCCGACCAACGGTCTCCTCTGCTTCATGTAACGTCATTAATCTTTGAAGGTCTGGAGTCCTAGTTTTAGATTTTTCCTTTTGTGAAAGCTGTATTCAAGTGTCCGAGCGATTCAATGCAAGGTGACAAAATAGCATTCAAGCCCTGATACAGTAACCTCGAAGCGAACCATTGTAACCGGCAGTCTAGGGCTGACATTGCATGCAAAACGAGGCAACCCGTGGCATGCCAGAGTTGGGATAAGGCGGAATATTCTGCATGATGATTGGCATCCTGTGTTCCATGAGTAGAGAACACGTTTAACCTTGTAGCTGCAGCTGCTGTGTTGCATGGAGACCTCGATAACGGACGTGCATATGAAAACAGTCATGTGGCTCGGCCGGAAATTTGTGCCATGCCCAGGAGAACTGCAACGAAACTCACGATCCCCTCAAAATTTCAAGAAGGCATAAAGGTCTAGGAGAATTCCGAAAAACAAACCTTATTTCAAGCATTTAGCGTTTGAGCGCTGATGACCCAGGTGCCGATCCTATGTTCCTGAAATAGTGCTGAACCCTAGTCTTGCGGCCGAACCAGAAGGCGGGCTACTTGACGAGCATTCCAAGTCTACGATATCCAGAAGGATCGGAACCCTAGAATAAGCACAATCCGCTTGGGTGCAGTCGTCCCGCTCCAACAACGTGCTTACGAAACAAAGAAGCAAGTCCCATCCGCCACCTTGATACGAATCTTATCCCGAATGTAGCACAGAGGCGTGGGCAGCAGCATCTCAAAACTGTAGCAGGCTAGCAGCAGACACGCGGACGGCACTAGACGGCACAGGAGTTTATATTCGAATCCGAGCTTCCGAGAGGGTTGCGACTCTGCAGCCACAGCTTATTCCTGTTCCTGAGCGTGTTCAGATCTCCCCCTGCTCTATCACGTGGTACAAGATGGATTCCAGACCGTCCCCGCAGTTGATGGTCGCCGTCGTAGATTTTCCTCCTGCATTAGGGTGCTGTCAAGCCAGTCTATTTGCCGAAGGAGCGGTCTGCCGGCGAGACATTTCAAACCGGGATACGACAGATATACGGTGCAAAAGAGGCGTCATTATTGCACGCATTATTCGACGTGATGTGATGGGATGGCGCTTAAGTAGTGTGACCTATGCACGTGCACTTGACGGACGTTTTATCCTTGAGCTACTTGAAATTTCAGGTGACTTGCCAGGGCTAGGTGTGTCATTGTAGTGCGGTGAGTATCGCGGAAGTCTTGTTCGCAGGTGAGCCATCGGATCAGAAGAGAATACTTTCTGCACGTCTTGTCTCCAGTCACAAACTGCGGTATATCTCGATCTGCACAGTGACGAGCTGGATGTGCAGACTGAAGGGAAAACCTGGTCCTGGTGGTCTCACCCACATTAGCCAGCAATTAGTCTGGCGTTGTGATTTTCGAGGCTTCTGCACGCTGCATGCAAGAACATCGTAAGGCTCCCCTCGAGGCTGCAAGTTTGGTCGTCGTCATGATCTGAGTACCGAAAGTGCAGGCCTCATCCCTTGTATTTCTCCGGCACTTGTTAAGTATCTTCTTGTGCTTTGCTTTAGCTCGTCATCGGAATGAAGCATCCGATTCTACAAAGCGTCTTGCGATTTGGTCCTTTGGACCTTGATCCACGATAAGGTATTCCTCCAAGGTCGGCACGGACGACATGCTTGTGCTCTGATGTCTAGCAGCCGTTGCGAAGGCCCTCACTTGCATCATGAAAGTCTAAATGAACAAGGAAAGGCCCTCCTGAAACACAACGATCTGCCATGCTTGCAGGAGAGTGCCGAAAATTGAGTGAGGCAGGCTCCAATGGCTCCATTGACGACGTTCATCTCTAAGTTTTTGCAGTACTTATTGAAGTCTAATTGGACAAGGAGTTGCCCGTGAAGGTGATGATGCAGCAGATGGTAATTAGAAGAATCAATGATGATGACGAGACGTATCAAGTGGACGAACCATTCCTTTTTTCCTCTGCAGCTTTATGCACCTCTAAATACCTCGATGAACTGATCTAGGCACAGGCTTCACTGTGATCTTTGAGAGTCGGGGTATCAGTAGGAACAGGGCTGACGGTAGATGAGACGTTAGAAATGGATTTGGAAGCGATTCACATCTCTCCCTACCGTTCGCGATTCGCATCAAATCCAAAATACGGTACTGTAGCTATTACGGAGAGTATTAATCCGTGAACGAGATTGTTCCCAACATTCGAGGCTCGGGTACACCCGATATTAATATCAAAAGCTGCATAACAAGTAATTGATTGATACAGGCAAAATCTTCAAATACCCGTCGGCAGCACTGGTATGATGAAGCCACGCCACGAGCCTCCCAGCATCGCAATCATTGCATCAAATTCACTGCAAGCTTTTGCAGATAAAGCTTCGTAGCAGACGCAACAGTATTCAAACGGAATCCAGGCCCGTCAACCCCGCGAAACAGATGCACCTACTCAGGTAGACGAAGAATATATATGACATGCACTTGCGCCCATATATCCCGTGGGTATCCTCTCCAATGGTCTCAAGATGTGAAGTAGCACCTTCGTTGCATGATTGAAGGTTTGTAGTCAAAAATCATTGCAGTCGCGTCGTTGCGCGCGTCGGAAGATTTTCCACGGCCCTCGCTTCCGCAACGACGGTATGACCTCAACACAACCTCCCGCGGATCCACCACTTTTGAACACCAACAAAGCAACATCTACAATATTTTCCCGGCGAAATCAGATCCTTTGTTTTCTCTGAGGAAACAAAACTCCCATCATGGCCGAAATTAAAAGATGGACGGTGACCGAGCCTTACCTGGATATTCACTGCAGTCTGGGTGAAGGCCCGTTCTACGAGGCTGATAGGAACACCCTCCGCTTCGTCGACATCATCAAGAGACGCTTACATACGGTTGATCTTACGGCTGGACCCGGATCTTTGAAGACGATACAGTTTGATATGCCTGTGGGCGTCACGGCCGATATCGAAGGTGTAGATTCCAGCAAGAAGATCCTCGTGGGGGGCAAGAGTGGAGTGTATATACTCGACAGGGTGACTGGCAAAACCGAGTTATTGAAGAGATTCTACGATACGGAGGAGAAAGATGAAAGATTAAGAAGCAACGATGGAGCTGTTGATCCCCATGGAAGGTTTTGGATTGGAACTATGAATGATTTCTGGGTGGGGCCCCCTCAAGCTGAAGGTCGGTGAATGTGCATTTCTCATTTGAGATTCCTTCCTACTTCCAGGCTTGAACTGTCAATCAGGATGGATTGAATGTTTCTCTCAAATCGCCTTTCAGTGAGAGTTCACGCCAAGATTCTAACCTACTTCAGGGTCACTCTTCCGTTTTAACAATGACCTCTCACGCCATACGCTTCGCACGTCCCTGACAATTCCAAACAGCGTCGGCTGGTCTGTGGATCAGAAAACGTTTTATTTTGTGCACTCGACGGAAAAACGCATCATAGCTTTTGATTATGAAGCTGCGACGGGTGATCTCTCAAACGAGCGGGTTTTCTGGGAGTATGACGGGGACGGAGACCCAGATGGATTCAAGATGGACACCGAAGGAAATATCTGGCAAGCAATCTACGGTGACAGCTGCGTGATCAAGATTTCCCCTGAAGGCAAAGTCATTGGCCGCGTAGACTATCCTACCAAGGCCATCACCTGCCCAGTGTTTATCGGAACCGAGTTGTGGGTGACCACGGCTGGTGGCGACGAAGAAAAATATGGCGGCGGTGTGTTCAAAGTTGATGTTGGGATTAGCGGTCTCAAGGATTTCAAGTTCAAGTTGGACAAGGAATTTCCAGGCTTGTAGAAATTCTGAGTTGAGCTTATCCTCAAATCATAAACTACTCGCAAAGCTATGTGTCTAGATTTCATACTATTCTTTGCAGTGATCAAGGTAAGATTTCCATAAATGGTGCATGTACGGCTGATTCATGTATAATTTGCTGTGAGAAAGTTTGCTTCCCTGGTCATTTCCCGTACATCCCTATTTTTCATTGGCCCATGAAGTCCTATGCTTGATTTTATTTAGGAGACCTCCGCATCGGCGTATAAATAAGCCATTTGTCCCTTGGTCATTCGTTCTCGCGAGGTTGCACAAGTTACCAAGTTCAGAGTGCTTACTCTCATCGTGTGCAACAATGTGGGGTATTGAGCTGATTTCCATCGCTCCGTGGAAGGGGGCCCATGGAAACCCGGCAAATGGGAACCGCACATCACCACCCTTTATCAAGCGATGTTTCACAGAAATCAGCAAGCTGCATCGTCTCTGCATGCTGCCCAATGCGCTGCTGACAATCCTTCGGACAGGGTGTGTGGGTTCATGGGTTAGGTGATAGAGGCTTGCAGATGCCTTGTGTTACGGTTACATCTTCCTCCATAAATCTCTCCCTTAAGGCCACGACATAATTTGCTAACCGAAAGCTTGCTCATCAGCTCCACGGATGGCTCTATATACGGCGGCGAAAAGTACTTGAAATCCAAGTTTTACAAGGTGATTCCTTGAAAGGCTGTCAGAGCTATTGTAGATCATTGGGATTCTGACTGACATCTACAACTTCCCAACAATACGTCGAAGAACCGAAAAGTGAAATGCATTTCAATCTTGACGATATGGGCGCTCGTACCCTTGATACTCTGCCAAATTTGCCTCTGTTATCGCCTCCGGCACATCCAAGATCCAATCTCGGCCTCATTCTCGGATTTATGGATGCCGCGGAGCGCCTTCAGTGGCAACATGTGGCGAGAGTTTTATAAAGCATGTGAGAAATACGGTACACTCATTAGCACATTTTCTGCTTTGAATCAATGTGGCTGACAGCTTCACACGGTCCTGTGGGCAACTCTGTAGTGACTAAAGCTTGGTTTGAGTTTCAAAGGTATTGGCTCAACGACAGGGCGTCGAGATGATTGTTTCTATCACATCTGAAAGTGTTTATCGATTTTTTACGACCATTTACCAATGTTCTCTATCTGTTTCTGGTCTAGCTATGAAGTCACTTAAGTTTGTTTCCAGGTTTAGGAGGATTCTTCGGCCGACCTTCTCCCCAAAAAATACTTCAAATACTCTCGGTCATTCTTGGATATGAGCCTTATCCGCCAGTTTTTTCGAGGTTCATTTAGTTTCCATCATCAGAAAGCTCCTCTTGCTCGGTGCTCTTGCTGGTGGGATCCGCATGTGCCAGTGGCGAGGCTTCTTCCCCATCTTCCTCATTTTTGTCATTGACTTGGATGTCATCAACCTCGTCCTCGTTCTTCATCACTACAAACGCTACCTTTTTCTTGGATGATTTCTTAGCCACGACAGTTTCGCGATCAGTTTCTGAGGGCTCGCTTTCTTCCTCCACTATGGTCTTCTTTCGGGGCTTCTTGGCGGCTGACACTGCTGGTTTTCTCTTCGGCATGGTGTGGAACTTCGATTTGGGACGGCTGGCTGGTTCGGTGTCTGATATCTCTTCATCCTCGTCCTCATCCTCAGTCGACAATGACTTTGAATTCTTGGTGGTCGCTGCTCTCTTTGCTGGTTTCGCTGTTTTGGCAGATTTGGATGGTTTCACCTCCTTCGGAGCCATGGAAGCTTCGGAAGCTTCATCGGACTCATCGGCTTGGAGTTCAAGCGCTGCCATCGCCATTTCAATCTTTAAGCGGCTCCAGCGCTTTTTTGTTGCCCCCATACTCACGATATGAAGGTCATTTTTGATTTTTTCGAAGTCGATGTTCTTGGTGTCATAGTCCAACTGGCTGAGGACCCCCCAAAGAAAAAGAGATCGGTCGAGCTCCATCTTCACCGCTTTCTTACTCGCCATTGTGTTAGTGGGGCGCGTTGCAGTTTGGTTGAGGTCGTGAGATATGTTGTAAAGTTGAAGGCTTCGATGTAGGAACCGGGGAAATAGAGTAGTTTTACCTTATGCTCAGTCACCTAAGTTTCCTGAACCTAGAGGTAGGTCGAAGAAAAGAAAGGATTGTGTCGAGAACACTCCACCGGCTTTGAAAGAATTTCTACTACCTAGAAGTGTCCAGAAGCACAATCAGAAAGACCAATTCTTGCTACCCGGGGTTTTGGGCCGCCCTGTGATACTGAGAGCCTGCTAGCAGACCGTAGAAGCAAATGAGTATGAGAAAACATGACACAGACGTGGTTTCTTCCAAGTGCACGCCTGCTCAAAATTTCTTCTGAAATCTCTTCACATACTTGTTATCAGGAAATTTGTTTCGGGGTATCAATCGACTTTACAATAATGTCAAGGAAATTTACAAGTTTGAGGCACATTACAACCAATTGTGAACTACGGTATTCACTTTTGATGCGCTTTTCAAAACATATTGATTTTGGGTAGAATTGAATGGTTCTACAAAAGCAAATGTTGCGAATCTCAGTCCAGACGAGAAGTTATGTTCTGCTATGACTCTTGATACGGATGAAGCTTGATTACAAGTTCCCGTATGCTTAGGTAGTGATCTTCTCTGCGCATTCAAACATCAGGCCTCGTCATCGCCAGAGCCGAGTTCCAGCTTAGCCAAATCCTCAGCTCCGACGGATCAGGGTCCTTGGATTCACAATCAGGCCCCTCTTCATCCTTGCTGACGGAGAGCTCGTTCTCTACGCCTTCTTCGAGAGCTGCGTATACGAGGGAGTTCTCTTGCTTTACTTGGATCCTGTTCGCTGCTTCATCCCCTTTCTGGTCGGTTCCCTTATCACTTTTGCCGGAAACTCCACTGGATCTCTTATTCCTCGACTTTCCTTTCGCAACCTCGGAATTGTTCTGTTGCTCGATCGATGTTGGTCCTGCGGTGCTTCGGTTCTCTCCTGTTGCATGTGCCGACTTTTTAGACTTCTTGGCAGGAGCCTTCGCGGTCTTTGCAACTTTGTCACTAGTCAAACCTCCATCATGTTCATCATCCCGTTTCTTCATCTCGCGCCGTAGATTTTTGAAACGCTGTCTAGCAGCTTCCACGGGATCTTTACACTCAATATTAAGGTAAATACTAGCTTCCTTGAAATCGATGTCACGTAGCGTGACTTTCTTGTTATCCATCAGATTCTCGACAACTATCCAAAGAAGATCGAATCTCCTCTCCTCAAGATTACCCTTGCCTCTCATGGCGATGGTGTGATTTTATTTGGCTAGTACTGGCGTGTCACGGTCTGTTGTGCCGCAAGTTTGTGAAGGTGGGGCTTGGAAGTTTGAGGACGTGTCGCTGATATATGATAGGGTCAAAGTCAGAATCCTCTAGATTTCAAAATGAATCAGCAAGAAGTATCTCTCTCGGTACTTCAGGCAACTGGTTGAACACAAAGGAAATCGCGAGGCTCCCCGATGCGAAGAAGCTGTCAGTGCCTGTAGCAGCGGTCAAGAAATATCTCTGAGCTTCCGGAAGTACCAAAACATCGTAGAAAACCTTGAAAGCCATATCATTTGGGATATTATGAGGCCCCTTTAGCTGGGTAGTGGCTAAGTGTCATGCAAAATTACAAAGGGCGATGGAGGTGATGCTAGGGGGACATTTCCCTCCCGCTTATTTGCCCCTGTTTTTCTTCAATCGCAGTTGCATCTATATCAATAGATTCTATTCATCGGGATAGTTACGATGCTCAATTGCAGACTTATGACATGCAGAGTTGACTCTTAGGACATTCTTCGCACCAGAGATAGAAGTAGAAGATCACTTCATTCAACGTTGGGTGGTCATTCAAATTTTCGCCGCAATTTTGCTATTCGTCCAAGACTTTTGTTCTCTCTTTGCCCCCGATCCTAGACCCAGCTGATTCCACTGCTGTCTGAATCCACTTCAAGGTCCTGAAGCTTCTTTGGCATGGAGTCAGTCTCATCGTCAGAACCCTGCTTATCCTCTTCATCGCGACGACGATTGGCGCTGGCGTCCGTTTGCTCCTCTCCAGCTCTTTCAGCCACAGTAGCATCGCCATTTTTGGGCTCCTGTGCCGTTTCATTGTCGACCTGATCATTAACTTTCTCGCCGTTCTCGCCGTCTCTCTGTTGCTTGGGTGCATCTCGCGGTCTCTGAACGCCAACGCGTAAGGCTTTGGGTTTAGATCCCTGCAAAGTTTTCTGGAATCTCCCCCAGCGCCTGAAAGCAGCTTCTCCGTGGGGGCCGCCAATTTCTTCTGCTATGGCGTTCCAGTCTAGTTGCCGAAGAAGGTTTGTCTTCGCAAGTTGTTTGACAACGGCTTGCATAAGACCCTGTTGTCTATCCATGCTGACAGTCTGCTGATGAGTCCGAAAACGTGAGGTGAAAATGGGTAGAGGTGGAGGAATCATGAACCATATTATATGAAGGATGAAGAGACCCGCTCTCAGCTCATACCTGGGATTGTCTAGCAGGTTCTGATTCTCATGCCTCAGGGTCTTTGTGTATGTACTCCCGTAGGAGAAGCCTTGCAGAAATTCACGAAACGTGTATCTGAGGACTGCATAATATGCGTAGATTTGTTGAAGGTCTGCATATCATGAGGTTTCAAAGGGATTCTGGGCGCGGGGCTCCTACTATGACCTGGCCACTTCTTTTATCGGCTCTGCATGCATGCTTTTGCATGTTGTGGGACAACTATTCAAACATCGCATTGGAAGTTCGCGGAACCATGAAGTGGTAAGCTTCTTTTCATTACGCCTACTTAAGAGTCTCCCCTTACAGCCTTCAAGTTCCTTTCTCCCAAACCTTCCAACCCACACTCCCACCCAGATCTCCAAAACCACACACACGAACACAATCCATTCAAAGCCCAACTCACGATGCCACCAAAGGTCACCATGGACGACCGCGTCCGACTTTTAGCTGCTATCATCAGATTCTCGGTAACTGGTGGCGACTGGGACTCTGTTGGAGCTGTCCTCGGCATCACTCCGCGTGCCGCTGAGGAGCGATGGAAGGCCATTCGAGGTAATGAGCTTCTACTTGCCGGAATTACCGCCTCCGGTACCGACATGAAGCTCTCAAGAAATCCAGGAGGCAAGGGAAAGGGCAAGAAATTAGTCAAAGATGAGGGCAGCGATGAAGAGTCCGAACCCGACCTTGGCAAGCTGAGCATCTCAAATGACAAAGCCAAGAAAACCACTAAGCGGAAGGGCACTGCAGGAAAGAAGAATGTGAAATTTGAGGTGAAGGCCGAGTCATCTGCTGAGGAGGAGGAGGAGGAAGCTGCGGAGGAGGGAGATGAGAAGGCACTTTCTGGATCGGATGTGGACCTTGAGGCTTAGGCCTATGTTGAGTCCGAAGAACATTCGTGAACAGAGTATGGATTTGGAAATGTAGACCTTAGATTGGCAGATATGTATTCTTAGAGAGGGATATTAATCAATCACACTTCTCAACTCCGAAATCTTTGCATAGCATGCTACACTAAAAATAATTGCATCACTTGCACTGTAGTAATGATTAGATTTCAAACTTTCGAGCCTTTAACTAGATTCCGGGCAATCCTGCCATTGCCGGAAGTACCGAGCGTGATCTATGGGTCACACGGGCTGTAACGACTTTCCAGAACATGTCATGTCTCATAATCTTGCATATTTCCAATGCCGCCAGAAGGGTAATGGCTCGATGGTGAAAGTGAATGAGAACAGGCAGCTCGAACTCTGCGTGATTGCACCTGCGCAAAACAAAGACAAAAATGATGAATCACATCTACAAGCAGTTCAACGTTTCAAGATCGTAATATTGATGCATCCATGCGACCCCGTAGAATAATGTAGAAAATGTGAGTTTCATTGAGCAGCAATGAAAAGGATGGAAGGTAGATATAACCCCGCATTTGAGTGCGCCTCGTCCCTCTCTACTCTGAACCTTTCAGATTCATCACCCGTCAGCTCCGGGAATACCCAATTCATTCTCGATCGATCAACTCTCGCACCATCGGATATCCAATATGCCACCTAGAGCACTTCCAGCTGACCCAAAGTTCGGCAATTTAAACCTGGCGGATGCTAGACTACTCGCGTCCATCATCAAGAATTCCGTGGTCGACTAAGTATCTTGGGACGCTGTCAATGAAGATATTGGCACCAAGAATCGAGCTGCACCAGAGCGCTGGCAGGCTCTCAAAAATCGAGTTCCCCTGCTTGAAGGTGTCCGAATTCGGGCCAAAGCTCAAAAAAAGAAAGCGGGGGCAAAGGCTGGTGAGAATGACATGCAACAGGGAGCAGGTAAAGGCAAAAAGGCCGCTGTTGAGAATGATGATCAAGGATTTGGAGTTGGAGATCTAAGCCTCGATAAAAGGGAGCGAGGATCCAAGGAGCCAATTTTGAGCATCGAGGAAAGGGAGGGCGAGGAAAATGGAGATGGAGTTTACGTTTGAGATCATGTACTTCGCAAGGTGCAGCGTATTTGATGGGAGGCACGCGGACGGGGTAAAAACGGGACCACTTTAGCAACGACATCAATGCAATCTAGTATCAGTTCCAGTGCCTTTTGCTTGTAAATGTTCCATCATAGGCACGATGACCCACCGTGTGGCATGTATCAAAACTATCAACCCTTGTAAGAAGATTCCCAGAGAACCAAAGGGAGCCCAAACATCTCGTATTTATACTCGCTCCATCTCTCGCTCTCACCAAGCCTTGAAGCTTGTTCTCCACCATCGCACTGAGCACGCTCAACCTCAACGGGCTTCGCCACCTCGAATCAAACAGATATGGAAGCTAAAGGCCCCAGGAAAGGCTTCAACGAGCGAGAGGCTGTTTTACTCGCAGCCATCCTACGAAATTTGGAGAGTAGAGTCGTGGACTGGGAAGGAGTTGCTGCAATAATCAGCACCAAGGGCATTCTTGGCGATAGTGCCAAAGATCGATGGGAGACCCTCCGAAGACGTGAAAATGATATTCTCAAAGGAGTTGTGATCTTCAGAAAAAAGGCTGGAAAAAGTATCGTGGCCCCAGACCTCAACAAGCCGAAGAAGGCACCGGTTTCCTGCTCGAGAAAATTCAACGAGTCCGGTATGGCAGAACTAAAAATCGCCGATACTCAGAACATGGAGGAAGAGATGGAGCAGCAGAAAGATGGTCAAGTTGGAAAGGACTCGATGGACATCAAGACAGAGAAGGAATGTTCCAAGGAGCAGGGGAAAGAAGTGCAAGCAGAAGTGTTGAGTGATGACGCTGCAGAGGAGGAAGTTGGAGAGGACAGTGAGGGCGACTCTGATCCTTGGGTTTGAGGACATCTAGATTAGAGTTATCGTTCTCATCGTCGTGCTCATATCAGTTACAATATACTCTAGACCACATACAAATACAAGTTAAACCACAAAATGATAAAGCTCTCTCACTAGAATTTGTCTCTTGACTTCCCAAAGGACCGAACCTTCCCCACCTCAAAATCTAATCCCAAGTCGTTCAGAATATCGAACGGAAGCTCGCAGCACCTTCTGACGCACTAGCGTCATGGTACCGCGATCAGTGAATGTAAGAGGCACAACGACATAACTTTTCGGAGCTTGAAACCCAACCTCCTCAATCCACCACATCAGCAAACATTCAAACCTTACACACTGCAGGCCCGACAGAGAGCATCACCTGGAATCAACGACCCCTCCACGCATTAGAATCTAACCAGGAGTCCAGCACGTAAAACACCCAGATCCATTCAGATATTTACGACCGGTTCCCAGCCCAATACCATCATCTTCCAGCAACGATCACCATGGAATCCAAAGGCAAAGGCGCCAGCAAGACGGGAACGGAAGACAAATACAAGTGGCTCGCAGCAATCGTCAAGCACAGCGACATCACTTCCGTCGACTGGTCTCTGGTATGCGAAGAAATCGGCTGTCCCGAAGGCACGATGCTCAAGCGCTGGCAAACGGTCCGCAATGAGGTGCTTCCCGGTCTGACTGTCAAGAAGATGAAGAGCGGCGAGAATGGCAAGGCAAAGGACAAGGCTGCTACTCAGACAGGCGGAAAGGGTGCGACCAGCAAGCGGAAGAGCAATGCGAAGGGCGCAGGTCAGAAGAAGAAGGTTAAGATCGAGGAGGAATGCGAAGACGAGACATTCACCGATGAGGAAGAGGTTGTAAATGAGGCGGAGGGCGAAGGCGAGATTTTCACGTATGCGGAGGACGATGAAAATGCAGACGAGACGATCTATTATGAAGCTGCTTAAGTGGACTTGAATTTCAGATGGATGACTTGGCTGTGCGGTGGAAAGGCATGGGCACTTGCCGGCTGGGATGTACTTAGAGGTTCTAGGAGATGGGCATTATGGACTTCGTCTCCTTCATTCAAATTACTCGCCAAACAAAATTGAATGATGCCAGAAAAGTCCGCATTAAAATTTGGTGGATACTATCGAATTTTCGTTCCCGTTCTCTCTTGGAGGTGGACTCAAACCCTCCATTCAAATTCCCTGTCTGTCTCGTCAAAATCTTCTGACCCAGCGTGGATAATCCGAGCCACGAAGATGAAGGAAGCCACTACCCAGTACCACACGCTTAAAGATACGCCACTCGATCATTTAAAGCTCAATACTCCCGTAACAGAAATTGCTTCCATCGCTAGGATATTTGTCTGAGAAGAAAACCCCACTCGTCTTGCTTGGCGCCAAATGTCCATCGATGAACATATGATAAAACACACAATTGCTCTCGACAGGAGTCTTAGCGGACGGCGTCTGGAAAGAATACGATTCACATTGGGAGATGTACATGCACTGACGTTGGCATGTCATCGGATCGGACGCTCTCGTGCTTCCCCATATGTTGGAAGCGAGGAGTTCGCTTGCGAGTCCTTGAACATGGCAGTTCGTCACACCAGTCTTCGTTGGTACGGCCGCGGAGCTGGTTAAAGTTTTGCTGGCAATTGTGCTCGCAGGGCGGGTAATTGTGTGAAGAGGTATCGTTGTGATCGTAGGTCGAGGTTCCGTGGAAAGAGGGATCGTCGTAATCGTAAGCCGAGATCCCACAGATGTATACCTTCGGTCCAAGGTGGTGCTGGAAGTTGAGATGCTCAGGCTTCGCGTCTTTTCCGTGTTCTGCGAACGGCCCTGCAGAGGTGATTGCAGAGTGATAGGCACGGCAGCCAGAAGCGCCAACAGAAGAAAGGTATGTGGGAATATCATCGTGAGATATGAGCAATCCTCGTAGAAGCTTGTTGGCTGCTTGATGACGTTTTGAGCGGTCTAGAAGAAAATGCAAAGTACTTTAGAGACTGGGTATCAAATTAAAAGCTTGGCAGAAAATAAGAAAGGAAGTACGAGAAAGCGATCTTTTGTATCATATTTATCAAAACGGACAGATTCCAAGAAGTGCTTGGGTGGCGGCAAAAAAATCTCAGTACAGGCTGATTGGAAACCAACCAGGGTCATTATGCAAAACGTGGTAGAGTAGATTAGACCGCATAGGCTGCATAATGAAGTAGTCTGGGATAACTTTTCTTCCAATAGACACCATTCTACGAGCTATCTCTTCAGCCTTGCTGGAGGATTATTCGAGCGTGCAATATTCCCGCATTATGCAGTCGTTTGATCCACCCTGACCAGTTGTACCAGCAGTGATTCGGTGATGCCCAATTCTTCTGGCAATTGAAAGCTTGGTATCAGCCTCTTATGGCAAGGCATGTTGCCTTCGTGGCAACTTTGCACGGCAGAAAATTGGATGGGGATGATAAGCTTGTGAAGGTTTTTCGTCGACGACTCAACGGCCTCGGTAGCAGGACGCCTTGAACCAAGTTTGTAATTGTATTAAGAGTACAACGCTTGACGTATTTGGATATAAGGTCTGGAAGAGTTGTTGCGTTGGTGATTCTGATTGTGGTTGACCAAAAAGTGGCGCGCCGCGGGGGGGTTTTCTCCCAAGATATTCGCACGTGATTAAGTAGAAAATTACTAACTTTCTAAGTAAGAGCCCTTTTATCAAGGTTTTGGAGCATCTCGGGTTTTAAGTTAGCTTCTGAGCATTCTTAAGGCTTGATACTATCCAGCTTCAACACCAAATATAATGTCACGTGGGATGTGATTATCTCGTAAGCCGGTCCGGCTCAAGATTTAACGACTGGTCTTCAAAAAGACTCATCATCATACAGCATGCAGCCAAGATATTTACATTACTAGACTTATGACTACGTCTAGCACTGCAACTAATTCTCAGCCCTGCAGAGTACGTAAGCTACGCGGAATCGAAACCACTGCCATCTCAAATTATTTTCGAATCTTCAGGCGCAGCATGAAAGACATACCAGCCTATATTGTCCCCGGCAGTGCCCACTGATGTCTTGGAGTACTATACACTGACAATCAGATGCATTATGAATCTGGAGCAGGGAAAAGCCGCGTCCGAGCACCCTTTCAATCGTGCTTGCGATGCTTGTCGCTTGCACAAGGTACGATGCCTTCCTAATACCTCGGAGTCCTCGCCTTCAAAAGCTTGCCAAAGATGCGCAAGGACGGATCGCCAGTGTGTTTTCACAGCTCCTCAGAAGAGGAAGCAAAGGAAACGGACGGACACAAGAGTTGCAGAACTCGAAAAAGAGGTGCAAGCCATGCGGACGCTTTTTGAGAATAAGAAGACCGCAGCCGGGTCCGAAGCAGTTGCACCACCGACTAAACCAACGGCGACGAGCCGACCCGAAGATTATATCTACAATTTTACAGGATCAACAAGCTCACCAAACAATGCTGGGGCGGGTTGGACCCCACCTCAATTGCAGACTCCGGCGACAGAAACGGCGACCTCTGTAGCTCAACAAGGTTGGAGCCCCTCGGCGTTTTCAGCAGATTTGGATGTCATAGAAAGAGGAATAATCACCATGGAAACAGCTTCAAAGCTGTTTCAAACTTATATGGACGATCTATATCCCCATTATCCAGCCGTCCCCTTCCCTCCTGGTACCTCACCGGAGATCATACGAACGACGCAACCCACGCTTTTTCTTGCGGTAATAGCTGCTGGCGCAGCAAAAACAGATCCACACCTATATAGCGCACTCAACAGTGAGGTACTCACAGCATATGCTCACCGAACTGTTATGCGTAGTGAGAAATCACTGGAGTTGGTCAAAGCGATGATAATATCAGCTATCTGGTATTATCCTCCCGGTAGATTCTCACAGCTCAAGTTCTACGAGTATATTCACATGGCTGCAACAATGGCTATGGATATTGGGATTGGGACCAATCCAAAAGCTTCAAGGAGCCGGCGGGGGTTGGAAACGAACAAACCTTCACCTGAATCGGATCCACCTGTTCTTAGAGATGAAGTTGAAATGGAAAAGAGGAGAACATTCATAGTCTGCTATCTGATTACCACAGGGTGAGTGATCTCTTAATTTGAAGGACCGAGACTAACCAGCCAAAGAGTCTCAATGAGCATGCGTCGTCCGAACATGTTACGTTCCAATAGCTGGCTGAAAGAGTGCATCGAATATGTAGCTTCTAATGCTAATCCGTCGTATCTAGATAATTGTCTAGTTGGGTGGGCCAAATTACTCGAGATTACTGAAGAAATCTGCACTTCTTTCTCTTTCGACGATCCCGGGAACATGGCAAATATTGCCGAGACGCGGGTTCAAATGACCATGACTGGTTTTGAGAAGAAGCTCTTCGCTTGGAAAGAACAGTTCGAGTCGACTGGTGCCATAAACGGTACGTTACCTTATTCCTACACACAATTTGAAGTTCTGACCACATCAGATGCGCTGATGCTCACTTACCACCATACTCAATTATATCTTCATGAAATCTCTCTGCATGATGATCATGCACCGGAAGACTTCCAGCCTCCGTACCGACTCGACAAAGTTGTATCAATTCAACCTCAAATCCAGGCCTCCTCATCTTACATTGATGCCGTCGCTATCTCAATTTCTTCTGCACATGCACTCCTCGATTTAATGCTCAACATGGATGTGGATAGTCTTCGAGCGTTGCCAATCTTCAATTTCGTTCGAATGGCATACGCTATTATTGTTCTCACCAAACTACATATATCCTCCAAGACCCCAACGAGTCAGATTGGGGCCGTTCTCGACCACAAAATGATCAGACTGGATTATTATATCGAAAAACTCATTGAAAAATTGGGGGAAGCAGTTGGACCAATGGAATGCAGAGCCCCTTTCACCTTCCTGGGACTTGCGATGAGACTTCAGATCTGGCACAAAAGTCAAGAGCACGATACCATCTTCAGGACGCCAACCGAACTCTACAATGTTTTAGACCAATGCTGGCTTCCACCACCTCCCAATGTTGGACAGAATGCTACTTCCATGAACGAACCGTTAAGGCTTGACCAGTCTGCATTTAATGGAGTAAATCTAACTCAAATGAACAATATGCAGTCTATGGGGCTCGCTGAACTGGCCACAATGCAACCATTACCTAACGTTGATCTTGATTTTGGCACCCTCGATGTCAATCAATTCCTGACCTTTGGAGGTATGGATTTCAATGCTGCCAACGTTGAGGATTGGAGTGGGATGCCCACTATGACCGACATCAATATGCAGAATCTGATGAACGACACTCAGATGGCAGACATGTACAACTGGAACTCACAAGACGACAGGAACAATATCCCGTGAAACCCGTTCTCTATCATCTAAACCCTGAACTTTGCTCCGCTCATATGCAAAGCTTGGAAAAGCTGGAAAAGCTTCATCCTGTGGGGATCGAAGCATTGTATTTCTATCCTCACGAATCTACTCCCAAGGAACGCAGCATAGATGAGGGACACTGAACAATTCTCGATCCGAATTAATCATCATCAAAAAGCACTCCTCTCCGTATGCAGCCGCCAAGACCACAACTGCTTGCCTCCGAATCGCCTCTCAGCAGCAAGAACTAGCCAATTCTGTTCCATAAAACTTCACTCTGCACATTTGATCGACACAGGTCTCTCAACCCGAGGCAAATCCATTCGAACAAAGTCCATATATGTCCCTCAACGCAAGCTCCAAGATCAGCAAACTCAGTATGAGACACTCAATAGGCATGAAGCCCCCGATCATCTCGACTCTCCAGCGGATGATGGGAATGATTATCCCAGACTTTCGAAGATAGTAACTCAACAGCGATACTAGTAGGCCCAGGAATTGGAACATGATCGTATGAATCGAAGGAGGTGGCTTCTGATCAAGCTCGGTCGACGAAGACATATTTTCGTCCGTATCGTTGGTATCAGGAAGCTTCTTGATCGATTTTCGTTTCTCGAGAGCCATTTTCGCTTTTCTTGGAAAGGTTTTGCGTATGAATAGACGGCAAGCGCTAGTGCAGGAGTAATAGAATAGCGGACACAAAAATCCCAACTCTTTCCTTCAATTTAAGAACAAAATCCACTCCATCAAGCAATCCAAATATTCACATTCATCGGCTCTATACATCCACATCCGTCCCGACCCCTTTTCCCTCCCGAACAGTTGCATTACACAGCCTCGTCCCCGAACCGACGCGATCTCCCTCCCATTCGGCACATTTCACACTTGCATAAGCCACTCAGGCATGCACGCTATTCCAAATACGTGAGTCGTAAGTCCATGACGAATCTTCAAGCCTCTGGTGACAGTCTTTCAGTGTCTTACAGGGGAATCGGAGGGTTGTAAGCCCCGATCACGTGGACGGCTTGTTCTGGAGAAAAAAGGTTCGGGACAGGATCTCGAGCCGCTTCGGGGATGAATAGGATTGGGGAAGCATAAGCGCCGAAAACAACAAGGCTGAGATGCCAAGAATAGAATTGAAGTCTATGACGCCAGTATATAAAATGTCTCTGGATGTCTCAAATTATAAGACAAGACAACGAAACGAGCGAAGAGTAAATCAAATCAATTCTCCCTTTCATTCATATCGGCATTCATATCAACATTCGTATAAATTTTTCCAATCCAAATTTCCTGCAGCTGTCCAATCAAAATGAGCAAATCCCTCCCTAGCGGATCCGGGTTCATCGACCCCAACTTTCCAAATCCACACGGTCCAGACGACGCCAGAATCATCATCTATGGGTATGCCTCTACTCCACTTCTCTCTGTGCAACACTAACAGATCCACAGCTACACCCCAAACTTCACCCTCTGCATCCTTGGCATCGTATTCTTCAGCCTCGCTTTCATCGCCCATGGCATCCAAGTCCTCCTCTACAAGCATTGGTCTTTCATTCCTCTCATAGTGGCTACCGTCATGGAGGTAGTTGGTTACGCGTTCCGCGCGCTCTCCTCCCGGAGAGATCCCTATCGCATAACCTATTTCGTCGTCCAATATTTTTTCATAGTCACCGCGCCTGTGTTCATATCAGCATCCATCTATGTCTGCCTCACCAAACTCATTGTTTGGGCCGAGACCCAGGGAGCGGAACTGCGCAATAAGGGATGGTGGATGCGGAAAAAGGTCATTCTTTGGACATTTATAAGTATCGATGTTGTGACGACGGTCATGCAAGTTGCTGGTGCTGGGTTAATTGGGTCTTCGACTTCGAAGCAGAAGGATCCAAGTACTGGAAATAATATCCTGCTTGCTGGGCTGGCGATCCAGATGACTGCGTTTGCTATCTATCTCAGCCTTCTCACGGTTGTCATCTTTTCATTGTTTGGCAATTCGCGGGTGAAAGCCAGTCTTCGGAGTTCAAAGAGTCCGTTCTTGGGGGTGTTGATGATTGCAAGTTTGTTGGTATTTATCAGGACCATCTTTCGTCTTGCAGAGACGAGCCAGGGAGTCTTCGGGCACCTGAGTACGCATGAGGGTTATTTTGCTGGGTTGGAATTTGTACCGGTTGTGGTTGCCACCTGGATGTTGGCGATTTGGTTTCCTGGACGATGGCCGACGAGGACTGTGGACAGGAAAGTTGAGGCGTAGGTCATGGCGGTCGGATATCTAGAGCGTTGTGGGTGGTGAAGGGAGCTGGGCAGAGAGGTACGTCAAGATATTTTGTATGAGGAGCGAGTTAAGGCGTTCGGTGGATCGATGTTCCTATTGATAGAATGTTGTGATATTTCTCCGTTTTGCCAACCATCACTGTCTCATTTCATCTTCTCGGTGATTCCCCTCACCATGAAGCATTCCACAAACTCTTTCTCGCTCAATACACCGTCTCCCTTTCCTTCCAAAGGTACCACCAAACGATCCACCTCTTTAAATCCCAAATGCTCATAAATTGGTTTCCCATCTGGGCTAGCCTCCAAATACGTCTCCGTCCCCTCCTCATCCGCCTTCGCCAACCCCCATCTCAGCAATTTCCCACCAGCCCCCTTGCCCTGCCACTCCGGCCTCGTTGCCAGAATCTCCAAATACCAATGCTTCCTTCCCTTCATAATCTCTTCATGCCGCTTCACCAAGCTCCCGAAGAAGTGATTCGCAAGCTCATGATCTCCTCCTTCCGGCCACGGAGGCATCTCGCTACTTTGAGGCGGAGTATCTGCGTCGTTCCATTTTGCAAATGCAACCACACTTTTAGAGGCGTCAGCTGACGAGTTGTCGTAGACGCAGAGCCAATGTGAGTGTGCGTCGGCCAGTTCGTCGACTATGCTGTCGTACCACCAATTGTAGGAGGCTGTGTTCCGGGGAAAAGCGAGCAGAGAGATGGCGTCTATTGAGAAAGCTGCAAAGTAGATTTCTGTGAGGGATGCCACATCGTCTAGCTTTACGGGGCGGAGTTCAAGAGACATTGTGATGTTGGAGATAAGACTGGAATTCGAAGTTCGTTGGGTCGATGAGGAAGATTTTGGAATGGGGTGAGAATTGAAGAAAGAAAAAGTGTCGACTTACAATTATCTTTTATAGGGTGTATATGAAAAAAAGAAAGGGCTTTCCTGAACTCCGTGTGAGCTTATCTTTCCGTCGTTTGTCATCATGCAAGAACCGAATCCCCCCAATTAGAAGGAGCGACCGGCGTTCGGTGTGAGTCAAGAGCGAAATATTCATATTTTCCGGTCGCCGTGCTGACACGAGAAAACACCCCAGACGTCTTCAAATCTTTGGATCTTCAACACCAACAAAGAAATTTTGAGAAGGAAGGTCTGAAGCAAGAAGAACCTTGACACGTGGTGGCCAAGCTAGCCCCGGCTAGCCATGCCAGGTTCATGCAAAAACCCCGGGACCCCGCTTTCCAAACTCTCAGTCGCCGCAAGTATCAATATATTTTGCCTCCGTAGTTGCGGATAAAATGGCCTACATCCACTCAGATCTCGAGTTGAGCATTAGATTTATTAGGCTCAAATATATATGGCCCAGCCACTGAGGTTTTTGGTCTCGTGGAGAAGGTTGAGTACACGTTTCTTCAACGCGAATCACGCGGTGGTAGTAAAGTATATCTTCGCTTTGAAAGCGCGATTTGGATGCATTTTAGATTTATTTGTAGGTTATCTTGAACTACTGTCTTTCATATCCGTTGTCAATATCCCATGAATTCATGATGAAGTCCCTCCTACTCCTGAGCTCTCTTCTCCCCATCGCATTCGCCACCGACTATGTCGCCCCAGCCCGAAAAGTTATCCCCTTCAACCCACGCGACCCAATCTACCTCGGAGAGGTGTTCTGGCCACCAACAATGACATTCATCGCCTGGCTGCCCACCGAACAAAATACCCCCACAGAATGGTGTTGGAAAGCCACTGACTGTTCCGATCACCGGCTCTTTTCGCTCGGCGGCGTCGATGCCCTTCAAATTCACGATTATTTCGATTCTACAGCTTATTTGACACGAGAGGGGAAGAGATGGGCGGATTGTAGGATCACGCCTGAGACCGGTAGGATGGGGGCTTGTGAGGGGGCTAAGGACTGGGATTGTGAGGGAGGACATAAGTTTACGGGGCCGGGGACCAGGAAGTGGAGTTGTTGGGTTAATGATATGGAGACAGAGCTGAGGAAATATCATGAGAAGATTGGAAACCAGACGCAGGAAGTCAAGAAGGGTGAGGTCACGGATGCGATGTTTACAAGCACAGAGGTGGTCACGGGAGCAATGGCGAGCAGTTCAATTGTGGGGGCTTTCACCCCAGGTGTAACGGGAAGCTAGGCTTTCGGTGCCTTTGAATAGTTGTTGATTTTGGCGGGATTTCTGTCCCTCGGCTTACTTTGTCTCACATATTTCTTAGGTGCGTCGTTCAGTATTAGACTATAAGTCTGGAGTTTGGCAAATATATATACAGAAGATCAAAAAAAATGGACAAATAAAAGCACATTGCTAATCCAGTCGATCTTAGGAAACTGCCTTCGCTTCCATAGCAGCGGCATGCGGAACAACCAGAGTGTTGTACTCAGTACTCCCATAATAAATGGTATTCCCATCATCGCTTGTCTTCCCACTGGAAAGAGTATCACCATACTGCCAGTACATATCTCCCGCAGTCTGTGTGCTCATCACCCACTGCTGCCAACTCAAATCAACCGTATGATTAACAGGTCCATACTCCTCCATGATGACAGGCTTGCCAATCGCGGCAGCAGCAGCAGCGTGAGACTTGATCCACCCTTCAGCCCAAGCATCGGTTTCTCCCCACGGCGAGGGGTAGAGGTGGTAAGTACCGAAATCGATTGTTGATATGGCGAGATTGTTGGTGAAATTGAGGCCGGGGCCAGCAGAGTAAGGGTAACTGGTATCGGAGCCACCGTCGAGACCGAAACCTTCGTCCCCGATGCAAACCATGTGATTAGCGTCAAGGGACTTGATATATGCTGATGTTGTCTTGATCCAGTTCGTGATTACCGATGTATCACAACCCGGACAACGCGGCTCGTTCGCTAGTTCCCAAGCAAAGATATTCTTGGATGCTTTGTATCTACCTACGACTGCGGCGATGTACTTTTGATACTGTACCTGAGCGGCCGTGGAGGCATACCAGCCGGTTGATGTAAGGCCATAGTAAGTTTCGTACGCAGCCATACCACCATAATCAGTCCAATTGTTGACGAAGTTGATGATCAAGCTGATGCCGTGCGCTTCGGCAGAGTTCACAACGTAGTCAAGTCGTTGAAGGCCATTAGCACCAGTGTTGATCACAGGATCTGAGCCTTTGACGAAGGACTGGTACCACACAGTTCCAGAGCTTGGAGTGGATGTTACATCATTGAAACCCCAGACACGGAGAACTTTCAGTTTAGACTATCATTCATCAGTATTCTGCGATTTCAAGGGAAAATGATGGAGTTACAGCTGCAAGGTGGGACATGACGAGGTCAATATCAGCATTGTTGGTCAGGAATCCGATCCAATAGGAATTTGTTCCCATGAAGTATTCAGTCTTTTCATTGATCTTGAATACATGACCTGAGGTCTTTGCAAAGCTCGTGAAGTTTGAGACGGTGGTGGTGGTAGCGGTTGGAGCTGAAGTCGTTGCCGAAGAGGTTGTTACGCCTACTTTCGTAGTTGTAACCAATGTCGTGGCCGACGTAGTTGCTGGACTCAATGTTAATTTATTTCATCGTCGCAAAAAATATGGCATTATGAGAAGGGAAAAGACTTACCAGTCCCGGGTACACATTGAGAGTAGAACGGATTTGACACTGAACAGTAAAATCCGGAAACACACGTTGTAGCTCCAGTCCAGTTGGACCCGCCGCCTATTAATCCATTAGCTGGTAGAGTGTAGTTACACAGCTTGATTCTCACACTGGCCATAAGCAGACTGTTGCGCAGCCGCAACAGCCGCCGTAGAGTAGGCAACTAATACGGATGAGACTCTCATATTAGGACACTGAAACAGATAGAAGTTAAAACGTCAATATTGCTAGGGATAAAATTTCAGGGAAGCAAATAGACATATACAAATAGTACAAAACTCACACGGAAATTCAAAACGTCGTCGGCCCGCCACATCGAAGGACCCGAGAGGTAAACCAAAACCCACCACGTCTTTTAGTTTGATGCAGTCGACGAGGCTAAACATATTAGACAAACTTTCGATCCGGACGAAAATATCCCTTGGTAGTTGTGGAGATTATGTCTTTCCGCTTGTCAAATTCAAGTAACCAATTTTTCCCTGCAGCATTCTTGCCTGGTTTCAGGGGACCATACTACCATCACCGAAACAGAGCGGCCTGTAGCAAAAACTTTCACTAACGGGATTTCGGGAAGGAATGAGAGGAGAAAGACTCTTTACTCGATTTTTCCGATCCTCATAAGCCACGGAAGAATTACTCGGGAAGATGCGCCATGCGACCTTCCGTTCCTAAACAGGAAGTCTGTTTTTGTTCAGCTTAAGAAATGCACCAATGAATCGACATCAAAATAATGATGGCACTTGACAACATCAAATGAACGTATTTTTGGACTGAGATGCCTTCTTGCAACGGGGTCAGAATTTGAACCCTGATGAAGACGAGGAAGAGTGTCGACACATTGACTCCTCATTGCCCCACTTTCAATCTCGCTACCCCGCTATCTCAGGGGGCAATTGTGCTTTTCATCATCTTTCTAAAATTCATGGGGTTTTTGTATTTTTGCTTTCTTCTTTAGATTTCGTCCACCCGCCCAGTGCTTTAGAACTTCTCAGCCGCTGGCCTCATGTCCAGCTCATGGGTCCACAATTCTGGCTCCTGCTGTGACAACCAAAGATAAGTTTTCCCCACGGCATCAGCACTCATCTTCTTCCCAATCTTCTGATCTTCTTTGTTCTTATCCTCAATTCCTCCATTTGCGATTGTGTGAGCAACATGAATGCCCTTAGCACTCATCTCTCTAGCCAGCGTCTGCGCAAGCTGCCTGACACTCGACCGTCCCGCTCCATACGCAGCATACTCAGCATTGCATCTCAGGGCTCCCAATGTCCCAGTGAAAATAAGTGTTCCCTTCTTCTCGCCCGTCTCTGACAGTGGAGCTTCGCCATGGTGTTCAAAGAACATCTTCAGCGATTCTTGGGAGAACGTGAAAGCGCCGCCGACATATTGTTCCAAACTCTCGGTAAATTCCTCATATGTCTCGTTCATAAATGGCTTCTTCGAGCTGTGTTTTACGGAGTAAACCGCTACTTTCAGCTTGAGATTCTTAAAGGAGTCGTGTGTCCGGATAGATTGAAAAGCAGATTTGAGCTTTGCGGGGGAGGTGTCGGTTGGGAAGGTTTCGATGACGCTTCCTGGGGAGGTCTTTTGAAGGTTTGCGCGCACGCTAGAGAGGGTTTCGGGTCGACGAGCTAAAAGGGCAACTGCGAGATTTCCATGGGAGGGGTGGGAAAGGATGCGGGCTATACCGGTTCCCTGGAACGAGACAATCAGTTACAATTCTTCGCTCAGACGGCATTAAACCCATCTGGAGAGCAGCCAGTAATTGAAGGAAAGAGAATATAATATTCAAGCGGTAATTCCATTCTTACCCCTCATGTTAAATTCGAGCTTAACTTACAGTATTTGGACCAGCACCAATGATAATTGCAAGACCCGAAGGAGGCATGTCGTCAGATTTGGAGAAATTATACAATAATTGACTTAGTAACAGGAACTTTTTCTCTCAAGAGTTTGAGAAAACACCACAAGGAATAAAATACGAGCAATGGTTTATTTGTGTCTCCCAAATATCGACGATCTTAGCGTTCGACGTCAGGTACCCCAATGACGTTTTGGTCTCCTAACGCCGACCACATCTCCGAAACTATCTCGGTCCATCAACAGCAAACAGGAGGTATATATTTCGGCTCTGAAGTTTCAAGACTGAAAAAGAGCTGCTCTCGAATTGATAAGAATAAACTCCATTGCTTCCAAGTGGATGATACAACCCAAGACTTCTCTCATCCCAAAACGGCCAGCGCCTTTTCCGAACTCCATTCCGGCATCAAAAATCCATGAAATGTTGGCATCTAATTGTTTCTTCCCACTATATCTATACTCTTTCTTGTCTTTCTCAAATGAAGCCCTTACTTGTTCTCTTGTAACCGCTTCCACTCGGCCTGTCTTTCCTGCTCCAATTGCTCTTCCCTCTCCAAGCGCTCTCGCCTTCGCCGCCGCATGTCTTCGGTTATGAGCTGATTGTCTGAATATGGAACACCATAAGTATCAGATGTATACACCGACGAACCGAACTCGCTAGGTGCAAACATTTGTCTGAGCATTGGCGGCGGCGAGTGAACTTGCCGCTCTCTCCCTTCCAAATACGCGTAGGCTTTCCCTTGGTCGGAATGCCTTCGTGCATCATCGAAGACAGAGTCCGGTATTGTCTGCCGCTCCGCATAATCATCAATGATGCTCTGTGGACCATAGTGGGTACTCGGAGCCCTTGAAGTTTCGTAGAAGTTGTCCGAGGCGCTGCGTTTCACGACATTCAACGGCCGCGGCGTGATCGAGCGACCATCGTCACGAGGACGATTATAACCGGAACCCGTTGCACATGGCTCAGAGTTATTACGGGAGTGGTCACTCCTATTCCCATAATCGCTACCACGAGTTCTCAGATCCGGAGTATACGTACGGTATGGGTCAGGGGTTGGCATGCGATCCGTGCCCAAGACACTGAAGGGAGTTCGACCGGCGCTGAACGGAGGAGCACCACTGTGGCTCTCAGATATTGTGCTAGCATCAAACCTATCTCGAAGACCTCCTAGCGTAGTCTGCCCGATAGATTGTGGTCTTGGTGGCCGAGGCGGAGTTGATCTCATGCTCGTCACTGGGGAAGCATACTTCGGAGGTGGGCTTCTCGATGCAGTTGATGTGGCCGGAGCTGGCGAGCTCGAGTAATACTCCGGTGAAGCTCCTGCCTCTTCAGGTGAAATTGGGTAGTAGTTCTTGTCGATATTAGAGAGCTTGGTGGTCAAGGTCAGTGGCGCTTGTTTCGCTTTCCCTTTCCTTTCCTCCAGCCCCGTTCCTGAAGTTCGTGGCGCCGGCGGCTTGTCCAACCCAGAAGATACTCGGTTTGGAAGCTCAACAGTATTGTTCCTCTCAGCTCGCGCGTTTGCCTCCTTCACCTTGCTTCTCCGCCTGCGAATGCACCACCACAAGACAGCTATCAGTATTCCGGCTGCAGCTGGAGCAGAAATGCCTATGATCAGGGGAAGTTTTGAGGAACGATCAGGCTGTATAGGACTGGTACTGGCTCCGGTAGCTATAGCCGCGGCCGCGGCCGCGGCCGAGGCGGATGTTGTGGTGCTAGTTATCAGGGTTGTTGGGCCCGATGGAGATGCAGGTGGAGATACCGTCGTGGTGCTTTCAATCCTTCTCAAATAAAGTGTCAGTCTTGAATTAGTAATTACGACGCAAAGTTTTCTACTCACGTTGCTGTTGGTCCACTTGAGCCTGTGTCTGTGTCAATGACCCAAAAGGTCCGAGTCTGATCCCCATTTGCAGCAGTTTGAGTCGTCAAGTGCTCCAGCACGGGGCTTGAGACGAGAAATGAGGTAGTTGAGCCTTGCGCTGCTTCGTTGATCTTGTTCGTGGGAATCATGGTGAAAATCGGTGATGATTGGTTGACGATTTGGATGACCTGAGACATCTGTTGGCTGGGGTCGAAGTTGTTCTGCTGGGCAGCTTCGGTCCCCGTTGAACAGAATATCACCCCTAATAGGATAGGTATTGCTGACGAGACTGGTCTATTGAACATCCTGTAGAGCAAAATTAGCTCTGAATCTGTAGAATTAATCTTCGTGTCCTACATTGGGAAATAAAAGAAGCGGTTATATTTTAACTCATACAGGTCCGGAAGATACTGGTTGGATATCGACTACGACGCCCAGCTGTAGGATCAAAGAGTAAAGACTAGGGAGGCCCACCTGTAAGAGATAAGCTGGAAATTTGGCTTCCAAAGGCTTATTGCATAGATGGAAAGAAAGATGGGCTGTCACCGAGCGATGTTGAAGAATCTGCTAGATATACTCATTTCATTCAACGATCTAGAGGTGAATAATCCTGTGGGGGACTGTGATTCGAATCGTCTCGTGATGACTCTCAAGTTGCTACCCCGCAGTGAGGTGCCCATGTGAATAAAAATTACTACTTCGTCCGAGATGGTTTTGATAGCTAGGTAGTCTCTGCATCGCATATATGGATATCTATCTAGAATTTAAAAGGGGTGCAAGGAAGGTCATGCTTGTCCCTACAGGAACCTTTTTGAAAATGCGTCGTCAAATTCCATCAAAATAAATTGGAAATGACACCTGGCAAGTGCTTGAAAACTACATTCAATAGTTGAGAAGCGGTCTTATGAATCTGCTGCTATAGGAAAGCAGGTGAGCCCAGCAACCCGCCTGAATTGGAAATCACTATTGCTCAACCATTCCTCCAAGCAATATCAGGATTGTCGGGATTTACCCGCCCTCTTTTAAATGAAAATTATAATAAAAAGGAGTTGCTTTTACGTGGTAGGAATTGTTGCAATGTGATTTTCCAAGTTTTTATAGGAAGATCTGACGAGCTGTGAGCCGCGAACGCCTGAGTAATATGAAATGAAATTGAGTTCTTAACTTCAAGGACATATCGAAAGTAAATATCATAGAGATACATGACTCATTCGCGGTGTTTGATTTACAAACGGGCTTCTGGCGACGATCTAGAAAAGGGGGGCGATTCGCTAAAACCAACAAGGTGCACATACTGCAAGGAACGCGTCTCTTCAGAAGTCCCATGCCATCACTAAGTCAAATCTCCTTAAGCTCGACGATCAGGAGTCATTCAAAATCCTAGATACATCTCCGAAGTCGGAAGTCTTCATCCTGCGGGTATACTCGAGCCCAGCTATACCCGAATCTCAGGAGGCTTGGTAGTATTGTCCCGTCTCAATTCAAGATTGCTGGTTGCTAGAACGCTAGGTTAGTCAAGTACGGCGTTCTGAATAATCCTTTCGTTTACTTGAGAGAGCCAATTGTGGTTATTCTCGTGCTTACAGATGCGTTCACTAATCGTGCACAGAGCGGAAGTAATTCAAGCCGTACCTGCCCCAGCGACCCCATGGCACTCACTATTCCCCAAAAGGAAGAATAAGCGGCCTCATCTCCTCTGTACTCAAATTGTAGTCATCAATTGGGGCAATCAGTGGCCTGGAGGTAAGCAAAGAACATTGACGAAACCGTGCGCACGGCAAGAACGAAGGAAGTCCACATCCGGGTCGATGAATACCGTGTCATTCCCGAGAGGATGTATAAGTCAAATTAGTTGGATTAAATTAGTATTTATAGGCCGAGACTTCTTGCGTATCAGTTCATTTCATCCAGTAACACATCACTGTCAATTCGCAACTGCGGGTATTCTATTGCAATCAGACTCAGCGATTGAAGTCGGAGAGGCAAACATCTTCCAAGATGGCTACTCAACAAACGGCCCTTACCAAGTTCATCGAAGTCGATGGCATAAATTATGCCTACCGACTCATCGGCAACGCCACCCAAAACGGGAACACCACAACCCCACCTCTCCTCCTCCTCAACCACATCAGAAGCACCATCGATCTCTGGGATCCAGCAGTCGTAAATCCACTATCCCAATCCCGTCAAGTCATTCTCTACGACTACGCCGGCAACGGCCACTCCAGCGGTCCCATCGCCACCTCCATCTCAACAATGACCAGCAACCTCATCGGATTCCTGACCGCTCTCCTCGCCATCCTACACGTCACCCAAGTCGACGTCCTCGGCTTCTCGATCGGCGGCTACGTAGCACAGCAACTCGTTCTCGACGCTCCCAATCTCGTCAACAAACTCATTCTTTCGGGCACACAGCCAAGTCTCGGTCCCGAGCTCTTGAACCAAGCTGTGGAAATCGACGAAATCGCACTTACGCCCATCCCAAACGCACAAATACTCCAAAATGTCTTTAATCCACCTACACCGTCTAGTCAAGAAGCTGCAGCTGCATGGGTAGGTCGGATCATGGAACGAAGTAACGAGTTACCTGCCGGCGAGACGTTTGCCAATTTCCTTACCGGAGATGAGCAGCTTGCGAATTTGACGCAGGCGTATCTTGGGTGGAGTGCAGAGACACTTCCTTATGCTTTGTTACCTACGATCTCGAAGGAAACGCTGGTTACGGCTGGGCATTCTGATGGATTGATCCCGACGCAAAATTCGTTTGTGTTGTCGCAGAGACTGACGAATGCGTTTTTCTTGACGTATCCGGATTCGGGGCATGGGCATTTGTTTCAGTTTGCGGATTTGTATACGAGGCAGGTGGTGGAGTTTCTGAATGGGAAGTGGGGTGTTGGGGCTACGGGAGGTGGGAAGTGATTTGTCCTTCGAGTAATTTGAGAGGGGGTCGGAGGGACCTTGACAGTGGATTTCATTTGCTGTCGATATTAGTTGTATTGTCATAATTTCTGGTATCAATTATTCTTGCGAGATGGAGCAATATTTTTAATAACACAAGTTTATTTTACTTTAAGATTATAGGCTTCAGTTGTCAACTGCTGCAATTTCGACACACAAGCTTGAAGCCCTGTTCGATCATTTTTGCTTGGCATGAGAAGAAGTTGTAAATTTTTTTAATTCGATTGGCTCTTTATAACTCGTTCAAGACAGTACTCACAGTCGCTCTGTGGCGTGCCTGTCCAGCTTGTAAACAAAGAAAAGGGCCAGATCATGTGACTGGGCAGCCTTGCTCAACTTGAAAAATGAAATCGCAAGAACATGATAGAAGCTTTTACGCGGGAATATAATCAGTCGTACGGACTGTGATTACATTTTAGGAGCCGGAGTTTCAAGGCGATGTTCTTGATGTTCTTTTTACAGATAATTTACGCCGCCCAAGCTATTCGGGCCCCCATCAGCAAAGCCAGGAATGACTCCCAAAGAAGCAAGAAGCTTGGGCTAGCAAAATTGCTGTCAAGATAATGTTTAATGTCACTCAAGCAACATACTTTTCATTGTGTCAAGAGTACCCAGACATTAGCGCTTCTTCGTCCGTTTTCGAAGGTACGAAATATGGGCGCCGAAGAATCGATCTCGCGACAAGTAATCATTCCAATCTCATGGTCTGTATTTCGTTTTCCCTCGATGGTCTACATTTCCGCGAAAGCGGATGTTAGGAAACAGTGCAGAATTTATACACAGGAGATGACCCAAAGTTGACCAGGTGACACCATGAGGGCAGACGAGAGAATCGAAACATTCAGAGATAAATATTAGATATCGTCTCCAGAGTCTGAAGAGGATAGAGCGATAACATTAGACATATCGAGCTTCTTCATGGGTGAAGATCGTCAACTTATCAGAGTGAAGACGGAAAAATAGCTTGGGCCGGATCTAACCACTCTTCCCCTCCCTGCTCCGTTGGACGGCAGAGATCCAAATATTAAATCCATGTTTGCTGTCAAGATTAGATTTGCAGTCACTGCGAGACATTTACCATATGTTAACAATTCCTTCCAAACTCGAACCACTTGTTCCCCCTCCACTGAAAATTCTCCTCCATATTACACAAATCAGCATGGGGGCTCGTAAAAAAGACCATCCTCGCGGACTCAAATCCGAAATCCCAAACTTTTCTGATATGATCGGAGATATCCCAATGGGCAGGACTCTTTATATGAGATTTCTACTCCCGAGAAAGCACCTCCGACCGATCCTTCCCCATTCGGCGCCGAGGCTATCCCGAATAGAAAGGAACGAAAGTGTCATTCGTGGACTTTCACATTATTATCGAGCGTAAAATGGTATAAAAGCTATGGGCTTTGAATATTGGGATTCTAAGTATCTGGAATCACTTAGTAGAGGTCAATAGGATGACCCTGAGAAAGAAGGTGTAGGTGCAGTCATTTGGAACGCTCATGGCACATTGTATTTCATGCTTTCATGTCAAGAACGCTCAAATTTCGAGGAAGCAATTGAAAGCCCTCGAACCCGATCTTGCTTGCTGTCATGTGTAATTCTGCTGTCGAATGGCCCAGGTTTTTGGCTCCCGTCTGAAAATCATGATACCCCATGAGGTCCTACCGCCCCATCGATGATCTTCTAACAGTGAAGAAAATTCGGTTCAGCTTGGATGAGAGACAAGAGGACCTTGAATTCCAAGCATCATCGAAATCCATTTTTGTTCAATGAACTGTGTTGCAAAGAGGGTAAAGATATATACTTCGCTTTCAAAGGAGGTGAATCATTTCCCCGCTCTGTCCTGTGGAGAATAGAGAACTGAAAGCCATTATAATGTATAGTTCACTCCATGGAATTAGCAGAGTGTATAAACATACCCTGAACTCAAAATGAAATCTTTTGAAGCATCAGCGATTTATGATGCATGTGAGACAGGGGTTGCCGGTGGATCAGTGGTAAGTTAATGACAGCGGGAAACGAAAACATTACATCCAGCGCACCCGTAGCTTTAGGCAGAGAGATAAAAAAAATTCTGCAACAAGTGGAAACCTGGAATTGCTGTCGAGACTAAAGCTGCTGTCAATGGCAGGAACTTGCAATACGGCAGTAAAAGAAGCAGGTGCGTTCTCTAATCTCGACCCTCTTACCATGAAGTCAACCCCACAAAATTTCAAACACCACTGAGGGTTCGTAATCCAGAACACCCCCATCATACCAGAGCGCGACTTTCCGCGCGCATTTTGTCTCCACCGATAGGGTTACAGTGCACTTCTTATACTGCTCCCCAACAAAAGGCGTCGCATCATTAACCGAGAATTTAAAGGGGTACCCGACGCGCGTGGCAGGACTTCTCACCTTTCTCCTTCAAAGGTTATGATTTAAGATAAGGAAAGTGAGGGTACATACGACCATAGCTTGGAAAATATAGGGCATCCCGTCCGCTCTGCCATACTCAAGTTCCAAAGCGGTAGATTAGTAGTCGGGTGGGTGACCACCGGCGAATACCTACTGTTGTATGTCTTTTGCTATTTTTGCTGCCCTCCTTCATGAGAAGGAATAACCGAGCTGCATGTAAGAATTCTTAGGGACGATTGTGTTGATTTTTTTGACTTTTATCTTTCTTGTTTTGGATGCTGTCATGGGCATGAAAAAAATGCAAAACTGCCATGTTGTGAAAAGCTAACCCTTTGAGGGGAAAGTAGACAGATAAATAGTTTCTCCATGAAGTGAATAGATAGGAAATAATTCGATTTTTGGGAGTACGATCCTTGATTTGCTCGCTCGCGGCAAAATAGCAAATTGTATAGTAGAAGAAACCGCGTACTCACGTGATATCCACCTTCAACCTCCTCTTCCCACTCCCCCTTTTCCGTATCCCAACTAAATAACACCATCTCCAACCCACCCGAAGATCCCATCCCCTTCTACACATCCCACCAGACCCCTCTCCCCCCCACCATCTTCCCCTCTACACCTCACGTGCTCCCACCCCCGCCATCCCATCCACCTGATCACACATCCGAAACCCGACCCGCACATCCCCGCACTCCGGTCTCGGATCTCCTTTGTTGCCGTGATCATGCTCCAGCTCCCCTATCATTATATCTCAGATGATACAATCATCCAATCCTCCATTTCAAACATTCAAGAAACCGCACAAGTTGCTCCGTGGAAATCAAGACACTTACTTAAATGAAATCCACACCCCCTCTGGCGGCGGCTGACAGTTTCGTTCCTAGGTAGGTAATATGGACCGAACCTGGAAATGAAAAAAAGGCTGCCACGAGGAAGAGCGTGATGCAGTCAGCACTTCCGCACACCCTTATTTCCTAACCTACCTAATACAGGTATCGTGGCACGAAGGCTTCACCGACAGCCCAATTTCAGTTAATATCGTTCACTGAAACGTAGTATTCTCCTGCTTTGCTGCGACAAGAAACGAAAGTAGTAAACAAATCCTTAACTTCATATCCATCCTGAGGCTGTGTTCCATCAAGAAACCTCACCGCTGCTTACCTCACTCACTCGCGTACCTTTTTTGCTTTGTACGCCGCCCCGCCCCGCCCCGCTTCAAGTTGCGAGCTGAAGGCTGAACCTCTTTCCCGGATCCAATTCTCCACAACGGCGTAAACGATCGTAAAGAACGGAGGTGACCGAATTCTTGGGCTTGGGCTTGGGCTTGGGTGCTGTGTTCAGGTGCGCCTCATCTGAGTGTTACTACTGTACAGCAAAGAAGGTTCTGTGGGGTGGAGTTCCCGATTCGGTGGTTGTCGCGATATTGCGATATTGCGACCAGACGAAAAGAATGCCAGAATCAATGCAAATCCAAATGCGATATAGCATGGAATAATAATCAATCTTCCAAATACACTCAAATACATCATCATCATCATCATCATATTCCAGACCCCTAGATTATTAAACAATATCCACCTCATCCATTTCAGAAAAATTTGATTTCAAATAAACAATTGGTTAGCAATCAAATGATGCCGAGCTCGTATGAATAAGCAACCCACGACCGTTTTCCGTTTTCGCAATGCCACACGGTGTCACGGACCAAGTCGCACCGGCATTTCGGCGACGCGAGACAGCGATGCGCACGAGGTAGCCTTGTTCATATTCATATTGTGCAGGGGTACGGCGGTGTGTGTCGGGATGTGGGATTTAGGGACAAGGAAATTTTTGAGGAAGCTTGGAGGGTGAGTCAGAAAGGAGATTTTTGAGATTTTTGTTTCATGCGAAGGGGAATGATTCAGAATGAAGCTTTGTTTGAAGAGTCACTGTGTATAGATTTGGAGAAAGATGTAGATTTTTGAAGATTCTTTGTTATTTTTTGATGATATGATTATGATAAGCTCGACCCCGAAACAGGGGAGCACTGAAATTCCCTTTCCTCCCAGAGTGGTGAACTGTATTCCCTTTGTAGTAATATAGACAAGAAAAAAGAAATTGGTATTTCCATCAAAAACGCCGCCCAATGCAATGTATGTATGTATGCTCGCTCGCTCGCTGAATCGCTAGAAGAACTCATGACTCGTTTTCCGTAATCCCATAATCAGATACACTTGATGATCTCAGTATACCGATATAGCAGACACGAGCCCCGGATTCCTCTGCGGTAAATAGAACCCTCCCTCATAGAAAGCCTCTTGTTCCGATTCCGGTACAGCGGCTTTGGCGTAGTAGGATGTGGTTGCTATTTGCTGGCGTTGCTTTTCCGAGAATGTGGGCAGGGAGGTGGATGGTGGGGATGGAGGCATGGATTCGTCTTCTGAGGAGTCGGAGTCGTGGTCTAGCTCTGGTGGTGATTGCGAGTGCGAGGGCGAGAGTTGTAATTGCAAGCTAGCGTAATCTTCTTCTCCGTCATCCTCGAATTCCTCCTCGACTTCTTCTGCTGATGCTGAGAGGGAGGCTGGGTGCGATGCTACTCGTTGCAATGATCCCATTTCCATCTCCTCATCCGAATCATATTCGGACTCGCTGTCAGAGGAATCTGCGTCCTCTGCTTGCCAGTCCTCCTCGGGGTCCTCAACAATGGTGTCCGCCCATTGGATGTGTCGTGGCTCTTCGGTCTTTGTGGCCTTCTTGACGGATTGATTGAACCAGCTCTCCTGCTCCTGCTCTGCCTCTGCGAGCTCGATCATCAATGAATCTAAAAGGTTGGCGTGGCCGACGAGCAGACGGAGGTTGTGATCGGAGCGGGCAGCCTCTGATGAGAGCTTGCCCCGAGCAGTGTGGGCGAGGTAGTAGGTTTGGGTGACAGACATGGCTTTTCTCTTCAGTGGTGATACTGAGGAAGGTCGAGATGAATGTGAGAGTGGGCTCGACATTTTGGAGGATATGGCGAGGCTAATATTTGCGTTTTTCTGAATGACTCAAGGCAACGATTTTTTAGACGAGGCCGAGGACCGGTGACTGGATATGTAACCGGCAAGGCGCTGATGTTGTGATTTAGGGTGGACGTTGCGGGGAAGTGTCGATGAGTAACTTGATGATAGATGATTGATGAATGTTTCTTTGAAGGTTGATTGAGGTATTGAAGATGTATTTGATTGTGTGTTGGACTGTTGGAATGATGAGAAGTGAGATCTGGTCAGGAGGAGGAGGCGCGTTCTTGTATACAGCTGACATTGGGTACGAGACACGACTGAGCCCGCACACCGACAGGGTAAACAGGGCTGATTCATAGCTAAAGCCCGATTCCTCCGCGACGATGGGGCATGGACATGAACGTAAGGCCGGACTCCATCATCCTGGTCGTGCCTCACATCCCTGGCAGAGTCATGATGCACAACACAAGCCCACGCCCACCCACCGTTCTCGCGCTTTACTCAGCCATTTCGGGTCCAACTTTCGACCGACGCCTGGCAGCCTATCTCTTTTTCCCTCCGAGCAACGCGCGAGCCTGTGCGGATGCTGAGTAAATCCAAAAGTCCGAACGGTATATCCATTTCCACAGGCTACACAGGCTACCGCAAATGTCTGCGACCCAATCAAGATGATCAAACTATGCTTAAACCTGACCCCCGACTGCGAGAGCGACTCATCTTTCCTCATCTGCGCGAAATGATGGCTCATGGACTTTAGATGACAAACTCCACGGCCTGGTCGCGAAACACCATGATTTGATTCTTTCTCCGCATTCTTTGTTACAAAGCAATTGACATGACACCATGGCGATTATTAAAACTTCTTTCTTCTAGCAGCCATGAAACATCGTCATCAATTAGAGGGAGATTTCCCATTGTCGTGGTCTAGACGCACCTTCTACACTGAGGTTTAGAAATTTCTGATACTTTCTGCCAACGCAGACGCGTGGAATCTTCGTCCTCCAATATTATTCCCCAGTGCAGTAGAATAAAACCAACCCAACAATTCCCATCCCAGGCGCGAATCAATCCCACACAGCCTCCACCAGTCCACGAAACAATAAAGCTCCTGCCTGCCCTCCGTATTCCTTCGCATTCATCTCTCGCCCTAAGAATTCAGCAACCCAATCTTCCTGCCACGTCTTTCCGTGACGAATACCCCCAACAGCACCCGCTTACCGCTTTGAGCATACACTCTGTAGCGTTCAGGTTACAGGTTACAGGTACGAACTGCGTCCGGGCCAATCTATGCCCCAGCACTGCGGATACTCGGTAGAGACTCGCACGTAAGCAATTGACCTGGCTGGCGCAAAAACGTGGCTCACATCATCAGGCAGCCGCTAAATGTCGGCGGGGTTTGAACGTGCAGAAGAGCGGGATTTTGTGAAATAATTCTTGAGTGCGAAGAGTGACTCCTCGGAGTTCGCGCTGCATCGTGGGTTGGTTACAAGAATGTCCTGTTTGGGTATTCTTTGCATTTGCATCGTGGAATGAGGACTACGGTAAAGAGTCATTTCCACTCCCAACGCATCTCCGTAGAAACATTTCATAATTCCTACGGAAATTCAACAATCCTTGGATTTAAGTTCACAAGTTCACAATTCACAAAAAATCACGGAAGTCCGTTGATGCCGCATCCGAATGACTCCAGGACTCGTGACAACACAACAAGAAAAAGAACCGTATCGTGAGCGTTTGGAATCGAAACTCAGATTTCCTCGTCCGTCCGGTCCGTTCCAAGTCACAGGAACAGGAATAGGCACGAGAGCAAAACGAAATGTTTCCGAGCCGCAGGCCACGTCTCCATATCTTCATCACCACGCAAACTTCTCGCAACCTTTCCCAAATTCCCATCCCATCTCATTCACCCGACTCCGTCCCCTCCCCAGCCTCATCCTCCCTCCCTCCCATAAATAATCCCCCCCGCGTAAATCTCGCGAGTGCGACGCAAAAGGGGAAAGCCACGCGAAGAAAAATAAGCTTAGCGAGTCCTGTCTCCTTCCGCTCGGAAAACTTTAATCTCTCGGCCGAATGAAGGACGGAGGTTACCTAAAGCCCGTTATAGCGTTGCCCAATCGCTGTTCGCATAGAACGAGCAATATGTAAGCACGCCGAGTCGGCGGAGGGAGTTAAGGGACGGAAAATGATTGGACGGGAGACGAGGTGCTTACATATTGTACGCTGTACGGTGAGGAATAAAATGGAAGGGAGGGCGGGTTCGATGTGTTTTCCGTTTTGGGGGAATATCGCGACCATGCGAGATACGCATGAGCCTCACGTCACTTTTCATTTGTGAAGCTTTAAAGCTACGGATGAACTCGCCGACTTCATCTCTACTGCACTTCGCCGATTGCAGCTTAAGTTTAAGCCAAGCCGCTTTTCTTATTTCCTGTCCATGAAGTTTATTTTTGATAGTTCAAGAGTTGTACGAAGGCTAGGTACAGAGCGCAGCGTATTTCCCAAGTGGGAAATGTCGATCTTATTCGCGGTTTTATGTCATGGAGGCTGAGGAGTGAGTGAGGAGTTCGGGTCCGAGCCTGGGGATCGGCCGAAGGCTTGGTCGGCTTATTTTTAGGGATGGGATGATTGTACGTGATATTAAGGGCTAAAGAAGAGGGGATGGAGCGAGATGAAATTGAGGGACGGATGAGTGTTCGGTGTGATTCATCTTTTTGTGTGGTGTTTGATTTTTGTTCTGATTGAGAAGAAGAGAAAGTGCGAAAGCGGAATGCGAGGTTCGGGTGGGATTTCTGCATTGGGAAAGTGGGGTCTGTTTTCACGTGCTTCCCCTCCCTTCCAGTGGAAATCGGCTTCGAAGGTTCTAAGATAAAGCGGTGGAAACACCGTGATTGTCAATCGGGGAATAAAGACACTCGATGGATGGGGTTTCAAGGACGACTGTTGGAGTTGCTTCAGTCCGTCTACTTCGTTGCGGTTTTCAAGGAATGCGTTGTTCAATTTTGATATTGATACTTGTTTATTCTTTCTGGGTTGGTCTTTCATCGGTCAGAAGAAGTTGCTGTCATTTCGATTATTGCAGTCGATTTTTAGCTTCTTTCACTACGAAACTTTCATCTCACAAATACCCCGAAGTAGGAGTGCTTGCCAGAAATTTCAAAATCTGCGCTGGGTCTGAAGGTCGATCGAATACTCGACTGGACGCAAAGGCCATTCATTGCTACCATATTAAGGGACGAGGTTCTGCGGTATTCAGAAAGCTTTGAAAGGCAAGAAATACTTGTTTTTTGGCCAGCCCTGAACTGTGGACCTGGGAATATGACACTCATCTTCCAAGTCCATCACCTGTTTGCATTCCAATTTATAGGATTGGGCCTCTTGAGTCTTCAATCCGAAATAATCCGGTGTTATGCTGCCTGCACAAATATGTTTCATTTTGACGGGCGCAGAGATTATCACTTCTTTGACTGCCTAAGATGGCACTTGGTCGAAGTTCTGTCTCTCTTCTTCCTGTAAAAAGGATCAGGGGCCGTCTGAGCTCTGACGCCAATGTTTGATTTGACAGCATGTCATTTATTTTCAAAATTCATGCAATCCCTTGTTCTGTGTGATGGCAAATCTATTTCGCAGTCTTTAGCTTGAGTAGAGTGCTAGAAAGCGTCGAATATATACGAGTGCAGCAAGCGCTAGTTTTGATATTGGCAGAGATAGAAGCCTCCATATACCGAGACCTTTTTCTATTCAGCTCTGCTGCTACGAGATACGCCCCTTCAATTTTGCTTGAACTTACTCTGGAAGTTGGCTTTCCCAGAAATTTGTTATCAGAACAGCACTAAGCCTTCGCTCTTTCAATTGAAGTACAGTTGAGACTCGGCCATATTTATACTGATGGACTAATGTATGAGCCTGCCCGATTTCATCCCGAATTCGAGTCGAGACCCAACCCGATTCGGGCCGAATTTCAACTTATCTACCTCTGCTTCAATTTCTGGCTCAGAATTGTGGTCAGCAATTAATTACCGTCCCCGGCCCGTATACTTCCAAGGCCGGTAATCTGGCTAATCTGGCCGGTACCAGGCACAACTATTTCCCAACCCCTAAAATGTACTGAAAGTAATCTATCTATTAATTTCAACTATCACAATACTTTAAGCCGCGAATATAGCCCAAAAAGGAGCGGGGTGGGCCCCACTTTGCTTACAGCTGTACAAAATGAAGGACATCCTCGATTCTTCAACTCAGCAGCTAGGAAGTATCTTAAGCAAACATTGAAACTCCAATTGCCTCAGACTAGAAGAAAAAAATGGTTTACTTAAACGTATTGCTAGCTATGGGCATCGTCCCTCTAGCTTCAGCTGCATGTAGTCGAGAAATGCTCGAGGCAGCCACAGCAGCCTACGGTACGCCCCCTTGTCCTCTACCTCAACCCCAACTAACAACTCCAAAGTAAAAGCACAATCCAACGGCCTCCCCAAAATGTCCGCCCTCGCCAGCAACATAACATACGCGGAAAACAACGTCACAATGCCCATCACCACCGGTGTCCTCGCGCAACCCATAACCATCGATTTCAACCGCAGTCTCCACGACACAACCCAATGCGCAACCTTCACCGAGCTCACAGCCGCAACCAACAAACACCCCTACGTAATCGCCACCCGTATGCTCTTCACCGACTCCAAAATAACCTCCATCGAATCCCTCGTCGCCGACGACGGCGACTGGGTCTTCAACGCTACAAACCACCTGAAATGGACACAGCAAGAACACTGGGACGTCATCCCAGAATCTAAACGCGACTCCCGCGCCGTTATCCAAGCAGCGGGCGACGCATATCTCGATAATTGGGGCGATAGCACAGTTAAAGTTCCTTATGGTACACCATGCGCTAGACTTGAGGGAGGATCGTATACAGCCAGTTCTGTGGATGGCAAAACGAATACGTGTACGATGGGGCAGTTTCCGGTGGCGTTTAAGGTTGGAAATCGCAGGTATGTGATTGATGAGACGGTGGGGGGTGTGGATATCTTTAATGATTTCCCGTTTATTGAGGCGACGAAGCCGGAGGGGACGCCGAGTGGGAATTTTATTCGGGTTGAGAATGGGGGGATTAGGTATATTCATGAGGATACTATTTGTGCGACGAAGAATTGTGGGAGGTGAGCGGAGAGCTGGGGGTGTATGGGGCAGGTATGAAAATGGTTGTTGAGTAAGCTATCACTAGATGATTCCTGGAGGGTCGGACTTGGGAATATACATTCAAAGTTTTGAAGCAAGCCAGCCTTTTCAAAATTTCGTGGGAGAAGACTTCGGAGGTAGTAAACATGGCTCTGGTTAGTCGAGTCAATTCTCACATGATCATCTAACCCTCAAGTTGCTAAGTATCAGTCACTGTCAAAAAGAATTCTCAAAATTATTCACTGCTACTCCCTACAGACTTTTCGATCAATCGGATTGACAGCAGGCTTGCCTCTGACAGAAAAGTCCCACATGGGAATATTCACCATTCATTTTCCACTTTTCCACTTCTCATGAACCTGTCCGCTGGGGAAATTGAGCCTGGGGCTTCAAGTCTGAAGAGATCAATCCCCCACCTAGAACATTTTGAAGATCGATGCGGAGACATTTGAGCAGGCCGGACTTCCCAGTCAGATGGGATTTATATTCCTTGGAGGGATCATCCAACCAAAATCACAAAACACTCCCCGGTTTCACGTGCACTTGATCTGGTTCTTCTTTGGAATGATGTAAAACATATATATTTCTCCCTCAAGCTCTTACCACATCCCAAGAGCGATGTGAACTCTGCAAGGAGGAGTTTTCGATGCATAACGACTCTGAGTTGGGAAATAAATCCCTCTAGCTCCTGTTTGTTCAAACCGAGGGGTCAACATTTCTGACGACTCCTGTACTTCAGGAGAACGCCAAAAAGTCTCACTACCCAACAGTAAATCAAAACTTAACAGCAACTGAATATGATACGGGAACTTCACTCGTTCCCTTTTGCACTTTCCTTTCTCTGAAATCGAGCGATGTAGATCAACATCAACAGGAAGCACGTTCTGGAACCTCAATGGGGTCAAATTCTTTCTTCGCAGAGAACAAAGCTCCCGTTCGGAGGGGCTCGTCATGGCTTCTTTTCGGTTTTATATCAATCCCTCCAGCCCCTCACCGGATACATGTCCATCCATTCAGCGCAGCAGAGTCCAAGACACTCACAACCCCGCCCCCACCTCTTCCAGGCAATTTGCTACGTCTCTGCTTTTTGGTGCTCTGCGAAAGTCAGAAGAGGGTACAATCGGATCCGTTGTAGCGTGGACGGTGTATTGGAACAGAATTTTCGTCCTGTTTCTTGTGTTTGATTCAGAACGAAAGTACCAGAGTGAGGGTGTATGACCGGTGGCTGACCTAATATAATGAATACTAAAGAGGATCGAATTGTATTGAGCTTCACACCTCTTGCCCGCTATTCATTGCTTCATCAAATCAGACCAAGCCAGATCTGTGTAGTGTCTCCTCTATGTAAGCATCTCGCTCTTCAGCGGATACGTTCGCTCGATATTGATAAATTGAAACCTCTGGTTCCAGTCACTCTAATAAATGGTAGCCCTCTGGCAATCGATAACGCGAAAGCCAGGCTGGCATTAAATGTAACCGTGCCCACAAGCTATTTAGATATAGATCCCACACGCAGCCGGCTATTATCAAAACCCCGCTCAATATTAGCGTAGACATCTGGTCAAGGTCTGAAAGCGCAGCCGAGGTTTGAGGTAATGCCAAGGAGGGGTGTAAGCAAAGTGATCCTAACATAACACTGAGCTCAATAGCTATATAGTAACCAGCCTTTGAAACAAAGGCAAGGAAGAGACAAAAGGCCAACGGCAGGCGGTTATGTACTCGGACTTTTCCATGAATCCAAGCGTATAACCAATACAATCCTACAAACATGACACTCGTAAGCGTAAGCCAAAATGCTAGAAAATCCCAAAACGAATCCTGCAGTAGTCTGTGCGCGAGCGGTGGCATTCCAAAATTCCAAGAATGCTGCGGACTCCAGTTGGAATCCACCAAAGCTTTAAGTTTGCAGTCCGGAGCAGATTCTTTTACATGGTTTAATTTCGCATAGTCGACTGGCAAAGGTGAAACGACGGCGATTATACGACCGCTAAGTGGAAGGGGATAATACATATACTCGAGATCGAATATTCTGATTGCTGCTGTCGAAAATAGACAGCCCATGGTACAAAATATCAGTTCCCGAGTTGTCGAAGTGCGCATTTTGGTCCTTGTGGTGTACTTCAGCAATATTACGACCCCCGCGGCAGTACTCAAACGCGTAACGAGGAGTGAAGCCACCAATCGACTAAGATCTTTCTCTGAAACGTCGTCGCTGGTGTAGTAGCAGAGGTGGAGAAGGGTGTCCATGGCAGCAATCGCGGGGTATCCATATGCAACGACAATATCGACATCAATTCCTGCCGGATGGGCATATTTCTCGTCCATAGGCTTTTCTTTCCCAAATTTCCGTCTAATCAGGCATGAAATGACAGTGAGAAGCCATGCGCCCCAGCTTCCTGGCCCGTAGAAGCCAGAAACTTGATTGAATCCGTACTTTTCTTGTTCTTCTAGAGATTGTGGCGATCTTGAATTGGTGATGAGACCTGCTATTAAGATCCACGAAATAACGGCAATGCAGAGTGCAAAATAGGTATTTGTGAAATTTTCGAGAGCTTCCAGCAAGCCATGCTGGATCGTAGGGGTGGAGCGCTAGAAGCGCAGCCTCGATTTCGCGGCGGTGAACTTCGCTTTCGAGAGAACAGCATATGGTATCGAGAAATTGGGACTGATATAGAAACAAAAATTGCGTTGATTTAAGCAAAGAACGAAATTTGTGAGCACGAGAAGGTGAAAACTTCAGAAAGGAGCTGGGATCCAAAGCTGTCCGTGCGGCGGTTTGCCTCACGGGAAGCCTTGCTCAAGCCCGTGCATCATTGGCGAATCAGAGTGGTAAGGCATATTTCTACGCCATGTCGATGTCTTAAGATGAAAATGACTCAAAAATAAAGGCGTAAGAATACGACGTCGTTAAAAAAGTGGGAAAGCATCGTCGGTTGCCCAGATGCTTGCAACATTGCGCTTTCCCCAAATCGGAACTTGAAGAACTTCAAGACAACGAATGTACTCGAGCGGGCAAGAACGACCCAAATATAAGATTCAGGAATGCAAGTGAGAAGTCAACAGATGATATTTCAGCACATGAAATGCGTTGAATTTCCTCAGAAGCCTGAGGAATAGGGAAGAGAGACATGATCCGTCGCCGAGATAACACGTCCGAAAGAAAGCAACTAGAAGAATGCTTGTAGAGTATGCATGCACGAAGAGGCAAGTACAGCACACGAAAATGTATTCCAACATCTAGCGTATCGACAAGAATGACTTAGAGGATAATGTATCGCCTTCCCCCCCCCCTCATTGCAGCCACACTCAGCCTCCATGACCCAACACAACCCAACATCCAACACCAAGCTAACATTTCTTTTCCATATCGATGTAATCAGTGGTGCATAAGAGGAGAGTTATTGTAGGTGCCGTCAGGAAATGTCCGAAAACTAGCTGGGTTAGCGATTGTGTTCAATTCATATAGGTGGGAGCATCACTTGCTTGTACCTTCCGCTCAGGTTCATTCTTACCACGTTCCTAGGACCTAAGGCGAGAATGCCCAAGTGTCTGTATGCTTGGTGCTTGCAACTGGCTCGACCTCTCTGCGATATGCGCTCTAGCTTCCTTCGCTCCTTCCCATGATAGACCTAACTCACCACAACCAAAACTCCGCATCCCATTTCGTGAAAAGCAAAGTCCAATTCAAGAAGTTCATCTATAAATGTCAGCCAAAAATAGACAAAGCGTCAAGATCAACAACACGATTCACAAGTTTGGCGCGCCTAAAAGTTTGGTAAGTGGTCCCATTGCCATTAGTGTACAGGAAAGAAGGAGAGCGAACAAACCTGCACAGAGGTAATACGTACCCAGACGTTTCAGCTACACAGAGCTCTTCCTACACAGAGGGAATGACCTACACAGAGGTCGCCTTTACAGAGGCATGTTCGCATTTTAATCCATATCCCATTTCCTCCTTCATTAAACTTTTGGTCGCCAGATCGAAGCTGTGTCTGAGACAGAGCAAGGATCTGTTGACTGCATTCTTTTGGATTATTTTGCATGGGACATCAAGACATCTCCAGCCCCACGCGATCTTTTGTGAGTCGAAGAAGTGGTGGGAGGTTCAAGATCGGTGGCCATTCTTCCACTCAAGCAACCACTTCCCCAAAGACTTCTCAGACTCCATCTCATCCTTATCCAAACATCTCGCATTATTAGCATGCCAAGATTGCAAGAATCGATGTGCACGCTCGCATCTCTCCGATGCATTTTCATTGTCAATTGGTTCAGGATAGATGGCATCAACACGTTTCATGTCGCCTTTCCTATCCACAATCAACTCGTTTTGTAGAATTCGGAATTCGACTCCGAAGTGTGATTCGGCTTCTTTGGTTCCGAAGAAGAGCCGCAGGAGTTCTGTGATTTCTGGGCGGAGGATCACGGAGTAGCGCGGGAGTCCGTTCTTTTGTTTGAACAGCAATGGCTCGTTTGCTGTTGCTGCTGCTGGTGATTTTGCGGCCGTAGTAGGCCGCAAAGCAGAAGCTTGTTGGCTGGAAGATCCGGCGACGGGGTTATTTGCAGCAGCGTTGCTCGATCCAATAGCGCCGCCAGTTTTATTTGCACGAGGCGTATTTCTCATGGGAGCCTTATTCTGTGCTGGTGCTGTATTGTTATTATTGACAGGCTCTGATGGACAAGGAGCCGGGAAGTTATCCATTTCTTGTGGGACTGTCTCGTCGTCAGCATCTTCGGAAATCGCGAAGTCGGAAGGATTATACATACACAGATAGTCCCAGAGCCATTTGGAGACCTGCCAGATCTTTTGATTGCTGGTCAAATTCTGGTAGCGGGGCTCCCAGATTTGAGAAGCATATTTGTCGAAGGCCGCTTCGACTACTGCTGGAGCGTAGTTATATGGCGGACCCTCCGCCTTGCCCCACAGGGCATCATCGGATATCGCCTCATATTGTGCCGGCGGCATTTTGGGCGCGTTGAGAGAGTGGCGCCGTTGGGGTTTGCGCAGGAGGAGTGTTGTTGCGCAGAGAGGCTGCCTTGGAAGTTGTAGGTTGCGCGATGAAGATCAAAAATCTCAGATCGAATTTCGTATTTGTGGGAAACACAAAGCCACGCTAGTCCTCTCAAATTCAATCTTCTGCCAATTTCATGGCGGTGAGATCTAGGGTGTATGATTCTGCCACTTCGGGAAGTCCAAGAATTCACTTGTCCTTTTCACTTCATTTGGCTATAAAAACCAGCTCACGAGACGTAGATCAAGAAAGAGAATCATCCGGAATATGACAAGAAGGATGCATTGTTCTGGGGAGATCGAGAGTGACTGTTAGACCGCCGGTGATTCATTCCCCAGGAGAATTATCCATTAAAAGTGAGAAATTCAGTCATCGCAACTTCTACTCAATGAAGGCTGAGAAGTCACCGAATGAATGAATGAACGGCTTTTTTCTTGATAGCATATATATCCCGCTAACAGTGAGTAAGCAAATACCAAAGATGAAAGGGCTACCGAATTACACTAATTTCACTGCCCAACGAGGGATAGATTTGCCATACCCAGAACAAATTCCACACCACACACATGTATTCCTCTGCATGATTCTAGTGACAACTATACTGAAGACTTCATAAACTGGAGTGTGTCTTCATTAAATAGTCGATTGAGAAATGTCTCTGGAATGAGCGAGGAGGGGATGATTCATATCCCTACCCTGCTTTTCAATAGTATATATATTGCCTAGAGGACTTTAAAAACATAGCCAAACAACGGAGCATGGAGAGAAACGTTTCACTGAGTTGAAGGGAAGATGAGGCTGGATGGCATGTACTGGCATGAGTAGGGACGTGAAGGAATTGGTTGGGATTTGAAAACATGAATGAAAGAGGCAAGCAGCAAGAATACGAGTGACTGAACGAACGAACGCATCTGTTTCCTCGACAGCAAATGAACCCCTCAAGTGAACTAAAAGCTCCGCGACTTCCACCCAGACCGTCCTGAAGAAAACTTTGAATTTAGTTCGCTCGTCTGTCTTGCCCGAGTAAATGGCCAAGAAGTCAACATCACCCTTTTCAAAGTCTCGGAAACCATTTTGAGCGTGCAGTGGGTACTGCGCCCAAAAGCATAACATTAATTCAGCAGAACAATAATTTCGCACGAGAGAGATAAACGATACAATAAACCATTAATATGCCAGCTTGGCCGGAAAGCCCACATGTCTCTAATGTAGCGAGTGGTCTTAATTTTGCTCGTGCTATTCCATGGAAGGAGGGGAAGTTTTTATAGCAAAAGCGGGGGTCTGAGGACGAGTAACTGGTAGGAGACTAGATATTGTGCGAAAAGGGAAGGGGGCACTTTCAACATTCTTTTCATTCGAACTGTAATGCCTATGCCGTGTGCCTTATCCAGGTATCTTTTCCATCCATTCCTCATGCCTTGTCCTTCCCCCAATGCCCTTTTCAAACATTCGAACCCATTCCCAATGCAACATCATACCCTACACCAAAACGTCCTCCATACAAAACCCAAAAATCAAAAACATCAGCTCCTCTTCTGCCCCACACCCATCTCAACATCCCCCTCAAACTCATCCCAATCATCCCAATCCCTGACAAACCCACCCATCTTCCTCCCCACCCAAATCCCCGCCGCAGTCCCCAAACTCGCAACCAAAAACCACCCATCAAACCATCTCTCCACGAAGCCCGGCTCAAGTGGACTCCCCAGCGCTTCACTGACTACGCTTTTCATTTCACTTGGAAGATTACTTCTCAGCAACAGCGCCGAGGAAATAACGTAAGTTGCGGAAATCTGTGCGATGATAAGAGCGAGGTTTGCTTGCGCCTGGTAGAGCAGCGAGGGCGAGAGCTTGGTTATCATGTGGAAAGTCTGTAGGACGCTGTTGAAGCTCGCGAGAAGAATAACACCAGAGAGCAGGAACGAGATTTGACGACTCCAGGCGAGTTGATCGAGTGTTGGGTCAACGTGTTTGGCGAACATGCTTAGGATTTTATTTATGGGATCTGTATTCGAGCTTGTGAAAGAAGCCGCGTCCGGGGAAGGGAAGAGTAGACGCCGGAGAGAGGTCAGAGATGTGGTTGTGATGCGGTAGATGCAGTAGAGTGAGAAGGTGTAAGAGGCGGGCGTGAAAAAGAGCTTTCCTAGGGGCGAAGAAGAGCGACGGCTGGACTGGAGACGGGATTGTAGGAGGGAGAGGGATGTTGAGAGACTGAGGGCCATGGATGTTAGGCCTGAGATTTCGAGCTCGAGGGCTTTCAGTTCTTGCGTGTCGGCTGTGCCGCGGATGGAGCCTATGACTTTTGTCATGAAGCCTTCCGAGGGCGTGTCCTTGACTTTGCGCTGCAAAGCACGAAGTCTACTTCGTTTTGAGGCCAGCATGTCGTTTGTTGCATCCAGTCCTGCTTGTTTGCGGGCTACATCTGCTTCTGTGACTGGGCGTGGTTTTGCGCCGAATGTCTGCCAGGGATTGGATACTGCTGCGAAACCGGACAGCAGTGCCATCAACGATATCCCAATTATTCCAACTCTTTCTAGACAGGCCTCACTTAGCCCCTTTCCGGGCTGTGAAGCCATTGTATGTATATACGTCCCGGGTATACCTTTCCCTAGCCACCAAAACCCAGTAAGCCACCCCGAAAACAACACGAATTGAAGCACCCATGCCGTCCTGGGAATCTTCCCATTCTCGCCCCTCTGAAAGCTCCACCCAGAGCCAGACACTATCGATTGTAATTCCAGAAAGGGTATCAAAACAACCAACAAAAACAACAACGTCGGTACAACAGCTTTCAGCGCAAACGCGCGCGCCGCCGGGTTCAATGTATTCGAAATCTCGCACAGTATCAATTCAGCCAGCACAGCAGCAAGCGCTATCGTCGCCGCGAACGCGAGCGCGATGACTTTCCTCCTCGCAGTCTTCTTTCCATGCTCGGCATGTCTTTGGCGCAAACTAGGAGGCGCATCGCTGGGAAGGTAGTGCTCTTGTTCGTCTTTTGATTGCTGTAGGCCGGCTACGAGGGGAAAGAGCTTGTGGAGGACGGCAAAGGCGACGACGAGGAAGGTGACGATGAGGGGAAGAGAGGAGAATGCGATGGTGGTGAAGGAAGCGGAGCTCAATTCGCGGCTTTGATGGCCTGGCATGCTACAGGCATCGTCTTCGCATTTGTCGGATGGGAGCATTGGTGAATTTTGATGCCGGAGCAACTTTAGGGCTCGCGGTCACATTGTACTCTTGTGGAAGAATTGAGGGTCTAGGATGTTGACAGTGTACAGAGGGGATGTTTGGTGATGCGATGTGGCGGGTGAAACAAAGCCCGTTCCTGGCATTCGTCACCGTCGATAAGCTTATCAAATGCCGAGACTTTGACACATTTCAGGGGCAGCATCAAGTGGCACATATAGTCATGGATTGAGTACTGTACAGCAGACTTAATCTTTGTTTCTCTTCCTATATCCACCGCTATCAACATTGGCCTGCTTGTTGAACTTACTCCCATAATCATATTCTACAATATTTCTCCATGGACAAAAGAAAACTATACGTTCCAATACAGCAAATGCAATTTTGTGGGGTATTAGCAAAACGCGGACCTGGGTATCTGAACATCACTACCCACGAACTGTGTCCGGTGATATGTACGCCAGTCAACGCCAAACAAATATACCCATTAGAGCCCAAGCAAGTTATCGTAAAATAAACAAAGTTCTAGAAAGCCACAAGCCAGAGACCAAAGTCGAATCAAGGCCGTGAAGAAAGACTGTGCATAGACAATGCTCAAGCAAGAACACCGGCAGCAGACATTACGGATGGGAGTGAGAGTCCGCTTCTATCGTAATCGTCAGATTCATCCTCGTCTTCACCGTCCATGTTGAGAAGCTGAAAGCGGTTCATCAATGGGGGATCTTTCTTCTTCGGTTGGGGATTCTCCTGGCGATATTGCTGAGGTCTCTCCAGGGGCGCAGCACACTCGTCATTGTCCCACTCAATCTTAGAGCCCTTGTAAGTACTGTATCATGTTAGAATGCGGCCCAGAGGCAGGTTTGCACTACTTACGAGCGACTCATCATGCAGGTACGAGCAAACATGGCATTGTGGACCGAATTCGTGGAGATATAAGCATTGTTGCCACCAAAAGACACCTTGATAACGACCAGATTATGGATATGCTCAAGATCGTCCCGAATTGCCTCCTCGGTGTGTCTCGCAGTCCGGTTTATGATGACTAGGTTTCTCGTTGCACCAATGGCAATCTTGTTAGCAACATGGCCTGGAAGGATGAATTGACGATCGTTCCATCGGATTTCAACCTAATATCCATTAGCGACGAACATGCAATTGAACTGAAAACCTTACCCGCTTGCCTCGAATGTACAGATCATGACGCTTCACGTGTCGGAAGAAATCATGGGCTTGGCTCTCCTCCAGGAAAGACACACTTGCTGTACGATCATGGGTACGGAGAAAGATATCTAGCAATATGCCTCCTCTTACCGAATCTACAACGTCTTGGTGGGTGGTAGACTCAGCCAGATTGGAAAGAAGCACAGTCCGCTTGGCGAACTTGTCAAACTGTTGACGCTGGCCCTTTGTCTGCGACTCATTATTTCCACTTCCTCCATCATAGAATCCGTCTGGACCATCTGGCATGAAAGAAATGTCATCATTTGTCTGCGAGTGGCTCTGGAAACCGTTGCCATTCATATTCTGCGGACGTAGCTCTGCATTTCGAGGCATATAATTGGCATTGCGACCAAAGGTGTAATCTTGTCCTCCGTTTGTTTGTATGCTCGAGAGGGGCTGTTGGGTCAGAAAAGCTGTGCTTGTTGCGCTCTCATCGGCTGCGGAATAGATTGTAGATTCACCATTCTGGGTGGTCGTCGAATCGTCCTTGATCAAGATCTGTGGAGTTATTAGCTCAGTTTCAGGGAAAACATATAGGAAGTAGACATACAGCAAGGGTTTCTTCGTTTATGCCGCCTCTGTAAAGATTACGCTTGAGGTTGGCTGTGAATTCAGTCAACCAACAATTGGATCCAGGCCCACCAACGCAGGTGCAGTGCATTCTGGGGCCATCATACCGTATTGCCGGGAAATAGCCAACTAGGATGATTGTAAGCACATATGCCTTTCCCAGGGGAATATTGGTTGGCAGAGGGAGTCGTACCAGGCTATCATGGTCGGTCTTGGGAATTGTCACCGTCGGGACATTCAGCGGAGTAGTGTAATCAACACCTGATGTATGCTAAGATGGCGAGGATTAGAATGGAGCAGCAATCCTCCCGCAAAAGTGGGACGTACAAATTGAGCTCTATTGTGGGGGGTGGAGCGTTAGCAACTGAATTTTGGTGTGCACGCGCATCCTCTCTCCCAACAGTGAGGCTGGAGAAGAGCTCACCTTCGTAGCAAAGTCTCGAAATAGGCCTTGTCGAGGGTCACAGTGCCGGTGGCCATCTTGAGCAATACAACAGGGCGGATACACGTTTGTACCAGCAAGATCCGATGCGGAAGGTTGAAAGAGGAAATGTCGAGTGTTTGTAGTTTCTCCAAAGCTTCCTCGAAAATGCCAAGCCGCAAGCCTCGCTTAGAGACACGACCAGCGCAGCGCTATGATAAAATTGGCGGGCTGCTGCAACTTTAAACAGTGGATTTTCCATTTTCTGTGACGCTCGGATTACCTGTTGATCCCCCCTTTTCTCCCTTGGTCGCGTTTTCGCCTGCAACGCGGTCTCGTGCGAACAATTATCCACCCTCAGCCCAACATTTATCCGTCGAAGCTGTGGTATTTCCAGATAATCCGGTTACAGAGCGCTCGCTTTCATATCAAAGTACTGTATGTGTTTCACGCCCTGCTCGATTCGAGCTTGGAAACGGCTCACTTCGTCTAACAGAAACAGAAACAGCCTGAAGACGAAAGTTCTCTTCTCCCTTCCTCCTGTGCGGATCCGACGTTCGAATATCGCCTCATGTATGCTCTTTTAGGTCTCTTTGTCAGACGTATAGCTATGATGCTCGGCTGGAAGTATTGTTGATGCTGTCAGAGCGGCTAAGAAGCCCAGCTGGCGCACATGTCGCAGCTTTGCTCCTCCTGTTCTCAGATTGGCATCGAACTGCCGGCATCAGAAGATGTCATCCAAACCCCCTTTTGGACCGTCAATCAAGTGTTGAACAGTGGTAATAGCTCCTATTGGGACCGCAAGCCGATCGGCAGCTTCCGCATTGCAAGTCGACGTTCACGTGCTGCTCATGCGGAGTCGGCAAAAGATAGCTGTCTTCTATGTCAGCTGTTGTGTTATGGAGCAGAGAAGCTAAAGGGCAACTTCGATCTGAATTTAAACTGCTACAATGACGGAAAGGGTCGAGATGGCCTACTGCCCGAGGACTTGAAACCCCACTACGACATTTGCGCTGTGCGTTTGACATTCCAATCCACTCTCGGCCCAGGACCCTTACCTGGCGTGAAAAAAGAGAAAATAGATAACCTGTGGTTTGATGCACATACCGACGAAGGTAATTGAGATGGCCTCTTCCCGACATTTCGAACGAGGATCCCCGCTCACTTCTCCCAGACGACCCGGCTTCTCGTTATATCAGCTCGAGAAGAATCGATCCTCAAGTGGCATCCGCGAGGAGCTTCCAGCGGGCGAAGACATGGTTGAAGTCTTGCACCCAAGCTCATGAGGCACATGTTAAGTGTCCACGATACACAACGCCAATTCTTCCGACCAGAGTCATCGATGTCTCGTCGCTTAATCCCAGGATTGTGGCATCCAATGGGCAACACGGCGATTATGTAGCTCTGAGCTACTGCTGGGGAGGCCCTCAACTTACTGCCACGACACGTCGCAACATTGAGTCTCGAATGAAAGGATTTAGACTGTCGACCCTACCACGGACTCTACGAGATGCGATGAAAGTCACTCGTCAGCTGGGGTTACGTTTCCTATGGGTAGATTCGATGTGCATCTTACAAGATTCCTCACGAGACAAGCAGGCTGAGATGGCAAAGATGTGTCAAGTTTACAAAAACTCATTCGTAACAATTATCGCTGGAAGCTCCAGGTCCTGCCATGAAGGCTTTCTCGAAGATCGCTTATCGCGACATCCCACCTTGGTGTCCGCGTCAGAAGCAATTGAGCCGGAAATACCGTCAATCTACAACACGTCGGCCCTAAAACTTCCATATCGCTGCCCCGACGGAAGCCTAGGCACTTTATCCATGACCAAGTCCGCTAGCCTGTCGCTAATCTGGGATGAGAAAAATGAACCCATATATAGACGGGCCTGGGCTCTCCAGGAGCGTTTTCTTTCCCCGCGCGTTCTTCTCTACGCGTCGGACCGTCTGGTCTTCCGCTGCCAAAATACCTACATCATGAATGGAGCGACTTCAGATGGCCACGCTATGCCCCCGGAGCTCCTCGATTCCGTCTTTTTCTCCGATTCACCACCGCCGCAGAGCGAATTTGCAAATGGTTCTGTATATCTCTTCAAAAACTGGTCCAGCATTGTTGAGTCGTATGCAAAATGTGAGCTCACTGTTGCAGCGGACAAACTTCCCGGACTCTCTGGCCTTGTGGAGCAATATCAACGACTGACAGGGGATCAATATCGCGCCGGCCTGTGGCTGTCTGCACTTCCGGGAGCTCTGGTTTGGAAGTCAATGGGTGAAGGATCCCGGGCACCTGGGTATCGAGCTCCTTCATGGTCGTGGGCATCAATGGACGGTGACGTCCAAATGAACCAAATCGAAACCACTGAAGACATCGAGCTGGTCGACTGTCACGTCTCATTGAAGACCAAGCACGTGCCCTTCGGTGAAGTCACCAAAGGAGTCGTAATTCTGAAAGGACGATTGATGGAAACCAAACTGGGCCCTCGCAAGCGCACAAGATGTACAGTGGATATATCCTGGTGGCCTAGGAGACGACCAGACCCAGATTGGGAATTATACGAACCAGATCGCCGGCATTTTAGGTCAGAATTTCCTCCAAATGAAGCCATCGGAACTATTAAGTTCGATACTTCCGAGGACGAAGAGTCTGATTGTCCACTCTGGTTCTTGAAATTTTATACCGTTCCTGAGAAAATCATGGTTGGCGGACTGGCTCTCACGCCTGTGACGCCAAGACAGGGTTGTCTCGCTCGAAGATTCCATCTGAAGCCGAAATTGAAATCTTTCAGACGGGTCGGGACATTTCTTATGGATTACTTCCAAGAGGATTGTTTTCAGTACACCGGGTCAGAGGTCATCCGTATCATTTGACCCTAACCTGTCTCGCAGCGGACAAAAGGGACCCGGGTCTGAAAGCTAAGTTTCATGTTAATAGCAATGCTCTTTACATGAAGCTATTCGCAAAACCACATGGACGTGACACCCGGTTTTTTACCCCGCCAATTTGCCTTCAGCCATGCTGAAAGCATGACAACCACCCACAAATCATCCGTATCATTTGATTCGGGCAACATCTAGACTCAGCTAAGGTCTTTGCCCTCGGGGGCTGAGCAAACTGTGGCGATCGGATCAGCTTACGATATTGGTTGAAGCAAGCACGTGATGAGTAGTCTTTCCTTCAGACCTCTCTTTCTTCGCAACTCCCAATTTTTTTCAAGCGCAGCGGTTGCAGCAGGAATTTGCGAGATTAAACTATGATAGCAAGTGCCTTCTATTCTTCCATTTGATGCAAGTCGAAGTCCAATTTTCAATTTCGCTAGCCAGATTTTATACTTCCATCCGCCACCTCGCCGCCGCCTCTAAGATGACAGCTTAGTCACATAGCCGTCTACTTGATGACAGACGTACCCTCTGGATGAATAATACACTGGAAGAAGGAAACGATCCAGTAGGGCTGAGTAAGAATTACTCCAGCTGAACCTCATCCTTGGCAGGCAAGTAGGCTATCGGCCGACGCTACATCGTTAAGGTTACCGCCATCCCTACCACAACGTGGTTTAGCCACCCGCCGTACCTTGATTGGGCAGATGTATTTGTAGAACTCCCGCCGCGCTCAGCTGCGTGATTATGAGGTCAGATGTGGGATTATATATACTGTTCTTCTTGGATGCGGCTTGTTGATCTACCCACCGTTTTCTCTGAATACCTGGATTTTCTTCGACTTATTAGCTGTTGAACATTGTGTTGGATTGAGTCAAGATGTCGGGCGCATTCTTACTTTTTGGACCCACGGAGAATTCATGGGCAGTGGGCAATAGTTCATGGAGAGCTTGGTACGTTTCCCCGCTCTTCAACTCCAAACCCTGGAAATCTAACATTTCTCAAGCCAAAAACTACCAAGAAGCTATGCCCCTCATTTCGAAGACGATACGTTTACGGGATATACGATCCAGTGGTTTGCTGTTGCGAGGAATGGACTGCATTATTTTAGCTTACTTGGTCATGATGGTGGTATGTGAAGGAAGGAAGTTCATGAGGAAGGAGTTCAAATGCTGATGCTGCGATGTAGCGATGCCTGTTCTTCGGAGCCCGGATCCGGCGATCGAGGCTGATACTGCGATTGGGATTAATAGTGCGGGGGAGCCGATACAAGAGGTTGATTTTATGAGCTTTACGCCGGGGAATGGGTATTTTGTGAGATATGTTGATGGAAGGTATGCAGCTCACTTCAGTGTTTTGCGGTTTATAGAGGAGGCTCGTGACTAACTTTATCCAGTGTTCGTCTCTCTCTCACAGGCGACTTTCCCGAATCCTTCCACGAATTGGCCGCGATATTCATAGCCGCCGGTCGAACACGCCAGATGTCCCCTCTAGAACTTGTATTCTTCGGTGCCGATGGATTCCTCGCTACATCAAGTGCCGGCCAGATATTATCAGATGGGCTCTCCGAAGAGCTTCAAAAGATACTGGCCCAAAAGCAGGCAGATGGGTGGTCATTGGGAAAAGAGACGAGTTTATGCCAGTGGGACAATACGCAATATTTCCTCGCTTGGAAGCGCGAGATTCCTTATTCAAATGGACAGATTGAAACCAGCTATTCCTGGAATATCAAGCCTTCGGGCTGGTTGACAGATGAGCTTTTGTGCGAAGTCACAGAGGGAACGACGCCTACATCGCATACTACTTCTCCACCTTTGCAACACCCTGCTATATTGTCCATTAAAGGACCGAAGAGGGATCTTAAGCCGCTGGTTCTGGCGCCTGATGAGTTTATTGCTCGACCGATACGATCGTACACTGGTACCAATCCCAAGGAACTAAGCTTCAAGAAAGGGGAAACATTAGTAAATGTTCGACGAGAAGCCGATGCCTGGTATTCGGCAACCAACGAAAAGGGAGAAAAGGGGCTCGTTCTCCGGAATAATATCTCTCTATGGAATAACCCGGTTTATTTTGATGAGGGCGTGGGTTACTCGTGCGACAGCTGCAAAGACTTGATCGTTGGCGTCTTCTACCACTGCGATATCTGTCAGAATGGCGACTTCGATGTCTGCCAGAAATGTTATATCGGTTGGGGAAACCAATGTTACGACCCCGGACACGTCTTGACTCTCAAACAACAGCTTAATGGACGATGTCTCACGTGTGAGGATCCCACATGGACTACGGAGGAGATGGATCTCCTGCTTGAAGTGTTGAATGCCGATGTTAAACCGGGGAACAGCATAGTGAACAAGATTGTTGATGTCGTTGATGATCTGCTAGATTTAAACGGACTGCAGATCTCATCACCATCAACGCCCAAGACGCCCAAGACGCCCAAGACTCCTTCGAAACCTCTGCCGAAGAAAGATATTTCGGAGATATTGGAGCTGGCTATTCTTACAGAGACGTCGGAGGTTCAGTGGGATGATGTTGCTGGCTTGGAGAAGGCCAAGGAAGAGTTGCAATCGACTGTCGTCCTTCCCAGCAAACTACCACATTTGTTCAGAGGCAAACGCAAGGCGAGGAAGGGGTATGTTTCTCACTTTAGAGCCTGGAATGAAGCTAAAATTTTACAGTGTCTTGTTATACGGACCTCCTGGGACTGGCAAGAAATACCTGGCTAAGGCCATCGCGGCTGATATCGAGTCGAAATTCATAAGTGTCAACTGCAGAGACATAGCATCAAAATGGCGAAGTGACGGCGAAACGTAAGGGCGCCCCTTTCCTCTCATCTTCGAATCTCAACTAACAACCATCAAGAATAATCAAAACAGCATTCGAACGAGCCCGCGCCTCCACCCCCTCCCTCCTCTTCCTCTCCGCCCTCGACTCCCTCCCCCCCGGCCCCCTTCGCTCCACCCTCCTCTCCGAAATCTCCTCCTTCACCAACACCCCCAACCTCCTCATCGCCTCCTCAACCGCGCCCTGGTCCCTCGACCCCCATCTCCGCCGGTGCTTCCAATCCAAACTACATATCCCGCTCCCGGACGAGATAACACGCACACACATGTTCGGTCTCGGGGTCGGGGATACACCGTGCCAGATTAACGCCGCTGATTACGCGCGTCTGGGAAGGATTAGTGAGGGTTTGAGCGCGAGGGAGATTGGGATGTGTGTTGAGGAGGTTATTATGGTGCCTGTCAACAAACTTAGTGGCGCGACGCATTTTAGACAGGTATGTCATCCTTTCTCTCTTCCCTTTCGCACTCGCCGCCACTCTCGAAGTCAAAGCCGCGCCGATTCGGGATTCGGAAGTCAATGCTCAGATATCTCGGAGAAAGAAGAGAAATTTGGAGGACAAACGCTGATTTGGGGCGGGCAGATATACACGCCTGACAACGTGGAGAAATTGACGCCGTGTAATCCTTATGATGCGGGCGCGATGCCTATGAAATGGACGCAGATTCCGGCGAAGATGTTGTTGGAGCCGCCGCTTGTGGCGGCGGATTTCTTTGCTGTGGTGCAGGGGGTTAAGCCGGGGTGTCCGGCTGAGGAGGTGGGGATGTTTGAGAAGTGGGAGGTGGAGTTTGGGGGGGAGGGTGCGTAGGAGTTTGTGGGGATGGGATGGTCTTGGGGGGTATAGCGGAGTTGGTGTTGTGTTAATGTTTTATGAAGAGATGTAAAAGACAATCATAATGAATCCTCAATTCCATTGCTCCTAGTGATGAGATGTTCAACGAATAGACCCTGATACACATCAATAAACCCTGTGAAATACCAGTTCTTCAAATACCTTTTCCGGGGCATTTCGGTCAGCCACAGTGAATGTAACCTCGTCACCCGCAACAGTGTTCCATGCCTTGGTATCGTATATCCACTTGGCAAGTCTTGCACTCGCTTCATCATACTTTGAACCATCAACCAGGTTGCTCTTACGGCGACCATCCTTATCCACAACCTCGAAAGTCTCCACAGCACCATCAATCTTCCACGTACATCCCTGATCATCGCCCATATAGTCCACCCTCTCCTTCCATATGTTTTGGTTATTGCCATAACCCACCTAATCCAAGTCAATCACCACCAAAAAAGGAAAGTGTTTTCCAATTCACTTACCCAGATTGAGTTTTTGCTCCGCTCAATCTTCAGCGTGTCCATGTCTCCTTTCTTCTTCGTGAATTGAGCACCTAGTTTGGCAGGATCAAAGAACTTGTCAAGAATTTTGGGGTCAAAGTTGTAAAGCAAAGTCATGGCAGCATCGAGAGCTGAAGCGGAGGTGAAGATTGTTCGGTCATTGATTAGATCGGTGTCGACGATGCGGATGTGGTCTGGGGGGGCGTTGGCGGGGAACTTGGAGTGATTTAGGAACTTGAGATTCTTCATGTTTGCAGCTTGACGAGTTTGGTGTGGTATTTATCGCACTCTTCTGACATCTAGGTGTTGATTGTGAGCTGGGGTCGAGCTTGGGTTCAAGTAGTGACGAAGAAGATCGGGTTGTTTCTGAGTGCGAACTTGAGGCGGATTCAATATCGTGATTCACTGTCGAGAGTAGCTGACTATCTTAGGCTACTACATCTCTGATGAAACTTTGATAAATGAATACTGGGAAAATGGATTGAGACGAAAAGACCAAAATGGTAGAATAGGGGCTCAGAGATTGAAGTTAGTCAAAGATACTTCTCAAACCAAACCTACAACAGCCCGGAGTGCACCATTTCTCGGCCGTAATCTTCTCTGTATATTGAAAGCCTCTGCGTCCTGGTTTGTTATATCAAACTGACTTAGCAAATCCCGATCCCAAAATACGCATCAGTGTCACAAATGCCGGCGCGGTCCTGATGTGGGACCTGTAAAGACTACTTCTGTAGTGCAGCATCGCCTTCAAAACTCAATGAGTATCTGTGATTAAAGGTCTCCTATATATTTGTATCCCATCTAAATAGCATCACCACATGTTTCCCAAACACTAGGATGCAGTAAGGTCAGTATGGACACGTGACCTCAGTATACTTCTTGTGGCCGAAGATTGGCATTCTGAACCAAGATTGTAGGGGCGGTTGCCGACCCTCGCCCAAAAAAGCTCTATATAAAGGGGCCCGCGTGCTCGATCTCACCCGCGGGGCCCTCAAACCCAAAAACTATGGCGTTTTAAAGTCTTATAATAGAGCCTTGCATTGGAACCTTGCCCTGTAGGTGTAACTTTTTGATCACCTGATATAAGAACCCTCAAATGGCTTTTTTTGCTCCTTTTAGATCACCTAACAAAAGAACCCCCTTACCATAATTTTCCCCCCTCTTAAATCACCTGACACCTGATCATCTAATATAAGAGCCCTCACAAAAACCTTTTTTACCCCCCTGTGCCTAGTCCCAGTGCCTGGTCATTGCACAATGATGCAAAAGTCAGGTGATTTTCGACTCCCACAGTGGTTTTGTCTGAGGAATTTGTATGAGGAAGGTATCCCCTTTTTTATCCCCAAACAAGTTTTTGGGCATTTTTAGGCATTGTAGCAGTTTGAGCGATAAGATGTACTTGATACTCAGGAGTATCTGGCACGAATAAGGGGCACAAGATGGGTAGCTGAAACAATCACGTGGTCCACTCCCCTTTTCGCGAAATTATCTCCTAGTATCACCCGGTAAACACAGCGTTTGTACTGAGTAAAATAAAAGACTTTCTGTAAGACGTTTCCTGCGAGAACATTCTTTTCTCAATGACCACAGATCATGGTGACATCTTCCGCTGGATTGACAGCATAATTTTGAGGCTCCGTTTCGCAGAAACTCGCCACACATCTAGGCAACATTTTATTGGCTATCGATCATGAATGTCATATCTTTGTGAGCATATGTGCTTACTCGAGACTATTGATCTCACTGTTTCATGATCCGACCAAACAATTCCCGGAGCGCTGCAGCTGGCGCACCGTGAAGATAGAGGCTGCGCAGCTTTCTATAATTACACCTGCAGAATCGATGATCTGCATCTGCATATGAAACTTCCCCCAATATAAGCCTATCCACCTTCAGATTGAGATACCGAGGTGAACCTTGGCAAGGTTACCTTCCCAATCAAGTCCTTTCCCGCATGTCAGCAAATACCCGCACGTTTAGCCGCGATGGACTGTTGCCCGATTTCTCTGTCTACTTGGCATAAGCTATGCACCTCTCAGGAGTGATACCGATAGGCAAAGTGAGGCTTCAGAATGGTTCGCAATGCTTCGCAAATCATGCTGCTTGAAGCCGTCTTGATGGGTATGATATTCTCCCCTTCCCCTTCTCTGGTCTGCTTTGTTATCTACACCATCCTTCCTAGGCCACAACTTGCTCCGAAGAAATCCGATTCAACAATCTTTCGTTAAAATCAAATAGAATCTGTCATAGTTGTGAGCAAAAGTTTCGTCAGCCCTGAAGCTTGAGCGGCGCTCTATCTTATACCGTATCTGGAGGAAGGACTCACTTGCTCTCCCCGATGGCTCCTAGTCAGCAAATTGGTCGTCCAAAAGTTCCGTGGAATGCCTCTCGCAGCCGGAAGCTTGTTCGGTTGTATTTGATGACCGATCTCAGTATTCAGCGAATTCAAGAGGCGTTGAAGGCCAGGGGTTTCACTCCAGGGTAGGTCGCCGACTTATTGGCCATTTCATCCGCTAATAATAAGCAGGAGACGAAATATCCAGATGCAACTCAAAACCTTGCTCCCAGAATACTCCAAGATATGGCGTCAACATCGTCCTACCAGAGAACAGATGCAAAATCGCTTGGCTGAGCTCAAAAAGTCACGAGAGAAACACGGTCCAAGGCATCAGAAAGTTCAATCAGACCGCAAAGGAAAGGCCAAGATCTCCATCGAAAAGGAATCTGTTCTCACTCCTCGGATCGAAAGTGGAGATGGGGATATTTTGGCCCCTACATGTAGATCATTTTCTGGAACTCCTCCTCGCCACTTCCGCCTCTCTATTACCACATCGGAAGAGAGCCAAAGCTCAAAGAATCCCGACGGCGTTCAATCTGGCAACCCAAAGGCCATTGTCTCGGCAAATTACGCACCACAGGACACTGCTCCTGATCTATCACTTGCCTCACCAGAAGGATGGCGAAACAAGTTGGAGCAGCCAAATCCGGGAGCGGATCATTCCGACCCCTTGTCCAATCTGGGAAGTCCTCTCAGCACCAGTTCTAGCTTGAGAGCGCTGCATTCAGAATGCATTAGGATTGGAAGCAGTAGAAGTATCCATGGTAGTGGCCGAGAAAGTATGAAGACGTCGAGCACTCGTTCTTTCTGTTCAATCCGTCATCTCCATTCAGTCCTTTCTCCAAGCCTCTCCTTAAGGTCCAGTCTTTGCTACACAACAAGCCTCTCTTCTACGCGCCAATCTTCGGGGAGTATTCCCCCATGGACAAGTGATGAGCTCGATTCCTGGAAACAATTTGTGGATGAATCAGCGTTCCCACAAAGAGATACTCGGCCCAAAGAAGAACCGGAGAAATCCTTAAGAGATAGGCCGTGCTGCAGCTTTTTCAAATCTCGCTCAACTTGGAGAGCCCCCTCATCCTGTAAGACGTGTGGATTCTCGGAGATGCATTGGCGAGCCCGCTTTTCGAAAGTTGACGATACCACGAGGATGGATCCAACATCTTCAGATTACTTTGGGAACACACCTCTACATCATGCAGCGGCAGCTGGAAATACAGCCCAGGTTCTCAACCTTATGTCCTCTCTTCTTCGTCCTTCGTCCACAAATTCCCAACGAAATACCTCGGGGGAGACTTTCCTGCACGTTTTCAGGCTCAAAAGACCAGAACAGTTCTCCGCGTACGAAGAAGTTCTCGAGAAAGCTTCCAACCTAGGATTTCCCTTCGACATTGTGGACCATCAAGGTCAAAGAATTTCGCAGATACTGCAAGACCTGTTGGACGATTGGTCTATCTGCTCAACTCAGTTGACAAAAGTGGCAAAAATCTTAGGCATGGAGAAAATACCCCAATGTTTTGATGGGAAGTTGAAAGGAAGGGATTTGAATGAGTCATGGTACGAGTACGAGGACTCGCGTAATATCAGTGAAACAAAGCTGATGTCAACCTTGAAAAACTGGGATAACGAAAAGAAATCCGAAGACTGTCTGAGAACTCTGATACAGGACACCGACATTCACATTCGAGACAAAAGAGGTTACACAGCGCTGGCAATTGCAGCTGGGAATGGTGTCCATGAAGCTGTGAGGCTCCTACTTGAAGCTGGAGCCAACCCCAACACGAGGAGCCATCACAGAACAAGCGTGATGGAATACGCCGAAAGACATCTTAGACAGGCACAGAGAAAAGCCCAAAATTGTCTCTACGCACAGATACTTTCTTGCATGGCTTTGTTGAGCGACCGTGGGGCCAAGGCGAACGTCTCCGTCTACGACGAGTACGGCATGATTGACCCGTCACCCAAGTACAGGGTAACAAATTCTCGTCCTAGACAGAATCTCAATTCTTCAATCGCCCGAAAATCGGCAATCCGTGTGCGTCCACGACGGAAACTTGAAAGTATTATCGAGCCATCTTACCACCCACAAGAGTCAAGTCGCAAGACGACACCTGGCTCCTCATTCAAGGACCTTGGGCAATCAAAGACACCTGCTTTGACTGAGCCAGAGTCAAACGAGCAGTTTGATTGGACAATAACACCGAGATCAGAGCCGGAAATATCAGGGGACACTCCATTGGTGACGGACAGGAGTGACTTTGACACTGCCTTTCAGGAAGCCATCTCGTATGTGGCTTGCTTCAACCCTAGCCAGTAAGAATCCCTCCCGAGACTTTACACATGCTTCATAACGATATGCTTACCCTGGTTCAGAATATATGAACGGGACAACGAAGAAGAAATTACACCATTGTTGGTACCTTCCATCCCTTCCGCAAGCACGGACTCGGGTCGAGATTCGGAGAATTTCCCGAAAGATCACGGGTGCTCAGATCAGGTAGACACGGGAGAAGCCTATGCCCAGGACCTTTCAAATCTGCAAGCAGAGGATGAAAACGCTCTATTTCAGCAAGGTAGCTACAGCCTCTCCGTTCAGGAACCAACTGAACGCTGCCTGGGAAGTGAAGGCCGGTTGGGGGCGCCCGAACCTGAATTCGACCTAATAGAATCCTCGATCGACCAAACCTATTCGTCATGGAGTCTCAAAAGTGGGCAACTCCCAGTACTTCCTCCTGATACTATGGTCTCATCGACATTTGCTAGTCATGGTACACCGAATCTGAATGCGAGTGGTCAAGAGCTGGGTTGGCTCCTACATGAAGAAGGCGCCAGACCCCCTCCATTACCCCCACGAAACATCAAACTTACGATACCACGTGGGGAGGATGGACTACCGGAAGCTAGAACTGGGCAAGCAGAATTTCAAGGCTTCAAGGCCGGGGATAACTTGTACTCTTTCCAGGAGAATCGTGGGACTACAACGGGTATAACTCCACAGATACGTGAATTTACCTTTGCCCCTTACGATCCCTCCAAGGTCATTTCCAAGGGGAAATCTCCAGACAAAGTCCAGGAACTGAGCTTAGACGAAGCTTATCAATGGTATGGGATGGCTGGCATTTTCTCTCTCTCTTCTTTCAACGAGAGTGGCAATATTCTACAAACCCAGGAGATCGGCCGTCCGAATGGCCTCTCGAAGCAAGCTTCGGCGGAAACATTGGTCACACCAAGCAGTCTTGAGCCAATAAGCGCCCCGGATAAAATCTTTCCAAGAGAAGATGGTTGTGAGGACGAAGCATTCAATCCAGCCAAAAGACGTCGAATGGCACCAAAATCAGATATGTTAGAAGTGTTACGAGAGCAGGGGTGGTCGGGGTGGAGATGAACGTTACGATATAGAGTGTAATTAAGTAGACGGCATGTTGACGGAATTCATCTTGATTTATGTGAGTGCGAAAGATGCTTCAGTAATTGAATTTATAATAGAGAATCTAGAGCTCCTCTCGGCGACGAAGGCTACATATTGATCTTTGTGAGCCCCGTAAGAATATCAAAAGACATTGGCTTGAGAGCTAAAAGTGAATAAGGTGAATACATGATTCTTATATTTAGGAGCATAATTCGTGAAAGGCTTGAATGAGTCTAAAGCGGGGATAGAATTGACTGTAAAAGCAGCCCGTCGAGACCCGGACGTATTCGTTCAACCTATAAGAGCCCCTTTGTGCTCACGGAGATCAATATGAAAAACACATATTGTTAAGCATCTCCTCAAGTCTCCTCAAATGCGTAGCAATCGTCATCTGTAAAGCCAAGCCATCCGGTCGAAGGAGTTAGATCCATTTTGTAGGATTATACCCGCCATAGTAACCCTATATACACACCAGTCAGCTTTGCATTCACATTTCGAATTACGTTCCTCCGGGTCTCATCTTTATCCCCCTGAAATACTCAAGCCTCTTCTCCGGCTTCATTTTTAACCCCGAAACAAAAACTAGAATCAACTTACGCCAGTACAACTCAAGCACTCAAACTGGTGATCCCCCTGCACGCAAGGCGTCATCAACTGATGATAGAAACTCGTATTCCCCCAACAAACCCTTCCCATCTGATACTCTGGATTGAGGCCTAGTTCTACAATACCCTGTAATTTTCTACACCACCAGTACCCCTTTTCCATTGCACATTGTCCTTGGCATGCAGTGTCAAGTTGTAAAGCGTCACACTCCGGAGCGGTTCTATAACTCGACGTCGCATTGGAGCACGGCCCACATGGGACGTCGGCCAAGCTAACGCCAGCAGCCATATCTGTCGGCTGCGGTTTATTAACCACAAATGTTGTCGTAGATGTATATGTACTAGTGTATGCAGCCCACGTGCTCGGGGACCCTACCCTCAATTCTTAGCTATTAATTTCCACATATTCCTTGAGCTCGAAGAAAATCTCAATTTCAAAAGAGATGCGAAGGTTACAATTCGTTTTCAGAGATAAAGGATACTGACCGACAGTTGGCGTAGCGTACTCCGTGGCATATACTGTCGTTCTTCCAAAATCGAGAACAGTGGCCGGATACGTCGGGAATGCACCACGGGAAGAAACTTGGGTACCGATTTGGGTTGTTACTATACGAATAACAGACAAAGGACCAAAAGGTGTCTGCCAGATTGTTTGGGTGGAGGAGGTCGTGAAGGTTGAGGTTGTGGTTGTGAGTGCATCTGTGGCCTGAGGAGAAGCTGGGGCGATGACAGGAGAAGGGTGTGCGGTGCCGAGTCTGAAGATTGACTGAAGACTGAAGAAGAGAGGGACCGGTTGGTAGAGCTTCATGTTGAGTGTCGTGGGGGCAAGGAAGTGGGATTCTTTTGAAGTTCCAAGATGAGATATCAAGCGAGTAGACAAAAGGACCGTAGCATCTTAGAGAACTGGAGAATAATAGGAAAGTGGAAAGAATTATACACAGATCTGATTATTTGTTCCATCGTGGTCCGATTTTACGCTCGCTGGTGATGAAATATCAGGCTAAGCACTGCAATATACACCATCCTACGGTACACTTATTTGGAGCCGATTAATTGGAAGCCGCTGATAGAATATCCTACGAGAGGACTGAGCGCAGTATTTCCTAGAAATGTATATCATCAAATCCAATGCGTATTGGCTAATCAGTAGGGTGAATTCACTGTTCTGTCTACTGACATGTTGACTGCGAAACACTTTCCTTATTAGGCCCACGAAACCATGGCTGAAATTATTAAAGTAGTAGCCGGTCGTATCGGTCTCGGAAGTCTTGCTGCCGAAGTGGCTCCAAGGGGAGCCAAAAATCTGGCGACCACGCCGAGCATGCCTACCTAGTGCAATTTCGTTCCGACCTGCACCCCTGGGCCTTGTGTAAATTGATAGATTATTGTGTACTACAACATCTCTTTTATCATTCAATACTTTTGGAGCGCATTGTCATATCGTTTGTACTCTTCGGACCCATCTCCATAATTGTCCCTCGCCAAACGAATAGCTTCTCGAATCACCTCCTTCGCCTGGACTTTGTTGTGCTTTTTATCCTGCTTCTTCAATGACTGGAAATAGTAGTATCCTGTTTCAAGATAGTCTTTCAGGCCATCACCCCATCCGTTCTTTCCCTTGGCCCACAAGTCTCCCAGCTCTTGGATAGAACCAGCGTAGTCGCGCATCAAATACCTGCACTTGCCAGATTTGAAGGTGCAGAGAAGCAACTCCTTCTGGGATATTGTCCCTTGACCACGAGATAGAACCTCCTTGTAGACTTTCGAAGCAGCTTCATATTTATCCTTCACGCCTTGACTTTCCAAAGTAGATGCCAAGTGATTACCGTACGACAAAAGAATCGGTCGCTCCGTGGGTTCCAATCCCTCACTGGCCAATCTGGTCTTCGAATGGGTCCATACCTCTTCAAACACAGAAATTGCAGCCGAGGACACCTTCAGAATATTCCCATAATCGTACCCGTTTCGCAAAGTGGCCAAGTCGAAGACCCCGAGGTCTTTTCGCCCCTCCCAAGACTTCTTCAGCTCTCTCTCCGCACCTATCCGGTCCTGTCCGTCGGCGAGAGCCTTTCCAAGAGCGTGATAAGCGGCCATTGTCTCAGCATTGGTTTTCGAGGTAGCTTCTCTGTTTTTGACGATCGCCCGGCCGATTTTCGCCGCTTCCTTATGATTCTTCAGCTGGTTGTAGCAATAGAATAGGCGATCGATGGTTTCCAGCACTTCTTTGCTGAGAGGTCCATGTCGTGTCGTCCGGTATAGTCGGACTGTTTTGAAAACCGTCACAGCTTCAGCATATTTCTTCCTCTTTGTCAACAGAAGACCGTACTGATGGCCAAGCCCGGCCAGTTCAGTATTTTCTGGGTTTCGTCCTTCCCAAAGATCTCGGAGTATCTCTTCAATCTTGTCCGTATCACATTTCGCACCCTTAGCCTCCTCCACCTCGATAAACCGTAGGCCAAATTTGAGCACTGGTTCTGCTCTAATGCCCAGTTTTGTCTTTCCTTCTTGGTACATCTGGTAGAATTTCAGCGCGGCTGGGTCGCCTCGACCCTCCGCCATGAATATTTCACCCAGTTTGAACCCATTATCAAGCGCTCGTTCGGGATCCGATTCAAAGACTTCTCGGTACACTCTGCGGTGCTCTGCTTTCGCATCATCATACCGCTTCAACAAGAGAAGTAACAAGCAGTAGAGATCATGGCTGTCCTTCGCCGCGGACCCCAAATTTAGTTCTTTCGTCCTCTTGTAAGCTGTCTCTGATATGGCGAGCGATTGCTCGTATCTAGCCGAATAAGTTTCTGTCGGTTTACCCCGGGCCTCTTCATGCTTCCCAAGTTCATATAGCATTTGAGCGTGCTCGTGCTGGTAAGTGAGATAATGGAATTCGCACGTGGCAGCCTTTCCCACTTCTCCCTTAGATATATGACTGTCCATGCAACTCTTCTCATGAGAGCTCAGCTCGTCATATATCTTCGCAGCTTTCTCCCATTTCTTTTCCTTTCTTAATTTTCCTACGAGCTCCTTCCGAAGCCCATGGCCTTCTTCGGATGTAGTCGCGAGAGACTTTTGGCATTTCTCGAGGTCTCCTACTATACCGTGTGGAGCTTTGCACTTCTCACATACGTCGGGTTTTGACTCTACAACGGGCTCATCTACCTTTGGCGTCGCATTGTTGGCATTCTGGGCCTGCTCTGCAAGCAATCTGTTCTCGGCAAGCTTCCTCTGAAGCTCTTCCTGCTTGGAGATGGCATTTTTGACGTCAAGGGACTGATCTAAGAGTCCGAAAGTATCGTCGTGAGCAGAAATTGCAGAATGAAGCTGAATCAAGATGCTAGCCACATTGATCAGATATTACTTTCAGTCCACAGCGGCAGAAGGGATCGAACCTGTCGAGAAGATACCTCCCGTGCTCCCGAATCCAGAACCTTTGCAACAGCTCTCTCAACCATCCCTTCCTGATTCTTAAATCGACGATGACTGATTGGATGTGAAGCTCGCAAATGATGCATGCCTTCTTTTCCTCGCCGGGGGACAATATTTCTTTGAAATGAGAGCAACTTCGCATTGCCTGGGCTTCTTTGACTAATCTCAATATCCTCTCAGCCTCGTGAGGCAATTGATCTGAGGCGTCCGGTGGTACAATGAACCTGATGTTGTGAAGTTCTCGATAATAGCTGTCGAGTTCAACAATGGCAGACCAGAGGCGCATCGTTTGATTCGCTTCCTTCTCTGCCGTGAGCCCCAAGCCGAAGAGAGCGGTCCCAAGCTCCGCTATTCGCTCCCGGATAATCAGCGCCATGGCCCCAAACGGCAGATCATCTCATCTGGAGAAATTGATTCGCGATAGGCTCATCAAATTGGATACTCGAGCGGGAATGGATACACATTTAAAATTGTGTGTAAGATTTTCGGGACCCCTCTTAGGAGCGGGGCAGTGCAGCATCGCGTGCAACGTGTGGAAAAAAGGTTGGGAAACCAATGAGACTTTTTATGCCTGAAAATTTGGTGGATCTGTCGAAAAAGTCGATCGAGTTGCTGCAATTGGTGGGTCGGATTGACAGCTGCATGTGGTGAGTGGGGTGATGCATGATTGAGAAGGCCCATTGGATGCTACATATAGTCAGGCCCCATATCTTAAACCGAACGAATGTTTTGGCATCTAAAGGAGCCTGATAAGGCTTTTCGATGATAACTGCTAGTCTTGATTTCAGACTTTTGAAGTAATTAAGATTCTGGCTGGAACGCTTGCTTGATGGCCCCTCGGGGTTGAGGCTTTGCAAGTGAGACATGTCAATTGTCCACTTTGAAATGATTATTCATCCATCTGAAATTTTAAGAGTCAACTGCCAGTTTGGGGTCCCAAAAAATGATGTTGCTCGGAAGAAGCTGACCATGTATCGGTGCCCGATTGAGCAATCTGCCGAGGGCTGAGGCGCCTTCTTGCTTCAGGGCTGTGCACGAGGCTGCAACATTAAGTATCTTCAACTCTTCCAAGCCAAGAGATTTGTCTGATTCTACTGTTCAGCGATTACTTCGATCGGATTCCCGTCTCATATTCCGGCCTTTGAAGCCGCGCTCGTGCGTCTCGATAATTTCAACCCAAGGGGAGTAGGGAAAAGGCGCTGGACGTCGACCACGGCGAGGCTCCTGATTGTAATCGAACGACTTCCATTAATTTGACATTGGGAGACAAGAAACCATGGCCGAAATCGTCGGAGTGGTGGCAAGTGGTATCAGTATTGGAACTTTGGCGGCCCAGGTTGCCAGCAGTATCATCAAGCTGAAAAGCCTATGGAATGAAGTTCGCGACGCGCCTGAGGATATCAAAGATCTCATCGACGAGATTGAGCTACTTAACAACATCTTGCTCGGTCTGGATGAAGTCGACCCATCGTTGACCGTTGGCCTTGAGCAACGACAGTCCAGAGAGGAGTGTTTGCGGCACTGTCGAGCAGCCTCGAGAAAAATAAGTCTGCTAGTGGAAGATTTGCATGCTGAGATTGAGAAATCGAAAGGTTTGCGGCGTAAGATTGTCTCAGCCAAACTGATACTTCGGAAAGACCAAGTTAAGAAATATAAATCGAGATTGAAGGGAGCGGTCAGACTGTTGTCGTTGTCGGAGCAGTGCTATGCAAGGTAAATCATATCGCATATCTTCCCGCTATTAATCAAAACAAAAGGCGTCACCTCAACGTCGCAAGATTCTGTCGCTGGTTCTTGGTTCAATTATCATGGATGATATGGACTGACTTGTACTTTTCAGAGCATACCAACGACAAATCCACGCAATTGTTGCTCAATTATCACTGGGTAATTACGCAAAAAGCCGACCTTTACAGCAAGATACCGAATGGAAACCGATACGAGTAACCTATGATTCGAATAGTGCCGAAAATGAGGATGGACTACACAGCGTCAAGGCGGTTTCATGGACATCTCCTTCAAGATCTCCACTGGAGCGTCTTTTTGGCTACGTTGAATACGGACCACGACTGTCCACGTCAGCGAATTGGAATAGTTACAGACGGTGTGAATCTAAAGCAAGCGATGAGGAGCAACATGAGGGTGCACAACTTCGCTACCGGACGCCAGCCTGGCTTACAAATCAGGTTTGGGAGGTTTGCAATATGAAGGCACGGAAAACTTGGACCTGCAACTTGCGAGTGTATAACGTCATTCCCCGGGACTCTCTCATATTCGAGTTCACCCAAAAGGGCAATCTTGGTGCTGTCCAAACGCTGTTTTCGAGGAGAATGGCTTCTCCATTCGACAGAAGAGATGGTGATGGCTCCACGGCTCTCCATGTAGATACTCCATCTGCTTCCGTGCACTGAGATTGAGTTTCTGACTTGTAATAGATCGCGGCTCGTAACGGAAATTTTGCAATGTGCAAACTTCTTCTTGAAGCCGGTACTGATCCAGACGTTCCAGACTTTTCCTCGCGGTACGCCCAGCAACTCGCTGATATCCAAAACTTGTGTACTGACTATAAGTGAAGCACCCCGTTTAGTGAACTATCTGAAATGGGGGGATCACTAGCCTTTATGGATGGGGTATCAGTGGTCGATTTATTTCGATTATTTCTCAGTAGAGAGGCGGATGTTCTGGCAGAAGACGGAGAAGGAGTACCGGTGGTACACTTGTTCCGAGGGCCCATGGAAGCATTGAAATTATTACTACGGCAAACAATTTCTTTTGGCTCCGAAATACCTCTCGAATTCCGAGTCAAGGCGGCGATAAGATATTCGGAGTGTTTGTGGCACAATACACCCCAACTGGTCTGGACGATATTGGGCCCAGGAACTATCGAACATGCAGCCAGAATTACGGAGGAAAATGGTACGACCATAGTACACGGTGTTCTTCGAGCACTAGCTCAGACCATAGCGGAACAAACTAAGAGACTTCCAGGTAACAAATTTTATGATATTGAGTATTGGGACTCGTCAACGGCCGCAGGAATGAGGACCTCTCAATATTCGAAGATGCGTTGCGACTGGACCGCATTGCTGGAGGAATTGATGAAAGCTGGAGCCGATCTTCACAATATCAACTCATACGGAAGAACACCATTTTTGGGCGCGTTTGAAGGATGTCTTAATACCACTTCTCAAACATCACCAGAAAGCATACATCATGTCTTCCAGTCCTGGCTTCAGGACTTACGAGATGCGGGGATTGATCTATTAGAGTATGGGCATAAAGAGGCACGCCTACATACTCTGGGCAACTGTGATAAAGATTTCTCTGACTGGGAAATTTCTGTTGACGAATTCATAAATGAATACCATTTGATAGGATTTACATACGGACCCGACCCAGAAGACTGGCATTTCTGGATGCTAGAGCCCACTGATGTTTATGCTGGGGATTTCTGGCGTTCAATCGAATCGGAGTACAAAAAGCGAGTTATTCCTGGTGCCTGGATCGATTAAGAGGAAAGTTCCGACACCGAGCTACGAGAACGATATGCTCACGAGGGGGGGCTTGTTCGCAAGAGGGGCTATCGAGGTCAAAATCTGGTTAGGTGACAGAGAATAACACCGCTTGATCGATCGACCGGTCATGGAGTCAAGAGAAGAATGCAATGCAAATCTCTATATCTCCAAACACTTCCAAGACTCACTTCTCTGGGATACTGTAAACCACGAGTCACCCTATTAGCCACTGCCGTATGGTCCCACGTGACTGCACGAAATCAAGAAGAATAAAAAAAGCAAAGTGGCAGCTTCAAACGTCGCCGACAGCATATCATGGAATCGAGTTCAGTCGTCGCTTGTGGGGCTCCAAAGTGGCTGTTCTCCTTGGCTCTCGTCTGACGAGCTGAACGGCTTCTCGCAGCAACACGAAACAACAGTTGCGTTTGCGCCAATTCCTTCCTCATTTTTGAGTGTGGTCTTGACCCTCGAACCATGTCCATCTCGATCGATTCTTCTCATGCTGACGTACATCGTGAATGATGCCACTCGGCGTTGGGGCTTTGTCGATGTCTTCGTCACCTCGACGAAGTGCGGCAGCAAGCCTGTTGTGCTGGTTCTGGTACGACGTAAGGAGATATCAGCTACAAGCGATGAATGACATGCGAACGAGTGATGTTTGGCTCTTCCATTCTCCTATGGTTCCTAGGAAATGCAGCTATCGCGAGCTATTCGCCTGCCACCTGCCAGAAATTCCTTGATCTTCATCGATCCGCGCATGAATAGAGGTTAAATACTTCAGGTCGATACTCAACGCGATGGTACCTGCAACTAGCAGAGTGACATATCTAGCCGTCAGTTTTGGGGACAGCTATTGAGTGGGGAATGGTCAAGCTGAGCTTCAAATCAATGCCCGTGAGAGGTCTGACAGCAGCGCCAAGAATGTCAAGAATGTCACTGCGAGATGCTCAGAGGCTCCGCGAAAGTCTTGACGGAAGATGCTGCGTTTCCCCTGAAGTTGAAATGCGGAAAGCTACTTGAGAAAGCCAGTGTCGTTGTTTTAGGCTTGTTTATAGCTCGACGCCGGTACTGATCTTCACTCCATGACGAGTTGATCATCCCATCAATTTTCTGCGTCGACCCCGCCCCTGGGATCCTTGGGATCTTTCGCGGTCCGTCCACGGCGTCCAGGTCACGACGATTATTGGAATTCGATTTGATCCCTTTTATGCGACTTTTCATTCTAAGCCAAACCGCTGCAAATTTCTCGATTATCGGTTTAAGCTTACTCCCGATGTAGTTTGGCAAGTGAAAATGGCATCGCCGATCAACGGCTGAGGAAGCTCCCGGAGAGCTCTAGGCCGGCAACTAGACGTCTACTGCCTCGGACACTTTGAGATTAATCCTTCATTCTTCGGCTCCCTCCTTCTGGCCAAAATCAAGACGCTCGCACGACAGGAGAGTTCGCACTGCCCAGGGAAAACCTTACGCCCATCGTGCCAAGAAGAGCATCTACCGATTTGTCTTGGGCACGGGTACACGCGTCGTGGCTTGGAACGTACAGAAGGTATAACTGCGGTATTGACAAGGCTTTCACACTTTCAAACGCACGACTCGGGGCAGTACCTTGTGTTTACCACGGGCTCATAGCTGGCTTTGCTTAATCTTAACCCCCAGCTACCTTCTCCGGAAGTCGAATCGCCGATATAGAGCTTTTGAACTCTGTTCCAAATCCCTCAATTCTGATTGCCCCTCAGCAACGCCTGGGCTGGGCTCTAGCACTGGCACTAAGAGCACCCCAGACTGCCACCCAAGTCAGGTGGGTTACTACCGATGGGCTAACGGTTAATATCCTGCCCAGTGCCCAGTACCGAAATGTCGACATCTGATTTTCCTATATCAGACCCTCCATCTAAGATGGCCTTAGTTCATCTCCTCATTTTTATATATCAAGTTGCTTTCCCATCCCCATTTACTCCCTTCGTTTCATAATTTCTAGTTCTCCAATATGTACGTTTCTAAAGCTTTCGGAGCTTTAGCTCTGGGTATGTCCTTCCAAGTTCCCAATGTTCGTCACAATTCCATTGCTAATTCTCAATAAGCTTCTTCTGTTATTGCACAAAATGCAACATATTGTGCATCAGGCGGTGTCTGCTATGCCGTCAACGTTCCAGAGACAACTGCATCCAGTGGCAGTGGTGATCTCTACTTTCAAATGAGCGGACCCTCAAGCATGTCCTGGATCGGTTTTGGTCAAGGATCATCAATGACAGGCGCGAATATCTTTGTAATATACGCCAACGCAGCTGGAACAAATGTTACACTTTCGCCGCGGATGGGTGTTGGAGAGAGACCTCCAAGTACTGATAGTGCTGCCAACGTCACTTTGCTGGATGGTTCCGGCATTTCCAACGGCATGATGGTTGCTAATGTCAAATGTGAGTTCTTCCAGCTCCAGTATCTTGCCCTTGACTAATAAATATCTAGGCTCCAGCTGCAACAGCTGGTCAGGAGGCTCCATGAGCTTCACTGACCCAAAGTCGAGCTGGATCTGGGCATACAAGTCCGGGTCGCCCATCTCATCGGACAGCACTACCGCGCAGATCTCATACCACACCGCAATGGATGAAACCTCCCTCAACCTCCAACAAGCCGCGGGAGGAAGCAGCGCGAACCCCTTCATCTCCATGACAGCCGCAGCAATGAACCCTAGCACAAACTCCGGCTCCTCGAGCAGTTCAAGCAGTTCAGGCAGTTCAAGCAAAGGCAGCTCGGGAGGTGCCATAAAAATCCCTCCTGATTTTAGAGGTGTCTTGCTCGCACACGGGATCCTTGGCGGCATGGCATTCGCGCTCTTCTTCCCCGTCGGCGGCATAGCCATGCGTCTGCTCAGCTTCAAGGGCCTGGTCTGGGTCCACGCCGGCTTCATGATGTTCACCTATGCCATGGCATTAGCTGTCCTCGGCATGGGCGTTTGGATTGCTCACACGCTCCATAAGCTCGATACTGCGCATGCTATTATTGGGATCGTCGTCATTGGCTGCTTGCTTTTGCAACCTATCACTGGACTTCTTCATCATATATGGTATAAGAGTAAGGGACGGCCTAATGCTGCGACGTACCCGCATATCTGGTGGGGTCGCGCAGTTGTTACACTTGGCGCCATTAACGGCGGTCTTGGACTTCAGCTTGCTGATATTCCGATGATTAATGAGACGAGGAAGGGCCAGATTGCTTATGGTGTTGTGGCGGGGGTTATTTGGGTGCTTTGGATGGTTGTTATTGCCGTGTCGTATGCGAAGGGCTGGGGCAAGAAGAAGGGCGAGACGGGTGACGGGCTGTTTATGGATGGATCTTCTGACGATGGGGATAAGATTAGACAGTCGGAGTCTGAGAAGGGCCATTCTAGTCCTGTAACGGGGTCACTTTCAGCCCCTGAGGGTGTTCGTACGACTAGGGAAGTGTGAGATGCTTAAGAGGATTTTTTTTTTTTTTTTTTTTTTTTTTTT
>Ga0247778_1000053_pt1 | contig 194671 bp, 172 predicted proteins | sample UWRJL049202B5_FD_179939 | JGI IMG/M metagenome (GOLD analysis project Ga0247778, IMG submission 179939) | Plant litter microbial communities from Arlington Agricultural Research Station in Wisconsin, United States - UWRJ-L049-202B-5 | ecosystem: Environmental > Terrestrial > Plant litter >... | reverse complement strand
CGGCGAAGGCGGTGGCGCGGGCGGCGGCTGCGGCGCAGGCGGTGGTGGCGGGGGCTTTGGCGGCGGCGTCGGCGGCGGCGGCGAGGGCGGCGGTCAGGGCGGCGGCTTCGGCGGCGGCGGCAAGAGTGGCGGTCAAGGCGGCGGCTTTGGCACTGGCGGCGGCAAAGGCGGCGGCAAAGGCGGTGCCTCGGGTGAAGCCGGTAAAGGTGGTGGCGCTTAGTTCGACTCTTCCGCAACGCTGGCAGCGCCCAGGGTGAAGTTTACTGACCCCTTGGGTGCTGCGAGCCCGCTGCGCCTGTTTTGTGCGGCGGTTTTCGCCAATTTGAAACGAGAACGACCCTCGCATTTCCGACTGCGCTCAATCGCTACGCATGGCTGCAGTAACAGCAGCTGAGCCCGGGCAGGCAGCATTGGTCCGCTTTTTGTGGCCCGCGGCGTCGATATTTCGATTTGTTGCCCGCCCATTGCAATTTGTAGCATTGCCGAGATATCAAACTGTTGTTGGCGGGCAATTCGTTCGGGGGACCGCGGGGTCCGGCGAAGCGCGGCTCGACAGCAACTGCGGATTGGCCTGAGCGAAAGCGAGAAGCGATGTCGATGATGAAGAAGCGAAGTGTGCTTACGACTGCCGGCGTGATCACCCTGGTCGCCGCGGCTCTGCTTAGCGGCTGCGGTTCCGATGGAACCGACGGCGGCGGCGCTGAAGACGAAGGCGGGAGCGCGGGTGCCGCGCACGCAGGTTCGACAAGCACAGCCGGCAAAGCGGGCAGCGGCTCCGCCGGTAAGGCAGCCGGCGGCGCGAGCGGCAGCGGAGCTGCTGGTGCGCCCAGCGCAGGCAGCGGTGGCAAGGGCGGCGCAGGCGCCGGTGGGGCTGGCGGCAAAGGCAACGCTGGGGCTGGCGGCAAAGGCGGCGCTGGTGGCGGAGGTGGCAGCGCTGGGAAGGGCGGCGCAGCGGGCAGCGGCGGCAAGGGCGGTGCAGGCGGCACCTCGGGCGCGGCGGGCAGCGGCGGCAAAGCCGGCGCAGGCGGCACGTCCGGCGGCGGCGGTACATCGGGCAACGCAGGCGGCGCTGGCAAAGCGGGCAGCGGCGGCACGTCCGGCGCGGCAGGCAGCGGTGGCACATCGGGCGCAGCAGGCAGCGCAGGCAAAGCGGGCAGTGGCGGTACCGCCGGCACGTCGGGCAGCGCCGGCACGTCGGGTAGCGCAGGCAAAGCGGGCGGCGCGTAGCCGTTTTTACGCGGGTTCGCCGGGCTCGAGGGGCGTGGGGGGGCGCCTCTCGAGCGCTGATCCCGGCGCGCTTGGCTGATGCTACGGTCGCGCGCGCATGAGTGACAAACGCAAGCCGAGCTCAGTGGGAAGCAAGAAGACAACGCGCGAGACGAGCGCGCCGATTTTGCGTCAGGCGATCTTGCGGCGTTTGCCGCAGCGGTTGCGCGCGTCTGCCGAGTACCGTGTGCCGCCCGTACCGGCATTGCTCGAGCACTACGTGCAGCTGTTCAACAACATCTGGCTCGGCATCGGGCGTGTGTTCAGCGCGGAAGACATCGAGCAATTCCGTGCGGGGCTCAAGCTGAACTTGGATCGCGCGTGGGCGAGCTCGCCCTACTCGCGGATCTTGGTCACCTTCGCGACCGATCCGCCGCCGCAGACCAGCTTGAGCTGGCGCATCGACGTCGAGACGATGACCATGGCGGACGAATACGAGCACTGGGTTCAGACGCGCTCGCCGCCGCTATTCGGTAAGCACCCAGACGCCAAGATCTTCGAACTCGCGCGTGGACTGGGTGAGCCGTCGCAGGTGCCGATTCTCGACATTGGTGCAGGTACGGGGCGCAACACGCTGCCCTTGGCCCGCGCCGGCTTCCCCGCGGACGCCGTCGAGTTTGCGCCCGCGTTGGCCAAGATCTTGCGTGACGACGCGGAAAAAGAGGGATTGCCGGTGAAGGTGTTCGAGGGCGACATGTTCGACGCCAAGCTCGGAATCAGTCCTGGCTATTACCGGATCTTGCTTCTGGCCGAGGTCGTCGCTTCGCACTTTCGCACCGTGAACGAGGTGCGCGCGCTATTTCAGATCGCGGCCCGGCTTCTGCCGACCAACGGCTTGCTCGTGTTCAGCGCCTTTCTGAGCAGTGATGGCTACAAGCCGGACGACCTAGCGCGCCAGATGTCGCAAGTCTTCTGGTGTAACTTGTTTACTCGCCGTGAAGTGCAAGACGCGCTCGAGGGCGAGCCCTTCCAGCTGGTCTCGGATGAGTCCGCGCAAGCGTACGAGAAGGCGAACTTGCCGGCTGACGCTTGGCCGCCCACTGGTTGGTTCGAGACCTGGACCGGCGGGCAAGATCTGTTCGAGCTGCCTGCGGGCAAGCCTCCGCTCGAACTGCGCTGGCTCGTCTATCGGAAAACGTAAGACCGCCTGAGCGCTCAGTTCGAACGAAACAGCCAGGTCAGGCCCAGGATGCTGAGGCCGATCACGATCAGCGCGAGCACGGCCACTACGCCATCGACCGCACGAAATCCCTGCTTTTGTGGGGGCTTCGGCGCGCGCGTGGGCACTTCGACCAGGGGCGCCGCCTCGCCCGCGGTGGCGTGAATCTGCGCGACGTGGTTCGGCAAGGGCTCGCCGGGGGCGACATTGGGTGGGTCGATCGAATCGCCGGCTTGCATGGGCTCGTCGCGACCGGCTTCGATCTCGGCCAGCGCGGCCAGCACCGGATCTTCGAAGCCGAATTGGCTCGAACCCAACGCGAGCACCGCCTGCGGCGGCCAGGGCGTGTCGCGCTTCGGGTCGAGGCGCACATCGGACAGGAGCGCACCGTTCTTCGAGCCCAGATCACGAACCAAGATCTGCGTACCGCGGCGCGTGATCTCCACGTGGCGTCGCGAGGCATCGTCGTCCGTGAGCACCAGATCCGCATTCGGCGCGCGGCCAATGCTGTACACGCGTTCGAATTCCGCGAGCAGTAGCTCTTTGCCGACGTCTGGGCCGGCCGTCACGAACAAACGTGGCGCGGCCAGCTCGCCGTCCGCGGCGAGCGAACTTGCGACCAAGGCGAGCGCGATCTCCTTGGTGACCAGTCCCGGGTTTTGGGTGGGCAGAACCTGGGCCGTAGTCAGCTCCAGCCAGATCCGCCCCACGCGGATCAAGTCGCCCGAGCGGACCACGCGCGGCGCCTGCGGTGAGAGGCGCACCGGCCCCACGAAGGTGCCGTTGCTGCTGCCTTCGTCGACCACGACGTAGTCGGTCCCGCGCTGTCGGATCGAGGCGTGGCGGTGGCTCACGCTGGGATCCGGCAAGCGGATTTCGCAACCCTCACCCCGTCCGATCACGATCCGCGGAGCATCGAAGGTGATGGTTGCCTGAGACTTGAGGTCGCCTGAGCGGACCACGACCGTCAGGGCCATGAGCGGCGCATGATGGACAGCGGAACGGCTCGTGTCCACCTCTTGGCCGAAAATTGCGAGCGGCGCGCTCGACGCGGCTCGATTCTTTTTTGGGGGGCGATCGCAGGCTCTGCTCAGCAGCCCGCGGCACGAAATTTGGCCCTTTGTCCGCGCTCGGCTTACTCGGGTTGGGACGCGGAACCCGGCCATCCCTGGAGGAGCGCTCGGGCCCCGCTGGAGGCAGCCATGACCGAAATTCAAGAACGTCGCGCCGAGGGCGCAGGTCGCGTCCGGGTCGAGACCCTGGTCGAAGTTTGCGGGAACGAGCCGGGAATTCCGGCGTTCGAGGCCGAAGCGGTCGACGTCAGCGCGCGTGGTATGCATTTACGCACCGCTTACCTGCCGGACAACGGTGCACCCCTGGTTTGCCGCTTCGAAGAGGGCGGACGAGAAATCGTGGTCGAAGGTCGCGTGGCCTGGCGCCGCGAAGGCGCCCGCGGCGGTGAGTTCGGGGTCGAATTCACCGCGCTCGATAGCGGCAGCGTGGGCGCCCTGCGCGAACTCTGCGACGGTGCGAGCGAGCAAGACGAGCCGCCGCGCGCGCAGCACGACGCCAAGTCCGAAGTCGGCTCGCGGGTTCGCCTGCACATCGACGGCTTGGGCTCGCCGATGAAGGCGCGCGTGCGCGAGAGTGGCTCGCAGAACGTGCAGGTCGGTTCGAACCTCGAATTCCTCAAGGTCGGCCGCAAACTCGAGGTCGAAGATCTGGAAGCGGGCGGCCGCCGTCAGGCGCAGATCGACGGCGTGAGTGTCGCCATCGATCCGCTCACGCGCGTGCCCCAGTTGGTCGTCCAGCTGCGCTTCCCGGGCGCGGAGGACACCACGCCCGAACCGAGCGTGACCGCGCTCCACTTCGGCGAAAAGCAGGCCAAGGGCTTCAAGATCCCGGCCAGCGCAGTGACCACCGACGCGGTCGCACCCGCGCAAGCCAACGACGACCAGGATTCAGACGAAGACGACGAAGACGCGGCTGCTCTGCGCGGTAAAATCGGCGAAGCCGCCGCCAATGCCGGCGAAGCGGTGCAAACCGCAGGCGCCGCGGTCGCCCGCTTTTCAGCGCGCGCCGCGCACGGAATGGGCGGCCTGTTCAAAGGCGCTGGCCTCAAGGTACTCGAACTCACCAAGCGCGCCGAGCCTGCGCCGCAACGCCGCACCACCGCCCCCGCGCCCAACGGCAACAAGGGCGTGGAAGGCCAGCGCCTGCGTCCGCAGTCTTCCGCGAATGTCAGCAGCGCGAGCGAAGCGGATGCAGCCAGCGTGAGCAAACAACTACCGCGCAAGAAGCTGATGCTCGGGGCTGGCGGCGTCGTGCTCTTGGCCAGTGTCGCCGCGCTCGCGACCCACTACGCCTCACCCAGCGCGTCGCCGCCCGGTGCTCACGCCTCGCAGTCTCCGGCGGTGACCAGCTTGGCTCCGCCTTCGACCGGCGCGCCGCTCTCGACCGCGCCCACTAATCTGGGTCCTGCTCCGGGCGGAATCGCGAGCGCCAACGTCCCCCTGTTTGGTCCGACGCCCATGGCCACCATGGAGCCCGCGCCGCTCGCACCTCCGCCCGGCTCTCCGGAAGCCGTCGAAGCTCAGGAACGAGCCGACGCCAAGAGTAACCTCTCCGGCGCGCCGATCTCGAACGCAGCCGCCGACGAAGGCTTCTCCGACGAAAGCTCGGACGATGGCGACAGCAAGTCGAGCAAAGACGAAAAGAGCAAGGGCGAGAAGTCGAGCAAGACCGACACCACCCCTTGGGGCCACGGCAAACTGCGCTCGCCCACGATCTATCGTCTGCGCCTCGACGCCCCGGGAGGCAAGCTGCAAGGCGCGCTGCTCCCGACCGGCTTCACCGTGCTCGTGCCCGGCCACAAAGTGATGGAAGCCGGCTCCGGTATCGCCAAACGCGACAACCGCTTTTCGAGCGTTCGCACCAGCAATCGCACGGAAGGAGCCGAAGTCTCGTTCCGCTTCCGCGACTCGATCCCCGCCTACCGCGTGCGTCTACGCCGCGATTACATGGAAATCTTGATTAGCGAAGGCGAGAACTCGAAGGAGTCGAAGGACTCGAAGGACTCGAAAGCGAAGAGCTCGAAGAGCGACAGCAAGCTCAGCGCGCACGGCAAATCGCACAAAGGTTGAGCGAGCAGGACGCACACGCCGTCAAGCAAGCAAGCAAGCAAGCTGGACGGGTGACCACGCCGTCGGCCTCATACGGTGCGGCCATCACGGTGCTCTGTGCCGCCGAAGGCTTCGACGGCTGAGCCCTCCGCGTGACCATCAACCAATCAATCCTAAACTGTTGATGTGGCGCAGCGCAGGGGCGTTCGGTCTGCGGACCATGCGGCGGCGCTCGTCATCCAGCGCTGGAAACCGACGCCCTTCTGAAATGGCTTGATCGCCCCGAGCGCTAGCAGGATACCGAAAGGAGTGATCGGCGAGCGGCAGGGAACAACGGAGGCCAGCTTCGGCGAGGATCTGCTCCAGACCCGAAGGCGGATAGAGCTCGGGCTCTTGCGCAGCTTCTATTGGCTGACGCTCGCGAGCGGCGTCGGGCTCACCGTGCGTGAGCTCGTCGCGCAGAGTCCGGTGTCGAGCGCCATTTTCGCGGTGGCCTTCGGGGCGGGGGCCTTGTTTTGGTCTGGCCGCGGCTCGGTCCCCCTGCGCGTGCAGGGGCTAATCTTTTTCAGCGTCGTGGTGGTGCTGATCACCAACGCGGCTCTGGATCTCGGCGGTGCCTCGGGCTCGGCGTTGAGCTTCGCGTTCATCCCCGGTTTCTTGATGACGCTGTTGTTCGGCCCGGCCTGGGGCTGGCCGGTGTGCGCGCTGATGCTGTCGAGCTTCGTCTGGCTGTTCGCGGGGACGGCGCTGCCACTCCGCTACGACGCGCTGCGCTTCATCGACGAAACGGTGATGACGCTGTTCGCCACTGGGCTCGCTCACGCGTTGCATCACTCTTTCGAGTCCTATGAAAGAGTGATTGCGGGGCGCCGAGCGACACTGCTCGATCTGCGCGACAAGCGGCAGGCGATGACTCGGGCCATCTACGAAAAGCTCGAGCCGCTGTCGGTCGGTTTGCTCCAGGCGCTCGCGGGACCCGCTGTTCGTGCCCCCGATCAGCCCGCTTTGAGCCATTTGCTCGCTCGGTTCGTGCAGAGCTTGAGCGAAGCCAAGGTCTTGGCCAGCCCGACCGATGAGGGCGCGCTCGAAGTCGAAGATCCGGACCGCGCCATCCGGCGTGGGACGATGCGCGTGTGGCTGCGCTTGGGCGCCGTGCTGATGGCTTTCTTCGCGCTGCGCAATTGGGCCATCGGCTCGACCTTCGCGCCATCGATTTTCTCCTTCGTGTTCTGCTTGTTGTTCGACGGTTGGCTCGGTCGCCCCGAGTCCGCACGACGTTTGGAACTCACCGCCTTCGCGATCGGCGTTTTGGCGACGGGGCCAATGATCGCCTATCTCGTGGCCTATGGCGCCGGGCCGGATGCACCCGCTTTGGTGGTCATGCCGGCAACCGTGTTGTTCACTGCGCTGCTCAGCCAAGGCCCCGCGACCTGGGCCGTCGTCGGGCTGAACGTCGGGATTTTGGCGTGGGTCGGTTTGGGCAGGCCATTGTCGTTGCCGCAAGCTCGCTTGCTCGGTGACCTCGTGCTCAGCTTCGTGGTGGTGGTGGTCGCGCTGCGCAGCGTATTCGCCCTGCGACGGCGCTACGCCCACGCCCTGCTCGAGCAAGCTCGAAAGATCACCGAAGCGCTGCGCCAACATCGGCGTCTCGCCGGTACGCTTTTTCACGACGTGAGCAACCACTTGCAGGTGCTCACTTTGGGGCTCGAGTTCGACGACCCCGACGCAGATCCAGAGCACGCCAAGTCCTTGAGCCGGCGCATTCAGCGTTTGATCGCACTATCGAAGGATTTCCTGCTCAACCCCGAGCTGGGGTCTGCGCCAGACCTGGTTTCGCTGCGCGTCAGCCAAGCGGTGGAGTCGTTGTTCGAGGCATTCGCGCCGCGTCTGCGCGCGAAAGGCATGCGTCTAGTGAGCGGCCCTGGTTTGGAGTTGTGCGTGCAGGCCCAGCCTGAACTCTTGGTCGAGTCGGTGCTCGGAAATCTGCTCAGCAACGCCATCAAGTTCTCACCGGCGGGCGCGCAGATCCGCATCCAAGCCGAAGCTTTCGGGCCGCAGGTGAGCATCTTGCTCAGCGACCCCGGCCCGGGTCTGCCGCCACACGTGCGCGAACGCATCGGCCAAGAAGGCGCGCTGCCGAGTCGGCTCGGCACCGCTGGCGAGCAAGGTCAGGGCTTCGGCCTACTGCTCGTGCAAGAGCACGTGCAACGCATGGGGGGCCGCGTGGAGCTGAACGATCGTGAAGGGGGCGGCACCGTGTGCGTCGTCTGGTTGCCGAGCGCGGACGGCAAAGCGACCTCCGCTAGGCAAATTGGCGCGTCTTCTTGATCAGATCGTAAGCGGCGTTGATCTCCCGAGCCCGCGCCTCGGCGATCGCGCGCATGTTTTCCGGCAGCCCCTTCGACGCCAGCTTATCGGGGTGATTTTCGCTGATCATCTTGCGGTACGCGGCCTTGATTTCGGCTTCGCTCGCGTCCGGACTCACGCCCAGCACGGCGTACGCGTCCGCGAGGCGCGACGGCGAGGAAACGCCGCCGGGGCTCGACGCCGCGCCTGCTCCAGAGCGCAGCAAGGCTTCGAGCTGGGCCAGGTCGCGTTCGGACAAACCCAAATGGCGAGCCACTCGGAGCAACATGGCTTGCTCGGCCGGGTGCACGTGTCCGTCGGCTGCCACCGCCATCAGTTGCAGCTGCAAGAAGAGCTGAAACAAGATGCTGCCCGGCGGTGCCGCGCGGGCAAACACGCTGACCGTGCCATCGAGGTCGAACTCCGGCGCCTTGCCGCGATTGAAAGCTGCGCGGCCGCTATCTCTCTGTTCGGGTGCTAGCCTGAGCAGCGTGAAGATCTGCTCTACGACTTGGATTTCATCGCGCGTGACGACGCCGTCGGCTTTGCACAGCGCGCCCATCACGGCGAACGTCGTTTCGACGAACTGCTGACGGACCCGGCGCAGGCGCTCGCGGAGCGCGAGGTAGGCGAACCCGCCACCCAGGAGCCCACCCAGCACGAAGCCGGGCAATCCGCCGAACAAGAGCCCGAGCACGGCGCAGATAACGATGAAAAACATGCCCGGGGACAGTTAGAGCGGCAAGCCTGGCGAGGCTACGACTTTTGGTGCTTTCTTCGCGCGGCACGGGGCGCGCTGCCGAACCAGGCTTGCTTCGTGCAACGGAGCGTGAAACCCTGGTTCGAGGGGTATGAACCTGTGGCAAGCTCGTCAGGGCGGGACACGATCGACGGCAGGCTGCGGGGCAGCCATGCGGCAGGCTCTCAACTGGTGCGCCTTGCTGGCACTTGCTGGGTGTGGCGGGTCTGGCAAGCCGAGTCCGGCGACGGCGGGCAGTGACGGTAATGCAGGAGCGGGGAGCGGACCGCAGATGGGCGGAGGCGGTTCCGGCGGGGTAATCTCGATGATTGCCGGCACGACGGGCGGGGGCGCACCGTCGACCATCGCTGGTGCTGGCGGTGCACCGGCGGCCAGCGCTGGTGCAAGCGGCTCCGGCGGGGGCGGGGGCAAAGCTGGCGCGGCTGGTGCCGCTACCGGTGGCATCATCCACGCGGGTGATGGGGTGAACTGCGATCACTCGTTCGCGAACGCGAACTGCTGGGCCATTTACGACCTGAGTCAGCAGCATCCAACCGGCACATTCATGGGCGGCGCGTTCGACGGTCGCTACGTCTACTTCGCGAGCAAGGGCAACGCCAATGCGACCGCCATCGTGCGTTACGATACGCACACGAGCTTCTCGGACGCTGGCTCTTTTAGCGTCTTCGACTTGGCTACCGTGAACACGAAGACGCATTCGTTCGCGGGTGCCGCGTTCGACGGTCGCTATTTCTACCTGGTTCCGTTCGATTGGACCTACAGCACGCAAACCACTCGTTATGATACGCAAGCGGAATTCGGCGCGGCCTCGTCGTGGGCCAACTTCGATCTCACACCCATCAGCGGCCTACCGCCCTTTGCCGTGGGCTACGTCGGCGCGGTGTTCGACGGGCGCTATCTGTACTACGTGCCGAATTGCATTTACGAATACTGGCGGGGAATGTCGCTCCGTTTCGACACGCGGGCCAGCTTCGATTCGCTGAGCGCGTGGTCGAGCTTCGATACCTTGACTCTGGACGACAGCGCTGGCGGGTATCGCGGCGGCGCCTTCGACGGGCGTTATCTGTACTTGTCACCGTATGGCGATCTTTCGAGCGGCGCGCTGCTGACCAAACCGCTCGCGACGCGCTACGATACACAGGCTGACTTCGCAGCCAAGGCCAGCTGGGCGACCTTCGACATGAGCGCGCTCAGCAACACGCCTGGCTACGCCGGTGCAGTGTTCGACGGCAAATACGTCTATTTCCCAGCCGCCGACTTCCGCGGCAGGCTGACGCGCTTCGACACTCGCGGCGCCTTCGAGGCGGCGTCCTCATGGGCCGTGTTCGAGATGAGCAGCGCGCTTTCCGGTGTGAACGACCAATTCAATGGTGGCGTATTCGATGGGCGTTATCTGTATTTGGTTCCCGAAAGCAAGGTCGCGGTGCGTTACGACACGAGCGCCGCGTTCGATTCGAAGGGTGCCTACGAGAGCTTCGACCTAGCACCGCTCGATGCCAGATCCGGCCACCTCGCGGGCGGCGTGTTCGACGGGCGGTACGTTTACTTCGTGCCCGCCTCGAGCAATCACGTCGTTCGTTTCGAAGCGCGCGCCGACCGTGTGCTTCCTGCCGGCAACAATGCCTCGTTCTACTGAGCGCGGGAAAGCACCGCCTGTTACCGCACGCTGGCTCGATGCCAAGATCGTCAAGCTTCACACCCTACGCAAGGCACGGGTAAGTGAGCCTCACGCGCCGCGCAATTGCCGACCGATCAGCGCCAATAGTTCGGCCTGAATCAAGCTTTCTTGCTCGGAGAAGGCTCGAAACGAGCGCACACCGTACACACCGCAATCAGGATCGTGTTCGATCCGTTCGGCGCACGCGAGCTGGCTGCGCTCTGCTTCACTGAGCATGAAGGGCAGCAGCTGGCCGACTCCGAGCCCAGCCAACACCAGCGCTTTGACGGCGCTCAGGTTTTGCGTGACCGCGAAGGCATCGGCGTCTGCGTGAATGAGCGTGGGTTGACCGGCGAGCGCTTCGATCTCGACCACGGGCAAGCTTCGCAATTCGAGCTCGCTGCTGAGCGTCGCGAGTTGGGGAAAGCGATCCTTCCGGCCGTAGTATTTCATGCTGTAGCTGCCCACGCGCTCGGAGCGCTCCGAAGGCGGCGCTGAGTAGGCGACGAACGCGAGATCGAGCGTGCCTCGTTCCACGCGCTCGAGCAGGCTCTGGGTGCGTGCCATCCACAGCTTGAGCTTGAGCTCGGGATGATTCTTTTGCAGAACGGTGAGACAATGAGGCAAAACATGCGTGCCCAAGCTATCGACCGTGCCCACCCGCAGGTCGAAGTAGGCGTCCTTTGCCGCGCGCTGCACTTGCAAGCGCGCGCGCTCCGATTCTCGCAGGAGCTGTCGCGCGCATGGAATCAGCGCCCGCCCGGCTGCGGTCAGCAACAGCCCGCGGCCCTGACGGTCGAACAGATCGGCCCCGATGTCTTCTTCGAGCAGCTTGAGGCTGCGACTGACCGCAGGTTGGGTCAGGTTCGCCTCGCGCCCAGCGGCGCTCACCGAGCCGGTGTCGACGATCCTGAGAAATAGCTCGATTCTCTCCAGATTCATGAGGCTTTTCTATGGCTAGCCATGCAAAGAACGCATGGCTACACGGGCCAAGGCATGAGCTATTCTACACGACGATGCACACGGCTCGCTGGGCTCGGGCGATTTATTGCGCCACTTTTTTGATCGTCAGCGGCTGCGGAGGGGACGACAGCGGCGGGGCCCCCGCGGCCGGCGGCGCGCTGAACGCCGGCGGTGCCCCCGCGGCGGGCGGGGGGTTCGGTTCGAGCGGGGGGGCCGGTGCCGGCACCGGGGCTGACGCGGGGGCAACCAGCGAGCCCTCGCTGGCGGTCGTTCAAGTGGAGACCGTGACCACCGTGCAATCGTCGGCTGGGTCGTTCCTTTCGCCCACTGCCGAACAGCTGGTGCCGGCGTACGTGGAGCGCAACACGGAAGACAGCGCCGCCGCAGCCGAGCAGCAAGAGCGCGTGAAGATCGATGTCGCGCTGCTGTTCCGCGGGGCAGATGCGCATCGGGTCAATCAGCAGCTGGAGGCGCATTTGGTTTCGGAAAACGGCGCCGCTTGGTTTGCGGTCGAACACTGTTTTCCTCACGTAGAGGGAGCGAGCGCGGACATTCGTTGGCCGCTGCTGGTGTCGAACGATGCGAGCGAGCTCGACAGCGCGGTTTCGCCCGAGTGGCGCGGTTGGCAAGATTTCCACGGGCTCGGCGTGCGCGGCAGTGCCGGGGCGAGCGAGCCGAGTGCGCCGGTCGCCACGCTTGATTTTCAGGGCAATGGTCTCAGTGCCCCCCTGCTTTTGAGCGCCGAGGGGGACTCGCTCCTGGTGACGAATCGCTCGAGCGCCGTCATTGCGCGCGCGCTGCTGATCTATTCGCACCCGGGCGGCGTCGGGGTCACCGCACTCGAAGCGCTGGACCCTGGGGAACAGCGCGTCACCGTGCTCGGGCCGAAAGAGCACCCGGCCGCCACCCTGCTCGAACTCGCGCGCGGGCAACTGACCGACTTCTTTGCGGTCAACGTGGGTCCGGAGCTCGCGCCAGCGATGGCCGCCGCCAAGTCGATCCCGTTCTTGGAGACGCAAGGCCTGCGTTTGATTGCACTCTTGAGCGACGAGTCGGAGCCGGCTGCGGTCTCGTTTTCGGAGCCCGTGGCCACGCATCAGCGAGTCGTGGTTTCTCACTCGGAGATCCTCAAGCCGGAGGAAGAGGCACGCGTGCTCGGCCAAGTGATGGACCCCAGCGTCGGGCTCGACCAAGCGCTCGAAAGCTTTGGCCGCTTCACGCAGGCAAAACTCGAATTCGCCGAGCAGAGCTCGGATCCGAGTGTAAGCGCGAAGGCCAACGTTTTGCTGACCGAATTGCGCGCTCGCTGAGCGCGCGGCCCGAGCTCATCACGAAAATGCATCGTCGATGATGAGATAACTCGATTGGACGCTGTTGCGGCGTCGCGCTATTTGAAGAGCATGGGCTTCAGCGCGCGCTTGGGTGGGTTGGTCGGCGTAGTCTTACTGGGGTTCGAAGCGGTAGGCTGCGGCCAGGTGGTGGGGACCAACGGGCGGGAGGGAGCGGGGGATCTGGGGAGCGCCGACCCGGCGCCCGCTCCGGGCCCGGGGCTTCCCGACGCGATGGATCGGTTCGCGTTCGCCAAGAGCGGCAACCGGCTGCAAGCGCTGGGCTACGTCAGTGAAGGGGTCGCTCAGTTTCGTACACTTCATGACTCGCTGCTCGATTTCGATTGCGAGTTCGTGAGCGGAACTGACGGCGGCGACTCGCATTGCGCTCCCAAGCTCACGGGTACGCTGATTTTTCTAGACGAGAACTGCTCCGAGCCCGCGACTTGGATCTTGGACCGGCGAGCGCAAGTGGGGCGATGGTTGAGCATCGGAGCGAGCAGTTACGATCCTCCGCTGCCTCACCGAGCCGCCTTCGAAGTCGGCGAAGAAATGTACTCCGAGTCGATTACCGGGACGGTGCCGCGCGTGTACTCGTGGCAGGGCACGAGCTGCGTTGCCGCCTACGCGCCGGCCAAAGGGATCCCCGCGGTCAATCGGCTCATCGCGCACGCCGATAGTGAACTCGTGGCGGCCAAGTCGGTGAGCGTGGATGCAGGGGGCGGCCTGCGTCTCACGCGACTGATCGGCGAGGACGGTGCGGAGCTCACGCTCGGTGTGACGACCACCGCGGGCAAAGCGTGCACAATCCAGCCGGACGGCACGTGCAGGCCGAGTGCACAGGACGAAGTGGGTCCGTTTCCGGCAACACAGCGGGTTCGGCAGGGGTCCGGCGCTGCCCACGTCGATCTCTTCAGTTCAGTATCGGGCGCGGGCCAGCCGGGCGCGCCCGTGGCCCACTTCCCGGAAGCATTGGACTTTCTGGACCAATCGGGGAACCGTTGTCGGGTCATGCCCTCCGTCGACGGCACGTTGCGCTGTGCAACGCTCGAACCGGTCGCCTATCAAAGCGGGAGTTGGGCCGACGATCAGTGCACCCAGCGGCTCTACTATGGTCAGCCGAGCGGCGCGGATCCCAGCACTCTACACGCCGCGCTCTATACCGATGACGGTGCCCTCCTGGCGACCTCTAGCGTCATGCCGTACGAAGGGCCCGTCTACGGCTTCGAAAACGGAGACTCGTGCGCCCCGACTGGCACCGGGTACGGTCTGCTTCAGCTCGATCAGCAAGCGGACATCTCGAGTTTGCCCGAGGTCTTCGAAACGACGCTCTGAAGCACGCATCTGGCATGGGGGTTGCGCGCTGGCGTCGCGGGCGCTCAACTAGCGCACCCCGCCATGCCTCGCTTCGCGCTACGCGTTCTCCCGGTGTGCTGCTTGCTCGGCAGCCTTGCCTGCGCTGAGACTCACGATGCGCCCACGGGCGCGGTCGGTGTGGCAGGCGCTCCCACGAGTGGCGGCGGTGGCGCGGCGGGTAGCGCGCCGACCTCTGTCGGCGGAAGCGCCGGGCAGAACGACGTCGGCGGGGGCAGCGGTGCGCGGCCGGCTCAGGGCGGCGGACTCGCGGGCACCAGCGGCGGAGCAACGGCCAGCGCTGCCGGCAGCTCCACGGGCGGCGTGGCAGGGGGAGCAGCGAGCGAGGGCGTTTCGCTGCTCGTCTTTTCGCGCACCGCCGCGTACCGGCATGACTCCATTCCGGCGGGCATTCGAGCGCTGAACGAGCTCGCGGCCGATCGCGGCTGGCAGCTTGGCGCGACCGAGGACGCGAGCCAATTCAATGACGCCGGCCTCGCCCGCTACGACGCGGTGATCTTCTTGAGCACCACCGGGGACGTGCTCGACGACGCGCAGCAAGCCGCTTTCGAGCGCTTCATTCGTGCGGGGAAGGGCTTCATCGGCATTCATTCCGCGACGGACACGGAATACGATTGGGCTTGGTACGGCGGGCTCGTGGGCGCCTATTTCCGCGAACATCCAGCGATTCAAGCGGCCCAGGTGGTGGTCGAAGACGCGACGAACCCGGCCACAGCGGGGCTACCGAATCCGTGGCATCGCACGGACGAGTGGTACGCCTTTCAGAGCAACCCGCGCCCCGACGTGCATGTCTTGCTCTCGCTCGACGAGAGCAGCTACAGCCCCGGCAGCGCCAACATGAACGGGGATCACCCGATCGCGTGGTGCCACGAGTACGACGGCGGCCGAGCGTTTTACACGGCCCTGGGGCACACCAGCGAAAGCTTTTCTGATCCGCTGTTCATCGCTCAGCTTGCCGGCGCCGTCAGCTGGGTGCTCACGCCCTGAGCGCGGAGCCGTGTGGAAAACGACATTGCGATTGCGATTGCAATCGCAATCGCAATCGTTCGCATTCTGCTTTCCACCGACTCGGCTCGTCTGTAAGACAACTGAGCGCAACCATCGAACGCGCTAATCAACCCACAGGGTGGAGTTGTGGGTGCGCGACCTGCTCCCCACGGGCAAGCTATGCAAGTCGTGCAACCTTTGCGCAACTAGTGCGGGAGCGAAAGGCGGCTAACCAAGGCTCAGCGCGTCTCTTCCGTTGCGACCGATCGCGCCCAGCCCGTGGTGCGCAAGAGTAGGCGAACCGACGTGCGTCTTGGTGCGCATGCGGATTGCGGCGGATTTCGCGAGGGCGGTTTACACCGGCAGATCTGCGGAACGGGCGCACTGCGACACCGCCGAACGGTCATCGACAGCGACTGACGTACACAGCACCAAATACCGAGTTTTAGCCAGGTACGAAGTCTGCAGGGGCAACGCGGCGAGGGGCCAAGGCATTCCCACCAAATGACTAAGGATTATATGAACCGAACGCATACGATGTCGTACAAGATGGGTAATAGTTTCGGGCTGGGCGGGTCAGTGGGGCGCTGGTTGTTGTTGGGGGCGGTGTTCGGTTTGGGCGGCTGCGGCACGGCCGCAAGTGAGGAAGAGAGCGACACGGTTGCCGCGTCGAGCGAGGCGGTTACGAGCGCGGCGACGCCGATGCCGACCGATAGCAGCTGCGGCTACAAGGTGACCTCGAACTACTTCTCGCGTCGCTCCGGCAATGGCTATCTCGGCGAGCTTGCGCTCAAGAACGTCTCCGGACCCAAAGCGCGGTCGTTCGAAGTGTTTGCGGATCTCGGCGGCGCCGGCATTCGTCGGCGTTGCTTGCTCGCCGACTGCGACCCGGTCGACGGTGGCTACTCTTTCACCGAGCCGCTGCTCGTGCGGCTGCTGGGTATCGGGCAGGGGCAGACTCTGCCGATCTTGTACGGCAGCCCAGACCCGTACTCGGGCGTCGCCCCGTACGTGATCTCGATCAACGGGACCAAGTGCGACGCCGTTCTGCCCCAAGTCTCGCTCTCTGCGAACGAGTCGTTGATCACGTCGAACGCAACTCTGACGCTGAGCGCGGTGGCTAGCGACAACGTCGCCGTGCGCAAGGTCGTATTCAAGCGTGATGGCGTGGACATCGGAGTCGACACCACGGCCCCTTTCAGCTTGGATGTCGCCAACGACGCGAGCAGGAACGGCCGGCACGTTTACACGGCGGTGGCTTACGACCCGAGCGGCAACACCGCTACCAGCAGCGGTGTGCGCGTGCTGACCGGCATCGGAAACAAATTCTTCGGCACGGCGACCTCGACGGCGGCCGACTACGCCTCCTTGCTCAGTTACTTCAATCAAGTCACCCCGGGCAATGCCGGCAAGTGGGGCAGCGTCGAGGCGACGCGCGATCAGATGAACTGGTCGGAGCTCGACACCGCCTATCAGTTCGCCAAACACAATGGGCTGCCCTTCAAGCTCCACACCTTGATCTGGGGACAGCAGCAGCCGACCTGGCTGGCCAGCCTGACCCCCGAACAACAGCTCGTCGAAATCGAGCAATGGATCTCCCTCGCCGCTCAGCGTTACCCCGACGTGCAGCTGGTCGACGTGGTGAACGAACCGTTGCATGCGGTCCCGGCCTACAGCGCTGCGCTGGGGGGCGCGGGCGCGACGGGCTTCGATTGGGTCATCAAATCCTTCGAGCTCGCGCGCAAGTATTTCCCGAAGTCGGAGCTGTTGCTGAACGATTACAATGTCGAAGCCATCGATAGCTCCGCCACGGATTACCTCAACATCATCAACTTGTTGAAAAGTCGCGGTTTGATCGATGGCATTGGCTTACAAGCACACTTTCTGGAGCGCGCCGACGTGTCGGTGGTGTCCGCCAATCTCGATCGCTTCGCCGCAACTGGGCTACCGATCTACGTCTCCGAGCTCGACCTCAATTTGAGCAACGACGCCAAGCAGGCGCAGCGCATGCGCGATTTGTTCACGCTGTTCTGGCAGCACCCGTCCGTGCTCGGTGTCACCCACTGGGGTTTCCTGCAGGGCAACATGTGGCAGCCGGACGCTTACCTCGTGCGCACGGACGGAAGCCGGCGCCCCGCGCTCGACTGGATCAACTGCTTTCGCGCGGGCGGCAGCGATTGTCCGGTCCCGGTCTACGTTCCCACGCCGCGCACCGGTGATAGCAACGGCCTCACCCTGCAAGCCGAAGACTACGACGACATGCACGGCATCACCGCCGCCGGCGACGTGATTGCGTACGTCGACAACGGTGATTGGGAGAGCTTCAGTCGCGTCGTGTTCGACAAGAACTGGGACAGCCTATCGGTCAGCTACGCGAACGGCGGCGGGGCGCCCACGGTGGTCACTCTGCATGCCGATAGCCTCACGGGCCCGGTGCTCGCGACCGTTTCGCTACCGCCGACCGGCGGCTGGGGCACGAACAGCACCATCAGCGTGCCGTTTTTGCCGATCAGCGGCGAACGCAACGTGTTCGTCAGCTTCGGCGGCGGGGTCAACGTGGACAAGTTCAGCTTCAGCGCGCCGGCAGGCGTTGGACCCAACCTGATCGCGAACGGCGAATTCGAGGAGAATACCAGCGGTTGGTACAGCTGGAACGGCACGCTCTCGGTCAACGACCAATATGCCGTCACGGGCGCGCAAAGCCTGCGTTCCACCAACCGCAACGGCAATGGCCCCATCGCCACCAGCCTGAATGGGCTCGTTGCGCCGGGTAAGAGCTACGAAGTGAGCATGTGGACGACCGTCACGGGCGCCGCGGCCAGCGTCAACGTGACGCAAGCGGTCACCTGTGACGGCCAAACTTCATACACCTGGTTGATCAACCCGGTGGCCGTGCAAGTCGGTCAATGGACGCAGCTCACCGGCACGCTCGCCATCCCAGACTGCGTGCTGGGCGACGTTCAGATCTACGCCGAAGGCCCCAATGGCGGCGATCTGTATCTGGATCACGTCTCGGTGCGCGCCAAACAGGCCTCCAACATCGTCGCCAATGGCACGTTCGAGTCCGGCACCAGCGGTTGGTACACCTACAGCGGTGTCGCGTCCTCCACGACTGCGCGCGCTCATAGCGGCTCGCGCAGCCTGCTGATCGGCAATCGCACGGGCAACGCGCCCGCCGTCACGGACTTGAGCCAAGTGGTCAGCAAAGGCGCGAGCTACAGCGCGAGCTTCTGGGTGTCGATAGGCGGTGCTGCTAGCGCCGACGTGAACCTCACGCAGAAGGTGACCTGTGACGGCGTGACCAGCTACAGCTGGTTCGTCAACCCCGTGACGGTGAACGATGGTCAGTGGGTCGAGCTCAAGGGCACACTGAACATCCCCAACTGCGCCAACCTGAGCGAGGTCCAAATCTTCGCCGAAGGGCCTGGCGCTGGCGTCGATCTATACGTCGACGACGTGAACGTGTTCATCCCCACCGTCACCAACTTGATCAGTGACGGCACGTTCGAGTCGTCGCTGGGAAGTTGGTTCACCTGGGGTACGGGCACGCTGGCCGTGACCGCTGGGCGCGCACACGGCGGCACGCACAGCCTCTTGTTCTCGAACCGAGTCGACAATGGCCCCATCGCGCGCTCCTTGATGGGCGTCGTCGAACCCGGCAAATCGTACCAAGTCAGCATGTGGACCACGATTTCCGGAGCGGCGAGCGCCAGCGTCAACATGACTTCCGCGCTCGGCTGCGCGGGCGTCGATTCCTACGCTTGGCTGGTCAACCCAACCACCGTCACCGACGGCGCTTGGGTCAAGCTGACCGGCACGCTCAACGTCCCCAACTGCAGCCTGACCAACGCGCTCGTTTACTTGGAAGGCCCAGGCACCGGCGTCGACATGTACGTCGATGATGCGGTCGTGACCCAGTAACGCTCGAAACGGACGAGTCGCTCGAAGCGGACTCGTCGCGCGCAGCCGGTGCTCACCGCTCGTCGGTGGCACTCGCTGCGCGCTGCTCATTTTGCCCCGTACGCTGCCCAAGTCCGCTGTGGGCTTGGCAGACCGGGCGATTGCCGCCAATACTGCGGCGCAGAAATCACAGCTCATGACTTACTGCGTTTCACTCAAGGTCGATGCGGGAATGGTGTTTGCGTCGGATTCGCGCACGAACGCTGGGTTCGATCAAATCAGCACCTTTCGCAAGATGATGGTCTACGAGCAGCCGGGGGATCGGGTGATGGTGCTGCTCTCCTCGGGCAACCTGTCGATCTCGCAGTCGGTGCGTGAACTGCTCCAAGCGGAGCGAGTTTCGCTGGACGGCCATCCCCCGACCACGATTTGGAATGTCGAGAGCCTGTTCGACGCTGCGCGGGTGCTCGGCAGCACGGTCCGAAGGGTGTATGACCAAGACGGCCCGGCGCTGCGCGCGGCGGGGATCGACGCCAGCTGCACGTTGATCTTCGGTGGTCAAATCAAGGGCGAACGCATGCGGCTGTTCATGGTCTACTCGACCGGCAATTTCATCGAAGCGACCGCGGAGACCTGCTTTTTCCAAATCGGCGAGTCGAAATACGGCAAGCCCATGCTGGATCGCGTGCTCGTGCCCAGCACACCGCTGGCCGAAGCGACCAAGTGCGCGTTGGTTTCGATCGATGCCACGTTGAAGTCCAACGTTTCGGTGGGCCTGCCGATCGATCTTTTGGTTTACGAAGCCGGTTCGCTGCGTTGCGACGAGCTGGCCTGCATCGACGAGAGCAATCCGTACTTTGCCATGGTGCGTGAAGCGTGGGCTCAGGGCGTGCGCACGGCGTTCGATGCAATCGCCGATCCTGATTGGCAATCCCCGGTCGTCCCGCATCCGCTCCGGGTCCGCTCCGAGCGCTACGACGTGCTGCGGAAGATTGCGCCGGACGACAAAAGCCGCTGAGTCGAGCGCGTCAGCCCGCTGCGCACGAGCCGCAACCGTGCTAGCTGTCGGCTACGATGGTGGGCCGCGGGAGCTGGTTCGGGTTGATGTTCGGGGCTGCGCTGGCGTCCAGTTGCGTCGTGGCAGGACCTAGCGCCGGTCCGAAAGCGGGCGGGCTTTCGCCGCTCTCTCCACCCGTGCTCCCATTTTCGGCTCGACACACTAGCCCGGAGCGCAAGGCCAAACTCTTGGCGCTCGCTCCAGATCGACGCCTACCATGCAAATGATCGAGTGGAATCGAGAGCTACCGGTCACTCCGGAAGATCGCGCGCTGGCAACCAAGCTCATGGCCACGATTCGCCCGGAGCCGAGCTTCCTGCCCGATCTGCTCGCCCCCGAAGCCAAGCGCGGTGAACTCGAGCGCCGCCTCGGGCGCGCGTACGGCAGCTATGGGCACTGTGAGCTCGAGCAACCCTTGTGGAACAACGGTAAAGGGGAAGCCGCGTTTCGCCTGCGCTGCGCTCAGGGCGCGCCGGAGCTGCACTTTCGCTCGGACCCGCAGTCCGCCCGCTTGCTCGACTTTTCGGTGGCTCCCGCTCGCCGCTTCGGCGACGTATGCAGCGAATAGCAAGGCGAATCACTTTTCCGGTCACAGCCCGGCCAGGGAGCGCTAGTACCCAGTATGAAGCTCATCACTGCCCTCAAATCCCGTTTCCCTCGGCTTTTTCCGGCTCTACTAGCGCTCGCCACCGTGGGCAGTGCCGGCAGCTACGCCGCTTATCGCCACTTTTCGGATGACTGCTGCTACCCGGGCGCCCCGTGCTGTCAGCCAGGCGCCGCGTGCTGCCTACGCCACCACGCCGCACACAAGTGACGCCCCGACCGCGAGTGCTAGGCCAAACCCGTGCCGCTCAACGAAGCCGCTCTCGATGCGTTGATGGAGCGTCTGGCTCGCGGCGATCGTTCGGCGTTCGATCCCCTGTACTCGGCGCTCCAGCCGCGCGCGCTCGGCCTGGCCCGGGCGAAGCTGGGCGCGGCGGGCGCGGCAACGGATGTCGCGCAGTCGGCACTGCTGCGGATCTTCTCGCGAGCCAGCGAGTTTCAGGCAGGTCGGCCGTGTTTGCCCTGGTTCTATGCCATCTTGGCCAACGAGATCCGGAGCGCAAAGCGGGATAGCGCGCGCTACGTGCTCGATCCATCGGCGGGCGAAGCCCTGATCGACGACTCGCAGAACGCAGAGGCTGAGCTCGTCACGCGCGAGCTGGAGCGCGCCCTACAGCTCGCCGTCGACACGCTCGACAGCGCATCCGCGAACGCTCTGCGAGCCATGCTGGGCCTCACGCCGATGCCTGATTTGCGCCCCGCGACCTTTCGCAAGCGCGTTTCGCGCGCCTACGCCAAGCTGAGATTGATCTTCGGAGGCCATGATGTCGGTTGAAATGACGGCCAGCTATCGCGCGACACGGCGGGCCTACGAGCTCGGGCGCTTGCGCGTCGCGGTCGGGCGTGCGCTGTGGGTGGCGCTGCCCGTGGCAGGCTGGGCAATGCTCACTTCCGGGCGTTCCGCGCTGCTCGTGCTCCCGCTGACATTCGCAGCCTGGGTGTTCGCGCACTTTCGCGGTGACGAGCTGCTGCGCGGCTCATGGTACGGTTTGGCGGGCGGGCTCGTGACATCGCTCCTCCCCATGTCGGTGCTCAGGCCGTGCTGTGACCTGAACGCAGCGCCCGGCGCGGCTTGTTGCACGATGCCCGGCGCTTGTCTCGGAGCAGGCGCGCTGGTCGGTATCGTGCTCGCCGCTGCGGTGCCATTGGGCAAAACCAATTGGTGGCAAGCTGCCTGCGGAATCGCCCTCGGCATGGCCTCCGTTGCCGTCGTGAAGTGCACCACGCTCTTCGCGGGCGAGGCAGCCGGCTTGGTCGGCGGCCTAGCCGCAGGCGTCGCGGTGGTCGCCGTGGCCAAGTTGGCGCTCGCGCGTCGAGCTCAGCCCGAGAGCCGCTGAGCAAGGACCGACTGACCGCAGCGAATCGAGCAACACCGCCCGCGCCGGAGCTTCCGCCAACTCCACCGCCTAGTTCAGTGCCAACCTCGACGTCATGTCGCAGTGTAGCAGAGCTGGCTTTGGGTTGATGGTCACGAGTCCCGTCTCACCGCGTCGCAGCCTTCGGCGGCTCGGACGCCACCCGGACCAGCGCTCATCGACGCCGAAGGCTATGCCGGCCGCGCTGCACTCGGTGACCATCAACCCCATCCCAATCCTCCCGCTCCCGGTTTTTCGGTCCTTCCTCGCTGCTCAGTTTGAACGAGCGCTGACCACTAGTTGGCAGAGTTGGCAGCGGTTTGTCCGCTACCCGCGCAAAGAACGCCGGAATCAGCGCGGCACGGAGCGTGCAGGCGCGCTCTTTCACCATGTCCGATCAAACCCTGCAATCGCGTCGTCGCTTCGTCGGTACAGCCGCGATCACCCTCGCCGCTGGGCACCAGGGACTGCCCTCGGTTGCCAGCGCGAGACCAGCCTCCGGTGCTCGAGGGGTCGCCCAGGCTGCAGCGCGATCCTTCGCGCCGTTGAAGCAGATCCGCGCGGGCCTGCTCGACGTGGCTTACGCGGAGGACGGCCCTGCTGACGGCCCCGTGGCTCTATTGCTTCACGGCTGGCCCTACGACATTCACACCTATGTCGAGGTCGCGCCTTTGCTCGCGGCCAAGGGCTACCGCGTGATCGTGCCTCATCTCCGCGGCTACGGCTCGACGCGCTTCCTGTCGGACAGCACACCGCGCAACGGGCAGCAGGCGGTATTTGCGCTCGACGCAATTGCGCTGCTGGATGCGCTCGCGATCGACAAGGCCGTTGTGGCCGGTTGCGACTGGGGAGCTCGAACCGCCAACATCATGGCGGCGATCTGGCCGGAGCGCTGCAAGGCGTTGGTCTCGGTGAGCGGTTATCTGATCGGCAATCGCGACGCCAATCGGCAGCCGCTACCACCCGCCGCCGAGCTCCAGTGGTGGTACCAGTTCTACTTTTCCACCGAGCGCGGCCGCGCCGGCTACGACGTTCATCGCCGCGAATTTGCGCGCTTGATTTGGCAATTGGCGTCACCGAAGTGGGGCTTCGACGATCGCACCTTCGAACGCAGCGCCGCATCGCTCGACAACCCCGATCACGGAAAGATCGTGATTCACAATTATCGCTGGCGCCTGGGCTTGGCGGCCGGCGAACCCCAGTTCGATTCACTCGAGGCTCGGCTCGCGCTGAGCCCGGCGATTGCCGTGCCCACGATCACGCTCGAGGGCGACGCCAACGGCGCGCCTCATCCGGCTCCTGCCGCGTATGCCGCGAAGTTCTCGGGCAAGTACCTGCATCGGGACCTCACGGGTGGGATTGGCCACAATTTGCCGCAGGAAGCCCCTCGGCAATTCGCGGCGGCCGTGATCGACGCGGCCGCCCTGTGACGATTTTTGCCATTATTGACAGGTGAGTCAATAAATGGCCGAATGGCGAGCGTGGCAGGGCGTCCGCGCAGCTTCGACGAAGAACAGGTCCTCGACCAGGCGATGTTCCTGTTTTGGCGGAAGGGCTACGAGGCGACCGGCGTTGCCGATCTGGAGCAAGCCACCGGCTTGGGTCGACAGAGCCTGTACGGGGCGTTCGGCGACAAGCGCGCGCTTTTCCTACGCATCGTCGAGCGCTACTTCGAGCGCGTGCTCAAGCCGTACGTGGTGGACGTGCTCGACGCGCCGGGCTCGGGTCGCGCCAATTTGGAGCGCATCTTTCAGCAATGGGAGACCACCGCGGAAGCGCCCGAGTTTCACGGCTGCCTCGTGGGCAACTCGGTCCCCGAGTTCGGCGCCAAGGACAGCGAGATGTCGGACGTGCTGCGCCGTAAGTTGGAGCTGATGGAGGCTGCGTTCGTGCGCGCCTTGCGGCGAGCGAAGCAGGCGGGGGAAGTGAATCCGTCGCTCGACACGCGCGCGACGGCGCGCTCGCTGCTCACCATTGCGCAAGGCCTGGCCGTCGTGGCGCGCGTCAATCGCGAGCCGACGTTCGTGCGCGGCGTGCTGCACGCGGCCCGCCGGCTCCTGGATTAGGCTTTCGTTCGGCTAATTATTGAACGATCTGTCAAAAAGTGGAGAAGACATGGAATCAGCTGAAATGAGCGGGGTATCAGGCAAAATTGCGCTCGTCACGGGCGGCACGACGGGGATCGGCCGAGCGACGGCGGAGCTGCTGCACCAAAGGGGCGCGCGGGTCATCATTACCGGTCGAGATCCGGACACGCTGGCCGCCGCCCGCCGCGAGCTACCGTCCGAGATCGCCGTGCTGCAAGCGGACGCTCGCTCCGTGCCGGACGCAGAGCGGCTCGCAAACGAGGTCAGGGAGCGCTTCGGCCAGCTCGACATCTTGTTCCTCAACGCGGGCATCGCGCAGCTTGCGCCGTTCGAGGCCGTCACGGAAACGTTCTACGACGAGCACATGAACGTGAACGTCAAAGGTGTGGTGTTCACATTGCAGAAGCTCTTACCGCTGCTCGGCAGAGGCGCCTCCGTGGTCGTCAACACGTCCGTCGCCGACCAACGCGCCGCCCCCATGATGTCGATCTACTCGGCGAGCAAAGGCGCAGTCGCGGCCCTGGTTCGTTGCTTGGCCGTGGAGCTTGCGCCCCGCGGCATTCGCGTCAACTCGGTGTGCCCTGCGACCATCGTCACTCCGATTCAGGCCAAGTTCGGGCTGCCACCCGACGTCGCGGCGGCCAGCGCCCAGCATTACCTCGCGCGCATCCCGCAAAATCGCTTTGGCAGCGCGGAAGAAGTCGCCAATGCCGTGCTGTTTCTGGCGTCGCCCGCGGCCTCGTACATTACCGGTGTGGAATTGCCGATCGATGGCGGGCTGTCCATCACCTGAGCAGTCGACGCGCGACCGCCGATCACTCCGGGAGCGAAGCGATCGGCGGTCGCACCCATCCATCCGGCGCCAGCAGCTTTGCCGCGCGCCACATAGACACTTTCGATGTACGTTAGCGAGAACTGATAACGACGCGAGAAGCGTTAGGCGACGAGCGCCTGCGCAGCGGCGACGCTGATCTGCGTGACCTGGAGATCCGAATCGTTGTACGTAATCGTGACAGAGGGCTTACTGTGGCTGAGAGCAAAGTCCCAAATCGGCCCGAGGATGGCCGTCGGCACCTGCAGGTCGCACGTGCCTCCGTGGCTGGCGTCGGCACCGGGGACGATGACGCCGCTGATGCTGCCCAAGGCCGTATTTTCGATCAGCGTGAGCACGCCCAAGAAAATCGCGGAAACATAGGGCTTCTTGAACTGGAACGTGATGATCCGTGGCGGTCCAGGATCGAGGGTTACCTTGCTCGTTTGTAGTGTGATGGACGACATGGCTGGTTGTCTTTCTGAAGCTGAGGTTTTGGTTGCTGCTGCGTGCTCGGGTCATGGTTGAGGTTGGAAGGCGAACTGGCTGGCGCATTGTCCATTGCAATCAGTTGCCGCCAGCTGATGGGTAGCGAATGGGTTGAACTGAGTGAAATCAACGACGCGCAATTGGCCTTCGGCGCGATAGGCCGCGTAGCGTGAGTCGGGAGCCCAGGAAAAAGGCAGGACTCTCTCGCCAGCGCCACACCAACGGCCCGGCGCGCTCGGAAAATCTTCGGAACAGGGCGAGCTGGCCTGTGAGGTTCCGATGATCAATTCGTCGCTGACGAATTGCACGGATGTGCCGAACTGCAGGGGTGAAGGGGCCAGTAGGTCGTAACCCGTGAGCGAGTTGCCGAGTTGCAGTAGCAAAAACCGTTCATCTGCGGAGAATGCCAGCGCGGATGGAGAGCTCGAGGTCATGCTGCTCGTGGAGACATGGACTTTGTGTTTAAGTACGAACTGCTGAGCGTTGAGGTCTGCTACGTACAAATAGCCGCCGTCGTTTGGCCCTGGCGCGGTCGTCGTGAAGGCAAACCAGCGCCCGGAGGACGAGAATGCGCGTGCTTGAACCTCGGAGTTCTCTTCGGTGTAGTCGTATTCGCTGTCACTGCAGGTGGTGATGACGGGAGGCGCGTCCTTCTCGCAAAAACCCGGCAACGGACGCATGCTGAGCGTGGGACCCTGTTGGATGTCGAACATGCGAACTTCACCGTGGGTCTTGCCGGGCGGATCGCTTTCGACGTTGGCCACGCAGGCAATCCGTTCGCTGCCTTTGGACCACGCCAACAGCTTCGGACAATCTCCATAGTCAGCACTGGTATGGGTGGCATCGGCTAGGTTTCCTTGCGCCGCATCGAAGATCAGCAATTGGCCGTCGTCGAGTTCAGCGGTGAAGTGGCTACTCGGAGCAACCACGTCGATGAATTGATGCCGCGCCACGGTGGCACTTGGCAATGAGTAAAAGTTTGTCGATGGGCCGATCATGAAAAAACCATTTTCTGCAGGTTGCAGAGACACAGTCGGCGCATAACTCGCGTTCGGAAACGGCACCGGAGTGGTAAAACTCGTGCTGCCGAGCGCGGCATAAGATGGTGTGCGCCGTGTGAACGGATTCGGGAGCACCGCGCCCGAAATCGGATCGAGCAGGACCGTGCCATGGAATGCCAAGTTATTTCCGGGCAGCCAGTACAACGGTGAATCCACGAAAGCGGGCTTCGCGGTGAGCACCTCGATGGTGGCCGGGAACCCGGGCTCGCTCGTGGGGCGCAGCTTGACGCCGCCGAGGTAGCTCGAGCTACCGCTTTGGAAAGCGACTGCCAGCACGCTCGAGTCGCTGATCCAGGAAAAGGAAGTGACTGCGTCTTCGGTGAGACTTAGTGTGGCTTCCGTCCAGTTGCTCAGGCTCAGAATGGAAAGGTGCCGGCCTTTGGGGTAGGTCGCGTCCGCGCCGTAGCGGTAGGCCAAGTAACGCCCGTTGGGCGAGAACGCGAAGTCGTAGACGCCGTTGTCGTGCGCGGGCTGAACGCTTGGCGGCTGTTCCAGAATCGGGTCGACGAGCTTGAGCTGAGGACCGGTTGCCTCGAGCGCGGTATACGCGAACCAACACGCCGTGCGCGGCTTGATGTCGAAGGTTTCCCGCACCACGCAGCCCGTCCCGTCCATTGCCTCGACGGTGAGGCTGGTGGGACCTGCGGCTTGTCCACTCAGACGCCCCTTGGCACCGCTCGCGGAACTGGCATCGCGCGCCATTGACCACTGGCCGCTCGCCGCAGTGACGCTCCAAGTGTACGGCGCCACTCCGCCGCTGACGTACAGCGCCGTAGAATAGGGATTCGATTGGCACGGCGCGGGCAGTGCGCCCGGTGAGATCACGCCATTGGGGCAAAGTGGCGGTGGGAGGCGACCGGTCGTGCCGGCGGTACCTCTCGCGTCGCCGTCAGCAGCTCCGGTGCCCCCGTTGCCCGCGCCACCGTTCTCAGCACCGGCGGCGCCGCCGAGAGCGCCGCCGCCAGCACTGCCCGCGCCGGCACTCGCACCGCCCGCCCTTCCGCTGCCCGCTCCGCCACTCGCAGCACCGGTGCCCGCACTGCCCGCTCCGTCACTCGCAGCATTGGCGCTACCGCTATCGGCGCCGCCGCTATCCGCGCCACCGTCACTGTCCCCCGCGCCGCCGCCGTCGACTTCACCCGCGCTACCATCGCCCATGCCTGCGCTGCCGGAGACGCCGGCACCGCCGCCCGACCCGCCACAGGTGCCGTCCGAAAAGCACTCGGGGATTACGACGTCGGACAGACACGCGGTGGGCCCGCCTCCGAAGGTGACGGTGATGAGCAAGACGCCGAGCGCGAGCTTGCGCCAACCAGAGGTTTCATTGCCTGGGCACGATTTCATCGAAGGCATGCTCCCAATTGAGACGGTGTGAGGGAGTGGTGGTCGCACCGTTTCCCCGAAATCATGCTCACCACATCCCTGAGCGTGCCGCTAGCGACGGATCGTCGGCCTAGGAAAACAACTATGGTGTTTGCCGCGCGCGGCATCGAGTGCCACCGGCACAGCGCGCGCTGATCAGGACGCGAACACGAAACACGCCTGCTTCGTCGGCAGAGCGCGCTGACCCAATGTCTCGAAGGTACGAAAAATGACTAGCCGGATCGGGCTAGTTCTCGCGCTTGCCGCGGCCTTTTTTGGTGCTCTGTGGCAGCGAAGTATGAGGGCTCGTGACGAGCCCGTGCGCGTCGTTGTCGCCGCGGCGCAGGCGTTGAATGCCGGCATAGGCGATCATCGAGGCGTTGTCGGTGCAGGCTTTGAAGGGCGGGACGACCACGCGGATGCCGTGCACGGCGGCCTGAGCCGCGGAGCGCTCGCGCAGCTCGCGGTTGGCGGCAACGCCGCCCGCGAGCACGATCGTGCGCACGTCTTGCTCGCGCGCGGCCTCGAGGGTCTTGAAAATCAGCGTATCGACGACGCGGCGCTGGAAGGCCGCGCACACGTTGCGCAGGGTTTGCGGGTCTTGGGGCAAGCCGTGTTCGGTGACCCAGCGCAGCATATTGCTCTTCAGGCCGGAGAAGCTGAACTCGAGCGAGCCTTTGCGACGCATGGGCCAGGGCAGCTCGATCGCGTCCGGGTTGCCGTCTTTGGCGAGCTTGTCGATCAGGGGTCCGCCGGGATAGCCGAGCCCCAGCAATTTCCCTACCTTGTCGAAGCATTCACCGGCCGCGTCGTCCCGTGTGGCGCCAAGCTCTGTGACTTGCTCGAGCGAGGGGCCCGCCACGCGATAGATCGCGGTGTGACCGCCGGAAGCGAGCAGCGCCACGAACGGGTACTCTGCCGGCGGCTCTTCGGGTGCGCCCGGAAATTTGAGGAATACGGCGAGCAAGTGCCCGACGAGATGATCGACGCCGACCAGCGGTTTTTCCAGGGCAAATGCCAGCCCTTTGGCGGCTTGCACGCCCACCAAGAGCGCGCCCGTCAAGCCCGGCCGACAAGTGACGGCGATGCCGTCGATCGCGCTCGGCTCGATGCTGGCTTTGCGGAACACCTCACGAATCACGGGCCGCACGTTGCGCAGGTGATCGCGCGAAGCGAGCTCGGGCACGACGCCGCCGTACGGCGCATGCAGCTTGATCTGACTGTGCACGGAGTCGCTGACGACTCTTCCGTCGTCCGTTACGAGTGCGGCTGCCGTTTCATCACACGATGTTTCGATACCGAGGACGAGCATGGGATTCAGGTTGGAGGTGGGAAGCCGCAGCCGCCTTCGGTATCGGGCTTGTACAGCGGTTTGGGGTTGAGGTGAAACAGCGCAAACCCGGGACGTTGCGCGGGCGTCGGGCTCGGCCCCGGAAAGGGCGCCGGCTTGAACAGCCGTAGCTCGACGTAGTTGTTCTTCATCAGCGACACGACCGCTACCATGGTCCCGAGGCAAGTCGAGTCGACCCAGGCGAAAAAGTCGTGCTCGTGGCCCTCGCCGAAGGTCAGCGCGGACAGCACGTCGTGCTGTAGCTCGGGGATCGCGCGCAGGGGTGCATTTTGAAACAGCACCTGCGGTGCTTCGGGCGTACCGCAAATGCCCAGCGGATCTTTGCTGCTCAGGATGCCAGGCTCGGTGGGCAGCTTATCCGTGTTCAGGGTCAGCGCCAGCGTGAGGACCGAGGGCGAGTCTTCGTCGACGAAGCCCGACTGGAACGGGGGCAAGCCAATCGTGCCGCAGTAGGCTTCATCCGGCTTGCTGTTGAAGCCGTCGAGGTCTCCACAGCTCGCCGCCGAACCTGCGCATAGCGCGATCAGCACACAGTCCGCGCGGAGCGATCGGTGCCTGAGCCGAGTGATTGAAACGTTGAACATCAAAGCCGCTGGAGCAAAGACTGAGCCCTGGCTTTTACCCTGGGTTCCGGGTCGCTGTCATGGCTCACCTCCAGCACGCGCTTGGCGGTGGCCGGATCGACCAAAACCAGGGCTTCGAGCGCGGCTTCGCGGACCAGAGCGAAGGCATCCTTGCTGGCGCATTGGCTGAGCGCGGCGACCACCGGCGCGCTCGGGTTACCGGCGGCGATGCGACCCAAGGTGGCCGCGGCCAGCGCGCGCAATGCCCAGTCGGGTTCGACCTCGAGCAATGCAATCACCGCCGGAGTGGCTTGCGGATCCGACGTGCCCAGCGCGGCCAGCGCGGCGCGCCGCACCGTGCTCAGTTCGTCTTTGAGCGCTGCGGCAACGGCGGCCTTGGCTGCCGGTTCCGCGCGCTGGCCGAGAAAGCGCAGCGCAAACAGCCGCACATCCGGGGTGGGGTGACGCGCGAGCGCGGCGAAGGTCGGCAGCAGAGCGGCACCCAGCTCACGCGCCAGCGCTTCGAGCCGCGCTCGTTCGCTGGCCGAAAACTCGCTGCTTGCGGTCAGCGGGGCGAATGGCAATTGTCCGGGCTCGACCACGAGTAGTGCGGCCACGTTGCGCGCGCGCTCCGGTGAGACGGATGCGGCGCGACCCAACGCGAGCGAGAGTGGCCCCGATAGTTTTTCGAGGGCCGCGACGCGCTCACGGCCGGTGTAACCGCTCGGTCGTAAGCCGTCGATTAGCCGACGGACATCGAGCGCGCCTTCGGGGGCTGGCAGCGGTTCTTTGGGTTTGTGATAGCTACCGCTGGTCCACACCAACGCGGCGTCGCCGCCGGCGCGCGAGATCAGAGGATCGGGGCTGCTCAGAGCCTCCGCGATCGCGCGTGGCGCAGCCGCCGCGTCGAGTCGAGCCAGGCTCAAAACGGCGATCGCCGCAAGGCTCGGATCGCTCGCCTCGGAGAGTTCGGAGAGCACATTCTCTTGGCCTTTTTGCCCGGCTTCAGCCAGCGCAAACGCCGCGGCGGCTCGCGGCAGGGGCCCCGCCTCCGCCTGGCGAAGCAACTTCGAGGCTTGCGCGATGCCGGCACGAGAGCCGAACGAAGACAGGCCAATCAGACCCAAGGCGCTCACTTCCGCCGAGTCACTGCTCGCCAGTGCGGTCAGCAGGCGCTCGGCCCGCGGTGAACGCATGCGGGCCACGCTCCACACGGCCGCCAAGAGCACCGGATCCGATTCGCCGGCCGTAACGCGCCCCGACGAGACCAATAGGCTCTCGAAGCGCGGCACGAGCGCGGGATCGCGCAGCATCCCGACGGCCAACATCGCTCGTGTGCGAAGCTCGCTGTCTGCGTTGCCGGTGGCGTACGCAAACAAGGTCGGCCCCGCGCTCTTGTTCTGTACGTGCGACAAGAGGGTGATCGCGACTTCTTGCTCGGCCTCGCGCGGATCGCCGAGCGCGTCGAGCAGTGGTTTGACGGCGCGTTCCCCCAAGCGATCGAGCGCCGTGCGCGCCGCGTCGGCCTCCTTCACCCGCTCGCTCTTTTCGCGCTCGAGCAGCGGGTAGGCGAGCGCGCCGTAGACCTCGAGCAATAGTTGCCGGTAAATCGGCCGCTCGGGGCTGTTCAAGGCCAACGGCAACAAATCACGCTCGAGTGACTCGAGCGAGCCTCGGCCGAGGTTCACCTGCATGCTCAAGCGCGCGGCCTGGCTGATCAGTTCTTCGTCCGGTGAAGCGCGGATCACTCGGCGCAGGAGCATGTCGGCGTCGTCCGCCTCGCCTTGCCCGAGCAGCAGCTCGGCGAGCTCTAGGTAGACCGGGAACAGGCGTTCGTTCTTGCTGATCGCTTGCCGAAATTCACTGATTGATTTGGCGATGTCCTGACGCTTGCGATACATCTCGCCGAGCTTCTTGTGGCCCTCGGCGTCGTCTGGGCTGAGCTCGACGGCGCGCGCCGCATAGCGCACCGCTTCGTCGTCTTGATATAGCTCGGCCGCGTAGCTTGCCATGCGTTGGAAGTATTCGCGGGCGCGTTTCGGATCACTCTCGGCGAGCCGTTCCAGTACGCCGATCGCCGCGCGCAGCTTGTGTTCGAGCACCAGCACGCGCTCGAGCGAGTTCAAGCTCTCCACGTCGCCAGGCGCGGCTTCGATCACGCGCCCGAGCACGCGCTCCGCTTCTGGATAGCGACGCAGGCGCAAATGGGCTTCCGCGAGCAGCCGGCCGGCCTCCAAATCCGGCGGCTTTTGGGCCAATCGTCGCTCTAGGGCGGGCACGCGTTGGCTCAACTGTCCTTCCAGGCTGTAGAGCGTGATGATGTGCTGGCGCGCCTCGCGCGCCAGGGTGGCATCGCTTTGCGCTTCCCGGATCAGCTCTTCCCAGATCTTGCGTGCCTCTTCGAATTGCGAAGCTTTGCCTTCACGCGTGCCGCTGGCCGCGCTGGAGCGCTCGAGCGCGAGGGCGTACGCCTTGCGGTAGCGCGGTTGCTTGGGAGACAGCTTGGCGGCCTCGGCGAGTGCAGCGAGCGCCTCCTTGGGCATGTCGTGCTCCAGGTACAGCTCGCCCAAGATTTGCAGGGCGCGCGAGCGATCCGGCACCACGGCTTTGATGCGTTGCCAGGTGGCCAGGGCTTTCTTCTTGTCGCCCTCTTGCCAATAGCGCGTGCCGAGCTCGACCAGGTGCTCTGGGTCGGCGGCACTGCTGCCCGCGAGGCGCTGCAAGAGCGAAAGGGCGCGCTCTTTTTCGTCGACTCGTTCGTAGAAGTCGACCAGTGCGGCGAGCGTCTCTTCGTCGCTGCCGGAGCGCGCTTCCAGCTCCTGCAGGCGCGTCAGGGCCTTCTTGCGATCGCCGCGCGAGATCAGCGCTTCCGCCAATTGAAAAACGAAATCTGGATTGCGAGGCGCGGCCTTGATCAAGGCATCGTACTCGGTGATGGCCTGCTCCAGATCGCCGCGCACCTCGAGCAAGTGCACGACCTTGAGCCGCGTCGCCAAGTCCTTGCCGTCTAGTGAGAGCGCGCGCCGATAGCTGGCGAGCGCTTTTTCGACCTGGCCGGTTTCTTCGTACAACGCGCCCAAAGTGCGCAGATCCTCGGCCGAAGTGTTGGCGCGCTTTTCGAGCTCGCCGATCAGCTCGGGCAGGCGATCGCGCTGCCGGTAGCTATCGACGATCGCGGCCACGATCTCACGCCGCACGCCGGATTCACCCGCGAGTGAAAGCGCGCGCCGATATTGCGCCAGCGCTTCCTCGCGTCGGCCCAGCTTTTCGAGCGCTCTGCCGTAGTCGCGGAGCGCGGGCGCGAGCACGCGGTTATCACCCGTGGCCGCTTGCACCACGGTTTTGTACTCGGCGGCCGCGCGCTCGTAAGCGCCCCGCGCCAAGAGCTCGCGCCCGAACTCGGCACGCACCAGGAACGAACCGCCCGCGCGCTTGACGAGTTCTGCATGGTAGCGCTTGGCCGCATCGTAATCTTTCAGATCGAGGCACAAGCCGAGCAAGGTACGTAATACTTGCTCGCGATCCGCGTCGTCTTTGAGCGCAGGCAGGGCTTGCTCGAAGCGTGCGCGGGCGGCGGTCTTGTCGCCGCGCTCGTTCAACATGCGCGCGAGGGCCACGACCGCGATCGGATTCTTGGCGTCCTCGCCGATCGCTCGCTCGTAGGCGGACTGCGCCCGCTCGGGGCGCCCCTCGAGCTTCTCCAGGCCCGCGATGGCGACCAGGGCGGCGTAGCGTGTTGCGCCCCCGGCCTCCGCGCGCCGCGCGAGGTCCGCGACCAGCGCGTCCAGCTTGCCATCGCGTTCGCGGTACAATTCGAGCAAGCGCTGGAGCGGGAAGTCTGCCCCTGGTTGGGCCAGAACGAGGCCGGTGTAGCGCTGGATCAACGCTTCGCTGCTCGGGCCTTTGAGCTCCGGCTTGTCGCGCTTGCTGGTCTCGGATGGAGACGTAGGCGACGCCGACGGCGTAGCCGCCGACGGGCCGGGCGCGCCCGCCGCGGGCTTGGGGCGAACCGGGGTCACCCGGGGCGTCGGCTGGGCGCTGGGCTTCGGCTTTTTGCTCCTGCCTTCAGGGTTGAACTCGGCATGCGCGGCGTGCCCTGTAAAAAGCAGCACGGCGACCGGCCAGAACCGGGCGTAGGCACGAAGTCTCACTCTCAATAGAGTACGCGCCGCGCGCGAATGGCGCCACTCGGCGTAGTCTCGTGGTACACCCCTGCGCGCAATGACCGGGTCTGAGCCGGATTTCGACGAAAAAACTGCGGGCGAGGCGGAACAAGAGGATGAGGAGCTGGATTCCCAGCCCGATTCCGACGAGCCCGAGCGCGATAGCGAAGAGCCGCCCGAGCCCGAGGCCCAGGACCGCCTGCAGCCCGACGAAGATCGCTGGGGGATCGGCAGCCGCGTGCTGGCGCTCAGCGCACTGCTCGGCAGTGCCATCCTGGTCTGGACGCAGTTCGCGTTCCGGTCGCGTTGGATTGCGGACTTTCTGGAGAGCAACAAGCTCGAGTCGCCCGACCAGCGAGTCAGCTTAGTCATGGGCTTCGTGGGGGGCCTCGCGCTGGGCGGGGCGGTCGGCGCGGGCGTGCTCGCCTTCCTCTGGAACAAACGGCGCTCGTGGTCGATCGCCGAACAGTGGGCGTGGTTCGTCTCGCCGCTGATCGCGCTGCCGATCATGCCGATCGTGTTTCGCTACAAGCCTTGGCAGAACCGGCACCAAGCGTTGCTGCTGGTCGCGCTGGTCGGAGCGCTGGTGGTCGAGACGCTGCTCGTGCGTTCGCTGGCCTCCGTTCCCGAATCGGTTCGAACCTGGTGGGCGGGCGTCACCGACCAGGTGCCGGATGTCGTGCGCCGTCAGGGGCCCCGCGCCGTGGTGATCGCGGCCGCGCTCGGCTACGCGCTGTTCATGAGCTTCTACTTCGTGCGTTGGCACTACAAGCTCAGGACTCACAACTTCGATCTGTCGATCAACAACAACTTGATCTACGGCGGGCTACACGGGAAATTTCTGGAAAGCACCGTCGTTTTCCCGACCGAGCCCGGTAAATACCTAGCCAACCACGCCAAGTTCGGCACGTACCTGTTTCTGCCGATTTACGCGCTCTACCCGAAGCCGGAAACGCTGCTCGTGCTGCAGTCGTTCATGCTCGGGCTGAGCGCGCTACCGCTCTACGGTTTCGCGCGTCGCCACGTGTCGGACATCATGGCTGCCGCGGTGGCGTTGGTGTTCCTCTGCTACTACCCGATGCACAGCGCGAACTTCTCCGAGTTCCAGAATGTGCCCATCGCCACCTTCTTTCTCTTCAGCCTAGTTTGGGCTGCGGAGACGCGTCGCTGGCTGCTGTGCGGGCTGGCGACGGCGGCCGCGCTCTTGCTGCGCGAAGACATCCCGATCGGCGTGGCCGTGATTGGCGGCTTCCTGCTGCTCTCGGGTTACCGCTCATTCCCGGGCTTCGTCATCGCCACCGCCGCGCTGACCTACTTCGTGTACCTGCGCTTTCACGTCATGGATGACGCCGGCGAGTGGTGGTACCCGAACATGTACAAGGATCTCTGGGCCGACGGCGAGAAGGGCTACAAGAGCGTGATCAAGACGCTCATCACCAACCCCCTGTTCGTGCTGTCCAAGCTGATCGTAGAAAAGAAGCTCATCTACCTCTTGCATCTGCTGGTGCCGATCGCATTTCTGCCGGCGCGCCGTTGGTATCTGTGGGCCGCTTTCGTGCCCGGCGTGTTCCTGACCTTGCTGGTCACGAACTACGACCCGCCCGCGCTGTTCTCCTTTCACTACGTGATGCACTGGGCGCCGTACTTGTTCTTGGCCGTGCCCTTGGCCCTCCAGGCCCTGGGCAAGAGCTTGGATTTGGGCGTGATTCGCATGCGCGCCGCGGCGACCACCATGGTTTGCGTCTCGCTCGTGCTGACTTACAACTACGGCGCATTCGCCGCTCGCTCCACCTCGCTCAAGGGCGGCTACAACTTCATCGATTTCAACTATGAGCCACGCGAAGCCGAGCGCTACGCGAAGCTCCAATCCTTGATCGAGCTGATCCCGAAGGATGCCTCGGTGGCCGCTACCGAGACGGTCGGGCCGCACGTGTCCTCGCGCGTGAAGATGTTCACCATGCGCCATGGTCCGATGGGCGCCGAGTACGTGCTGGCATCGAGCAAAGAGCTCAAGCTGTCTCGCACCAAGCCGACATTGAAGGCCGCGCTCGAAAGCGGTCAGTACGGCGTGGTCAAACGCGTCGCGGAGTTCGCATTGTTCAAGAAGGGCGCCGACACCTCGCAAAACCGGCAGCTCATCGTCGACTGGCAGCTGTGAGCGAACCGGAAGCCGGTGCAGCTGCCGCGAAACCCGGCTTGAAGAAGCGGCTCGGCCCGCTGTTCATGACCATCGCGCTGGTGTTCGTGGCCTATTCCGCTTGGGATTTGGCGCATCGCTGGCAGAGGACCAAAGTTTCGCTCGACCTGACTTGGGCGCTGCTCTCGATCGTTCCTCTCGGGCTCGGCTGCTTGATCCAGGGCCGCGGTTGGATCGCGCTGATCGAACGCATGACCGCGCGTCCCGTGCCGCATGGCCCGGCGCTTTCGCTGTACATGGACTCGCAGCTCGCGCGTTACACGCCGGGCATGGTCGGCTTGCCCTTCGTGCGCATGGCGGGCGCCGCGCGGCTCGGTGTGTCGGCGGTCTCGGTCGGGTCGTCGGTCGCGCTCGAGATGCTTTCGTGGACCGCTATCGGTGGCGCAGTCGGCTTCGAGACCTTGTTGTGGCTGCCGAGGAGCCACGGTTTGATGGCCGTGCTCGGCGCGTGGGCGATTCCGATCGTGCTCGGGTTCACCGCGGTCATCGTCCTGCTGTCGTGCATCGACCGCGCGCGGCTACCCGCGTTCGTCGTGCGCGTGCTGAAGGTCGACGGCGCTGGCCCGCTCGTGCCGTTTTCGCTGTTGTTGGCTCACGTTTTGTACTGGGCCACGTGGGCCATGCACGGCGCTCTGCTCACTCACGCGTTCGGCGCGGCGCCGGCCGTTGCACTTTCGACTTCGGGTCTATATGCGCTCGCCACCGTGGGCGGGTTCGTCGCGCTGGCCGCGCCCGCGGGCGTCGGCGTGCGCGAAGCCATCCTCTCGATCAGCCTCGCTCCCGCGGTGGGCGCCGCGCCCGCGCTCGCGATCGCGGTCGCTTCGCGCGCAGCGTCTCTCGTCGCCGATGTAATCGCTTGGGCCGCGCTCAAGCGCTGGGCGCGCTGAGCGATTGCTCCAACTTGGGCGAGACTTACCAAAGGCAGCGTGCGCCGAGCATCCCGATGGCATCGTCTATCGTGACGACTTCGAGGCCTTCACACGGGGCTTACGCTGCAAGCATGCGATCGAACAGCAATGCGTGCGTATCGAGCAACACTCTCATCGACTGCCGATCCAGGCGTCTAATTCAGCATCTGGAAGCGGCTCGTCGAACGCGGGCTCGATGCGGAGTCCACGCAAGAGGCCTGGCTGCCGGGGCGTGGGGACCGCCAGGCGAACGAGACGCGCCCAGGGCTCGCCGTCCTTGGCCACGATGATTTCTTCCCGCGCGCGCGATCGACCAATTGCGAGAACTGCGTCTTGGCCTCGTGGATATTGACCTGGCGAGACCTCTCGCTAGCTTAGCCCATTGGGTGGACTAAGAGCCTCCCCCCGCGTTTTCAGGTGTGCATCACCGGCACGCGCGCTTCACCGTGCGGCAATCCGGGGCCGAGCACTGCGACTTCGTGCACTGCTTCGCGTTTGAGCACGTAGGGCAATTCGGTGCGGGCCAAATGCACGATCAGCTCGGCAATTAGGCCCGTGGCCAAGATCTGCACGCCGACCACGATCAGCAGCACGGCCAAGATCAGGAGGGGGCGGTGCCCGATCGACTGGCCCATGAACCAAATCGCACACAAATAGGCGAAGATGGCGAGGCCGATGGCCAAGGTCAGCGTGCCCACGGCGCCGAAGAAGTGCGCGGGGCGCCGGCCGTAGCGGAGTAGGAACACCACCGTGAGCAGATCCATCAGCCCGCGGAAGAAGCGGCCGCCACCGAATTTGGAGTAACCAAAGCGGCGGGCATGGTGCAAAACCGCGATTTCGCCGATGCGGAAGCGCTTCCAGTGCGCGAGCACGGGCACGAAGCGATGCAGCTCGCCGTACAAGCGCACGTTCTTGAGCACGACGTCACGGTAGGCTTTGAAGCCGCAGTTCACGTCGTGCAGCTTCACGCCCGTGGTGGAGCGGACGAGCCAATTGAATACGCGCGAAGGCAAGACCTTGGTGATCGGATCGTTGCGCTTTTCCTTGTAGCCCGACACCAAATCGAAGCCCTCTTCGAGCTTGGCCAAAAAACGCGGGATCTCTTTGGGATCGTCCTGCAGATCGGCGTCGAGCGTAAACACCACGCTGCCGCGAGCGCGTGTGAAGCCAGCGGCGAGCGCCGCACTCTTGCCGAAATTGCCCTGCAACTCGAGCAACGTGACCTGAGAATGGGCGGCGACCAAGCGCTCGGCCACGGCGACGGAGCCGTCCGTGCTGCCGTCGTCGACGAAGATGACTTCGAACGCCTCAGCCGCGCCGAGCGTGGGCGCCACCGCTTCCGCGATGCGCTGATACAGCTCTTCGAGCGTGGCTTCCTCGTTCATGAACGGGATCACGAACGATAGCTTGGGGGTGGCGGGCGTCGGCATGAGCAGGCGAACGCGGAAGGTGCCTCAGGCTCTGGGCTCGGGCAAGTGCTTCACGGCTTTGGCGCGCCGTCCGCGATCTTGAGCACGGAAAACCCGGAATTTTGATAAACCAGGGGCAAGCCCTCGAATCGCCGCTCACCCCCGCGGCGAAGCACCACGTACTCGGGGTGATATTTGCTGACGACGAGCGCCAGACGCTCCGGGTCGAGCGAGCCATAGCCCGCGAGATCACCCGAGGATTTCACCTGGCGCCCGGTCACATCGCACAAGCGCTCGTACCAGCCCAGGAGCTCGGTCGGGATCAGCGGCACCGCCTTCCAATCCACGACAATTGCTCGCTGGCCCAAAAAACGCGCGCCCTCGAGGTCGGGCGGGGTCAGATAAATCGCGTCCTTGGGCGATTTTTCGCGCAGCCAGCGATAGAGGTCGTCATTCTTGCCGCCGTCTTCTTTGAGCAGGGTGGAGTGCGCGCGGGCCTCGTGCATGCGGTTGGGCACCACGCGGTAAAGCTCGTACGCGCCCAGCAACAGCGGGCAAAACACCAACAGCCGTTTCAATTCCTCGATCGACGGCGCTTGCGCCGGCACGAAGTGCCCCAGCAAATCGAGCGCGAGATCGACGACGCGCGCCACCAGCACCGCGCCCAGCAGAACGAAGATCAGGTTGGGGATCGGGGCGTTCTCTTTGCCGCGCCAGAACATACCGAAGGTGCCGAGGCCGGCTGCGATTAGCCCGAAGGCAACGCCCGGGTAGTGACGCGTGAGCGAGGGCTTGGCCAAGGCATGCGCCAAGGCGCAGGCGAGGAAAATCTGTGACAGTAGATCGGCGTTCGGCGCAAAGCGCCAGACGAAGATCTGATTCACTTTTGGGAAATCGTAGAACGTAGTGAGCAGGGTGCCGGTCCAGATCGTCAACATCAAGCCGCACAAGACCGCGCCCAGCCGCCGACCATTGGCGGTTTTGTGGAGCAGCCAGCCGCTGCCGATGCCGAGCAGCTGCCAGGCCGCAAAGGGCATGAAATTGCGCTCGAAACGCGCCGGGTTGTAGTGATGCGGCGAGCGGATGCGGAACAAGATCTCCTGCGCTTCGGGCGAGGCCTTGGTGTGCGACGCGGCGAGCAAGAGCGGTGAGAGCACGATCGTGGCCACGAGCAGCGGCGAGAACTGCAAGATCAAACGCTGCTTCAAACCCTTGAAGCCGAGCGCCAAGTGCGACAAACCAAAGATTGGATACGCCAGCACCAAGTAGTTGGCGTGAAACGCGCCGCCGATGGCCAGGCACACACCCGACGCGAACCAGCGCTCTTCCACGAAGAACATCGTGCCCGCGATCGAGCCCAGCGCACCGAGGGTCGAAGGCTGCAATATCGTGTCGAACAGATAGCTGGTAGCGACACTGGAGGTGCGCGTAATGAACAGGATCGAGAGCAGCAGCAAATAGGAGGCGACCGCGAGCTGTGCACCGGCCACGCGCTTCACGATCCGGTAAATGACCAGCGCGCCCAGCAGCACCAGCAAAAATTGCGTGGCCGCCACCGCCCAACCCTGTTTGTTCAGCTTCAGCAGGAACGCGCCGAAGTAGATGAACACGCGGTGATATTGCGTGGTGTGGAAGGTGAACCAGTCGGAGCGCAGCAAGCTCTTGTCGGTCAGCGTCAGCGACTTCAAAAAGTAGACGAGCTGATTGTCGTAGCCGTAGGTCAAGCCGTAGCTCGCTGCGAACGTGATGGCGGCGAGTGCGACCACGCCGTATTCGAAAGCGCGCGCCGCGCGCGCCACACCGACCCGCGGGCTACCTGAATCAATCATTGGCGGGACGGCTTATATCACGGTCGCATCGACCCCGGCCCTGTGGTATCGGGCGTTGTTCCGGGCAAAATGACCGATCCAAGCCACCTCTCCGCGCTCGCCGCGCTCGCCCCGGAGCTGTCCGTGGTTGCTCCGATGTACAACGAGGAGGGCAATATTGCCGCCTTCGTCGACGCGGTAGAAAAGGTCGTGGCCAAGCTGGGCGTGCCGTTCGAAATCATCCTCGTCGATGACGGCAGCTCGGACGGCACTTGGTCGCAAATCGTCGCCGAATCCAAGCGGCACCCGACGCTGCGCGGCGCTCGGCTCGCGCGCAATTTCGGTCATCAAGGCGCGCTCATGGCCGGCTTGAGTGAAGCCCGTGGCAACGCCATCGTCAGCATGGATGGCGATCTGCAGCATCCGCCGGAGTTGATTCCGGAGCTGTTCGCGCGCTGGCGCGAAGGCTACAAAGTCGTCACCACCGAGCGCGCGGACGCGGAAGATACGTCGCTGTTCAAGCGCACCACCTCGCGCTGGTTCTACGGCGTGTTCTCCAAGCTCACCGGCGTGTCCATGGCGCCCGGCAATTCGGATTTCCGTTTGCTCGATGCCAGCGCCGTGCGCGCGCTGTGCGACATGAACGACGTCGATCTGTTCATCCGCGGCTCGGTCACCTGGCTCGGCTTTCGCTCGGTCACGCTGCCATATCGCGCCAACAAGCGCTTCAGCGGCACCACCAAGTACAGCTTGAAGAAGATGCTGCGCTTCGCCTTCGGTGCGATCCTCTCGTTCTCGCTCGCCCCGCTCAGACTCGGGATCTGGATCGGATTTTTGACCAGTGGGCTCGCCGTGTTGGAGCTCAGTTACATCCTGATTCAGTATTTTCGCGGCCAAACCATCACCGGCTGGGCCTCGATGATGGGTTTCATGTCGCTGATGTTCGGCATTCTGTTCGTGTTGCTCGGCATCATCGGCACCTACCTCGGTAAGATCTTCGAAGTGCTCAAGAACCGCCCACGCTTCCTGATTGGCGAACGCTCACCCTGAGCGTTCGGGTCAGGGCGTGCCGCAGGCTTCGGCTGCCCTCAAGTGCGCGAGGGCTCGGAGCGGTGGCTGCTCGGGACCGGGTACAAGCTGCTCGTTCGCGGGCCGGTGCCGGTGACGGCGTGATTGGAACCCAAAGAGGAGTCGATCCGGCGGCGGCGTTCGCGCTGTTGCAATTCTTCCAGCAAGCGACGATTCACGCTCAGCAGATCGCCCAAAACCGCCAGTAGGGAGGTCAAAAAGCCAACGATCAACAGCACCGCGGCGAAGATCAAGGACTGGACGTGCCCGTTGCCGTTGCCGGCCAAAAAATACCAGAGGAAGCGCGCGCCGATGATCAAACCCGCGGCCAGCGGGAACAGGCTGACGGTGAGGAAGAACTTCAGCGGTTGGTAGACGATGAAGATGCGGAACATCGTCACCATCGAACGCTTGATGTAGTTCGGGATGCTGCGCACCAAGCGCGACGGGCGCAAATCGCCATTTACGCGAATCGGCACGGAGACCACGGTCATGTTGCGCTGACCGGCTTGGATGATGGTCTCGAGCGTGTAGGTGTAGCTGTTGAACACGTTCAGCATCAGCGCAACATCACGCGAGATGGCGCGGAAGCCACTCGGCGCGTCGGCTACGTCCGTACCGCTCACGCCGCGCACGATCGAGCTGCCCAGGTGCTGCAGCGCTTTCTTGACCGGGGAAAAGTGCTCGATGGTGTCGATCGGACGGGCACCGATCACGAAGTCGGCTTGGCCGTCCAAGATCGGACGCACCAGCTTCTCGATATCGGCCCCGTTGTATTGGTTGTCGGCATCGGTGTTGACGATGATGTCCGCTCCGCGCTCGAGGCACGATTCGAGGCCGAGCATGAAGGCGCGCGCGAGCCCCTGGTTCTGGCGGAAACCGACCACGTGGTGCACGCCGTGCTTGCGCGCGACAGCTACCGTGTCGTCGCGGCTGCCGTCGTCGATCACCAGCACTTCGATCGTGTCGATGCCCGGGATTTGCTTGGGCAGATCGGCCAACGCAATGTGCAGGGTCTGCGCCTCGTTCAGGCACGGGATTTGGATGATGAGCTTCATATTCGCGGTCGCCGAGTTTTTCCGCCCGCCCGGCCGGCAGGGGTGTAGCACTTCTACAGCGAAAACTGCAGGGAGATCACGTCGAAGCCCTCGCTGCGCAGTCTTTGCGCCTGAGTTCGGGCCGTGCGGGCGCTGCCGGTCAAAAGCACGCGCGTTTCTCGCTCGGGGCCGTCGCCGATCGTCTTCTGTGAGTCGCGCTTTTCGTTCAGGGAGGGGGCCTTTGCCGCGGCCCAGGCCTCGAACTCTGCGTAAGGGAACAGGTACTCGGTCTCGATGAAGGCCTTTTTGGGGTTCGGCGAGCGCATGAATTTGCGCGCCTTTTCATGCGCGGTCCCGGTGCCGTCCTCGATTCGTTCGGTCGCCTCCAGGATGTTCGCCCGGGGCGTGACGCTGTTGTCGCCCGTCAAATCCATTTGGCCCAGCGCGAGCAACATCACGATCAGAATCCAAGCGCGCCGGGCGCGCTGGTCTACCAGCTGGAACAACATGGCCACCGCCAAGAAAACCAGCGGCGGAAACGCAGGCAGGTTGTGGCGCGCGGAGTTGCCCGGTTTCATCCCCCAAAATAGCATTGGCGCGAGACCCCAGGCGGCGGCACCGAGGGTGATCCAACGCGTGCGGCGGCTGCCGAGCGCACCCTGCAACAGCGCCAGCACGCACACGGCAAACAGCAACGTGCCGGTCGCGTGCGTGATCGGCGCGTTGTTCTTGGGATCGATCAGGAGCGACCATTTGAACGGGAAGCGCCCGTTCCAGCTCTCCAAGAACCCGCCCACGGCGTGCGTGCTGCTGACCGCTGCTTCGACGACCGGAACCGACAAATGGCGCGCGTAGCCGATCGTGAACAGCGTGCCGAAAGCGACGATCAACACGATGCACGCGAGCAGGGCCGGGCGCAGTCGATCGCGCGCGATCAACACCAAGAGCAGCGCCCCGCTGGACAAGGCCATGTCCGCTTTGAGGGCAAACGCCAGCGCCGCGAGCAGCGTGGAGAGCACCAAGAAGCCCGCAAAGTGAGCCGAGCGCAGGCTGGATTGATCGGCCGCTTTGCCGAAGGCGAGCGCAGAAAATACCAGCAGCGTCAGCGCCGGCAGGGTGGGCATGCCATACACGCTGCCCAACCAAAAACAGGGCGTGAGCGAGTAGACGATGGTCGCCGCCGCGGCGATGGCAGGCGTGGAGAGCTGGCGAAACAACAAGTACAAGCCGACCATGCACGCGCTGCTGGCAAGCACGCTCAGACCGTTGATGAACGACGGCAGCGAACCCAGGCGCAGACCGTGATCCAGCAGTAGCTTCATCCCGTGGATGTAGAGCGGGCTCGTGTGCAGGCGGTAGTCCACCTTGGTCATGTCGATCGAGCGCTCGAAGTGCCAGTTGATCGCGTCGGTGGCCAGGCGCGCCGCGTCTTGTTCGCCGAAGCCCGAGATTCGAAAATGCCAATGCAGCCAAAACGCGGCCAGTGCGCCGAGCGCAATCCAGAGCCATTCGTAACGGCCGAAGGCCGCACCCGGCGTTGCCGACTGGATCATTGCGGGACTACGGTTTGTCGCTCGAAGCATGGGGGGAGAGGGTGTACAGCCGGTATCCGTTGCCGAACGCGCGCAGGCTCGCCGTTTTACTCAAAAATCGGCTGACCGAGCCAGCCTCACTCTTCACGAGCACATGGCTCACGCCATAACGCGCCAAAATGGCCCTGCGTTCGTCGTCGGAAGTGCCGGCCGCCAAGAAGCGCCAGACCGAGTGTTCGCGCTCGAGCTCATCTGGAACCAGCGGATCGTCGTGAAAAAGTAGCAACACCTTGGGACCGAAAGTCGGCAGCGGCCAAGACAGGGTCTGATTCGCGAGGACCACCGCGCTCGTGCCCGCCGCGTCGGCAAAGGCGCGCATGTTCTGAACCACCGGGCTCTCGCGGCGTTGCGCATAGCGCGGATTGCCGAACATGCTGCGCAGCAGCAGCCCGGTATGCACGCAAAACACCGCGAGCGTTGCGAGCACCAGCAGCGCGCTGATGAAGCCGAGCGCACGTCGGCGCAGGAACCCGAACGTGCCCAGATGGCCTGGAGTCAGCCGTAGCAGCAGCGACACCAGCCCGATGTGCAGGAACACGATCGCGAGCAGCACGAAGCGGTGACCGAGCGGTATCTCCACGAACACGTTGGCCACGAAGGGGACGAGCATGCCGAGCGCGCCCAAGCCGATCCACCAGCGGCTGCGCCGGAAGAAGAAGTACGGCAGCATCACCAGCGTGGCGACGTTCATGCCGAGCGTCACGAACAGCTCATGCGGATCGTAAAACAGGTGCAGCTTCTTTTTGACGTGCAGATCCGCCGCCTGTTCCACGCCCTGCCCCGCCCAGTTCGACAAATGACCATGGCCGCCGCGAAGCACGACCCAAGGCGAAAAATACGGCCAAAAATGCGATAAAACGCAGCCCAGGAGCACCGCGCCCGCGAGCTCGAATCGCAGCCGCCAAGTCACGTTCGAATCGGACAGCGGCAACAGCAACGCGCCTGACACCGACATCATCGCCGTCAGTGGGTGAATGATGAAGACGGCGGCTGCCCACACGCCGAGCACGATCAAGGCCAGCCACTTCCGCCGCACCTGGCCGCGCAGCACGCGGACCACGAGCGTGAAGCCGAGCAGGGTCAACCCGAGCGCCGTCGTCGACGGAAAGGAAGCGACGGCCAACAAGACCGGTAGCGAGTACACGTTCGAATAGTGAAAACCGTGCCACCAGCCGCCGAACATCACCAACACCGCATACAGCGGCGCCAGAGGATGCCGGAAATAGGTCAGGAAGAACGCGCGAATGCCACCCAACAAGAGCAGCGTGTTCAAGACCGCGGCCAGCGCCATGGCTTGAATCGGATCCAAATGCAACGCGCGCGCGATCAGCGCGACGAGGATGAACTGCGGCCCGAAACGCGGTGACCCCGCGTCGAGCGAAAGGTGTGGATGGCGCGGGTGCCAGGGATTTTCAATCAGCGCGTGCAGCGTGGCCGAGTGCTCCCAATAGTCCGAGCGATCTTCCCAGGTGACCATGCGCACGAAGGCGGCATCCCAGCTCACGCAGGCCCAAACACCGAGCGCGGCGAGCACGAACAACAGGCTCGGCCAGTGTCGCCGAAACCACTCGAAAATCCGCCGCCGCAAGCTCAGATCAACCATGGCCGCGCAGCGTGCGTAGCCGTAACTTCCACACCGTGAGCACGGCTTCGAGCACGATCTTGCGATCCATTTTCGATGCGCCGACTTGGCGATCCACGAATACGATCGGTACTTCGCGCACCTCGAGCCCTTGGCACAGGGCGCGATAAGTCAGCTCGATTTGAAACGAATAGCCGTTGGACGCGACATTGGACGCGAGGAGCGCGTCCAAGGCCGAGCGTCGGAATGCTTTGTAGCCACTCGTCAGGTCGCGCACGCCGATGCCCAGAATCAGCCGTGAGTAGAGCGAGCCGCCCTTGGACAGCAGGTGCCGGCCGGGGCCCCAACCCACGATGTCTCCGCCCCGGATGTTGCGCGACCCGATCACGACGTCCGCGCCGGCCTCGAGCTCGCGAAAAAAGTCCGACAGGTGACGTGGGTCGTGCGACAAATCGGCGTCCATCTGGAAGAAGTAGCGGTAATCCCCGTGCAGCCCGAGTTGGAAGGCGGCCGCGTAAGCCGTTCCGAGGCCCAGTTTACCCGGACGATGCAGGACGCGCACACGCTTGTCACGCGCCGCCAGCTCGTCGGCCAAGGCGCCCGTCCCGTCCGGTGAGTTGTCGTCGACGATCAAGACGTGCGCGCCCGGGGCAACGCCCAGCGTCGCTTCCACGAAAGCCTCGAGATTCGCGCGCTCGTTATAGGTGGGGGTGACGATCAACGCCCCTTGTCCAAGCATCGCTTCGGGGATCACAGGGGCCTTCGGGTCACTCGCCACCCGAGGCGTTTACCATGCTAAAGCACGCCCTGAGGACAGCATGACCAAGCACAGCCTGAAAATTGGCATGATCCAAACCAAGGTCGGTCTGGATAAAGCCGCCAACGTCGAAAAAACCTCAGTGGCGATTCGCGACGCCGCCGCGCGCGGCGCGACCCTGATCTGCCTCCAGGAGCTGTTTGCGTCGCAATACTTCTGCCAAACCGAGGACGCGGCGTACTTCGACCTGGCCGAAGCGGTCGACGGCCCCACCGTGCAGGCCATCGCCAAGGTCGCCAAAGACTGCAAAGTGAGCGTGGTCACGCCAATTTTCGAGCGGCGCGCACCCGGCGTGTATCACAACAGCGTGGTCGTGCTCGGCCCGGAGGGCAACACGGTCGGCCTGTATCGCAAGATGCACATCCCGGACGACCCGCTGTTCATGGAGAAGTACTACTTCACCCCGGGCGACCTCGGTTTCATGACCTTCGACACCCCCAGTGCGAAGGTTGGTACGCTGATCTGTTGGGACCAGTGGTACCCGGAGGCGGCGCGCCTAACGGCGATGCGCGGAGCGGAGGTGCTCACTTACCCGACCGCCATCGGTTGGCACCCCGCCGAGAAAGAACAATACGGCGCGGCTCAACTGTCCGCCTGGCAAACGATCCAGCGCAGCCACGCCATCGCCAACGGCGTGTTCGTGATCGCGGTCAACCGCGTGGGTCACGAGGGCCCGGCTGACGGAGGCATTGAATTTTGGGGGCATTCCTTCGTGGCAGATCCCTTCGGCGTGGTGCTGGCAGAAGCCGGACAAGGTGAAGAAACCGTGGTCGTGGAGTGCGATCTCACGCGCCAAGAGTGGGTGCGTCGCAATTGGCCGTTCTTCCGCGACCGCCGCATCGACGCCTACGGCGATCTCACGCAACGTTTCCTGGATCAGAACAAGCGATGAAGAAACGCGTCACGGTTGCACGAGCTCCAAAACTCGATTCAACGCTCGGCTCACTCGCCACGCCCCATTCGCTCGGCTATCGCATGCCGGCGGAGTGGGAGCCGCACGCGGCCACCTGGCTGGCCTGGCCCCACGAGCCGACGGACTGGCCCGGCAAGTTCGCCGCCATTCCTTGGGTGTTCGCGGAGGTCGCGCGCCACTTGCAAGAGGCCGAACGCATCCGCGTGATCGTCTCGAACAAGAAGGAAGAGGCGTCTGCGAAGAGCGTGTTCGGCCGGTCCGGCGTCGACCTGAAGCAGGTGGACTTCGTGCACTTGGCCACGGATCGCTCGTGGACGCGTGATTTTCTGCCGCTGGGGGTGGTCAGGGGCTCCGGCAAAAAACGCGAAACTGCGCTGGTGAAATGGAAGTTCAACGGTTGGGCGCGTTACAAGAATCACACCCGGGACGAGCAAGCCGGGCTCGCGGTGGCGCTCCAGCTGGGCGCGCCTCTGGCCCTGCCAGAAGCCCAATTCGGCGGCAAACGCGCGCGCGTCGTACTCGAAGGCGGCGCGATCGACGTCGATGGCGAAGGCTCCCTTTTGTGCACCGAGGAGTGCTTGTTGAACGGCCGCCAAGCGCGCAACGCGCCGCTCGGCAAAGCCGGGATGGAAGCCGTGCTGCGCGACCACTTGGGCGCCGAGCGCGTGCTCTGGCTCGGCAGCGGCATCGCTGGCGACGACACCGCGGGCCACATCGACGACTTCGCGCGCTTCGTAGCGCCCGGTAAAATCGTAGTCGCGGATGAAAAGAACAAACGAGACCCCAACTACGCCGTGCTGCGCGACGCCGCCGCGCGCCTGAGCCGCGCGCGCGACGCCAAGGGTCGCAAGCTGGAGGTGATTCGCTTGCCCATGCCCGCGCCGGTCGTCTTCGACGGCCAACGCTTGCCGGCCAGCTACGCCAACTTCTACGTCGGGAACGCGGCCGTCTTGGTGCCCACGTTCAACGACGAAAACGATCGCGAAGCGCTCGGCATCCTCGCCGAGCTCTTCCCCCAGCGCCGCGTCGTGGGCATCCACTCGACCGACTTCGTGCTCGGCCTGGGCACGATCCACTGCAGCACCCAGCAGGAAGTGCGCTAGAAAAAGGACCTGGCCCGGGCTGAGCTGACGAGCGACCCAGCCTACGCGCCGTCAATCACTGACAGCACATGGTGTGTGCGCCGGTGGTCGTCACGCTGCCGCTCAGGTTGTTGGAGGGCGTACACGCGGTGGGGTTCGTCGCGGTGCCCGAGAACACGTAGCCGAGCTGGGTTTTCGCCGCCGCGATCGAGCAGGCGCCGCCGCCCGTGGAACCAAACCCGTTGCCGCAATCGCTCGGGCTGCCCGACACTTTGAGCCCGATGGGGTCGCAGCTGCCGCCGGTCGCCGTGCACGAGCAGCTGCAGCTGCGCGTATCGCTGAAACCTTCGTACAGCGACTGTTGCTTCGGGAAGTCAGACGGACAGCTTTGGCTGCCGTTCGCCATCACACAGGCCGAGATGGGCGGGATCGGCACGCACACTCGGCCATCGCTACAGCCTGCTCCGGCGACGGTCGTCGGGCAAAACTTGGCGTTGCTGGTCCAAGACGCCGCGGCGAGTGTGGCCGACCCGGTGTTGGAGCAATTGTATTTCGGGTTCTTCGTGAAATACATGTTGTTCCACGCTTGGCTGATGGTCTGAGCGGTGCAGGTCGTCGTGTATTGGTTGATGGTGAAGTCGCCGACCAAGGTCCCTTGAGTGCTGCAAGAGTCGCCTGAATAGTACATCTTCAACGAGTACGGCCCGCACTCGGTGGTGGTCGGATTGCAGCCGCAGCCGCCGCAGCCAGAGCCCTCGTTCAACCCTCCGTGCAGCGTGGTGCCCGTGTCTTGAAATGAACTGGGGCAGGTCACGGCCGGGTCGACCTTGGTGCCGAACGTGAAGTTTCCGGCCGGCGCGCACATGGCGGTCGGGGTGCAGTCCGAGTCCGCACAATCGACCAGCGCGTCGCAGTCGTCGTCTTTGCCGTTGAAGCAATCTTCGGTTGAGCTCTTGCAGCCGACCACGCAGGTGCCCGTGGTGCAACTGGCGGCGTCATTGGCGGCGCCGCACGTCTTGCCGCAAGCGCCGCAGTTGGTCAGAGAGTTGAGCCGTGTTTCGCAGCCGGGCGCGGACGTGCAGTCACCGTAGCCGGCCTTACACACAGGCAAGCCGCACTTGCCGTCGCTGCACTGCGTATCTGCGTTCGGCGAAGCGCAAGAAACATGACACGCGCCGCAGTTTTCGGGGTCAGATTGGGTGTCGACACAGGTGCCCGAGCAGGTGGTTGGCTTGGTCTGGGTACAAGAGCTGACACATTCGCCCGCCATGCACAGGGGTGCCGCGCTGGGGCATTTTTTGGCGCAAGCGCCGCAGTTTTCGGCGCTCGTCAGGTCGGTCTCGCAGAACTCGGTGTCCGAGGCCGAGCAATGACCGAAACCGGACTCACACGAGCTCTCCGGGATCGAACATTTTCCGGCAGAACACGCGGTCGGCGCGCCCGCGCGCACGTGCGGTCGAGAAGCACAGTCGAGCGCGGAAGTGCACATCTCGGGCGACCCGTCGCCCGCGTCACCTCCGTTGCTAGCGCCGCTCTGGCCGACGGTGCCGCTCCTGCCGCTCGTCCCACCGCCGTTCGCGTTCGCTCCAGCGGCACTCGCTCCGCCGGCGCTTGCGCCCGCGCTCGTCGCTTCGAAGTCTCGCACCGCGCCGCTGCAGCCTAATTGGACGAAAATGACCAAACCCCAGAGTCGCTGTCCGCCCTGCATTTTCGAGCTCGAATGCCACGAATTCGCGCGCGCAGCAACGGTCAGAACCGAGCGCTCGGGCTGCGAGGAAGAACAGCCCCAGCGAAAACCGAAGCAAAGTTGAAAATTGTTCGAGTTGGGGGCACCTTTGGGACCTCTTGCGCACGCCGGCCCATCCTCTGCTCGACCGACGCGCGTTGACGCGAGCGTTGGGTAGCCTCTTCGCGGGGCTCGCCGTGGCGCCGCGCGCTGTCGCTCAGCCCGCGCCGCGAGCGCCCCAATCCTCTGCTCCTCCCGTTCGTGTGGCGAGTTACATCGCGCGCAAACCGGCACCAGAAACTCAAGTGCAAACCAGCTCGGCCGACCGCGGCATCAACCCGTGCATGACGCCGGATCCCGGCTTCGGCGTCTATGGCAAATGGGAGGGCGGCATCGGTATGGGGCAGTTCATCATGCCGGTGAAGGGCGGGTTCACCCCTCGGGGTGATTTCGACTTGATGGTCCATTTTCACGGCCACGAACCGGTGCGCAAGGAGTGGGTGCAAGTCATGGATGGCGCGGTGCTGGTGGGCATCGATCTGGGCATCGGCTCCGGCGCCTACGAAGAAGCTTTTCAAGCCCCGGACGTGTTCCCGCGCTTGATCGAAGCGGTAGAGCGCGCGGTGGCCAAAAAAGCCGGCCGCAAGACGGCGCACGTTCGAAGGCTCGGACTCAGCTCGTGGAGCGCGGGCTACGGCGCGGTCCAACACATCTTGATGCAGAGCTACGCCAAAGAGCACGTCGACACCGTGGTCCTGCTCGATGGCCTTCACTGTGGTTACAACGGCGCGGCGATCAATGGCCAACCAATCTTCATGTTCACGGATTTTGCGAAGCGCGCGGCGGCGGGCGAAACCTTGATGTTCGTCAGCCACTCGTCGATCATCCCGCCCGGCTATGCGTCGACCACCGAGACCGCAGATTATTTGGTCCATGAAGTGGGCGGCAAGCTGCGTGACGTGCGCGGCACCGGGCCGATGGGCATGACCCTGATCACCCGCTATTCCAAGGGCAATTTCCACGTGCGCGGTTTTTCCGGGAACGACAAAATGGATCACTGCGCGCAAATCGGTGAGTACCGTGACGTACTTCGGGTGCACGTGAAGCCGCGTTGGAACTCACCTCGTGGGCGTGCTGAGTGACCGGCGCAGAGCAACGCTTCATCTTCAAAGATTTGTCGTTTGCCGCTCCTGAGGGGCGCGGCGCGCAGCCGCTCGATCGCTTGCTACGCGAAAAGCACGACGGCGCCAGCTGGGCGGAAGTTCGCCGCCTGATCGAGACCGGCAAGGTGTCGGTCAATGGCAGCATCCAGCGCGAAACAGCGCTGCGCGTGGCCGCCGGCGCCCAGATCGACTTGCGCATGGCGGCGGCCCGTCATCGCGAAGGGCCGCGCTTGCCCCCGGGCGCGATCGTGCACGTGGATCCGCACGTGGTGGTAGTGCAGAAGCCGGCCGGCATCAGCACCGTGCCCTATGACGAAAGCGAAACCGGCACGCTCGATGAGCTGGTGCGTGCCGAGCTCGGCCGCAAAGAAGCGCCGCTCGGGATCGTGCATCGGATCGACAAAGAGACGTCCGGGCTCGTGCTCTTCGCCCGAAATTTGGCGGCCAAGCTCGACTTGAAGAATCAATTCCGGGTGCACTCGGTGCGCCGCCGCTACCGCGCGATCGTGCACGGCAGCGTCAAGGATCGCACGATCCATTCACGCTTGGTGCAAGACCGCGGTGACGGTCGGCGCGGCTCGACCAACAACCCGACGCTCGGCCGCGAGTCCGTCACGCACGTGTTCTTCCGCGAGGCCTTGCCGGGCGCCACCTTCATCGAGTGCCGCTTGGAGACCGGACGCACGCATCAGATCCGCATCCATTTGTCAGAGGCGGGCCATCCGTTGGTCGGCGAGCGCGTGTACGCCAAGAACAATCCGCACCCGAGCATCGCCGCGCCGCGCTTGATGCTGCACGCATTGCAGCTCGGCTTTCGGCACCCAACCACGCACGCCGAGCTCGATTTCGAGCAGCCGCTGCCGCAGGATTTCCAGGCCGTGCTCGAGCGCCTCCGCGGCTCTGGCTAGCGCACGCACTGCACGCGATCGTGAGCGGTCGAGACGTCGGCCCGGGTCGCGCCGCCGATGGCGGCGACCCAAAACGTGCCGAGATTTTGGAAGATGCCCGAGCTCGTCCAGGCGAAGGCGTCGGAGGGCCAGCCCGGAAAAGCTTTCTTGTCCAGGATCGGAACGACGATCGAGAGCAATTCAGTGACGCTCGGCACACGCGCGCCGTTGCCAAAGGCGCCGCACACGCGCAGTGCGTCATCGTAGGCGCCGGTTTGCTCGTTCCCGGACACGTTGAGCCAAACCAAGCCGGTGCGCAGATCAGTGACTGCGTTGCCGTTGCTTTGGTAGCGTGCCGACGTCGCCGGCGGCTGGCTGCTGCGCACGCAGAACGCGCCGCCCAGCGCTTCGCTCGCTTGCGCGGCCACGCCCACGCTGCAAGACGTCACCGTGAGGCAACCATCGGCAGTGAAGTCGAGCAAGCGGCCGAGCCCGCTTTCGCTGACGGCGCTCGTGGACCAAAAGCGACCTTCTGCCGCGAACGTGGGCGCGATGTAAATCGGCGCGAGCGGATCGGCGTCGTTGGGTGCGACGTTGAAAAGCGAGACCAACTCGATGAATTCCGGCACGCGCCAATCGTCGAAGCCGGCGAAGGACAGCTCACTGCAGAACGCGATCGCGTCCGCGCGCGGATAGAGCACGGTGCCCGGATCCTGCAGCCAATCCAAGCCCGTCACCAAGTCGTGCACGACGCCAGGAGTGGTCGTGGCGTCGTAGCTCTGCGGATTCGGCAAGCCGAGCCCCGCGCTGTTGGGCATTGGCCATTGTGCCGAATCGGAAGTCGGCACGGGTCCGCGGCCCGCGCTGCCGGCGCTCGCTCCGCTGCTGCCGGCGCTCGCGCTCGCTCCTGCGCTGCCGTTCGCATCCGAGCCTTTCGCCGACCCGCCGCAGGCGTTGAGGAGGGCGCACGCGAGCAGCAGCGCGGAGCGGGAGACGATGCTTGGCCGGGGCTCCACCCCGTGAGCGTAGCCTGGGCCTAAGCGACGTCAACGCGGGGCTTGAATGCCCAATAGCGTGAGGCCACGAAATTCAAGACCGTGATTAACACCGAAACCGCGAGCCAACACGGCCACGGGGGCAGGTGTTCGCGATCGACGAGTAGGCCCAAGAGGGCCGAGCTCAGCAGCATGAAGCCGATCTGCAGACTAAAGAAGCGACCTGCTTCGCTCGCGACCTTGCCCCGACTTTGGAATGTCCAGCGGCGGTTCCAGTAGTAGCTCCAGAGCGTACCCAGAGTATACGCGATGCCTTGTGCAGCGGCCGCGCGCAGTACCCGGTGCGCCGTCCAAAACGCCCCGAAACCGATGGCCGTGTTGCTCACGCCGACGACGCCGAAGCGCACGAGTGACACGTCCGAGAGGCGCCGCACGAGCGCGGACAAGCCGGACGAATGGGGATCGGGCGGGCTGGGAAGTGAGCTCATTTGGCCTCAAACGGGACCATTTTGCAGCACTGGCTGCAAGGCCTCAGCGGCGCTTCGGCGATTTCGGAGCGGCTTCCGAGGCGTAGCAAAATGGGCAATACTTTCGACATGGCAATGACCACCACATCCAGCGGACTCCAATACGAAGACACCCGTGAGGGACAAGGCGCCTCGCCCACGAAAGGCCAAACGTGCGTGATGCATTACACGGGCTGGCTGTGGGTCGATGGTAAGAAAGGGGAAAAATTCGACAGTTCCGTGGACCGCGGTCGCCCATTCACGTTCCCGATTGGCACCGGGCGCGTAATCAAGGGTTGGGATGAAGGCGTGGCCAGTATGAAAATCGGCGGTACCCGCAACCTGCTGATCCCCGCAGAGCTCGGTTACGGGGCCAGCGGCGCCGGTGGCGTCATCCCGCCGCACGCCACGCTGCTCTTCGAAGTAGAACTGCTCGGCGTGCAATGACCTGAGCCGCAGGCTTTTGGCCTGCGGAAGGCGAGGCAGTCTGCCAAGTTGGGGCGATTCGGATCGCCCCGAAAGGGCTTCTGGCGGCAGCTTCCTGGGCAAATTGCAGGGCTCCGGCAGCTAGTGTGCCGCTGGCACCGAAGCTGCAACCGGTGCGCTCATGGAAGCCCTCGCACCGCTCATGCTCGCGTCGATTCAGGCTTTGCCGGCCACCCCCGCGATGCGCCGTTCGCGCCGGACCCGGTTCGTCGAGCAGGCCAGTTTAGTGGTGCCGATTGCGGGGGCAGCCATTGGCGCCCTCTGCGCGCTCGGCGGCGAAGGCACGACGCGTCGGATCGGCCTCACCACGCTCGGTGGTTCGCTGGCTGCGATGCTCACGCGCTGGCAGCTGGCGCGCGTCTTCAGCGAAAAGGCGCAGTACAAGATCGAGTCGCTCGACGGTGACTTCGAGGTGCGCCAATACGCGCCTCGCGTGCACGCGGAGACCGTGCTCAATGCCGCACCCTGGAAACAGTCGCTCAACGAGGGTTTCGATCGCTTGGCCAAGTACATTTTCGGTGCCAACTCGCGGCAGTTGAAGATTGCGATGACTGCGCCAGTGATGGTCACCGTGGGCGCCATGGACCGCGCCACGCGAACGGTGGCGTTCAAGATCCCCGATAGCGAACCGTTCGAGACCTTACCCGCGCCGGTCGATCGCCAAATCACGCTCCGGCGCATCCCCGCTCGGCGCGTCGCAGCGCTCCGCTACAGCGGGCGCTACGGACAAGAAATCCCGGCGCAAAAGCGCCAAGAGCTGCTGACCTACGTGCGCGCCGCCGGGCTCCTGCCGATCGGTGAAGTCACTTTTGCCGGCTACGATGCGCCCTGGACTCTACCCTGGCTCCGTCGGAACGAGGTGCAGGTGGAGCTCTCCACGTTGCCCGGACTGCCGCACGCGGGCGAACCCTGAACCAGCGATCGTGATCTATACTGCGCGCAATGATCGCGCGGAGCTCACTTCGAGCCGGGATTCTGGTCGCGGCGCTCTCCGCGCTCGCGTTCGGAGTCTCGGCGCCTGCGGTCGCGCGTCTGGGGGTCGGCGTCGGCGCCTTCACTACCGCCGCGTTGCTCTACGCAGGGGCGCTCGCCTGCGCGTGGACCCTGAGTGGCTTTGCCACGCGGGCGCCCCTGGCATTGGTACGCCGCCACGGTCCGCGGCTGGTGCTGATCGCCGGCTTGGGAGCAGCGTTCGGACCCGCGGCGTTTGCTTGGGGGCTGCAGAGATCGGGGGCGACCAGCGGCTCACTGCTGCTCAATTTCGAAGCCGTATTCACGGCCGTTTTAGCCTGGCGCTTGTTCGCGGAACCATTCGGAGCGCGTTTTGTGGCGGCCCTTGCGCTCATGGCCACCGGCGGCGCGGTGCTCGCCATCGACGGCGCACGCCAAGCCGACATCCACCCCTTAGGGTTACTGGCGATCAGCTTTGCGACCCTGTGCTGGGCGCTCGACAACACGCTCACGCGTCGCCTATCCGAAGAGCCGCCCTTGGCCGTGGTCGCGGTCAAGAGCGCGCTCGGCGCGGGCCTCGCCTGCGCGTTGGCCCGCATCCTCGCCGAGTCGCCTCCGCGCACGTTGATCCAATACCTGCTCCTACTGCTGGTCGGCGCGATCGGCTACGGGCTCAGTCTGCGCCTGTACCTCGAGGCTCAAGCCCGCATCGGCGCCGCGCGCACCGCGTCCGTGTTTGCGCTGGCCCCGTTCGTGGGCGCATTCGTGGCCTGGCTGTTCGGTGACCGCGCCCTCGGCTGGGGAGGCGCACTCTCCGTGCCCTGCTTCGCTCTCGGTGCGTACCTGCACCTCACCGAACGACACCAGCACGCGCATCGCCACGACGTGCTCGAGCACGAACACGCTCACCGCCATGACGACGGCCATCACCTGCGTACGCACGTCCCCCCCGTGGTCGGCGAACACAGCCATGCCCATCGCCACGAACCGCTCGTGCACAGCCATGACCACGCCCCGGATCTACACCACCAACACGACCACGAGCCCACGCATGACAACGGACACGGACACGACCACGGGCACGACCACGACCACGACCACCCTCACGACTCTCGCTCGACCACGCGCCAAGTGACCTGATCGGGGCGCGAAAAAGAGTTGGAATTCGAACCAATGCCGTTCAGTTAAGAGCTTTCGCGCCCAATTTTGTGCGGAGTGCGCCTTCACGGCTAGAAAATCGAGTTCGAATTCGAATTCAATGCCGTTCAGTTAAGAGCTTTCGCGCCGAATTTTGCGCGGAGTGCGCCTTCACGGCTAGAAAATCGAGTTCGAATTCGAACTCTATTTTTCGCGAGTCTACCCCACCACGCCAAATGTGGGTGTGAGTGATGCTCGGCGCCAACAAAAGAGCGGCCTGATTTCCCAAACCATTTCGATCGCTTGAGCTGCTAACCGATCGGCTTTGGTTCGAATTCGAACTCTATTTTTTCGCGAGCCTACCCCACCACGCCAAATGTGAGTGTGAGTGATGCTCGGCGCCAACAAAAGAGCGACCTGCTTTCCCAAACGATTTCGATCTCTTGAACGGCTAACCGATCGGCATTGGAATTCGAACCCTGTTTTTTCGCTGGGGGAGCGGGGTTGTTGATGGTCACCCAGCGCGTCGCAAGTCGACATAGCCTTCGGCGTCGAATTTCGGGAACCCCGAGCAGGCGCGAGGTGCGCTGCTGGACCGCGATCGCCCCCTATTTGAAATCGCGATCGAGCACGGTTTTACGACCGTCGGCCTGCGCGACCTCGATCGCGGCGTCGCACAACTTGCGGAGCTTGTCCGAGAGCACGTCTACCACGCCGTCCGAAGTGTTCATTCCTGAGCGCGCCTTCACATAGGCCTTCAGCTTGGAGACCACGACCAGCACATCCTGCGGCAAATCCTCAGGGGCCGCGGTGGCACCGATGATGCGGCGGCGTTTGTCGGCTTCGTCAGTCATCGTGCGCTCCCGGGCGGTGCTTCTCGCTTCACGCTCCTGCTCCTCTTGTTGCTCGCGCCGGAATGCCTCGAGCGTGGGCGCCTTCATCGGCTCCGCCCAAGCATCCCGATGGCGCGCCTCCGGCAAATGCGCGTCCCAACAGGCCAAAGAACAGAAAAACTGCGCCAGCTTGCTGCGATTGCAGGTCGACACGCTGCACTGCATGTAGTTCGCACCAAAAGCGATCGGCTTCTTGCACGTGGTGCACTGACGGAAAAACTCAGGCTCGCTCACGCGCCTCAGCCTACACCGGCTCCCCACGCGAATGCGCGCGCAATTTTTCGCTCGCGATTTTTACGAGTGTGACCCAAGCCGCCGCGCATTTCGCGGGTCAACGGGGGGTGAAGAAGAGTGTTACTTGGCTGACCGCGCTGGCCGCGGTCTGTCTCTTTTGGGGCTCGGGAAGTTGCGCCGCGCGCGTCCCGGTGACCATTTCAGCAGACAGCCCGAGCGAATCCTCCGAGCTCGAACACCTGGTCGTCGACCCCGCCGATCCCGACGCGGTCGGGCGCCTCCAGAATTGCGCTCCGGGCACCGCCGATTGCGACCGCAACCCCGCCAACGACTGCGAAGCCGTGCTCGCGGACGACGCAAAAAACTGCGGCGTGTGCGGCGTCCAATGCGACGCCCCGAACGCGGACTCCGCCTGCCTCGGCGGCACTTGCCGCATCATCTCCTGCCGCCCCGGCCACTGCGACTCCGACAAAGACCCCGAAAACGGCTGCGAAACCGAGGCAAAATCCTGTCACCCCTGAGCGCTCGCCCTGCGCGCCCTTTCGGTAGACGAAACGCCGCGCTCGCGCTATCCCTCCGCTCACCTAAGCCTCAGGAATGATGCAGCTCGAGTGGCGGAATTGGCAGACGCACCGGATTTAGGTTCCGGCGGGGCAACCCGTGGGGGTTCAAGTCCCTCCTCGAGCACTGAAGCGAAGTCGGATCAGTCGTCGCTTTGTAGAAGCTCTGCATCGACGAGATCTTTCGGCCGACCCGAAGCGAGCTTGTTGCGTGCCGTTGCGGCCCTGCCAATGAAACGAACTCTCACTGGTCCAAGGTTGCGTTCGATGGCATGCGCGGCCGCTTCGTCGAACGACACTCCGGAAATAGAAGTGAGGATGTCGATGCGTCTCGGGGGGAGGCCGAGTTGGTACACTTTGTCTTCGACTTCGAATCGTCTCCGACCGCGCCGAAACGGCGCCAACGGTAGCGAGCCATGCCCCATGGATGGGCGCCCATGGCGATCCGTTCCCGCATCACCTCCAGCCGCCCCCATGGTTCCGGAACACGCCTCTTCTATCCGCGGCGTCGCGAGCGGTCTCGGGAGTCGTCTCTGAATCGTCCGCCGGCCAGGATGTCGCGCCATTGTTTGTCCGAGACTTCACCACCCTCGCGGAACCAGAGCAGCTTGCGCAGCTTGAATGGTCAGAGGATTGGCGGAGGGGGCGGCGCCAAGGTGCCCGCCAGGGTCATGCCGAGTTCCTGTTCGATGAACGCGATCTTGTCGCGGGCGTCGTCGAAGCCGTCCTTGCCGAAAGTCTTGTGTTCGATTTCCTCGAACAACTCGCCCGCCGCGAGCAGTTGGGGCATCGATTGAGATTTTTTCCAGGCTTGGAAGACGACAGTGTCCTCTTGCGCGGCGTGTTCTTCGTACATGCGCGCAAAGCCTTCCAGCGCGTGAGCAAGCGGCTCCGCAGTTCCCGCGCTGATGCCTCTGCTACTGACACTCAATACGTAGCTCGTGATTTCTCGGCCACGCTGATGTTGTGCGGCCAAAGTGTCGATCAATCCTGAAGCCGGTCCGCCCGCTTTCCTCACGGCGGGGAAGATGTGCGCTTCCTCGAGCGCGCGCTCGTGGTAGTCCTCCCCAAAATTTTGCATTAGGCTGGCGGCGCCGTGCAGGGCACTCGGCGGAACCGAGCCCCGATCGACTCGTAGCCGGTTCGCCGCTTCGCGATACACGACCAAAAGCCGTCGAATCACGCCGTGCTCGCGCATCAGATCCTCGACCGCGCTCACGTCGTCTACATCGCCCGTCGCAGGCGGGCAGGATGCGCCCTCCGCCGAGGGCGTTCGGGACGCGACCGCGCCGCTTGCTTTTGGAAGACAGGCTACGAGTGCCGCGCTGGCACCGGCCAGCGTTAGAAACGAACGCCGATTGTCGAGTGTCGCCATGTTCACCTCGCGTGGCACTTTACCTAGCCCCGACGTCTGACGCACGGTCGAGCTCGTTTCGCGGCGCGCACCAACGCGCCACAACGGCCGCGCGTCGCTCACGGCGTAGTTTGCCGCAGATTGGCAAGGTGCGACGCCCCAACCGGACTCCGTCGGTTGGCGGGCTTCATCGCGACGGCGGTTTCTTCGGAAGGGGGGCGGTTTCTCCGGAAACCGTGGCCGCTCGATGTTTCGGGTATGTGGCTTGCAAATGTCGCCGTGCCGCGAAACCCGCGGCGAATGAGCAATTCAGGAGACAACCATGACTCAGCAAGGTAACCGACGTGGCTTCGCCAATCTCGATCCAGAGCAACTGCGCGAGATCTCCAGTTCGGGCGGCCGTGCCTCGCACGAGCGCGGAAACGCCCACGAATGGTCGTCCGAAGAAGCGCGGGAGGCAGGACAACGGGGTGGTGCAGCTTCGCACCACCACGCACGCGCAGCCTTCCACTACGAGACCGCGGCTCATCATCACTCGCGCGCGGCTGCTCATCATGGCTCGGGAAATTCCGATCAAGCGCATTTGCACGCCGCTGCTGCATACGGTCACGAGCAACGCGGCCGTCAGCACGGCGACTCCGCGCACCGCAGCGCTGGCTCAACACCGGCCCGCGATGAGCACGGTCGGTTCTTACCCAGCCAGGCGGTTCTGGGCCGCGATCGCGACGAAAATGGTCGCTTTGAAAGCTCGGGCCGAGGTCGCAACGAGCAGTCCCCCGATCGCGGCGAAAATGGCCGCTTTGAGATTCCTGCCGATCGCAGTGGGCGCGATCGCGATGAGCGTGGCCGCTTCGAGGGCTCCGCTTACGGCCCCGGCAATCGAGGGCGCGATCGCGACGACCGCGGTCGCTTCGAGCTTTCGGATCAGAACCAGCGTTCGAATCGCGATGACGAGCGTTCGGGTCGCGGCGACAACGCCCAGTACGAATCTCGTGACGAGCGGGGACCGTTCGTCAGTTCCGGCCGCGGCGACGAACGCTATGACAGCGGTGACTCCGGGAATACCCGCGGGGTTAGCTCAGAGCAGGAGTCCGAAAGCGGTCGGCGCGGTGTGGAGGCGCGCTGGCAAGGCGACGAGCCGCGGGGCGACCGCAATAGCAACGCCATGAGCTAGCTCATGGTTGAGCCGCTAGCGGCAGGCGCGTCTCTGCCGGGGCGCGCCTGCCGCGGGCACCGCTCGGCGCAGCGCTGAGCGCGTGCTTGGTCACGGCACGTCACTTGCTCGTTGATCGGAGAGAAAGGGAAACTCTATGCCGAATGCCATCGAAAGTACTGGGGCGAAAGTGATGGGCGCAGTCAAGGACGTCAAAGCGACGTTCAAGGGCCTGACCGGAGTATTCAAGCACCTCATGGAGGAGCATGGGAAAGTTGGAGCGCTGCTGAGTCGGGTGAAGTCGAGTTCGGATGAGAATTTGCGCGCCGAGCTCTATCCGACCATTCGCAAAGAACTCAAAGCGCACGAAAAAGGCGAACTCGCAGCCGTCTACCCGGTCCTGGCGAAGTTTGCCGAAACGCGCAGTATTGCGACAGAACACCAGCGCGAGGCCGAGGGCTTGGACGCGGCGATCGCCGCCGTGGACGCGCTGTCGTTCGACGACCCCAAATGGGCGTCGGCGTTCGAGGAGCTAGCGGCGCTGGTCGAAGCTCACGTGGAGCAAGAGGAGAGTGAATTCTTTCCAAAGGCTCAAAAAGCAATCGGAGAAGACGAAGCCAAGGCACTTCTGCCCCGGTTCGAGGCCGCCAAGCACGCTTAGCTCGGATTGCCGCGCACGGAAGAGGCGGGCGAAGCGCCTCTTCCGTGGCGGCTCGCTACGCACTAGGGCTTCAATACGACCTTGATGCAGCCGTCTTCTTTGTCGCGGAAGGTTTTGTAAGCGGCCGGCGCCTGCTCGAGCGGAATGCGGTGCGTGATCACGAAGGATGGATCGATCTGCCCCGCCTCGATCCGTTCCAAGAGTGGTTTCATGTAGCGATGCATGTGCGTCTGCCCAGACTTCATGGTTAGGCCCTTGTTGACGAAGGCACCCATCGGGATCTTGTCTGGGAACCCGATATACACGCCGGGCACCGAGATATTGCCGCCCTTACGACAGCAGTAGATGGCTTGGCGCAGCACGTGCGCTCGATCCGTAGTCAGGTGCACGGCGGCTTTCACCTTGTCAACGACTGCGTCGATGCCACCCGTACCATGTGCTTCGGCACCGACCGCATCGATGCATCGATCCGGTCCTCGGCCGCCGGTGAGCTCTTGCAGCGTCTCGTATACGTCCTGCTTCGTGAAATCGATCACCTCGGCCCGGCCTTGCACGCGCGCCATGTCCATTCGCTCGGGCACGTGATCGATGGCGATCACACGCCCGGCACCGAACAGCCAGGCGCTTTGAATGCAGAATTGCCCAACTGGTCCGCAGCCCCAAATCGCGACCGTGTCGCCGGCCTCGATCTGCGCATTTTCTGCGGCCATATAACCCGTTGGAAAAATATCCGACAGAAACAAGACCTTCTCGTCCGAGAGGTCAGACTCGATCTTCAAACAGCCGACGTCGGCGTGCGGCACGCGCAAGTACTCGGCCTGCCCGCCGGGATAGCCGCCTGTCAGGTGCGAATAGCCGAACAGCCCGGCCGGCGAGTGCCCCATCATTTTGGCGGCCATTGCGGCGTTGGGGTTCGTGGTGTCGCAAGCCGCCCACAAGCCCTTCTTGCAAAAGAAACAGCTGCCGCACGCAATGGTGAATGGCACCACGACGCGGTCGCCCTTCTTGACTCGCTGTACGGCGCTACCGGTCTCGACCACGATGCCCATCGGCTCGTGCCCGAGGATGTCTCCGGACTCCATCGTCGGCATGTAACCGTCGAGCAAGTGCAGATCGGAACCGCAGATCGCCGTTGACGTGATTTTGATGATCACGTCGGTCGGCTGCAAGATTTGAGGATCGGGAACAGTGTCTACGCGAACGTCGCCATGGCCATGCCAGCAGAGAGCTCTCATTGATTTGAATTTCTCCTTGCAGCGCGCATGAGCAACTACCGTGCCGGCGCCGTGGGTGCTGCTCCCGAGGAGAGGTGGCACCTGTCTTGCAGAATGTTAAGGCCTTGGCGTCGCACCACACCGATTGGCCACGCCGCCTGTGGCTCGTTCGCCACGGCGAGAGTGCCGGAAATTTAGCGCTCAATCAGGCCGAGCGCGCAGGCGCAGCCACGATTGAGATCGAGGGCCGTGACATCGACGTCCCTCTATCGGAGCTCGGTCAGCGTCAAGCAGACGCAGTCGGTCGATGGTTCGAACGTCGAGACGAACAGCCGTCCGTGATCCTGAGTTCCCCGTACGCGCGCGCCTTGCAGTCGATGCAGCGCATCGCTCACCGGCTTCCCGAGCCGACGCCCCAGTGCTCGGTGGATGAACGGCTGCGTGAAAGGGAATTCGGCGAACTCAATCGTTTCACCAAGGCCGGCATCTTGGCACGCTTTCCGGAAGAGGCGCGGCGACGTTCGGACCTGGGTAAATTCTACTATCGACCGCCCGGTGGCGAGAGTTGGTGCGATGTCGTGCTTCGCCTGCGCAGCGTAGTCCAAGACCTGCAATTGAACCACGCGGGCGAACGCGTGCTGATCGTCGCGCATCAAGTCGTCGTGCTCTGCTTTCGATACGTGCTCGAAGAGTTGGACGAAGAACGGTTACTTGCCATCGATCGCGAGGGTGAAGTCGCCAATTGTTCGATCACCAGCTTTCGATTCAGTCGCCGCCGGGCGCGCTTGGAGCTCATGGAATACAACTTCGTCGCACCACTAGAAGAGGCGGGTCAGCCGGTCACCGCGGCGCCCGACCCAGCGGTAGATAAGTGACCGCGAATCGATCTCGCGGAGCCACCCGCATCACCGACGGCTTGCTGCGCAAATGGCCTTTGCCCGCCGTGCATCCGAAACTTGGCAAGGAAGGCCGTGGCGATGTGCTCGTCGTGGGAGGCTCCGTGCAAGTGCCGGGCGCTGTGATTTTGGCGGCCGTCGGTGCGCTCCGGGCGGGAGCGGGCCGACTACAAATTGCGACGGCTCGATCGGTGGCCGGACTAGTCGCTGTGAGCGTGCCGGAAGCCCGTGTGATCCCACTGCGCGAAAGCCGCGGTGGCGAGCTCGCGCGGGGTTGCCACTCGGTGCTCGCCAAAGAGATCGAGTCCGCCGATGCGCTCCTGATCGGGCCAGGCATGGTTGAAGAGCGCGCGGCGGTCGACCTGTTGCGTCACTGCGCGCGCGCTCGCCCGAAGTCTTCTTTGGTTGTCGATGCCGCCGCGCTGCGCGTTTTTGCCGACGGTCGAGCCTTGCCAGGAAAGCGCCTCCCAGAGCTCATCGCCACGCCCCATTCCGGAGAAATGGCGGAACTGTGGAACTGTTCGCGCGCCGACGTGCTCGCGCACCCACTCGAAGTCGCGCGCGCAGCAGCCGCGCAGTTAGGCGTCGTGATGACGTTGAAGGGGGCCCAGACCTTCGTCGTGGCTCCCGACGGCACTGCGTTCCAGAACGTGGCTGGCAACGTCGGGTTGGGCACTTCCGGATCGGGAGACACACTCTCAGGAGTCATAGCGGGTCTATGCGCGCGTGGGGCCAACGCACTCCAAGCCGCCGTGTGGGGCGTCTACCTGCACGCCAAGGCAGGAGACGTGCTGGCTCGGCGCATGGGCGGTTTGGGTTTCCTGGCTCGTGAACTGCTGAGCGAGGTCCCCCCGCTCCTTCGCAAAATCGCCGGCTGAGCGCAGTGCGCGGGCACGGGGAACTCAAGCGGACGCCGCGGAGGATCGCAGCGATCATCGTGGCCTACGCTTCAAGATCATCGAGTCGATGAATTTTTCGGCGTGGCTCGGGTCGGGCTCGAAACCCGCGTCACACGCGGAGCATGGGCGCGTAACGGCCGACTTCCCGGGCCCTCGCACGCGCCCCACATCCTTGCACGCAGCGCATTTGAACCGATAGCGTTGACTCGCCGGGGGAACTGCCACCGCTGGCGCCGGTGGTTTGAAACGCGTCAACACCGAGAGAATCTTGTCTGCTTTTGGCACATCATGACGCATCCGCGTCGCGCTTGGGCGGCGGGGGCGGCGCCGCTTTTCGTCACCCGACATGGCGCAAAGGTGAGTTCGCGGAATCAAGCTGTAAAGTGGGAGTCCGGCAAATTACAGGATCGTGATTGGCCGCAGAATCAGGATCAAGACTTGCGGTCACCGGGCGCAGTGGCTCGCTACAGTCCGCCCTCATGCCCGGTTGGCTTGGGATCAACGCGCCCCTGAACTCTTCGGCGGCGCGTGTTCTGTCGAGGACCGAGAGGCGGACGATGCACTGACGGCCGCGGTTCGTGGGAGCTGTGCCCGTGTCCTTGTCGCAAATCGCGACAGAGCGCTCGGCATTCTTGCCGCATTTCATCGTAGCTCGCCGCTGGCCGTCCCGCCTCGCCGCTGCGGTTCGCTGATCTCAACGACAGCGCATCGACACCAGCAGGACTGGCGTATTGTCGCGAGCGACCATGGACCGTAGCGAAAATCATTCGTCTGATCGTTCCGCACTGGAGCGCGCCCTCTCTGTCGTGACCGACGTCAAGCCCGGCGAAGGCGTGACCGCGGTGCTTCTGACGGTGACGGTGTTTTTCCTACTCGTCGCGTATTACGTCATCAAACCCGTGCGCGAGGGGCTAATTCTCGCGATGGAGGGCGGCGCGGAGAAGAAGAGCTACGCCTCGGCGGCGATCGCGATCACGCTGCTTTTGGCGGTACCGGCCTACAGCAAAGTCGCCAACAAGATCTCGAAGCACAAGCTCGTCGTCGGTGTGTCACTCTTTTTTGCATCCCATCTCGTCGTGTTCTGGCTGCTCTCGCATACGCCGGTGCGCAATCAACTCGGGCTCGTGTTCTTCACGTGGGTCGGCGTTTTCAACATGATGGTCGTCGCGCAGTTTTGGAGCTTCGCGAACGACGTTTACACGCAAGAGCAGGGGAAGCGTCTGTTCGCGATTGTGGGCATCGGTGCGTCGCTGGGCAGCGCGGCGGGCGCGTACATCACCAAATTTCTCAAGAATACGATCGGCCTCGGCGTCTTCGAACTCCTGTTGGTCGCGGGCGGCTTTCTGGTGCTTTGCGCCTTCCTCACTCACACCGTGTATCTGCGCGAAAAGGCGCACGGTCCGGCCGCTGGCAAGCGGGGGCGGGCGGACGGCCAGGAGAGCGCGGAGGGCCAGGAGAGCGAAGCCGGAAAAGAGGCGCAGAAAAAACAGGCACTCGCGGAGACCGGGGAAGGTGGGTTCACCCTGGTGCGCAAGAACAAATATCTGCTGCTGCTGGCCGCATTCTCGCTCGTGTTCACTATCGTCGACACCAACGGTGAATTCATGCTCTCGACGCTCGTCTCCGAGCGCGCGAAAGCGGCCGCAGCCGCTCAGCACATTACCGGCGGAGAGCTGGAGAAGTTCACGGAAGGTTTCATTGCCAGCTATTATGGAGGCTTCTATCTCTGGGTGAACCTCATTGGGCTCGTGCTGCAGACATTTCTCGTCTCGCGCATCGTCAAGCTGGGCGGCCTCAAGCTCGCCTTCTTCGTGTATCCGTTCGTGGCTCTTGGCTCTTCACTCAACAACGTGTTTACACCAATGCTCTTCGGCATCGACCGTCTGTCTGCGTTTCGGGTCACCAAGACTACGGAAAACGCGGTGGATTATTCGCTCAACAACACCGTCCGCAACATGCTGTGGCTGCCCACGACGACCGAGATCAAGTACAAGGCAAAGCAGGCGGTAGACACCTTCTTCGTTCGCATGGGAGACGTGGCGTCTGCCGGGCTCGTCTTCATTTTTAGCGCAAAAATGGCGCTGCCCGTTCAGAGCTTTTCGATGATCAATGTCGTGCTGGTCGTGCTTTGGCTGCTCATCGCCGTGGGCATCGTTCGCGAAAACTCGCGGCTCAGCGAGGAAAAGAAGCGGCAGGAGGGCGAACGGGCGCCCTCCGTTGCCAACGACGCTTCGGTGGACGAGGGCAAGCACGCCTCCGGAGCTTGACTCTCGAGCGTTTGCTGCCCGCTTGGTCGGGGTGCGTCACTGCGAGTGCCTTCGAAAGTTTTGAAGGATTTCGATGTGGCGGATTGGGATTGAAGTTCGTCGGCAAGCGGAACACCGAACCCGCAAAAGGTACAGCGGCTCCAGCGAAGGAGAACACAGTGGGCTCAGCCTCGCAGCCTCCCGCACGCAGTAAGGTCCCGGAAGTCACGCTTGATTTTTGGCTGATCAAGATCGCCGCGACCACCCTCGGTGAAACGGGCGGGGACGCGGTGACGATGACGCTCGACCTTGGGTACCTGGTCGGCACGCTCATATTTAGTTGCCGCGTTGATCGCAGCTTTGAGCGCCTCGCGGTTTGGCACGAGCAGACGGGCGACTACGACACCGAAATTCACGCGGGCCGGCTGGATGCGAGTGGCGAACCACTCGACCCGGTACCCGTGCTGGTTGGCGGAGCCGGAGCACGCTACGACCAGGTCGCATTCAACGGCACTGATTTCGTTGTGACTTGGGGAACGCCACGACTTTTACCATCACCCGCATCTCGCCCGAGGGGGTGAAAGATCCGCCCGATACGGGGCAGCCGGGCGGTGGCCCGCCGTCAGTGGCGGGCGGTTCAGAGGCGATCAGCCCTTGCGGTTCGGGCTACATCAATCGCAGTTTTGAACTGGTGGTCTACCGTAGGCAACCGGTCGGGACGCCAATCCCCTCATTCCGGCGCGCCGCATGCCAGCCACTCACCGAGCTTGCGCCGCTCTGCCTCGGCGACAGACGCGCCATCAGGCATATACGTATTTACCGCCTTCGGGCCGGCGGCCGCAGCGCGATCGATATCGCTCGATGCCGCGCGAATTTCGGCGAGCGAATCGAACTTGGGTGATTCTGGCCCATGTGCGGAGTGGCACGAAAGGCAATGGTCCTGCATGAACGCCTCACCAAAATTGGCGTAGGTGAGCGTCGAGGTCGTTGGACAGGTACTGCCCGTGGCATCTCCCGGACCACTGCCACAGGCGACGAGAGCGCCCGCGACGCAGAGCACGCGGACAAAACGCAGGATGGGTTTGGCTTTCATGGCTCGGATCATGGGTGCCGCGGCGAGGGCTTCGCAAGGCACCCAGCGCGCTTTTTGTCGGAATGGTCCTGACTCGTCCGTCACACGGCAGAAGGTGCCGCGTTGATCGCGCTTTCGAGCGGACCGCGACGGCGGCCCGATTGCTTCCGGATCCGGCAGACAAACACCGTTGCGCGTCATAAGCTGTTGGGAGTTGCTGGCCATCACACTGACCATCATCGTCATCGCGCAGGACCCGAATCTGGATCGCTGCCCGCCGGGCCTATGTGGCGGCACGGCAATGATGTCCGCATTTCGGCGAGCCGCTCGACGCGTGCTGGGTGGCGACGCGCAAGTTCGCACCCAGTTGGCAGCCAGCGATCCACCCGACGAGGAGGCCGTCGCGAAAGCTTCCGATGTGGACGGAGTGGTCGAATTGAGCTTTTCTGCGGAAGGCCAGACGGCGCGCCTCCATTGTTATTTGGCGCGCGAGCAGCGCTGGCTGGATCGAGAGATCAGCTTTGGCGACCGTGCCGGCAGCGTTCAGAGCGAGCTCAGCGAACGAGGTCGCTTGCTGGGTTTTGCGGTCGCGACCATGTTCACGAGCGACTTCAACGACGCGCCTGATGAGCCAGAACCGGCCGCTCCGGCCATCGTGAAAACACCCATGCGAGCGGCCGAGCCACCAGTCGACGTCTCGCGCTATGCGCGGCCGCAGCCCGCGCCGCCACCTCAGCCGCGTGCGCGGCGTGTCGCCGAATTCGCGGGCGTCGTGAGCACCGGTCTCGGAGGGACGGCTTCGGGCTTGGGCGCGAGCGCCGGGTTCAGGCTGGGGCTGACAGGCCCGGTTTGGGCTCGGCTGTTCATCGCCGGACGCAGCGGCAACGTTCCTGAGGCGCAGGCAAGTACACGATCCGCGTTCATGGGTGGAGGTGTCGCTTGCGCATTCCTTCCCGATTCGGCGTCCTTCGAGCTCGGCGCACGGCTCGACTTTTTTGCCAGCTACTTCGAGATGTCGCACCTGTCCGAAGACGACATCGCCCCGGACAGCCGAAGCCGTTGGCTGCCCGGCGCTGACCTCGTGGCGGAGGGCGGCTGGCACCTCACGCGCGACGCCGGAGCGTTCTTGGGCGCAGGCATCGAAGCCACCCTGGGCAAAACGGAGATCTACACGCATCACCAACGCGTGGCCGTGGTGCCGCCATTTCGGGCCACGGCCGAACTCGGTTTTCGAACCCGCTTCTGAAGTCCCCGCCGCGTCGTCGGGCGGGGAGTGCCTCAGTTGTTCTGCGCGCCGGCTGCGACCCACGCTTTGATGACGGCGAGATCGGCGGCGGGCATTTTGGTTTTGCCTTGCGGCATCGCCCCGCTCGACAACTCGGAGACGAGCTGGGATGTCTTCGACTTCACGCTGGTGTAGCCATTGGCTTGAGTCGAAAAGTCGAAGCCCTTTTGCTTGCCGGGATTGTGACAAGCAGAACCGTTGCAGTTCGAGGCGTACTGCGGGTTGGAGATGAACTTGGTGTAAATCTCGGTCCAAGTGGGCGCCGTCCCGCCCGCGCCGCCGGTTGCTTGACCGCCGTTGCCGGCCGCGCCGCCATGCCCGGCCGAGCCGCCGCGGCCGGCCGAACCGCCCGAACCGGACTTGGTGCCGCCTGAGCCTGACGTCGCACCGCCCGAGCTCGACTTCGAGCCACCGCTCCCGACGAACCAGCGATGGCGCCGACCTGACCGCCCGCACCAGCGAGCTGGAAACCTCCGCCGGCTCCGGCCGCATTGACCGAACCGCCGAATCCGACGAACTGCCCACCGGCAGCCACTGAACCCCCGCCGCCGACAGTCGGCTTGCCTGCTGCGCCCGCGCTCGAGAGGGCACCTGCCGACGAGCTTCCGGCCGCCGCTTCGTCGGTCCCATCGGAAGCGCCGGCACAGGCCGCTGTAGCGGCCAGACAAACGACGAGGACCGAAAGGCAAGATCGCCCGCTAAGCAGCTGCTTCGATTGACGTGACATGAATGGGCTCCGAGCTCAGGGTCTGATGTTGGGTGCCGCGTGCTGCGACCGACACACACCAGGACACAATGAAAGTGAACAGTGAGCTTTGAGTGCCTCGTATCGCTCGAGAGCAGGCGGCTCATCGAAAGATCGCGCGAACCTTCAGTGTGGTAATAATAATTGAGACTCACTACCAAGGCGTCGGTCGGCGCCACGAGCGCGCACCCGCACTCGAATTGGAAATTTCGCAGCCGTTTCCCGAGGCAGATGCCTGATCCCCTCCCCCTTGCCGCACTCTAGGACTAGCCCGTTATGTCTCCAGCCACCCGCGTACCGCTCATGCTGGTTCCCGCCGCTCCGGCCGGGAGCGAGGATCCGAGCGCGGCGGGCGCGGACGACGCCACCTTGCTCAGCGGCCTCAAAGCGCGAGACCCCTCGGCGAGTGCAGCTTTCTACGCTCGCGTCCGCCCGATTCTCGACAGAACTCTGGCCCGTCTTTTGGGCGCGCGCGACAGCGAGTACGAGGACGTCGCGCAACGGGCGTTGTACGAGCTGGTCAGCACGATTGATCGCTTTCGCGGCGAGTGCCCGCTGGAGGCATGGGCTTCGATCGTGACCGCGCGCGTGGCCTACCGCACGATTCGACGCCGACGCGCGGAACGCCGCCTGTTCGTGGACGAGCAACCGCCGGACATTTCTCTCGCGACGCGCAGTCACTCGGGTGCGGTCGCGGCTCGCCAGGCCATCGAGCGAGTGCGCGCCGAGCTCACCCGCATGAACCCGGATCGGGTCTGGACGTTCCTGTTGCACGACGTCTACGGCTACGATCTCAAGGAGGTCGGGCAGATCACGGGCGTCTCCCTGTCCGCCGCACAGAGCCGCCTAGTGCGCGGCCGGCGAGAAATTCACGAGCGCATCGCAGAGGACGTCGCTCTGGCGCGCTTCCTCAAGCAATCCACGGAGGACGAATGAATACTCCGCGCTATGCGGCTGCGGCCGCGAAGTTGCTGCAACGCTTCTTGCCCGAAGCGACGGTCGCATCGGGCGACGAGGCGCGCGGGCTCGCCACCATCGAACGCGCGCTGCGGGCTCGAACGCGCCGACGCCGGCTGTGGGCAATCGGCGCTATCTCGGCTGCGGCGGCGGCAATCCTGATCGTCTTGGTGCAGCTCGACAAGAGGCGCCCATCGTCCGCGAGTAGTGCCGCGATTGCCATCAACGTCACTCCCTCCGGCCGAGGGGCGGCGCTGACTCGCAACGAGGGTGAAGCGCCGCTGGAGGCGCACTCTTCGATCGGGTCGGGACAACGCATCGAAACGCCCGCCGACGGCGGCGCCTCGGTCCAGCTTTCGACCGGCACTTCCATGACGTTGGCCGGGCGCACGTCGTTCCGGGTCGATAGTCAAGGTGCCACGCAGCGCTTCACGTTGCAACGAGGCGAGCTCGTGGCGCACGTGGCCAAGCTCGCGGCCGCGCAGCGCTTCATCATCGATACCCCTGACGCAGAGGTCGAGGTGCGGGGCACACGCTTCCGTCTCCGGGTGGTCGAGCAAGGCGAGTCGTGTGGCGGCGGAGCTCGAACGCGGCTCGAGGTCAGCGAAGGCGTGGTCGAGGTGCGCGTTGCCAGTGGCGCCGTGACCCGCGTGAAAACGGGTGAAGCGTGGCCGACGAATTGCTCGAAAACTTCGGACCTGCTGCAGGCCGCGTCGTCAGAACCCGTCGCCAACAAGGCGCCACCGGCCGTGAAGCCCGCGCCGCGCGCGGCTGCACCGGCTGCGCGCGCCGCCGCCCCCGAGGCCGAGCGCAGCTCGGGGCTCACCGCGCAAAATGACCTATTTGCGCGGGGCATCGCTCGCGGTCGGCAGGGCGACACGAGCGGCGCTCTGCGTGCTTATCAAGAGCTGATCAGCCGCTTCCCCAGCAGTGCATTGGCTGAAAATGCAATGGTCGAGCGCATGCGGCTCTTGGCCCAAACAGCCAACGGCGCCGCTGAAGCCCGGCGCTACTTGGCGCGTTATCCGCACGGCTTCGCCGTTCGGGAGGCGAACCAGCTCGTGGTCGAACCTTGATCGGGTGGGCGATGCGGCAAGCCAAACGCCCGTTGGCGATCGGGGCGGCTCTGCTTGGTCTGCTCGCTTTCAATCCGGCGTGCGATCAACGCTTCGAGTTCGATACGGAGGCCGGCGGTGCGGGCGGGGCACCCCCACCGGCGACGAGCGCCGGCTCCGCGACCGCTGGTTCGACACAGGGCGGAAGTGGAGGAGTCAACGCGGCGGGAGGAGGCCTTGGCAGCGTAACCGCTTGCGGTGCCCTCAGCGAGTGCACGGCGGGGACGCACTGCGCAGCTGGAGAATGCGTGCAGTGCGCGGCGGACACCGATTGTGCCGTGCATGGCTTGCCACGGTGCGAGCTCACGCGACACCGCTGTGTCGCGTGCCTGGAAGCTTCGGATTGCGCGCATGGTTTCGCGTGCGATCCGCTCGCTAATCATTGCATGCAGAGTTGCCTGGATGACGATTCTTGCCCGGCCAGCGCCCACGGCTGCAATGAGCGGCGGCAGGTTTGCTATCAGTGTGACGAAGATCGCGAGTGCGCGACCTCGGCCAGCGGGCATCTGTGCGCGAGCGATGGCAGCGGTTGTGTACAATGTCGCAAAGACGCGGATTGCTCCGCCCAATACTGCGATCCACTGAGTGGCCGCTGCGTCGAGTGTCGAGCGGGCGGCGATTGCGTATCCCAGATTTGCAATCCCACGACGTTCGAGTGCGTGCCCGACTGATTCGCCTCGATTCTCAGAGCTCGGCTTTCGCCCTCATTCTTCGCCGATGAGCCCGGTTACGACGCGAGGCTCAGTCAGTCACCGGTCAGCGCTTGTTCATGGTGAATTCAGGCGAGCTGCCATCGCCCCCTTCGATGCTGACATCCCACTCGTCCGTCAACGCCTCATCGACAAGCAACGCATCCCACACGACGACGGGGATGGTCAGCTTGCCCAGCCCCGACAGCTTCAACGGTTCTTTGGTCGCTTTCCGAAACTCGCGCAACCTGGGGTTGGATTTGATGTCGCCGGCGATTTGGGCGAGCAGCGCTTTGTAGATGTCGTGATTTTTCCCCGAGAGTTGCATGGTGGGACCTTCTATCTCAGGTGAGGCGGGGTCAACCGCGGCGTGTCCTTCGGGTCCTCTGAGTGCTCAAATGGCGAATCCACGAGCGCGGCCGCGCGCGGAAGCCACGGAGTGAGGCCGCTCGCTTCTTCCGTCTCCCCCTCCGGGATTGCCTGCGGCGTCTCACCAGCGCGCGACGAATACCGAGCACAGAGCGTGATTGACGACTCGCGCTGCCGTGGTGTCCAAGACTCGGTCCAGGCCGCCGTAACCGTGCGAGCCGTGGACGGCGGCCAGCACGAGCGCCTCGCGTGGCGAACCGTCGAGGCCTACCAAAATGCGATGCGCGTTCATGCTGGCGACCGCGTCGCCGGCTCAGTGGGCTAGGCGAGTCTGCAACAAGTCGGAAAAGGCGCGACAAGCGTCGACGGTCGTGAAAATGCCGACGACCTTGTCGTGTTGCGTGACCACTGCAGAGCCGAGCTTCCCCTGCGCCATCGTTGCCACGACTTCGTCCAACGCCGCCTCGGGCGAGACCAAGTAGGGGTCCTGTGACATCGCCTCACTCACGAGGACTTTGCGCGGGTCGACGTCCTTCAACGTCTCCACCATGTTCAGATCGCGATCCGAAACCAAGCCCACGATCTTCGCCCCATGCAGAACCGGAAGATGCCTGATTTTGTGCTCGCGCATCATCCGGTGTGCGACCGACATTGGTTGATCGTCCCCGATCGTGTGCGGGCTGGTGGTCATGTATTTTAGGATCGAGGGGATGGATTTGCTCATTGAATCACCTGAATACGAGAGGAAAGTTGGAATCACCGCTGCTGCGATCGGATTGATGATAGGTGTGCCTCCGCCCATGCCGTTCGCTGTGCTGCGCGCACCAGAAGTCTTTGCCGGCGCTCGTAAAGCGCGTTTGGACGCACTCGGCGCACGACGGCGCGAGGGCCGCTTCTGCGTCGGGCTCCGCGGGGGCGGGGATGACGAGCACCGGGCAATGCGCCTTGCGTACCGTTCCCTCCGCGACCGAACCCATGAGAAAGCGTTCGACTCCGGTTCTGTTGTGGGTTCCGATCACGATTAGGTCCGCGCCCAACACGGCTGCAAATTCGGCGATGCCGTGAGCCGTCGTGTCGACGAACACGTGCGAGATCGTAGGAAAGCCGGATGAGGCTTGGGGGTGCGCGAGCCTGAATTTGTCCAGCTGCAGCTCGACGTGCAAGCGCAATCTTTGAAGTGCCGTGTCCAACAGCGGCTTCTCGTCCAAGGTACCGTAAACCGAGAGCGCGTAGCCTGGATCTTGACCAGCGACGGGCAACACGGACAGTACGTGCACCTCCGCTTCAGCGCGCTGCGAAGCCTGTGCAAAGGCTTCGTGCAACGCTCGGTCGGCCAACTCCGAGAAGTCGACGCCGACCAGCAAGGTGTAGGGTTTGTTCTCCATTTTCGTCCTCCGAGAGCCTTAGTTGCATTGCTCGTGCCAAGCTGCGTGGCCTCGCGGTTGCGAGAGAATTCGCGCGCTGAACGCACGAGCTGCGCTCGGCGCGCAAACCCTGCGCACCGAGCTCGAGTTGCAGATCGCGCGATCATCTGGGACCACGCAGTCCCAACCAAAGCTGTCTCGCCCGGCGACGGAGTGCGTCGGCAGCGGCGGCTCGCCGTGGCTAACGAACTCTCGCTTGGGCGAGAGCTCGATCGGCCCCACCACGTCCACCGCCACGTATAGACCCGCGGCATAGGCATAGTCTGTCGAGAGCGGGCGATCAGGCGCGCGCGGGATCGGACGTTCCGAGGCATTGAACGATTCGCTGCAACGCCTCGCTGTCCTCTCCGCCGTTTGCCGTAACTTCCGCAAACTCGGGCGCCTCGTAAATGACATCTTCTCCCGGAACACCTTGGAGCTGGCCACCCGCGAACTGCGCGTAGAGCTGCTTTGCATCTCGCAGGCGGCACTCGTCGAGAGATGCCGTCATCCAAACCTCGATGAAACGCGCAGCCTGTGCGCGGATCTGATCGCGATAGAGCTTGCGGTTTGCGGTTGCCGGTACGAGAACGATCAGCCCTTGCTCCGCGAGCTCGAGCGCCAAGCCTCCCAGCGTGAGGTAGAAGTCGTCCCGCTCGGTACTCGAGTAGCCGGGTTTCGGGTGGAGTAGGCTGCGCACCCGGTCACCATCGAGTACGCAGCAGGGTTTACATTCGCCGGCCAAGCGAGCCCGCACGCGGCTAGCCAGCTGAGACTTTCCGGAGGAAGGCAAGCCCGTGAACCAAACAATTGCTCCCGTCATTGGCTACTCCCGTGCCTGGCACACACCGATTTTCATCCGCCATTCGAGCGCGTGGATCAAGGGCTTCAGCGCAGACTTTGCACCTCGGCGCAATCCGTGCGCGCTGTTAGTCTCGCAGCGCCAGTTTGACGAAGTCGCTTTCGGTGAGGATGCCAACGATCTTCTTCCCCTCGACGACCACCAAGCAGCCAATCTTCTTCTCTAGCATGGTCTTTGCCGCCTCCGCCAACGGGGCCGACGGGGTCACGGTCTCGACCTCGGTCTTCATGGCTTCCTTCAGTACGAGCAGGTCCATGGCGCGATCTTTGGCGTGCGAGCCATACCCCAACGCACGCAAAAGCCCGCTGTGAAATAGGTCTCGTTGGCTGACGATTCCCGCCAACGCCCCGTCTTCGTCGATGATCGGCAAGTGGCGAATGCGCCCGAGCCGCATGACATCGTCTGCCACGGCCAGTTTTTCGTTGCGGTCGAGAGTGGCAACGTCTTTGGTCATCACGTCCCGGACGAGCAGGTTTTTCGCGTTCATGACCACTCATCGGTGCATGGCTCGTGCCAGGCCTGGCCCCCGCAGGCAAAGGGGCAGTTTCACGGCACGGCCCTTGCTCGTACCCGGTCATGGATCTGAGGCAGGCAATCCGCTCGAGACATGCGGTGCGCTCGTACACTCGACAAGCAGTTCGCGAGCAGGACGTGCATCGCTTGCTCGAAGCGGCCGTGCGCGCGCCAAACGCCAGGAATGAACAGCCCTGGTCGTTCGTGATTGTTCAGAACCGCGACCTCCTTCAACGCTACTCGGACTTGACGAAGGCGATGCTGACCGCGTCAGCCGACAAGCGTGAATCGCCGAATCTTCGGGCGTCGTTGAATAGCGCCAGCTTCGACATCTTCTACGGCGCGGGCACGCTGATCGTCATCTGCGGCAAGACCAACGACGAGTTTGCCGAAGCGGACTGCTGGTTGGCCGCCGAGAATTTGATGCTCACGGCTTGCGATCTCGGGCTCGGCACCTGCCCGGTCGGAAACGCGATTTCGTCTCTGAATTCTGGAATGGTCAAAGCGGAGCTCAGCATTCCACCGAGTATGAACGCAATTGCTCCCATCATCGTTGGCTATCCAGAAGGACCGCCCTCTCTGCCCGCCCCACGCGCGGCGCCCAGAATATTGAGCTTCCGTCGCTGAACGCGACGAGGGGGTGCCCCGAGCCGTATCGGCTGCACTTGGCTCGTGACTTGCTGCATTGACGAACCCGAGGAGTATTTATGTCAAATCGATTTCTGGTTTCCTGCTTCGCAGTATCATTGAGCATTGGCTGCGCATCGTCCCGCCCCCACGACGGAGTAGCGGCGCCAGTCGGTGCATCGAGCGCCTCCCCGCGACACGCTGATTGCATGATGGGTGGCGGCATGATGGGCAGTGCTGGCATGAGGGGCGGCGGTATGATGGGCGGCGCCGGAACGACGGGTGGTTGCATGATGGGCGGCGCCGGAACGACGGGTGGTTGCATGATGGGCGGCGGCATGATGGGCGGCGGCATGATGGGCGGCGGCATGATGGGCGGCGGCATGATGGGCAAGGGCCATGGCTCTCCCGGTTCGGCCACGAGCAGCGAGGGCTGCCCGATGACGGCGCACTCCATGCCATCCGACACCCCAAAGCCCGGTTCGTCGGGCAAGCCCTGAACGAGAGGGGGATCGCATTTCTGACCGCACAGCGCGATTCGATACCTGGGGAAGACTTCTGGTCGAGCGCGTTTTGCTCGTCGATATCGCGCTCGCTGACACCTGCCTCGGCGAGTCATCGAGGCTCGACGATCAATGAATGGTAATCCCCAGCTGCAACAACAACCGCTGCAGGTCGGGACCCGAGGCCGGCAGCGTCGGCACGATACGGCGAGCGTGTTCGCGTAGCGAAGCCGGAATCGTGGCGAGGGTGTCGAACTCGACGTTGACTCCAAGGAGCTTGCGCCACTCTCGCTCTCGCATTGCTGCGAGCTGTTCGAGACCCGCCGTGGACTTGCCTTCCAGAATGCACGCGGCCATCTGTTCGACCAAGCCGCTGGCCTCCTCCAGCCCACCGTTCATGCTTTGCCCACCGAAAGGGCTCGTGATGTGTGCAGAGTCACCCGCCAGCCAAACTCTGTCGCTGCCAAAGCGGAGGGTTAGACGACGCTCGAAATGGGTCACCGTGCTCCACTCGACCTCAGTGGGCTCTGCCTCGTGCCACGGAGCGCGCGCGGCGATGAGCGCGCGCAAGTGACTGAGATCTGCAGGCGCAATGAAGTCGGAGGCGAGCTGAAAGCCCCAGCGCCCGCGCCTGTCTGGCAGTGGGAACGCGGCGCTGCCCAAACCCTTCTGGAATCCGATATTCATCGTGCCGTCGATCGGGGCGCGCGGCCCTTCGAACATCGCGAACATTTCTGTCGTGCCGAGATCGAGAATTTCCAAGCCCAGGCTCGCTCGTACGCGAGAATCATAGCCATCGGCGCCGATCACGAAGTCCGCATCTACCAACGACGACTGCACCGACTCCCATTCGCCGCGCTGAGCAGGCGAGCCGAGCGTGCGGAATTCGCGTCGCGTTACTCGGGTTTGCACACGATTCCCGTTTTGTGTGAGCGCGGTCGCTTCGCAGGGCGAACGGATTTCCACTTGCTCGTTGCGAAGCGCCTTCAGCAGCACCTCTTCGAAGACGCTCTGCGCGATGGTCAGCGCGGGTCGCTCGAGCTCCAAGCTCGTGGCTCGCGAGCCGTCGCCGTATAGGTCGACCCGGTCGACGAGCTTGCCTGCGCCGAGCAATTTTTCGGATAGGCCGAGTTCGGCCATCAGACCCAAAGACGAAGGGTGCAGGAGGGTGGCGTGCCCCGGCGCAGTGCTTCGGAAATTTTGCTCGAGCAAGGTGACTTGGAGCCCCCGGCGAGCCGCGCTGAGTGCCGCGAACAATCCCACGGGTCCCCCACCCACGACCAGCAGTTGAGTACTTTCGATTGGCGCGACTCGATTGGTGTTCGAAGGCATTGGCGTGTTGTCCAAGTAACGCAAGAGACGCGCCAAAGCAGGAAGCGCTGGCCTCTCGTCGGTCGACGCAATCGCTGCGGCGACTGCGCTACTGAACGCAAAATCTGCGCGGAACGCAGACGGGCGTGTGCCCGTCGGGTGATTTCCCAACGCTGGCTTGCTTCGTGCAGTCGCGGCTGGGCAGGAGCAAATGCCATGACCGTCGTCTGTGGGACTGACTTTTCGGAGAATGCGGCGGTAGCCGCGCGAGCGGCGGCGAACATTGCCCGCTGCCTGGGTGACCGGCTCGAACTCGTGCACGTGATCGCCGATCCGGCGGCGGCGGGCATTCCCGCGCTGGGCGTCTTTTTTGCTCCGCTCCAAGAGCTCTTGGGCAACCAAGCGGCCACGCTGGCCAGCGAATTTTCGATCACGGTCGACCCGATCGTGTTGGAAGGACCGGCAGACGAGCGCCTGGTGGACTTTGCGCGCAGCGCGAAAGCGCGGCTAATCGTCGTATCCTCGCTGGGGGCTCGCAAGCAAGATCACTTCCGACTGGGAAGCGTCGCCGAACGAGTCCTTCAGTGTTCTGATATTCCAGTGCTCGTCGTGCGCGAGGCCGCGAGCATCGAGCAATGGACGCAGAGCAAGCGACCGCTGAAAATTCTGCTCGGCGTCGACCTCGGCGAAAGTGCCCGCACCGCCCTGCATTGGGTGGAGGCGCTCCGCCAGATTCGCCCGTGCGACGTGCGCGTCGTGCAGGTGGCATGGCCAGTCGGTGAGCACTCGCGTTTCGGCTTGCGAGGACCGATCGAACTCGAGGGATTGCGGCCGGAGCTGTATGCGCTACTCGAGCGCGACCTGCGGGCCTGGACCGGGACGGTAGCCGGGGAAGGACAGATCTCGTTCTCGGTCAGCGCTTGTTGGGGGCGCGTCGACGAGCAACTAGTGCAGCTGGCGCAAGAAGAAAAAGCAGACTTGATCGTGGTGGGAACCCACCAGCGCGCGTGGGCCGCGCGCGTGTGGCAAGGCTCTATTTCGCGGGGCGTCGTACATCGCTCGTCTGGCAACGTCGCCTGCGTCCCGCGCGCGGTTGGGGCGGAGCGGGCCGAGATCACCCGTTTCCGCAGCGTGCTGATTCCGACCGATTTTTCGCCGCTGGCCAACCGTGCGCTGGGCGCCGGCTATGGCCTCTTGCCCGACGGCGGCGAGGTTCATTTGCTTCATGTGCTGACCTGTGAGCGTGGAGAGGAGCCCCCGGATTTGGACGCTCGTTTGCGTGCCCTCGTTCCGGAAGGGTCTGACGCACGCGGAATCGCAACTCGAACTCACGTGGTCGACGAAGCCGAGGCGTGGTCCGGGATCTGGCACACGGCATCCCGCCTCGGCGTCGACGCGATTTGCATGTCTACTCACGGGCGCTCGGGACCTTCCCGCGTTTTGATGGGTTCGCAAGCCGAAGAGGTGATGCGCCGCGCGCGGCAACCCGTGCTGCTCGTCAAAGGCGACGTCGAGTAGTATTCGAGGGCCACGATCTCGATCCAGTCGATCGCTGGCGCGTGCTGCTAGCGCCATCGCCGTGAGCACGGGGTTCTTCTCCGGTCCCGTGGTAAATACCGACGAATCCGCGACCACGACATTGGGCACGCCGTGCACCCGCGAGAACGCGTCCACCACGCCGAATCGTGGCGATTCGTGCATGCGACAAGTCCCCCCGAAGTGTACCGAGTTGCCTGGCACCTCGACAATGGAAGACCCGCAACTTGGGTGCCCAGCGCGCGCGCTCGACTTGACGAGTCGCATTCGCGAACGGGCCTTCGTCACTTTTCCGGCCGTCGGCGCCGCCTATCAAGCCATTCGCTCCTTTTTCTCAAGCGTCTGCTGGATGGCGGCAGGAAGTAGTCACGTCGCTAACCCAAGATTGACTTCGAATTCAAACTTGCGCGGGCGACGGGGGGGTAAACCGGGCGCTGCCCGGACCAGGCACTGACTTCCGGCGAACGACGAGCACCGGACAGGGGGCAAGCCGCGTGATCGCTTCTGCCACCGAACCAGCCGTTGGCTGTGACACGCCATGCCAGCCGTGTGTCCCGACCACCACCAAGTCCGCCTCGACCGCTGCGGCAAGCTGAGCAAGCTCACGAGCCGGGTCGTTCATCCGTTGATGAGTGTAAAGATGTGGGAAGGGCGCGACGCCCGCGGTCGCCTCGAACGCGGCGGCCTGGCGCGCGACGTACTCGCGTAGCTCCGCCGCCCAATAGTCCCAAGGCGGAAGCGCATTCGCGGCCGTGGCCTCGTCGAGCGGCGCTCGAACGTTCACCACGTGTAACTGCGCGCCGTGCTTGCTGCAGGCTACAGTAAACGCTTCGTCCAGCGCGCGCTCGGAAGCCGTTGAATAGTCGACTCCGACGACAATCACGTATTTCGCTTTGTTCATGGTCCATTCCTCTCGAGACAACCGCTCCGTTCGACGAGGGGTCACTTTCGCCACAGCAAACATCGTTCCAAGTCGAGGGTGCGTGAATTCGCTCGCATTCAACCGCGGAGCCCTCCGCAAAAGCTCGCCTTTTGCTCGACGCTTCCCGTGGGCTCAGCGTGCGGATTCGCGCGACGCCCGAGCCGTGCACGACACGGCCCCCCGTGCCGACCTGTGATCGAGGCGCCGGGCTCTGACAGACCCGCTGCCCGCGCAATGTTTGCGTTCGCAACGCGCAGGCCCTGCGCTGCAGCGGTCGCCAGCACCGTGAAGGCCTGGTCCGCGGGTGGCCCGTTGTTTGCTCTGTACTGGCCATGGCGATCTTCAAACACATTCTGGTTGCGACCGACTTCGGCGAAATTTCTGAGCGCGCACTCGACCTCGCGCTCGAGCTTGCTGGTCGCTTCGACTCCCAGCTCACGCTCATCCACATCTGGGAGTTTCCGAGCTACGAGTACATGGGCGGTTCGTCTCTGCCTCTGGACTACGCGGACAAAATCGGCGAAGCCGCGAGGCAGCGCATGGCCCAGACGGTCAGTGCCAGCACACCGCGTTGTCCGAACGTGAAGTCGATCGTCAGGACGGGAATCGTGTGGTCGGAGGTGCTGCGCACCATCGAAGAGACCGGCCCGGACCTGCTAGTGCTGGGAACCCATGGCCGACACGGCTTCAAGCGAGCGCTTCTCGGAAGCGTCGCCGAGAAGCTGGTGCGCTCGTCGCCCGTGCCGGTGTTGACCGTGCACGGTGTCGAGAAGTCGAGTCGAGCCTAGGCCCACGGCTCGACGCTCGAAGCGGCCGCCTGACGCTCAAAAAGTGGCACGGTGGTTGCTCCACAGCGAGCATGGCCGAGCAATCATCGTTGACTGTCGCCGTTTCTGACGGGCAACCCGATTCGCGAATTCATTTGAGCGCGGTTCTCGTCCGGTCGGCGGCGGGCCTTGCCAATCACAGCGAGCCCATCGCGCTGAGCAGGAAGGCGACGGCCTCACAAGCCTTGGTCGTGGTCGCCATCTCCTGCCTCCGGCAAATCGCACAAAACGAGACCGGCGTGCGCGAGGGCTTCGGGGAGGCGGTTCATCAAATGCGCATCGGGTTGCGTCGCCTGCGCGCTGCGCTTTCGATCTTCAGGGACGCCTTTCGACCAGGCGCGTTCGACGCGCTCAAGGGTGAGCTTGTCTGGCTCACCGAACAACTGACGGCAGCTCGGGAATATGACGTACTGCTGGGTTCCAGACGGGACTCCGAAGACTTCACTCAGGCGGCGTTTGCGGGAGAGTCCGAGCTCGCCGATGTGCTGGACAGTCGGCGTCAGGAAGCCTTCGCAACGGCGAGAGCCGCGGTTGCCAGCGCACGATTCCATCGACTCATCGTCTCGTTCACCGTGGGTTTGATTCTGCCCGCCGACGACGAGGACGGGGCAGGGGAGCAACTTGCGCTCGACCTAGGTCGCAAAGTCTTGGAGCGCCGCACACGAAGGCTCGTTCGCCGACTGCATCGGTTCGCACGCCTCGGGGTGCGTGAGCGACACCAGTTGCCAATCGAAGTGAAGAAGTTGCGCTACGGCAGCGAATTTTTCGCGAGCTTGTTCCCGCATGCGAATCGGCGCCGGACGCGCTTCAGTCGCGCGTTGACGGCATTGCAGGACACGCTGGGTTGCTTGAACGACACGACAGTGCACCAAAGGATCGCCGCAGAGCTCGTCGATGGGGGGACGGGCGGGACTCGCGCGAGTCGGCGAGTTGCCTTCGCGATGGGAGGCTTCGCCCAAGCGGAGAAATCCCACACCGCGGAATTGCTTGCGCGCATACCGAAGCTTTCGGCGCAGCTCGCTCGGGCGCCGCGCTTTTGGCGCTGACATACGACTCAAGGGAGCGCCGCGCATGTGGGGTTTGCCCACACGGTACGCGGCTTGCTTAACCTCGAGCCAAACAACATGAACCTCCGTCTGCTCCCGCTGTTAGTTCTGCTCTCGGTCACGGCGGGGGCTCGTGCCGAACTCGAGCCGGCTTCGAGTCCACCGGTTGTCGATCTGCGCGTCGGACTCGCGCGTGCGATGTCTCACGACCCGTCTTTGGCAAAGGGCGCGGGCCAAGCCGGCTACGTCGAGCTGGAGAGAGGTGGAGTGATCGGCGCGTTACTTCCGCTTCCGATTGTCGACGCCGATTCCAAAGCGAAGAGCGCGCTCGGCGATTACTTGACGCTACGTGGCGCGCTCGGCGCATCACAGCGATTTACGATCGGCGATTGTCGGAGGCGGAGCGGTCGAATTTTCGTTTGGTTCGAGCTGGAAGCGCCAAAGGAGCTAGCGCAGGCGCCTGCGGCCGTCGGGGTCTGGGTTGAACGTGGGGTGCGCGTGTTTCGCATCGGTAATGAGCATGACAACGAGCTGGCCACTACCGCCACGGTAACGGTACCCGACCCGGTGACGGGCCTGACGCCTGCCGGACGCGACGTCGTCGCTAGAATCCTTGCGGCGGGCGCGGTGGTCGATGTGTCGGGCGCTTCGGAGCCGGCCATCAACGAAGTCCTCGTCCTTGCCGAGCGGGCCCACGCACCGGTGATCGCCTCGCACAGCAACGCCCGCGCACTGGCTGACCGCCGGGGGAACTTGAGCGACGCAGCAATCCGCGGGATCGCGCGCGGGGGCGGGTTGGTGGCGGTGACTTTGGCCCGTGAGTCGCTCGCGGCGGGGCGCCCCGCCACCCTCGAGCATTTGATTCGTCAGATTTCGTATTTGGTTCGAATCGCAGGGGCGGAGCACGTCGCGCTGGGGACCGGATTCGAATCAGGCGTAGGTCCCGTGCAAGACTTTCGCAGCGCGGAAGATCTCCCCCGGCTCGCCAGGGGCCTGCGCTCGGCTGGGTTGAGCGGAATCGACGTAGAGCGAGTGTTCTACCGCAATGCGCTGCGCGTTCTTTGCGCGCCGCGGGCTTCCGAATGATGGCGGTTGGTCGTGGTTTGAGTGGGGCTGAGGCTGCCCAACGGCTACAGCAGTTCGGGCCCAACGCTTTGGGTGCTCCCAAACGCACGCCGTGGTGGACCCGACTATTCAATCAGTTCAAGAGCGCCTTGATCTACCTGTTGCTGCTTGCGCTCGTGGTCGACCTCGTGACCTGGGCTCGGGCCGGGGCTGCCGGTCTGCCGATCGAGGCGCTGGCAGTTGCGGCCGTCCTGCTGCTGAATGCCGGCCTCGGGCTACTGCAAGAGTACCGCTCAGAGCGTGCGCTGGAGGAGCTCGCTCGGCTGGGCGCTCCCAAAGCTTGGGCGTTCCGAGATGGCGTGCTGTCCCACTTGGAAGTGGCGAACCTAGTCGTCGGAGACGTCGTTCGTTTGGATGCCGGCGACCGGATTCCGGCGGACGGTTGTGCACAACACAGCACCTTCCTCCGCGTGGACGAGTCGCTTTTGACCGGGGAATCCGTGCCTGTCGAGAAAGCCGCAGGCGATCAGCTGTTCAGCGGCACGCTCTTGGTGCAAGGCAACAGCGATCTGCTGGTGACCCGCACCGGCCCGCAGAGCGCGATGGGTCGACTCGCGGGCGCTCTATCTGGGATCGAAACCGGAAAGACTCCGCTCGAACGAAGCATGGATGAATTCGGCGCGCGCATCGCACGCTACGTTGGCGCGTTGAGTCTCGTGATCGTCCTCGGCGGCCTGTTCGTCGACGGCCTCGGGCGCATCGATCAGGTATTGATGTTTGCCGTCGCGTTTGCGGTCGCCATCGTGCCCGAGGGGATGCCGGCCGTCGTTACTCTCGTGCTCTCGTTCGGCGTGCAGAGCATGGCTCACAGAAACGCCGTGGTTCGACGGCTATCCGCCGTAGAAGCCTTGGGCGCGGTGACGGTGATTGCATCCGACAAAACAGGAACGCTCACCCTCAATCGCATGGCGGTCGGAGAACTGAATGCTCCCCAAGAGGACGAGGCGCTGTGCGCACTCGTGCTCGCGAACGATGCCGACCATGAAAGTTCCGCTGGCGATCCGCTGGAACTAGGCTTGTGCGAATTCGCGCAGGCGCGAGGCACCGACGTGGCAGCTTTGCGTAGCGCACGCCCCAGAGTCTCTAGCCGCCCATTCGATACGCGTTGGAAGTACATGCGGGCGACCGTGGTCATGCCGTCCGGAGAACTCAAAAGCTATCTCAAGGGCGCGCTCGAAGTCGTCCTCGAGCGCGCGACGCTGACCGCGACCGAGCGGGGCTCCTGGCTCCTCGCCGCTCGCGAGGCAGCGGAGCGCGGTTTCAAAGTGATCGGCCTCGCCTGCGGCGACGGCGATCGCGAAGACGGCCTGCAATTCCTGGGCTTCGTAACGCTTTGGGACCCGCCGCGCCCGGCCGCGCGGGGGGCGGTGCAGGACGCGCTTGCCGCCGGAATCGATGTCATGATGCTCACTGGCGATCATCCCGCGACTGCTCTGGCAATCGCGGCACGAGTCGGGATTGATTCGCCGCGCGCGCTGACAGGCGCCGACATCGAGCGAATGACCGACGGCCAGCTCAGCGAGTCCTTGGGCCAGGTGCGTGTCTTCTCGCGGCTGTTGCCCGAGCACAAATTCCGCATCGTGGCCACGTTGCAGGCCCGAGGCGAGGTCGTGGCCATGACGGGTGATGGGCTGAACGACGCACTGGCGCTGAAGCAAGCGGACGTCGCCGTTGCCATGGGCGAACGTGGCAGCGAGGTCGCCCGTGAAGTCTCGGATCTGGTGCTACTCGATGACGACTTCGCGACCATCGTTGCGGCGGTCGAAGAAGGCCGCATGATCTACGAAAACCTATTGAGCTTCGTGCGCTTCACGTTCTCCAGCAACGTCGCCCTTGCCGTACTCGTGCTTGGTGGCGCCATTGGTTCTATCATCTTGGGCCTACGCGGCGCTCACGGGGCATTGCTCTTGCCGCTGACCGCGCTGCAAATCCTGTGGATCAACTTCTTGGGCGATGGACCCACCGCGCTCGCGCTTTCCAGGGACCGTTGCCGCGGGACGATGCAAACTCCGCCACGGCCCCGCGATCGTTCTCTGTTGGATCGCAAGACCATGCGCTTCGTTGTGCTCGATGGCTTCATGAAGGGCGCGCTCGGGCTCGGCTTGTTGGTGGTGTTGCCGCGTCTGGGTAGCAGTATTGCCGCGACCGGAACCTGCTTGTTTCTATATGAATCCGTGGCCAAGCTCTTGAGCGCGTATCCGGCCCGAAAGCTCGGGGCACACCCGGAGCGAAACCCTTGGTTGCACGCCTCGGTGCTGGTCGGAGTGGCGCTGGGATTGGCCTGCATTGCGCTGGCGCCAATGCGCAGTGTGCTCGGCCTCGTGCCGCTGTCGGTGCGCGAGCTGTCGTTGGTCTTCGCGCTGCTGACGGTCACTTGGGGTTCAGGGGAGCTGGCCGCGAGCATCGCGCGACATTCGAGGACGCGGAGCCTGCCTCCGCATGCAACGTGAAAGATGCACACCATGAATAGAAGGAGCGACCGCTCGTCTCGGTGCCGCGCCTCCCACGAAAGCTCTCAAAGCTCCAAGCTCATCGTCAGCTGGTGTATCCCGCACTCCAAACAATCGGTGATCGGTAGACCACTGGCACGAAACAGCCTAAGCATCCGTCCGTTGCTGGCGAGCACTTGGGCCGTGAAGCCGCGAACGCCCTGCGCGCGAGCCAGACTGATCAGCCGCACGAACAAGGCGCTGCCGATACCGCGACCCTGCCATTCGTCTCGGACCACCAGCGCGACCTCGGCAAGGCCGCTAGCCGGTTCGGCATCGTAACGTGCCATTGCAAGCAGCTCCTCTACGTCCTGATTGCTGGTCGCGACCAGAGCCGCGTTTCGCGTATCGTCGAAATCCGCGAGCATTGCGATTTCTTGGTGCGGGTGGCAACTCTTGTGACCTAGGAAACGCTCGTAGACGCTGTCTTTGGAGAGCCGATAGAATAAATCTTGGAGCAGCCGTTCGTCCGTCACGCGCAGCGGACGAATGTGAATCACATCGCCCCGAGGCAAGGTCACGGTCTCGGAGCGGGCACGGGAAAAATACTTCGGCTCACGCTGATCTTGAAAGACATACTTCTTGTCTTTCGCCTGACCGAGGAGCTCGGCGCGATGATCCGGGTGAGCGATATCCAGCAATGACATTGCGCGCTCGCGCACGCTCTTGCCCCAGAGATCCGCGACCCCGTATTCCGTGACCACGTAGTGAACGTCACCGCGGCTAGTCACGACTCCTGCGCCCGCTGGGAAAGTGGCTTGAATGCGGCTCACTTGCCCGTTGCGCGCGGTCGACGGGAGAGCGATTACTGGCTTACCGCCAGCGCTTCGAGCAGCGCCGCGAATGAAATCGACCTGCCCTCCGATGCCGGAGAAGAATTGGCCTGCGATCGTGTCGGCCGCTACTTGTCCCGTGAGATCCACGGCTAGCGCCGAATTGATGGCGATCATTCGTTCGTTACGCGCAATGATCAGAGGGTCATTGGTGAAATCACTCGGTCTCAGTTCGAGGGCTGGGTTGTCGTCCACCCAATCGTAAAGCTTGCGTGTGCCCATCACGAACGAGGTCACGATTTTGCCCGGCAAGAGCGTTTTCCTTTTGCCATTCACGACGCCACGCTCGACCAAGTCGATTACGGCATCGGACAGCATTTCGGTATGGATGCCGAGATCGTGATGATTGACCAGCGCGGCGAGCACGGCGGAGGGGATCTGGCCGATGCCGGTTTGCAATGTGGCTCCGTTGGGAACCAACCCTGCAACGTGCTGACCGATTGCCAACGCCACCGGGTTCGGCTCGACCAGCGGCAATTCCAGCACCGGTGAGTCGACGGGGACGAGCAGCCCGATGTCACTCACGGGCAAGAACGAATCCCCGTGTGTGCGCGGCATCCGCGGGTTCACTTCCGCGATGACGAGGCTGGCCGAGGCCACTGCAGCACGCACGATGTCGACGGAAACACCGAGGCTCACGTAGCCGCGAGCGTCTGGCGGGGAGACCTGAATCAAGGCAACGTCGATTGGCACTCGCCTGGTTTGGATGAGCCTCGGCAGCTCGGACAAGAACACGGGCATGAAGTCCGCGCGACCCGCTTGCACGGCTTCTCGAACGTTGGCACCAATGAAGAACGCGAGGTGCCTGAAGCGCGCTGCGAACTCCGGGCGCACGTAAGGCGCCGGTCCGAGCGTGAGCAGATGAACGAGCTCGTTGTCCGCTAGGTGATCGCCATGCTCGACCAAAGCAGAGACCAAGCTGGTCGGCTCCGCGGCGCCAGAACCAACCAAGATCCGCCTGCCCGGTTGGATGGCGCGGATGGCGGCGGCCGGCGTACGAACCTTCGCTCGATAGCGATCCTGCCAAGAGTTGGCGCTGGGCGTCGCAGACTCGGCGTGTGAGAGGCCGCCGTCAGTCATTCGATATCGCGATCCCTCGACGTGCGCGACGCTCGAACATCGCGCGTAAGCCACGCTCGGCGGCGACACTTGCCTCGAGCCACTGGTACAGGGATTGGTCCTCTCGAAGCGCGTGCTGTTGCAGGTAGACGATCAGCTCATCGACCGAGGCCTTGCGCAAAGTATGTAAATCGACCGCCACGCCTAGCTCGCTCAACGCGCAACGAATGTGCTGATGTTCGGCCCGAAGAACTTCGATATCGCTGCGATGTGCGGATGCGACGAGCGGAAACAGGAAGCGCTCTTCGGTGTCGAGGTGGTCACGCACACTCTGCTCGAACCGCGTCCATTGCTCGCACAGTGTCGGCGGGTTCGCGCCGTCGATGGCGCCCGAGAGTTGCCCTAGGAGCTGCTCGAGTGTGCGGTGATCACTCAGCAGGCGGGCTTTGATTTCGGTCGTCGTCGCAGGTGCTGGAGCCGAGCTTTGAGGATCGGGCATCCTCACTGTCCTGCAACGATCGTTCCCACGCCTCGGGCGGACCTGCGCCTACGGTTGAGTTCGCTCGCCGAGCCATTTCAGCGCAAGGACTGCGCGTCGGCGCAAGAATTGCGCGCATGCTGGAGCGCAATTCTGCGTGTCATGGTCGCCCGCGGACGGATAGATGGAGCCTGCGACGCTCTTTGAGGTGATCGAAGCGTTGCAGCTCTCGGGCGATTTCCGCCGCAAACTCATTGATTTCACGCCAATCGCGACGGTCGGCCGGCGCGCCGCCGCAAACCTTCGAGAATAGGTCGCCCAACCTGCTCCCGGTGTGGCGCTGGAATTCACCCGAGAAATACCGGTGATCTCGAGCGTGAATGGTATCGCACGCGGCCGCAATGCCGGCGCGCGAGTTCGAGTCGTGAGCAACGAGTGACACGACTCGAGGGGAGGACGAACTTCCTCCTTTCGGGCCGTCGCTGAAGAGCCAGACCGGTGAGCGGGCGAGTTCGACGGAAAACTTGCGTATGAACTCGAAGGCCTCCGGAAGCCACTCCCGCTCGTAGACGGCATTGCCAAGTACGACCGGCTGTGCCGATTGGATGCTCTCGACCTTCCGGATCGGGTGAACGGACACCGCAAACCCCGACTTGACCAGTCGATCTGCGATCTGTTGCGCAATCTCGACGCTAGACTCTCGAGCGGTTGTATGGACGATGAGCACGGGCATCATACGACTCGGGTGAGCACTGATTACAGAACCTCAGTCACTCGCTTTGGCGACCAGTCGCAAGCGAGCGGAGGAACGCTCGCGGCGACTGCGGATCGCGAGAACGCCGCGCTGGGCCATGACGCCCTCGTCGGCTTCCAGCCACTGGTGCAGTGAGCGCTCTTCATGTGCGCCGTGCGCCAGCATGAGGTCGCGGAGGTCGTCAATGGCCTGCTTCTTCAGGGTATTGAGTTCGATGGATACACTGAGCCCGATGACGGCTTGACGGATTTGCCGATGCTCGGAGCGCAACTGCTCGATCTCGAGCCGGTGAGCCTGGGCGGTGACGGTGAATAGAAAGCGCTCCTCCGTATCCAGGTGGTCGAATAGGTTCTCCTCGAAGGCGACCCAGCAGTGCCGAAGCTCCGCCGTTGGCCGCTTGGTCTCGATCGCCCGGGCGAGCTGCTGCAGCAGGCTCTCGTGGTCTTCGTGATCTCGCAAAAGCTCCCTCTTGATATCCATCTTGATTGCTCCCAACTCAACCAAATCGACCTGCGCTCTTTCGCCGACGCGTGCCCGATTCTCAGCAACAACCGTGCCTGCTCGCCGGCGAAGTCACCATCGATGCGCGCTCGGGCTCGTGCGCGCTGGCACGCAGAAACGTCGGCGCGCCGCGCACGTCTTGCGCGGGCTCTCGCAGGCACGCGGCAATTGCCGAGCACTTCCAGCGGCACGCGCGTTGCTAGGCAATGCGTCGGAGCCAAAACACATGTCGATGATGCGAGCTGCCGTATTCGAGAATAAGGGATCGATCAAGCTGCGCGAAGTCCCGAAGCCAAAGCCCGGCGTAGGCGAAGCGCTGATCCGAGTCACGCTGACCACCATCTGCGGTACCGACGTACATATTTTGCGCGGCGAATACCCAGTGCGCGCAGGTCTGATCGTCGGGCACGAGCCGGTCGGCGTCGTGGAAGAGGTTGGACCCGGTGTCGTGGGCTACGCACGAGGTGACCGCGTGATAGTCGGTGCCATCACCCCTTGCGGGCAATGTCGGGCTTGTCTGTCCGGCTCGCCGTCGCAGTGTGGGCACATGGGTGATGGCTACGAGGCCATCGGAGGCTGGCGTTTCGGCAACACGATCAACGGCTGCCAGGCCGAGTTCGTGCTGGTCCCGAACGCACAGGCAAACTTGGCGAAGATACCCGATGCGCTACGCGACGAAGATGTCGTGCTGTGCACGGACATCATGTCCACCGGCTTATCCGCGTCCGAACGTGCGGGCGTGCGTTTGGGCGACGCGGTCGCGATCTTCGCGCAAGGGCCAATTGGACTGTGCGCCACGGCGGGCGCGAAGATGAGTGGGGCTTCGCTGGTCATCGGCATCGACCGCGTGCCGGCAAGGCTGGAAATGGCCAAGCGGATGGGGGCGGACGTGGTGTTGAACTACGAACAGCAAGACGTCGTAGCCGAGCTCAAAAAGCTCACGGGCGGCGGGGTGGACGTGGCGATCGAAGCCCTCGGCACCCAACCCACCTTCGAAAGCGCGCTGCGTTCGCTTCGACCGGGGGGGACCCTATCCAGCCTCGGGGTTTACTCTGGCCACCTTTCGTTGCCGCTCGACGCCTTCGCGGCGGGGCTTGGTGATCACACCGTGGTCACGTCCCTCTGCCCCGGCGGCAAGGAGCGGATGCGACGCTTGATGAGCATCGTTGCCGCCAAACGCGCTCCGTTCGAAGCGCTGGTGACCCACTCGTTCTCTCTCGATCAAATCGAGGAGGCATACGATCTATTCGGCCACCAGCGTGACGGCGTGCTGAAGGTCGCGATTCGACCATAGGCTAGTCAGCTCTTCGAGCGGGGAACCACCACGCCATACTCATGCAGACGGTATTGAATCGTCCGCACGCTGATGTCCAAAATCTCAGCGGCGCGTGTGGTCGAGCCTTCGGCGGCTTCCAGGGTGGCCAGGATGGCGTGCTTTTCGAGCTCCGCCAAGCTCGCGCCTGGAATGCGGAGGCCACCCGCCGTCTCGGGCACCGCGTCGAACGGTAACGCCTCGGGTTCGACCCACTCACCCTCGGTGAACACGACTGCGCGCTCCATGGCATTCTCGAGTTCACGCACGTTACCCGGCCAACGGTGGCGCAAGAGCTTGGCGCGCGCCGCCGCACTCAGACCCGCGATCGGTTTGTGATTTTCGCGCGCAAATTTGCCCAAAAAGTGGTCGGCGAGGGTGGCCACGTCTTGGCCGCGCAACCGTAGCGGCGGCATTTCGAGGTGGACGACGTTCAGCCGATAATAGAGATCCTCGCGAAAACGACGCTCACGCACTTCGGTCGCCAAATCTTTGTTCGTGGCGGCGACTAGCCGCACATCGACCTTGATCGATTCGTTGCCACCGACTCGCTCGAACGTCTTCTCCTGCAAGACTCGCAGCAACTTGACTTGAGTTGCGGCGGGGATTTCACCGATTTCGTCGAGGAACAATGTCCCCCCGTCGGCTTGCTCGAAGCGGCCGAGGCGGCGTTTCTCGGCGCCCGTAAAGGCTCCACGCTCGTGGCCGAAGAGCTCACTCTCGAGTAAGCTTTCCGCCAATGCCGAGCAGTGCAGGGTCACGAACGGCGCGTTGGCTCGCGGGCTCAGGTGATGCAGCGCGCGCGCCAGTTCTCCTTTGCCGGTGCCACTTTCGCCCGTGATCAGCACCGTGGCGCGAGACGAGGCGACTTGTTTCGCCATCCGGTAGATGCGCTGCATCGGCGGACTCGCCCCGATTAGGCCTTCCAAGCCGGCTTGATCCCGAGCCCGCAACTGGCGGCGCAGGTTCTCCGCCTCGGCGGCCACCTCCCGACGCTGCAAGGTGCGCTCCACGGCGAGCAACAAAGCGTCGAAGTCGATGGGTTTGGTCAGGTAGTCCTCGGCACCCGCGCGCATTGCTTGGACCGCGACCGACACTTCTCCGAAGGCCGTGGTCACGATCGCAGGGATATCGAGCTTCTGTTCGCGAAGCTTGGCTAGGAGCCCCATCCCGTCGAGATTGGGCATCTTCAGATCGGTGATGATCAGCGCCGGTGCATTCTCCGCGATCGACTCGAGCGCGAGGAGACCGTCTGCTGCGGTGTCCACCGCGTAGCCCTCCTGCTCGAGCAGCTTCGAAAGGCCGCTGCGCGCCGACGCCTCGTCGTCTACAACTAAGAGCTTGGTTTTGGTCATGGCAAGTTTCCTGAGATTTCCAGCAGGGGAAGAGTGACACGAAAGGTCGTTTTGCCGGACCTGTGGGACACATCGATGCTGCCACCGTGATCGGTGACGATGCGATGTGTGATGGCGAGCCCAAGTCCGGTTCCTCCCTCCTTGGTCGAGAAGAAGGCATCGAAGATCGGAGCGTCGGGCGTAGGCAGCCCCGGGCCATCGTCCTCGACGTCCAGAATGACGTGGCGTGGGCCTCGGCGCGCGCGCAAGACGACACTGCCGCCACCGGCGGTGCCCGTGGCTTCCACTGCGTTCTGCAGCAGATTGAGCAGCACCTGCGTGAGCTTGGCTTGGTCGCCTTCGAATTCCAGGTCGGCGCTGGGAAGATCGCAGCTCACCTCGACTCCGACGCCTTCGGCTTGTGTCAGCACCATCGAGCGAGCGTGCTCGCACAGCTTGCACAGGCTGATGGGCTTGATCAGGAGCGGCTTGGGGCGCGCAAAGTCCAGGAACTCGGTCACTAGATGCGCCAAGCGCGTGATCTCGTCGGCGACGACCCGGGTCGCCTCCAGCATATCCTGTTCGCCCGCCTTCTTCTTGATTGCGCGTTCCAGATAGGACAGGTGAAGCTGTGCTCCGTTCAACGGATTGCGGATCTCGTGCGCCAAGCCAGCCGCCAGAGTGCCAATCGCGGCCAGCTTCTCGGCCTGGCGCGCGCGTTCCTCCATCGCCCGGGTTTCGGTCAGATCGCGACCGATGGCAAACAGCACGATTTCGTCTTCCTGCTGTTCTCCCGCGTAGCCCAGGTTCCAAAGGACATCCCTCAGCTTGCCTGTTCGCGTTCGCAACAGGCCATCCCTGACTTCCGGTTGAGCGCGGCCGGCGAGGGCGTCTTCCAGCCTGTGCGCGGCTTGTCCGTCGGGGTCGTCTGGGCCCATGGCCTCGAGGAACGGGCGGCCCAAGACTTCGTCCCGAGCGAAGCCGGTCACTCGCTCCGCTTCGCGATTGAATAGCAAGATCGAGCCTGAGCGGTCCAGTCCGACGATGATCACACTGGCAAGTTCGACGGCACTCACGTAGCGGTGCTCGGCGCGCGCCAACGCGCTTCCTAGATCGAGTCGCTCTTGACGTTCGACGGCGCGAATTCGCTCGACGAACGAGTCTTTGTACGTCTCGAGCATCACCGCCAGTTCCAGGTCCAAGATTCGGATCAGCGCTTCCCGCGTGGGAGCGGCATCCGCGCCCAGCTCGCGATCGGCGATCCGTAGCAACGCGACGCGGATCAGGGCCATGGCCGTCAACATGTAGCGCTGCGGCAGACCAATTCTCACATGCACGCGCCCAATTTGCGAAGTCTGCTCGTGGTACGTCTCGTCATACGTCCCGCTGCAGACACGTGACATCCACAGTACGAGTGAGCGCTGCAAGCGGAGGATCTGCTCCTCGCCATTGAACACGTCGTGGGCATCCGTATGCTCCCGGATCCGGTCGTAAAACTCCAAGGCGATGCGCGGAAACTCCGGCTCAGCGCGTTCGCGAAAGCGAACCAACAATTGAGCGTCACGGTCGTCGAAGCGCACGTACCGCTTGAGCTCCTGGAAGCGCGTTTCTTCGGGCATTTTCCGCGGTCGATTCTAGCTCGGGGTGCGTGGTCAAGTCTTGCGTGATGAGCGCCTGCGCCGCTTCGCTCGCCGCGGCCGATTGAAGTGCCTCGCGCAGCGCCGTCCTCAGGACCGCATATTCGACTGGTTTGGTGAACAATCTGGCGGGCGGGCCGCCCGCAAATGCGTCGGCATCGAACAAATTGGGATAGCCGGTGAGCACCAACACCGGTAGGCCAGGCCGCTGGTTGCGAGCAAACCGGGCGATGGACAACCCATCAGCGTGCGCAGTCGTCAGCTCGGTAACCAGCGCGTCCGGCACCGGTGACCGAGAGAGACGCGCGATGGCCGCCGCTCCATCGCGCGCAGTCTCGACGGCAAAGCCATCCTCGCGCAGCATCTCTGCCATGCGACGGGTCGTGCGCACGTCGTCGTCCACCAGTAGGACGACAGCCAGGCGCGGGCCTTGGAGTTCAGACATCGATGCGCATATTGCAATTCGCCGGCCAAGCCAGAATGAACCGAGAAACCGCGGTGGGTTAGAAGCTTTTCGTTCGCCGGGCGAGCGCTCCGCGCGGTGAAGCGCCAATTTTGCGCCGCGACGCAGTTCTTGCGCGTGACGCGCGCCGATCCCCCCGGTTCTCGGAGACATTTCGCAAGGCACGGCTCTTGCGATGGGCGGTGCGGAATGTCCACCCGCATCGAGAAATTCAATTACGACGACGGCACGGTCCGCAAGTTCGTGTTTGCCACTGCGTTCTGGGGTGTGGTCGCAACTCTCGTCGGCTTGTGGCTGGCCGTCATGCTGGTCGCGCCGTCGTTGAACTTCGGACTCGCCCAACTCAGCTTCGGTCGGCTGCGACCGCTGCACACGAACGCCGCCATCTTCGCCTTCGCCGGGAACGGCATCTTCGCCGCCATTTACTATTCCAGCCAGCGCCTGCTGAAAGCGCGCATGTTCAGCGACAAGCTGAGCGCATTTCATTTCTGGGGTTGGCAAGCGATCATCGTGTCCGCCGCGCTGACGCTACCTTTCGGTATCACCCAGTCCAAAGAATACGCTGAGCTCGAGTGGCCGATCGATCTGGCCATCGCCGCGGTTTGGGTGGCTTTTGCCGTGAATTTCTTCGGTACGATCGCCAAGCGTCGCGAGCGGCACATCTACGTCGCGATCTGGTTCTACGTGGCGACCATCATCACCGTCGCGATATTGCACATCTTCAACAACTTGGCTTTGCCGGTCACGTTGTTCAAGAGTTACAGCGTCTATGGCGGCGTTCAGGATGCGTTCATGCAGTGGTGGTACGGCCACAACGCGGTCGCGTTCTTCTTGACCACGCCGTTTCTCGGGCTGATGTATTACTTCCTGCCGAAGGCCGCGAATCGACCGGTCTTTTCCTACCGCTTATCGATCCTGCATTTTTGGTCGCTGGTCTTCATTTACATCTGGGCCGGTCCGCATCATCTGCACTACACGGCCCTGCCGGAGTGGGCCTCCACGTTGGGGATGTTGTTCAGCGTGATGCTGTGGATGCCGTCTTGGGGCGGTATGATCAACGGCCTGATGACACTGCGGGGAGCTTGGAACCGCGTCTCGGAAGACCCGGTGCTCAAGTTCTTCGTGGTTGGCATCACCTTCTACGGTATGGCCACGTTCGAAGGCCCGCTGCTCTCGATCAAGAGCGTGAACGCGCTCTCCCACTACACCGACTGGACCATCGCGCACGTGCACAGCGGCGCGCTGGGCTGGAACGGGTTCATGACCTTCGGCATGCTGTATTACCTCGCGCCGAGGATTTTCCAAACCAAGCTCTGGTCCAAGAAGCTGGCTGAGCTCCACTTCTGGATCGGCACGATCGGGATCTTGCTGTACATCGTCGCAATCTACGCGGCAGGGGTTACCCAGGGGCTGATGTGGCGCGCGTTCGACTCCACGGGGCGCCTCGCTTACCCCGATTTCGTAGAGACGGTCGTCAGAATCCTGCCCATGTATTGGGTGCGTGTCCTCGGCGGGTCGTTGTTCGTCGCGGGCGTGATCATGGCCTTCGTCAACATCCTGATGACCTGGCGCAATCGCCCCGCCACATACGAGGAATCGAGTGACGAGGCGCTACCGCTCACGGCGTACGACGGACCAGAAACGCAGCTGGTCATCCCGAAGCACAGCACCATCTCGAACACGGGGCACTCGCTGATCTACTTCGTGCAAGCCAAGTGGCATCGAGTGTGGGAGCGAAAACCGCTCAAATTCAGCATCTGGGTGGCCGTGTCGGTGATCGTCGCCTCGCTGTTCGAGGTCCTACCGACCTTCCTCATCAAATCCAATATCCCGACCATTGCCTCGGTCACCCCGTATACGCCCCTCGAACTGGTCGGTCGCGACATCTACGTAGCGGAAGGTTGTTACAACTGTCACTCGCAGATGATTCGGCCGATTCGCGCGGAGACCGAGCGCTATGGCGAATATTCGAAGCCAGGAGAGTTCGTTTACGATCACCCGTTCCAATGGGGCTCACGCCGCATCGGGCCCGATCTGCATCGAGTTGGCGGCAAGTATCCGTACCTATGGCACGTGCGCCACATGCAAGACCCACGCTCTACGACTCCGCAGTCGATCATGCCTGCCTACGGCTGGTTGTTCGCGGATGACCTCGACTACGGCGGAATCCAAAAGCGCGTCGACGCGATGGCCATGCTCGGCGTTCCGTACGGCGAGGCGGTCCTCAAGGCCGAGAAGATGGCGCGAACTCAGGCCTCGCAAATCAGCGTGGATGTCCGACAACAAGGCGGCCCAGCCGGCCTCGAACAAAAAAAGATCATCGCTTTGCTCGCTTACCTGCAGCGCTTGGGCACGGACATCAAGAAGCTGCCGCCCGGCACGCCGGCGGCGGTACCCGTCGCGGGCTCAGGCGTCTCTGAGTCCGTCATTCCGAGCAACGTCGCGACTGCCACTACCCGCCCGGAGGGGCTCTGATCATGAAACTCAGTGATGTCGTTTCGGCCATGCACGTATCAGTTTTTGCCCAAGTACCGCTGCTGGTATTTTTCGGCATCTTCGTCGGCGTCGTGTTGCATCTCCTGCAGGGCAAGGCCGCTTTCGAAGATGCTCGAAAGCTACCCCTCGACGGCCATGACTCCGAGGGAGGGCGCGACCGATGAGCACCTCCTCCGAACATCCCTTCCGCGCCGTGGCCTCTGCGCCGCCGCCGTCGGAAACGAACGCGGCGCCCGAAGCGCCGGTCATGGATCACGAATACGACGGGATTCGCGAGTACGACAATCCGCTGCCGCGCTGGTGGGTGTGGATGTGGGCCGGCAGTTTTTTCTTCTCCGTGGGCTACTTCTTTCACTATCACCTGTCGCACAACGGCACTTCCGTGTCCGACAGTTATCTGCAAGATATGGCGGAAGCGCGTGAGGCGGAAGCGAAACAGTCGCTCGCCGAACCGGTGAGCGAAGACTCGCTCGGCAAGTTGATGGCGAACCCTGCGCTGATGACCGACGCCAAAGCCCTGTTTGGTCTGCGCTGCGCCCCGTGCCATGGCGCAAACGCACAAGGCATCATCGGACCGAACCTCACGGACGGCGCTTGGATTCACGGCGCGGGGAAGCTCACCGATATCTACGGCGTCGTGGACGGCGGCGTCGCCGCCAAGGGGATGCCGGCTTGGGGGCGTCAATTGACACCAATCGAGCTGCGCAAAGTCGTGGCGTTCGTCGGCACGCTGCGCGGCACGAACGTGCCTGGAAAAGCGCCCGAGGGCGTGCCCGTCCCCTGAACGAAAGCCGCCATGCATCCGCTCGTTGCACCAGAACGCGTGCTGCCGACTCTAAACGCAGACGGCTCGCGCAACCGAATCCGACCGCGCCTCTATCCGGGGCCGCTGTACAGGCGACGGCGTGCGGTAGCCTGGGCGCTGGTGTCGCTGTTCGTGTCCCTGCCTTGGCTAACCGTCGGCGGTAAGCCGGCCATCTTCCTGGACGTGGTTCATCGACAATTCTCGCTTTTCGGGCACACGTTCTTGGCGACCGACGGCGCGCTGTTGATGCTGCTCATGCTCACCATCTTTGCGGCGGTATTCTGGACTACCGCGCTCGTCGGGCGCGCGTGGTGCGGTTGGGGTTGCCCGCAAACCGTTTACATGGAGTTCCTATTTCGGCCCATCGAGCGCTTTTTCGAGGGCAAGCGTGAGGCGCAGCTCGCGCTCGACGAACGCGGTGGGAACACGCGGCGGCTGCTCAAGAACGTGGTCTTTCTGGGGCTCTCCATCGTGCTCGCCAACGTTTTCCTATCTTACTTCGTGGGCACGCAGGCGCTTCGTAGCTGGGTCACCGAGGCCCCGTCCAAGCACATGGGTGGGTTTCTGGTCGTCGCCGTGACTACCGCTTTGGTGTTCTTCGATTTCGCGTACTTTCGCGAGCAGATGTGCACGGTGATTTGCCCCTACGCGCGGCTGCAATCAGTCTTGCTCGATCGTCGCTCGCTGCTCATCGGTTACGACACGCAGCGCGGCGAACCGCGCAGCAAAGGCAAGCAAAAAGCCGGCAATGGTGACTGCATCGATTGCCAAGCGTGCGTCGTCGCGTGTCCGACTGGCATCGACATCCGGCAAGGTTTGCAGCTGGAGTGCATCGCTTGCGGTCAATGCGTAGACGCTTGCGATTCGATCATGGCGCGGATCCACAAGCCGAGCGGGCTCATCCGTTACGCGTCGCAAGAAACGCTCGACTCGGGGCGAAAAACCGCGCTGCTTCGACCGCGCATCGTCATCTACTCGTTGCTCTTGCTCCTCTTGCTGGCGCTCGTGACCGGCGCTCTGCTGGTCAAGCCTGGCGCTGAAGTCACGATTTTGCGCGGCATCGGCGCGCCGTTCACCGAGAGCGGCGCGCAGGTAGTGAACCAAATTCGAATCAAGGTGCGGAATCGCTCCGATGCCGCCCAGGGCTATCACGTCACGATTGCCGATCTGCCCGCGGTACGGCTGATCTCCCCCGAGGACCCGCTGCTCGTGCCCGCCGGAGAGCAACGAACCACCAGCGTGTTCGTGCTGGTACCGAGAGACGCATTTTCGCATTCGCACCGCGCCGTACGGTTTCGCGTCACGGACGGCCACGGTTATCGCGGGGAATTTCCCTACGAATTGCTCGGGCCGGAGGCCCGCTCACCATGACGACTCAAGACTCGATTTCTCACCGTCGCGCGCGCTTGCCTTGGGCTTTCGTGCCTGTCGCATTGCTCCTGAGTAGCGCCGTGGGCGTGGGTTCGATGGCGATCGTCGCCGTGCGCGACCCCCACTTTGCCACTGAGCCGGACTACTACCAAAAGGCGATCCGATGGGATCGGACCCAAGCCCAAGCCGCAACCAACCAGCGACTTGGCTACGTGGTGAAGGTCCCCGGTGCGCTTCCCATCGACCAGCACGGCCATGCATCTTTGGAGTTAGCGCTCAGCGATCGTTTGGGAAAACCGGTGAACGGAGCACGGCTCACCGCTGAAGCGTTCGCCAACGCCTATTCCTCCGAACAGATGCCAATGGTATTGGAGGAAAAGTCTCCGGGCCGCTATTCGGCAAGGTTCGCGGTCCACCACCTGGGGCAATGGGTGTTCGAAGTCACGGGCACCGCGGGTGGGGAGCACTTCACGGCCGATGTCAGAGCCGATCTGGTCTGCGGAGGTTCGACGTGAGCCTCGCGCTCCTGGTTCCCGTGGTCGCGGCGAGTCTTCTCGGGAGCATTCATTGCGCAGGAATGTGCGGTGGATTCGTGGCCGTTGCGGGTGAGGGAGTCAGCGGGAGAGCGCGTTGGGTTTCTCAGCTCACCTATAATGCGGGTCGGCTCGTGAGCTACAGCGTGCTCGGAGCCGCCGCGGGGTTCTTGGGGCGGGCGGTCGACGTTGCAGGCAGCGCGGCTGGGATCGGTCGCGTCGCGGCACTCGTTTCCGGCTCCGTCATGATTCTTTGGGGCATGGGCGCGCTACTCGAGACACAGGGCGTCCGTGTATTCAGAGGCAAGTGGGCACTACCCAAGAGCGTCATCGAGGCGCTGGGGTCCGTCCGTCGTCTGCCTGCTGCATGGCGAGGTTTGGTCCTGGGCCTGGCCACCACCTTGCTTCCCTGTGGTTGGCTGTATGCATTCGCAGTGACCGCCGCGGGCACGGCCAGTCCGATCCAGGGGGCGCTCGTGATGGCCGCATTCTGGGCCGGCAATCTGCCTGTGTTGATCGGCTTGGGCGTTGCTCTGGGCGTGGTCGTGGGGCGCGTGCGGCAACACGTGCCCCTGCTGAGCGCGGCCGTGATTTTTTGCGTCGGCCTCTTCACAGTGACCACGCGCGCCAACCTGCCCGCGTTTGCCGCCTCGGCCCTCAGCCACCGTTCGCTGTCCCCGGCGCCGGCTGTGCCCATGGCGGGTGATTGCGCTTGCCACCGAAAGCGTCCGTAAGATGAGCCCGGCAATCGAAGTCGCTCTTGCCGTGGGAGTGCCCGGCCGTCCGCCGTGCTTCGCGAAGTGTGGGCACTGTGGTTTGCCGGTGTCGCCCGCCGGGTTCGACCCGTTGAACGAGCTTCAGTTCTGTTGTGATGGTTGCCGTTCGGTCTTCGCGATCCTGCACCACGCCGGTCTCGAAGACTACTACGCCCAACGAGATCCCAAAGACGCCGAAGCCGGCGCGCCGCAACGCAGCCAGCGCAAATTCGACGAACTCGACGAGCCCGCTTTCCGCGTCAGCCACTGCCAAGATCGTGGGAATGGCGTCTTGAGTAGCGAATTTTTCGTCGAAGGCGTGCATTGCTCCGCCTGCGTCTGGCTGCTCGAGCGCCTGCCACGCGTCATCCCCGCGGTGCTCGAAGCCCGTTACGATTTGCCGCGCTCCATCCTGCAGGTCACCTGGGATTCCGCGCGGGGTCCGCTCAGCGCCGTCGCGCGAGCGCTCGATTCGTTGGGCTACACGCCACACCCAACGCACGCGACGAGCCTAGCCGCCGAGCAGCGTAACGGGGACCGTGCGCTTTTGCTTCGACTAGGAGTCGCGGGCGCCGCGGCCGGCAATGTGATGCTCATGGCCCTCGCGCTCTATTCCGGGAGGTATGCCGGCATGGCCGCGGAGTACGCACAGCTCTTTCGCTGGGGCAGCCTCGCGATCGCCACGCCCGCCGTCTTCTGGGCGGGGAACGTGTTCTTCCGTGGTGGGCTCGCGGCACTGCGCACGCGTACACCGCACATGGACCTTCCGGTGAGCCTCGGGCTTCTCGCAGGGTATCTCGGGAGCGCGGCAAATACCGTTCGAGGTCAGGGCGAAGTCTATTTCGATTCGCTGTGCACGCTAATCTTTCTGCTGCTCGTCGGACGCTACCTACAGCGAACTCATCAGCGCCGCACCGCGAAAGCGAGCGACCTGCTCAACGCATTGGCGCCGACGACAGCCTGGTTGGTCGTAGGCGACGAGCTGCGTGAAGTCTCCGCGAATACGGTGGCGGCCGGCAGCAGTGTCGAGATTCGAGCCGGAGAGCGGGTGCCGGTAGACGGCGTGATTTGCGACGGCAGCTCGGCGTTGGACACCTCCCCACTCACGGGTGAGTCGTTCCCAGTCGAAATGAGCGTTGGCGATCGGGTGCACGCCGGCACGACCAATCTCTCGGCGCGGTTGCGAATTCGCGTCGAAAGTGTGGGCGCCCAGACTCGGCTCGGGCGACTGATGCAAAGCGTAGAAGCAACGCAACGCGAGCGCGCCCCGATCGTACGGCTCGCCGATCGCGTCGCCGGCTACTTCGTGCTCATGGTCGTGGCAATTGCGGTGTTGACGCTGCTCGTCTGGCTACGGCTGGATGCGAGCCACGCGGTCGACCACACGGTCGCGTTGCTCGTCGTGACTTGTCCCTGTGCCCTCGGCATGGCAACGCCGCTCGCCGTTAGTGCGGCTCTGCGTGCGGCGGCGCGCTGCGGTATCTTGTTCAAAGGCGGAGAGTTCATGGAAGAACTCGCGCGCCCGGGGGTCGTCGTGTTCGACAAGACGGGCACCTTGACCGAAGGTCGCCTCGCGCTCGTCGCCTGGCACGGAGACGATGCCGCCCAGGCGATGGTTCGCGCCGCCGAAGCGACGTCAGGGCACCCGATTGCCCGTGCCTTCCAGCGCAGCCTCCCCGAGAGTTCAGCGGGCTGCACGGCGCGCCGAGAGTATCCCGGAGGAGTCCAAGCCAGGGTGGATGGCCGCGACGTGTTGGTTGGCTCGAGCGCCTTCCTGAGCGCGATGCTCGGGGGCATCCCACTCTGGGCCGTCAATCAAGCGCGAGCGGAAGCAGAAGCCGGTCGCACGCCCGTGCTGATCGCTGTGGACGGCCAAATTTGCGCGCTCGCCGCCTTTGCCGACGCCGTTCGTGCCGACGCCGCGAGTAGTATGATGAAACTCGCTGCCCTCGGATTTCAGCTGGAGATCTTATCCGGTGACGACCAACGTGTAGTCGATTCCGTGGTTCGACAGCTGGGCGTGCCGATGTCGAACGCAACGGGGGGCGCTAGTCCGGAGGCAAAGCTCGCGGCGATTACCGCACTTCGTTCTGCCGGCCAGCGCGTCATCATGGTCGGCGACGGGGTGAACGACGCCGCCGCGATGGCGGCTGCGAACGTGGGTATTGCCGTGCACGGCGGAGCCGAAGCCTGCCTTTCGGCAGCCGACGTATTTACGACGCGCCCCGGTCTCGGAACGGTGGCGCTCGCGGCGGAGGGCTCTCGGCGAACGATGCAGGTAATCCGCATCGGTATTGGCCTTTCGCTCGCCTACAACGTGCTTGGTGTCGCCTTGGCGGTGACGGGGCGACTCGACCCACTTTGGGCGGCAATTTTGATGCCCGTGAGCTCGATCACGGTCGTGACCGCGGCTCTCCGAGCCCGCACTTTTCGCTAGGAGCCCCGTGAGCATCATCTTTCTCATTCTGCCTGTCACTCTCTTGCTTTCCATCTGTGCCGTGGCCGCCTTTGCCTGGGCCACCCGCGCGGGACAGTTCGATGACTTGGAGACCCCCGCGATTCGACTCCTGCACGACGAGCGCGCGCGCCCTCCGACCGCCGTGAACCGCGCGCCGAACGAGCCGGCACAGAAGCAGTGAGTTCCATTCCGCGACAGTCTCAGCCCATTGCATCACGTAGCGCAATGCGCTTGACGGCCTCCACGAGCGCTAGATAGGTCAGCGTAGCGAGAGCAAGAAACGCAAAGTACGCGGCAGGCAAGGGGACGAAGCCCAGCGCGGGCGCCACGGGCAGAAAAGGCAGCACGAGCCCGGTGACCACGACACCGAGCGTGGTGCCGATCAGCGCTTTGCTGGGTCTGCTCCTGAACGGGTTCTTGGCGGTGCGAATCACGAAGATCACCAGCGACTGCGTGGCCAACGACTCGACGAACCAGCCGGTATGAAACTCTTGCGCGTTTGCGTGAAAGACCTTGAGCAGCACGAAGAACGTCAATGCGTCATACAACGAACTGACCGGCCCCACCCACCACATGAATCGACGAATCAAACCAATGTCCCAGCGCCGAGGCTTCTTCGTGAATTCTGGATCTACGCGATCCGACGGAATGCTGATTTGAGCCAAGTCATAGAGAAAGTTATTGAGTAGGATTTGACTGGGTAACATCGGCAGAAAGGGTAAAAATACCGCTGCGCCGGCCATGCTGAACATGTTGCCGAAGTTCGAGCTGGTGCCCATCAACAGGTATTTCATCACGTTGCCGAATGCGGCCCGACCTTCCAGCACGCCGGTCAGCAGCACGCCGAGCCCCGGCTCGAGCAGGATGATGTCCGCCGCATCGCGCGCCACGTCGACCGCGCCCGACACCGAAATGCCCACATCGGCCGTGTGCAAGCAAGGCGCGTCATTGATGCCATCCCCGAGGTAGCCGACGACGTGGCCACGCGCTTTGATCGCACGCAGGATTCGGTTCTTTTGCGCGGGCGAAACGCGTGCGAAGACACGCGTGACCTCGACGCGATGAAACAATGCCGAGTCGCTCATCGTGGCCACTTCGTCGCCGAGCACGATATTGTCGGCAGGGATCCCGACCCGCTCGCAGATCTGCGCGGTCACCAGTTCGTTGTCGCCCGTGAGCACCTGCACCCGCACACCCTCCAGGCCGAGCTTGGCCAGCACCTCGCCCGCGTCTGCACGCGGCGGATCCACGAACGCCAAGAAGCCAGCCAGCACCAGATCGTGCTCATCGGTCTTGCTGAATGCACGCCCGGTCTCGGCTTCCGCATAGGCCACCGCCAGCACGCGGTAGCCTTTTACGCACAAGCGCTGGAAGACTTTCACGCATTGCAGTCGCGCGGCTTCGTCCAGCGTTTGGCGGGCCCCGTCGAGCTCGAGTTGTGAACAAACCGAGAGGATTTGCTCCGGAGCTCCCTTGCTGATCAGCAGCGCCTTGCCGTCCCTCTCGGCGACCACACTCATGCGCCGGCGCTCGAAGTCGAACGGCATTTCGTCCAGCTTCTTGAAGCCAGTGATATCGGGATGCGCGTGCCTGAGCACGGCAGAATCTAGTGCGTTCAGCTTGGCCTTGCGAAGCAACGCTTCATCCATCGGGTTTTCGACGCCGCTCTCGAAGTAGCTGTTTACATAGGCGAGCAAGAGCGGCCGCTCGGAATGCTGGCCGGCCGGATCGAGCCACTCATCGAGTGACATCTCGCCCGTCGTGAGCGTGCCGGTCTTATCGCAACAGAGCACGTCGATGCTGCCAAAGTTTTGAATTGCGGCCAGGTTCTTTACGATCACATTCGACTCGGCCATGCGTACCGCGCCGCGCGTCAGCGTGACCGTGGTGATCATCGGCAGAAACTCGGGCGTGAGCCCGACGGCCAGCGCAACCGAGAACAGCAGTGAGTCGAGCGGATCGTGGTGGAGCAGCGCGCTGGCGAGGAACACGAATAGCACCAAGAACAGCACGGTCTTGAGGATGAACGCGCCGAAGCGAGCCAGCCCAAGCTCGAACTCGGAGCGCGGGGCTCGTTGCGCAAGCGCTCTTGCGATTTCACTGAATGCGGTCGCGGGCCCGGTCTTCTCCACCAAAGCCAGCCCTGTGCCGCTCACCACGGATGTCCCCATCAACACGAAATCGGTCGGATGCTTCTCCGCTGGCAGTGATTCTCCGGTAAGGGCTGCCTCGCTCAGATGCAAGTCCTTCCCCTCCAGCAACACGGCGTCCGCTGGAACGACGCAGCCCGCGTCCAAGCGCACCACATCCCCGGGTACGATGACTCGTCGCGACAGCTCGACGAAGCGGCCATCTCGCAGCACATTGGCGGTGTCCGCAACCTGAGCCTTCAGCGCGTTCGCGGCCCGCTCGGAGCGTCGGGTCTGGTAGAATTCGACGCTCACGCTCACGCCTACGATGCACCAAACAATTGCGGCGTTGACGCGGTCGCCCATCACGGCAGAGGCGAGCCCGGCAAGCAGGAGGATGGCCACCAGAGGATTGGCGAAGCGACGCAGAAACGTGCGCACCACGCTATCTGCGCCCTGCGGCAGCGGTTCATTGGGGCCGGTCTGTGCGAGGCGGCGTTCCGCCTCATCACTGGTCAATCCCTGTCGGTCCGGTGCTGCCGGAGCAAGCGCTGAACCCGCTTCGACGATGGCTGACATCGCTTGCGAGCTGCACCGTTCATGCCAGACCCAGTTGGAGAACGAGGACATCTCTAGAGGCAGTGTCTGCGAAACTCGGGAAGTGGCGCGACGCAGATTTTGCGCCAAAGCGCAAAGGGCGCGCACCGGCGATCGAAAAGGGAGGCGATGCGCCCCGTGTCGTCGGACAATTCACTTCGCAAGCGCGGGCCACGCTCACCGCGTGCTGAAAATCTCGAACCGACCCTTACCTGCCCGTTTCGCTTGATAGAGCGCCGCGTCGGCATGGGCCAGGAGTTGGTCCAAGTCTCCTGCGTGCTCCGGAAATACAGCCCCTCCGATGCTGAGGTTGACGGTCAACTCCTGACCGGCGACGGCGACCTTCGTCGTTGACATCGCGGCAAGCAGCTTCTGAGCGACAGTCTCCGCGCTCTTCGGTCCTTCGACCTCCGGCAGCAACACCAGGAACTCATCTCCGCCGAGCCGAGCAACGGTGTCCGAGCTTCGAGTACACGCAAGCAGGCGAGACGCCACCACCTTCAGTACCGTGTCCCCGGCGGCATGGCCCAGCGAGTCGTTGATGCCCTTGAACCCGTCCAGATCCAGAAACAGCACGGCAACTCGCCGTCGAAACCGCCTGGCATGTTCGATGGCGCGCTCGATCCGTTCTCTGGCGAGCAATCGGTTGGGTAAACCGGTGAGCGAGTCATGGGTGGCGAGCGCCAAAGTTTGCGCCTGGGCCTCGCGCAACTCCGCTTGGATTCTCTTTTGAGCGCTGATGTCCGTGACCATGACCGCGAAGCCTTGGACTTCTCCCCTGAAGAAGTGAGGGAGATAGTGAGCCTGACTGTGTCGGACTGGTCCGCCGCTAGGATCCGGAATTTCGCGTTCGAACTCCTGTGGCTCGCCGCGCAGTGCTGCCTCGATGTAGGGCAAATTGCGGGGGTAAATCGGCCCCAAGAGTTCGCGCATGGTCCGACCGAGCAGCTCCTCGGGTTTTACTCCGAACCATGATTCATACGCCGCGTTGGCGAACCGGCAGGTCTGATTCTTGTCCCAATAAGCCAACATCCCAGGCACGCCATCGACCACTCGCCGAGCGATGGAGCGATTCCGCCCCGCATCCAATTGTGACATGGCTAGCGTTGCGAGCAGTGATAGTTGATCGATCTGCGCTTCTGTCACGTCTCGCGGGACGTGGTCGATGGCGCACAGAGCCCCCAGAACGAGGCCAGCGGAGGTGCGCAGCGGTACGCCCGCGTAGAAGCGAATGCAGGGTTCATCGGTGATCAGCGGATTGTCCGAAAATCGCGCATCTTCGAGCGCATCTCGTACGATGAGTGGCTGGCTCTGCGCCACCACGTGCCCGCAGAACGACGACTCACGGGAAATTTCCGTGGCGCTTAGGCCAACCCGCGACTTGAACCACTGCCGGTCACTATCCACGAGCGAGATGAGCGCAATGGGCACTTCCAAAATCTGTGCGGCAAGCTTCGTAATTGCCTCGAGGGCCGCGTCGGCAATGGTGTCGAGTACCTCATACGAGCGTAGCTCTGCGATACGCTCGGTCTCTCGCGATGAAATATCCGGTGCCTGCATGCTGCTCTTTCGAGAAATCGTCGACTGGTCTCGACGACTCCAGTGGGCATCAGCGTACTAGCGGCCGTGGGATTTCGTTGAGGGAAAGCCAAAATACACCGAGTGCCTTGGCTGCCTCGACGAACTCACCATAGTCGACCGGCTTGCGTACATAGGCGTTTGCTCCGGAAGCATAACCTTGTGCAACGTCTTCGTCCTGTCGCGACGAGGTCAGGATGACCACCGGCAAATCCTTCGTTCGATCGTGCGCGCGAATGCGCCGTAAGACCTCTAGGCCATCGATTTTCGGCAGCTTGAGATCGAGCAACACCAAGGCAGGCAGCTGTGATGGATCACGCTCGGCGTGTACACCGGTCGCGAAAAGAAAATCCAGGGCCTCGGCTCCGTCGCGCGCAACGGCGACTCGGTTCTCGACTTGGCACTTTCTCAAGGCCAAGACCGTCAGCTTCTCATCGCTGGCGTTGTCTTCCACCAATAGGATGAGCTTGATCATGGCTCGTTTGCGCTTTCGTTCGGGATCGAAAAAAAGAACGTGGCGCCCGCGTTTGGCACGCCTTCGGCCCAGATGCGGCCCCCGTGCCGGTGGATGACGCGTTGAACCGTTGCGAGACCAATCCCAGTGCCGGCAAACTCGTGGTTCGAGTGCAAGCGCTGAAACGGTGCGAACAGCTTTTGCGCGTAGGCCATATCGAACCCTGCGCCGTTGTCACGGACGTAGAACACTCGCTCGCCCTTGCTTTCGAATGCGCCCACGGCAATGTGCGCTTCTGCCATCCTGGCCGTGAACTTCCAAGCGTTCCCCAGCAAATTGTCGAACAGCACGCCGGCCAGCGTGGGGTCGACGTAAGCAGATAAATGATCTTCAATCGTGGTTGCAACTCGTCGAGCTGGCTCCTGCGACGCTAGGCTCGAGAGGGTCGTGCGCGCGAGCGTCGAAAGGTCGACGAGCTGGCGGCGTGGCTCGTTGCGCGTCACTCGAGAGAGCGACAACAATGCATCGATCAACGCGGCCATGCGGTTGGCGTTGATCAGGATCTCGTTCAGCCAATCCTGCCCCTGCGCGTCGAACTTGTCCTTGTATTCGTCGAGCAAAACTTGAGCAAAGCCGTTCATTCCGCGCAGCGGCGCGCGCAAATCGTGCGCGACGGAGTAGCTGAATGCTTCGAGCTCGCGACTGGCGGCCTCCGCGGTCTCCTTCGCTCGGGCCAGCTCTCGTTCCGTCCGTCGACGCCCGGTGACGTCGCGGGCAACCTTCGAAATCCCGACCACGTTGCCTGCAACGCTGCGCACGGGCGAGATCGTGACCGACACTTCGATGTCGCTGCCATCTTTGCGTCGTCGCACGGTATCGAAATGCAGAACCTCGCCTTGGGCAGCGGCGCGCAAGACGGCTTCGAATTCGGAAAGGCGTTCTGGAGGAACGAGCAGGGTGATGGGTTCGCCGATGATCTCGGCGCCCGCGTAGCCGAAGAGGCGATGGGCGCCCTCGTTCCAGCTGGTGACGATGCCTGCCAAGTCCTCCCCGATGATGGCATCGTCCGAGGCCTCGACCAGCGCGGCAAGGCTCGCGCGTTGCTGCTCCGCCTTTTTGCGCTCGCTGATGTCGCGGATCGCGCTGGAGACCAACAGACCGCCCTCGGTTTCCAACGGGCTGAGGCTCACCTCAATCGGAAACTCGCTGCCGTCTTTGCGGCGACCGTAGAGTTCCAACTCCGCTCCCATCGGCCGCACGCGATGCGCGCTGAAATATTGCGCTCTGCGCGCGGGGTGGCCATGCCGAAAGCGCTCTGGAAGCAAGAGCTCGATAGCCTGGCCGATGAGCTCTGAACGAGAGTAGCCAAAAAGTTTCTCCGTTTGGCCGTTGACCACCGTCATGATGCCGCTTTCGTCGACAATTACCATCGCGTCCGGCGCGGTATCGAGCAACGCACGAAACTTTGCGTCGACGGCGCGTTCGTTGCGGAGGGCCTCGACGGCGGCCTGCGCTTCCTTGCGCTCGGTCAAGTCGAGAATGAAGGATAGTGCCAGCCGGGTCTCTTCCTCGACCATGGCCGATCCAACCAACACCGGAACCCGCTTGCCATCGCTGCGAAGAAACTCTTTTTCTCGCAGCGCGCCGACGCCAGTGGTCGTTAGCTGTTCGATGGCGCGGGCGTCGACGCCGCGCCATTCCACCGGTGTCAGGTCAGGCCATGGCACTCGCCCCGACAGGATTTCTTCTCGGGAGTAACCGAGCAGGCTCAGCGCCGTGTCGTTGATCTCGACGACTTGCCCGTGTAGGTTGCCTACGACCACTCCGATGATTCCGGACTCCGAGAGTCGTGTGAATCTGGCCTCTGCGTTGGCAATGGCGCCCGCTGGTTGCGCGTGGCCCGCTGGCGAGGTGTGTTGCATAAATGTGCCTACTCCAGTCGAAGCTGTGGTCCCCTTTAGGGTTCGAAACGGCGCTTTCACCTGAAAGCAGCTGCTGTCAATGATACACCCGAATCCGGGAGTTCGGATGGGTATTCAAAAGCTGCGAGTCTTGCTGGTCGAAGACTCCCTATCTGACGCAAAGTTGCTGGTGCACGAGCTCCGGCGCGGCGCCGGGTCCGTCGAGTTCGAGCGCGTGGAGGATGCCGCCGGCATGCGGGCGGCGCTCGATGCCCAGGCGTGGGATGCCGTGATCAGCGATTGGTCGATGCCGACCTTCAGCGGACTGGCCGCCCTCGCTCTCGTCGGCGAACGTGGGCTCGACATCCCTTTCATCATCGTATCGGGCACCATCGGCGAAGAAGTCGCGGTCGAGGCCATGCGTGCGGGGGCCCACGACTATCTGATCAAAGGAAACCTCAAGCGACTCAATCCCGCCATCGAGCGGGAGATCCGCGAGGCGCAAGTTCGTGCCGCCCGCCGCAGCGCAGAAGTCGAATTGATCAAAGCCGCTCAGCGCTATCGCGCCCTCTTCGACAATAGCCCGCTACCTACTTGGGTTTGCGACCCCGACAGCTCGACCTTGCTCGCCGTCAACGAGGCTGCTGTGCTCCACTATGGTTATGGTGCCGAAGAATTTGCGCAGCTCAGCATGCGAGAGCTCGAAGCGGTCGCGCCTCGAAGCGCGGGTGGCGAGCCAGCCTCGGCAGGGCCGACGAATGCGCAAATGCAGGCCGTGCGGCACCGGAAAAAGGACGGTTCGCTGATTTGGGTCGAGCTCACCAGCCATGATTTGGAGCTCGAAGGCCGGCGCGCTCGCTTGTACGTGGCGCGTGATGTCAGCGAGCGAAAAGACGCAGAGGAGCGGCTGCGGAAGACCGAGGAACAGCTGCGGCAAGCGCAGAAAATGGAGGCCATCGGCAGCCTCGCGGGCGGCATCGCGCACGACTTCAACAACTTGCTTTCCGTGATTCTCGGTTACACGACGTTGTTGATTGCCGAACTCAAGCCCGGCGAGCCGATGCGTGCCGATATCGAGGAAGTGGAGCACGCGGGGCGGCGAGCGGCCCAGCTCACTCGCCAGCTACTGGCATTCAGTCGCAAGCAGATACTGCAGCTCGCGGTCTTGGACCTCAACGAATTGGTGACGAACATGGAGCGCATGTTTGCACGCCTGATTGGCGAGGACGTGCAAGTGTCCGTGCTGAGCGCGCGTGACCTCGGCAAAATTCACGCAGATGCCGGCCAGGTCGAGCAAATCTTGATGAACTTGGTGGTCAACGCTCGCGACGCGATGCCAGGCGGTGGCAAGCTGACGATTGAGACGGCGAACGTCGAACTCGACGCCGCGTACGCCGCTAATCACGTCGGAGTCGAGCCCGGCTCATACGTGATGTTGGCCGTGACGGACACGGGTACGGGCATGAGCGCTGCCGTGCAATCGCGCGTGTTCGAACCATTTTTTACGACCAAGGGTGAAGATCGTGGCACCGGCCTCGGGCTGGCTACGGTGTTCGGTATCGTGAAGCAGTCCGGGGGACACATTTGGCTCTACAGCGAGGTTGGCGCTGGTACCACGTTCAAGATCTACTTCCCGAGAAATGACCGAGATCGCGCTGATGCGCCGGCGTCGGTGAGTGAAGCGATAGTCTTGACCGGGACCGAGACCATCTTGCTCGTGGAAGATGAAAAGCAGGTTCGTGACTTGGCCCGCGCGATTCTGCGCCGCAACGGCTACAATGTCCTCGAGGCGCAGAGTGGCGGCGATGCACTCCTGACCTGTGAGCAGTATACGGGCAAGATCCATCTGATGATCACCGACGTGGTGATGCCGCGGATGAGTGGCAAGCAACTGGCGGAGCGGCTCGCACCCCTCAGACCGACGATGAAGGTCTTGTACATGTCGGGCTACACCGACAACTCCATCGTGCATCATGGCATTCTGGATTCGGGCATCGCGTTCCTGGAAAAGCCAATTACGCTCCCGTCCTTGCTCCGCAAAGTACGCGAAGTATTGAACGGTTAGGCCAGCGCTCAGGCTTCGAAACCTTGAACTGCTCAAGCGGCGGAGCGGGCGCGGTGAGTGGGCTCCGCGATCGGCAGGCGAATGTGGAAGGTGGTACCCTCGCCCACCTGGGTTTCGAAGCTGAGCTCGCCGCCGTGCTTCGTCACGACGACCGAGCGAGCGATTGCCAAGCCTTGGCCTGTGCCGCGCCCGACCTCTTTGGTGGTGAAGAATGGTTCGAAGATCCGGTCTTGGGCTTCCGGTGGAATGCCATTGCCGGTGTCCGAAATCGAAATCAGGACACTGTCATTCTCCCAGCGTGTTCGGAGGGTGATTCGGCCTCGTTGATCGCTGCCTTTGACGCGCTCGGCGATGGCATGTGCGGCATTGACGATGATGTTCAAGATGACCTGGTTGATCTCGCCTGCGTGGCACATCACGCTGGGCAATTCCGTGAGGTCGGTCTCCAAATCGGCGACATACTTGTATTCGTTTCTGGCGATCGTCAACGTGCTCTTCAAGGCGAGATTGAGGTCGACTAGCACCTTCTGCTTCTGGTCTGGGTGAGCGAAGGTCTTCATCCCAGCTACCAGCTCGGCAACGCGTGATAGCCCCTCGAGCATCGTATCGAGGGCCTTGGGCGCGCTGGCGACGAGGTAGGCGAGATCGGCGTCTTCTTCGAGGGCCGCGGCCTGGGCCAAGCAATCCGCTCGTTCCGCGCCGGGCGCGGATTTTGCGAGCAGGTCGGAATAGCCACGAACCAACTGAAACATTGCTGCCAGCGCCTCTCTCACGAAGAAGCAGCTGTCGCTGACGAACTGTATCGGGGTGTTGATCTCGTGCGCGATGCCGGATGCCAAGCGGCCGACCGACTCGAGCTTTTGGGCTTGGCGCAGCTCGGCTTCCAGCAGCTTATCTTGCGAAATATCCCGCACGAACAGTGTGGTTTCGTGATCCACGGTCGGGTCACGACCGGCCACCGAACACTCCGCCGCGAACACCCGCCCGCTGGCACTGATGAAGGACAGTTCGTGCCAATAGTCGGCGCGATCGATGTGTTCGTGCGTATCTGCTCGCGACAGCCAGGCGAGAAATTGCGGCTGCGCTTCGGGCGGCACGGCGAGGTGCACGAACGCTTTGTCCTCTGCCGCCGTCCACTCCGCTTCGAACATTTGACTGGCCGCGGGGTTCCACGACCTGACCTGCCCTTGAGGTCCCAGGCGCACGATACCCTCTCGCGCACCGGCAATGATGGCATTGATACGCGTTTCGTTCAGCCGCGCCCGGCGCTCCGTGAGTTCGAGCGCGATCTTCTCGTTCGCGAGCTTTTGCGTTCGCTCGTCGACTTTTTGCTCGAGGTTCTCGTACAGACGTCTGAGCTTGAAGCCGATCAGCGACAACAGACCGATCAAAAATGCGACCATCCCGCTCAACGCTTCACGGTAGCGATTGGCCCGCGCATCTTCGCGTTCGATGTGCTCATCGCTGAGCGCTTCGAGCTCCGAAACCGAGCGACTCAGAGGCCCGGAGGAAATCCGCGCCACCATTGGATCGACCAGTTGCTGTTGCTGCACGACGGTCCGGGCATGCCTCAAAAATTGAGCAAAGTCGGGGCGCAGAGCCTCGGGGATGGTCGCCGTCGAGGCGGAAAGAGCCTCCTGCTGGGAGATCAAGGATTCGTGCAACGTGCCGGTTCGGAGTAAATTGTACACCAACGTCGATCGGACCAACGCGTCGACCTGGCTTCGCAGCTCCACCGTTCCGGCGGCCGAGTGTTGAGTCAGCTTGGTTCGCAGAGAGTTCCCCGCCACCGGAAGGTAGAGCAGAGAGTTCTTCAACACGGAATTCTCCGTTTTGAAATGCTCGACGTCGTCGCGCAACGCAAGCTCGGCGTGCTCTAGGCGCGCCACGGCGCGGTTCGTTCGCTCATCGAGGGAGATGGCGCCGCCGAGCCGAAGTCGTAGCTCGTCGCGGCTGGCATCCAGGTCCGCATTGCTAGAGGTCAGCGCATCGTATTGATTGACGAGCCCGTAGCGCGAGGCGAGCACGCCCTTGCCGAGATCGGAGTCGAGTTGGCGTACGCGTTGGAGCAAATTCTTCAATTCTGCGTGGGCGCGCAGGTCGACGGCTCGAGAGCGCTCGTAGAGCACCGCGCACAGTGCAACGGCCAGGACCAAAGTCACAGCCGTCGCCCAGGTGGCGCGTCTTCGTCGGCTCACGGCTTGGCGTGCTCCGCCGCCAGTCGGGGTGCCGCGTCGATCTCCGGCTGGCGACCGGTGAGGGTCCTCAAAAAAGCGACGATTTCGCCGATTGCGCCGGCTTCGAGTGATTGTCCGAGCTGGTATTTGGCCATCGTACCCACCGCCTGTTCCAGGGTCTGGGCCGAGCCGTCGTGGAAATAGGGACTGGTGAGCTCGACGTTTCGCAGGCTGGGTACGCGGAAGACGAAGCGGTCGCTCTCCAAACGAGTGACATTGAAGCGACCATAGTCGGCCTCGCTGATCTGGCCGCGGTCTTGGAAATAGTCGCCCATGATCCCGAGGCGCTGGAACATGTTGCCGCCGACGTTGCTGCCTTGATGGCATGCGACGCAACCGACCGCTTTGAAGCGCTCGTAGCCCGAAATTTCGAGGGCGGTCAGCGCGTGCTGTTCTCCGCGCAGCCACAGATCGAACCGGGAGTCGGGGGTTGTCAGGCTTCGCTCGAAACTCGAGATCGCAGAGCGGACGTTGGCCTCGCTGAGTCCGTCCGGGAACAACGAGCCAAATCGACTTCTGTAGTCGGGATCATTCTTCAAAAACGCTAGGGTGCGGGGCCAATCGCTGCCCATTTCGTTCGGGTTGGTCAAGGGCCCGCCGACCTGCTCCTCGAGCGTCGTCGCGCGGCCATCCCAGAATTGCACGAAGTTGAAGCCACTATTGAATACCGTAAGCGCGTTCACGCTGCCTGGGGCGTCGTGGACACCGGATGAAGTCCGTCGTCCGTCTTGCCCGGCCTTGGTCAGCACGTGGCAGCTGGCGCAGGCTACGGTGCCATCGATCGAAAGCCTTCGATCCGAGAATAGATCCGCACCGAGCGTGACTCGCCGGCTGTCTTGGGGTGCTGCTCGTGGTAGCGGCTGGAGCGGTTCCTGCTGCACGCTGAGCTCCGCTACCCGCTCGCGATGTGGCGGCGCGCTCGCTGATTCGGTGCACGAGCCGAGGAAAAGGGCGCCCACCACCAACGATAGCAGTTCACGAATCATGGCAGGTTCACTGCTTCGGCGAGCTCTGGTAACTCACACACGATGGGTTGGACGACGCCGAATTTCAGATCGAAGTTGCGTAAACGTTCGATGAGTTGGGTCGTGACCGGGTGGCCACGCGAGACGAGCAACATCGCAGAACGCGTCGAGACGTCGCTCGCCAGCACCATCCCGACCTCGAGCTCGCTCAGCTTTAGCTCGCGTGTTGCCGGCAGTCGGAGCCCGCATACGGCCCCTATCGCATCCAGTACGGCCGGGTCGTACCAACCGCGATGCGAGCGTAGAATGGACTGAGCGCGCGCCGAATCCGCGCCGCGAGCTTCTTCGATTGCCAGGTCGGTGAGTGCTTTCAGGATCAGTGACCCGATTGGGATCGGGGACCGACTGGGGCCCGCGCCGATACTTTCGAACAATCGGTCCTTGTGCTTGAGCAACTCCTGAACGCTCTCGAGGCGCGGAATCAATGACAGAATACGATCGACCACGGCCGGCACCCGCGCCAGCATCGTACGCTCGGTAGAGTCCAGCTCGGCACCGGCGTGGACCTTGGCCAGCAGGTCGTTCGGTAACACCACATAACCGACCTGCGACAACATGGAGGCGACTTCGACGTGCCATGCGTCCGGCACTTGCAAATACGCGGCGACCTTGCGAGCGCGCTCGTGCTGGCGAGCGGTGGAGCCAAACTCGGGGTGAACCAAGGCCAGCACTTCCGTCAAGGCGCGCATGCTGCCGACGAGCGTGCGTTCGAGCAACACGCGCTCCGACGTAATCAGTCGACGTTGTTCGAGCGCAGCTGTCAAGGCCTCGACGAAGACCGGCGGCGGGCACGGCTTGGTCAAGAATCGAAACACGTGCCCGTCGTTGACCGCGCTGATCGCAGATTCAAGGTCGGTTTGCCCGGTGAGCAGCAGCCGCACGGTGTCCGGTGAGCGCTTTCGGCATTCGGCCAAGAGCGCCGCTCCGTTCATGCGCGGCATGCGCATGTCGGAAACGATGACGTCGATCGGCTCCGGTCCCGCGAGCAAACGCAGCGCCTCCTCGCCGCTCGTGGCGGTCAGCAAGGAGCACTTCCGATGCAACAAACGTTCGAGGCCCTCTAGCACTTTCGGCTCGTCGTCCACACACAGAATGCGCGCATTTTTCATGTCTTTGCGGCGCCCCGCGCGAGTGACACTTCGGCCGCGAGCCCCATCCTTTCGATCCACCCTTCAGGTAGTGCCTCGGCGTGCATCGCGGCGAAGTCGGAATGTGAGATCGTCTCCAGCGAAATCGCTTCCGCCAAACGAACCGCCGTCGCGGCGTCCAGCGGCACGGTCTCCGTCCACGGCGCGTGGTGAAAGGCCACGATGTCCAGCACTTCGTGAGGCAAGCCCCACAAGCCGAGCAGGTAAGCGCCGACCGCGGCGTGGCTGACGCCGAGCCTCTCGATTTCTACGACGTGCAGCGGCCGCCCCGTAGCCTTCGCGGACTCGCAAATCACCGCGTACTCCCCGGGCAGTTCGCTGGCCAACACCAGCGAGCCGATGTCGTGCAGCAAGCCCGCCGTGAACGCCAGCTCGGCTTCGGGTCCGCCCTTCAAGAATTTTCGCGTCGCGAGCGCGCAAGCGAGGGCGTGTTCGTGCCCTTGCTCGGCGAGTGCCGGCTCGCTCTGACCCAGCTGCTCGAATACCGAGTGCGAAAGAACCAAGCTCCGGATGGTCGCGAGTCCTAGATAGCGCACCGCCTGCAGCAGGCTGGTAGTTCGACGCGAGAGTCCGAAGAACGCCGAGTTCACCAGTTGCAGGAGCTTCGCGCTGATGCCGACGTCTTCTTGTACGATACTGGTTACGAGCTCCGCCGAGGCATGCTCGCTCAGCAGCGCTTGGCTCAGCTTTCGGTACACGCTCGGCAGGCTCGGCAAGCTTTCGATGCCGCCAACGCAAGCACGAAGTCGTTCGTTTTGGAGCAGCGCTTGCAGCTCGAGTGCGCGCTGGATGCTCGCGCACAGCTGCGCATTGTCGCAGGGCTTGGTTAGGTAGCGGTGGGCGGTAATTGCGGCCCGAGCCAGCGCGGACTCCTCCATTTGACCCGACAAGATGATGCGTGTCGCGCCCGGACACACCTTGCCTGCGCGGCCCAGGAATTCCGCGCCGTCCATCTGCGGCATGCGCATGTCGGTGACGATCACGTCCACGGGTGCGATTTCCAACTCCTTCAACGCGGCCGTGGCGCTACTGTTGAACACCATGTCCCACTGCTTGCGCTTGCCGCGCAGAGCGTTGCGGAGTGCCTCCAGCACCATTGGTTCGTCGTCGACGAACAACACCCGGTTCACGACTGAGCCTGGCTCGCCACTGCCGAAGGCCGGGCGCTCGGTGTGAGCCGATTGTTCGGTTCCTCGAGCGGTAGTTTGACTACGAAACGCGTTCCTTTGCCAACCTCGGAGTCGAAGTCGATCGAGCCGCCGTGCTTGTCGATGATGATCGAGCGCGAAATGGCCAGCCCCTGACCCGTACCTTTTCCGACCGGTTTGGTCGTGAAGAACGGCTCGAAGATGCGATCATGATCGGCCTCCGGGATTCCACGGCCATTGTCTGCGATCTCGATGCAGACGCAGGCCTCCTCGGACCAACTGCGCACTCGAATCACGCCGCGCTCGGGAGTGCCGCGAAAACGTTCCTCGATGGCATGCGCGGCATTGACCAAAAGGTTCAAAAACACTTGGTTGATGTCGCCGACGAAGCAGGGGATCGGAGGTAGCTCACCGAGCTCGAGCTCGAGCTCCACCTCTCGCAGTTCACCGCGAGCGACGGTCAGCGTGTTGGTGAGTCCGCGGTTCAGGTCACTGAACGAACGTTCGCGCTGATCGGGGCGCCCGAAGTCCTTCAACGCGCCGACGATTTGCGAGACGCGCGCGATCCCTTCCAGCGCGCGTTCCAACGCCAAGGGAAACTCGCGCACTAGATAGTCCGCTTCGAGCTCTTGCGAGAGTTGCTCGAGGTTTGCCAATGCGGGGCGCGCGTCCTCGCCAAGCCGCACACGCTCGCACACCGTGCGCCCGTCGGCCAAGAGGCGATTGACGTCGCTCATTGCATCCAGCAAGAAGCTCAAGCTGTCGCTGACGAATTGGATTGGCGTGTTGATTTCGTGCGCGACCCCGGCTGCCAACTGCCCGACCGCACGCAGTTTGTCGGCCTGCCTGAGTTCCAATCCCAAACGCTTGATCTCGAGCAAGTCCAGCTGAAGCTGCTCGTTTCTTTGTAAGAGCTCGTTCGACATCAGGTCCAAAGTGCGCTCGACCGACAGCCGCGCGTGGTCAGCACTCTGGTACGCCTCGTCGACAACCGAGATGAAACGGTCGAAGTCTCCACCTTCCGGGCGAGACGAACCAAAACACTTTCTCAGCTGGCGTTCGAGTAGTTTGTGCACCCTCAACCCTCGGTCAACGTAGTGATGGTCATCGTTTGGTTGTGGAGTTCACAGCGAGCCGAGGGCGTAAAAGGCGAGATTTCGCCGTAGGAGTAAAAGCCCGTCAGCGCCGGTGAAGCGCCGAGGATTTGTCGCACGCCTTCGACCTCCTCTTCGATACGCTGCCTCAGGACAAGCTTTCTGCCCACGCAACTAATCAATATGGCGAGATCTGGTGAGGGATCCCCCGCATCGTGACAGATGCGCGCCGCCCCTTCCGCGCCCTCCACCAAGCGGTCGAAGTTGGCGTGCATGAGCCGGGCGTAGGCTCCGGTCGCCACGTCGCCGGCGAAGGTGAGGCTGCGTGCTTCTCGGTCGATGGCCAGGATCGTGCGAACCACGCCGGTGTGCTCGCGCGTTGCGCGAACCGACAACGGGAACGAAAGGCCGCTCGCGGGCAGAGTGGCGGCGTGTTCTCCCAGGTACTGTTCGTACAGGTCGAGAGCTGGCTGCCCGTCGAGCTCGTAAAGGACGTTGTTTGCCGAGCGAGTGACTCGGCGTTCGGGGCCGAATGTGTCCCAGCCGCCCATGGAAGCGAACGAGACTTTCAAGCGATTGCCGTAGAAGCCGAGCGCCGCGACACGCGCTAAGCCGTCAAACTGATTTACGCACACGTACGTGCGCTCGAAGCGCGCGCCGTCCCCCGAAAGCCCGCCCGTCAACGAAACGTCGGCTGGCAGCAAGGCGGTCATTCCCGCCACCAGGTCGCTGCCATTGATTTTGAGCCCATCGGACAGCACGAACACGTGGGTGAGACCGGGAGCGAGCAACTGCTCTGCAAGGTTGCGACCCGCAGCCTCGCTGGTCATCCCCTCGGTCAGCACTACATCAACACAACGGATGTCCGTGCCCTCGAATCGAATCGCGGTCAGCGCCAGTGAATCGTCGATGACCTGCGTGTCGCAGATCTCGCCGGCCGTAGAGCAGGCCAAAATCGTCGCCGCGCCCCATTTTTCTCGCAGCCGGCGCCAGACGTTCGGGTCCGCGAGCATCGGGGGGGCGCCGAAGCCGAGCACCAAGTCTACTTTGCCGAGGTCGTTGCTGTCACGGACGCGAACCGCGTCATTGCTAGTCCACAGCTCTTGCACGATTTTCATGAGGCTCCCCACCCATGAACGGCTGCAGAGGACCGCTATTCAGTCAGCCGATATCGATTTTGTCGAAACGCGATTGCCAGTTGCCACCACGTTGCAACACTAGGCAAGGACGCGCAGAAATTGCGCGGCGAGTCACGCGACGCGGGCGGCGACCAGCGCGAGGGGTGGATTGGCCGTACACCAGCGGTCGAAGTCGGCCACGGGTAAGGGGCGGCTGATCAGAAAGCCTTGGACTTCCTCGCACTGATGATCCGCGAAGAATTTGAACTGTTCCTCGGTCTCCACGCCTTCTGCGACCACGTGTAGCCTTAGGCTCTTGGACATGGCGATGATGGCGCCCGCGATCGCTGCGCTGTCCTGACTCGTCGTGACATCACGCACGAACGAACGGTCGATTTTGAGCGTGTCTACTGGAAGCGAACGAAGGTACGCGAGAGACGAGTAGCCAGTTCCGAAATCGTCGATTGCGATTCGCACACCGAAGCGCCGCAGTTCGCCCAAAACTGCCGCCACGGCGACCACGTCGTGCATCAACGTCCCTTCGGTGATTTCGACTTCCAATAGCTCCGGCGGCAGTCCCGTAGAATCGAGAACTCGTCGAATTTTCTGCAGCAGATCGGGCTCTTGCAGTTGCCGGGCGGATAAATTTACTGCGACGGATAGTCGCCTTCCATCATCGAGCCAAGAGCGCGCTTGAGCACAGGCGCGCTCCAGGACCCACTCGCCGATTGGGACGATTAGTCCACATTCCTCGGACAATGGAATGAAGTCGAGGGGGGAGACCAGGCCGCTGTCGGGGCGGCGCCAACGGAGCAGCGCCTCTGCGCCGAGGAGCGCGCGCGAGCGGCAGTCGACCTTGGGCTGATAGAACAGCTCCAGTTCTCCGCGAACCAGCGCATGGCGTAGCCCGCTCTCTAGGTCGAGTCGCGCCAGCGCCAAGCGTTGCAGGTTCTCCGAGTGCCCTTCGAAGCGCCCACCGCCGTTGCGCTTGGCCTGGTACATCGCGGCGTCGGCGCTGCGAAGCAACGTTTCTGCCTTCGCTTCAGCGGAAGAGAAGTGCGCGATGCCAACACTTGCCGACAGAAAGATCTCCAGTTCGTCACACAGGAACGGGACAGCGAGAGTGCGGATTACCTCCGCGGCCACGGCTTCCGCGCTGCCCATCTCGGGCAAGCGTGGCACCAAAAGCACGAACTCGTCACCTCCGAAGCGAGCCAACAGTTTGACTTGTTCGGCCGCACTTGGATCGATGAACCCTGCGATGCAGCGATTCAGCCGCTCCTTGGTCTGCAGCAAGAGCTGGTCGCCAGCGCGATGGCCCAGGCTATCGTTCACTCGCTTGAAGCCATCTAGATCGACGCACAAGATCGCGCCCGCGCCACCGCTTTGGCGGTTTCGCTCCAAGACACGCTCCAGATGCTGTGTCAGATAGGCGCGGTTGGGAAGACCGGTCAGCGGGTCGTAGAACGCCAAGTGGTCGATGCTCGCTTCGTTCTGCTTCTGCTCCGTGACGTCTTGAACCGTGCCTCTGAAGACTAGCCGCCCCTTCGTGGAATTCGGGACACGGACGATCTCGTGATGCACCGACCGCTGCTCGCCGTTCGGCAAACGAACCCGGCAATCGATCGACGTGCCGTCCGCTTGCGGGGCCGCTTCCAGTAGCGAGCGCACCTGCGGACGGTCGGTATTGCGAACCGTATCGAGCAGATCTGCCAAGCCCACGTGCACGCGGTTCGCGACCCCGAGCGTCGCCTGTGCTTCGTCGGACAAGGTCAGGGTCTGCGTTCCGGGGTCCCACTCCCAGTCGCCCAGCTTTGCGATGCGCTGCGCATCTTTCAAGCGTTGTTCACTTCGCTGCAGTTCTGCGTGGGTTTCTGCCGCTTCCAGCAAGAGACGAACGCGCTGCTGAAGGATCAAGCGATTTAGAGGCGTGCTGACGAAATCAGTGACCCCGCAGGCGTAGCCCCGTTGAATGGCCGAGTGATTCGTTGGGTCGACCAACATCAAAACTGGCACGAGCCCAACATCGGGAAGAGCCCGGATGATAGAACAGGCCTCGATGGCCTCCTCTGCGTGCATCACCGCATCGAGTAAAACCAAGTTCGGACGTAGCTTCGCTTGCCGGAGCACACCGTCTTTGCGGGCCGAGGCGAGCTGAACGAGGTAGCCATTGGGCGACAGGGCTTCAGTGATGAGTTCGCAAAGTGCATTATCATCGCCGATGATCAGGATACACTTGTTCGTGTCAGTCGGAATCGTCGGCATTGGTTTTTCGGCTCGGCGTGTGGGTCAGCGGGGCGGACGACGACCCATGCCCCGGCGCGAAAGAGGCGAAAGGCGTCCTCGCTCGCTTGGTTAGTTACGGCTCGCTCACCCAAAGCTTGCGTCGCGACGGTCGAATTTGCTGCGCGCCGCCGCCTCTGGCTCAGACCGAAGTCGCGAAGATTCTGTTCGCCGATTCCGGGTCGAACGTTCGTGCTAGCAGGGCTTGAATCGTAAATTCGAGCAGATTCATGCGCGCTGCTGCAGGGACGTGTGGATACCAAACTGGATTGGCCAGCACCAGGCAACGCCAGGCAAGAAACGGCGCCACGACCTCGAGCAGTGCCGAGTCGCGCGATTGGTTCAGATATTCAGCCCAAAACCGACGCCACAGCGGTTGAAAAGAGGGTGCCCAGCTTTGCGGGTCGTCCAGCGCGAAAAATAAGAAGTTGACCGCCATCGCGCAGACGTCGTTTGCCGCATCGCCAGCCGAGCCGCGGCTCGCGTCCAACAGATGCAGCTCCGATTGTTCATCGAACAGCACATTGAACGGGTGAAAGTCGCCATGAATGCGCACCAGGCGCTGGTAGCGATGTTTGAGTCGTGAGCGCCAACCGACGCACAATGATTCGATTCGATCCAGCTGCTCCCGAGAGGTCCCCTCCACGTGCGCCGGATAGCCGTCGATGATTCCGAAGATGCCCTCGCCGCCGCCCACCAGATCTCTAATCGAGCGCGTATACAGACTGGCTTCCGGAAGTTTGATCGAATGGCTGCCGACTAGGTAGTGGACCAGCGCGTCCACGCGACGCAAGTCCTCGGGGCGCAACGTGCCGGATTCCGCGATTCGCCGCAAGTCGTGGGCATAAGGGCGACCCTCCACGTATTCTGTGAGCAAGTAGAACTCGCCGGTTCCGCGCAATGAGACGAAGTCTTCACCGCGAAACGCCCCAACATCGAAGACTTGGCTGTGACGGGGCACGAGCCCAAAGGTATCCGCCGCGATCAGCATCTCCGCGGCGCGGTCAGCGCGATACTCATGACCAAAGGGATTGGGTGTCGCACTATGGAGTACCAGCGACCTGAGCGCGCCGTCTTGTCGTACGTCGATGCGCAAGGGCGCACCGTAGCCCGTGTCTTTGGCGGTCACGGAGGCCACCGCCGAGTCCGCCCCGAGCGCGGTGATTTTCAGTATCTCCGCACCTTGCAAGGCCGAGGCGATCAGTCGCTCGATCCGCGGATCACGGCAATCCACGGTTCGATGACCGTGGTGCGAATGAGACTTGCGCATCCCTGTTCTCCTTCAAGAATCATGCCCACGGTTTTCGAGGCCTTGGGTGGTGCTCGTCGCGGTGGCGGCGCAAAAATCGCATCGCGCGCGCAGATCTTGCGCCGTGCACGCGATCCCCGAAATTCCTTTCTGCTACGGCCTTGGCTATCCAACCTCGAGCACGATTTTTCCCGGCGTTCGGGGGACGAGACCGTCGAGCATCTCATGTGCTTTGCGAGCCTCGGAGAGGGGCAACCGGGCGCCCAGGCGAGTCTTCAGACTTCCAGCATCGATGAGCGCAGCGATCTTCGCGAGTGCCTCGGTGGTCACGTCGACCAACAAGAAATTCGCAGAGACGCCGGCCCGAGATGATAGCTCTGGGTCCGGTTTCGAAACCGAGGAGACCAAGCTTCCGCCCGGCTTCAAGACGGCAAACGACCGCATCTGCGCGTCACCGCCAACCGTGTCGATGACCACGTCCACCGGAGCCAGCCCCTGTTCGAAGCGCGTGTTTTGGACGTCGATCAAGTCGTTGGCGCCCAAGTTCGCCGCGTATTCGATACCTTGTTTTACGTCCGTACCCGTGACGTGAGCGCCGCTTGCCAACGCGAGCTGAACTGCAATCCCGCCAACGCTGCCGCCTGCCCCGTGAACCAGCACTCGTTGTCCGGCACTTACCCGAGCCTGGAGCAACATCTGCAATGCCGTGACGGCGACCACGGGTAGCGACGCTGCTTCGACGTCGCTCGCCCCGCGCGGTTTGCTGGCGATCATCGCAGCCTGGGCCGCGGCGAACTCCGCATATGCGCCGGTAAAGCGCGGGTTCGTCACGCCGTACACCGCTTGCCCGACTTGGAAGCCGCGCACTGCTGCCCCCAGCGCGACGATCGTCCCACTCAAGTCCGAGCCCAATGTCAGCGGCAGAGGTTGCGGCAGCACGCTCTTGCCCGAACGGATCCAGGAATCCCAAGGGCCGACTCCGGCTGCGCTGACGCGCACCACGACTTCCTGAGCCGCTGGCTCGGGCTGATCGATGTCCTCGAACGAAATGACTTCGGGCGAGCCGAAGCGGTGAACTCGATTGGCTTTCATCATGTCCTCCCTTCCGTGGCCTAAGGCGGAGGGCGCACGGACGCAAGATCGGGCGTTTCGACGGCAGAGCTTCGAGTTTGTCGCCCGCTCCAGCGAGTCGTGGTTGCTTCAACGTTCGAACGGCTGGATCTCGAGATTGTTCCGCTTTCGAATCGCTTCTTCGGTCCGTGGACAGAGCCCCTCGAGGCCGAACCTCACGGCCTCCGCTTGCACTTGCTCGATGAAGGGGCGAAAGCTCTGGTTGTACTCCTGAAACGCGCGCTCGAAATCGTGGGGGTACTTCTGGAACGCATCCGCCAGTGCGGCCGCGCCATCGATTGCCAGTGAACCGCCCTTGCCCGCGGCCGGAGAAGCGCAATACGCCGCATCGCCCACGAGCGCGACGCGCCCCTTCGTCCACGCAGGCATCTTCACTTGGCACAGCTTGTCGAAGTAAAAGCTGTTCGAATTGACCACCTCTTCGAGGAGCTCGGCGGTCCTCCAGCCCAGACCTGCGAACTGCTCGACGACCATTCGCCGCTGCTGCGCCTCATCACGATAGTCGTACGCAAGCTCGCTCTGGGACACGAAACAAAGCACGATATCGGTCTTGTCCTTGTAGGCGTTGAGCATGATGGCTTTGCCCGGCACGTTGAACATCTGCGCCGTGTTGGGTCGAATCAACGATTTTTCTACGATCGTGATCGAGAAGTATTGCTCGAGAAAATACGTGTATTGCGCGTCGTTGCCGAACCACATCTTCCTCACGGTGGAGCGCAAGCCATCGCAGCCAAACACGAGATCGAACGAACGCCGTGAACCACCTCTGAAGGTCGCCGTGATCTCGTTCGCGCTCTCGCTCAAGGCCGTGACGCTGTCGTCGAAGATCAGTTCGACGTCGTTCTTTACTCGATCGAACAGCAGGCTCAGCAACGTATTGCGTTCGATCTCGAGATCATCGTCCGGAGCCGGTTCGCCGGGCTGCCTCATGGCCAAGGAGCCTACCGTGACGTCAGCGTCGTTCTTGTACTCCCACAGTTCGAGGTTCAATCGGTTGCCGCGGATCTGTTCGAGAATCCCCATGCGTTCGACGATACCGACGCTCTGCCCTTCGATATTGACGGCGGTGCCCCCGGTGCGGAGCCCGCTCGCCGTCTCGACCACAGTGACTGCGTAGCCGAGCCGACGCATCCAGTAGGCGGTCGAGAGCCCTGCGAAGCTCGCGCCCGAGACCAGGACCTTGATTGCTTGCGTCATCCCCAATATCTTGTACTCGGTAAAGATTTCGTCCAGAGATTTTTTACCGGGTACACATTTTGTGCTTTCGGCTAGGATTCGAGCATGGGCGAGCGGCGTGAACACAAGAAGCGCGAGACCAGGCAGCGCATCTCCGACCTCGCGACGGAGATGTTTTGCGCTCGCGGGTTCGAGGCCGTCACCCTCGACGAGATTGCCGTCGCCGCGAACGTCTCGAAAATGACGGTCTTCAACTACTTCGCGCGCAAGGAGGATCTGATGCTCGACCGCGAGGAGGACTTGTTGTTGCTGCCCTTTCGCGTCGCGCTGCGCGAAAAGCCTGCCGGTCAAGCTCCCGTCGAGGCGCTGCGCGGTCTGATCGTCCGCCTGCGCGAGCAGAAGCACCCGTTTGCTCGCATCGATAGCCGGTCAGTGGGTTGGTGGCGGGTCGTCGCGGCCAGCCCAGCTCTCAAGGCGCGGCTTCACGAGCTCGAGGACGAAGCGGCGGAGGGTCTCGCGGTCGAGCTGGCCGGGGCGAAGCCCGATGGCCTCGTACGGCTGATGGCAGGCATGATCGTGCTGACGGTGCGTACGGCGCGCGAAGAAGCGGTCCGTGTGCTCGAGCGCGGCGGCTCCGGGAAGAAGGCCAACGCGGCGTTCCTCGCCTTGGTGGATCGAGGCTTCGCCGCGGTTCACCAGCTCACGGCAGGTTCGGGCTAGCTCGGCGTGGGCGGTCGCGTTGCCCAATTAGCGCTACTGCGCGATGCAATATTGCTGCATCGTGGCCCAGATCGCCGCGGCGCACGCTCGAGCGCCCGCGTCCGAGGGGTTGAGCTGGTCGGCCTGAAGGTATTCGCTCTCGTGCCCGGCAAAGACCGTGCGTAGGTCGAGCCAGTGGCAAGGTAGCGGTGCCTCCTCGCACGCGCTTTGGATGAGTGGCCTGAGCGCGTCGAGCTTGGCTTTTACGGTCGCGTCCCCGGGATCGGGGTAGAAGGCGTACACGACGTGTTCCACGTTGTCGGTCGCCATCTTCGCGAACAAGGCCTGTGCGGCCTGTGCCGCTGCGGCGAGCACCGCGCAACTGGCGTTCGCGTTATCGCAAGAGCCGATCAGCGCGTCCGCGCCGCCTCCGTTCATGACCACGACTTTGACCGCGGCTTCGCTGGCGCCGCTCGTATATTGGTCTGCGATCACACTGCCGCCGAGCGCGAGCCCACCCGATAGCCCGCTCGAGCGATCTCGATAGCGTTCGCCCACCGATACCGCGCCTGCGTCGCGGGCCAGCCCCTCCAAGTATGCGGTGATCTGATGAGTGGCTGCGAAGAAGGTATCGCCAATGACGAGCAGCTGATTGGCGGGTACGTTCCCATGCTCGCAGCTGGCCGCGCCGGCGCCCCCGTCGGTCGTGTCGGCAGCGCCGCCGGCGCCTCCACCCGCGAACGAGCCCGCGCGACAAACACCCTGTTGGCAGCGGTGGGATGGCGAAATGACGGTGCAGTCCGCATCACCCAGGCAGGAGACATCGCAAACACCCGGCAACGCGGGGTGTGTGACCGTGCACGCGGGCACACACTGCGCCGCAGGCAGACCCTCACAGCTGGCGCGCTCCGTGCACGGCAAGGTACACACGCCGCACACGCAGCTGAGCCGATCGCCGCAGCTCGTGGTGCCCGGCTCGCAACGGGTCAAAAAGTGCGTCTCGCCCCCCGTGGGTTCGCTGCTTTCCGGTTTGCAGCTGAACGCCAGAATCAACACGGCGAGCAGTGTCGCGAGCAGATGCTTTGCTTTGCTAACCATGATCTTCGCTGTCACCGTCTTCGTGTATCAGACATTGGCCCGCATAGATCACGACACGGGTATGCGCCTCTGGAACGGCTTGATCACCGTTGAATTTTGCCACGCGCTCGCGCATGTCGGTGAGGGTGCTGCGCAGGCGAGCGAGCGTGCCGAAGACCTCTTCTTCCATGGGATGACCGGGCCACACGTCTATCGTATAAGTGCCGCCGCCGACACGGTCATCCAGCGACGTTGCTCGATTCTCGTTCAGCCGGCTCAGGATCGTGGTCACGAGTGCCTTGAAGTGATCGAAAACGGCGGCCTCCCAGCCGACCACGGCGCCGACGGGAACGACCAGCGCATCCGCGCTGTAGCGAATGACGCCGTTCACCTCGGATTGTTGGATCCGTCCGTCCGCCAGTAGCTGCAAAATGGTGTTTTCGAGGGAGCCGACCTCGGTCTGGGCTCGCTCGGCGATTTCCGGTAGCGTGAGCGGTCCTTCTCGATACATCAGCGAAATCAGCAACTCTTCGGCGCCCTCGGCGCCCAGTTTGCGTTGCAGCGCCGCGAGCTCATCGTCCGAGGCAGCTCGATACGAGGGATTGGAGCCCGAGCCCGTCCAAAATACCAGCTGGCTCTCGCACAGATCGCGGATCACCGATCGGATCTGTGCTTCATCGTCGTTGGGAAAGCGGGTCAGGATCTCCCGCCGCGTAACTACGCCTTGTGTCTTGATGTGTTCGAGTACCACCTCCCACAGCGAGCGACCGCGTTCGGTCGAGCTCTCACTGAGGCGTTGGATCTTGCGACGATAGGTGCGAAGACCCAAGCCGAACATGTCGGCGCTCACTTTTCGACTGATCCCCTGACGTTCGATCTCGCGCACGAGCTCGATGAACACTTGGTCGGCGATTTGCGCGAGCGGCGCGCGAACGCCCCTCGAGGTGGCCAGCTGAGCGATCAAGATCGTCGTTTGTCGTACGATCGCGTGAATCAGGAGCTCGATGGTCATTGGGGCAAGCCTGGCAGTCTACACCGCCCCGGCCGAGCGGGCAGGGGACTCGATTGTCCTCCCTTGGTCCGAAAATCGGGCGCTCGGAGCGACTCGAGGACCTCGAGAGCGCGGTGTGAGAAGAGATGCGACAGCGGTCTCGAAACCGTGCCTTCGTGAGCCCGTTCACTGTCAGCCCAGTCAGTTACAGGACGAGCTTCCCGCTGAGTTCTCGGCGCATGAAAACCCGCGCTGCGATCTGCAGGCCGTGCTTTGCCTCCTGCTCGCGGATAGCCTGCATCCGAGGGGTCCACGCCGCCGGCGGAAGATCCACGAAACCGTGCTTTCGGTAAAAAGGCCCATTCCACGGCACGTCGCGGAAAGTCGACAGCGTAACTGCCGGGTAGCCTTGCAATTCTGCCCAGCTGCAGACCGTACCCAGCAGGCGAGCTCCGAGACCGCGTCTGCCGTGGGCGGGCACGACATCCAGCTCTTCGACGTAGACCGCGCCTTCTCGAACCGATGCGATCACCATGCCCACCAGCAGGCTGTCTTCGGCCGAGGCCACCCACACCTGACCCATTGCAACGAGGCGACGCAAGTCTTCCGCAGGGAACGAGGTGTCGAGCGTTTCATCGATCAGGCCCAGACCAGAGAAGAGCGCGCCGGCTAAGTCCTCGATCTCACGGATTCGGGCGACCTCCTCTGGGCGCGCGCGCCGAATCGAGTAACCGGCCGACATGGTGGCTCACGCTCACGATAGATGCGCGCGGCCTGTATCGCAAGCGGGCCGTAGCTCAAAAAAGTGGTGAGGATCGGAAACCGTTCCAGGTCTCGGTAGTATATATGCGTGCCGCATATATATAGAAGGGCTTTCACATGTCGTCTCACACCGTGCTCTCGATCGCATCGGTCGATGATCTCGATGTAACCTGCGAACTGCTTCGCGCACAATTTGCCGAGCACTCGATCACCCTGGGTGAAGCGCGTCTGCGCGCTGGCGTCGAAGGGCTACTGAGTGACCGCACACGAGGCCTGGTGATCTTGGCGAAGGAGGCAGGGCGGTCCGTGGGCATCGCGCTTTCCGTGCATACTTGGACGGTCGAGCAATGCGCCGAGATCGCTTGGCTCGAAGAGCTCTACGTCGTGCCCGAGCGACGAGGGCAGGGCATTGGTGGCAAGCTGCTTGCGCGCGCCGTCGAAGCCGCGCGTGAGCGGGGCTGCTCGACCATCGATCTAGAGGTGGAGGCCGGGCACGCTCGAGCGGCCAATCTGTATCAGCGAGCGGCCTTTCACCAGCTCGCGCGTACGCATTGGACGCTCTCTCTGCACGAATCCTAGCCATTGAGATCGCGGTCTCGAGCGAACCGAGCTAATCTGCTCCCGGCCGACGAGCTTCTCGGGCGAATGAGCGCGTCTCACGATTTCTTCTTGCCGAACGGATGTATCAATGGGAGCGATTGTTCCGGTCAGCTTTGTGGGCGCAGAAACGGGGACATACCGGGTCGTGAGCATGACTACGGTGGTCGGGCGAACGCTCACGCCGGTAACCGCCGTAAGTTCTCATCCCGTGCACCTGCCAGCCTCTCCGGTGCCCGGCGCGGTCTGGGTGCTCAGGGGCACGAATACGGCGGTCCGCTACACCAGTCGAGCTGAAACAAACGCACTTGGCGCGCTCCAGCCAGCAATCGGGCGCCCAGGTTCCACACACGCGGCGTTGATCCCGATTCGGAAGTCGGACGCTTGGTGGAACCTTTCGCAAGACGAGCGACGGGAGATTTTCGAGACCCGCTCCCAACACATCGCCTCGTCCCTCAAGTACCTGCCTGCCATTGCGCGCCGCCTTCACCACAGCCGAGAGCTCGGTGAACCATTCGATTTTCTGACCTGGTTCGAATACTCCGCCGAGCACGTGCAGTTGTTCGAAGAACTGGTGCAGCTGTTGAGGGCCACCGAGGAGTGGAAGTACGTCGATTGGGAGGTCGACATCCGGCTGGTCAGAAACGAATAGCGGCTGGCTGGTTTGCGACGGCTGGGCCTAGGGTGGCGGCTCGTAGACACAGTAGGTTCCGGTTCGGATGGTCGACGCGAGATAGTCCGCCAGCTGCGGCGAGGCGACTCGCAGCTGCTCGATGCCGTGTGCGATCCGGCGCTGCACGTTACTGCGTGCGCGCTCGCTTGCCGCGCCGATCCTGCGTTCTCGTCCCCCGAGACCAAAGGCTCGCTCGAGCTCCGCGGAGAGCATCTCGATCTCGTTTCCCAGCCGGTCGAGCAGCCCCAAATCAGACCGAGCTTCGGCCTCTGCGCGTGCTTCGGTCAGTGTATGCAAGCGGGCTCGGTACTCGTTGCGCGCTCTTTCGTCGAGCGCCGGGCCACAATCTCCACCATCCACCGGACCGCTGCTCCGGACCAAATCGAGCACGTGCAACGCACACCCTGGTTGCTCGACCAAGCGCGCGATCATTTGCATTCCCCGGGAGTTCTTGACGTGTGCTCGTTCGCCTAGGCGGGCTACGAACCACAAACCACCGTGGAGCGCGAGCTCGAGCCGGGCCGGCGGCTGGGGGTCGAGAATTTTCGATGCTCTCTGACGGTGCTCGAGCAAGCCGGGCATGCCGAGGCGTTGCGCGGTGGCCGCCGCGCTCGCTCGCAAATCGCATATCCGCTCCTCGTCCCCAGCGTATCCCCGGGCTTCGAGTGCTGCGGCCCAATCCGCCTGGACCCGCGCCGTCCAAACGGGACTACCGAGCTTACCCGCGACCTTCAGCGCAAGCTCGGCATGCAGGTCGATGACGTTCCAGCGCTTCGCCGTGGCAGCAAGCACGAGCAGCACGCGGTCACCAAGGTCCAGCACGGCGGAGCCGACCATCGATGCGAGCACGATTCGTCCAGAACGCGACGCGAGCGTCTCGTACACCTGGGCGGCTTCCCTTGCGTTCCCCGCGAATGCGACGGCAGCGCCCACCATGGCGGCGAGAACGGGGTCGTGCATCACGCCCGTGCCGATCTCCGCGAGCGAGTTGCGGGTCGCTTCGAGCGCTCGATCTTGCACGCCGAACCAAGCCTGGATCACGGCACGCGCGGGGGGGTAGTCGGCCACACGCGAACGCACAGCGGCGGGAACGGAGGCCGTTCTGATCCAACCCGCCATTGCGCGATGCACATCCAGAATCCAAGCGGCGCCGCCATCGCCGAGGGCCAGCGAAATCGCCGCTGATTCCTCGAGTGATCGTTCCGCCTCGTCGAAGCGACCCTCGAGTAGCGCGGTCAGCGCTCGCAGCATGTGCACGTGTCGATTCCATTGCGGTAGGGCCAGCGCACCGGCCTCGGCGGTGAAGGCTCGCACGGCTTCGTCGAACGCGGTGCGATCGATGCGTTCGAGGGCGGTAAAGCAGAGCCTCAAGCGCGTGTGCACGGAGATCGAGCGGTCCCTGCCGCGCGCCAAATCCAGGATCTGCAGATGTAGACCTTCCAGGACTTCCGGTTCGACGTAGTCAATGAGCGCGGCCGTCGCTACGTACACCACGCCCAGCCGATCACTCGGCGCGAGTCGTCCAGCGAGCTCGATCGCGCCGAGGGCCCGTTGGATGGGCTCACGCGGATCGGCTGCAGGCTGTTCGGCTGCGGCCAAGCGCGCCATGAGCTTCGCGCGCAGAGACAGCTCTTCGTTGCCGAGCCGCGCCAGCGAGTCTCGCAACAGTGCGATCAACAACGGATCCGAGCGGCCAAAGCGGAACTCCAGACCGCGAACGAGCGCGATCCGTGCCAGGAGCTGAGCATCGCCTTGCGGAGCGTCGTCTGTGCCGCTGATCTGCGTGGCTGTGCGGAGCGAGCGAACGATCCGCACGGCCTCGTCGCACAGGTCGATGGCTGCGTCGTGCTGCGTGGCGTATTGCAGGGCCTCCGCGCGCGCGCACAGGAGCGAAGCGCGCCGTCGTTGATCTTGGGGAGCGGACAGCGTAAGCGCATGGCTCGCTCTTTCGAGCAAAGTCGCGGCGTCCTCGAAAGCGAGCTGGGCCATGCACTGCTGCGCGGCTCGCTCGGCCGCAGCCACGGCGGCTTCGGCCGCGAGGCTTCCCGCTTCGAGGAAATGGTGAGCGATCGCGCTCAGCTCTCCGCTCGACAGGCGTTCGAGTGCTCGGGCTGCCCGTAAATGGAGCCGCGTGCGCTCTCCGAGGCCGAGCTCGTCCGCCATCGCCTCGGCCACGAGGGCGTGCGAAAAACGAAAGCGGTCCGGGCGGATCATCGCGACCACCCCCAAAGTCAATGCGGACTCGAGCGCTGCCCCGATGTCGGCGATTTCGATCATGTCGGCGACGACTTGCCCACGGAATTCACGTCCGACGATGGCCGCAGCCGTGAGTGCGTCGCGTGTTGGTTTCGGGAGCCGCTCGGCACGTTCTCGAATCACCGCCCGCACGCTGGAAAGCTCCGGAAGCCCGAGCTGCCCGCGGCTCGCTTGCGAAGCCAGTAATTCTTCGATGAACAGCGGATTGCCCTCACTGAGTTCGAAGACGCGTTGCACATCCGCGCGGCCCCCGACCAGCTCGGCCACGTCGGCGTGGGCGAGGCGGCCAAGGGGTAAGCGTCGCGCGCCGCGCTGGACCCTGCCGAGAGCAGCCGCGGTTTCGCGGCTGGCTTCTGTATCGCGCGCCGCAAGCGCGAGCAGCACCGGGCGCCCGAGTACCCGCGGCGCGACGTATTCGAGGAGTTGCAGAGACGAGGGATCCGCAGCATGGAGATCATCGAAGAGCAACGCGATGGGCCCGAAGGCCGCGCGTCGGCCCAGAAAGTTCGCCACTTCGTTGAAACGCGCGAGCCGCGCCTCGGCGTCCATTTGAGCCTGCAAACTGCCGAGGGAGGGTGGGGGATCGGTCGGCGTCTCCAGGGTGCCGAGAGCTTGAATCCAGGGCAGAAAGGCGGGCGTCAGACCCACCTCCGAGGTGCGACCCCACGCGGATACCCCGCCCGCTCGAAGGACTCGTGCCGCGAGTTCCTCGAGCAGGCGCGTCTTGCCAATGCCGGGCTCGCCCGAAAGCACCAGTACGGCTCGCTCGCCCCTCAGGCAACCCTGCAGCGCTTCGTCGAGCACTGCCAGCTCTCGTGCGCGACCGACGAGTACGCGGCTGCTGTCCACCGGTCTTTCTTACCACCCGATTTACGGGCGCAGCAACTTGACCTCACGAGCGTGCTGCGCACACCGGCTCTTGTCCCAATCTCCGGTGCAGTAAACCGAGAGCGAGGCGATCGCGTCACCCAGCAGATCGACGCGAAACATCTCCCGGCAGTACCACTCTTCGCCGCCGCTGTCCCAGCGCTCCTCCACTTCGAGCACGAAACCAGTCGCAATGCGATCGCAGCGGTAACGTGGCACCCGGCCCGGATGGGGGTGCCCTTGCCGACGCAAGGCGAGCACCGCAGCAATCCCCTCGGCCTGCAGTCGCCAGCGCGGCAACGTGAAGTCGCAGAACACGTGGGCCGCAAACAAGCCAGGAGCGGGCTCACCCGTTTCGAGAAAGCGCACGAATCGCGCGGCAATTGCCTCGGCCATCTGGGCAGTCACAATCGCTCACTTGCTCAAGTCGAGATTCATGATGCTGGTAGAAACCCCCGCGGCGAAGGTTTCGGCGCGCCCACTGAGGCTTTTCTTGTCGGCTGCGAACGCGAGGTCGATGACCTCCTTGAACGGTTTGCCCTGTTGGGAGCCGTTGAATACGAAGCGGATCGTACTCTTGTCGGAAGGCTTGGCGACATGATCGTGAGTTTCGCCCGCGTTGGTCACCGAATACCAATGATAGGTATTGGTGTTGGGCTCGTAGCCCATGAGATCGGTTTCGTCGTAGGCGGCCAAGCCAGGGATGCCGGTGACGTGAAACGTGCACAACACGCCGAACGCCGCGGACGTGCGCTGGCAGGTCCAGGTCGCCTCCAGCTTCGCCTTGTCCTTGCCCGCGACCAAGGAGCCGCCGCCCTTCCAGGCGCCGACCAGGCATTCCATATCGCCAACCGGTTTTGGCAGCGGTTCGGCCCCGGCCACGAGCGGGACTGACACGAGTAGCGAGGCAAATGCTGTGAAGATCTTGTTCATGGGGTCATCTCCTGTCTGACCCTCTGGCGTGACGATTGCCGTTCGTCGTGTTCCTCGCCGTGGAACAGGCCCGGCTGCGGCACGGTGAGCTTCTGTCCGGAACGGATCGAGGCTGGACACGACTCAGCTCACCGGCTCTTTGAGTGCTGCACGAAGCATCTCATAGGCTCGAAAGGCGCGCAGCTTCAGCGCTCCTTCGCTGATACCGACGAGCTGGGCGGCCGTGGCGACGCTCATGCCTTCGTAGCGAATGAGCACGAAGGCCTCCCGATTGGCGATGGGCATCGCAGCCAGCGTGCGACCCACGATGTCCGCGCTTTGTTGGGCTGCCAGCGTGGCCTCGGCATTCGTATCGGGACCGGTCGCGAGCTCGAGCGTCGTCACGTCGAGAGCGCTTCGCGAGAGACGAGTCTTTTTGGTACGTGCGTGGCTGATGAAGCAATTGCGCCCAATCGCGAATGCCCAAGGCACGACCGCAGAACCACGCGCGAACGAGCCACGTGCACGGTGCATTCGTAAAAATGTCTCCTGCGCGAGATCGTCGGCGAGTTCGCGTGCGCCACAAAGCCGCAGCAAGAAAGCGCGCAGCCGGGGGGAAAGTCCGCGCGCGAGCTCGTCGAACGCGGCATCGTCGCCCTCTGCAAAACGATCCATCGCGCGGTCGAGCGGATCGGGGCTTCCCGGTTGGGTGCCGAGCGCACCATCGCGCAGGCCGATCTGGGACGCCTGCTCGCTCGTCACGGTGTTTGGCTCTCCAGCAAGCTGGTCAAGAGCGGCGAACACCCGGCCAGCTTGACGCCTCGCCCCGCGACCTCGTGCAGAAGTGACAGGGCCTGCGAATCTGCAAACTCCACCCCCGCGAGGTCGAGCTCGAGCAGCGCCATCTGCGCTTGCAGCCGCTCGACCTCGACCCGTAGGACTTGTACCCAGTCACCCACTAGGCGTCCCTCGACCCTCAGGCAGGGTCGGTCGGCGCGGGTTGCGAGCGGGGTGATGCGAAGCATATTCTCGCCGAGAGCAACCGTTGTGCCAGCCGCCGCGGTATGCGTAGGCGGCTCAATCAGCGCAAAAATCAGCGAGATTGCGCGGGCCTCAGCGCGAGCATCTCCAGGCCGTCGTGGGCAACCACCAGTCGCCCACGGAATGTCGTGGGCGCGGCCACGACATATCGCGGTCGCGACGCTGACCGCAGGGCGCGACCCGCTCGAGCAGCCTTCACCGACGTGCGCCGCTCAGCGCTTGCGATCGGGGCGCGTGATGCCGAGGCGCTTCATCCGGCTGCGCGTGGTGCTCGGAGTGAGATTGAGCAGCTGTGCAGCCCCTTGCGGGCCTTCGAGCACCCAGCCGGTGCGCTCCAGCGCGGCCAGGATATGACGCCGCTCCACCTCTTCGAGCGAGGCAGGCTTCGGGTCTGGGTGATGATGACCGGCAGCGGCCCCAGGGGCGCTGGCCGTTGGCATGTGCGCGCTGGCAGGCGCAACGCGGATCGGGAGCGAAGGGGGGACGTGAGCCGGAGTGGCGCCGATCACTCGAGTATCGAGCTCGAGCAAGGGGCCCGATGACAGCACCACGCCTCGTTCGATCACGTTTTCCAGCTCGCGTACGTTGCCCGGCCAGTCGTAGTTCATCATGCGCTCCAGCGTAGCGGTCGCGATGCCGCGCACATTCTTGCCCGCTTTCTTCGCGCAACGTTGCAAGAAGTACATGGCCAATTGGTTGATGTCTGCACGCCGATCGCGAAGCGGGGGCACCCGTAGGGGGACGACATTCAATCGGTAGTAGAGGTCCGCGCGGAAGCGGCCGTCGCTGATTGCCTGCTCCAAGTTGCGGTTCGTGGCCGCGATCACGCGCACGTTCACGCGCACGGTCTGGTTGCTTCCGACCGGCTCGAATTCGTGCTCCTGCAAGGCGCGTAGCAACTTGACTTGTGTGTCGAGCGGCAGCTCTCCGACTTCATCGAGGAAGAGCGACCCCCCATCGGCGAGCTCGAAACGCCCAACGCGATTTTGCAGAGCGCCAGTGAACGCGCCCTTGCAATGACCGAACAGCTCGCTTTCCACGAGGCCCGCCGAGATGGCGCCGCAATTGACTTTGACGAGCGGGCGGTCGCGCCTTGGGCTATGGGCGTGCAAGGCGCGCGCGACGAGTTCCTTGCCGGTGCCGGTTTCACCAACGACGAGCACCGTCGATTCACTAGCCGCTACCGTTTCGATCTCTTGCACGAGGCGCTGCCACGGAGCACTGTTACCGATCAGTTGCTCGAAATTGTGCTGGTTTCGGATCTCTTCCCGGAGGTACACGTTTTCGGCCTGTAAGCGATCCCGGAGGCGCTGCACCTCTGACAGCGCTTGGCGCAGCGCGCGATCGGTTTGCAAACGCTCGAGCTCCGCGCAGCCACGGGCGGCGAAGATTTGCAAGACGGCGAGGTGCTCTGCGGTGGGTTCGAGCGGCTCCGTATCCAGCACGGCGATGTGCCCGAGGACCTGTCCGGCCGCGTTGCGCATGGGCACGCCAATGTAGCTATCAGCGGCAATCTGCTTGAGCCAAAGATCTTCTGGGTACAGTTGCTGAATATTCGTGGGCGTCGAGCAAACGTGACCAGCGGCCACGCGTTGGCAAGGGGTGCCCGGAAAGCGGTAGCTGAAACCTTCGCCGAAACCGCTGCCTTCCCAATACGCGAGCGAGCGCGACTCGAGCTCGCTCAATGTCTCCGCTGCGAACGCGTAACGCGCGCCCAGCGCGAGCGCCGCGTGCTTGGCTAGTGAGCGAAAAAAATCATCGCCGGTGGCGGCAGAGGTGCCCTCGCTGAGGGCGCGCAGGACATTCGAGGCAGGTGCAGATGACGACATCACTCACACTTTCGAATGCGGCTTGCGAGTGCCTCGGATTGCAGATCCGCGCTCCGGCCGCCGCGCGAGGATCTGAAACCAAAGCTCGTTGCCCGGTCAAGAGTGAAGCCTGACCCTGCCCTCAGGCTCGCGTGCGGAACCCCAGCACGAGCGCGCCGAGCAGGGTGGCCACCAAGACCGGTAGCCCATGGCCGACCAACACATGGATCGACGCCACGTTGGGGCAGTGTAAATTCATGGTTGCGCCGGCGAAAAGGCCGACCGCGGCGCCGACCAGCGCACTTCGCCAGCGCACGCCGGCCGCGAACGCACCGCGCAGAGCGAGCCCGGCGCACAACAGCGGTACCGCGGTCCACGCAACCGTGATGTCGAAGCAGACCAAGATCCCGAGCAGGGACTCGGCATCTGGACCTGGCACGTAGGGGATTGGCGCTCCGAACGCGATCAAGCAGAACGCGAGCGGACCGAGCAGCGCGAGGCCACTGATCACCCCGATCTTCGAGCCGAGCCCGAGCTTGCCGTAGGAGAGTGCCGTAAACAGTGAAGCGACCGCCACCAGGAACGGCAACAGGATTTGCGCCGCCACGTAAAGCAGCGATAACCCATTGAAGTCCGTGCGGACGCCATAGACCACCAGGTGGGTGAGGAGCCACGCGCCGCTGCCGATCAAGGCAGCGAGGCGACGCCTGCGCACCAGTTCACGTGAGGGAGAGGCGCCGAGCTCGGGCATGCGCAGCGCTGAGCCCAGAGCGAGCGGGGGAGGCTGGGGCTCGGGGATCTTGCCGAAGAGGGCGCTGAGGTTTGGATCAGGCGGGCTAGTCACTGGGGCTCGACTTCGGCCTACGCCCGCAAGTCGGCCTGGTTTCCGAGTTGGTTGCGATTATCGTGAATGGCAGCGAATTGGCGTCCACAAAACGCGATGAGGCAGCCACGTTGCCCGTAGCCGCCTCGCCGCTGCGCGCATGCCCAGGCTCAGCCCTTGCAGCCGCCTTGCCCTTTGCAGGCATTTTGCCCCTTGCAGGCGTGCTTTTCGGTCTTGCAGCCGCCTTGCCCCTTGCAGGCGTTTTGCCCCTTGCAGGCGTGCTTACCGCCCTTGGAGTCATCGAGCTGCTCGGCGCCGCGCGTACGCTCCATGGGCGCCGAAGCGAGGCTGTTGTTTGGGGCCGGGGCGCCCGAGACGATTCCGGAGACTGCGGCTGCCATCAAGATCGAGATCATGGTGCGATTTCCTTTTTTTCTATTGTTGCTGCGAACGTGGGTTGGGATTTGGTGATTTTTGCGGTCGTGAGCTTTGGGTCAGACGGTCTTGGCAGAGAGCGCGGCGCTCTTGCTACCGGCCTTTTTTTCGGCGCGCCTGCGGTCGAAGAGTACGTAGTCGAGCGAGATCTTGCCGGGGCCCGCGAGCGCAACCCACAGCAACAGCGCGAAGTAGGTCCATTCTACGAGCCCGAACAGATCCGGCAGGCCGTGAACGTTCTCGCGTTGCGCGGTCAAGATGGCGACCGCCATCGAGCCCATGAGGGGCACCGCCGCGATCCGCGACGCGAGGCCAATCAGCAACAGCGCGCCACCGATCAGCTCGATGAACGAAACCATCGGCGCTTGAATGCTGGGAAACGGGATGCCGAGCTCGTTGAAGTAGGCCGTCACCTTGGCGAGGTGGTGGACCTTGCCCCAGCCGGTGCTCACGAACAGCACGCCGAGCGTGATGCGTGCCACGAATGGCCCGAGCCAATCGAGCCTTTGGGTGATGCCGAGTACACGTGCGCGCGCGTTCGAGACGAAAGAAGGACTAGTCACGGCAAACTCCTTATCCTCGGCCCGACCCGGGCCACTAGTGCCTGACAGAACAGCTTACGTCGTCCGACCTGGGCGGTTACCGAGCTCGACCAACTCTTTCAAAACTGCTCAATTTACCGGCGAATCGTGGACGAGTAGGGCGTGGCCGTCCCGGTCGCGCAGCAGCGCTTCGCCGGCAGAGCCCAACTGGCTGATGGTCCGACCCCCCGTCGCCGCGGCCGCCGCGCGGACCGCGCCGCCATCGCCGGCGCTGGCGACGATCTGCCACTGAAAGAGGTCATTGGGGCGCACGTCGCTCGGCATCGGTCGACCGCCCCGCGGCGAAAGGTACTGGAGCAATTCGAGCCCTGGGCCACTTGCCGCACGCAGCGTAGTAATGCGCAGGCGCGCTCCGAAGACTCCGTTCAACTGTTCTTGTTCGGGGCCATAATTCTCACTCTCCCCCGCGACCTGCAGGCCGAGCCGATCGCGATAAAAGGCCAAGCTCTGGTCGGTGTCTGACACGGTAATCGCGGTATGGTCGATGCCGAGGAACAAACACAGCTCGGCTGGGCGACGACCGCAACTCGCGGGGGTCTGCCAGCGCGGCTGGCCTTTACCCCGTGGAAAGTGGATGATTTCCAGCGTATGGCCGTCGGGATCGGCGAAATAAAAGGCTCGAATCCCGGCCGCTGCGCGATTCCAGCGGGGCAACGTCTGCGGTCCCGACGACACGAATGCGACGTGTAGCGAACGGAGCCAGGTGAATGCGCGATCCATGTCACTGACCACGATCGCGACGTGTTGAAACCAAAGGTCATTTCCGCGCAGATCGAGCGGAACCGGGCGCCCGGGACCGGGCGCGAGGTACTGCAAGAGCGCGAGCTTCTCGCCGCCGAGCCTGAGTTGCACGCTTCGCACGTGCGCCCCGGCCAGGCCAGTCCGTCGAGCCTCGGCGTCGCCCGATCGTTCGACTTCGCCAACGACGGTGAAGCCGATTGACTCGAAGAAAGCGGTCGAGCGCGCCAGATCGCTGACCACGACTTCGATGCCGTCGACTGCGCTGACCAGAGCTGCCGCGGGCTTGCTTGGTGCCTGTGGCTCCGCGGACAGCCCCGCACTGGATGTGGACGTCATGGCCAGCGCCAGCGCGCCGAGCCAGCCGTGAGCATGTGTGTGAACCGGCATGTGGGCGACTACGCAGCGTTCGCCGGGGCATTACACGGGGTCGAGTCGAGTTCACGACGCAACGCCCGGCCTGCTTTGCTGCTGAGGATGTACGCGCCCAGCGCATCGATGGCCTGCTGTTCGCTCCAACCAAACACTCGTTCTAGGTGAGTCAGGAAATCGGGGGCAAGGTCCGGTTTTTTGGCGTTGGTTTTTGACTTTTCCATGGTGATTCGAGTGCGCTACGCCGCTTTGGCGGCGTGGTTTCGCTGCGCGAGCATTTGTATTTTTGCTCGAGGCTTCTTGGTAACCGAGTTGTCCCCGGCGCGTACGGCCGTGAGTCATGAGCCGATCCAACGTCTATGCGCTTCGAAACCTGGGTTTGATGAAAAAGCTCGCGTTGACGCTCGGACTCGCATCGGGTCTGGTGCTGTTCGTCTCGGGCTGGCTGATCTCCGTCACTGCCATCAACTGGGGTTTCACCTGGATGACGGTGGTCGATTGGGGGATTCGCGTGGGCATGCTCGAGCCCGAGCTGCGTTGGCTACTCTTCGCGGTGCACGTCGTTTCGCTGGGGCTGCTCTTGCCGCTGAGTCTGATGCTGGTGCGGCGCATGCCGTTGCCACGGCTCACGCGGCGAGCACTGTTCGCGGTCGCGACGACGCTTGCCGTACTCGATCTCGGCGCCTGGTTGCTTTCGCCCTTCTTGGCGTTCGAACAGGCCGCGCTCGGCGCGATCGTCCTCGCGCTGGCGCTGCTGCTGGGTTATCTCGTGGGCGCGCCGCTCCGCGCGATGTGGCAGCCGCGCAGTTGGCGTGAGCCGGAACGGCCGGTGCGCGTGGTGATCGTCGGAGGAGGCTTCGCGGGGCTCGACACTGCGGTCGGGCTCGATGGCATCCTCGGCTGGAGCGACAAGCTCGAACTGACGCTGATTGACCGCAAAAACTACTTCTTGTTCCCGCCGCTCTTGCCTAGCGTTTCAGTGGGCGCGATCGAAACGCGTCAGGTTACTTACCCTTTTCGTCGCATCTTCGAGGCCACGAACATTCGCTTCAAAAAGGAGACCGTCGAGCGCATCGACCTCGAGCGAAATCTGATCATCTCGAAGGTGGACGTTGCCGCGGCCGATGACGGCCAGCTCCGCGTTCGACACGACGAGACACCGTTCGACTACCTGGTCTTGGCACCGGGGTCGACCACGCAAACCTTCAATACGCCGGGTTGTGAGTATGCATTTTTCATGCGTGAGTTGGGGGATGCGATCGCACTTCGCAACCACATCATCGATTGTTTCGAGACCGCCGCGCGCGAGTCGAACAGCCAGCTGGTGCGAGAGATGCTGCGTTTCGTCGTGATCGGCGCGGGCCCGACCGGCGTCGAAGTGGCCTCGGAAGTGCGGGATTTGATCGACAAGGTGCTGCTGCCACGCTACCCGGAAATCGATGCCGCCCTGATTGACGTGGTGCTCGTCGATACCGGGGAGCGCGTGCTTCCCGGCTGGAACCCGGCCGTCGCGGACAGCGCCGAGCGGCAGCTCTCGCACCTGGGAGTGCGCGTCCTGCACCAAGCTCGGGTCGCGGAAATCAGCACGGATTGGGTCAAACTCAAAGGCGGAAGAACGCTCGAAACACGTACTGCGTGTTGGTGCGCCGGGGTTGCCGCCGCACCGCTGATGGCGCGCACGGGCCTGGCATTGGATCGCGCGGGGCGCGTCGCGGTCGAAGCCGATTGCCGAGTGCCCGGGCACCCGAACGTCTTCGTGCTCGGTGATGCCGCCACGTTTCCCGGTAAAGACGGGCGTCCGTTGCCTCCGCTCGGTCAGGTTGCCTTCCAACAAGGCGCGCAAACGGCGAAAAACCTGGTGCGGTTGTTGCGGGGTGAAGCGACTCGGCCTTTCGTGTACTTCGACTTCGGTCAGCTGGTCAGCGTCGGTCACCAATTCGCGTCAGTGCGGCTGCTCGGTGTTCGGCTCTCGGGCTTCTTGGCCTGGTTCGTCTGGCGCTCGCTCTATCTCGGTAAATTGGTGGGTTTTGGCAACAAGGTCCGGGTCATGCTCGACTGGACTTTGGACCTATTCGTGGAGCGTTCGAGTTCGCAGATCCACGCCGCCCGTGAAAAACTCGAGATCGGTGCGGTTCACGAGCATCACGAGCCGACGATCGAACTCGCGCACGAGTCGGATGCGCCGGCCGCGTTGGCCATCACTCCCGCCAGCTCGGTCGGGCACGAAGGCGTTCGCGCCACGCGCTGAGCATTGGATACGCGCCCAGCTCCAAGCCACGCGCTTCGCTGTGCTCGAGCCCACCGCCAACGGCGATATCGGCGAGCGAGAAACCGTCCGCTAGGTAGCTCTGGTCCGCGAGCCGTTCGTCCAGGACGGCCAAGAACCGGCCAAGCTCGCGCCCGGCGAGCGCGATCGTGCCAGGATCAGCGGGCTGGCCGGTACGCACTTTGAGGATGCGCTCCTGACCGAGCAAGCTCAGCCACGGCTGGATGTGAGTGGCCGCGAAGAACAACCAGCGCATGACTTCCGCGCGAGCGTGCGGCTCGCGTGGCAAGAGCCGAGTGTCACCTCGCGTCTCGGCGAGGTGGATCAGAATCGCCGCGGACTCCCAGAGCACGAAGCCGTCATCGTCGATCAGGGTCGGCACTTTGCCGGTCGGGTTCCGAGCCAGGTAGTCGGCGGCCTTCGTCTGCGCGAGATCGGTCGGCACGAGCTCGAGCGGCAGCCCGAGTTCGCGTGCGAGGACTCGTACTTTGAAGCAGTTCGGCGAGCCTTTGACGTCATAGAGCTTCATGAGCCTCGAGTGTAGCGCCGGGGAACGCTCGAGGCTCTCCCGCCGCGAAGACCTATTCCGGCGCGAGTACTTCCCGCTCGAGCCGGATCAACTCGGCTAGTGACCAAGCTTGAAAAGGGCAGCCACGCGGTGTGTGCGGTCGCTCTGCGTCCGCAAGTTCACTCACGTGACCGAGGCCCGCGCGCGAAAGATGGGCGAGCAGCGGGCTCAAGAAGCGCTCACGCGCCGTCGCCTTGGCCTCACTGGTGTTGCCGCGGCTCTTGACCCAGGCCTCGATGAACGGACCGGCAAGCCAGGGCCACACGGTGCCTTGATGGTAGGCCCCGTCGCGCTCCCACACTCCGCCCCGGTAGTGGGGCTGGTAGTGCGGTTCCGACGCGGCGAGTGAACGCAGGCCAAGCGGTGTCCACAGTTCGCGCTCGACGGCGTCGACGACGCGCCGTGCTCGTTCGGGGCTGAGCAGCGTCATGGGTAAGCCGCCCGCCGCGAAGATCTGGTTGGGGCGGCACGAGCCGTCGACCGTGCCGGCGAGATTGCTCGTTGTCGACGACGTCGAACAACATCCCGCGCGGCTCATTTCAGAAGCGCGCCTCGAGCTCCTGCTTCGCGCTCTCGGCCAAGCGCGAGAAGCGCGCCTCGTGCCGTCCGGCGGCCCTCAGCGCATGCAGCCAAAGCGCCTGAATTTCGACCGGTTTGCCAACTCTGGGCGTCACCACCCAGTCGCCCACTTTGGCGTCCATCCAGGTGAGCTGCACGCCGGGCTCGCCGCAAGCGAGCAGGCCATCACGATCGCGACGGATGCCGTGGCGAGTTCCCCGCGCGTAGCCGTCCACGATTGCGACGATCGCCGCGGCGATGCGAGTGCATTCGGCGAGCGAAGCCACTTTGCGCGTCTCGGGGAGCTCGAGGAACTCGTCGGCCGCGAGCACGAACCAGAGCGAAGCGTCGACCGAGTTGTATTCCGCGGGCGAGCTCGCGTCGTCGGCGAAACGGTTCGGCAACATGCCGAGCGAGACGACGGAAGCCCACTCGCTGAGAATGCCGCGCGCCGTTTCGAGGTCGCCCGTGGCGAGACACAGCCCACGGAGCGCGATGAACGTGTCGCGACCACAATCCCCGAACCACGGGTAACCGGCGATCAACGTGCGCCCTTCGCCTCGCTCGACGAGATAAGCACTCGCGGCGCGCTCCAGCGGTCCCGCGAAGGCGCCGCGCCGCGCCTGCTCGACTTCGCGCAATCGACGGACCAACGACGGCGCTGATTCATGCTCCAGCGCGAGCTGCGCGGGCAAGTCCGCGCTCAGCACCCAAAGCGCTTCGCTTTCGCTGATATCGAAAGACAGCACGCCGGGAGAAGCCAAATCCTCTCGCGCGTCGAGACCGCGTGCCGCCTCCTCGGCGTAGAAAAAGCCGCGATACCAATCAGGGGCGTGCCGGTAAACCGCATTCGCCAAGGAAATGATCGCCGGTACACCGGGGTACGGTTCGAAGCGGAGTGCGTCTCCGGCGGCGCTCGGAAGCAATGAACAACTGGCATTTTCGTGCTGCAAGCCGTGAAAATCTCGGCCCGAGAACAGCGGCCGCACTTCCAAATGCGCGCCCGGCAGCGGTCGGTCCAACTGGAAGCTCACGACGGCGGCGGGTGAACCGTGCGGCACGAACACTTCGACCCGCACGCACACGCCGAGACGCGTGAAGAAGTGCCAGGTTGGCCAAGGCTCGGCTGCGAAGTCCACGCGCTCCACGTCCCGCCCCGTGACCCAGCCGTCGCCGTAGGCCTGCGGCCAAAATTCCGCGGTACCCGCTGGAGTTTCGAGGCGCGCCGCGAAGCCCTGCACGAGCACGCGCCGATCGGCGGGAGGCGCGGTGGCTACGAGCAAGAGCGCGTGGTAGCGCCGCGTGCGAATGCCCGAGGTGGTGCCGCTGGCGAAGCCGCCGAGCCCATCTGCCTCGAGCCATTCGCTGACTTCGTCGACCGGGAAGGCCGTCGCGCTCACGCCGCTTGCTCCTGGGCGGTCCGGCTCTTGGCCAACGATTCGAGGCAGCGTGCGACGAGGGCAGTCCAACCCGTCTGGTGGCTCGCGCCCACGCCGCGTCCGTCTTCACCGTGAAAGTACTCGTGGAACAGCACCAGGTCTTTGAAGTGCGGATCCGTAGCGTAGCGACTCTCGTCGCCGTGACACGGCCTTTTGCCACCTGGGCCCGGCAGAAAGATGCTCGCCAGGCGCCCGGCCAGGTCGGTGGCAATTTGCTGCAGATTCATGCGCACCCCCGAGCCCGTTGGGTACTCCACTTGCAACGAATCACCATAGTAGTGGTGGTAGCGCTCCAGCGCTTCGACAATCAAGTAGTTGAGCGGAAACCAGACTGGCCCGCGCCAATTGGAGTTGCCACCGAACAAGCCCGTGGTCGAATCACCCGGGGCGTACTCCACGCGGTGTTCCACTTCACGCGCGACGAAACTGAAGGGCGTCTCGTGGTGCACGCGACTGAGCGAGCGCAGCCCGTGCGGTGACAGGAACTCCTTTTCGTCGAGCAGAATGCGCAGCACTCGCTCGAGCCGTTCGCGTGACGGGACGGCCAGCAGGCGATGCCCGTCCGTCCCGGACGCGAGCTCGGTGTAGGCAATGTGGGCAGCGAGATCCTTGCGATTGTCGAGGAACCATTGCATGCGCTTCTTGAAGCCAGGCAACTTGTCGAGCACATCGTTTTCCAGAATTTCGACCGCGATGATCGGCAAGACACCGACCATCGAACGCGTACGGAGCGGAATGCTTTGCCCGTCCAGGTAGAGCTGATCGTAGTAGAAGCCGTCTCTTTCATCCCACAATCCGCTGCCGCCGAAGCGGTTCATCGAGTCGACGATTTGCACGAAATGCTCGAAGAATTTGGAGGCGACGTCCTCGTACGCTGGATCACCGTCGGCCAGCTCGAGCGCCATGGACAGCATGGTCGAGGAGTAAAAGGCCATCCAAGCGGTGCCATCGGCTTGCTTCAGGTGCCCGCCGGTGGGCAATGGTTGCGAGCGGTCGAAGACGCCGATGTTGTCGAGACCCAGAAAGCCTCCCGCGAACAGGTTATTGCCCTCGGGGTCTTTGCGATTGACCCACCAAGTGAAGTTCAAGAGCAGCTTCTGGAATGCGCGAGCGAGAAACAGCTTGTCGCGCTCGCCGCGTTTAGCGGTCATCTTGTAGACGCGCCAGACGGCCCACGCGTGAACCGGCGGATTGACGTCGGAGAGCGCGAATTCATAGGCCGGGATCTGCCCGTTGGGGTGCATGTACCACTCGCGCAAAAATAGGATCAGCTGCTCCTTCGCGAACTCCGGATCGATGCGCGCAAACGGCAGCATGTGGAACGCGAGATCCCAAGCGGCAAACCACGGATACTCCCACTTGTCCGGCATGGAAATGATGTCTCGGCAGTAGACGTGGCGAAAATCGTGGTTTCTCCCGTGGTGGCGCGAGCCGGGAGGCGTCGGTTGTCGCTCGTCGCCGTTGAGCCACTCGTTCACGGCGTAATGGAAGAATTGCTTCGACCAGATCAGCCCGGCGTAGGCCTGTCGCGCGACCGCCCGCTCGGCCGTCTCGGCCGTCTCGGGTATCACTCGCGCGTAAAATGCGTCCGCCTCCTGCTGACGATCGCGGAACACCCGCTCGAAGCTGGGCCCAAACGGCGCGGTGATGACCTGGCTGCGCCGACGGAGCCGCGCCAGAATCACCGCGCTACCACGCGCCGGCACGTCGATTTGATACCAAGCGGCGGCCTTCGTCCCCTCTTTCTCGGGGTTCGTGGCCGCGAGTTCGCCGTCGACCACGCGCCGGTGAAACGCATCTTTCGTGTATCGGGAGCGCGAAGCCACGCCGAACACACGCTCCGCGTTCGTCTCGTTGTCGGTGAACAAGAGCTCGCGCAACGCGGAGGAGGGCTCGAACGAGAGCTCGTACTCACCGAGCTCCGGGTGAAACACGTCCAGCGCACTCGCGCCCTTTTCCCGCAGCCGAGGGCGCGGTTCGTCGTGTTCTGCTCCGTAGCTCCAGGTATTGCGAAACCAGAGCGTGGGCAGGACGTGCAAGCACGAGGCGTCCGGCGAGCGCGACTCGATCGTGATGCGCACCAAGATGTCTTCCGGGTCCGCTTTTGCGTATTCTACGCTCACGTCGTAGTAAGCGTCGCCGTCGAGCGCGCCGGTATCGATCAGCTCGAGCTCTGACTCGTGCTTCCCTCGGCCGCGATTCTCTTCTACGAGCCTCGCATACGGATACGCGCGCTGCGGATATTTGTATAGCCCCCGCAAGTACGAAGCCGTTGGCGTCGCATCGAGGTAGTAATAGAGCTCCTTCACGTCTTCGCCGTGATTGCCTTCAGGGCCGGTCAAGCCGAACAGGCGCTCTTTCAAGATCGCATCCTTGCCGTTCCAGAGCGCGACCGAGAAACAGATGCGCGCTTGGCGATCACTGAAGCCGAACAGCCCGTCTTCTCCCCAGCGGTAGGCGCGGCTCCGCGCATGATCGTGGGGGAAGTACTCCCAGCAATTGCCGTACTCCGAGTAGTCTTCGCGCACGGTGCCCCACTGGCGTTCCGATAGGTAAGCGCCCCAACGCTTCCAGTTCTGCTCGCGGCTCGCGTCATCACGAAGGCGGGTCGTTTCAGCGTCCTCGGCCTCGAGCGGGCGAAGGTCTTTGGTCAGTGAATGGGCGTGCAGATTCGAGTGTTGTGCCATGTCCACCTCAACGCTCGAACGTCGCGCCGGTTACGCGCTTCGTGCGCACTCCAAAAACTCAGCGCTGCTCGGTAACCGTCGCCGGCTAGCCACGTAACGGGCTGTGAGGAGAGCAAAATGCGGGATTATTTCGGTGAACAGCGGCCACCAGGGGAGTCCCCACTGGCGTGCTCGGTGGTAAAGAACTTGAAGGGCCAAAAGGCGCTCGTGACGGGAGCGAACTCGGGCATTGGTCAATCCATCGCCCTCGCGCTCGGTCATGCCGGGGCAGACGTCGTGGTCAACTACGTGTCTCGAGAGGAAGAGGCTCAAAAGGTGGTCGCCGAGATCCAGCGCTGCGGGGCTCGAGCCTACGCTCATCGCGCCGACGTCAGCTCGGAGGCCGACGTCGAACGTATGTTCGGTACGATGATCTCCGAGTTCGGAACCGTCGACATCGTCGTCAACAATGCGGGCTTGCAGAAGGACGCGCCGTTCCACGAGCTCACGCTCGCCGACTGGGATCAGGTGATGAACGTGAACCTGAAGGGCCAGTTCCTTTGCTCTCGCGCTGCGGTCCGTGAATTCAGGCGGCGCGGAGTGGTCAGAGGCGTGTCTTGCTCGGCGGGCAAAGTCATCTGCATCAGCTCCGTGCATGACGTGATTCCCTGGGCGGGCCACGTGAACTACGCCACCTCCAAGGGCGGCATCTCGATGATGATGAAGAGCATCGCTCAAGAAGTCGCGCCGCTCGGCATTCGCGTGAATGCCATCTCGCCCGGTGCCGTGCGCACGCCCATCAATATGGACGCCTGGGGGACACGCGAGTCTTACAACTCGCTGATGAGCTTGATCCCTTGCAAGCGCATCGGCGAACCGATGGAGATCGGGCGCGCGGCGGTGTGGCTCGCCTCCGACGACTCCGACTACATCACGGGCACGACCATCTACGTGGATGGCGGGATGACGCTCTACCCGGGCTTCGAGACGGGGGGCTAAACCTTGGACGCGGCAGCCTCGGACCGGGCAGTGACGACGGCGGCGCGGGCAAGTCTGCGAGTGTGCGCCATGGACGGCGCGCTGCTCGGGTTGTTCATGATCTCCGCGTGCCTGAGCGTCGCGCTCTTCGAGCACCCGAGCTCACCTACCCGGCAGTGGGTCGGCTCCGAGTTTGCGCGTCGTGCCTGGGTCGGCGTCGCGATGGGGCTCACCGCCGCCGGGCTGATTTACAGTCCGTGGGGCAAACGCTCGGGTGCGCTCATGAACCCTGCGCTGACGCTGTGTTTCCTGAGGCTCGGCAAGCTCGATCCGATCGAGACGCTCGGCTACGTCGTCGCGCAGTTCGTGGGCGGTACACTGGGCGTCGCGCTCTGTGCCTCGTTCTTCCACTCGTGGGTCAGTCACCCGCTGGTGCACTATGTGGTCACCGCGCCCGGTGAAGACGGCGCTCTCGTCGCCTGGTTCGGCGAATTGGGCATCAGCTTCACGATGACGACCGCGGTGATGACCGCGAACCGTGTGCCGACCCTGGCCCCCCGCACCGGATTGCTTGCGGCGACACTGGTGACGCTGTTCATCGCGTTCGAAGCGCCGTTATCGGGCATGAGCATGAATCCAGCGCGCAGCTTTGCCTCTGCGGTGCTGGCGCGCTCTTTTCACGGCCTCTGGATTTACTTCACGGCGCCAATCAGCGGCATGTTGCTCGCCACCGAGCTGCAAACGCGGGCGGCTCGCCCCGCGAGTCCGTGCGGAAAGCTCAGCCATGGCGAAACCAGCGCCGGTTTCGTGCGTTGCAACTGTCTCGACCGAACGGAGTAAATATCATGACTCAGGCTTCCACTCACTATGACGTGGTCATCATCGGCTCTGGCGCTGGCGGGGGGACGCTCACGCACCGTTTAGCCGCCTCCGGCAAGAAAATCTTGCTGCTCGAGCGCGGCGACTACGTGCGTCGCGAAGCGGAGAATTGGAGCACGAAGGCCGTCAATCAAAACGGTCGGTACAACACGAAGGAGGTTTGGAGGGACAAACGGGGCGAGGCCTTGCACCCGCACACCAACTACTTCGTCGGCGGAAATACCAAATTTTATGGTGCGGCGCTGTTCCGATTTCGCAGCCAAGATTTCGGGGAAGTCAAGCATCATGGCGGCCTCTCGCCGGCTTGGCCCATCACTTATGAGGAGCTCGAGCCGTACTACACTCAGGCCGAAGCCCTGTACAGCGTGCACGGTAACCGCGGCGAAGATCCCACCGAGCCTGTCGCAAGCTCGCCGTACCCGTGCCCCGCGGTCAGCCACGAGCCGCGTATCCAGCAGCTCAGCGAGGATCTCGCGCTGCTCGGCTGCAAACCGTTTCACGTGCCACTCGGGCTGAAGCTGGACGAAAAGAATCCGCGCAAGAGCCCCTGCATTCGCTGCGCGACCTGTGATGGTCATCCCTGCCTGGTGAACGCCAAGAGCGACGCCCAGACCTGTGCCGTCGACCCCGCCCTCGAATTCTCGAACGTGACCCTGCTCACGAATGCGTACGTGGAAAAGCTCGCGACCAGCAGCTCGGGTCGTGAAGTCACCAGCGTGCGCGTCATGCGAAACGGTGAACTGGAGAGTTACACGGGCGACGTAGTCGTGGTCTCTTGCGGCGCGATCAACTCTGCTGCGCTGCTGCTCCGCTCGGCGAGCAGCAAACACCCGCGCGGGCTCGCCAACGGTTCCGACTGCGTCGGACGGCACTACATGGGCCACATCAACTCGGTGATGATGGCGATCTCCAAGTGCCCCAATCCCACCGTTTTCCAGAAGACCCTGGGCATCAACGATTTCTACTTCGGCTCGCAGGAGTGGCCGCACCCGATGGGTCACATCAGCTTCGTCGGTAAGCTCGACGCCGACACGCTGCGCGCGGGCGCACCGGCGGTCGCGCCCGGTTGGACGCTCGACTTGATGGCGCGCCATTCGCTGGACTTTTGGCTCACGACTGAAGATCTGCCAGATCCCGAGAACCGAGTCTCGCTCGACCACGACGGCCAGATCGTATTGAGCTACCAGCCGAACAACGAAGAAGCGCACAAGCGGCTGATCGCCAAGCTCAAGGACTTGCTCAAGGCCAGCTCGCGCTGCGCCGTGCATGGCCACGAGTGCCATCAGGGCCTATTTTCCCGTAACCTCTACGCAGGACAGCGTATCCCGCTCGCCGGCGTGGCCCATCAAAACGGTACGGTTCGCTTCGGCGACGACCCGAAGGCGTCCGTGCTCGACCGGCATTGCCGCGCGCACGAGGTGAGCAATCTGTACGTCGTCGACGGGAGCTTTTTCCCGTCGAGCGCGGCCGTAAACCCGGCGCTGACGATCATGGCCAATGCCTTGCGAGTCGGCGACCACATTTTGGAGCGGCTCGGCTGAGCGCGGTGATGTTGGCAAGGCGAATCGAAGGCAGCCGTCGCCGCGCGCGCAGATTGCTCTGCGGCCTCGTTGCAACGGCCCTGCTCGTGGCCTGCGGCGACGAGCAGGCCGTGGACGCGGGAGGCGGCCGCGAGCTCCTGGTGCGAGTGCAAACGGAGAACTATCGGGCGTGGCGCCGTGCGCCCGGCTGGGAGTCCCGCCTTCCGTCAATCGGCGGCGGGCACGGCGGGCAGCTCGACATTTACGTGAACGAAGCCATTGCTTCGGCGCTCGACAACGGCGGGCCAATCGAGAAATTGCCGCTGGGCTCGACGATCGTCAAGGACGTCTGGAGCGGGAGCGACTTGCACGCGATCGCGATCATGGACAAACGCTCGGACGGTTGGTACTGGGCCGAGTTCAGCGGCGTGGGTGAGGTCACGGCCGCGGGTCACCCAGAAGGCTGCCTCGATTGCCATCAGCGCGGCGTCGACTACGTGCGGGCCTTTGCCTTGCCTTAGCCGCGTCGGCGAGCACCCCCCCCCTTGTATTTCGAGGCTCTCAGAAACCGCGCCTCGTATCCCGAGTAATGGGGGTGCCACGGGGAACGGCTAGTCAGCCATCGAATCGCGCGGCGAGAGAGCAGCGCTTTGTCCGCCGCTCAGGAGGAATGCATGAACACGTTTCGCACGACCAAAAAGTACGTGAAGTTCACGAACATAGCGATCGGCTCGCTAGCGCTGTCCGTCTTTTGCGGATGCCAAGGCGAGATCCCGGATGACCAGGAGAGCTCCGCGCCAAGCGAAGCCGAAGTCCTGGGCAACGGTTCGCCCCAACTTCGTGAGTTCATCGCCCTGCAGGTGGGCGGGCTCCAGAAGTTGAAGGTGCCGAGCGACGACTTCGCCATCCCGCTGCCGCCGGAAGATCCGAGCCGCCCTGGTCGCTATCGAACGACCGAGGCCAAGCGCTACCTCGGAAAGATGCTCTTTCACGACCCGGTGCGAACGGCGCGGATCAACATCAACAGCAACGTGAACCCCCCAATCAGGAAGGATGAGCCACGGGATTTGCCTCGCGGGACCGCCTTCGGCGGCACGGTGGCTGGCTCCAACGCCAACGTTCAGCGGGTGATCGACGCGACCAAGAACACGGGCTCCTGCGGCAGCTGCCATTTGGGCGAAGCCGGCGGCAAGGCCGGCACCGCGCTGAACTTCAACGTGGGAGGCGAGGGCCGCGGCTACACGGACGAGAACGGCAAGTACATCATCCGCCGTCGTCCCCAAAGAGATCTCATCCCGCGCGAGAACGCGTATCTGCCTCGAGTCAAGCTGTTCGAGGGCGATACGGGCGTGGACTCGCTGCCGACGCTCACCGACATCTATCGTGTCGGCGGCGCGCTCGAGGTCGCGACCCCCGCCCGACAGAAGGCCGATCCACTCGCAGAGGCGCTGCTCGCGACCGGCCGCCTCGACCAGCTGGACAGCGTGGCGCGTCAGTCTCCATCCATGATTGGCTTTGCGTTCAACAACCGCCTGCTCTTCGGAGGATTTGCGGGCGAGTCGAACTCCTTGGCCGGTGGGCTCAATCCGTTCAACGATCCCGCCCAAGAGAACCTCACGCTGCTGCTCCTCGACGCGCACCGGATGCTGGACTTCGAGTCGGCAGAGCTGCAAAAGATCCCGGCCTTCATCGAACTCTTCAAGCAGGCCTTCCCGGACGAGGCACGAGCTTACGACGTTTGCAAGAAGGCGGCGCCGAGCGTGGGCTGCCAAACGGCGTTGGACAAGCTAGTCAACGACGACACCGTGCTGCGGGCGACGGCTACGTTTCTGCGCACGGCGGTGACGCGCAACACGCCGTTCGATCGCTTCCTCGCCGGAGCCGACGCGCTGACGGCGCGCCAGCGGCGCGGCGCCAGGCTCTTCTTCACCAAAGCCGAGCAAGGAGGCGCAGGTTGCTTCAGCTGCCACAGCGGTCCAATGCTCAACAAGCAGCCGAATGATCCGGACGTCGCCGGCATTGGCGAGTTCGTCGAACAGAACTTCTTCAACATCGGCATCGGCGATCACCCAGTCCAAGCGCTGAACGCTCTGCGCCGCGGACACCTCGAATTCGATCGCCGAGGGAACCCACTGCCTCACGGCGAGGACACTGGTCGCCAAGAGATCACGCACGACCCAAATCACGCCTACAAGTTCCGCAGTCTGACGCTACGGCAACTGAAAGACGCGCGAACCTTCTTTCACAACGGGTCGTTCACCGACATCAGGGATGTCGTTGGCTACTTCAACGAGGGCATCCCGCAGGATCGACAGTTCGCGGGTCAGGCAGAAACGCTCGAATCCCGATTCACCCACCCTCGAGGTAAGAGAGCGCCGCGCGGTCTCGGCCTGAACGACGAGCAGCTCGATTCGCTCGCCGACTTCCTCGAAAACGGCCTGTATGACCCTGGGTTCGCGCAAGCCTTCCAGCCCAACGAGGCCGACCTGAGTTATTCGAAGAACCATCTGGAGCTCGCCGCAGCCGGCGCGAAGGATGGGCAATTGCTCAGCGGTCGCGCCGTGGACAACGACGACCCGCTTTCCCGTCGTGACGCCGGCCTCGAGTTCCTCGACGTGACTTCACGAGTGCGCATCGATCGCATCGAGAGCGACCGTTCTGGTTCCAGGGCCGAAGAGGTCTATCGGCTCAGCAACAGCAGCGACACGGTCGTCGACACGCATTTGTTGGTCGTCGTTCGTGGGCTACCGGCCTGGGTACGGCTGAGCAACGCAAGCGGGCTGACCCACGACGGAGACCCCTACATCCGCGTGTTCCTCCAAGACGGCGTTCTGCAGCCCGGTGCACGAGTCATTCAGCGCTTGGTGTTCAGCGGCGCGGGCCGGCGGGCACTGCCGAGTCATGGAATTCAGCTCTTGTCCGGGCAGGGCAAGCCCTAACCCGCCTGACTGACTGACGAAGGAAGCCGGGAGTGCGATCTCCCGGCCGTTCGTCGTTCCTGCCGGGAGCTCGAAGAAAACATGTAACCGCGAGCCGCGCGCCACATAAGGCTTGGCATGGTGAACGCGGCATGGGTGTTTGGCGTCGCTGTCTTGGCTTGTACGGCCGCGCTCGCTTGCTCAGGCAATGAACCCACCGCAGAAGGCGCGGAGCGGGCGAGTAGTGGCGGCGCGTCAGCATCTGACGCGGTGGGCTCGGTCGATAGCGTCGAGGGGCTCGATGCCCCGGATGAGGACCAGGCCTTGTCGTCCTTCTTGGAGGGGAAAGGATACGCTGGCTGGGCGAAGGAGAGCGAATCTCACCGCTCGCAGGGCCCTCACGGTGAGGGCGTGCAGGTCTTCTACGGCCCGAAGGCCGCACAGGCGTTGCGCAGTGGCGCGGCCACCTTTCCAGCGGGCGCTGCGTCGGTGAAGGAGCTGACGAGCAGTGGTGTGCTCTACGGCTATTCAGTGTGCGTCAAGGTGCAAGCCGCGACCGATGGCGGCAATGGCTTCTTTTGGTACGAGCTCATTCATCACGCGGGAGGGGGCGATACCGTGTCTGGTAACGCACGCGGCAGCCGGGAGTGCGTCGGTTGCCATCGTGCCGGTAAAGACTATTCGCGTTCGACGCTTCCGTTCGAATAAGCCCCTGGCGTCTGCCCTCCGCTCCGGCGCAGCTAACCTTGCACGCAGCTCATCGGGCATGCTTGACACGCGCCGTAGTCACAAAACCGACAGGCGCGCAGCGCTGAGCTGACCGTTTGAACTTCGCCGCTCAGTACCCGTCCCAAAAGTGCTGCCAGCATTCCTTGCTCCGCCTTCGACAACGACTGGAGCGCGCGGACGAGCCGTTGTTCACGACGCTCGAGCGCGCCCTCCGCGACTACGCGCCCCTTTCTCGTCGGCAGTAGCGCCACGGCGCGGCTGTCCTCTGCCTCGCGGCGCTCGATCAGCTTCTTTTCGACCAGCCGATCGACCACGCGAACGCAGCCTGAATGCGAGAGCCGCAGCGGGGCGCGCAGATCCTCGATGCTGGACCCAGCATACTTCGACAAGTGAACGAGGGCCGCGATCGAGGAGGGATCATTTCCCTTGTCGACTGTTTCGGTCAAGATCTCGTCGGACATCCGTAGCGCGAAAGCCCCGAGAATGTTCGCGACATTGGAGGGGTGCATGGCCCTTCAAGATAGATGCGTGAAGCACATGTCGCAAGCTCGTCTTCGAGCGCGAAAGATAACTCAGAAAAGCGCGAACCGTTTGTGAACACCTAAGTGTAGGGTGCCTTCAAATTAACGGCGTTCGAGGCCGAAGGCATTGCGCCGTTCATCGCGACCTCCCCATTCATGTCGTGGATGTACGCGCTATTTCGGCGTCCGTGCGACGTCCGCACTGCTGGGCGTGTTCGAAAGCTCGGTTGGTCTGCTGAGCATTGCGTTTCGCTGGCTGGCTCGGCCGTCCGCTTTTGCAAGCCTGGCTGCTTCGGGATGTTCCTGATCACGCTCAGCTTTCTGCTGAGCCCGCCGGCCCGCGGGCAACGCTTGAGCCTCGGATCTAAAGCGATTTGGCCGGTCGTTTGACGCCGAGCCTCTGCATCCGACTGCGGAGCGTGCTCGGGCTGATGCCGAGCAGCTTGGCTGCACCTCGCTCGCCCTCGATCATCCAATTGGTGCTCGAGAGCACGGCCTCGATGTGGCGCCTTCCCGCATCTTGCAGCGAGCCGAGGTCCTCTGCACGCGCCGAGAGTTGGTCTTCCTCCGCCCCGGTCGTGGTCGTTCCACCTCCCGCTGCCTGGCTTGCCCGGGGCGGGGTCGGCGCGCGCAATTCTTCTGCCACGACCAACGTGCTGTCCGGCGAGAGGATCACGGCGCGTTCGATCACGTTTTGTAGCTCCCGGATGTTGCCCGGCCAAGGATAGCTGAGCAGCTTGCGCAACGTGTCTTCGCCAATCTTCGTGATCCGCTTGCCCATTCTCGCGGACAGCTTTTGCGCGAAGAACATCGACAATAGCGGAATGTCCCCCGCGCGGTCGCGCAGCGCGGGCACGCGCAGGGGTACGACGTTCAGGCGGTAAAACAAATCCGCTCGGAATCTCCCCTCGCTGACCAAGTCCGCCAGATCTCGGTTCGTCGCCGCGACGACGCGTACGTCCACCTCGAGCGTCGTGCTACTCCCGAGCGGTTCGAACTCCTGCTCTTGTAGCACTCGGAGCAGCTTCACCTGCGTGTCGAGCGGCAGCTCGCTGACCTCATCCAGGAACAGCGTCCCGCCGTTGGCGAGCTTGAAGCGCCCCTCTCGATTCGCAATCGCGCCGGTGAACGCGCCTCGGACATGCCCGAACAGCTCGCTTTCCACGAGCCCCGCGGAAATGGCTCCGCAATTCACTTTGACCAGCGGCCGCGGCCGGCGCGGGCTGCGATCGTGGATGGCCCGAGCAATGAGCTCCTTCCCCGTTCCCGTTTCACCCAATACCAGGACCGTGGACTCTGTTGCACCGACTTGGTCCACTTGACGCAGCAGCTCCAAAAGCGCTCGATCATTGCCCACGATCGCTCCGAAGTCGTGCTCGCTTCGGATCTCCTCCTGCAGATACGAGTTCTGCGCCTCGAGGCGGGCTTTCTCCTGCTCCATCGTCACGCGCTGCGTGATGTCCAGGAACATCGTGCGCGTGTGGCTGCCGTCCGGGCTGGGCCGTGACCACCATTCAATCCAAATCGGCTTGCCATCGCCTTTCCGTCGCAGTTCGAGCACGACTCCGCTCGTGTCCATGCCTTTGCCGACGGCCTCGAGTGCTTCGCGCACGCGCGCTTGAGCGTCGGGCGTGTCCGGCACGAAATCTTTCCCGAAGGTGGTTGGTACCTCCTCCTGCGTAATGCCGAGGACCCTCATGGCTGAGCGATTTGCGCGGATGAATTTCGAGTCGATACCCTCGTTCACATAGGCAATCGGCGCTTCGTCGAACAGATCTCGCAGGCGTTCTTCGGTCTCGAGGTGCTTTTCTTGCAAATCGGTCACGTCTCGTGACGACGCGAGCAGCTTTGCTACCTTGCCACTCTGATCGCGGATCGGGCTCACCAGCACGTGAAACCAGATTGGCTTCTTCGTCTGTGTGGTCGGAAAGAAGCCGACGAAACGACCGACCTGGCCCGAGCGCGCAGCTTCGACCGCGGCGCGTGCCTTCTCGCGATCTTCACCGTGCCAGAAGTCGAGCCAGGAGCTGCCGAGCAGTGGGCGCAGGTCGCAAATTTCCAGGGCGGCCATGCCGCCCGCGTTCATTGCCAGTAGCCGGGCGTCGAGATCGAGCAGCTTGATGCAGTCTGGGCTGCCTTCGATCAGGTGCGTTTGGAACGATTCGTCCGCTCCCTCGGGTTCCATCGGCGGTGGTCACTTCGCTAACATCGGCGGCGGCGGCGATCAAACCGCCCCGCCGACCGCGAAGGTCGCCCGCAACTCTTTCGTCGCCGACCTGTAACCGCCCTCAGTTTCGGGACGTACGACTCGCGCGACCCCTCGTTCTGCGTTCGCACGGGCCTGGCAACCGAGCGCAGGCGGAGCTCTGTCCGCAGTCATCGGCAGACGGCCAGCGGGGACGCGTTTTTCAAAGGAACCGCGAAAATGAAGAAAATATCCATCCTTCAGTTCAGCGCTATGTCGCTCGTCGCTGTCACGGCGCTACTCAATGCATGCAGTAGTGACGGTGACGATGGCGCCGGTGGTGCGGGTACCGCGGCCGGCGGAACGGCTTCCGGAGGGGCGTCAGGCGGCGGCGCGGGCGCGGGAAGAGCTGGCGAAGCAACAGCCGGGGCGACGGACGCGGGCGCGGCCGGTGAGCCGTCGACGGGCGGTGTTGGCGGAGAGGGCGGCAGCAGTGAAGGCGGCGCGGGCGGCGGCGAGCATCGCACGCGGTTCACCGTGACACTCGAGAACGTGGGGCCAACCAGGCTCTTCACCAGCGCTGGTGTCTTCAACACCCCCGTCGGCGACGCCACGGCGGGCCCGGCGACGCCGGGCAAAATGTATCAATTCACGATCGACGCGGGGAGAAAGCAGAAGCTCTCCTTCGCGACCATGTTGGCCGCAACCAACGACCTCTTTTTCGGGCCAGATGGCGGAGGCATCGCGCTTTACGACGCGAATGGTGCGCCCATCTCTGGCGATGTCACGGCCCAAGTTCATCTCTGGGACGCGGGCACGGAGGTGAATGAGGAGCCGGCGGTCGGCCCGAACACCGTCGGAAAGCAAGCCGCTGCGAATACCGGCACCGACGAACACGGCAACGTGGTCGACATCGCCAACGCGACCGACGGAGTACACTTTGCCTATCCCGCGGTCGCAGATGTGATCCAGGTGACGGTCGCGCACACCACTGACACTCACTTTTTGATCACGATCAAAGACGTGTCCGCCAGCAACGCGTTGGTCACCAGTATGGGTAACTTCGCAGCGCCGTTGTCGCCTGGCGTCTGGGTCGTTCACAATGGCCCGGATCCGTTGTTCACCGTGGGCATGCCCGATCGTGGCAAGGGGCTCGAGCATATCGCAGAAGACGGCAACCCAGCGGCACTCGGCGCGTTCGTTGCTGCCAACGCGGGCATCACCTATCCGGCATCGCCTGGCGTCTGGGTCGTTCATCGCGCGGGCTCGAAGCCGCTCTTCACGGCAGGCACGGCGGACTATGGCGATGGCATCGAAGCCATCGCCGAAGACGGCAATCCCGCGAACCTCGGGGCCAAGCTATCCACGTTGGACGGTGAGCTCGCGGGTGCGATCTTCAACACGCCAGTTGGCGCTTCTGCGCCGGGACCGATCTTGCCCGGCTCGAAGTACCAATTTTCGTTCGAAGCAAGCCCGGGTGAGGCGCTCTCCTTCGCCACGATGCTGGCCGCCACGAATGACGTCTTCTTCGGCCCCAAAGCCAATGGCATTTCCCTGTTCGACAGCAGCGGTGTGCCGATCAGCGGCGACCTCAGTGACGAGATCTCGCTCTGGGACGCAGGCACCGAAGGCAATGAAGAGCCCGGCATCGGACCAAACACGGTCACGAACCAGCTCGCCCCCAATACCGGAAACGCCGGCGAAGGTAAGGTGCAACTCCTGAGCGCGGTGAATGACGGCTTCACTTACCCCACGGTGAGTTCAGTGCTCAAAATGGGCATTGTGGCGGAGTAGCCACGTTCCTCCCGCGGCCGAACGCAGTGTAGCGCTCGGTCACGGTCGGATTCGCCAGTTCGTAGGCCGCATCCGCTTGCTCGCCGCGAGCATGCGGCCTAGAAACTGAAGCTCCTTCGAGCAATGCCCGTTAGCCCCCGCGTCGTTTCCTTCCTCAAACGAGCAGCGCATGTTCGGAAGCTGAGGATCGCCCGCGGGTTCCTGGAGCAAGCCGAGCGCCTGCAACTGAGTGTCGTCGGTCGTAACCTGTTCGACGGCGTCTTGATTGGCGTGGCTGCGGGCCTCGTCGGAGCCGCGCTCTTCGCCGGCTTCGAATATTTCCAGCGCGGCGTGCTCGAAGAACTCGCGGGCTACATTCCCCTGCGGGCGGATGGCGAAACCTTTGCCGCGAGTGAAGGAGCGCATCGCTTTCGCCCGTGGCTTCTGCTCGTGCTGCCGGCATTGGGCGGCTTGGCGTGCGGGCTCGTTTGCCGTTTGGCACCCGAGACTCGTGGCGGCGGCGGGGACGCAATGATCGAGGCGTTTCACCTGCACGGCGGCCTGATCCGACGCCGAGTGATCTGGGTGAAGGCGCTCGCATCCATGTTCACACTCGGAACGGGCGGAGCGGGTGGCCGCGAAGGGCCCACGATGCAAATCGGAGGCGCTCTCGGCGGTCTCGTCGGGCGCTGGCTGCGCGCTTCCGCTCGCGAACGGCGCGTGCTGATGGTCTCGGGCGTTGCGGCCGGCATGTCCGCGGTGTTCCGCTGCCCGTTGGGCTCCGCGTTGCTGGCGGTCGAAGTTTTGTACAAGGACGGCTTCGAGTCGGAAGCGCTGATCCCGGCGGTGCTGTCGAGCGTCGTCTCCTATTCGGTCGTGATCTCGCTCTTTGGCGAGAGCACGCTGTTCGCGCGTGTACCGCGCTTTCCGTTCGTGCCCGCCCACTTGCCGCTCTTCGGCTTGCTGGCCTTGTTGATCGCAGCGCTCGCGACCGCGTTCGTGCGCGTTTATCGCGGAGTGCACCAGCTCTTCGAGCGGTTGCCGATTGCGGATTGGGCGCGGCCCGCCGCGGGCGGACTGTCGCTGGGCATCCTGTGTACCCCCGCGGTCGTGCTGGTCGGCAATTACCTGCATGCGCCGGGCGAGGGCCTCGGGATTTTGGGGGGTGGCTATGGTGCGGTACAAATGGCGATCGCTGGCTCGCCCTGGTTGCCGCCGGGCTGGATTGCGGTGGGCTTGCTGGTGGCTCTCTCGCTAGCAAAGTTGTTTGCGGCGTCGCTGACCATCGGCTCGGGTGGCAGCGCCGGGGACTTCGCGCCGTCGCTCGCGATCGGCGGCCTGTTCGGTGGCGCGTTCGGCCGCGCGGCGCAGCTTTTGACGCACGACCCGCGCTTGCAACCGGGAGCATTCGCGCTAGTCGGGATGGGCACTTTTTACGGCGGAATTGCCCATGTTCCGCTGAGCGCGTTGGTGCTCGTCTGTGAGCTGGCCGGCAATTACGATCTGCTCGTGCCCTTGATGCTGGCGCAAGGCATCGCCTTCGTCGCGCTGCGCAATCGTTCGCTCTACCCGTCGCAAATGCCGACGATGCGGGACTCACCGGTGCACCGCGATGCACTCTTGCTCGATGTCCTGCGCCGGATCCACGTGCGTGATTTGATGAAAGGCCAAGCGCCACCGGTCTGCTTCTTCAAGCACACGCCTGTCTCGGAGCTCCTCCAGCACGCGAGCCGCGCCAGCGACCAAGACGTCTTCCCCGTGCTCGACGGCGACAATCGCCTGATCGGCCTGGTCACAGCCAACACCTTGCGCTTGTTGTCATCGGAACTAGCGCATGCGCGCTGGACCCTGGCCGCTGATCTTCTCCAACCTGCAATCTCAGTGACGCCCGAAGACGACTTGCGCGTCGCCACGGAGTCGATGATTGCCAATGAGCTCCGGGAAATTCCGATCGTTTCGAGCGACAACCGGGTACTGGGAATGCTCGATGAATCCGACATCGCGGAGGTCTATTTGAGGGCCGCCGTGCGCGCGGAAGTTGCGGAGCGAGGCAGCCGCTCGCCACGCAGTTGACGCGGGAGGCCCAAGATGACGAACCATTCGCCGAGCCTGGAGCAGCAGGCACACTTGGCGCAGTCGATTCTATCGACGCCCGCTGCCGCGGAAGCCGCCAAACTCGAGTGGGCACAGGCGACCGCCTGTCGAGCCGTGGCCGCAGCGATGGCACTTCGCGACCCGGATTCGGGCGCGGGAGCGCACGAGTCTTCGGCCGGTATGGCCATCTTTGCCGGCGTCGGTAGCCCTTTGACTCAAGGCATGGCGATGGGCTTGCGCGGTCCCGTGAGCGCTGGCGAAATCGATGCCATCGAAGCGCAGCTTTGCCCAGCAGGGGTCGGCTCGCGTCAGGTCGAGGTGTGCGCGTTCGCGGATCCCAGCCTGCTGACCGTGCTTGCTGCGCGCGGCTATCGCGTGAACGAATGGCAGCTGGTGTGGACGCGGCAGATTACAGAAGAGCCGCTCGAGCCGCCAGCGCCCGAGCTCGATGTCCGTCGCGTGCAACCGGGCGAAGAAGAGCTGTACTGGCGCGTTACGCTGGCCGGCGCGCTCGAGACCGAAGCGGTGCCAAGCTCGGCGATCGCATTGCTCTTGCCCTGGTCGTTCGCCGAGGGCTACGAGTCGTATCTGGCCTGGTACGGCGATGAACCGATCGGGGGCGGCACACTTTCGCTCGCAGACGGCGTCGCGTTCGTCAATGGCAGCGGCGTGCGCCCTGCGTTTCGGCGCCGAGGCGCGCAGGGGGCGCTGATCCGCGCGCGCCTTCAGCGCGCTCGCGAACTCGGCTTCTCACTGGCGTGCTCGAACACCCAACCGGGGACGGCGTCGCGACGCAACATGGAGCGCCATGGCTTCTCGGTCGCGTATCCCAAAGTGGTGATGGTCGCTGGCGATTGAAGTACCATCCTGACCGCGATGGCCTACGACCAGAAGATTGCCGAACGCGTGCGAGCGATTCTCGCCGAACGGGGAGGCGTTAAGGAGAAGCCGTTGATGGGATCGTTGGCCTTCATGGCGAACGGATCCATGTGCTGCTCCGTGGGTCGCGACAATCTCTTGGTTCGCGTTGACGCCGCGGGGCGAGAGCGGCTGCTGGGCGAGCCGTTCGTGTCGCCGATGAAGCTGGGCAGCCGGACGATGAAGGGCTTCGTACGCGTTGCTCCCGAAGGCTTTCGAACTCGCGCCCGGCTAGCGAAGTGGATCGAGCTGGGCATCGCGGCCGCGCCAGCCGTGCCGCGCAAACGCCGCAATCCTCGCTGATCGATCGAGACCTCGCGCGGCATAACGAACGATCTCTTGCGCCGTTTCTCGCTACTCTCGAGAGAGAGCGGAATTTGGCAGCAGGAGTGGAGAAAAAAGGCAGAATGAAGGCACATCTTCGGGCATTGTTCGTCCTCGCGATCAGCGCGGGCGCCTCCTCCTGCGGCTCGGACGGCGCGAGTGAGAAGGACGGCGCAGCGGGCAGCGCTGCGACCGGCGCGGCTGGACGATTGGGCGCGGCCGGCGCGTCGGGGGCAGCGACGAATGGCGCAGGCACGGCGGGCCTCTCACACCTGGCCGGCGCAGCCAACGGTGGCGGCGCCGCTACCACGGATGGCGGCGCCGCAGGGTTGGCTACGGGCGGCGGGGGGCTCGCGGGCGCAGGGACGTCCGCAGCCGCAGGCACGAGCGGCGCGGGCACGAGCAGCGGGGGCACGAGCAGCGCGGGCGCGAGCAACGCCGGCAACACGAGCGGCGGGAGCGCGGGCAGTTCGAGCATGGGCGGCGGTTCGGGCATGTGCCGCGGGATCGCCAGCACCAGTACCCGTCCGCAGCTCAGCGCCACCGACGCGGCCAAGTACACCATCGTCAAGTATCTAGCGCAGTCGGACAACTGGGATCCAACCCCGGGGCTGGGCAACGCTAGCTCTTTCACGGCAAACTTCACAGTCGCTGCGGATGGCAGTGGTACTCACACCACCGTCCAAGCGGCGATCGACGCGGCTGCCACGGGCAGTGCTCGGCGCTACATCGCGATCAAGCCGGGCAGCTACCGCGGCGCGGTCTCCTACTCGGGCTCGACTCCGATCACCTTGTACGGTTTGGATGCGGACGCGACCAAGGTAGTCATCGTCAACAATCAATCAGCAGAGTCGGCGGGCGGCACCGGCAAAAGCGCGACCTTCACCAGCAAGTCGAATGGCCTGCAGCTGCTGAACCTCACCGTATCGAATGACTTCGCCACGCCCGCGAGTGGTACCAACATTCAAGCCGTGGCGCTGTATGTCATGGGCGACAAAACCGTGCTACAGAACGTTCGCTTGCACGGCTTTCAGGATACGCTGTTCACCGATCTGGCGTCCGAGTCTGCCGTCACGCGCGTGTACATCAAGAACAGCTTCATCGAAGGCGATACGGACTTCATCTTCGGCGCCGCCACGCTCGTGATCGATCAGAGTCGCATTCATTATCTGTCTTCCCGCAAGGCGGGCGGCGCTTGCCTCGCGCCCAGCACCCGCGCCAGCAAAGATTACGGATTCCTGGTGATCAACAGTGAATTTTCGGCGGATGCGAACGCAGCTGCCAACAAAGTCTCGCTCGGTCGCTCTTGGGATCAGGGCGGCGTCACGCCGACACCCAACGGGCAAGCTGTGTTGCGTGAGTGCGTGCTGGGCGCGCACGTTCGTCAATCGGATCCGTGGGCCGCGGCCGCCACTTCTTCGCGCCCATTCAGCGCCAGCGGCAACCGCTTCTTCGAATACTGCAACAGCGGGGGTGGCTCAGGTCACTAAAATTTGTCGATGGTCACGCGCGCCGTCGCTTTGCGGCCCTGCCTTCGGCGGCGCGTTGCGTGTCCAACTCCGCCACTCATCGAGTGATTCGGAACAGCAGTGAGGCAACATTGAGCGTGGCGCGATGGCTCACTGATTTGCGCGCGAATCACTTGGTCTAAGCCAAAATCTTGCGCTAGCACGAGCGGAGGAGGCCAGATGAAAACTCAAAAGCTGTATCGCGGACGCCTGATCGATCATCTCCACCTCGTGACCAGCGAGCTGTCTGCCAGCAAGCGCTTCTACAAGGCAGTGCTCGCTGCTATGGATGTGCCGATTGGCGGTGAGGGGGACGACTATTTCTGGGCAGATGAGCTGTTCGTCTCCGATCAGCACAGCAAGAGCTCACAGGGCAAGGTGACCGGGCGAGCTCACTTCGCGTTCCAGGCCGAGAGCCGCGATCAGGTCGAGCAGTTTTACCGCGCGGGCCTCGAAGCAGGCGGCACGCCCAACGGCGAGCCCGGGGAGCGGCCCTATCATCCCGGCTATTTTGCAGCCTTCTTGCTCGATCCCGACGGAAACAACGTCGAAGCGGTGTTCCACGGTGTGGCCAAGCGTTCCACCCCGGCAGTTGAGCTCGAATTCTAGGCAAGGGCCGAGCGGCCTCGTCCTACCGCTCGGTGAGCGAAGTCCGCCGTGTCAGTCACATGACACGGGTGCATGCCTCCGGCCGTCAGGGTATTCCGCTGAAATCGCGCCCACTCCGGAGGGTAAGAGGAACCGGTTCCTGTGCCAACACGGTCCTGAAACACTGCTCGATCGACCCGACTTATCGAACTGTGTTTCAGGGCTAAGGGTTCTCTTTCGCACGGCCGTTTGCTTGGCTCGAGGCGGGGAACGCTTCTGGCTTCATCGAACCACACCATGTCGAACGCATCCCGCCGCGCGCTCTCATCGCACCCCGATCAGCACGCCTCTGCTCGCCGCGTCGTGAGTCAGGTTTGGCCCAAGGCCTCCGCGCCGGAGCCAGAGACCACCGCGGAGGTGATTCCGCATGCCGTGTTGGCTCGCAATCGACCGTTGCTGTTCGTCATCCAAGGCCCGCTCTTGGGCAGCGTGTACGCCGTGCAAGGCGCGTCCGTGCTGATCGGACGCGGTAGCCACGCGGGCGTGATCATCGGCGACGATACCGTTTCGCGCGAGCATGCCCGCATCTCGCTGCGCAACGGCAACTCTTTCCTGGAGGACCTCGGCAGCCAAGGCGGCACTTACCTGAACGGGGTGCGGATCACCGCGCGCACGCGCCTCTCGGATGGCGATCAAATCGGTCTGGGTCGCAGCTCGCTGATCAAATTTTCGCTAGTCGATCAACTCGAAGAGCAAGCCATGCTCACGTTGTTCGAGCTGACCTTACGTGACCCACTGACGCGGGCTTACAATCGTCGCTACTTCGAGCGCCGCTTGCTGGAGGAGCTGTCGTTCGCCCGCCGTCAGGGCACGCCGCTTTCACTCTTGATCATCGACATCGATCACTTCAAGCGCGTCAACGACAGCTATGGTCACCCCGTGGGGGATCTGGTTCTCGAGCGCGTGGCCTCCAGCATTCAACGCGTGGTGCGGCCCGAAGACGTGCTCGCCCGCTATGGCGGAGAAGAGTTCGTGGTGATCGCTCGCCAAACTTCGCTGAACAATGCAAAAGTGCTGGCCGAGCGCATCCGGCGTCACGTGGCCGCGTTGTCCGTCGCGCTACCCGGTGAACAGCTTCAGGTCACGGTCAGTATCGGTGTCGCTGCACTGGGCGAGGAGGCCGAATACTCCTCCCGCGAAGAGCTGGTCGCCGCCGTCGATGCCGCGATGTATTGCGCCAAGGGCGCGGGCCGGAACCGCGTCTGCACGGCTTCACCGCTGAGCGATGTCTCGGCGAGCGCTGGCGACTGACTCCTTGCGCGAGGGCCCTAACCGGCGAGCTCTGCGCGCGAGCCGGGATTGGTCACCACGATTTTTGCGTGCGCGCCGAGCGGCGGCGGCGGCAAATCACCACCTTGCCAAATCACGACCGCGTCGGAGAGGTCTGGCCCATAGCCACGCTCTTCGCGAGCGTACGGCAGCATGCGCGCAAAGCGTCGCGTGAGCAGCTGGGAATCGTCGAAGCACGCGCCGTTGACCGGGTTGTAAAGAACGACATATATCGCTCTTCGCTCCGCCTGCAGCGCAGCCTCCACCGAGCGGACCACCTTGAGCACCTGTTCTCTGCCGAATGGATGATACAGAAACAACACGATGTTGCCCGCGGGCAGGGGGAAGGCCGTGGCGTCGCCCACTTCCACGCGTATCGGTGTCCGATGCGGAAAGCGCGCCGCAATGATGGCCGCGTTGGCCTGCGCGGCGCGAGCCAACTCGGGTGAAAGCTCGATGCCAACGATGTCCCGAAACGGAAACTCGGACGCGACCAGCAACGGGCGCCCCTTGCCGCAGCCCAGGTCGACGAAAGAACAGGTCTCTAGCTGAGGTAGGCGCGCGAGTGTTTCACGCAGCACACTGGGCTGCGAGCCGCCGTAGACCGTCGCGTGGGCGAATGCTTCGTGACCGCCTTTCGCTTGCAGCTCATCGGCGGACACGGTGCCACTGGTATCGGTCCCGTACTCGCGGTCGAAGGGGTGCACGCGATCCCAACCACCGCCGTAGAGCGCATTGCTGCCGGGCAGATTGCGCAGCGCGCGCCGCACTCGATGATGGTAGAGCACTCGTGAGACGAGTGGCAGCAAGCTCGCGACGCGGATCCCAGCCTTGAGCCTGTCTTTGATCGCCATGCTGTCATTGGATTAGCTAGCACGACTCGCTGTTTCCAGGACGAGCGAGTTCGGTGTAATTGACTCACGATTCTCGGCGCCGCGGCACCGAACGTGGCGCATTTCCCCAAGTTCAGAGCCGCCTGGCCACGATCCGCGCGTGTCGCGCTAGGGTCTGTCCCTGATTGCTCAGGCACCCGGAAACGTGCCCGTGCCCGAAAGAGGCAACGGGCGCGGCGGATGGCCGATCGGGTGGGATGGATCTGGATCACGAGCGTTTGGATGTTTACCACCTCGCGTTAGATTTTCTGGTTCTCGCCAGTGAGATCATCGAAGGGTTGCCTCGCGGCCGAAGCCACCTCTCGGATCGCGACCACCGCAACGTAGTTGCGGAGAGTCTTGTCGTAGCGGGTAGCGAAACGGCGAGCCTGCTTGAGCAGACCAATTAGACGATCGGAAGTGGGCGAAGATCCATCGACTCCCCCATGGAGCACACGCGCCATCCAATGGACAGCAAATTTTTCCACCTTCCGGGCACGGGCACGGGCACGGGCACGGGCACGGGCACGTTTACGGGAGGACCTGAATTCAGGGACAGACAGCTAGTTCATAAGCACTTGCCCACTCTCGTGGGGGCTGAGCAGAGCCCCGCGCCACAACTGTCGCGCGACAAGACGTAACCATAGAAGCATGCGACGAGATCGTCGCCATCGCATTCGGATTCGGGATCGGGTGACCGATACGGCACGTCTTTGCAAACCGCGACTGGATCTGCTTCGAGCGCGCAAAACGCGCGGCGCGTGTTGCGTCCGCTCAAAGCATCCGGCTCGTTCGAAGTGACGCAGAATTGGCCCTTGTTGACGAGGGGCGTGAACGAATTGCCGACGCCAGCGCGTGGATTCAATGCGCAATCGTAGCTCGAGCTCGCGTAACCATTTCGACATCCCGTCACCACCGAGCCTTCGCAGACCGGATCGCTACCACCGTTGCAGGCCGGATCGGGTCCATGCCCGGCGGCGCAGAAGGCGCCCTGGTCGTCGATTTGGCACGTCCCAGCGTGGCAATCGTCTTCTTGGAAAATGGTCGACTTGCCTTTGACGTCCACCGCAATCTTACAATTCAAGGCGACGTTGTCGTCACAGCGCGCTTCGGGAATGTGACAGTCGCTGCCGCTCTGGCAGCCACCGAGTAGGCTTGCGGCAAGGGCCGCCAGCGCCGCGCTCCAACGGGGGGTGTGAAACCGCGGCACACCTCGCGTGGACTGCTGTGCGATCCTCAGCTTGAATTTGGGCTGAAGTAGGTAGTTTTCCGAAATGCGGATGAGCACGATCCGAGCCAGCAGCAGGATGCGTGCCAGGAAGGCAACCGCCAACCGGCCCCCCTTCACGCGCCTGCCAGCCTGAATCGTCATTGGCTGCAGCTGATGAACGAGCTCGCCTCGCTCGCGGGCTCTCCCGCGCCCACGAAGCGCAGCAGCCGCCTGTTATTGCTGGGGCATTGCGCGACCAGCGCCGGGTTCCCGAGCGGAGCGGATGCGCCGCTGGCGTCGGTCCGCATTTGATCGATCTCGCAGAAACCCGCGACACTTGGGCCTGGCGATGGTTCGTTTTGGCACGCGTACAGCTCCGAGTCTGGGTCGCTGGCGAGGCCAGGTGTTTGCACGATCTCGCAGCCGCAAAAGGTAGCGCAGTTGACGGTCGTCGCGCTATCGCAGGCGCCGCTGGCTCGCATCTGTTTTCTGATCGCAGTGAGCAGCGAGGCGCCCAAGGGCGCGCGCGCGGGTTGCGAGCAATCGCACGCGCCTGGTTTGAGCTCCGCGATTGTGCAAGGAACTCGTCCGTCGCTGTCGCTGCCAGGCAGACCCGCATTGAGCGAGCGCGGCAAACACTTTGGCGGTCCGCCCCCCTGACCCAAGACGATCTGATCGACAAAGCGATTCTGCGCACCGCCCGAATCGCCCACGCCGCCTGAATCGCTCACTCCCCCTGAATGCCCTGCGTCACCCCCGCTACCCGCCGCACCCGCGCCACCGGGTGCCATTCCGCCTGCAGGAGCGCTCAGCTCACCCGCCGTACCGCCACTTGCGCTCGCGCCGGATGTACCGCTAGGCGGGCTCGGTGAAGCGACCTCTGCGCCCGAAGTGCAGGCACTGACCAACGCGCTGACCAGCACGGTCCCCAGCCACCCGCCGCTCGGTTTTCGCATTCGAGCAGGATACGCCGGTAGTCGTCGAGTACCAACACGACGCGCTACCGGCCTCGAGCCCTTACTTGGCGACCGCTGGCTCGAAATCCAAGAACAGCACGCCCGGCGATCCGAGGCTGAAGGTCTTGCTGAAGGAGCTGCCGCAGAGCGCGTGCGACACGGGTTCGGCCGGCGAATCCATAGTGCTGCGGAGGGTTGCCCAGTCGCTCGCGGACATGGCATCCATGTTCTTTTTGCCCGCGCTATCCCAGGTGGCGAACGAGTTGCCGTGCGCGTCGTCGATGCGGTACGCGGTGACGTCGTAGGCCATCGTGGGGTTCATGCCCGTCACGGTGATGCCGATGTCCTGCGCCTTGCCGATCTCGTAGTACTTGTCGTCTTGGTAGCCTGCGCCCGGGTTCTGGCCGCTGTACAGGATCACCTGCAGGCCATTGTTCTTGGTGCTGCGGGCGGCCATGCCGCCCACGTTGTTGCCACCGGTGACGTCGAGCGCCAATTGCTCATCGCCCATTTGCGCGAGGAACCGATACGCGTTGTAAGCGGGCTTCTTGATGTTCTCGCGATTCACGAGACCCATCGCGCCGATGAACGGTTTCTGCTCCGCGCTGTAGTCCGCTTTGTCTTCGTAGCCTTCGTCGAACACGTCCGATAGCGTCCACCAAGCGTAGGCGATCGGGAAACGGCGCTTGTCCTTGGCGCAGCGCTGCGCAATGTTCGAATAGGTTTGCGCGACGAACGTGGCGCCTTGAATCGTCTCTTGCGGCTCCCACGCAGGTTCGTCCGTGCCGCCGAGCAAGCCGAACTCCCAGGTCGGGCCGAACTCCGTCACCGCGATCTGCACCGAGTTTTTGTTGTAGCTGTCCAGCAGATCGAGGCCCTGGAAATAGCCATTCACCGCGCCATCGAGGAAGGCCCAGGTATGGTACGAAAAGAAGCCGAGCGGGCCGTTGGTGCTCTTGATGTGCTCGAGGAACGAGACGCCCGCGTCCGGCAGCTTGTCGGCTTGGCTCGATACGGGACCGCCCACGCGGCCGTTGGGCAAAACAGCGCGCACGCCCGCGGCCGACTTGTCGTACAGCTTCAGGTAGTCGTCGAAAGTGCCCTTCCAAAATTTGCCGTTGCAACACTCGGGCTCGTTCCAGACCTCGAAGTACCAGGAATTCACGACGTCGGCGCCGTACTTGTCCACGCTGTGCTGGACGAACTTTTGCACTAGCTCTTGCCAGCGATCGTAGTCCTTCGGCGGAGAAACGATCATCTTCCAATCGAAGACGGTCAGGGATGGGTCTTTGGCCAGTGCCGAGGGCATCGACGCCAGCTCGACGATCGGCGCGATCTTGTTGGCGACCAAAAAGTCGAAGATGATGTCGGAGCGCGTGAAGTCGTAGACCGGGTTGCCGTTTTCTTCGCGGTAGATCCCGACATCGTCGTGGAATAGGCCGTGCGCGCGCACGCTCCTGAGCTCGAGGTTCTTGACCGCATCCAAGGTCTGCGCCTTGAGCGCGTCGGACCAGCGCATGCCGTCGTGGTTCAGCTTGTCTTGCCCTTGGAACGCGGCGGGTAATTGAGTCTGATTCAGGTACAGCCCAATCCGTCCGAGGCCGAACGTGGTCCAGAAGTGCGGCAAACCGCCCAACGATGAATCACCCGCCGCGACTTTGACGGAAGCTTTGCTCACGTCGTCGGCGGGGAAAGTGCCTTGGCAGGCGATGGTCTCGACTACGGCCGCGCCACCGACGGGCATGAAGGCACCGCCGTTGCTCATGGTACCGCCAGTGCTGGTCCCGCCGCTATTGGTCCCGCCGCTGTTGGTCATTCCGGCACCGTTGCTGGCTCCGCCGCTGGTGGCCGAAGTTCCTGCGACGCTGGTGTTGGTCCCGCCGCCGTTCGCGTCCGTGCTGCTGTCACCGTTGTCGCACGCGCTGGCAACCAACCCCAGCGGGATCATCAGTAGGCCAATCGTCTGAGAACGCAGGAAAGAAAGAACCGCCGATCGACCATTCATCGACTGCTTTCTATCGTAACTTCCGCCCGCGGCCACGCCTTTCGCCATCTCGGCCGAGCCGCGTGCGCATTCACGAGGCGGGAACGCAAGTACGCTGCAATTTTAGACGCTCTGTGCAGAGACCCGTCTCCTGATGATCAGGGACAAGGTTTAGAAAGACGTTTGTCTTCGCTCTCGAGATCGCGCTCGCGCAGGCGCGCGGGCCAGCTCCGGTCGCACGCACGCGGGGTACCGACACTCGACGCCGAAGGCTGAGACGACCCGCGACGTGTTTGGTGACCATCAATCCAAATCTCTTTGCTCGCTTTCGAGCAAACGGATCAGCGCTTCGAGGCCGAAAGTAAAGGCGGGCGCGAAGTCGCACAAGGAGAGGTAGGGAGCCATTTCGACTAGGTGGGGATAGCGCTCGGCGAGATCTGCTTGCTGCGGCGCCGTGGGCGGGGTCGGATCAGGGCGCGCCTCGGAGCCTGCGATCTCGGCGAGCAACGCACCGTTGCACCAACAGCCCACGAGCAAGACGAACTCTGCCGCGCGCTCGGGCCCGAAGCCCGCGCTGCGCAGCGTCGCCGACGCCGTTTCGAGCATGCGGAAGCCTTCCGGGCGGTTCACGGGGCGCGTCGCGAGCAGGCTGAACGCGCGCGGGTGGGCGAGCGCCACGGCTCGGTAGGAGTGGGCAAAGCCGCGCAAGCGAGCCTGCCAGGTGCCCTCGGCCGGTGCTTGGATCTCGGCCATCAGTAAACCCGCGACGGCATCCATCACCTCGCCGCGGCTCTTTAGGTGATGGTAGAGCGACATCGTCTCGCAGCCGAGTGTGGCGCTGAGCTTGTGCATGCTGAACCCGTCCAGACCGTGGCGGTCGATCAGCTTGAGCGCGCCGCGCGCGATCCGCTCTGGAGAGAGTGGACGGCGCTGCCGCGGTGACTTGGAGCCTGCCATGGCTAGCTCCTTACGCCATCAGGCCGTAGACGCGACCAGCCTTATGTCGTAAGGTTTGGGTGTGGCTGAAGAACAGAGGGAAAAACAAGGTTCTCGCGGGTCCGGAGGCGAGCGCTTTCGGCGCGTCGCCAGCTACTACGGAGCCACCTTTCTGACGACTCACGCGCTGGTTGCCGGCTATTTGCTGTGCGGCGGGTCCTGGCGTCGGCTGGACTCTTTCGTGTTTGCGAACCTGGCCATGCTGGTACCAGGCCTGGTCGCGGCCGGCACGGCACGCTTTCTCTTTCGAGAGCCGGTGCCGCGTGTGCTCGGGCTTTCATTGCGTTTCAATCGCTGGTTCGTGTTCGCTTGGCTCGTCCCGGTGCTGTTGTCGTGCGCCACGCTGCTGCTCGGTTTGTTGCTGCCAGGGACGGCGTATTCGGCCTCTCTCGCGGGACTCAGCGCGCGCTTCGACCTGACTCCGGAGCAATTGCGACAGTTCGTCCGCCCGCTCGGTTCGCTTTCTCCGATCCAATCGTTGTTCGCCCAGGCACTGCTTTTCGGCCCGACTCTGTCAGCCCTCGCCGGCCTGGGTGAGGAAGCCGGTTGGCGAGGGCTGCTTCACAGCGAGCTCGAAGGCCTGGGCTTCTGGCGAGAGTCTTGGAGCGTTGGCCTGCTCTGGGGCGCTTGGCATCTGCCGCTCGTGTTCGAGGGCTACGGCTTTCCCAATCATCCCTTCGCTGGCGCGGGCCTGCTGATCGCCTTTACGCTGCTCGCCGCTCCGTTGTACACCTTCGTGCGTATTCGCGCACGGTCCACGCTCGCTTGCGCCATTTTCCACGGCTCGTTCGCGGCCAGCATGCTGCTCACGTTTGCACCCATCGCGGGCGGCAACGAGCTCACCGTCGGCTTGCTGGCGGTCCCCGGCGTGCTGACGATGATCCTCGCGAACGTCGGGCTCGCTTGTCTGCCCGTGCGCTACCGCCGGGTCGATGCATTGCCGACGAACACTCGGAAAAAGTAGAGCATTCAGTCGAATTCCAGAAGTTGCAGGTTCAAAAGCGCGACTCGTTCCGTCGGTTCGGAGGCAGCCACGATCGATTGGATTTCGCGAAAAGTGCCGCGCAATAACGCGCGGATGCGCTCGTAGTCGGCCCGCGAACAGCTCATGACGTTGTAGGCGTAGAAGTCGCGGCGCCGTCGTTCGATGACTCGCCGATAACCGATGGCGCTCCAGTGACGAATCAATACGTTCAGGTCGTCGGGCGCGCCGCGTGTATCGACGGTGAGCGGTCGAGCCTGACACCAGAGCCCGTTTTGTGAGCGAACCACTGCGGCTTCCTGGAGACGACGCAAGGCGTCCTGGGCCACCGCGACCGGGATCCCGAGGCGCAGCGCGACGAACTCGTCGTTGTGGCTCGGCAGTGAACGATAGTCCGCGATTTCCAGCACTCTGAGCACGGCTTCGGTCCATGGCGCATCGAAGGCAAGGCGTTTTGCCGCGCGCATGGCTTGATAGCGTGTCAGCAGCGAGGGGACGCTTTCGATGGGAACGAGCGCCGCTACGAGATCGGGCAAGCGACCCGTGATCGCGTCCACGCAGCGGAAAAAATCCGGCAATCGCGGCTGCGCTGCCGCACTGAACCAACGCGCCAAGGCGAAGCGTGAGCAACCCGCGCGTGCCGCGATGTGCGCGAGCGGAGTCGTGCCCCGGATTGCGGTGAGCCAAGGAGCAAGCGCGAACCGGCCTGCGGAATCGGACAGCGGTGGGGCCGCTGCGTGGAACACCGAGAAGGCGCCGGTCACGTTCACCCCGAAGAGTTGTGCCGCGCGCAGCGCCTCGACCGCGGTGGGGAAACGGCGCGCGTGTTCCCAGTCGGTAATCGGATTCGCCCGATAGCCAAGCCGGCGCGCGAACGCCCGCTGCGAACGCTCGCCGCGCAGCGCCCGAAGGACCTCCGCGGCGGCTTGCTCGACCCGGCCACTGCCCGAGCTGTCAGCTCCTGAGTTTCCCGGATTCGCTCTCACGGCGGACGATTCTGCGCATAGAAAGTTCAAATAAGGGAAAATTATGCTCGGCAAGCGACTCTGGCGCGCCCATAGTCGAGGGCATGCGTACTCGGCTCTGGTTGCTGATGGGGGTGGTCGCCTGGGCGTCCGCGGCCTGCCTTGGCGGCCAGTCTGGGACCGAGGGCGCGCCTGATGGTCCCAGCGTTCGTGCGGGCAGTGCGGGCAACGCGCAAGCCGGTGAGAGTGGAGCAAGCGACGATGGCGCGGGAAATGGCGGCAAGCATCAATGACGGTTTCAACGAGTCAGTTCGCTCGTCGTCGGTCGCTGGTGTGGGCCGTGGCTCTGATCGGCATCGGAGCCACCAACGGCTGCTCGGATTCGGACTGTCCGGAGCCGAGGCCTCAATGCCCGTACTACGTCACCTTGGAGATCGGGAGTTCGGCGGGGGAGCCGCTGAACGGCGTGGTGGCAACGGTGTCAGGTCAGCCCTTGACCTGTAGTCCGACTCCAACGGGGGCAGTCTGTGAGGGCGGGATTGGCGGGCCTTTACATATCGAAGCGCCCGGCTTTCGAGCGGTGGACGTAGACTCGGAAGTGACACGGACGGATGGTCCAAGCTGCGGTTGCCCGAGCTTCACACGAGAGCCTTCCACGGTGACGCTCATTCCGAGCTAGTCTCCGACGCCGCACCCGGAGCTGGCGAGCTCCGGGGTCAAGCCTCGAAGCTAGGCTTGACCCGCGCTGGAGCGCCTGCCTAGCGTTCGCACGATGCTGCTCGACGCCGCTTCCCGCGCCGGCGCGGGCATCTCGAAAGCCCGCGCTTGGCTGCGCCGTCACCTGCTGGTGGCCTCGGTTGCGGTTGGTTCGTCGATCTTGATGACCTGGCCGCTCTCGCTCAGCCCTGGCCATCAGCTGCTGCGTACCGCGTATTTCTGGGATGCTTATACGAACGCGATGATCATGGGCAGCCGCGTGGATGCGTTGCTCGGGCGCGGCGCGCTGTCGCTCTACGATGACTATTTTTTCGCACCGCTGCCCAATTCGATCGTCTTCAACGAGAACCATTTCGGGCTCTCGCTGCTGTTCGCTCCGTGCTACTTGCTGAGTAGAAATCCACTCCTTTCGTACAACCTGACGCTGCTGGCTTCGTTGTCGCTGTCGGTGTTCTTCACTTACTTACTGGTGTTGCGCCTGACGAGCAGCGCACACGCCGGGCTGATCGCCGGAGTCGCGTTCGCTTTCTGTCCCTACGCGTTGTTCGAAATGGGGCGCATCCAGCTGGTCGCGACGCAGTGGATCCCCGCTTGCTTCCTGTTCCTACATCGCGCCTTGGAGGGACAGCGGGCAAAGGACTGCATCGGCTTTTGGCTGTGCATCCTGCTGCAGATCGGGACGTGCCTCTACTACGCCATGTTCCTGTTGCCGCTCTTGGCTTTGGCGGGCGGCATCTTGCTGCTCAGCGAGCGCCCCTCGCGGCGGTTCTTGGCTTGGTTTGCCGGGTGCGCGCTGGGCGCGGGCCTGGTGGCGTTCGCGATGGTCCATCCGTACTTCAGCGCGCGGCACAATTTCGATCTGCAACGGAGCCTCTCGTTTGCCTCCAGCTACGACGGGAAATTCGCCTTCTTCGCCAACGTGCCCGAGACCAACCGCACGTTGACTGGGATGCACTTCCAAGACACGCAGGGCGGCGCGCACGAGGAGATCGCGTTCCCGGGCTTCTCGGTTTTGCTCCTTTCGCTGATGGCGCTCGCTGTCCCCGCCATGCGCGCGCTGCGGCGCGTTGGCGCGAAGCAAGCGCTGGTCACGCTCCTGCTCTGGTCCGCGCTCACGACGCTGGCCGTCTCGTTCGCCTTGCTCGAGGGTGACATGCTGCCGGGCGTGCTCGTGTTCGCCGCGGGAGGGCTTTCGTGGGTCTGGGCGGGGCGCCTCGTACCGCAGCCATTTGGCGGGAAGCTCGGCGTGTATTTCGCGCTGCTGTTGCTGGCGCTGGCGCTGTTCTTGGGCCTCAATCCGCGGCCGGAGGGCGCGGGCGCGCTGCGCGGGCTTTACTACTATTTTTACCGCTACGTTCCCGGGTTCGACGGCATCCGTAAGGTGAGCCGGCAAGCGGTGATGACCACGTTCGTCATCGACATCCTTGCGGGCTTCGGCCTCAGTTGGCTTTTCGCGCAGCTGCGCCGAGCCTGGCTGCGCGTGCTGACGGCGGCCGTGCTGCTGAGCGCGCTCGGCTACGAGCTGCGTTGTTTCCCGCATCCGGTCGAGCCAGTATGGGCTGGCGAGCAGGTGCCCGCGTTGCTGCGTTTCGCGGCCACGCTGCCCGCAGCTGACCTGGTCGCCTCGGTGCCGCAAGACGGGGGACGGCGGCGCTTCGTCGGCGATGCGGGCATGGCGCTTCACAACTACCTGGCGCTTTATCACCGGCACCGTTTCGTCAACGGCCAGTCGAGCTGGCAGCCGCCCGTCACCGAGCTGGCGCAACGCGCCATCGCACGGCTGCCCGATGAAGCCGCGCGCCGCGCGCTGCTGTCGATCGGGACTCGCCATCTGCTCATCTACGGCGAGGATCTGGAATCGACGCAGGCAGGCTTGGCCGCGGAGCTGGCGGCGCGGCCCGCGCAGTATCAGCGCCGCTTCGAGCGCGGCTCGTACAGCGCGTTCAGCCTGCTCGGCGCCCAAGATCCGAGCCTCGAGCTGCTCGAGCCGCCCCCGCTGCCCGCGTTCGCGCGGCTGATTCCTGCCGAGGAAATCCACGCCCAAGCCTCACTCGAATCGGACCGCGCAGGCCTGGCCTTCGACGGCTCGGAGGATACCGCTTGGACGAGCGGCCGCGATCAGGAGCCTGGCCAATACTTCGAGCTCGAACTGAACGAGCCGCGCTCGATCATCGCGCTCGAAATCGACGCCCCCGGGCAAGTGCTGGATGTGCCGGTTTCGTATCGGCTCAGCGCTGGCAACGGTGCGCAGGATCTCGGGGTAATCGCGGAGCAGAGCGTGCTGCGCTTCTATCGTGCGCAGATCTTCTCGCCCGAACGCTTCGTCTTCCGCTTGGTCTTTAGGCGTCCCATCTTTGCCGATCGCCTGCGCTTCACGGTGGAGCAGCCAGTTCCGGGCTGCTACTTCTCGATTCACGAGCTGCGGCTGTACGCGAGCTCCGCTGCGAAATAGCCTGGGCCGCGCTACTACGGCTGCACCGTGGCTTGCACGAACATGCTGTTCGGCATCGCCTCGCTCGTTGCATAGAAGGTCGCACTAGCGCTGGGCGTGTAAGAAAAACACGAGCCGCCGTTGCTCATCCAGAGGGGCGGTGGCGTAGACGGCGTGCTGGCGACCGTGCGAATCGTGCGCCAGTTCCCGATGCAGGTCGACGCCGCGCTGATCGCGAATTTGGGCGGGCCGCCGCTGCAGTTCGGCATTTGGACGTAAGGCGCGGCCACCTTGCATTCAGAATCGCTGAACGTCTCCAAAGTGACGGCCAGCGAAGTGGGGTCGACCGCGGGCAGACAATAATACGGCAGCCCACGCGAATTCGTCACGAACGAGCAGGACGTCTGCAGCTGTTCGTCCCACCAGTCGTGGAAAAAGCAGCCGCCGTCCGCCGCATTGCGATACATCGGCTTCAACCGGCCGCTGTCCGTGCTGAGTGCCTTGGACTCGACCGACAGAAAATCACTGTCGGGTGCCTGCTTGACCGAAAACGCGGTGCTGCTCGTGATCATCGAGGACATGCACGAGCTCCGGACGTACAGCGGCTCGGTGTAGCTGGCGTCGGCTTTCACGATCGTTTTGCCGAGCTTGCAGGCATCGCCAGATTTGCCGCTGGCATAGCGCGCCAGTGGTGAACCGCAGCTGCTCGAGCTGGTGAGGATTGTCTGTTTGCAAGTAGCGTCCGTGTACAGAACGTTCCCTTGGAGCTGCGGCACGCAATGCTCCTTGCCGTCGGCGAGCAGCTGAAAGTCGCAGGGCTCGTTGATTTGGCTGTCGATGAGACTGCTGACGGCGTGCAGATTTCCATCGCCCTCGTAGCCCTGAGCCCAGATCCGGCCCGCACCGCGCCAAACCGCCGGCTTCACCTCGGCATACTCGGTGGCGACGAGCTCGGCGCCGCGTCGGTACAGGTTGTTGAGCACGTTGTACGGCTTGCATTGGCCGCCCGCCGACGAGTACACCATCGTGTCCGCCAGCGGCTCGCCGAACGCAAAAATGCGCCGCCTCTCGTCGCACGCGTCCGTAGACACAGGCTCCGCTTGGTAGTCGAGCGCACAAATCCCTTTATACTCGATCTCGTCGGAACACTTGTCGTCCAGGAAGAAGCGGTTCTGAAGATCTTGTTCGGACGCGGGCGGCAGGCAACGATATTTGCCTTCGGCATCTTGGCGGATCTCGCACTCTTCTTGCTTCAGGGTGTCGTACAACCCGACGGACACTTTGTCGCCTTCGCTCGTGACCGCATTGCGCAAGACGATGCGTGAGCCTGGCATGCTGACGCTGGTGCGTGCCAGGCAGCTCGTATCGAGCTCGCCGTTGCCGATCCCCATCAACTCGCTGTCGCCTTGGCCGTTGCCACCCTGGCCGTTGCCGGCCTGGCTGGCGCCCGAGTGCCCTGCGCTGCTCGCGCCCGCAGCGTTGCTCGTGTTGCCCGCTTCGGCACGGTTACCGCCAGTCGTGCTTTCCGCACCCCCGCTGCCAAGCCCTGTGTTCGTCCCTTTTTGACTAGAGCCGCAAGCCGACACGAATAAGGCCGCCGCCCCCACCGAAACCGTCCACCGCACCACCATGACTGCACTCTACGGCAACCGCAGAGAAAAGGATCCCTCTCGGTTAAGTGCGCGGCTTTGGGCCTACATGGCGGAGAGTTGGCTGATCTGCCGAGCTTCGGTCAAGCTCGCAAGAATGGGCGTGCTCATTCGGCCTCAGCGGCGCATGTGGGGATTGCTGATCGTGCTCTGGCTGCCCGTGGCAATACTATCAGCGGGAGACGCCGCAGCGGACGGTCTAACCCCGGTCGAGATCACCCTGCTCGGCCCGGGCGCGGTGCGCGTGCGGCTGGCTGAAGGCCATTCGTTCCCGTGTGACTCTGGCGATAATCGTCGGCTGGTCGAAGGCAAGTTCGAACCGGGTACGGTCGTCCGCGCGACCACGCCCGAACACTGCCTGTGCTTGCAACAGACATACGAACCGTTCACTGACAGCGATTGGAGTCAATCAGCGCTGGTCTGCCGTCCGCAGGTTTGTAAGCGCCGAGGCAAGGGCCAGACGTGTGTCTCCGCGCCGGATCCAACGATTCGCTTGTTGATCAGCTCGCAGCGTCCTTAGGGCCGTCCCAGCTCTGCTCAGACAACAAGCGGGACACGGGAGGCAGTCCCGGTGCCAAGTTGTGCCAAGCGCGCGAGCCCATGCTCTGGATTCATGCTACTTTTGCGGCTTGGGTGAGAGGTGCGTGGTGGATCGGATATTGCTCACGGTGAGCAGCGAGATGAAGGCGTGGGCTCGTTCGTTGGTGTCGACCTATCTGACCGTGGACCCGCGGAGCCTCGGATTGTTTCGAGTTGTGTTCGGCCTGGTCCTGATTTCGGACCTCGTCCGGCGCTGGGTCGAGCTCGGGTTTTGGTACGTCAATAGTGGGCTGTTGCCGAATCACACGGTGCTCTGGCGCCCGCCAGCGGGCAGCATTTTTTCGCTCTTCTTCACCGTTTCGAGCGCGCGCGAAGCACAGTTGGGCTTCCTGTTGTGCGCGATCGTGTACGTCATGTTCACGGTTGGATACCGCACGCGCTGGATCCAAGTCTTGACCATCCTCGCGCGCGTGAGCCTGAACAGCCGCCTCGCGCCGCTCGAAAACGGCGGCGACATGGTGATGGATCTGCTCTGTTTGCTCACTCTGCCGCTGCCACTCGGCCTGCGGTATTCGATCGACGCCCTGGCCTCGCGCCCGGCGAACCCTGCCGCTACGGATGACCGGGCGGCGGCCGAACAGCGCGAGCGCCCCGAGCCCACGACCGCGCCCGTCGTCTCGATCGCAGTCTTGGCGTTGTTGCTGCAGTTTGCCGCCATCTACCTATTCAACGCTTCGAGCAAAAATGGCCTGGCTTGGCGCGACGGCAGCGCCGTTTACTACGCTTTGCATCAGGACAAGCTCGTGACCTGGCTGGGCGTGTGGATGCGCGAGCACTTGTCGATCTCGACGTTGCGCCTGCTCACTTGGTCCACGCTGGCGACCGAGTGGCTCGGGTTCGCCTTGATCATCACGCCCTTCTGCGTGAAAGAAGCGCGCTTGCTCGCGGTTTGCATCATGCCGAGCTTGCACCTGGGCTTCGCGCTGGGCATCAACGTGGGCGGTTTCAGCCCGGCCATGATCTCGTTCTTCCCGCTGTTGCTTCGGGCCGAGCATTGGCAATGGCTCGGTCGTACGTTCGGCGCACGCACTCGGCCGATCGCCGCCAGGCTCGAGCGCGAGCTCGGGCCGTTGTTGAATTTCCGTCCGCCCGCGCCCGCTTCTGGCGTCAACCGTTGGCTGGCGGAGGGCGCCATGCTGGTGATCCTGTTGGCGATCGCCAGCGAGGCTCTGAACGACAATGCCGCGGTGCCGCAAGCCCTCCGTATTCATCAACCCAAATGGGCCAAGGCCATCATCGAGTATCCGCGCGTGTTGCAAGGCTGGCGCATGTTCGCCAGTGAGCCGTCGCGCATCGATTCGATGATCTATGTCGATGCAGTCACGGCCGCCGGCGATCACGTGGATCCCTACAACCTGGTGGCCAGCGACCAAAGCGCGCCAGCTGGTAGTGTCGTGCCGACTCATATGGGTCAGAGCCAATTCTTCGTGATGTACTCGGAGCGGATTCCGTATGACGGCTATGCGGCGTATCGCACGGCGTTTGCTGAGTGGCTATTGGCCTATCCCGAGCGCACGGGTCACGCTCAAGATTGCCTATTGAGCTACGACGTGTACTTGGTCACCGACCGCACGCCAGACCCGGGCACGGGAGCGGCGCCCACCCCGCTCGAGCGCAAACGTTTCATGTCGTATGTCGCTCCATTCGATAGCCCCTGCCGCCCCGTGCCGGGAAAGAAGGTCGCGACGACCAGCAGTGACCGCTAACTGATTTTAACCGGCCGGGCCCACCGAAAATCGCCCCACGGGTGTCCGAGCGCGGCCCGGACGCCCCCATGATCCCACGGACCGCGCAAATTTTCGGTCACCAGCTGTGCGCGAGCCGGCACGTTTTCTCCTGACACGAGAGCACGCCGGGGAGTGGGCAGTCCGAATCGTCGCTGCAAGGCGCGAGGCAACGCAGATCGTCGCCGGCCGCGAGGGGACCACAGCTGAGCCCCGCGACACACGAGGTGGGCACGCCCGCGTCACAAGGCATGTTCAGCTCGCCGGTCGTTCCCCGCGCGCCGGCCTGCCAAAAGAGTGCACCTCGATCCGCCGGACGGCACAGGATCCCTTGCGCCGTGTCCGTGGTGGGCAGAGTGACGTCGTAGGGCGGGATATTGCTCGGGCAAATACTCCCGTCGTCGTTCACGACGCTCACCAATAGCTGCGCGTCCGCGACCTCGGAAACACCGCGAACATCGAAGGCCCAATCGTACAAGCAGGATCCGCATGCTGCTGCTCGACAGCCGCTATTGACAGCGTGCAGCACGACTCGCCCGTCGCTTGCGACGCTGACGCGGCCCTGCCAGTCTTCGATGCCACAGCTATTGGGAAAATTACCGAGCTCGAAGCGGAAGGTGCCCGAGTCGAGCTTTTGCCAAGCAATGCACTGGAGGCCGTCATAGCTGCTGTCGAACGACACCGAGTGGTTGTCCGCGAGCGTGCCGCCGTCGGGCGGTGGCACGGACTTGGCGGCTACCGGCAGCTCCTTTTTGCATTCACTGCCATGAAAGGAAATCAGGGGGGCGATCGGGTTTTCGGTCTCGGTCCCCGTGCATTGTAGGGCCGCTAAAAGTGGTACGCCCAGCAAAAATCTACGAGTCATCGCTTGGGTCTTCTTTCTTGGATAGTGGGAAGAGTTGAAAATTGATCTGCACCACGCGCTCGGGCTCGCCTTCCAGCTCTGCGAACTGCAGGAGTTCCCGGCGAAACTCGCGGATGCGTGCTTTCAAGCCGAGCATCGCGCTCTGGCTCACGCACAGCGTCACGCTGGAGATCTCGCGCTCCTCGCGTGCAATCAGATCGATGGCTTCGCTCGCGCGAACCAGCATGGCTCGGTGATAGTTCACGATGTGAAGTCCGAGCGGCCCTGGTCCTGTGGTCACGAGCTCGTCCGGTTGTCGCACTTGCCCGTCTTCGCTCTTCACGAGCAGCCCCAGCTCGAGCAAAATAGAGAGCGCAGTGCGCGCTTCGGCCACCGAGATCGAGGGCTCGAGCAGCTGCGCTATCCACGCTGGGTCGTCGCGAAAGTCTGCTCGCGCAGCGAGTTCGCGAACGGCGGGTATGTACCAAGTCGAGTGATACGCGGCCTGCGCCGCATCGAGCTCGTGTACCTCGCGAAAGCGCCGATGACGGGCAAGCTGATCGTAGGCTCGATTGCGCTCTTCCGAAGTGCTCGCTTGGGTAAACGTGACCAGTTCACAAAAGTAGGTCGTTTCGGCGGGGGTGAGACGGCAGCCACGGGCAAAGCTTGCGGCCATTTCTTGGCTGAGGTTCCGCTTGCCTTGCATCACCAAGTGTAGGTAGTTCGTGGACTTCAACCCCGCGCGCTTGGAAAAAGCCCGGTGCGAGAAGCCCCGCTCGCTGGCTTTTTTTTGCGCATACAGGTCGCGCAAGAATTGGCGGTAATCCAGGTAGCTGAAAATGTGTACTGGATCGCCCCCGCTCATCGCTCAGGTATACAACAATTGGCCGTAAATTGCGCTGTATTGGCGCAATTTCCGTGTACTGAGTGTACACAGCAGCCGCGCTCTCGCGGCCGCGCTAAGGAGGGGTGGGAATCACCAGCGTGGTCACCGAATTACCGGGCATGCTGGCCGTAAAGCTCCAGCCTGCGATCGGGATCGCGCTCAGCGGAGCCAAATTCTCGCTGCTCGAGGTGCGATGGCCGTCTGCCACGGCGCCCACGTTGGAGAGCGCGGTCAGGTCGAAAGTGAAATTCTTGGCCGCGGCGTCGCCATTGCGGACGACCAGCGTCAGCTGCGAGCCGTCACCCGCCACCGCCGCCACGATGTCGGCCGTGTCGACCTTGATGAAGGTGGCGCCCGGCCGAATGTAGCGACTGAAGCCCGCGTGCATGTAAAAGCGCTTGAGCAAAGTGAACGATTGCTGGCTGTTGTTCACCGCAAAGCTGGCCCAATTCCTGGCCGGATCGGCCACTTGCCAATCGATCCAGGCCTCCGGCTGAAGATCTTTCAGGTCCGTGATGATCCGGCCGGCCATGAACAGGGCCGCGTCCAGATCATTGGCCAGGTCGACACTCAGCGGCCCCGACTCGGATTGCCACAGTCGCTTGTTCTTGCTGGTCGCCAGCGCGCGCAGCTCGGCGCGTTTGGAGCCCGCGTAGCTGTGAGCGTTGATCTGCCCCATGGCGTCGATGCTCTTGCTGTCGAACGCGCGAATGTTGTTGTACGCGTCGTCCATACTGTTCTCGTCAGAGGCGCTGACTTGCACGCCGGTCACGCCATTGCTCTGGAGGGCTGCACTGACCGCTTTGATGATCGTCTGCTGGTTCGCCGGGCTGAAGTGGCACCCTTCCTGGCCGCCGTTGGCTTTCCACCACGAAGCATTGGGTTCGTTCAGCGGTTCGAGCGTGCGAAATGTGATCCCGAACGCGTCTTGGTAGTGCTTGACGACTTGCACCAGATACGACGAAAACGCATCGTACGAACCGCTCTTGAGGTTGTTCGAGCCGTCCGTATTTCCGGAGGCGCACCCGCTGCTGGTCATCCAGTACGGGGGCGAGTTGGAGAAGGCTTCGAAGATGGGCCCCTGGGCGCGCTCGGCGAGCCGGAGCAGCACCGCGCGCTGCTCCGCATCCGCAGCCCAGTTGAACGTGCCGTTCTCCTGCTCGAAGCCGGGCATGTCCCGGAAGGTCTCCATATGAGTGTGCGCCGGATTTTCCCCGCCACCGATGTTGTAGCGGAAGACGTTGTAGCCCAGCCCATTGACCGGATCGGCCACCAGATCGACCAGCGCGTTGCGCTTGTCCGTGGCCCAACCGCCCACGTTCCTGGCCCACCAGCACAGGCTCGTACCCCAACCCTCGAACTTCTGCTGCCGCGCGCTGGGGTTCAGCTTCACCAACGTGGCCCCGGGCGCGGCGCTGACCGTGGGCCGTGGTGCAGAGCCCGCTCCTGCAGCGCCCGCGCTGGCGGTGCTCGCCCCAGCCATGCCGCCGCCTGCGCTCGCACTCGTCTCCCGGCCCCCGGTTGCCGAAGACCCAGGCTGTCCCGCGAGCGTCGTGGACGCGCCGCCCGCGCTAGCCCAAGAACCACCGCTCGCGATCTGTCCCGCCGTACTGGGGCTGCCCGCTTGGTTCGGCGCGCCACCCGCGCCGCTGATTGAACCACTCGTCCCCGTGCAGGCCCACGTGGCGCCCAAAGCGACTTGCAAAGCGAGCACGGGCAATGCGCGACCGCGCAGCCAGAGGTCAATGCCCATAAGCCGCGACCGCAGCCCAAAAGACCACAAACGAACGCGCATGATGCCCGGTAAATGGCACGCGGCCCGGAAAAATTGCCAGCAATTGACGCCGCTCACGAGACGGTGCCCCACTGTCAGTGAAATTTTCATGCGCAACGAATCTGAGCGTGTTCAAAAAAAAGTGCGCGGCGTGTCGATCGCGACCTGCCTCGTTCGTCGCCGGAGTGAACCCGAGTCTTGGAGTCTCTCATGCAGTTTCTGATGTTGATCCGCATCGCTAACGACACCGACTATGAAGCAGGCAAACCACCGCCCGCTGAGCTCGATGCCCCGATGGGCGAATTGATCGGTGAATGGTCGAAAACCGGCGCGTTCATTTCCGCGTCGGGCCTGAAGCCGACGTCCCAAGCGGCGCGGGTGCGCCTGACGGACGGTGCGGTCACCGTCTCGGACGGCCCGTTTGCCGAGTCGAAAGAGGTCATTGGCGGCTTCTTCCTGCTGGAGGCGAAGGACAAGTCGGTCGCGGTGGAAATGACGCGCCAATTCGTCGACTTGCACGGCAAGCACTTGGGCAAAAATTTCGTGCTCGAGTGCGAAGTGCGGCAGCTCGACGGCTGAGTAGCACCGCTCGCGTTGGCTAGAGCTCAGCCGAGCCGCTCCGCCCACCGCCCTCAGATCAGCAAAAACGCAGAAATTCCGGGGAATTTTGCGCGCCGATCGAGCAGCGCGCGGACGCAGAATGGCGAGCTGAAGGAGGATTCGCGGACCAGGCTGTCACTCGCCCTAGCACGGGGCGTGGCAACCGCTTCGTGGGCTCGCTTTCCACTGGCCGCGCGGCCCGGGCAGCGCTAGTCCGCGCTCGATGTCCGAAAACCTGATCATCGCCGATGGCCTCGTGGTCGTCCTGAACTACACGCTCCGTTCCGACGAAGGGGAAGTGATCGACTCCTCGACCGCCGAAGATCCCATGGCTTACCTGCATGGTGCGGACAATATCGTCCCCGGACTCGAACAAGCGCTCACCGGCAAGACCGTCGGCTTCACTGGCAAAGTGAAGGTCGAGCCGGAGGATGGCTACGGCGAGCGCGACGATCTGCCGCCGCAACCCGTGCCCCGCTCCGCATTCCCGCCCAACATGAAGCTGGCCCCTGGCATGCAATTCATGACCGAAGGTCCGGATGGCGAGCACGCCCCGATTTGGATCGCGCGCGTCGAAGGCGATCAGGTCTTCGTCGATCCCCAGCACCCGCTGGCCGGCAAAACGCTCAACTTCGACGTCGAAGTGCTCGCGGTGCGTCCCGCGACGGCGGACGAAATGGGCCACGGCCACCCGCACGGCCCGGACGGCCACGGTCATCACCACTGACGTTTGGGGGTTGATGGTCACCCGCCACGTCGCGCCCGGCACAGCCTTCGGCGGCGCGTTCCGAACCGCCCCCCAGACGACTCGGCAGGCAGTGGCCGCACCTTCGCACGCTCCCTGATAAATTCGGGGAGCCCCCCCTTCCGCGCGAAATCAGCTTCGACTCTTCGCGATCGGCAGAGACGCGCGCGGGCGGAACGTGGCGAGCAGCGAGGTGCGCTGCTGGATCGCGATCGCCCCCCTGTTCGCGCGGCTCGCGTGCACCCGGGCGCCGTGAGGCGCTCAGCGGCTGGCGGCAACCGTTGTGTTGGGCGCGGACTCTTCCAGTGTCTGCCGCTGCTGCTCCGAAAGCTCGAGCAGGGCGTCGATGTCGATCGGTTTGGTCAGGTAGGCGTGGAACGCCGCATCGCTCTTGGCACGATTGAGAGTGACAGTCGGGTTGCCGGTGATGGCGATGAACACCGTCTGTTTGAGTTTGGGGTGGACGGACAGCCAAGTCGTGAGTTCTACGCCATCCATCCCGGGTAGGCCGAGGTCGATGATCGCGAGCTCAGGCCGGAAATCAGCAGCCATCAAGGTGGCGTCGAGCGCGTCGAGCGCGACGCGAGTGTCGTGCCCGCGCGCTTGCAGCATCCTCGCCAAAAGCACGCCGTAGTCGTGGTCGTCCTCGACGATCAAAACGCGCCTCTTTACGGTAACCCGGTCCTCGTCATCTCGCTGCTCGACACTTGCCACTAGCACTCCTCGACGCAAGTCGCGTACCAACTATGCAGCTCTGCCACAGCCGCAGTACGCCGCAAGAACAGCCGTAAATCCGAACATGCTTCTGGAAAGTTTCGGCTTCAGCGTGTGTCGACTCGTCACAGCGTAGCAATCAGTCTCGATGCATCAATTGCTGGTGCGGAACAGCACCGTCAAAAAAAAGCGCGCACACGGAGTCGACAGCTGAAGTTCGGGCTGTCCTTCGATGGTGAGCACACGCTTTGCGCTGTAGGCGCGGACACCGAGGCCTGGTGCAAGTGCCAAGCGCCCGAACCAAATCGGGCGCGAGAGATCGAGGTCGAGAAACCCAGCCGACTTCAAAGTGCCAGAGCTCGAAGCGACGCCATCGTCGAGGTTGAGGTTGAGCAGGCTCAGCCCGGCCCGAGCAGACACTCGCAGCCCCAGCGAGTTTGAGCTGTGCCAGCCCAACTCGGTCGCTGCGGTCCATTCGCTCACCTCTGACAGAGACGGCTGACGAAGGGGCAGCGCAGGTCCCGCGAGGAACGCGTAGCTCCAGCGCCCAAGCGTTTGTTCCAACCCCACTTCTACGCCGAGCGCAGCCCGTGAGCCCCAGGTTCGAAGCGCGACGTCTGCGCGAGCTCGGCTCTCCTGGCCGCGAGCGGCGCACGAGTCCGCACCTGCGGAGGGCTGGCCATGCGTGGGCGCGCTCACTCTCTCGGGTGGCGTCGCTGTTCGTACGCCCGTCGCATTCGTGCTCGAAGGGTTCGCGCGAGCCACATCTGCGGCCGGCGCCGCAGCTGCTGCGGACGCTGTGTCGGCTTGCGCGGCGCGGGCGGGGCTATCCTCTGCATCTGGTCTGGCAAGTAACTGCGCTAGCGCTTGCGTCGCGAGGGTCAGGATCGGTTCGAGACCGACGGACCCAGAAAGCGTAACGGTGCGCCGCGTTTGAGGCGGTCCAACGCTGGCGCTGACGACCGCAATACCGACATTGCAAGCAATGGAGACGATCAAGTCGGGCGTGTCGGCGCTGAACAAACTGGCGAGTAGTCTAGTCTCGACGCGCGCAGAGTCTTCACGCGAGAGCTCCTGGCAGTCTTGGCTGACTGTTGGTTGAGCCCACAGGGGTGAAGCCCAGAAGCACGCCCCAATGACGAGCCAAGTGGCTCGCCAGGGCGAGACACGAGCGTGAGGGCCTCGCCGATCGCGCCTGACCACGCCCCAGGGTAACGCTTCGGGGGCGCGACTGTCATGCTCGTTTCTTCAGTAGAATCCGGGTCCTAGAGACGCAAAGCAGCCTGCGGGCCGATTCGCGCGGGTGGGAACTTTTTAGCGCTCGCCTTGGGGCGCTCCGGCAACTCATCCTCTTGGGAACCAGGTGACTCGGCTCGTGCGAACTCCACTCATTGCGGTCTCGAAGCGGTCGCCGCTAAATGGCGAGTCGGGCGCACGCAGCGAGCGCGAGCTGTTCGAGCTGGTGTATCGACGCATGCGCACGCTAGCGCGAGGCGCTGCGGATCTCGATGACCTGGTTCAGCTCGCGGCCGAGCAGGTCCTCCGCAGCTTGCCGTCGTTCGACGGGCGAAGCGAGCTCGAAACTTGGGTCTTCGGTGTCTGTTACCGTGTGCTGCTGTCGCAGCGTCGTTGGTATTGGCGCTTTCGCCAGCGATTCATCTCCGATTCGGTCGCGATCGAAACTTGCGAAGACAATGTCACACCAAGTGCTCAAGAATTGCTCGAGACCGATCAGCGACTTCTGCTCTTGTACCGGGCACTGGGGCGAATGAGCGACAAGTATCGCGTCGTGCTGGTGTTGTACTATCTCGAAGGCGTCGCGAGCGCTCAGATCGCGCAGATCGTGGGAGCCAACGAGCTGACCGTGCGCTCACGGCTCCGCGATGGCCGAAAGCAGTTGTTCGCGCTGCTCGGGCCGGAAGCCCGCTCCATTTTCGTGGGAGCGGGCCGATGACTCGCGCTGATTCACAGTTGATTCGCGTGCGCTCAGCCTTGGTCGAAGCGCATCGCGCCGATCAGGGGGATCCGGCCGATATTCAGCGCGCCTATTTGCGGTTTTCGTGGGCCCGGCGCAAAGCGCCCGCCAAGCTGCCGTTGCTACGCTGGCTGGTCGCGGGGGTGGCGATTGGAGTGGGTGTGGCATCGGCGGCTAGCTTGGCGCCGAAGCTCGGGTCTCGCTCCGCGGCGCCGCTCGAGTCGGCCAGCGTCAGTCACGGGGGAGCCAGGCATCACCCGCTCGGATCTACGGCTCGCGGGGGCAACAGCAAAGAACCGGGACCATCCGCGGAGGCGGCGGGCTCGCCCGCACGACCGCTCACGGAGTTGTCGGCTCGGTCTGGGATTGCGGCGCCGGGCTTCAGAGCGCAGCGAGCACCTGCGCTTTCGAGCGCAGCGTCGACGGCGAGCGCGAGCGCGCCGGAGAACGCTTGGGAGCGCGCCGCTGTCGCGTTGCGCAATGGCGATCTCGCCGCGGCCGAAGCGGCATTGGCCAATCTGGAGCAGAGCGACAATCTGCTCGATCGCCAGGCCGCGGAGTTGGCCCGAGCGCAGTTACTCGTCAAGCGCGGTCGAGCCGCAGAGGCCCGGAGTACCTTGCAGCGGCTCGCGCGCGACGGCGGCTCCGCGCTCATCCGCTCCCAAGCGGCCAGCACGCTGCGAAGTTTGGGCGATTAGCAAATTCTCACCGCTCGCGCGGAGCCGGCCAAACCACCAATGAATATGGACATGAAAAGGCTCTGCGGTGTGATCGGGCTGGGCGTTGTGTGGGGCGTAGGCTGTGGCGGGACGATTGACCTCGCCAAGCGCAATGGCGGTGCAGGAGCGGGGGCGGAGAGCGCTGCCGGATGGACCGCGGTGGGTGGCGCCAATGCAGGGGCTGGCGCGCCGCCCGCGCGCGGGTTCGCGGGCCTTGCGGGCAGCCTCGCGGAGAGCCAGGCTGGGTGGCCCGAGGGCGAAGTGCTGGGCGGGGCGACCGGCTTCGGAGGTTTCAGTGGTCCGGGTGGCGCACTCGGCCGCGGTGGCGAATCCAGCGACGGCGGTGGACTGAGCTACTGCGGTTGGAACGGTGGTTCTGGCGGTGCGATGAGTTGCGGCGGGGGCTACAATGAAAAGGGTGGTGGATTCAATAGCTGCGGTTGGAACGGTGGTTCCGGCGGTGCGGTGAGTTGCGGCGGGGGCTACAATGAAAAGGGTGGTGGATTCAATGACTGCGGTTGGAACGGTGGTTGGGGTGGAGCAGTCGGTTGCGGCGGGTACTACGAAGTTGGCGGATGGCTCAATTCTGCCGGCGCTTCTTCCCTGGGCGGCGCGAGCGGCGCGGACGGGCAAGCTTCATTTTCATGCCTGATAGACGACGATTGCGTCGAATGCGCGGCCCAGAGCGATCCCGCGATCTCGGGTTGCTACGTGCCCTGCTGCGCGTCGACCGCGATCAACGGCACGACCTGCTCTCATCATTGGCAGACGTTCTTTGCAACTTGCCCAAACCTTACCTGCGCCGCAGAGTGCGTGGCCAAACCAAAGCCACGGTGCGTGAACAACCAGTGTGTGCACGGCAGCGCGTCACTCTGAGCGGTGCTTGGTTTCGAGCTCGGCCAAGCGCCCTTGCAAAAAGCGGCGCTCGGCAGGCTGCCGCGCGAGCTCGAGCGCGCGCTCGTAGCTGACCCGCGCCGCGTCGATCAGCCCGAGTCGCCGCTGAAGGTCGGCTCGCGCAGCGTGCGCCAAGTGATAGTCGGCAAGCGCGCCCGAGTTCAGGAGCGCTTCGATTGCGGCGAGACCAACGGCGGGGCCATCGCGCATGCCGAGCGCAACCGCGCGGTTCAAGGCCACGACCGGCGAGCGATCGACGAGGCAGAGCACGTCGTACAAAGCGCTGATTCGAGCCCAATCCGTGCCCGCGTAGCTCGCCGCTTCGACGTGCACGGCGACGATGGCGGCTTGCAGCAGATAAGGTCCAACGCTGCGCATGCGGAGCGCGCGCTCGATCAGAGCTCGAGCTTCGCCAATGCGCGTGCGATCCCAGAGTGAGCGATCTTGGTCTTCGAGCAGCACGATGTCGCCCAAGGCATCGACACGCGCGCTGCGTCGCGCTTCGTGGAGCAGCATCAGCGCCAGCAGACCGAGGGCTTCGGGCGCGTCCAGCAATTGCACGATCAGGCGGGCGAGCCGAATCGCCTCCGCGCACAGGTCATCCCGTGTGAGCTCCGGGCCATGGCTCGCCGCATAGCCCTCGTTGAAGATCAGGTACAGCACCGAAAGCGCGCTCTCGAGGCGCGCCGGCAGCTCCGCGCGCGCCGGCACTTCGTAGGGCAAGCGTTCGTCGCGAATTTTCGCCTTCGCGCGGACGATGCGCTGGGCAATCGTCGGTGCTGCGACCAAATAGGCGCGTGCGATCTCCTCGGTAGTCAAACGCGCCACTTCACGCAACGTGAGCGCGATGCGCGCATCGGGCGCGAGCGCAGGATGGCAGCAAGTGAAGATCAGCCGCAATTCGTCGTCTTCGATGGCTTCGGGCGGAGCGGGCTCTGGCGCTGAGTGCGTCTGCGCAGCGAGTTCGGGTAGCGCTTCGGTGAGCCGCGCTTGCTGGCGCCAACGGTCGATCGTCCGAAAGCGTCCCGCCGACACCAGCCAGGCATAGGGGTTGTCCGGCACTCCTTGCCGCGGCCATTGCTGGGCGGCCGCGGCGAACGCTTCGTGCAACGCCTCCTCGGCTGCGTCGAAGCCGCCCAAGAGGCGGATCAAGGTGGCCAGCACGCGCCGCGCTTCGTTGCGATAGCTCGCCGCCAAGGCGTCGCGCGTGTCGGCCATGATCAGAGTTTGGGGCGCGGCTTGCTGAAATCGACGAACGGTCGCACCTCGACGGTACCAAGCTTCGCGTGCGGTATCCCGGCGCCGATGCGCACGGCCTCGTTCAGATCGCGCGCTTCGATCACCAGGAAGCCGGCCAACATCTCTTTGGTCTCGAGGTATGGTCCGTCCGTAGCGGACATTTTCCCATCACGCACTTGGATGGTCATGGTTTGGTCCGGCAGCTGCAGCGCGCCTTCGCTGATCAGCTGACCGCTGGCCCGCAATTGTTCGAGATAAAGCGGGCCCTCGCGCAACGCGGCCTCCGCTTCGGGGCTTTGATTGAAGACGACCTTGGGATCGAAATAGACCAGACAGGCGTAGCGCATGGTGAAGACTCCTTGGTTTCGAGCGACTGACTGCGGCTGGTCGTGGGGCGGCTCGGAAGATCGACACGCTAAACGTTTCTCGCGAACGATTTGCGTCAGCCGCGCGCCCGGTCGCGATCCATCAATTGGTCGACTGTTCGGTCAGTTGTGCTCCGCGGACAATCCGTTACTGTGTGCCCAGGTAGGGCCGAGGGAGATAACCTCAAGGTTGCGCATGTTTCGGCAAGTTCGCTTCGATTGCGGAGCCTGCGGCGAGGGTTTTGTCGACTGGCACGACGATGATTGGCAGCGTTCGTCCGTCTTCTGTGTGCATTGCGGCGCCCCGATCTCACCAGGCGCCGCGGTCGAGCCCGCCCCTGCTGCGGCGAGTTCGTCGTCGAAGCACGATCGCAGTCCAGCGCGCGCGCTCGGCGTACTCAAAGGCGAGGGCGAGGGCTTTCGGGACACGTTGCCGGGGCTGCTGGATGAGTTGACTCCGCGGAACTCGGATGCGCCCGAACCGCGTCGCGATCGCGATACGGAGCCAACCCTGCCGCGAGCACGCGCGCCCGGCGCGTCGGAGGCCAGCTCCACGGTGCCCAAGGCGAAATCCGCGCTGGCGGCGGGCTGGGCGCAGCATCGACGCGCTCTGGCGCCCCTTGCCGCGCTGCTGCTTGGTTTCGCAGCGGGCGTCCCGGCCGCGCTGTTGGCAGAAAATCCGCTGCTTCGTCTGATGAACCCGGCTGCCTATCGAAGCCTGCAGCTGAGCGAGACGCTGTCACTCGTCGCCAACGCCATCGACCAAGGAAACTGGAATGACGCCCGTGCTTTGCTGGACCGCGCAGCTGTCGCTCTGCCGCGAGGAGATCGCCGCTTGGCCACGCTCCGCGCGCGTCTCACCTTGGGACTGATTCTCGCCAATCGTCCGGCGGACGCGGAACGCGAGCTCTCGACCGTGTCGAAGTCAGCGTCCGTGCATCCTTCAGCGGTCGATCTACGGCGCGTGTACGACGCGCTGTTTCCGAACCAGTCGAGCGCAGCGACCGCAAATAGCGCGGCGCCTGCCGTCGCGGCCAGTGCGGTCAGCGCGGCCGCGCCGAAACCAAAGCCGGTCGTGACCAAGCGTGAGCTCTTGAGCTTCGCGCGTGATCGCCAACACCGTTCGCAACTCGATGACGCGGAGCGCTTGTACCGCGAAGTGCTGCGCACGCATCCGAACGACGCCGAGGCGCGTTGCGGTTTGGCGGAGGTGCAACTGTTGCGCGGCGGCACCGACGACGCAGGCTCGCTCTTCGCACGCGCGCTGGCCGACAACGAAAACTACCTGCCCGCTTGGCTGGGCCTTGCCGACGTCGATTGGTTGCGTGGGCGTCCCGAGCGCGCTGCCTGCCGCTACCAAGCCGTGATCGATCGCTTCCCGGCCAGTAGCTATCCGCCGTACATCGCTCAGCGCGTCGACCAAGTACGCAACTCGGGCGTCAACGTGCCCCAAGCGCGTACGGCTGGCGACGTCGTCAACGCCTGCGGCGATTGACCGCGCCATTCTCCGCGCCCCGTCGCCGCGGCGCAGTCTTGCTGGCTTCTCTCGGAGCCACGCGGTCGGCCTGCTCGTCTTCGTGCCCACCTGTCCGTTCGGCTAGGATCCCCTGGCTAGCGCTGGTTACCGCTCGGCTGGACGTTAGGGAAAGCGCTTCGCCGTTGGACGTCAGAACAATCCGCCTGGATGAACTGACTATCCGCAGAGACGAACCCGAGCCGGCGCTGCCCAGCGCGCCGGTGCAGTTCGCGATCAGCGCCGAAAAATCGAAAAAAGCAGCGGGTGATGTCGATCGACGCGGCTCTGGATCGACGTACTTGCGAGGCCGCAACAGCGGCTTGAACTGAGACGGCCGCGCGGCGGATCAGCGCAGTCGTCCAGCCGATCACGCCGCTCGTACGGACTAACGCCTTAACAAAACTTAGCGGAACTGGCTCGGATCCTCGCGCGTAAGCCGTACGAACAAGAACCGCGCACACGAAGCAAACATGGCCCGTCAAACCGACCCCTCGCTCACGCACTACATCACCGCGGCCCACGCCTATCCCGAGCTCTCTCGCGAAGAAGAGCACGAGCTCACGGTCCGCTGGCTGACCCAAAAAGACGAAGTCGCCCGCGAAGAACTGGTTCGCGCGCACCTTCGCTACGTCGTTTCGATCGCTTTCAAGTACCACCGCTATGGCTTGCCGCTGGCCGAGCTGGTCGCCGAGGGCAACTTCGGCTTGGTGCATGCCCTGCAAAAGTTCGATACCAGCCGCGGCACTCGTTTCGTCACCTACGCGTCGTATTGGATCCGCGCGTACATCTTGAACTACGTGATCCGCTCTTGGAGCATGGTGGGCGGCGGCTCGGGCGCGCTTCGCTCCAAGATGTTCTTCAAGATCCGGCGCGAGCGCGTGCGCATCGCCAACCTGGTGGGTGACGGCGAAGAGGCCAACGAACTCTTGGCCCAAGCGCTGGATCTGCCGCAAGCGAAGGTCGCTGCCATGGTGCGCTCGCTCGACGCGCGCGACGTGTCGCTCGACGCGCCCGTCTACAGCGACTCCGCGACCACCCTCGCCGATACGCTGGTGGCCGCTGATTGGAATCAAGAAGAAGGCCTATCCCACTCCGAGAGCGATGGCTTCGCGCGCGAGGCCGTGAGCGCGGCGTTGGTCGGCCTCGATCAGCGCGAGCGCTACATCGTCGAGAAGCGGCTGATGGCCGACAACGAAGACGAACTCTCGCTGGCCGAAATCGGCCGCCAACTCGGAGTGTCCCGCGAACGCGCGCGCCAACTCGAAGTGCGGGCGAAGAAAAAGCTCAAGACCCGCATCACCGAGCTGTCTCGCGCCAACGGCTGGCTCGACGTCCACGACGCTGCCTAACCATCTCGATGCGTCACTTTTGACCGCACCCCTGGGTGAAGTCAAAAGTGACCGCACCCGGGTGAAGTCCCGCTCAGGACGGTCTTGATTGGGCGATCGCGATCCAGCAAAGCACCTCCCCGCGCGCTCGGTTCCATGCGCGCACCGGCTGAGCGGTGCGGTGATGTGCGGGCAGCGGCTCGAAGCTGGAAGATTTGCGCGCGGCGCCCTCCTTCGCGAACGAAAAATCGAGTTCGAATTCGAACCAATGCCGTTCAGTTAAGAGCTTTCGGGCCCAATTTTGCGCGGAGTGCACCTTCACGGCTAGAAAATCGAGTTCGAATTCGAACACAATGCCGTTCAGTTAAGAGCTTTCGCGCCCAATTTTGCGCGGAGTGCACCTTCACGGCTAGAAAATCGAGTTCGAAATTAAACTCGATTTTTTCGCGAGTCCACCCCACCACGCCCTATGTGAGTGTGAGTGATGCGCGGCGCCAGCAAAAGAGCGGCCTGCTTTCCCAAACTGTTTCGATCGCTTGAGCTGCTAATCGATCGGCACTCGTTCGAATTCGAACCAATGCCGTTCAGTTAAGCGCTTTTCGCGCGAATTTTGCTCGGAGTGCACCTTCACGGCTAGAAAATCGAGTTCGAATTCAAACTCGATTTTTTCGCGAGTTTACCCGACCGCGCCAAATGTGAGTGTGAGTGATGCGCGGCGCCAACAAGAGAGCGCCCTGCTTTCCCAAACGATTTCGATCGCTTGAGCGACTCACCGATCGGCGTTGGAATTCGAACCCTGATTTCGTGCCTGAAATGCCTGGTGCGGCCCCCTAGTTTGACCGCCGAGCCGCACAGACCACAGAACGGGAAGGGAGGGAGATTGCGCGGGAAGGGAGGGAGATTGGGCGGGAAGGGA